>ENA-UOUJ01000001-UOUJ01000001.1-activated-sludge-metagenome-genome-assembly--contig:-NODE-1-length-472327-cov-36.025415_pt1 | contig 472327 bp, 444 predicted proteins | sample MGYA00249839_ERZ747224 | MGnify/ENA primary metagenome ERZ747224 (study PRJEB28782, sample SAMN03220277) | activated sludge metagenome | biome: wastewater; feature: sewage sludge; material... | reverse complement strand
CGCAACCGCAACCGCAACCGCAACCGCAACCGCAACCGCAACCGCAACCGCAACCTGAACTGCAATCCATCAAACTATGTTTGCCTTCCGGGCAGGGCCAAGTGTGACAGGACTTCTGCGATCCGCAGAAGCCCAGGCTTACTGCTTTGCAGGTTTTACGCCTGACTGTTCTTGAATCAGCAAGGCCGTGGGTTCGTGCAGCAGCAGACCAGACAGGCGGCTTCATAGACCCGAAGCAAGAAAAAACCCCGACATGATTTTCATCATATCGGGGTTGGAAGTTACTACGGAGCTTGTCGCTCGTCAGGCTTGAGCCTTGTTCTGCATTAGTCGCGGGTACCGCTCCAAGCGGCAATGGCGGCACGCTCTTCGTCGGTCATTTGCGTCATGTTACCCAAGGGCATGTACTTGGAGTGCACTACGGTCTTGACCTGTTCGGCGTGCAGTACCGTGTTGTCGATGGTATCGAGCAACATGCCGGCAGGGGCAGCCGTAAAGCCGAAGTCGGCATTGGGCTTGACCGCGTGACACTGAACACATCGTGCGTCCATGATTTCCTGGACACGGGCAACACTGATTGTTTCCGCACCGTTGGCAGCTTCAGGTGCACTGGCAACTTCACCCTTCAAGCTGGCAGGAGCCGCCAGGTAACCCACGATCAGCAGCAGCACAACACCGGCAGCCGGGTAGGCAGGCTTTTTGATGCCAGCGTGCATCAGCACGAAGTATTGACGGATCAGGGCACCGGCAAAGATGAACAGCACCATGATGATCCACGCATTGGGGTTGTTATACGTGAACGAGTAGTGGTTGCTCAGCATCAGCAGCAGGACAGGCAGCGTGAAGTAGGTATTGTGTACCGAACGCTGTTTGCCGCGCTTGCCATCCAGAGGGTTGGGCGCCTGACCGGCTTTCAGTGCCTTGACCATGCGGCGCTGGCCGGGAATGATCCAGAAGAACACGTTGGCCGACATGCTGGTGGCCATGACAGCACCGGTCAGCAGGAAAGCAGCACGACCCGAGAAGATGTGGGCGCTCAGGTAAGCCACGACCACCATCATGATGGCTACTGCCACGCTTAGCAGGCCGTCGCGGTTCATGTTGGGGCTGATCAGGCGGCACAGGCCGTTATAGACCACCCAGCCCAGTACCAGGAAGGCAATGGCCATCACGTTGGCCTGAGTGCCTGTCATTTGAGCCGCCCATTCCCAGGGACTGTTGGGGTTGACCAGATAGAACTCGGGCTTGGTCAGGTAGAGCAGGGCGAACAGGAAGAAGCCGGACAACCAGGTGGTGTAGGACTTCCAGAAAGACCAGTGCAGGTCATCAGGCAGTTCAGCCGGGTTGGTCAGGTATTTCTGGTTGTGATAGAAGCCGCCGCCGTGGACAGCCCACATCTCGCCAAACACACCGCGTTTCTTGCTTTCTTCGCCTTTGGGCGGTTTCAGGCCATTGTCCAGCATCACAAAGTAGATGGACTCGCCGATCCAGGCGACAGCCGCAATCACGTGCAACCAGCGCAACAGCAGGTTGCCGTACTCAAGTAGGTAAGCGTACATAAAGATCTCGTATCAGAGTGGTTTCGTATAGAAGCGAAAAGTCGACTTGGATACGCGATCAGCTGCCGCGATAGGTAGACCAGGACCAGGGGGTCACGACCAGAGGTACGTGGTAATTGGCATTGGCATCAGCGATACCAAAGCGAATGCCGACCTGATCCACAAAGCGTGGCTCGGGCAGAGCCACACCGCTGGCGGCAAAGTAGTCACCTGCATGGAACACCAGTTCAAAAACGCCCGTGTGCATGGCCTCGCCTTGCAGCAGGGGCTCATCACAGCGACCGTCGCTGTTGGTGTGAGTGGTTTTGATCAGAGTGCGTTGATCGTTTTCGATGGAATAAAGATCGACGCGCACGCCGCTGGCTGGGCGCCCTTGAGTCGTGTCAAGGACATGGGTTGATAGCTTTCCCATAAATGTCTCCGGTTTATGGTGATCAAAAAAGGTCCAGCGAGCCCAGTTTTGAGAACCGGCCGGGGGCCAACGGTGCAAGGATCAGTGCGCTGGGTTGAGGCCCCGAAACTGTCGCTCTGTTTGAGGAATCAGATTGTCGACAATTTATGTTGACGATTTTGTCGGGGTACCGAATAATTGTCAATAGTCAATAACGAGAAATTCTATGCTTCAGATACGGCGGCAAGAGGGGATGAGCAGTGAATCCCAAGCGCCCAGCGCCTCCTCGCTGCTAGAGGGAGGCATGGCAGATAGCGAGGTCGGGCGTGTTTATAGCCAGATCTTTGATGCGGTCGTTGACCGTCGTCTTTTGCCTGGAACCAAACTGACGGAAGCCACGCTGTGCACGATTTTCGAGTGCTCGCGGGCGACCGTTCGTGCGGCGCTGGCTGCCCTCGAACACGACAAGATTGTGGTCATTGAACCCAATCGGGGTGCTTTTGTTTGGAAGCCGACGGCCAAGCAAACACGGGACGTGTTTGAACTGCGGCGTGATCTGGAAGCCTTGATTCTGCAAAAACTGATCAGCTACCCGGATCTGCCGGAGCGTCTGGCTGGCCTGTATGACATGGTGGAGCGTGAACAACACGCCTTTGAACATGGCGACCGCATCAGCTGGTTGCGCCTGTCCAATGCGTTTCACGTGATGCTGGCGCGCTGCGCTGGCAATGATGAGCTGACCGAGTTGATGCACACCTTGTGCGCCCGCACCACGCTCATCATTGCGTATCACGATACACCGGGCGAACAGGCGTGCTCGTTTTACGAGCACAAAGAGATTTTGGACAAGCTTAGTCAGGGCGATGCCGAAGGCGCGCATCTGGCTATGCATCATCACTTAAGTGATTGTGAACATCGCATGAGCGAAGCGGGTGATGGCAATGCTGCCGATCCTTGGCTGGCCCTCAGCGTAAAACGCTAAACGGAGACGGTATGTCCTTGAGTAAGTACCCTCGTGACCTGGTCGGTTACGGTAAAAACGTGCCTCATGCACAATGGCCTGATCGGGCGCGCATCGCGGTGCAGTTTGTCTTGAACTATGAAGAAGGCGGCGAGAACTGCGTTCTGCACGGTGACCCGGGCTCCGAGCAGTTCCTGTCCGAAATTATTGGTGCGGCCGCTTACCCGGACCGTCACCTGTCCATGGAATCCATTTACGAATACGGCTCGCGTGCCGGTGTCTGGCGGATTCTGAAAGAGTTTGAGAAACGCGGCTTGCCCATGACCATTTTCGGTGTGGGTATGGCGCTGGAGCGTCATCCTGAGCTGGCACAGGAGTTTGTACGCCTGGGCCATGAAATCGCGTGCCACGGTTACCGCTGGATTCACTACCAGAACGTGTCCGAAGAGGTGGAGCGCGAGCATATGCGCCAGTGCGTGAAAGTGCTGACGGACTTGCTGGGCCACCATCCCGAAGGCTGGTACACCGGCCGTGACAGCCCCAACACCTTGCGTCTGGTGGCAGAAGAAGGCCAGTTCCTGTACAGCTCCGATTACTACGGTGATGATCTGCCGTTCTGGACCGAGGTTCAACTCAGTGACAATACGGTCAAGCCGCAATTGATCGTGCCTTACACCCTGGATAGCAATGACATGCGCTTTGCGGCTCCTCAGGGCTTTAACACCGGCGATCATTTCTTCTCCTACCTGAAAGACGCGTTTGACGTGCTCTACGAAGAAGGTGAAGAAGCCCCCAAGATGTTGTCCATCGGTTTGCATTGCCGTCTGATTGGCCGTCCTGGCCGCTTCCGTGCCTTGCAGCGCTTCCTGGATTACGTGCAATCGCACGAGCGTGTCTGGGTTTGCCGTCGTGTGGATATTGCTCGTCATTGGGCCGAGCATCATCCCTATCAGCCCAAGGCCTGATCGAGGCAGGGCCAGGGTTCATGCCTCCTGGCCCGTCAGGACGACATCCTGAATATGAGCAGGGTGCCTTCACATTCCGACTCGCCAGGGTCGGAATTGTTGTTTCTGCCCGCTGAAAACAGTACTATTTGACGCTTACGCAGCCGCTCGTACAGGGAGTGTGGCGTCCTGGCTTCTCACTGCTTTGCCGGGGCGGCAGGTGTTGTGCCAGCGCAGCGCGCGCATGGGCTGCAAGGCTGATCGTCTTATAATAGGCAGTTAAATTTTCCATCGCGTTGCATGTAATGAAAACCTCAGAAATTCGTCAGAAGTTTCTTTCTTTTTTTGAATCCAAGGGACATCACATCGTCTCCTCGGCTTCGCTGGTACCAGGCAATGACCCGACCTTGCTGTTCACTAACGCAGGGATGGTGCAGTTCAAAGATGTGTTCACGGGCAAGGAAACCCGACCCTACAACCGTGCAACCAGCTCTCAGCGCTGTGTTCGTGCCGGTGGCAAGCACAATGACCTGGAAAATGTGGGCTACACCGCCCGCCACCACACCTTTTTTGAAATGCTGGGCAACTTCAGCTTTGGCGACTACTTCAAGCAAGACGCCATTCGCTATGCCTGGGAGCTGCTGACGACGGTTTACAAGCTGCCTGCAGAGAAACTCTGGGTCACCGTCTATCAAGAAGACGATGAGGCCTACGATATCTGGGCTTCGGAAATTGGTGTGCCCAAAGAGCGCATCATCCGCATCGGCGATAAGGGTGGCGTACGCTACAACTCGGACAACTTCTGGCAGATGGCCGATACCGGCCCCTGTGGTCCTTGTTCGGAAATCTTCTACGATCACGGCGCTGACGTTTGGGGTGGCCCTCCCGGATCGCCTGAAGAAGACGGCGACCGCTATATCGAAGTATGGAATCTGGTGTTCATGCAGTTCGAGCGTTCCGCCGACGGCACCATGACGCCGCTGCCCAAGCCTTGTGTGGACACCGGCATGGGCCTGGAGCGTATTTCGGCTGTGCTGCAGCACGTGCATTCCAACTACGAAATCGACCTGTTCCAATCCCTGATTCAGGCCGCCGCACGCGAAACCAAGACCAGCGACTTGAGCAACAATTCGCTCAAGGTGATTGCTGACCACATCCGTGCTTGCAGCTTCCTGATTATTGACGGGGTGATCCCCAGCAATGAAGGCCGTGGCTATGTGTTGCGCCGCATTATTCGCCGCGCCTTGCGTCACGGTCACAAGCTGGGTCAGAAGGGCTTGTTCTTCTACCGTTTGGTACAGGATCTGGGTCTGACCATGGGCGAAGCCTACCCCGAGCTGATTAGCCAGCGCGAGCGTATCGAACAAGTGCTGCGCCAGGAAGAAGAGCGTTTCAGCGAAACGCTGGAAAATGGCATGCGCATTCTGGAAGGCGCTTTGGCCAACCTGCCGGAGAATGCCAAGCTGGATGGCCAGACGCTGTTCACCTTGTATGACACCTACGGTTTCCCCGTGGACTTGACCGCCGACATCTGCCGCGAACGTGGCATTGAGGTCGATCTGGACGGTTTTGAAGTTGCCATGGAAAACCAGCGTCAGATGGCACGCGCTTCGGGCAAGTTCAAAACAGCCGAAGGCCTGAGCTACTCCGGCGTGCAAACCCGCTTTGATGGTTACACCACCCTGGAAGGCAGCGGCACGGTTACCGCCTTGTATGTGGATGGCACCTCTGTGCAGTCCGTGGCCCAAGGCCAGCAAGCGGTGGTGGTTCTGGATGCCACCCCTTTCTACGCCGAATCCGGTGGTCAGGTGGGGGATGCCGGTATCTTGAGCGATGCCAAGGGCCTGTCCTTTGAAGTGCAAGATACTCAAAAGATTTCCAATCAGGTTTTCGGCCACCAAGGTGTGCTGAACGCAGGCACGCTGACAGTGGGCCAGACCGTTCAAGCCCAGGTGGATACCGAGCGTCGTGAGCGCGTGATCCGTAATCACTCGGCCACGCACTTGATGCACAAGGCCTTGCGTCAGGTGCTGGGCGGTCATGTGCAGCAACGTGGTTCCCTGGTGGACGCCGAAAAGACCCGTTTTGACTTTGCTCACGATGCCGCCATGACGGCCGAGCAAATTGCTCAGGTCGAAGCCATTGTGAATGAGCAGGTTCTGACTAACCAGGCCGTGCAAGCCCAGCTGATGTCCTTTGACGACGCTGTCAGCGGTGGTGCCATGGCTTTGTTTGGCGAAAAGTACGGCGATGAAGTGCGCGTACTGGATATCGGCTTCTCGCGCGAGCTGTGCGGCGGTACTCACGTTCAACGCACGGGCGATATTGGCCTGTTCAAGATTGTCTCGGAAGGCGGTGTAGCCGCTGGCGTGCGCCGTGTCGAGGCCATCACGGGCACCAACAGCCTGCATTGGGTACAAGCGCAGGAACGCTTGTTGAACGACGCTTCTGCCAGTCTGCGTACGCAGCCAGAGGGTCTGGTTGCCCGTATCAGCGCCTTGCAAGGTCAGATCAAGGATCTGGAGCGCGAGCGCGAACAAATGCAATCCAAGCTGGCTGCTTCGGCAGGCCAGGATCTGCTGGCTCAGGCTGTCCCGTTGAATGACAGCAGCCGCTTGCTGGTTGCCACGTTGCAAGGCGTGGAAGCCAAAGCCTTGCGCGAAATGGCGGATCAGTTGAAGAACAAGCTGCAGTCTGCCGTGATCCTGCTGTCTATCGTGGCAGACGGCAAAGTCAGCCTGGTGGCTGGTGTGACGCCTGATCTGACTTCCAAGGTGAAGGCGGGTGATCTGGTGGGCTTTGTGGCCTCGCAAATGGGCGGGAAGGGCGGTGGTCGTCCTGACATGGCCATGGGCGGCGGTACCGATGCCAGCGTTCTGCCGCAGGCCAATGCCTCGGTGCAGGCCTGGGTTCAAAGTAAATTGGGTGCCTAATGACGATGTCCGAGACCGGCGCATTGCCCAACAGCGATCTGCAGGTTGATGCAAGTGGGCTGAAATGCCCCTTGCCCATCTTGCGTGCCAAGAAAGCCTTGGCACAGCTGGAATCCGGGCAAGTGTTGCAGGTCATCACGACCGATCAGCACGCCATTCAAGATTTTCAGGCTTTTTGTCGCCAAACTGGCAACGAACTGTTGGCTCAAGACCAGCAAGCCGAAAAAACTCTGCATTTTTTACGCCGTCGTTGAGCCGACGGCGGTAGAATACTGCTTTGTCTGTTGCGTATCTAGCACTGAATCTGCTATCTTAGCGTGTTACTTTTGGCATGCTTGCCAGAATAGTGCTAGAATTTTTTGTTTACCTTACACAATAAAGGGATTATCAATGGTGGTAATTCGCTTGGCCCGTGGTGGCTCCAAAAAGCGTCCTTTTTACAACGTAGTAGCCGCCGAGGCGAGCCAACGCCGTGATGGTCGCTTCATCGAACGTCTGGGTTTCTACAACCCCGTTGCTGGCGAAGGTCATGAAAACCTGCGTCTGCAAATGGACCGCGTTAAGCACTTCACCGACAACGGTGCTCAGGTTTCGCCTGCTGTGGCTCGCCTGTTGAAAGAATACTCGGCTAAGGTTGCTTCGGCTGCCTAAGTTGATTCACCTGTTTTTTTAGTAGCGTTTAGTGTGAAGCAATCTGCGATTCCTGCTGACCTTGTTGAGCTCGGTCGTATTGTTTCCGCTTATGGTGTGCGTGGTTGGGTCAAGATCCAGCCGCATTCCATGCAAACCAAGGCGCTGCTGAATGCAAAGACATGGTGGTTAAAAACGCCCCGGCCTGAATCTCAGGCGGGCGTTTTTGCGTCTGTGTCACCCAGACAGATACAAACCGCAAAGCAGCATGGTGCAACCATCGTGGCGCAGTTTGAGGGTCTGGATAATCGAGAGCTGGCTCAAGCTCTCAAGGGGCATACCGTTTGGGTATCCCGTGCCGCTTTCCCCAAAGCGGACGAAGACGAATTTTATTGGGTCGATCTGATCGGCTGCCGCTTCTTTGGCGAGCAGGACGGCCAAGCTGAAAGCCTGGGCGAAGTGGTGGAAGTGCTGGATAACGGCGCGCATGCCATTTTGGTCGTGCATCGCGGCTTCTGGGATGCCGAAGGTGTTTTTACTCCTGTAAAGGACGAACAGGGCAGGCCGCTTGAAGAGCTGGTTCCCTTTGTGCAAGCCATTGTGCATACGGTGGATATGTCCGCCCGCGAGCTGCACAGCCACTGGGCGATTTGATCGTTTCAATCCTGCGCACCTGCATGGCTCTGGCCTGACTGGTCGAGCCTTGTAAAGCGTATCCGCTTTTTTCTCTTGCCGAGTCCTCATGCGATTTGATGCCCTGACCCTGTTCCCGGACATGTTTGATGTGGTCAGCGAGGCTGGGGTTACCGGCCGTGCGCACAAACAGGGCATCTGGCAGATGCGGACCTGGAACCCGCGCGACTACACCACTGACGTGCACCGTACCGTAGACGATCGTCCTTACGGCGGTGGCCCAGGCATGGTCATGCTGGCTGACCCCTTGAATGATGCCCTGGATCAGGCTTTGGCTGATCGTGGCGATAGCCCGGAAGTGATTTTGCTAAGTCCCACAGGGCGACGCTTTGACCAGGCTGTGGCTCAGGAACTGGCTCAAGGTCCCGGTGCGGTTCTGGTTTGCGGTCGCTATGAAGGTATCGATCAACGCTTTATTGATGCGCGCGTCACCCAGGAACTGTCTTTGGGGGACTTTGTGCTGTCTGGCGGCGAAATTGCCTCGCTGGCGATTATTGATAGCGTGATTCGGCTTTTGCCCGGCGTGTTGAATGACGCTGACTCGGCTCGTCAGGACTCTTTCCATGCCGACAATAGCGGCTTGCTGGATAGCCCGCATTACACGCGTCCCGAGGTATACCGCGATCAGGCGGTGCCCGACGTGTTGATGTCTGGTCATCATGGTCGTATCCAGGTATGGCGGCGTGAGCAATCCCTGCGTTTGACAGCCTTGCGGCGGCCCGAGTTGATTGAGCAGGCCCGTCAGCGTGGCGAACTTAGCAAGGCAGACGAGCGCTTTTTGGCATCTTTGGCTTCCTTGAGCGAATAGCTTTGTTTAAAGCGTTCGCCAAGCCTTAACGGCCCGTTTTTATGCGGGCCGTTTTGTATCTGGGTGACTTTGTTAGTCGTACTGGCCAAGCTGCAGTTGCGAATTTTCCGCAGGGGTGTTGTCCTTGGTATTCAGTGTCTGCCGTCCCCAGCTCATCAGGGCCATCCCGCTAATCGCCAGTAAACCTCCGCCGATCAAGGATGGGTTCAGGGTCTCCTTAAGCCACAGGCTGGACAGTAAAACGCCAAACAGCGGTACAAGGGCCAGATAGGCGCCTGCGGATGTTGCGCCCAGGCTTTTCACGCCGTGCATATACCAGGCGAAGGCCAGAGCCGTTGAACCCAGGCCCAAGGCCAACACGCTGTACCAGGCTTGGCTTGGCGCATGGATCAGGCTGCCCCAGGCCGAAAGACCCTCCACCCCCAAGCTGCTGATGGACAGCAGCACTGCGCCAATCAATGTGGTCATGCTGGTGGCGGTCAGAGAATCTACGGTGGTCAGTACGGTGCGGCCAATCAAGGTGTAGCTGACCCAGCACAATGCACAGCCCAGTAATAGCCATTCGCCTATTCCGCTCTGGCCTGGCATGAGGCTGCTGATAGAGCCGGCACTCAGGGCATAGAGAGCCCCTGATACGGCCAGGATTACTCCCAGGCTCATCTTTTTGTTGACTGGCTCGCGAAACAACAAAGAGGCCAGTATCAGGATCAGGACCGGGTTCAGGGCAACGACCATGCTGGCCTTGCCTGCTGGCACCAGTTTCAGGGCCAGAAGAAAGAAAATTGAATAGCCAAATACCCCAAAAGCCGAGGCGTTAAGCAGACCTAGCCATTCTCGGGAGTCAAGTGTGCATAGGGCTTTCAGTCGGCCGCTCCAGCTCATCCAAAGCAGCAGTGCGACGCTGGCAATCAGGAAGCGCAGACTGGCTGCCGCCAAAGGCGGCATGGCTTGCGCCACGACTCGGCCCCAGGGCCAGGAGGCCCCCCACAGAGCGGCCATGCCAATCAGACTTAGGTGTACGGAGTAGTTGGGAGATTTCATTCAAGCCACTATGGAGAAGATTTCAGCAGGGGTACTATTTACTTTTATTGCTTCATAGTCGAATGAGTAAACGCTCATGACCTTCACCCAACTTGAAATCTTTTCCGTGCTGGCCAGGATAGGCAGCTTCTCTCGGGCAGCCAGTGCCTTGGGGATTACGCAAAGTGCGGTCAGTCATGCGCTCAAGCAGCTGGAGACTGATTTGGGTGTTTGCCTGTTTTCTCGTGGCCCGACCTCAGTGGAGTTGACGGAAGTAGGGGCGAAATTGCTGCAACGTGCCAACGATATCCTGCAGCAGAGAGAGGCCTTGCATCAGGAGGCCTGCTACGAGCAGGGAATTGCCCGTGGCACCTTGCGTATTGCTTCTTTTGGGGCTTCCTCGTCCTTGCATTTGCTGCCGCATTTATTGGCTTGCTACAGGCAGACGCATCCCGAAGTGGAGGTGCAGATTGACGAGGGTATTGATAGTGAAGTGGCGCAGTGGCTGCTGGAGCGGCGTGTGGAGCTGGGCTTTGTGATCTTGCCAGATGATCGCTTTGACTGCTTGCCCTTGGCCCAGGATGAGCTGATGGCCGTGCTGCCGGCAGAGCATCATTTGGCCGTTTGCGCCCGTGTTTCTGCCAGTGACTTCCATGACTTGCCGTTTATTCGGACTGCGGCAGGCTCTGGCCCGCATGTAGATCAGTTTCTGGCGGCAGCAGGGGCGGTCCCCAGGACCTTGTTCCGTTTCGAGCAGTTGTCCTCCATGTTGGGCTTTGTCGCGCAAGGAGTGGCTGTGACCATTGCGGGCAGGCTGGCCTTGCCGGAGCCGCCAGAAGGGGTGATTTATCGCAGCCTGGAGCCGTGTAGGCCTCGTGAAATTGCTCTGGCGGCTCTGAATTTCGAGCGGCTTTCTCCTGCTGCTCAGGCGTTTTTGCGGATAGCCCGGAAAATACATCACAAGAGGTGATGCGCTCAGGATGGCTTCGCTTTTTCTTGTTGTGTCAGTGCGGGATAGCTTCTGTGCGCGACCGGTCTGCGCTGGTGTGATGCTCCTGTGTTCTTCTGTTTCGTATGAACAGGGAGGGTGTGTTACGAGTAATCGGAATAGTGTCGCTGGATTGAGGGACCATAGATGCAAAAAGGCCCTGCACTAGTGCAGGGCCTTCTCTCGTCACCGAGACCTGATTCAGGCGATTAGCCCAGACGCTCAAACTGCTGTTTCACCTTGGCTAGTGTCTCACCGAATTGAGCCACGCGCAGGCGCTCCTGTTCAACCACGGCGGCGGGCGCACGTTCTACAAAGCTGGCGTTGCCCAGTTTGGCTTCGGCCTTGTTGATCTCACCTTGCAGACGTTCGATTTCCTTGGACAGGCGGATACGCTCCGCTTCCACGTCAATCTCTACGTGCAGCATCAGCTGAGTGGTGTCGACCACTTGTACTGGGGCGCCGGCGTCGGTGGGCAGTTGGTCCACAATCTCCACGCTTTCCAGTTTGCACAAGCTGGCCAGATAGAGGCTATTGGCGCTCAGGATTGCAGCATCACCTTGGGCAACCAGTGGCACGCGCTGAGCGGGCGAGAGGTTCATCTCGCCGCGCAAGGCGCGAATCGCGTCCACTTGGGCTTTCAGTTCTGCAACCTGTGCCATGGCCTGTTCATCAATGGCGGCCGGATTGGCGATAGGGTAGGGCTGGACCGAAATGCTGGTGGTTTCATTGGCAGCGCGTTTGCCAGCTACCACCGAGACTTTCTGCCACAGCTCTTCCGTAATGAACGGGATGATGGGGTGTGCCACGCGCAGTACTACTTCCAGTACACGGATCAGCGTGCGACGGGTGCCCAGTTGCTGCTCGGGCGTGCCGTTCTGGATCTGGGTCTTGGCCAGTTCCAGGTACCAGTCGCAGTACTCGTCCCAGACAAAGTGGTAGATGGCGTTGGCGATGTTGTCGAAACGGTAGTCGGCAAAACCGCGCTCGGCGTCCTGTTCCAGGCCTTGCAGCAGGCTGATGATCCAGCGGTCCGCAAAGCTCAGTTCGGCAGCAGCGTCGGTGTGCAGTTCATGGTCTTCGGTGTTCATCAGCACAAAGCGGGTGGCGTTCCACAGCTTGTTGCAGAAGTTGCGATAGCCTTCACAGCGCTTCATGTCGAAGTTGATGTTGCGACCCAAGGTGGCGTAAGCGGCCATAGTAAAGCGCAGCGCGTCCGTACCGAAGGCGGGGATGCCATCGGGATAGTCCTTCTTGGTGCGCTTGCTAATGCTTTGAGCCTGCTTGGGATTCATCAAGCCAAAGGTGCGCTTGTGTATCAGGCTTTCCAGGTCGATGCCGTCGATCAAGTCCACCGGGTCAATCGTGTTGCCCTTGGATTTGCTCATCTTCTTGCCTTCCATATCGCACACCAGTCCGTGAACGTAGACGGTGTTGAACGGAACGCGGCCAGTCAGGTGCATGCTCATCATGACCATGCGGGCTACCCAGAAGAAAATAATGTCGAAGCCAGTTACCAGCACGCTGGAGGGCAGGTAACGGGCCAGATCCGGGGTTTCTTCAGGCCAGCCCAGATCGGTGAAGGGCACCAGGGCGGAGGAGAACCAGGTGTCCAGCACGTCCTCGTCGCGGCGCAGTGGGCCGGTCACGCCAGCAGCGCGGGCTTGTTCCAGAGCGTCTTCTTCGGAGCGGGCGACAAACAGGCTGCCGTCTTCGGCGTACCAGGCGGGGATCTGGTGACCCCACCACAGCTGACGGGAAATACACCAGTCCTGAATATTGTTCAGCCATTGGTTGTAGGTGTTGGACCAGTTGTCGGGGTAGAAGCGTACACGGCCATCGGCCACCACATCCAGGGCAACCTGGGTGATGCTCTTGCCGGGGTGCAGGGAGTCTTCTGGCGCAGGCTTGCTCATGGCGACAAACCACTGGTCAGTCAGCATGGGTTCGATAACCGTATTGGTACGGTCGCCGCGTGGCACCATCAGCTTGTGTGGCTTGACGGCCTTGAGCAGGCCCTGGGCTTCCAGGTCGGCCACGATTTGCTTGCGTGCAGCAAAGCGCTCCAGGCCTTGGTAGGCTTCGGGAGCGGTGTCGGCAATATGGGCATCCAGCGTCAGGATGCTGATCATTTCCAGGCCGTGGCGCTGGCCAACGGCGTAGTCATTGAAGTCGTGGGCAGGAGTAACCTTCACCACGCCGGTACCAAAGGCCGGGTCTACGTAGTCGTCTGCAATGATCGGGATGGAACGGCCAACCAGGGGCAGGGTAACGGTTTGACCGATCAGGCCGATATAGCGCTCGTCTTCAGGGTGCACCATCAGGGCGACGTCGCCCAGCATGGTTTCGGGGCGGGTGGTGGCCACCGTCAGGTGGGTCAGACCGCCTTGAGGTGTGGTCAGCGGATAGCTGATTTCCCACAGATGGCCGTCTTCTTCCTCGCTGACCACTTCCAGATCAGACACGGCGGTGCCCAGCACGGGGTCCCAGTTCACCAGGCGCTTGCCGCGGTAAATCAGGCCTTGCTCGTACAGACGGACAAAAGTTTCCAGCACGCCACGGGACAGATTGTCGTCCATGGTGAAGTATTCGCGGCTCCAGTCACAGGACGCGCCCAGGCGGCGGAACTGGCCGGTAATGGTATTGCCCGACTTCTCTTTCCACTCCCAGACTTTTTCCAGGAATTTCTCGCGGCCCAGGTCGTGGCGGCTGATGTTCTGGGCATCAAGCTGGCGTTCCACGATGATCTGGGTCGCAATCCCGGCGTGGTCGGTACCGGGAATATAGACCGTATCGTCGCCTTTCATGCGGTGGTAGCGCGTCAGGCCATCCATGATGGTCTGATTAAAGGCGTGGCCCATGTGCAAAGTCCCGGTGACGTTTGGTGGTGGGGACTGGATCACAAAGGGTTCGGACTGATGATCACCCAAGGGCTGGACATGTTGGCCACCCTTGAAAAGGTCGGCTTGCTCCCAGCGCGCGTACCAGCGCGTTTCGATTTCCTGGGGTTCAAAGCTCTTGGATAATTGCTCGTCGGAGGTCGTAGCGGATGAGTTGGTCATGGTGATGCGGTCTGCCTGCCCCTTATTGCACGTTCAGTGCCAGATAGGGCGGGACTAATCCTGGGTAAAAAACGAATTTAAGATGCACTATTTTAAGATGTGGCCGTGCGTCTTTGGCGTGGTAAAATGCCGGGTTGCCGTAAATCTGATGAAAGTGCTTGTTTTCATTAAAAAATTTAGCGCGAACCGTCGGATCTGCATTTTGCTTTACGCAGCAAAGACTACACTATATTGTTCTTATTTGGATTTTCACATGGCTATTGAACGCACTCTGTCCATTATCAAGCCCGACGCTGTTGCTAAAAACGTGATCGGTCAGATTATTTCCCGCTTTGAAGGCGCTGGCCTGAAAGTGATCGCTGGTCGCCTGGTTCACCTGTCCCGTGGCGAAGCCGAGCGCTTCTACGGCGTGCACGCCGAGCGTCCTTTCTTCAAGGATCTGGTCGACTTCATGGTTTCCGGTCCTGTATTCGTACAAGTTCTGGAAGGCGAAGGCGCCATTGCCAAGAACCGCGAACTGATGGGCGCCACCGACCCCAAGAAAGCAGACGCCGGCACCATCCGTGCTGACTTCGCTGAAAGCATCGACGCTAACGCTGTTCACGGTTCCGACGCTCCTGAAACCGCTGCTGTCGAAATCGCTTTCTTCTTCCCAGAGTGCAACGTTTACAGCCGTTAATTCGTTAAACCGCGCAGTACTGGCGGCACTCTGAGCAAGACTTGCCCGGCTCACCGGAATCGGTTTGCCGGGCAAATCCGCAAAAAGGGGCTTTTTTGCACTCCTGCAAGAAAGTAATAGCCAGAACGCGTGAAGGTATTATTTTTTTATGTCATCGCTCGAACCTACCAATCTTCTGGGCCTGGGCCCGGAGCAACTTGTTGAACTGGTCGCCCAATGGGGTGGCAAGCCTTTCCGCGCGCGCCAATTGCAGCGCTGGATACACCAGCGTCAACAAGACGATTTTGGGCAGATGACGGATCTGGCGCGCGAGTTCCGCGAGCAGCTGACCGCTAATTGCGTTGTCACCGCGCCCAGCATGTCGCACGAACATATTTCTACCGACGGCACCCGTAAATGGCTGTTTGATGTAGGCAGCAATAACGCTGTCGAAGCGGTTTTCATTCCCGAGGACGACCGGGGCACCCTGTGTATTTCCAGCCAGGCTGGCTGCACCGTGGCCTGTCCATTCTGTTCCACGGGCTATCAAGGCTTCAACCGCAACCTGACCACCTCCGAAATCATTGGTCAGTTGTGGTTTGCTCGCCGTGCTTTGCTGAATGCGCCGGAAACCGCCCGTATTGGCGATGCCGAGCAAACCAGCACGCGTGTCATCAGCAATGTGGTCATGATGGGCATGGGCGAACCCCTGCTCAATTACGATCAGGTGCTTGGTGCCTTGCGCCTGATGCTCGATGACAATGCCTACGGTCTGTCGCGCCGCCGCGTGACGGTCTCCACCTCCGGGGTGGTGCCCATGATGGATCGTCTGGCCAAAGATTGCCCGGTCGCACTGGCCGTATCGCTGCACGCGCCCAATGATGCGTTGCGCGATCGCCTGGTGCCACTGAACAAGAAGTATCCGCTGGCCGAGCTTCTGGATGCCTGTAATCGCTATCTGGAGCACGCCCCGCGTGACTTCATCACGTTTGAATACATCATGCTGGACGGCATCAACGATACCGACCAGCATGCGCAGGAACTGTTGGATATCGCACGCATTGTGCGCTGTAAATTTAATTTGATTCCTTTCAATCCTTTTCCGCAGTCCGGTCTGAAACGCTCTTCAGCTGCACGGGTCAAACAGTTTGCCCAACGGCTGATGGATGGTGGGGTGGTAACCACAGTGCGCAAGACGCGCGGCGATGATATTGCTGCCGCTTGTGGACAGTTGGCGGGCGATATTCGTGATCGCACCCGTATCGAACAACGTTTGCCTGATCGTGCTGTCATTCAAATCAAACAGGAACGTGCATGAGCGAGACTCTGGTCCCCTCCAACCAATCGGCTCCGGAAGCGGGCTCAGGTGTAGGCCCGACATTGCGTGAGTTGCGCCTGGCGCGATCCTGTACGCTGAACGAAGCCTCCACCCGCCTGAAGTTTTCGGTTCGCCAGCTAGAGGCCCTGGAAGCTCAGGAGTGGGACCAGTTGCCCGGTGGGCAGCCTTTGCGGGGCATGGTGCGTAATTACGCGCGCTTTCTGGAGGCTGACGTATCAGCCGTGCTGGTCATGCTGGAAGCTCAGGTCAGTGATACCGCTGCGCCCAAGCCCGTACCGCGCAATCATTCGGGTGCGGGCTTGTCCAGTGCGGACTTGAGCCTGTATGCCGACTCGCGCGGCGGGTTTGGCTGGATCTGGATTCTTATCATTATTGTTTTGCTGCTGGTAGCCGGTTTTTACGCCATTGATCGGGGCTGGGTTCCCGAAGAGTGGCTGGTGTTCGATTGGCTCAAGGACTTGAAGAAATGACGCAGGGTCCCGAAACTCCCTCTGCTTGCCAACCTCTGCCGGTGGGCGCCCAACCCAAACGGGTAACCCGCGCAGTTGATGTGCGCTGGGGCGATCATGTTGTGAAATTAGGTGGCTCGGCCCCGGTCGTGGTGCAGTCCATGACCAATACGGATACCGTCGATGCTATTGCAACGGCTATCCAGGTCAAGGAACTGGCGCGTGCCGGTTCTGAAATGGTGCGTATTACGGTCAATACCCCCGAAGCGGCCCGTGAAGTGCCCGCCATTCGCGAGCAGCTGGACCGCATGGGCGTAAATGTCCCCTTGGTGGGGGACTTCCATTACAACGGCCATAAATTGCTGGCAGATTACCCCGAGTGTGCTCAGGCCCTGTCCAAGTACCGGATCAATCCGGGCAATATGGGCGGTGGCAAGCGCCGGGACGATAACTTCGCCAAGATGATCGAAATCGCCTGCCGTTACGACAAGGCTGTGCGAATTGGCGTGAACTGGGGCAGCCTGGATCACGAGCTGATGGCCCGCATGATGGATGAGAATAACGAGCGTGCTCATCCCTGGACGGCTCAGGCGGTGATGCGCGATGCTCTAGTTATCTCTGCCATCAGCAACGCCCAGCGTGCCGAGGAACTGGGGCTGTCGGGCAACCGTATTGTTCTGTCCTGCAAGGTCAGCCATGTGCAGGACCTGATCACGGTCTACCAGGATTTGTCGGCTCGTTGTGACTACGCCTTGCACCTGGGTCTGACCGAAGCGGGGATGGGCAGCAAGGGGATTGTGGCTTCCACCGCCGCCTTGGCTGTCTTGTTGCAGCAAGGCATTGGTGACACCATTCGTATTTCCCTGACTCCTGAACCTGGTGGCGATCGTGCTCGTGAAGTGGTGGTGGCTCAGGAAATCTTGCAGACCATGGGTTTGCGTGCTTTCACCCCTATGGTGGTGGCGTGTCCGGGTTGTGGTCGCACCAGCAGTACGGTGTTCCAGGAGCTGGCCAACGATATTCAAAGCTATTTGCGTGACCAGATGCCCGTCTGGAAGGATCTGTATCCCGGCGTGGAAACCATGAACGTCGCGGTGATGGGCTGTGTGGTCAATGGTCCGGGGGAAAGCCGCCACGCCGATATTGGCATCAGCTTGCCAGGAACCGGGGAAGTCCCTTCGGCACCCGTCTATGTGGATGGCGAGCGGGTGGTGACCCTGAAGGGTGATACTATCGCTCAGGAATTTCAGACCATTGTCCAGAATTACGTTGAGCGCCGCTACGGCAAAACATCAACGGTTTGATCAACACGCTTGTCAGTCTATGGCGAGCAAACCATTAGAATTATGACGCAGCAGTTTCAAAAGCTCCGCGCCCTGACGGGCATGAAAGACACCTTACCGGGTGAAAGCGCACAGTGGGAAGCCCTGGAGGCTCTGGTGCGGGAATGGTTGGCCAGCTATGGCTATCGCAATATGCGTACCCCCGTGCTGGAACATACCCAGCTGTTTGCTCGTGGTATTGGCGAAGTCACCGACATTGTCGAAAAGGAAATGTATTCCTTTACCGATTCGCTCAACGGCGACAAGCTCACCATGCGTCCCGAATTTACGGCGGGCATGGTGCGCGCCACTATCGAACATAATCTCTTGTACGATCGCCCTCATCGGGTTTATGCGATGGGACCGGTGTTTCGCCATGAGCGCCCGCAGCGTGGCCGCTACCGTCAGTTCCATCAGATCGACGTGGAAGCGTTGGGTCTGCCAGGGCCGGACGTCGATGCCGAGCTGATCGTCATGCTGGCTCGTTTGTGGAAGAAGCTGGGTCTGACGGACATCCGTCTGGAACTGAACTCCCTGGGTCAGGCTGAAGAGCGTGCCGCCCACCGTGCGGCCTTGATCGAGCACCTGGAAGCGCACAAGGATGTGCTGGACGAAGAAGCCCAGCGTCGCATGTATACCAACCCCTTGCGCGTGCTGGATACCAAAAATCCGGCCATGCAGGAAATGGCCAATGCGGCCCCACGTTTGTTCGACTTCCTGGGTGAAGAGTCTCGTGCTCACTTCCAGGGCGTCTGCGATCGTCTGGATGATGCCGGTATTGCCTACACATTGAACCCGCGCTTGGTGCGTGGTCTGGATTATTACAATCTGACCGTGTTCGAGTGGGTAACGGATCGCCTGGGTGCTCAAGGGACGGTGTGCGGCGGTGGCCGTTACGACGGCCTGATCGAATTGATGGGTGGCAAGCCTTCGCCCGCCGTGGGTTTTGCTATTGGTGTGGAGCGCTTGCTGGACCTGTGCTCGCAAGATGGCGAGCAGCCAGCCATTCCCGAATGTCAGGTGTATATGATTCACCAGGGTGAGGCAGCCCAGCGCAAGGCCTCGCTGTTGGCCGAGCAATTGCGTGATGCCGGTTTGCAGGTGATAGTCCATGCAGGCTCCAGCGGCTTCAAGTCCCAGTTCAAACGGGCTGATGCCAGTGGTGCGCAGGCCGCCGTTATTTTGGGTGACGACGAACTCCAAAAAGAACAGGCCAGTGTGAAATGGTTGCGTGCTGCGGATGGCGCCGAGCAGCAACAGTCTGTTGAATTTTCTGAACTCGCCAGTGTTTTGTCAGCAAGGATTTGAGCATGGCCTACGATCTTGAAGAACAGGAAAAACTAGATGCCATGCGAGCATGGTGGGACCGCTGGGGCACCTTGTGCATCGTGCTGGCTTTTGCTGCCTTGGCGGCGGTGGCCGGCTGGCGCGGTTGGCAGTGGTACCAGGGGCATCAGGCCGGTCAGGCCATGGGTTACTTTGAGGCGCTGGAAAGTGCGGCTGCCCAGACCGGCGAAGAGGCCGATGCCCGCGTGCTGGCTGCCAGCACAACCTTGCGTAACGATTTCCCCAAGTCTGGCTACACCTCCCGCGGTGTCTTGCTGGCTGCCCAGGCTTTGCAGCAACGCGGCAATCTGACGCCTGCTCGTGAGCAATTGGAGTGGATGGTTAAAACCAATCACGACCCGGCGCTGACTCCGCTGGCGCGTTTGCGTCTGGCTGGTATCTTGCTGGAACAGAAGAATTACGATGATGCCCTGGCTCAGCTGACAAATCCTCCTGCCAGCTTTGCCGGTCTGTTTGCGGATCGCAAAGGCGATATTCTGGCCGCTCAAGGGCAGAACGATGCAGCACGCGAAGCCTGGACGCAGGCCGTGGAGTTGCTCAAGCAAGACCCTATTTCGCAGTTGGTACAGATCAAACTTGATGCCTTGGCAGGAGCTTAATTCATGTCTCTTCCTACTATTCGCAAATCCCCATCCTCTGCCATGCGTGTCCTGCGCTTGAGCGCGTTGGCCCTGAGCCTGACCGCTTTGGCCGGTTGCTCCATGTTCTCCAGCAAGGATCCTCGTTTCGAGCCTACGCCCCTGACGGAATACACCCCTGGTGTGGCCGCCAAGATCAGCTGGAGTACCTCGATTGGTAGCGGCGCAGACTCCGGCTTTGCACCGCAAGTCAGTGGCTCCTCGGTCTACGCCGCGACGGTCTCGGGTCAGGTCAGCAAGGTGGATCTGGATACGGGTCGCGTGCAGTGGTCGGCCAATACCGGCAAGAAGTTGACCGCCGGTGCAGGTTCGGACGGTGTGGTGACTGCGGTCGCTTCGGTGGACGGGAACGTCATTGCGTTTGACGACTCGGGCAAGGAGTTGTGGCGCAGTCGTAGCAGCAGCGCTGTGAATGTGCCGCCTGCTGTGGGTGCCGGTGTGGTTGTGGTGCGTACCAGCGACTACCGCTTGCAGGCATTTGATGCCAGCACAGGCGATCTGCGCTGGAGTCTGCAGCGTCCTGGCCCCGCCTTGTCGCTGAAAACCAGCATGCAAATGCGCATTATTGATGGTTTGTTGTTGGCAGGAATGCCCAACGGCCGTTTGATGGCCATTGACGCGGCTCAAGGTCATCTGGTGTGGGAAGGCAGTATTTCTGTCTCCCGTGGCGCGACGGACCTGGAGCGCATTAATGACGTCGTGGGTGCTCCCCAGGTCGTCGATCCCCTGCTGTGCGGTGCAACCTACCAAGGTCGTGTTGCCTGCTTTGACGTCTCCCAAGGTGGACGACTGGTGTGGGATAGGGAATTTTCGGCCGGTACCGGTATCGCAGCGGACAACCATATGTTGTATGCCGCCAATAGCCGCGACCAGATTGAAGCGTTTGCCATGACAGACGGGCAAACCATCTGGAAGCAGAATGCTTTGCGTAACCGTGGTCTGGCTCCTTTGGCCGTCATGCCCCAGGCGCTCGCCGCCGGTGACATGGAAGGCTATGTTCACTTTCTATCGCGACTGGACGGCACCTTGTTGGGCCGGGTCAGTGTCGGCGGTGGTGCCATTGTGTCGCCTTTGATCGGAACCCCGCGTGGGGTCCTGGTCCAGACCGGCAATGGTAATTTGGTCTTGGTTGGAATCAATTGAAAAGCGTTTCTTTTAAGCCCGTAGTGGCTTTGGTCGGTCGGGCCAACGTCGGCAAGTCCACTTTGTTCAACCGCCTGACGCGCTCGCGCGCGGCTCTGGTGGCGAACTTCCCTGGTCTGACCCGCGACCGTCATTACGGCGAAGGCCGGGTTGGCAGCCGCCCCTATATCGTGGTCGATACGGGTGGTTTCGAGCCTGTGGCCAAAACCGGCATGTTGCTGGAGATGGCTCGTCAGACCCAGCAGGCGATTGCCGAAGCTGACGTGGTCGTCTTTCTGGTCGATGCCCGTGAGGGCGTCAACGCACTGGATCTGGAAATTGCGCAGTTGCTGCGCAAGCTGGGGCAGAAAGTGCTGCTGGCCGTCAACAAGGCCGAAGGCATGCGTTACGAGGCCGGTGGCGTGGAATTCCACGAACTGGGCCTGGGTCAGCCTTACCTGATCTCCGCTTCCCACGGCGATGGCGTGGAAGAGCTGATCAACCTGGCACTGGAGCAAGTGCCCAATCCTGAGCCTGAAGAGGATGGCCAGGATGACGATGAATTTCAGCACCGTATCAAGCTGGCGATTGTGGGCCGCCCCAATGTGGGTAAATCCACCTTGATCAATACCCTGGTGGGTGAAGATCGCGTGATTGCGTTTGACCAGCCCGGTACGACGCGTGATGCCATTGAGATCGAGTTCGAGCGCAATGGGGTGGAATACACCCTGATCGACACGGCCGGTTTGCGCAAGCGCGGCAAGGTATTTGAAGCGGTTGAAAAGTTCTCCGTTATCAAGACCTTGCAGGCGATTGAAGCGTGTAACGTGGTCTTGCTGATGATTGACGCTCACACCGAAATTTCCGACCAGGACGCCAGCATTGCGGGCTTCGTGGTGGAAACCGGTCGTGCACTGGTGGTGGGCATCAACAAGTGGGATGGCCTGGACGAGTACCAGCGCGAGTGGATCAAGCGCGAGTTCGATCGCAAATTGCGCTTCCTGAACTTTGCCAAGATGCACACCTTGTCGGCCTTGAAAGGGCAGGGGATCAATCCCTTGCTCAAGTCGGTCAATGCCGCGCATGCGGCTGCCTTCTCCAAGCTGTCCACGCCCAAGCTCACTCGCGTCATGCAAGAAGCGGTGGAACAGCAACAGCCACCGCGCAAGGGCATTTTCCGTCCCAAGTTGCGGTATGCTCACCAAGGTGGCATGAACCCGCCGATCGTGGTGATTCACGGCAACGCCCTGGATGCCATTTCGGACAGTTACCGCCGTTATCTGGAGACGCGTTTTCGCGAGGCCTTCAAGCTGGAAGGCACGCCTTTGCGCATCGAATTCAAATCATCTAAAAACCCTTATCTGAAGGATGCGTAATGAGCCGTTTGTGGAGTGATCATGTAGCGGGGCTTTCACCCTATGTACCGGGTGAGCAGGTCAAGCTGGATAACCTCTTGAAGCTGAACACAAACGAACATCCTTTCGGTCCGTCGCCTAAAGCGCTGGAAGCGATCCGCCAGGCGGCGACCGATGATTTGCGTCTTTACCCTTCCTATAGCGCGCAGGAACTGCGTGATGCTGTGGCGCACAACCACGGTGTGAAAGCCAATAATGTCTTTTTGGGCAATGGCTCGGACGAAGTGCTGGCCCATGTGTTCAGCGCCTTGTTCCTGCGTGGCGTGCGCCCGGTCCTGCTGCCCGATATCACTTACAGCTTCTACACCACTTACTGTTCGTACTTCGGTGTGCCTGCTGATATCGTGCCGCTGCGCGAGGACTTCACGTTGAATGTGCAGGACTATGTGCGCAAGCGCAGTCTGCCACCTGCCGGCATCATTTTTGCCAACCCCAATGCGCCTACTGGCATTCCTTTGTCCTTGACGGATATTGAAGCCATTCTGGCTGCCAACCCGGACACCACGGTGGTGGTGGACGAGGCGTACGTCGATTTCGGCGGTACATCTTCGGTTGGTTTGCTGGAAAAATACGACAATCTGGTGGTCATCCAGACCATGTCCAAGTCGCGCGCTCTGGCTGGCTTGCGTGTGGGTTATGCCCTGGCCAGCGCCGATATCATCCAGGCTCTGGAGCGGGTGAAAGACAGTTTCAACTCCTACCCCATGGACACGATTGCCCAGGTGGGTGCCGTGGCTTCCTTGAAGGATACGGAGTATTTTGCCCGCCAATGCCAGGCTGTGATTGATGCACGCGAGCAGTTGCGCGCTGATCTGGAGCAGCTGGGTTTCGAGATTTTGCCTTCGAAAGCGAACTTTTTGATGGCAACTCACCCTAAGCATTCGGCAGCTGGTATTCAGCAGGCCTTGCGTGAACAGGGGATTTTGGTTCGCCATTTCCGTCAGCCACGCATTGAGCAGTATTTACGTATTACGGTAGGATCGCCCGAGCAATGTGCCCGACTGTGCAACAGTTTGCGGCAGATTTTAGGGCAAGGCGCCTGATATACACCTATTAGATAAAAATCTCCAGTTTGGAACGTGCGAATTCAGGGAAAACCCGGTAAAGTAGTGGGATTCGCTTCCATTTCTGGAAAAACAACATAACCGGAGCCTCACCAATGAGCAATAAAGGGCAAATTCTACAAGACCCGTTTTTGAACGCGCTGCGCAAGGAGCATATCCCTGTGTCGATCTACCTGGTAAACGGCATCAAGCTGCAAGGTCAGATCGAGTCCTTCGATCAGTATGTCGTACTGCTGCGCAATACAGTCACTCAAATGGTGTATAAGCACGCGATCTCTACCGTCGTTCCTGCACGCCCCGTTACTTTGGCTGCGGATGAGCAGGCTGAATAAATCCTCACCCAGTTCTTTGTACTCTGAAAGACCCGTCTCGCGGTGCCCGCGGGCGGGTCTTTGTTTCTGGAGCAAACGTTGAAGGCACTGGTAATTAGTGTGGATATGGGCGAGCTGGACTACAAGGCCCATGCTGAAGAATTCGTCATGCTGGCTGAAGGGGCGGGCGCCCAGATTATGGAATTGATGGTCGTGCGTCGGTCCCGTCCAGATTCTGCCTACTACATCGGTACGGGCAAGCTGGAAGAGGCGGTCGCCCTGGCCAAGGCAACTGGCGCCGAAGTCGTGCTGTTTGATCATGCCTTGAGCCCGGCCCAGCAGCGTAATCTGGAGCGCAAGCTGGAGCTGCGTGTGGTTGACCGGGTGGCCCTGATTCTGGATATTTTTGCCCTGCGTGCGCAAAGTCACGAAGGTAAATTGCAGGTGGAACTGGCCCAGCTGCAACACCTGACTTCCCGATTGACCCGGATGTGGACGCACTTGGAGCGCCAAAAGGGTGGTATCGGTATGCGTGGTCCAGGTGAATCGCAGCTGGAAATGGACCGCCGGATGATTGGCGACAAAGTCCGTACCTTGCGTGAGCGTCTGGCCAAGGTGCAACGCCAGCGCAGCACCCAACGTCGTGCCCGTTCTCGTAGCGGCACCTTGTCGGTGTCTCTGGTGGGCTACACCAACACGGGAAAATCCACGCTATTTAACGCCTTGACCCGTGCGGACGCCTACGCAGCTGACCAGTTATTTGCTACCTTGGATACCACCACGCGTCGTATCTGGATTGAAGGGGCAGGGCAGGTCGTAATTTCGGATACGGTGGGCTTCATTCGTGAATTGCCACCGACCTTGATTGCCGCTTTCCGGGCCACTTTGGAAGAGACCGTCCATGCAGACGTATTGCTGCATGTGGTCGATGCGGCCAACCCTCAACGCGATGAACAAATCGCTGAAGTTCATAAGGTTCTGGAGGACATCGGGGCCCATGAAATACCTCGCATTCTGGTCTATAACAAAATTGACCAAGCCGGCTATGAGCCACGGGTAGAGCGGGATGAACATGGTACTATTGCCCGAGTCTTTGTTAGCGCTTTAGAGCGCATCGGATTGGATGGCTTGCGTACAGCAATCGTCGAATCAGGTCATTTCGCGGAAAACAATGCGTCTGAACAATAAAATATTCAATCTCAATGATCCCGGTTGGGGACGAGACAGTGGCAAAAACGGTTCCGAGCCACCTCGCCGCCCCGAGAAACAAGATGGCCCGCCTGACCTCGACGAGGTATGGCGTGACTTCAACAGTCGCTTGGGATCTTTATTCGGCAAAAAGGGACGTCGCTCCCCTCCCGGTGGCATGCCTCCGGGTAGCGGTAATGGCCCATCCATCCCCAAAGGCTCGCCCAAGCTGCTGATCATCGGCAGTGTGGTCGCGGTCGGTCTGTGGATGGCCAGTGGCTTTACCATCGTGCAGGAAGGTCAGGTTGCCGTGGTTACCCGTTTTGGCGCGTACACGAAAACTCTGAATCCCGGTTTGCAGTGGCGTTGGCCCGCTCCCATCGAAGATCACCAGACTGTGAATATTTCGCAGTTGCGTACCTTTGAAGTGGGCTACCGCGGCAGTGCACGCAATAAAGTCCTGCCTGAATCGTTGATGCTGACAACCGACGAGAACATCGTCGACATGCAGTATGTGGTTCAGTACCGTTTGCTGCCTACAGGCGCACCGGACTACCTGTTCAACACCAATAATCCGGACGAGTCGGTACGTCAGGCGGCTGAAACCGCCATGCGTGAAGTCGTGGGCAAGCAGCCCATGGACTCCGTGCTGTACTCCGGCCGCACCCAGATTGCATCGGACGTGCAGCAGCTGGCCCAGTCCATTCTGGACCGCTACCGTACCGGCATTCAGATCAGCACCGTAGCTATCCAGAACGTGCAGCCGCCCGAGCAGGTTCAGGCCGCCTTTGACGATGCCGTCAAGGCCGGTCAGGACCGCGAGCGTCAGATCAACGAAGGTCAGGCCTATGCCAACAAGGTGTTGCCCGAAGCCGCTGGTCAAGTGGCTCGCATGATGCAGGAGTCTGAGGGTTACAAGGCTCGTGTGATCGGTGATGCCAAGGGTGATACTGCCCGTTTTGGTAGCGTCGAGGCCGAGTACGTGAAGGCTCCGGGTGTAACGCGGGATCGTCTGTACCTGTCCACAATTCAGGAAATCCTGGAGAGCACCAGCAAGGTACTGGTTGATACCCGTAGTGATAACAACATGATCTATCTGCCTTTGGACAAGATCGTGCGTCAGGTGGGTAGCCGTACGGATATGGAGCCGTCCGCTCCTGTCGCTTCGGCCGCTTCGCAAGGACAGGTCAGCCGTCCAGCTCCCGCTGCGGCACCCAAAGCGCCTGCGCCAGCCAATCCAGCCGGTCTGGATACCTCGCTGGGCTCTTTGGTCAGTCCTTATTCCCCATACGCACGCTAGGAGAGCTTGATGCAACGTTTATTTCCTGCTCTGGTGGCCCTGGCGGTAATTGTCGGTCTGCTGCTGTCTTCCGTTTTCATCGTGCGTGAGCGCGATGCGGCTCTGGTTTTTGCCCTGGGTGAGGTGCGCGGCACCATCACGACTCCCGGTCTGTATTTCAAGTTGCCGCCACCGTTTGAAAACGTGGTGTTTCTGGACAAGCGTCTGCAGACGATTGAAACCAAGGATCCTGAGCGTATTCAGACGGCTGAAAAGAAAAACCTGCTGATCGACTCGTACGTCAAATGGCGCATTTCCGATCCACGCCTGTTTTACGTGACCTTTGGCGCAACGGATCGTGGTGCTGTCGAGCGTTTGCAAGCCCAGATTCGTGACGCCCTGAACGCTTCGGTGAACGTGCGCACGGTGAAAGAAGTGGTTTCCACCGAGCGTGATGCCATCATGCGTGAAGTGCTGACGGCCGTTGAGGCCCGTGCCCGTCCTTTGGGTGTGGAAGTGATTGACGTGCGTTTGCGTCGTATTGACTTCGCTCCCGAGATTTCGGAATCGGTATACCGTCGTATGGAAGCCGAGCGTACACAAGAAGCCAACCGTTTGCGTGCAACTGGTGCGGCTGAAAGTGAGCGTATCCGTGCCGAGGCCGAACGTCAGCGTGAAGAGTTGCTGGCCGACGCGTATGCCCAAGCTCAGGCCATCCGTGGTCAGGGTGATGGTGAAGCCGCTGCCATTTACTCCGATAGTTATGGCAAGAACCCCGAGTTCTATCGTTTCTACCGCAGCCTGGAAGCCTACCGCAGTGCTTTCAGCAAACAGACCGACACACTGGTCATCAGCCCTGACTCTGATTTCTTCAAGTATTGGGGCAAGCAAGGATCACCCGCAGCACCTGCGAACTGATCCCCGCTAGAGAACTTAGGGCCGCTGGGTGTTCCACCCGCGGCCCTGATCGTTTATACTAGCGTGTAAGTTACTAACACCACTTCGCATGCGACTTGGGCGGCTTACAGGCCCCAAGTCGCTTTTTGTTTGGCTGGAACTTTCGTTTATAAGTAGTCCGAGGCACGAGTATGTCCAATTGGTTGTTGCCAGAGAGCCTGGCTGATATCTTGCCTGCAGAGGCGCGCCGCATCGAAGAACTGCGCCGCGATTTGCTAGACTTGTATCGTACTTACGGGTTCGAACTGGTAGCTCCACCTCTGGTGGAGTATCTGGAATCCCTGCAAGCGGTTTCTGGCACAGATCTGAATCTGCGTACCAGCAAAGTCGTCGATCAAATCTCGGGTCGCACCATGGGCGTACGCGCCGACATGACCCCCCAGGTGGCACGTATCGACGCTCACTTGCTTAACCGCGAAGGCGTCACTCGGCTTTGCTACTGTGGTTCGGTCTTGCATGCCCGTCCGGCTGGTTTGTTGTCGGACCGTGAATTGCTGCAGATTGGCGCGGAAATTTTCGGCCATGCCGGTATTGAGTCCGATCTGGAAGTGGTGCAACTGGCGCTGGAAAGCGTGGGTCGGGCAGGGGTGCATCATCCTCGCCTGGACTTGAACTACCCCGATCTGGGACGCTTCCTGATCGAGCGCGATCCTATTTTGAAAACCCGCGTGGCAGAAGTGTGTGAGCTTCTGAACGCCAAAGATGTGTCGGGCCTGCGCGCCCTGGGTCGTGAGTCGGGCTGTCTGCCTGAAACCACCCGCTATCTGCTGGCTTTGACCTCGCTGTATGGCGATGGCAGCGTACTGGAGCGTGCCCGCAGTGTTCTGCCGGACGAACCGGAAGTGCGCGAAGCTCTGGGTAGCCTGCGCAGCTTCATTGATGCTTTGCCTGGCCACGAAATTACGGTGGACCTGGCCGACATCGGCAGCGGTTATGCCTACCATTCGGGCCTGATCTTTTCGGTTTACGCCGAAGGCTGGCACGATGCCTTGGTCAAGGGCGGACGCTTTGACGGTATTGGCCGCATGTATGGTCGTGCTCGTCCTGCAACCGGCTTCAGCCTGGATTTGCGCAAGCTCTCGGCTGGCTTGGCACCGGCTCAGGCAGCCCGTGCAGTACGCGCTCCCTGGGGGAGTGATGCGGCCCTGACTGCAGCGGTCAAGCAGCTGCGTCAAAACGGTGAAATTGTGATTCAGATGCTGCCCGGTCAGGAGCTGAATCTGGATGAATTCGTGATCGATCGCGAGCTGGTCTCGCTGGACGGTCAGTGGCAAGTTAGGGCGCTGTAAGCCAGGCGGTTTGTAGCGTTGGTGATTGTTATTGGTCCGGCACCGTGCCGGCCTCCTTTATTCTGATACTAGACATGAGCAAAAACCTTGTGGTGATTGGCACCCAGTGGGGTGACGAAGGCAAAGGCAAGATCGTCGACTGGCTGGCCGAGTCCGCGCATGGCGTGGTTCGTTTCCAGGGTGGGCATAACGCTGGCCATACATTGTGGATTAATGGCAAGAAGACCATTCTGCGCTTGATTCCGTCGGGCATCATGCACGAGCACGTCACTTGCTACATTGGCAATGGCGTGGTGCTGTCGCCTGAGGCCCTCTTGACTGAAATCGCCGAGCTGGAAGCTGCCGGTCTGGACGTGCGTTCGCGCCTGCAGATCTCGCCCGCTTGCCCGCTGATTTTGCCCTACCACATCGCCGTGGACCAGGCTCGTGAAAAGCGTAAAGGCGACGGCAAGATCGGTACGACCGGTCGCGGTATCGGCCCTGCCTACGAAGACAAGGTGGCACGCCGTGCCCTGCGTGTTCAGGACCTGTACGATCCCGAAATCTTTGACGAAAAATTGTCCGAAGCGCTGGATTACCACAACTTCGTGCTGACCCAGTACCTGGGCGCTGAAGCTGTTTCCGCTGAACAGGTTCGCGACCTGGCCATGAAGCACGCTGAACAGCTGGCTCCTATGGTTGCTGATGTATCCAACAACCTGTACCAAGCCAAGAAAGCAGGGCAGAAACTCCTGTTTGAAGGTGCCCAGGGTGCATTGTTGGATATTGACCACGGTACATACCCCTTCGTGACCAGCAGCAACTGCTTGTCCGGTGCCGCTTCCGCAGGTTCGGGCGTGGGTCCTCAGGAATTGAGCTACGTGCTCGGTATCGCCAAGTCCTACACCACTCGCGTGGGTTCGGGTCCATTCCCGACCGAGTTGCTGGATGACACCGGCATGCGTCTGGCTACGGTTGGCAAGGAATTCGGTTCCGTTACCGGTCGTCCACGTCGTTGCGGCTGGTTTGATGCGGCGGCCATGAAGCGTTCGGTCATGATTAACGGTATTTCCGGTCTGTGCATTACCAAGCTGGACGTGCTGGACGGCGTTGAGCAAATCAAGATTGGTGTGGGTTACCGCTACAAGGGCGAATTCCTGGACGTCCTGCCCTACGGCGCACACGCGGTTGCCGAAGCCGAGCCCGTTCTGGAAGAAATGCCCGGCTGGACCGAGTCCACCGTGGGCGTGACTGACTACGACAAGTTGCCTATCAACGCTCGTCGTTATCTGGAGCGTATTGCTGAACTGTGCGATGTACCTATCGACATGGTTTCCACGGGGCCAGATCGCAACGAAACCATCGTATTGCGCGATCCGTTTACCAAATAAGCGATTTATCGCGGTATAATGCCTTGCACCGTTGTGCGGTGCGTACAGAGCGGCCTGAAGGGCCGCTTTGTCGTTCTGGACGCTGCGTTGGCCTACCAGACTCTTGTTTTGCAGGTACCAAAGCGCAGCTAGTGCATTTATATCTGGAATACATATGAGTCTGCCCCCAAATAGCGATACTGATGAATGGGTTTCCTGGGAACAATACAATCGCCTGATTGAACAATTGGCCCTGAGTATTCACGAATCAGGCTGGAAATTCGACAAAATTGTTTGCCTGGCCCGAGGCGGCATGAGAGTGGGAGACGTTATTTCGCGCATCTATGATGTACCCCTGGGTATTTTGGCCACCAGCAGCTATCGCGAAGCCGCCGGTACCGAACAGGGTGATCTGGATATTGCGCAATACATCACCATTACCCGTGGCACCCTGGATGGCAATGTGCTGCTGGTCGATGATATGGTCGATACGGGCAAGACTTTTATGCGTGTACGTGATCACCTGCGTGCACAGTTTCCCGCGATCACCGAGCTGAAAACCGCCGTTTTGTGGTGGAAAGGCCACGCCCAGGTCGACCCGGACTACTACGTGTCCAAGTTGCCCACAAATCCCTGGATTCATCAGCCTTTTGAGGACTACGATAGCATTCGCCCTCATCAGCTGGACGCCTGGATCCGTAAGGGTACCGGCCAGGCTTGATCGCTGGCATTCAGATAATTGGTGGATAGCCTAATTGCGCCTTGCTTGGTGTATGCCAGCAATCGTGCTACCATATTGGGCTATCTGTTACGCTAACTCTTTTTACAAAGGTCAGGGATTACATGTCCATTGTTCGCCTGAAAGAAAACGAACCCTTTGAAGTTGCTCTGCGCCGCTTCAAACGCACTATTGAAAAAACCGGTCTGTTGACCGAGCTGCGTTCGCGCGAATTCTACGAAAAGCCAACGGCTGAGCGCAAGCGCAAGCACGCTGCCGCCGTGAAGCGTCACTACAAACGCATCCGCAGCCAGCAACTGCCTCCACGCTTGTATTGATCCCTGAATCTTTTGTTCAGGAACTGCTCGCCCGTGTCGATGTCGTAGATGTCGTCGGGCGGTACGTGCAGTTGCGTAAAGGCGGGGCCAACTTGCTTGGCCTGTGCCCTTTTCACAACGAAAAATCCCCTTCATTTACAGTCAGTCCCACCAAGCAGTTTTACCATTGCTTCGGTTGTGGCGCTCACGGATCGGCTATCTCGTTCCTGATGGAACACACAGGGGCTTCATTCCCCGAGGCGGTACGCAGCTTAGCTGGTTCCGTCGGAATGACTGTGCCCGAAGCAGATCGCACCCCACGCCAACGTGCTGCCGATGCGCGTCGTAAAGACGAGTTGTCGCGTCAGCATCATATTCTTGAGACGGCACAGGGGCACTACCTACGTCAGCTAAAACAGTCACCCATTGCCATCGACTATCTAAAACGTCGTGGCCTGGATGGGGAGACGGCTGCCCGTTTCGGTTTGGGCTGGACAGGTACGGAGCGACGCGGCTTATCGGCTGTATTTCCGCAGTACGAAGACAAGCAGCTGGTTGAGTCCGGCCTGGTGATCGAGTCCGAAGATGGTCGTCGCTACGACCGTTTCCGTTCACGCATCATGTTTCCGATCCGCAGTACCAAGGGCCATATCATTGGTTTTGGTGGTCGTTTGATCGAAAAAGGCGAACCCAAGTACCTGAATTCGCCGGAAACCACGCTGTTTTCCAAAGGACACGAGCTATACGGCTTGTGGGAAGGACGTCAGGGCATACGCAAAGAAGGCTTTGTCCTGATTGTTGAAGGTTATATGGACGTGGTGGCGCTGTCGCAACATGGCTTGCACAATGCCGTAGCGACCTTGGGCACCGCGACAACCGAATACCACATCACCAAATTGATGCGCGCCAGCGACAGGCTGGTGTTTTGCTTTGATGGTGACGGGGCAGGGCGCAAGGCCGCCTGGCGTGCTTTGAATACCTGCTTGCCGCTGGTACGTGACGATGTGTCCATCCGCTTCATGTTCCTGGCGGATAACCACGACCCCGATTCTTTTGTTCGTGAGCACGGTGCTGCCGCGTTTCGCGAGCAGGCCCAGGAAGCAGCAGCTTTGTCGCGCTTCTTCCTGGACGAGCTGGCGGCCCGCCATCGCATGGACGAGGCCGAAGGCCGCGCGGCCTGCGTGCACGAGGCCTTGCCTTTGCTGCTGGAACTGGCTGACAGTACCTTGAAAGTGCAGATTCAGCACGAATTTGCCCGCATGGTGCTGCTGACGCCGGACGAGCTGGCGCAGCGCCTGAGTACCGTAGAGCCGGTTCGTCGGCCTGCTGTGGATACGCCGCCTGCTCAGGATGGTCTGGTAGCCAGACCACCGGTTCCGGCGCAGCCAGCACCATCTTCAGATGGCATGGAGCTGTTTGAGGACGGTTTTGATGGTTCGTTTGCTGACAGTCTGCCTATGGATGGCTGGCAGAACGACTCTGATTGGCAGCCTCAACCCCAGTATCAGGAGCGGCCAGTGACTGCTCGTGGCAAGGGCAAGAACAACCGTCAACGGACCGAGCGCGCTGTCGTGGGTGGCAGCCGTGCGGTGACGCCCATGGCCAAGCGATTGCTGCGCTTGCTTATTGGGCATCCGACTCTGGTGGGCGAGCTGGGCGATCAACAACTTGAAATTTTGGCGCAAAGTCCCCATTTACGTTTAGTGCAAGAGCTGATTGCCTTAAGCAATATCAGCTCGGCGCGTCACGCAGGTGCGTTGCTGGAGGCCGTGGACCCCGAGTCCGACCTGGCCCCTGTGCTCGAAGCGCTGGCCACGGAGCTCTTGGGCGAAGAAGAATTGCCTGACCCGCAGGGTGAATGGCGTGATGCGCTGCATCGCATCGAACTGGATGCGATCAAGGCAGAGCAGTCGGCATTGGTGGCCACGGGTTTGCAAGAGCCCGAACAGCGTCAGCGTTATCAAGAATTGACACGCCGTATTGCTTTGTTGAATGCTGCTTATACTCGGCAAGTGAAGTAAAATATTGGGTTATGTGTTGTGTTTGTGGCCGGCCAGGGGGTTAAAACTGGTACGCGAGCGAATGCGGCGGGTTAGCGGATTGTGAACCACCTTATGCCTTGAGCCCATGAGCCAGGGATTAAATGACTTAGGGTTCGCTCGCGCAACACGCCCAGGAGCAAGCCGGTTGTGAACACGCTCATTATCAGGCTCTTGCCTGTACGACTCGGTGGCTACATATTTAGTGCCACAGGGGTAAATGGCGTCTATGGAAGAAAATATGACTCAAACGACTGGTAAAACCTCGACGACGGTCTCTCGGTCTGCTAAGAAAACTTTGGCCGCGACAGCAAAATCAGGGGCATCAAGCTCGGTAGAGCTCGATGAGCTTCACGAAAGTGGAGAGCCAGGCGCAGCGCCTGCCAAAAAGGCAGCTAAAAAGGCGGCTGCTAAAAAAACGGTAGCCAAAAAAGCGGCTGCCAAGAAAACAGCGGCTAAAGCCGCTACCGGCGGTCGCCGTGGACGTCCTGCAAAGAATGCCAATAACGACGGTATCGACTTTGTCGATGACGACGAAATGGGCGAAGAAGAGGTCATTCCTGATCTCAAGCCGGTGGCCAAGCGTGGTGCCAAGCGCGCTAAAGCCGAAAAAGATGTATTCGGTGTCCGTGGCCAACTGAGCCCTGAAGAACAGGAAGCCCGTCGCAATCGCCTCAAAGCCCTGATCAAGCTGGGTAAGGACCGCGGTTACCTGACCTACAGTGAAATCAACGATCACCTGCCCGATGATCTGGTGGATGTCGAAGCCATTGATGGCATTATCGGCACCTTCAGTGACATGGGTATCTCGGTTTACGACCAGGCTCCCGACGCTGACACCTTGCTCATGAGCGATAACGCGCCCATGGCATCCAGCGACGACGACGTCGAGGACGAAGCTGAAGCTGCTCTGACCACGGTGGACTCTGACTTCGGTCGCACGACTGACCCTGTGCGTATGTACATGCGCGAAATGGGTTCGGTGGAACTGCTGACCCGCGAAGGCGAAATTGAAATCGCCAAGCGCATCGAAGATGGCTTGAAGCACATGGTGATGGCTATCGCCGCCTGCCCAACCACGGTTAACGAGATCCTGGCCTACGTTCAGCGTGTACGCGAAGGCGTCATGCAGATCGACGAAGTGGTTGACGGTCTGGTGGACGATGATGGCGAAGAATACGCCGGTTCCGGTGTAACCGCTGACGACGAGGACGAAGGTCCAGCCGGCGGCATGAGCAGCAAGCAGATTGAATATCTGCGCAACAAGTCGCTCAAGAAATTCGACATCATTGGCGAATGGTTTGACAAGATGCGCGTGTCCTTCGAGTCCGAAGGTTACAAGAGCGCAGGCTATGTGCAAGCCCAGGAAACCATCCTGAACGAATTCATGGGCATCCGCTTTACCGCCAAGATGGTGGAAAAGCTGGCCGATACCATGCGCGAGCAGGTTGCCATCGTGCGTCAGCACGAGCGCGAAATCCTGAACATCTGTGTGGATCGTGCTGATATGCCACGTGCACACTTCATCAAGGCTTTCCCCGGCAACGAAACCAATCTGGATTGGGTGGTGCAGGAGGTGGCAGCAGGCCATCCTTACAGCTCCATTCTGGAGCGCCACATCCCTGCCATTCAGGAAGTTCAGCAAAAGCTGATCGACCTGCAAACCAGCGTTGTGCTGCCTTTGAAGGACCTGAAAGAAGTCAACAAACGCATGACCACGGGCGAAGCCAAGGCACGTAAAGCCAAGCGCGAAATGACCGAGGCCAACTTGCGTCTGGTGATCTCCATCGCCAAGAAGTACACCAACCGTGGCTTGCAGTTCCTGGACCTGATTCAGGAAGGCAATATCGGTTTGATGAAGGCAGTGGACAAGTTCGAATACCGTCGTGGCTACAAATTCTCCACGTACGCTACGTGGTGGATTCGTCAGGCCATTACGCGTTCGATCGCTGACCAGGCCCGCACGATTCGTATTCCGGTTCACATGATCGAGACGATCAACAAGATGAACCGTATCAATCGTCAGATCCTGCAGGAAACCGGCGTTGAGCCCGATCCCGCAACCCTGGCCCAGAAGATGGATATGCCCGAAGACAAGGTTCGCAAGATCTTGAAGATCGCCAAAGAGCCTATCTCCATGGAAACGCCTATCGGTGACGATGACGATTCCCACCTGGGCGATTTCATCGAGGACAACAACACCGTTTCGCCATCGGATTCCGCTTTGCACGGCTCCATGCGCGATGTGGTGAAAGATGTCCTGGATTCCTTGACGCCACGCGAAGCCAAAGTGCTGCGCATGCGTTTTGGTATCGAGATGAGCACTGACCAGACTCTGGAAGAGGTGGGCAAGCAGTTTGACGTCACGCGTGAGCGTATTCGTCAAATAGAAGCCAAGGCTTTGCGCAAGCTGCGTCATCCTAGCCGTGCCGACAAACTGAAGAGCTTCCTGGAAAGCCAGTAAGTCTTTAGCAGGTCTGCTTGAGCAAGATAAAAAACCCGGTCTGAATAAGACCGGGTTTTTTTTGTGCTCATTGCCCAGCCTTTTAAAATCTCTTTTCAAGGGTTAGGCGCTGCAGTTGAGAAAAGCTTACTAGGTCTTTGGTCTTGCCTGTCGCAATGAGTTTTTGATGCTCTTGGCGACACCGTTCGTGCAGATAAGTTTGCCGTTTCAGGATATCAGGACGGATCCAGATCCAGCTTGAATACACAGCCTTTGCCATTCGGCCCGCTTTGTACACTTAAACTCCAGCCTTGCGCCAACGCCAGTTGGCGTGCCAGTGCCAGGCCTATGCCTCTGTGGCCTTCTTCGCGCAGTCCTGTCGTCAGTTGTTTGCCCTGGCTGAAGTGGCGCTCAAAGATCAGGATTTGATCTTGTTTGGCAATGCCGGGGCCGTCGTCTTGCAAAGCCAGGACTGAGGGGGCAATCCAGCTCAGTTGCAGCTTGCAGGGGGCGGCGTGGTCGATGGCATTGCGCATCAGGATGCGCAGCAACATGGACAGGGCATAGGGGTCCAAGGTGTAGTGCAAGTGGTCAGGCACCAAATTGCTCCAACGTACTTGCTGGCTATCCGCATCCAGCAGGGCGACGGCCTGCCAGGTCTGTTGAGCCAGCTCGTGGACCTCGACTTCGCGCACATGGCGCTCTGCGGTGTAAGCCAGGCTTTCTGCGGCATCCAGGCTGGCGGTGACGGCATCGGCGTGGACCATCATGCGTTGCAGGCGCTGTTGTTGAGGGCCTTCGGGCAGTTGCAGCAGCAAAAGCTCGCAATCGCTGCGTATGGCAGTCAGCCCTGTACGCAGCTCGTGGCCCAGATTGGCGGCGAACTCGCGTTCATGCGTCAGTAGTTCCTCAACTTGCTCCTGCATGCGATTAAAGGCTCGGATCAGCCGGCCAGCTTCATCATCCTGGTGTTCGGGCAGGCCGGAGCGGCCGGGTGCCCAGTTTTCCAGATGGCGGGACAGGGTCAGCATGGGAGCCACAGCGTGGCGGGCTACTCGACGCCCGAGTAAAAACACCAGCAAAATCGTGGCCGAACCGATCAGGAGCAGAATCAGGCCAAACTCGCGTACTCGGTCTTCGTGAGGGGTGGCGCGATACACCAGATACAGCTGGCCTTGCTCTTTGTCCTGGCGCAGCACGTGCCAGGTGTCACTACCCAGATGAAATTCGTAAATGCCCGGTTCGGAAACACGGGCAAATTCGGGCAAATTGTCCAGAGTTTGGCCCGGCAAAAACCGATAGCTGTCCAGCTCTGCGCCCAGGGCTTCACTGCGGCCGTAGGCGCTGTCGGGTAAAAGAGTGGGGTTGCGAGCGTAAGAGACCAGCATGGCGTTGACCATCTCGTCTTCCATGCGCGCAAAGGCTACATAGGCCAGTCCCCCCATAATGATGACCAGCAAGGCGGCTATCAGGGTCAGGGCCCAGGATACACGCTGGGTAAGGGTGCTCATGAAGCGGCTGCGGCGCGGGGCTATGGCCATCCCTTAGCTCTCCTGTTGCAAACGCCAGCCCATGCCGGGCAAGGTTTCAATGGTGCCTGCGCCAGCCTCGGACAAGGCGCGGCGCAAGATATGGATTTGACTGCGCAAGGCTTCTGGGGACGGTGCACCCTGTGGCCACAGGGTTTTCTCCAGGGAGCGACGTGTCAGAATGGCTTGCGGGTCGCGTAACAGAGCTTCCAGCAACTGGCGGGCTTTGAAACTCAGGTGCAGTTCCTGACCGTTTACGCTGACCAGCGCCGTATCCAGGTTGTATTCCAGACTGCCCCAATGCAGTGAGCCGTGCTGTACTTGTGGTGGGCCACGACGCATCAGAGCGCGTAGCCGGGCCTCGACTTCAGCCAGGGCAAAAGGTTTGATCAGATAGTCGTCCGCCCCCAGATCAAAGGCCGTGAGCTTGCTCTCCAACTGGCTGCGGGCTGTCAGTACCAAGGTCGGGATGGGTGTTTGACTGGACTGGCGCAGGGCCTGGAGTACACCAAAACCATCCAGACCGGGCAGGCCCAGATCCAGCACCAGCGCATCAAAGTCCTGTTCTTGCAGCAGTGTCAGTGCACCATTGCCGTCGTAGGCGGCATCCACAGCAAAGCCTTTCAGTTCCAGATAGGTATAAAGATTTTCGGCAATGGTCGTATCGTTTTCAACAATCAGGACACGCATGACAGCTTGTTCCACAGGGTTGGGACAGTTCTTGTGCAGCTTACTGCACTTGGGGACGATCAGGGTAGACGCAGAAGTACGGGTACCCAGCCATTGATTTGCAACCACTGTGCCAGGGCAAAGACGGGCCAGATCAGGAAGTAGGGCAAGGCATCGCGCAAGGTGCGGGCCAATCCTGTCAGGGACACTTGCAGTTCGTTCGGGCTGTTCCAGAGGCTCAGGCGTGGGATCAGGCGGGGCACGCGCTGGCAGTAGTCCTGATAATCCTGACCAAAGACTTTGTGCAGCAGAACCTGTTCTTCGTCGATCACATTGTTGAAGACGGCGTAGACAAACAAGGCGAGTATGGGGCCAAGCAGCAGGCTGCCGGACAGTGCACCCATGCCGGTGACGGCACACAGGGAAAACAGATACAGCGGGTTGCGGCTGATGGAGTAGGGGCCTTGGCTGATCAGGCTGGAGCCTTTATGACCACCCAGGTACAACATGCACCAGCAGCGGCCCAGGACGGCAATCAGGACCAGCCCCAGACCGGCCATTCGGGTGAATTGAAAGACCAGCGAGTCGACCGCCCATGTGGAGGCGAAGAAAGGCAGAATCACGACCATCAGGCCACCAAACATCCCCAGGCTGCGGCGACGTTGTACCTGAATGCTGGCCAGATGTTCCCAGGCCTCTGCAACCGTGGCGCGTTCGCCATGGGAGGCTGACCAGCGTTCGGGATTCACGATCAAGGGGTAGAAGGCGATGCTGCCCAGCAGCCAGACAAGCGCCAGTGAGGCAAACACTTGAGTCAGATTGATACGCTCTTGATCCGCTTCCAGCAAGCCCAACAAAAAGGCGCAGATCAAACCGGCCAGCAGGCCCCCCCAGCGCAGGCGGGCCTGGTTCAAGGCCCAACCGGCAAAGTACAGGTGTAGCAAGCCAGCGCCCACGGCGACGATGGCACCCACTTCCAGCAAGGGTTTGATCTCGGGTATCTGGTGATACAGCGATTCCAGGCTTGGGGAGGCGGCGGAGTACTGCAGAAGCAGCATCAGCAAAGGCACGGCCAGGAACAGGCTGGTGCCCAGCAACAGGATGCGTTTGCCTGGCAAGGCCTCTTGTCCGCGCAGCTGGCGCAGCTTCCAGGCAGCCAGGAACAAACCAGCGGCGGCAATCAGGCCGGTCAGCAGACCTTGAGCCTCTTTCATTTCATGGGCCATATGGCCAGGTTGCTGGCTGGATGCCAGCAAGGGATTGAGCGGGGACCAGTCCTGGGTCAGGCTGGCCAGCCAGAGAAACAAAAAGGTCACTCCCACAACCTGCGTCAGCAGGTAGAACAGGGAGTTGCGTTGCACCAGTGTTGATGTGCCGGACATAATCAAATCTCGCCAAGAAGAGGGGGGAGCCGGGGCTGGCTCCCTACTGACGGGATCAATGTATCGTTGGCACCGTAAAATCCGCGTTAAATCGAAAAACGCGTGCAGATATTTTTTTGGGTAGACGGAAAAGAGTCCCTGGCGGCGGTTGTAATGATTGGAGTTGCCCGCCAGGACCCGGCTTCAGTTGTGTTTAGTGATCGCGCTGATGCACGCAGCGGCCTGCGCTGTAGCTGGCTTGAATGCAGCGATCGTCACCCAGCAGGGCCAGCATGAACAATTGCTCTTCCAGCGAGTTCAGCATGGTGCTGCGGCGGGCCATCAAGGGAGTGGCCTTGGGGTCCATCACAATAAAGTCCGCCTCGGCACCAGGAGCCAGCGTGCCGATTTGACCCTGCATGTCCAGTGCCCGCGCGGCCCCTTCGGTGGCCATGTAGAACATGGATGCGGCGGTCAGATGGTAGTTGTTCAGACGGGCCACTTTGTGGGCTTCGTTCATGGTGCGCAGCATGGAGAACGACGTCCCGCCGCCCACATCGGTGGCCAGGGTGTGCAGCACCTTGCTTTGGCGAATGGACTGGAAATCGAACAAACCAGAGGCCAGGAACAGGTTGGAGGTGGGGCAGTGCGCCGCAATACTGCCGGTATCGTGCATGCGGGCGCGATCCTGCTCGTCCAGCCAGATACTGTGGCCGTAGATGGCGCGGGGGCGCAGCAGACCAAAGCTGTCGTACACGTCCAGATAGCTGCGGTTCTTGGGGAACAGCTCGCTTACCCATTTGATTTCGTCCTTGTTTTCTGCCACATGGGTTTGCAGAAACACATCGGGGTAGGCGCGGGCCAGTTCACCACAGGCGGCCAATTGCTCCGGGGTGGAGGTGGGCGCAAAACGGGGTGTCAGAGCGTACAGTTGGCGGCCCTTGCCGTGCCAGCGCTTGATGAGGTCTTCCGAATCGCGTGCGCCTGACTCGGCGGTATCTTGCAGATAGTCCGGGCAGTTGCGATCCATCATCACCTTGCCTGCAATCATGCGCAGATTGCGCTCGTGGCTTTCTTCAAAGAAGGCATCCACGGATTGGCGGTGCACACTGCCATAGACCAGGGCGGTGGTCGTGCCGTTGCGCAGCAGTTCGTCCAGAAACACGCCAGCCACTTCGCGGGCATGTTCACTATCGCCAAAACGGCCTTCAGTTGGGAAGGTATAGGTTTCCAGCCAGGGCAGCAGGCCGCTGGAGGGAGAGGCAATAATGTCGGTTTGCGGAAAGTGCAGGTGGGTGTCGATCATGCCTGGCATGATGATTTGCCCGCTCAAATCCACGGTCTTTGTATCGGCAGGCAGGCTGCGTGACAGTTCGGCCCAGTCGCCACAGGCCTGAATCTGGCCCTGTTCGTTGACCAGCAGCAGGCCGTCACTGTGATAGCGCACGGCTTCGGAAGGATCTTCCAATGTGGCAGGGTCCGCGACAAAGTACAGCAGTTGGGCACGGTAGGCGCAGGCGGAGTGTAAAGAGGTAGTCATAGTGTCCTTGAAGTCGAGGTCGCATCAGCGACTGAGCTGGCCCATTTCATAGGCGTGGGTCAGCAATTCGGCGGCGACAGCCACGGCAATAATCGAGGGGGCCTTGCCCTTGATACCTGGCACGCCAATGGGGCAGACCAGTTCCTGAATACGGGATTCGGGCATGCCGCGTTGCTGCAAGCGGCGCTCGAATTGACGACGTTTGGTCATGGAGCCGATCAGGCCCACATAGGCCGTATCGGGCCGGCGCAAGATCTTTTGGCACAGAGCCAGATCGAGGCCGTGATTATGCGTCATCACCAGAAAATAGCTATTGGTCGGGGCTTGTTCGATCAGCGCATCGGGGATGTCGGTAATTTCCAGGCTGACATTGCTGGGTACCTGAGCGGGAAACAGTTCAGGGCGTTCGTCAATCCACAGAACCCGGCATGGCAGGGTGCCCAGAATCTGCACCAGTGCCTCGCCCACATGACCGGCCCCAAACAGCAAAATAGTCAGGGGCGGGGGCGGCAGCTCCTCCATCCAGACGCCTTGCGAGCCGTCGTAGTCCAGCCGGGACTCATCCACAATTGAAGGGCTGTGTATATCAACCTGCTTATTGCCGTCTGAGAGCAATTGTGAACGGCGGCTGGTCGCCTGACCGGCCCGCACGGCGCTATCCAGCTCTTCCAGCCAGCCCAGATCCTCGGCACCCAGGGTTTCGTACAGCAAGGTAACGACCCCGCCGCAACATTGGCCCAGACTGGGGCCCAGCGGCAGGCGGCTCATGCTCCAGCCGGGTCCGGAGGACTGACTGAGCATGACACGTGCCTGTTCTGCCGCTACCCATTCCAGGTGCCCGCCACCAATGGTTAACCACTGCTCAGTTTGGCTGAACAGCATGGCCGTGCCCGTGGTGCGCGGGGTGGAGCCTTTGGCAAGCGCCACCGAGCACAAAACCAGCCGCTCGCCCGCTTTCACACGGGCGAGGGCAAGAGAGGGCCAGCTACTCATTTCGCTTTGCGAATAGCCGCAACAGCCCGCATGACGGCTTCCGCAGTCGCAGGTGCGTTCAGCACGGGCTCAATCTGGTAGTTGCCTACACTGGCAACCGCATCACGGATCGCGTTAAAGACGCAGAACGGTAGCAGCAAAGGCGGTTCGCCCACGGCTTTGGAGCGGTGAATCGAATCCATGGCGTTGCGGCCATCGAACAGATTGACGCGGAAGTCCATGGGGCAGTCGCTGATGGCCGGGATCTTGTAGGTCGACGGTGCATGCGTGGTGAGCTTGCCTTGAGCGTTCCAAACCAGCTCTTCTGTTGTCAGCCAGCCCATACCTTGAATAAAGGCGCCTTCAACCTGGCCAATATCCAGGGCCGGATTGATGGATTTGCCCACATCGTGCAGCACGTCAGCACGCAGAAGACGAGATTCCCCGGTCAGCGTGTCGATCAGCACTTCAGCGACGGCAGCCCCATAAGAGAAGTAGTAGAAGGGGTTGCCCTTCATGACTTTGGAGTCCCAGTGCAGGCCGGGGGTGGCGTAAAAGCCGTCGGACCACAGCTGGACGCGGGCCTGGTAGGCGTGCTCAACCAGTTGAAAGAAGGGCATGGTCTGGCCGCCGATCTGGACCTGACCCCCCTCGAATTTCACGCTGGACTCTTCCACCGAGAAGAGCTGGGCAGCTACCGTCGTCAGACGCTGGCGAATCTGGTAGGCCGCATCCTGGGCGGCTTTACCGTTCAAGTCCGTACCTGTGGATGCCGCCGTGGCCGAGGTATTGGCCACTTTGGTGGTATCGGTGGCCGTGACCCGGATGTGCTCCAGATTCAGGCCCAGTTCATGGGCTACCACCTGGGCCACCTTGGTGTTCAGGCCCTGACCCATTTCCGTGCCACCGTGGTTCACCAAAACCGTGCCGTCACGGTAGACGTGGACCAGAGCACCAGCCTGGTTGAAGGCGGGTACGTTAAAGGAAATACCGAATTTCACCGGGGTCAGTGCCAGACCCTTTTTCAGTACCGGGCTGCTGGCATTGAATTCACGGATTTGTTCACGGCGCTGACGGTATTCGCTGGTTTCCTCCAGCTCGGCCACCAGTTCGTGAATGACGTTATCGACCACGGTCTGGTCGTAAGGCGTCACATTACGGTCTTTTTTACCGTAGAAGTTGATGCGGCGTACATCCAGCGGATCTTTGCCCAGGCGGCGGGCAATGGTGTCCAGGGCCACTTCCATCACCAAGGCCCCTTGCGGGCCACCAAAGCCTCGGAAGGCTGTGTTGGATTGGGTATTGGTGCGACCGCACAGCGCGCTCATGTCTACATCAGACAGGTAGTAGGCATTGTCAAAGTGGCAGATGGCGCGGGTTGCCACGGGGCCGGACAAGTCGGCGGAAAAGCCCGAGTTGGCGGTCATGTCCAGACGGGCACCCAGCAGGCGGCCTTCGTCGTCGTAACCAATATCGTATTCATAGTAGAAACCGTGACGCTTGCCGGTAATCATGAAGTCGTCGTCGCGGTCCAGGCGCAGCTTGATCGGGCGCTGCAGCTTGACGGCAGCCACACTGGCCACGCAGGCGTACAGGGCCGATTGAGATTCCTTGCCACCGAAACCACCGCCCATGCGACGGCATTCCACGTGTACCTTGTGCGCGCCAACGCCCAGACAGTGGGCAACCAGCTGCTGCATTTCCGAAGGATGCTGGGTGGAGCACCAGATATGCACGGCGCCGTATTCCTTGGGCACGGCGTAGGAAATCTGGCCTTCCAGGTAAAACTGTTCCTGACCATTGCACTGGAAGGTGCCTTGCAGGCGGTGTGGAGCCGATTCCAATGCTTTTTTGGCGTCGCCTTGTTTCAGGCTCATCAGGGGCAGAACACCGGCGTTCGCGGCCTTGGCTTCTTGTGGAGTCAAGATGGCAGGCAGCTCTTCGTAGGTGATCTTGCCCAGGCGCGCGGCACGGCGTGCCTGGTCGTGGGATTTCGCAATAACCGCAAAAATGGGCTGGCCAAAGTAATGCACCACGCCATCGGCCAGAATGGGGTCGTCATGCAGAATAGGGCCACAATTATTTGCGGCGGGAATGTCGGCAACCGTCAGGACGGCAATGACACCGGGCGCTTGACGCACAGCTTCCAGATCCACGTCCAGCAAACGGGCATGGGCTTTTTCCGACAGGCCCAGCGCAATATGGGCCGTGCCCTGCAATTCAGGCAAATCATCGGTATATGTGGCCGTGCCGCTCACGTGCAGGTCTGCCGACTCGTGCAGAAAGGACACGCCGACTCGTTGAGCCGTGGCGGTGTTCAGGTGGTCGATATTGTCAATTTTCATCACAAAGTCTCCAGGCTGGCTTGAGCTCGGTGAAAGACATTCAGCTGGGCGGGACTCAAAGCGTTTTCAGGGTGGGTTTCCAGGAAGAAGCGGTACAGCAAATTGGCCGCACTTTGATTGCGGTATTCGCTGCTGGCACGCATATCGCTCAGGGCCTGGTAGTCCTGTTGCAGCGCTTGCATGGCAGCTTGTACGTTTTCCTCGTTCCATTCCTGACCTTGCAGCACTTGCTCGGCGTGGCTGGCGCGTTTAGGGGTGGCAGCCATACCGCCAAAGGCGATGCGAGCCTGTTTGACGATCTTGCCATCCAGTTCCACCGCAAAGGCGGCGCACACGGCAGAAATGTCCTGGTCGAAACGCTTGGACAGCTTGTAGGTACGGAATTGCCATTGTCCCTTGTTGCGTGGGACCAGCAGGCCTTGCACGAACTCGCCCGGTTCCATGGCGGTTTTCTGGTAGGCCAGATACAGATCTTCCAAAGGCAGCACGCGCTCGACTGCGCCTTTGCGCAGCACCACACGGGTACGCATGGCAATCAGGGCGGGCATGGAGTCGCCAATGGGCGAGCCGTTGGCCACGTTGCCGCCCAGGGTACCGGCGTTGCGGATAGGGAAGGAGGCAAAGCGTTGGCGCAGTTCTGTCAATTCGGGGTGGTCTTTGATCAGGGCGTCAAAAGCGTCGTTCAACAGCACGCCTGCACCGATATACAGATCGTCCTCGGTGGTTTTCAGTTCGCGCAGCTCGGCCACCTGACCGATATAGATCAGATGCGGCAAATCGCGGAATTGCTTGGTCACCCATAGGCCGATATCGGTGCTGCCAGCCAGAATGCGGGCTTGCGGATATTGCTCGCGCAGCTGGGCCAACTGGTCCAGCGTGCGGGGGGCGTGGAAGGTCTGGCCCTGGTATTCATAGGCCAGCATGCCGTCCTGACGAATGGCACGCAGCTTGTCTTCAATGGATTGGCGATCCATGCTGACAGCCGGATAGCTGTGCATGGCCTTGGCCGCATCAATAATGGGGCGGTAGCCGGTACAGCGGCACAGATTGCCCGAGAGCACATCGTCGATCTGTTCCCGGGAAACCGGGCCGTCTTCGGGCGAGTGCGTCATGTACAGGCCCCACAGCGACATGATGAAGCCGGGCGTACAAAAGCCGCACTGGGCACCGTGCCAGTCCACCATGGCCTGTTGCACGGGGTGCAGGGTGCCATCGTCCTGGCGCAGATCCTCAATAGTGTAGAGCACCTTGCCGTCCAGCGTAGGCAGCAGCTGGATACAGGCGTTTACGGCACGCAATTGCAGTTGATTGTTCTGGTCCAGTTCGCCAATCATGACCGTGCAGGCGCCGCAATCACCCTCGGCACAGCCTTCTTTGGTGCCGGTGCAGTGCAGATCCTCACGGATATACTGTAAAACGGTTCGCGTGGTCGGGGCCTGAGCCACTTCCTGTACTTCGCCGCGATAAATAAAACGAATTGGTCTTGTCTCCATGATCTCACTCGACTGGTTTTTTACGGATCGAAGATAGCATTTGCTTAGGATGCGAACATTTGCTTGGAATGATGTTCACTATATAGGCGTATGAGTGTCTACACCGATCAACGAGGCGGGCCAGCGCTTGTATTATTTAAACCATGCCAAAATTACGAGAACAACTAGACCTGCATTTGCTGCGGGTATTGCAGTCGCTGCTCAAAGAGCACAGCGTCTCGCGTACGGCTATCCGCTTGGGTATGTCCCAGCCAGCCGTTAGCAATGCCTTGCGGCGCTTGCGCGAAATCACGGGCGATCCGATTTTGTTGCGCGGTAAAAAGGGAATGGTGCCTACCGAGCGCGGCCCCTTTTTGCTGGCACATGCCACGGAAGCTCTGCAAGCTATCGAGCGAATTTCTGCCGCGGCAGAGCCTATGGATCCCAGTCAGTCTACCCGCGTTTTCAATCTGGGCGCGCCGGATTATCTGGACGGCGCTTTTATCCCGGATATTGCGGAGCGGGTGCGTCGTCAGGCGCCGCAGGCCCGGCTGGTGGTCCATACCATCAACCCGGATCTGGATTACGTGCAGGCCCTGGAAGAGGGCGAGCTGGACGTGGTGATCGGCAACTGGCTCGAGCCCCCTGAAAAGCTGCACCTGGCGCGTCTGTTTGATGACGAGGTGGTCTGTATGCTGGGCCGCCATCATCCCTTGGCGCAGCGTGGTCTGTCCTTGCAGCACTATCTGGACATGCCGCATCTGGCCCCTTCGGCCCACGTGACGGACAAGCGCGGCTTTATTGACGGTTGCCTGGCCGAGCAGGGCATCAGCCGTCACGTACAGATGGTCGTGCCGTATTTCGGCCTGGTTCCGGGGATTTTGAGTCGCACAGATATGGTGTTCACCACGAACCGCCAGTTTGCCGAGTACTATGCCCGCATTCTGCCAATTACCGTGTTGCCTTGTCCGGTTCATTTTCCGCTGATGCGTTTTTACCAGCTGTGGCATCCGCGCACGCATAATGCGGCAGAACTGCTGTGGTTCAGGCGTTGCATTGCCCAGGCCGCAGGCAGATTGGATGGATTATCAGAGGGAACTCCATGAGCTTGAGTATTGATTTGAATTGCGACATGGGCGAGAGCTTTGGCCCCTGGGTCATGGGCCATGACGAGCAGGTGATTCCGTGGGTGACGTCGGTAAATATTGCCTGTGGCTTTCATGCCGGAGATCCGGGCACCATGCGTCAGACGGTGGCCCTGGCCCTAAAGCATGGTGTGAAGCTGGGCGCACATCCCGGCCTGCCGGATCTGGCTGGTTTTGGTCGCCGGGTGATGGCGGTTACCCCCGAGCAGGTGTATGACATGGTGGTGGTGCAGGTGGGAGCCCTGGCTGCCGTTGCACGCACCCAAGGTGCTGCTTTGCATCACGTCAAGGCACATGGTGCTCTTTACAATATGGCCGCCCGTGATGGGGCCTTGGCAAAAGCCATTGCCCAAGCTGTGGCCGATATTGATCGCAGCCTGATTCTGTATGCGCTGGCAGGCAGTGTGCAAGTGCAGGCCGGTCGTGATGCGGGTTTGACGGTGGCTCAAGAGGTGTTTGCCGATCGCAGCTATCAGGACGATGGCAGCCTGACCCCTCGTCAGCAAGCTGGCGCCATGATTACCAATGCCGATCAGTCCGTACAGCAAGTGATGCAGATGATAGAGCAAGGCACCGTTACCAGTCTGTCGGGTAAAACGGTGCCTTTGTCTGCTGATACCTTGTGCCTGCATGGGGATCAGGCGGGGGCGGCCGAATTTGCGCAGCGTTTGCATCAAGCCTTCGAGCAAAGCGGCGTGCGCGTTCAGGCTGTCTGATTACTCCTTGTGTTCAGGCAGGTTGCGGCGCGCGGTATCGGTGCTGGCCAGTTCTTCCAGCTCCTTGGTACTCATGGTGTTGTACATTTCCAGCGATGCCCCTTTCAGACTGGCTACCGGAGTTTCTCCGCGTTTGGCGGACAAGGCTGCACCGGCAGCTTTTTGTTGGGCTTGAGATAAAGCAGGCATGAAGCACCTCCGTTAAAGAAAAGTGGTCACGCCTTTAGTGTGCCAAATGAAAAAGACGGCAAAGCAAGCAAATGTGAGGCTTGTTTGCCGTCTTGAACAGACGCCGGGGGGATGACCGGATCAGGATACTTTTCGTTTCTGAATCAGATACATAGCCATACCAAAAACCAGACCCCAGAAGGCGCTGCCGATATTGAGCAGACTCATGCCTGACGCAGTGGTCAGAAAGGTGACCAGGGCGGCGTCACGGGTGTCTGGGGCTTCCAGCGCCATGTGGATGCTATTGCCTATGGTACCCAGCAAGGCCAGACCGGCAATGGCCGCAATCAGTTCGGTTGGGAAGGCGGCAAACAGGCTGACCACGGTGGCACCAAAGATACCGGCGGCAAAATAGAAAATCCCGGCCCAGACACTGGCGCGATAACGCTGACGCGGGTCCGCATCCACTTCGGGAGTCATGCACAGGGCGGCGCTAATGGCGGCCAGATTGTAGGCGTAGCCACCGAAGGGGCCAAAGATCAGGCCCACAATCCCGGTCCAGCTAATGACGGTGGAGTTGGGCGCATCGTAGTTATGCGCCTTCAATACAGCCACGCCCGGAATGTTCTGCGAGCTCATGGTGACGATGAAAAAGGGAATGCCCACACCAATGAGTGCCGTCCAGGAAAACTCGGGCCAGACCAGCACCGGCGTGGCGGGAGTCCAGCTCAGAATTTCCATTTTCAGCAAACCTTGCAGGGCAGCAATCGTGACACCGGCCACCAATGCCAGCGGCACGGCGTAGCGAGGCGACCATTGGCGCACCACCAGAAACACAATGAACATGCTCAGGCACAGCAGCCATTGGGTTTGCATGGCACCAAACAGGTCCAGGCCAAAGCGCAGCAAGATGCCGCCCAGCATGGCACCGGCAATGCTGCGCGGCATGTACTGCATCAACTTCTGAAAGCTGCCGCTAAGACCGCAAATGGTGGTCAGCAGGGACGAAAACAGGAAAATGCCCACGGCCTGGGACATGGGCAGGCCCACCAGACCCGTGGCCAGCAGCGCTGCGCCAGGTGTGGACCAGGCAGTCAGAATTGGAATCTTGTAGCGCAGCGACAGACCTGCCGACAGCAGGCCCAGACCAATACCCAAAGACCACATCCAGGAGCCCAGCTCGGCGGTGTTGGCACCGGCCGCTTGAGCGGCCTGAAAAACAATGGCAGCAGAACTTGTGTAGCCCACCAGCACGGCAATCAGCCCCGCCGACATGTGAGAAATCTGGAACCAACTCAACAAGCGCTGCAGATATCCGGGGCGGGACAGGTGTGTGGAAGACATGGATGCGTGTGGTGAGGGTAGTAGGGACTTAAGAAGAATGGGTTTGGCTCAAGTAACGGCTGGGGGTTTCGCCCAAAATAGATTTGAAAACGGTAATAAAGGCACTGATCGAGGTGTAACCCAATTCCCTGGCCGTGCTCTTTACGGACATTCCCGAACCCAGTTTTTGCAGGGCCAGCATAATCATGAATTGTTGCCGCCAGCGCCCGAAGCTCATCCCTGTGTGTTTTAGCATATGTCGGGCCAGGGTGCGCTCACTCATGGCCAGTTCTTTTGCCCAGTCGGCCATCGTAGGGCGCGAGTCGGGCTGTTGCAGCATATGTTGCGCAATCGTCTGCAAAACTTTGTCCTCGGGCACCGGTACATGCAGCTGCCGGGTGGGCATTTGATTCAAGGTTTCCAGCAGCACCAGTGCCAGACGGTGCGTCTGGCTGCCCGGCTCGTAATGGGGATTCAGATCACTTAAATGAATGATCATCTCGCGCACCATGGGGCTCAGGTCCAGGGTGCTGCAGTGATCGGGCAGTTCATCCAGGCCGGGCTGTATGTACAGGAAATGAATCAGGGCCTGATCGTCGGCGCGGGCACGGTGACGGATACCCACCGGCACCCAGACGGCGCACAGCGGCGGCACCATCCAGTAGCCCTGGTCGGTTTGCAGGGTGACGGAGCCATATTGCGTCATGATCAGCTGTCCATTGGGATGGGTATGCAATGGATTTTCAGTATTGCTGCCCATCGCCATCTTGATGCTGAAAATAGGCCCGCCCTGCGGATTGGAGCTAAAACTCATGCTTTGTCTGGTTTGAGGTATAAGTTGTCATAATATCCTGTTTGCGTCGGCATCGAAACAGGATAGAGTAGGGTTTTCACCTACTGGCTACATTCCATGTCCCTCTCTCGACTCTCCTGGCTCTCTCACCCCTTACTGGTGTTGATTGGCGTCTTGCTGATTGCCGGCAATCTGCGAGCCCCGATCACGGGTATCGCCCCCTTGCTGGAGCTGATCCAGGCAGATCTGTCTCTGTCGTCCACGCAGGCTGGCTTGCTGACCGCCATGCCCTTGTTCATTTTTGCGGTGATCTCCCTGCTGGCCGCCTCCATGGCGCGGGTGGTGGGCTTGTCCCGTTCCTTGTTTATTGCTTCCGTACTGATTGCGGTAGGTGTGGTGGTACGTATCCTGGGCGGCACGATAGAGCTGTTTGCCGGTATCGGTTTGCTGGCTATCGGGATTGCCTTGGGTAATGTACTGTTGCCTTCTCTGGTGAAACGCCATTTCCCCATGCGTATCAGTTTTGTGACGTCGCTGTACGTTTTGTTCATGGGTCTGGTCGCGGCGTTCAACTCCGCGATGGCGGTCCCGATGGCGGAGTGGACAGGCCAAAGCTGGCGCTGGTCGTCCCTGATGGTGGTCGGTGTGATGGCATTGGCTAGCGTAGTTGTATGGGCTACCCAGTTGGGAGCGGATCGACGTGCGGCACAAAATACGCCCACTGGCGCGGCAACCAGTTCTTCGGTGTGGCGTTTACCCCTGGCCTGGCATATCACCCTGTACATGGGTTTGAACTCGGTGGCTTACTACATGATTGCCAGCTGGTTGCCTGTGATGCTGGTGAACTATGGCTTTGAGCCGGATCATGCGGGCCAGATTCATGGTTTGATGCAGTTAGCTACCGCCGTACCGGCCTTGCTGCTGATGCCCGTGTTGAGCCGTGTGCACGACCAGCGTGGGGTGGCCTTGGCGGGTGCCTTGTTGCAGACCCTGACCTTTGTGGGCTTTCTGGTCTTGCCGTCCTGGTCCTTGCTGTGGGCGGTGCTGTTTGGCTTTGGTAGTGGCAGTGTTTTCCTGATTGCCTTGGCCTTGATTGGGGTACGTTCTACGTCTACTTCGCAGGCGGCGTCCCTGTCGGGTATGGCGCAGTGCATGGGCTATTTGCTGGCCGCGTTTGGGCCTCCCGCCATGGGCGGTTTGCATGACCTTTTCAATAGCTGGGGCTGGGCCTTGGGCTTGTGCATTCTGGTCAGCTTTGGAATGGGCTACGCCGGTTGGTTGGCGGCTCGCCCCGCAGCTGCAAGCAAAGCCTGAGCTGAATTGCTGAAAGCCAGGTAGTCGGACCTCCGAGAGAGGGCCAAACAAAAGCGGCCTGTAATTGAAATACCCTTAGGGGCATCCAATTACAGGCCGTTTTGTTTTTTTGGTTACTGGCAGAGTTCAGTTTTGCAAAGGCTATTCCTGTGTTCAGCTTCTGTCGCCTACGACAAAATTGCCTGCTCCGAGTCACCCGCTCTGAGGTCTGACTATTCTTTAATGCGCAGCGAAATAGTGTGCAAGGCCAGGCCACCCAAGGCCAGCAAGGCACCTACCCAGGCGGTCGAAGTCCAGCCCCAGCCAGCGGCAATCGTCAAACCACCCAACCATGCACCTAGCGCATTGGCCATATTGAAAGCCGAGTGATTCAGCGCAGCCGCCAGTGTTTGGGCATCACCTGCCACGTCCATCAGGCGAATCTGCAAAGCGGGGCCCAAGGCCACCAGGGTGCCAATCAGCATGATGTTCAAGGGGCCAAGGATTGGATGGTGGGCCGTGATCATGAACAGCAAGAGCACGCCGGTAGCCCAGATCAGAACCAGGCGAATGCTGCGATCCAGGTAGCGGTCCGCATAGCGGGCGCCCAGTAAATTGCCCAGCACCATGCCAACGCCAAACAAGGCCAGCACGACAGGGATGGCGCTGACCGACAGGCCCGCCAGTTCCATCAAGGTGGATTTTACGTAGCTGAACACCGAGAACATGCCACCAAAACCAATTGCGCCTATGCCCAGCGTCAACCAGACTTGCTTGCGCTTCAGGGCCCCCAGTTCGCGCAAGGGGCTGGCCAGCGTGTTGGCGGGAATGAAAGGCACAAAGCGTAGTACCAGTCCCATGGTCAGCAAGGCGATCAGGCTGACGAAGGTAAAGGCCGCCTGCCAGCTCAGCCATTGTCCCAAGGTGGTGGCAATGGGCACACCCAATAAGGTAGCGACTGTCAGACCCAGCATGACGTAGGCCACGGCCTGTGCGCGGCGATGCGGCGGCACCAGGCGAGCGGCTACCAGGGCGGCAACACCAAAGTAGGTGCCATGCGGAAAGCCGGCCAGAAAGCGGGTGATCAACACGGTTTCATAGCTGGGGGCGATCACGGTCAGGAAATTGCCCACGGCATAAGCGCCCATCAAGGCTATTAACAGACGGCGCCAGGGCCAGCGTGCGCCCAGTACGGCCAGTACCGGAGCGCCAATCACCACGCCTAAAGCGTAAGCGCTGATCAAGTGGCCCGCGGTGGGAATATCGATACCCAGATCCTGGGCCACATCGGGTAGCAAACCCATGATGACAAATTCGCCGGTGCCGATGGAAAAACCACCCACAGCCAAGGCCAGAATGGCCAGTAAAACCTGGCGGGGGGATAAGGAAGAGTGCGAAGAAGACAAGATAAACGCCTGAGAATCAAGAAGGGCAGTGTGTCCAACCCGTAAGAGGCCTTATTGTCGCGCAGTCATGGGGCAAGGCTCAAGATTTCTAAGGACGGAATAGGGTCATGTAACTGTAGGGAATTGAAGATCTTTTTAAGTTTTTAATTCTTATTACGTCCTAGCACAAATTAATTTATCAAGCTATAGCGTCAGCCCTAAACAACGTATGCAGATTTTTTTTAGTTTTTTATATAGAATCACGGTATTGGGTGTTTTGTATCCAATTATTTTCCTGTGGTAGCTTTCCCCTGATTTTGCAAGAAATCGGGGGTTTTTTTTATTCTGATTATTTTGGATTTCAATCATTAGTGCATTGAAAGTCCAATGCCAAAGCTGCTTGTCAGCTTGACAGGCGGGCATGTCGGACGAAGTGGCGTCGCAAGGATAATTCATGAATGGGCCAGTGCTGGTTTGCACTTGGCCCATTATTTTTAGCTCGATTTTATCCGGATTTGATTCATTTTTATTTAATCGCGTTTTATCGATTCTAATTATGTCCGGTCATATTTGGGTTGGAGATTTTCCCTCGAAAATTCTGGATGGGTGCAGAGATGCTTGCCAGAGTTAAGAACGTCTTTTTGTGCCGTCTATGAGATTTTGTCCGGCTTAATAAAAGAATCAATTTTGCCGATTTGCATAATGTTTATGGTATTGCAAATATAAGAGTTATTTATATCTCATTATCATATATCTGCTGATTAAAGCCGAGCTTGAGAACTGAGCTCAATTGAGTTTCACGCTTATGAAGATAAATGGAATTGAACTGTACGGACGAAATAGAGCGTTCAAATTGATCGTGTTGATGTTTGGGTTTGTCACTATGCGCACGACACTTTGTTTCAGGGCCTGATCGCTTAATTGACCTGCTAGCTGAGTAGAAATATTCTTTGATATGACCCGAATGTTTAGTGTGGTTAAACGCATTCAGGGTATTGACCTGATAAAAATTTATTTTTAATTGCAGTTTGTGTCCGAATTTTTACATGACGGGAAGTGGAAAAATATGACGCTGATCTGTTGGGGCTGAACGACGGGGATGGTTTGACATTTGACCATCTGGTGTTCAGTTTTTCTCCCTTGTTCGTTGGCTGGTCTGGGCGGGCGGCTGCGTTAGAATCACTTAGGCAGCACCGTAAAGGAGGTGGTCATGAAAGTTGCATTGGGCCAGATGGCCGTATCCAAAGATTCGCAGGAAAACCTGAGCGCTTGCCTGGGTTTGATCGAACAAGCCTTGCGCTCCGGCGCGCAGTTACTGGTTTTGCCTGAAGGTGTGCTGGCCAGAAATGTGGCCGACCCTGAAGTGGTCCTGAAATCCGCACAAGCCCTGGATGGGGAGTTTGTCAGCCAACTGAGCGCTGCCACCCGTGATACTGATTTAACCGTGGTGTTCTGCATTCATACCCCGGCCGGAGAAGGCAAGGTTTGGAACACCTTGGTGGTGCTGCGCGATGGCCAGGTTCTGGCGCATTACAACAAGCTTCATTTGTACGATGCCTTCTCGGTACAAGAATCACGCTATGTACAGCCAGGTACAGAAATCCCCGCCTTGATTGATGTGGCCGGTTTCAAAGTAGGTTTGATGACTTGCTACGACCTGCGCTTTCCTGAGCTGGCCCGACGCTTGTGCGTGGACGGGGCACAAGTCTTGCTGGCGCCGTCGGCCTGGCTGAAAGGTCCCTTGAAGGAACACCACTGGCGTGTGCTGACGACGGCTCGCGCTTTGGAAAATACGGCCTATATGGTGGCCGTCGGTGAGTGTGGTGAACGCAATATTGGCCAAAGTCTGGTGGTGGATCCCTTGGGTGTGATCGTGGCCCAGGCGGCAGAAACTCCCACACTGCTTTTGGTTGATCTGGATCGGGAGCGTTTGGCTTATGCCCGTCGCATTTTGCCCGTACTGGAAAACCGTCGCTTTGCTCCGCCCGAACTGGGCTGAACTAGCGGGGTTCAGCCTGCTTTTCTGAATGTCAGATTGACCCGGCCTGTGCCCCATACCGGATGGGCCGGGCCCTCCAGTCTGCGTACCCCATGGAAATTCAATCTGGATGGCCCCCACCAGACCAGCACATCACCATCGCGCAGTCGCAGGGTACGCACCGGGTCGCTGCGTTTTGCGCCGCCCCATAAAAACAAGGCCTCACGTCCCAGGGAGACCGAGACAATCGGGTGCTGCAAGTTGCGCTCGTTTCTATCCTGATGCAAGGACATATGCGCCTGCTCGTCGTAGTAATTGATCAGACAGGTATCGGGTTGAAAAGGGCCCTGGCCCGACTCCTGGGCAATGCGCGTTAATAGTTCCTTGAATACGGCAGGCATGGCGGGCCAGGCCAAACCGCTTTGCGGGTCCGTGGGACTGTAACGGTAGCCGTGTTCGTCCGATATCCATCCCAGGTCGCCACAACTGCTTTGTGCGGCCGACATACGATGCCCTGAGGGAACCTGCATATGCCGCCAAGGAGCGCTGTGCACCAGTTCTTGAACCGCCTGTGCCAAGCTGGCGGCATAGGGCAGGGCCAGCCCCGGAAGGGCGATCAGGCCGGTATCCAGAGTCAGGACGTTGCCGGGAACGGGATCAAACAGGGAGAGCGTGGACATGCGCGATAGGGCGAATAAAGCAGTGACCAGAGTATAGTAATCGGGATTGTATTTTTGCGACTTCCCAGTAGAGGTGTCTATGGTCGAGCTGCTGATTCCACAACGTCAACACAGCATTGGTGCATTTGAAGTGGGGCGCGTTCTGCCCTTTCGCCAACGGCGTATGGTGGGGCCTTTTATCTTCTTTGATCGTATGGGGCCACAAGAGCTGACGGCACCTGTAGGAACAGAGAACGATGTGCTGCCACACCCGCATATTGGCCTGTCTACCGTCACCTATTTATTTGAAGGTGCCATGACACACCGTGACAGCCTGGGCGTGGAACAAGAGATTACGCCCGGCGCCTTGAACTGGATGACCGCTGGTTCAGGCATCAGCCATTCCGAGCGCTTTGAGCCCATGCGTACCCAAGGTGGCCGTATGGATGGCATTCAGGCCTGGGTGGCTTTGCCGGAACATAAAGAAGAGCAAAACCCGGATTTTGTGCATTACGAGGCCGAACAACTGCCTTTGATTCAGGACACGGGCCTGGAAGGTCGCCTGATAGCCGGATCGGCGTTGGGCCTGTGCAGCCCTGCCAGTGTGGCCTCACCCTTGTTCTATATGGAACTACGCGTACAAGCGGGCCAGTCTGTCCCCTTGCCAACCGGCCATGAAGAGCGCGCCATTTATATCTGTACGGGCGCGCTGGAGGTAGACGCTCAACGCTATCGCGCCGGTCAGATGCTGGTCTTTGCCAAAGGCGACAGCCCTCGCATCCTTGCCGAGCAAAACAGCCATTTGATGCTGCTGGGCGGCGAGCCCCTGGGACCACGCCATATCTGGTGGAACTTTGTGTCCTCGCGCAAGGACCGTATCGAGCAGGCCAAGGATGATTGGCTCAATGGTCGCATCAGTCTGCCACCACTGGACGATGAGCAGTTCATCCCTTTACCTGCGGTGTAATGCTCTTTACGTCGATGGTGGAGGTGTTTGACCTTGCACGTGGACCGTGACCTCATGGTGAATCGGAGTGTTGATGGAGCGGGCAATAAAGCAGTATTCACTTACGCGATCGTGAAGCGATTTGGACAAGGCAAGGTCACTGTCCGGTGTGATCGTGACGAAGGGGCGCAAGGTAACACTCTCGAATTGCCCAGCCCCGTTGGCCTCTTCAATCATGATGCCGGTAGGGTGGTCTTCATAGGCCGTGACCACAATGCCGGCTTCTGCCGCTATTCCCAGGTACCAAAGCATATGACACTGAGCAATCGATGCCAGGAAAAGCTGCTCTGGGTTCCAGCGGGCTGGGTCGCCTCGAAAGGCAGGGTCTGAGGAGGCAGCAATGGTCTCCAGGCCAACTGCCATCACGTCGTGGTTACGTGAGTAGGAGCGAAGGGTGCGGGTGCCGCTTCCGGTGTTGCCGGTCCAACTGATCAACAGTTCATAGTGGTGCGTTTTCATAGCTCTGCTCAGGCAAAGTGGCAAGGAGCCACAAGAGTAGCAGCGGGGGGCAATCGTACATACAAAAAAAAGCCCTGGAAAGAATCCAGGGCTTTGAAGGCTTGCTCATCAGGCTGGTGGATTTGCCTGTATCCGCTCTATGAGCAGACTGGTTTTTTGATTGATGAGCAAGCCGGGCAAACGGAATAGTACCGCTTGCGCAGAATGTTTAGGAGGCCAATTGTACGGACTGGCGTCAAGCGAAACAAAAAAGACCAGTTTGATAGCAGGGCTATTTCAAATTGGCTTATAAGCATTGATTGGCGCTGCTTATCCATCAATCACGGGCAGGAATGTTCAAGCCGCGTTGTACTGCCGGGCGGGCCTGAAACTGGGCCAGAACACGGGCCACATTCTTGAACTGCTCGTACTCCACAAGCTCGCCTGCGCCGTAAAAACCGATCAGGTTGGCAATCCAGGGGAACAGGGCAATATCGGCGATGGAGTAGCTGTTGCCCACCATCCAGTCCTTGCCATCCAGATGCTTGTCGATCACGCCCAGCAGGCGCTTGGATTCGTTGACATAGCGGTCGCGGGGGCGCTTGTCTTCAAAGTCCTTGCCAGCAAATTTGTGGAAGAAGCCCAGCTGACCAAACATGGGGCCTACGCCACCCATCTGGAACATCAGCCATTGCAGGGTTTCATAGCGTTGGGCCGGGTCTGCAGAGAGCAACTGGCCGGTTTTTTCTGCCAGGTAGATCAGGATGGCACCGGACTCGAACAAGGCCAGCGGCTTATTGCCGGGGCCATTGGGGTCCAGAATTGCCGGGATCTTGTTGTTGCTGCTGAGCGAAATAAATTCCGGGCTGAGCTGATCGTTGCGCTCAAAGCTGACCAGATGTGGCTCGTAAGGCAGGCCAATTTCTTCCAGCATGATGGATACCTTGACCCCATTTGGAGTGGGCAAGGAATACAGTTGCAGGCGTTCGGGGTGCTGGGCCGGCCATTTGCCGGTGATGGGGAATGCGGAGAGATCGATTGTCATGACGTCCTTCACAATGGGGTGTAGAGGAATTCTTGATAGTAGCAAGCTGTACGGTGACGTACCGTCGCAGCCCGCTCCCCAGTAAGGTATTTGTTCCTCTTAGCGGCTGCGCGGGCGCAAGGGGTCCAGCAAGGATTTCAGGCCATTGTGATCCAGCTCGTGCATCAGGGCCAGTAGCTGCCCTAGCCGCCCGGAAGGAAAGCCTTCACGGGCAAACCAGTTCAGATAATGTCCCGGCAGGTCGGCCAGCAAGCGACCTTTGTATTTGCCGTAAGGCATGGTGGTATTTAACAGGGCAAGCAGGTCGTCGCTGGATTCAAGCATGGGGGCTTAACGCAGATGGTCGGCAAAGAAAGCTAGTGTACGTTCCTGAGCCAGTTTGTAGGACGCTTCGTGAAAATCGGGGCGATGATCGCAGCCAAAACCATGCCCGGCAGGTTCGTACACGTAAATGGCCACATCCTTTTGCGCGTCTTTAATGGTCTGAATGGCGCTGGCAGGGATGGAGTGATCCTGGGCACCAAAATGCATTTGAACTGGAATCCCGGGCTGTTCCTGGGCGTTCTGGGCAATTTGCGAACCATACCAGCAACTGGCGGCTTTCAGGCCTTGCAAGCGGCAGGCGGCCAGCCAGCTCAAGGAGCCACCCCAGCAATAGCCGACAATACCAATCTTGCGCGAACCCAAGGCGTCCACGCAGGCCTGAATATCCAGCAGGGTCTTATCAAGCGCAATGCCGTTGCGCAGTGCCAGACCTGCTTGCACGTCCTCGGCGGTATAGCCCAGCTCTACATTTTTCTCTTGCCGGTCGAACAGGGCGGGAGACAGGACACGGTAGCCTTGCTCGGCAAAGCGTTCGCAGGTGTTGCGTATGTGTTGATTGACACCAAAAATTTCCTGCAACACGATCAAGCCGCGTTCGGCCTGTTCATCGCCTGCGACATAGGCTTCGAAACGGTGCTGGTCTGCGCTGGTCAAGCTAAGCGTACTCATGGCGTGTCCTTTAGCTGTAAAACAATAATTCTCTCTTATAACAGTCGCCCGTACTGGGAGGCCAGCCTCAGGACGTTTACAATCCACCCAGAACGGCGGGGGTGTCTGGCTCTCGCCCAAGCCCCTCCTACTTCAATGGAATAATGATGCGTGACGTGCTAATGGACAGTCTGTTCTGGACGATTGTGATGCCCTGGTTCTTGTTTTTAGGGCTATTTCTTGTTCCCAAGAAACCTTCCTGGTTGCGAAACTACGCCTTTCCCGGCGTGTTTGTTGCCGTAGGTTTGGGTCTGGTGGCTGGGGTGGCAGTCGGTGTGGGCATTTTCAGCATCGTGCTGGGCCTGATCGCCTTTGCCGTGTGCTACGAAAAGCCGAAAGCCAGCGCCTGAGTCAGGAGCAAACGGTTTGATGAAAAACCATCGCGGCGTGCTGCCTGCGATGGTTTTTTTTGTCGCCGGGCCGCCCCAAGGCGTAGCGTGGAGGGGGGCTTCAGCCGTCGACTGGCTCGGCAGGCGTATCCAGCGTCAGCAAGTAAAAGGCGACATTCAGCCAGCGGCCAAATTTGAACCCCACTTCCTTGAAGGTGCCCGCATGGGTGAAGCCCAGGCTTTGATGCAGATGGATACTGCCCGCATTGCTGGCATCAATACAGCCTACCAGGGTATGCACATTGGCCAGACGGGCACGCGTGATCAGCTCTTGCATCAGAATCTTGCCCAGCCCTTTGCCGCGGTGCTCCGGGTGCACATAGACACTGTGTTCCATGGTGTATTTGTAGGCGGGAAAGGCGCGGAAGGTGCCCCAACTGGCAAAGCCCATCAAGGTTCCTGCATCGTCAATGACGCCGACCACGGGAAAGCCGTTGGCGCGTTTGGTGGCAAACCAGCTCACCATGGCTTCGGGCGGGCGTGGCACATAGTCGTATAGCGCGGTGGAGTTCACGATGGCGTCGTTCAGGATCGCCAAAATAGCGGCTGCATGCTGCTCTTCATTGCAGTCTATAAAACGCAAGCCGCTTTCGCTGTCTTTCATTGATCCTTTCCTGTCAGGGGGAAGACCAGGGCTTCGTCGCCAATCGCGACGAGGTACTTGGCGGTCCGGGTGTATGGATGGCTACAGCTCAAGAGCGCTCGCTCTGGCCTATCGTGTGGCGTATTTTATTCCACTCTATTGGGTTTCTCATGGGAAATTCCCATTAAGAAAATGCCGTGATTTCCCCTGGTTTGAAGCCCTGGATTCTGGCATCCAGACCTACGCCTCAGGAAAAGAAAAACGCGCAGCCTGGGCTGCGCGTTTTTTGCACTCTTGCTGCCTAGGTCAAGGCTGATCTGCTTGCCTACGCACCCATGTCCAGCAATCAATCGTAGCGAGCGGCGATATTGCGTTCACCAATGGCCAGACCCGTGGTCATCCCCAAGCCCGTGTGCATGACCGTCACTTGCGTACTGCCATCGGCCTGCAAGACAGAAAATGGAGCCGGGCCCTTTGCACCGTATACCCCTTGCCAGCGTTGCAGCACCTGCACCGGGCAACCCAGCACGGTTTCTGCCAGAGCCAGCAAGTACTGGTCTGTTTCTTCCTGGTTGAAGGGGCTGGCTTGCTGGCCGTAGTCGTGCGAGTCACCAATAATCAGATCCCCGTCCGGGGTGGGGCTAATCAGCAAATGAATGCCTTGATCCAGCAGGACGCCATGACGTTGCTGTACTTGCTCGCGCAGTGTGTCTGCCAAAGGCAGATCGCTAAAGGCACCATAGTGCAGGCAGGACAAACCTGTCAGCAAAGGTCGGTCCAATGCCCAGCCTGCGTCCTGTGCACGCACTTTCAGCATTTGCAGACGTGTCACCGACGGTTTGACGGTATCGAGCAGTTCGCGATGCAGACTGCTGTAGTCGTGACCGGGGCACACAAAAATGCTGTTGGCGGTGAAGTTGCCCACGCTGCTGTGTACCTGCCCCTCTTGGGCATAGTGCACATGCGCTTGGGTATACACATCCACGCCCATGGCTTGCAGGCTGCTGGTAATGGCGGGCAGGGCGTCGCGCGAGTAGATCTGCAAATCATCCAGACCTTGCAGCGCGCCGTGGTGATGCCCCAGACGGCCTTCAAAGAGTGTCGCCAGTTCCTTGCCGCTGAGCATCTGGCAGGCCACGCCTTCGTCCTTGGCACGGCCTTGGGCAAAGTCTTCCAGCAGTTCCAGTTCCAGGTGATTGCGTGCCAGGACCAGCGAGCCATTGCTGCGCACATGAAAGCCCGCTTGTGCCGCCAGATCCAGCCACAGACCTCGGCTTTGGCGTGCCAGTTCCATCATGATGCCCGGCGCCTGACCGGTCACCAGTACCTGACCAAAATTACGTATGGTGGCGCCTTGGGCTTGGTGGCTGCGCTCGAGCACAGCCACGCTAAGCTTGCGGCGGGCAGCCGCCCAGGCATGTGCCATGCCCAGGATGCCGCCCCCCACCACGATGACATCGTAGTGTTGTGTGCTCATTACTTCTTGGCTTCCGATTTACCGTCGTAACGTTTGGTCCACTCTTCGATGATGCGCTCGCGGTTTTCAGCGGCCCAGACGAAGTTGTTGTCAATCAGACGCTGGTTCAGGTCTGCTGGCAGGTGCGGATTGGCCGTGGCGATAGAAGGGATGGCCAGCACGGCAAAGTTGGTCTTGTACAAGTGGTTGGCTTCTTCGCTGGCGGAAAAGTCAGCCAGTTTCTGCGCGGCTTCCAGGTTCTTGGTGCCTTTCATGATGGCAGCGGCTTCAATTTCCCAGCCCAGGCCTTCTTTGGGGAACACCAGTTCCAGCGGAGCGCCTTCTTCTTTCAGGCGAGCGCCACGGTAGTCAAAGGACACGCCAATCGTGTATTCGCCAGCGGCAGCCATATTGCAAGGCTTGGAGCCGGAGTGGGTGTAGGCGCCGATGTTCTTGTGCAGGCCGTCCATGAAGGCCCAGCCTTTTTCTTCACCAAACAGTTGCAGCCAGGCGCTCACGTCCAGAAAGCCGGTGCCCGAAGAAGCGGGGTTGGGCATGACGATCTTGCCAGCGTACTCGGGCTTGGTCAGATCTTCCCAGGATGTGGGCATGGGCAGCTTGTTCTTTTCCAGCTCAACGGTGTTCACGCACAGGGCGGCGGCAAAACCGTCCATGCCAACCCAGCTGGGTGGGTTGTTTTGATCGCGCATTTTGGCGTCGATCTTGTCCAGACCCTGCGGGGCGTAAGGCTGCAGCATGTTCTGGCTGGCCATCAAGCCCAGCGAGGAGCCGGCCAGACCCCAGACAGCGTCAGCCTTGGGGTTGTTCTTTTCAGCCAGCAGTTTGGCGGTAATGATGCCAGTGGAGTCACGCACCCACTGGATCTTGATATCGGGGTTCTTTTTCTCGAAAGCAGCCTGGTAAGCCTTGAGCTGATCGGCTTCCAGCGCGGTGTAGACGGTCAGGGTCGTAGCGGCTTGAGCCAGGGAAGCGGCGCCCATCAAAGCGGCAGCCAAGGAGCTCAGAACAATGGTTTTCATGGAGAAGTGTCCTTGTGACAGCAAAAGGGGGGTGGGGTTAGAGAGAGTCGCCAGGGCATTCGCCCTGGGCCATCCGCTCGGTGATTTGTTCAACCACGGCAGGCAGTTGGGCAACGGTGTCGATCAGGTAATGCGGTTGGGCATTGGCGAAGGTGGCCGCGGCGCGATCACGCAGGGTTTGGCGGCTTTCTTCGTCCAGAGCCAGAAATTCCAGTTCGGTCAGTCCGGCGGCATTGCCTGACAGCAGCAAACCTACCGTCCACATACCGGCATTGCGGCCTTCTTCAATGCCGACTGGGGTGTCGTCAATCTTCACGCAGGCACCGACATTCTTGATTTCCAGACGAATGACGTTTTCCAGGGCCATGGCAGGCCAGGGGCGTGCTTGCGGGACTTCGTCAAAGGCGACGTGGTAGTCCACCAGTACTTGTTGGCGGTGGGCGTGTTGCAGCAGGTTGTCCAGAACCAGACGCGGGTAGCCGGAGCAGGAGCCGATTTTCAGACCTTGGCGGCGTGCCCAGGACAAGGTTTCGCGGGCACCGGGAATGGCGGCGGAGAACTCGCCCACGCGTTCGTTCTGCATGGGCAGGAAGGTGTTGTAGATACGGTCTACATCGCTGTCATCGGGTTCGCGCTCATGCAGGGCCACAAACTGGGCGCGCACTTCAGGCAACTCCAGCATGGCCTTGATGTGATCCCATTTACCGATGCCCATCGCGCTGCGGGCCTGGTCCAGGTTCAAATTCAGATCAAAGCACTTGAAGGCTTCAACCAGAATCTGGGTGGGAGCAAAGGATCCAAAATCCACCAGTGTGCCGGCCCAGTCAAAAATCAGGGCTTCAAGGCGTGGAGTCTGGTGACTTGGCATATCAAGCGATGTATTCGCGCAAGTTGGGGATGACATTGCGGTCCTATCAGGTTGAGGAAAGAGAAGTAGGAGAGCGCCAGGCCTGGCTGCGGCGCAAGGAAGCGCGGCTCAGAACATGAACCAGGACGCAGACAAAGCCGGAGCTGAGCATGATGACCGTGCACATGGCGGCGGCCGGGCCGATAAAGCCGGCGTCGTCCATATTCATGACCGCTACCGAGGCCAGCACGGTTTGCGGGCTGTACAGAAACACGACGGCAGACACGGTGGTCATGGCCGAGACGAACAGGTAGCGCGCCACCGACAGCAAGGCAGGCAGGCACAGCGGCACGGTGACACCCATCAAGGTGGACAAACGCGGAGCCTTCAGGGAGGCGGCAGCGGCTTCCAGCTCGCCAGGAATGGCTTTCAGGGCCGTCACAAAGTTCAGATGGGCACTGGTGTACAGGTGAATCACCGTACATAGGACCAGCAAGCTCATGGAGCCGTACAGACCGGACAAGGGATTGTTGGGGTGGTTGAAAAAGAAGATGTAGCCCAGGCCCAGCACCAGACCGGGAATGGCCATGGGGGCCAGCGCCAGCATTTGCAGCACGCCGTACAAGCCTTTTTCGGACTGACCACGGGCAGGCAGTTTCTCCAGCACCCAGGCGCCCAGAAAGATCAGGGCCGAACCCAGAATGGCGGTAAACAAGGCCATGGTCAGGCTGTTGCGCCAGGCCAGCCAGCCGCCACCGTCCATATTGTTGAAGTCGTAGGACTTCAGGGACAGGCTCAGGTTGTAAGGCCAGAACTTGATCAGGGAAGCCCAGACCGCCATGCCCACAATGCTCAGAATGGCCAGGGATACCAGTACCAGAACGAGAGTGAAGTAACGGTCGCGCTGACGGTGTGGCAGAGGCGAGTAGGCACTGAGCGAGCCTTGAGCCTGACCGCTGGCACGAGCACGCAGATGACGGTCCAGAAAGAAGGTCAGCACAGCGGGAATCAGCAACAGCACGCCAATGGCCGCGCCTTTGGAAAACTGCAACTGACCGACCACGGCTTTATAGGCTTCCATGGCCAGCACGTTGTAGGAACCGCCCACCACTTTGGGCACACCAAAGTCGGTGACGGTCAGAGTAAAGACCAGGCATGCGGCGGAAAAAACGGCATAGCGGCTGGCGGGCAGGGTTACCGTCAGGAAGCGACGCCAGGAGTTGGCACCCATGGCGCGGGCAGCGTCATACAGACGAGCATCGGCCAGGGCCAGACCGGTACTGAGAATCATCAGGGCGTGGGGGAAGGTGTAGAAGGCTTCGCCCAGCACAATGCCCCAGAAACCATAAATCGTTTCACCGCCCAACCAGTGACGCAGCAAACCTTGATTGCCAAACAGGTAGATCAGGGACAGGCCTGGCATCAGCGATGGGGCCAGCAAGGGCAAAAGGCCCAGCGCACGAAATAGCCCGGCACCGCGTATGCAGCAGCGTTGCAGGGCAAAGGCGAACGCGTAGGCAACGGGGATCACGATCAGCAAGGTGGTCACGCCCACCAGAATGCTGCGGCCCACCATGGGCATGAAGCCCGGGGCGCTGATCACCGACCAGAACTGACCCAAACCCACCAGTTGCCCGTCGCCGTCTTGAATGGCGCGCAGCAAGATGAACAGCATGGGCAGGGCCAGGAACAGGACCAGCAGGGCAAACAGGGCAATCAATAAGGCGCGTCGTGCCGCCGAGCCTATCCAGACAGGCAAAACGGGACGGGTCAGGGGATGGTTCTTCACGCTAGTTTCAGCAACGGGCAGGCCATACAGGCTGGTGGAGCGCAGGGACGCCGCGCCAGGCTGTGGTGTGGAATCAATGGTGGGCATGCAGCGCCTCGCTGGGAAGCTGAATGCGGCAGCGACGTGCGGCCAAGGGGTCGAGCAAGCGATCCCCTTGTTCGGGGTTGACGATGGCCTGGACAGTCAGCCCGTCCATGCCTTCGGGGCGCAGAATCAGCTTGTAGTGACGGCCCAAAAACACGCCGTCCACGATGTCGGCCAAAAAGGTATTGGTCGTGGTGGCCGGGCTGTTGTTATCCAGTACCCGAATGTTTTCAGGGCGGATGAAAAGACGTCCTGCTGCAGTAGGCGCTTCCTGGCCCAAGTCCAGACGAACGCGCTCGACCAGCACCGAGCAATCGTGCAAGGGCGTAAAGGGCAGCCAGTTGGCTTCACCGATAAAGCCCGCCACAAAGGGATCAGAAGGTGCTCGGTACAAAGCCTGGGGACGATCAAATTGCACCAGTCGGCCCTTTTCCATCACGGCGATACGGTCCGCCATGACCATGGCTTCTTCCTGATCGTGCGTCACCATCAAGGTGGTGATGGAGAGTTGCTTTTGCAGCGCACGCAGCTCGATACGCAGCCGCTCGCGCACCTGGGCATCCAGCGCCGACATGGGTTCGTCCAGCAAGAGCAAGGAGGGTGAGGGGGCCAGTGCACGAGCCAGGGCCACACGCTGCTGCTGACCGCCCGACAGTTGTGCCGGGTACTTGTTTTCCGAACCGGACAGGCCGACCAGATCCAGCATCTCGGAGACGCGTTGACGCACTTGGGTGGCCAGGTTCTTGCGGGGCGACAGGCCGTAGGCAATATTCTGGGCCACGGTCAGGTTGGGGAACAGGGCGTAGGACTGAAACAGGATGCCGTAATCACGCTGTTGAGGGGGCAGGTGAGTAATGTCACGGCCCGCCATCACGATGATGCCTTGATCGGCTTGTTGCAGCCCGGCAATGCATCGCAGCAAGGTGGTTTTGCCACAGCCCGAGGGGCCCAGCAAACACACCAGTTCACCGGCTTGTATATCCAGGCTGACCTGGTCCAGGGCAGTAAAGGAGCCGAACTGCTTGTGCAGTCCTTGTATGGTTAAAAATGCGGGCTTGGCGCTCATCCTGGGTTCCGACTTGTCATGAATGTCATGAACGTCAGTATGGGAGTCGGATATGGCGGCACTATGACAGTACAACTAATTTCTGTAATACGAGCATTGGATAATTTGGGCTTTGATTCTTCCCCGAGGAGAGCGGCAGCATGCTGGCTCTGGAACTGAAGTCCTTTCACGCCACGGCTCATTGTGGCTCCATTACCAAGGCTGCCCAGCAATTGGGGATCAGCCAGCCCACCGTGACCTCGCATCTGCGACAGCTGGAAGCCCGCTATGGCGTGGAGCTGTTCTATAGGCAAGGCAAGGGGGTGTACTTAAGCCAGCAAGGGGAACGCCTCTTGCCCCAAGTCGAGCAACTGATGCAGCAAGCTGCCCAGATCGATTTCAGTTTGCGTGATCTGCGCGATCTGAAAAGTGGCATGTTGCGAGTGGGCGCGACCGGGCCGTATTACATCATGGCTGTATTACGGAATTTCCATCAGGCTTATCCCGGCGTGAAGATGCGTTTGAGCATTGATAATTCGCAACGGGTCTTGAGTGCCTTGCATGACTATCAACTTGATGTGATCGCGTCCTCGGCGCTGGTTGATGATCCGCGTCTGGTGCGTCTGCTGCTGGCTTCTGATCCCTTGGTGGCCGTGCTGCGAGTGGATCATCCTTTGGCTAACCGGCAGCGTGTGCGTATTGTGGACCTGTGCCGCCATCCCATTCTGATGCGTGAGCCCGGGTCCATGACACGGGAGCTATGCTATCAAGTGTTCCGGCAGGCGGGGCAGGAGCCGACGCAGTTGCTGGAGATAGGGAGCCGGGAGGCGATAGGGTGGGGAGTGGTGTGCGGCATGGGGGCCAGTTTGCTGCCCTTGCGTGAAGTGCCTGCGCATCCGGACATTATCAGTGTGCCACTCAGTGATGTCTCGGCTCATTTGAGCGAGTTTGTGTATTGCTTGAAAGAACGCGCGCAGGGCCATGCCATACGCGCGTTTCTGGAGCAGGTGCAGGCCGAGCTGCCTGCACCTGCATAAGGCCAGGATCAAGCCAGTTCGGCCAGACCTTTCTCAAAAGCCTGACGGGCCTTCTGTACAGCGTCGCGCTGTTCCTTAACGGCTTTGCGCTGGCTGGCAATCTGGTCTTCCTGCTGGGCCAGTTGCTCGCTGAAACGCTGACCCAAGGTGCTTTGTGCACTGACGGCAGCCAGGTTGGCGCGGATGCGTTCCTGTTCAGCCACGGTTTCGTTCAGGGCCTCAACGGCCTGATTCTGCGCTTGCTGGGCCTGACTCAGCTGACGACGCAGCTCGATCAGCTTGTCCATCCTGGCTTGTTGCGCGCTGTCCTGGCCGTTTCCACGCCACTGCAGCAGCATGTTCTCGTCGATTTCTTCCAGGCGCAATTCCATATGGTCTTGCAGGCTCAGCTGGGCCGTGACGGTGACCGTCTTGCCCTTGGCAACTTTCACTTTCAGGCGGTGCTCCTGGGCGGTATCGCTATCATGGGCGTCGGACTTGAAGGACCAGCCATCCTGACGAGGCAACTGGATCAGCACCGTGCGATCTTCATCGGCCGGAGCCTTGATCTCGTAGCGGAAGTTCTGCAAGCGCGTCCATTCCGAACGGGCAACGCCATCAGTCACACGGGTTTTGCTCAGGCGGTATTCATCCGTTTGCTCTTCGCGGATTTGAACTTTGCTGTCTTGGGCAAAGTAGATCAAACGCTGCTCGCCAGCAGGCAGACCGGCCAGCTCTGCATCACCCACGTGACCGTCCTGTTCATTAAAGACGGTAATAATGCCGGGCGGCAGGCTATTGGCCTGTTCGTTCTTCACCCAAATGGCGGCTGTGGGATAGTCGCCAGCTTGGCCGCTGCGGTAAACCGAGAGGGACTCGGCCTGCAGCGATGTGTCGATAAAGGGCACCGAAACCGTCTGGCCGGTGGGTACGCTTAGCGTTTGTGGCAGGCTAAAGCGCACTTGAGTCTGACCTTCCTGTGCCTGGGTGCTGGCGCCAGCGCCGCCCGAAGCCCACTGTTTGGCCATGTTGCCATCGGCCGCATAGGCGGCGCTTTCCATCATGATGGGAGCGGGTGCGGCTGGAGCCATGCGAGCACGCATGGCCTCACCTGCTGCTTTGCGGGCGTGATTTGCGCTGACAGTAGCCTGGGTGTCAGCTTGTGGCGCGATGGAGCTGCCTACCGCCACCGGCAGTTCAGGGCGCTCGTTCCAGTAACGCTCCAGCAGACGCTGGCGCAGCATCACAGGCGAGCCCGAGCTTAGCGTGACCTTCACATCTTTCCAGTCCTCACCGCTGGTGTTCTCAAAAATGGCCCAGGCCTGCAGGCGGGCTTTGCCGTCCTGCATCATCAGGCGATAGGAGCTTTTCCATACCGGTGCAGGAATCAGGTAGGACAGGCGGGCTGTCTTGGCGTCGGTCTTGTTCAAGACCAGTTGAATATCACGCGACTGCTGATTGCTTTGACCGGCCAGCACTTCGGTGGCCTGCTGCAATTGCTGTTGCAAGGTCTTGTCCAGTACTTCCAGGCTGGTGTCCGGGCCCAATTCCAGGGTCTGGATCTGGCCCTGTTCTGTCAGCACGCTCAAAATGGCCTGGGCGGGATGTTCCTTGGTGGCCGCAGTAGCTTGCACCCCCAGGACGGCACCCCGTACCAGGCGGCCTTGCGAGCTGGCGCTGACTTGCTGGCCGCGCAGCGCTTGTGCCAGGGTGGCGGGCGAGCGCAGGTCTTTGGCCGAGAAGGGCAGGCTGTCAAAGCTTTCTTTCAGTGGGGCCAGACCCGACAAGGTCAGGGAGTCGATGCGGTTCTTGCCATCGACGGCCATCAGGGTTTTCAGAATGTCATCGACCTGGGTCAGGGGCACACGCAACTGAGCGGTACCGGTGTCAGAGACGGGGATTTGTCGCTCGATCTCGGCCATACCGGCACTGGATAAGGTAATGGACTCGATCTGCTGGGCCCAGGCGGTGCTGGCTGCCGAGCCCATCCAGACCAGGAGCAAGGCGCCGGTCAAAAAGCGCAGGCGAGGCGTACGCGCAGCGTGGGGCACAAAGTGGTTCATAGCGCTTCCTTATTCATCCGTAAGCGAAACAAAGGGTTGAAGCGCATTATGCCTAGCCTTGTGGGGCTCTGTCTGTCATTCGGGTAACAAAAAAATGCCACCGTCCGGCTTTCTCTACCTGGGGCAAAAAATACTTACGTCATCAAAAGCGCGCAAGGCTCTGCTAGGATTTGGGCAGCGTAGCTTGTGCCAGCGCGCGTTTATCAATCTGGTGAAGGATCAATATGATGTGGACGTCGTGGGGCAATGCCTGGGCGGGGATGGGAGTTGCTCTGATCTTGGCGGTCTGTTTTTTCTGGCCAGCCCGACACCTGTCCTGGAGCCTGCCTGTAGAGCTGGAGCCTGAGTTGGACGGGCGTTCGCCGCGTGCTCATCGTCAATGGGGATGGGTATGCCAGAGTCTGGCCCTGGTCCTGATGTTGTGGGCCGGTTGGCGCTGGCAGTTGACGCCTGCAGCAGTGGCGGCCTGTGTGTTTATCGCCGGTACTGCTCTCTTGGCCTGGATTGACGCGGAAACCGGCTATCTACCTGATCGTCTCACCTTGCCCTTGCTGTGGCTGGGCTTGCTGGTCAATCTGGATCACACCTTTAGCAGCTTGCCCTTGGCGGTGATTGGCGCGGCATTGGGCTACAGCCTGCTGTGGCTGTTAAACCATGTGTTCTTGTTGCTGACCGGGCGTGCAGGCATGGGCTATGGCGACTTCAAATTACTGGCCGCGTTGGGAGCGTGGCTGGGAGCCACCGCCTTGCCGGGAATTCTTCTGGCGGCATCCGTATTGGGCTTGCTGGCGGCTCTGGTCTTGCGCCTTGGTGGGCGTTTGCAAGCCGGGCAGGCCATTCACTTTGGTCCGTATCTGGTCCTGGGAGGCTGGGTCATGCTGTTTTCCCTGCCGCGCATTTTGTAAAACATGATTCGTTTTTTCCACAATTAAACAGGCTGTGCAGGCCTTGTCCGCGCTACCACAGCAAAAGTTTGGACCCGTATGGGAGTCGTGGTAAAACGTCCGGGGCCAGTCGGGCTGGCGGGAGTTCCGCCCGAGCTGTATGTGGAAGTACAACGCGGTTCCATGGACATTGTCCCGCTGACAAAGCAGACGGGAACCTGAGGATGAAGGCATGATTATTGTTGTTGGCGCCGGTGTGGCGGGCTTAGCGGCGGCGCGTCGCCTGAGTATGCAAGGTCAGGAAGTAACGCTGGTGGCTCCTCAGGAGCCCCAGCCCTCGTTTGGTGAGACCTTGTCCGAACGCGGGGCCGTGGTCTTGACCAGCCTGGGCTGGGCAGGCTGTCTGGATGAGACGGTAGCCTTGCGTTCACAAGGGCGTTTTTCGGTATGGGGTAGCGTAGGACTGCGCACCGTGCAGGATGAAGACGGGCAGGGCTACCTGCTGGACAAGGCCCGTCTGGAGCAGGCGTTGTTTGAGCGCGTGCAAAAAGAAGCGAAGGTCAGTATTCGCCAGACACGAGTTCTGGGCCTGGAGCACCAGCCTGAAGGTGTGGTTGCCAGGCTGGCAGACGGTACCAGCCTGGAAGCTGCTGCCTTGATCGACTGTACTGGTCGTGCAGCCTTGTCCGCCGGAGCGGCCGCCCAGCGTCATCGTCTGGATAGACTGGTCGCTGCCTGGCACGTCTTTGACCTGCCTGAAGGGGCAGAACCCTTGGCTGCTTCCCTGGTAGAAGCCGTCGAGTTGGGGTGGTGGTACTTGTCCCCCATGCCAGGTCATCGCCTGATGGTGGCCTTGTTTTCGGACTCGGATCTTTTGCCCGATGGTTTGAGTCGAGATGGTTCGGTCTGGGCCGGTTTGCTGGGCTGTGCCGACGCGGCACGAGTGCGTATGGAAAGCCTGGGCTTGGATAATCAGATGGCTGCTCACACTCCTAAAGTCAGCGCTGCCGCTAGCTGCACCGTGTCTTACTTCGTGGAAGGCCGCATCTTGCGTGCCGGTGATGCAGGCGCGGCCATGGACCCCCTGGCCGCCAATGGCCTGGCAACGGCCTTGTGGAGCGGATCACAATCGGCACAGGCTGCTGTAGCTCTGACAAAAGGCAATCCCGAGCCGGCGCGTGCTTACGAAAAGGACTATTTGTTAGGTTTGGTGCGCCACCTGAATTCGCAGCATGCTTTGTATGGCATGGAGCAACGCTACGCGGCGCAGCCTTTCTGGCAGCGTCGTCATCGCGCCTTGGAGTGATGGTAAAGAGGGCGGGACAACGAAATAGCTTGCTGTAAGACCGCCAGAATCAAAAAAGCCGAGACAGTGCTCATGCTGTTTCGGCTTTTTTTATGGCTGATTGTTCTTCGGTAAGTCAGGGAGGTGTTTTGAATACGTCTGCCTTCAGTCCAAAAGGAGTTTGATTTTTCGGAAGGTCGTACCGCTGGAAGAGAGCCCCGGTCATATCAACACTGATTGGATCTACGTATCTGACTTCCTCGTCTTCAAACAGGGGTTCAAGCTGCTTGCTTTCAGAGACGGAAAAAACAAAAAGCCGACCATCTTGCGATGATCGGCTTTTTGAGGAATTTGTGGTGCCCAGGAGAGGACTCGAACCTCCACACCCGAAGGCACATGGACCTGAACCATGCGCGTCTACCAATTCCGCCACCTGGGCTTTTGATCAAGGCTGCTGCCCGTCTCAAGCATTCAATTATAGAGTGAGTTTCCTTGGGAAAGCAAGCATTTTTCACTCAATAAATTTAATTTCTATTTCTAGTTGATTGGCATTCTCATTATCATTATAGTGTGTCATGTGATATAGCATAAGAGTATGGACATGAAATTCAACACAATGGATGTCGAGCGGATGCTGCTGGATATGGGCCAAGGCCGAAAATACTCTGCTCGGGCCATGCAGCTCATGCTGATGGCCCTGCTCAAAGAGGGCAGTACTCACGGTTATCAGTTGATACGCCGTTTCGCGCAGCTTAGCCAGAACAGCTATGTACCCAGCGCTGGTGCGGTCTATCCCGCCCTGGCGTATTGCGCCACGCAAGGCTGGGTGCTGATTGAAGAAGAAGGCCGTCGCAAGATGTACAGCCTGACCAAGGAAGGGCACACGTATCTGGAAGAGCAAAAAGAAAAGTGCGATTACCTGATGCAGTCCCTGACCTATCGCGGGCGCAAGCTGGTGTGGATACGGCAGATGCTGGCCGAACACAATAGCGACGAGGATTTGAAGGCCGCGCAGGAACAAACAGGTTGGTTGCCGGAGTTCGTCCAGGTACGCCACAGCCTGAAGCAGGCCATGTTTGAACAATCGACAGCCAGTCTGGAACGACAGGCAGAGGTGGTGGCCATTTTGGAAAAAGCCATCGCTGACATACGGAACTTGCCCAAGGAGTCTTAAGAATGCAGTCTGAACAATTAACGCAGAAAGTTGCTCATACCTTGAAGTTGCGTTTGCTGACCGTAAAAAAGCGGCGCGAACTGGGGCCTGATATGGTGCGCATCACCCTGGAAGGCTCGGATCTGGAAGGTTTTTATACCCCTGGCTTTGATGACCACGTCAAACTGATTTTCCCGGACCCTGTCACTAAAGAATTGCGACTGCCTCAAATGGGCGAGCGTGGCATGGTCTTTGCCGCCGGTCAGGAAAAGCCACCTATCCGCGACTACACTCCTCGCGAGTTCCGCGAGCAGGAAAAGGAGATGGATATTGATTTTGTGGTCCACGGTGAAGGCCCGGCATGCCAATGGGCCATGCAAGCTAAAGAGGGCGACAAGCTGGGTGTGGCCGGGCCGCGTGGCTCCTTCCTGGTCAGCAAGGACCTGGATTGGCAAGTTCTGATTGGCGACGAAACCGCTGTGCCTGCCATGGCGCGACGAGTGAAAGAACTGCCTTCCAATGTGAAGGTGCAGGTTTACGTATTGGCACGTAATCTGCTGACAGTCGGTGCGATGGAGGCACCGGACCATGTCACGGTGAACTGGATTCCTTCGCTGGCCGGTTTGAATGGCATTCTGGACGCATTGCGTGCCGCACCCGAGTTGAGCGGCACCGGCTATGTGTGGGTCGCAGCAGAATATTCCATCGCTCAAAGCTTGCGTGAGTACTGGGTGCAAGATCGCGGCCTGGATAAAGGCGCGATTCGGGCCAGCAGCTACTGGCGTCAAGGCGATCAGGGCGACGACGCCCCACGCTTGGACTAAGCGGCTTTTTGCTGAGGGTAGGGCTGGGCGCGCAAGCGTCCGCCCACGTTCAACACGGGTTGTAAATCTGTATCCAGCACCGTATCGGGATGAGCCAGACGGTGTTCGTCAATCAGGCGGGCAATGGCATCCATGTTCAGCAACAAGGTGCTGTCAATATCGTGCTGGAAGCGGGCCCAATAGCCACCGCGACAACTGGAACCCAGCCAGCGCGGCTCGTAATCTCCGACCTTGTCAGCATGTACTTCGCACACTACACCCAGCCGGGAACAACCGGGGTGCAGGACAATGCGGTAGTGGTGCTGCTCTAAAGTCAGGTGGTAGCAAAACGGTGCAGACATGAAACACTCCTGTTTAGCTCTTGGAAGGGGCTTCCGGGTGAGCAAGTTGGATTAAAGGACCCTTTGCCTGGAAACGACCAAGCATAAAAAAAACCCGCTGGCAGCGGGTTCGTTTCTTGATGATCCCATTGATTGCCAGATGGCCATATCTTGAATCCACCTTGTGCGGGTACACAGGTTGGCATGGGTTGTCCCAACTCTTGATATAGCAATAAGCATAAAAGCGATTCTTATGAAGTGCAAGGGCTGCGCTTATTTCTGTCAGGCATGAAAAAAAGCAGAAATAGTTTGCATTCTTTCAAAACCATGTTATAGTTCTCTTCTGTCTTGCAGAGACGAGTTGAAAAACAAATCCAGCAGTCAGAGCCCAGGTGGCGGAATTGGTAGACGCGCATGGTTCAGGTCCATGTGCCTTCGGGTGTGGAGGTTCGAGTCCTCTCCTGGGCACCAAAATTCCTCAAAAAGCCGATCATCGCAAGATGGTCGGCTTTTTGTTTTGTGTGTTCACAAAAAGAGGCGTGAGCAACTAGCTGCAGAGCATTGTTACAGCCAACCTAAAGGAAAGCTCAGTCATCGAGTTATTCAAACTTCCTTCAGTTCCCGGATCAAGGCTTGCAGAAAAGTGTTGACGCTTTGAGGTAGTGCCCGCTTTGCCATACTTAAAACCTGTAGATCCCTGTCCAGGCGGGGGTCCAGTATGGGAACGATTTTCAGACCGTGGTCCATGCTGCTGCGATGGCTGATCGACGCCCCCAAGGCAATCGCGTTGGTACGACGGACGAACTCGTGCAGTACTCCCGAATAATTGCAGGTAAATACCTCGTTGAAGACCAGCTTCTCCATCTGGCAGACATGATTAAACAACTGCTTTTGAGTTAGCTCCTCTCCGGGCATCACAATGGGGTAGGGCTGCAGTTGGGTCAAGGATAAACTGCGTGCCGCATTCAGGGGGTGCTCAGGTTGCATGATGGCAAAAATAGGTGAAAGGCAGGAGTAGTTCACTTCAATGTCGGGTACCGGGGCCGTGCTGAAAATGACCCCGAGATCGACCTCTCCGCTTCTGACCATTTCCACACAGTCATCGGGCGAGCTGACCTTCAAGACGAACCGCGCCAAAGGGGTTCGGTTGGAAAACTCAGCCATGACCATGGGTAGAAAATAGCGGGACAGGCCCTCTGTGGCCGCCACTCGTATCAAGTGTGCCTGGGCATAGTCGTTCTGCCGCAGGCTTTGCAAGATTGCTTCTTCCTCCAATCGCACACGCAGGGCATGTTCGGCTAGGGCCTGACCTGCTGCCGTCAGTACCATTCCCCGCCGTCTGCGTTCGAACAGCGTAACGCCTATGGATTCCTCCAACAGGGTGATTTGCCGGCTGATTGCGCTGGAGGCAATGTGCAGTCGTGCACTGGCTGCTGCCAGTGATCCTGTTTCCATCACCGCCAGAAAGTACTTGTAGTCCATGATTTTGCTCAGCTAATCCCGTCTGTACCGATAGTTTAGGACTTAACTTAAGAATTCTAAAAATTAGTTCATTCTATTCTAAAGATAGAAATATACAGAAGGTAAAACGAATTCTATAGTCCTCTTTCCTATCAATAAGACAACGAGACAAAAATGGGAAAAAGTAAAGCCTTGTCCAGGGTGCGCGCCTATTTTGAGGAGGGCGGTTTCGAGCAGGACTTGCGCCGTCGTGTGGCGATTCAAAGTGACAGCCAGACTGCGGAGAAAGTGGATCAATTGCAGCTCTACCTGGATCAGGAGCTGGGCCCTTCCTTGGTGAAACTGGGGTTTGAGGTCCGTATCCTGGCCAATCCCAAAGGGGCAGGCCCCATCCTTCTGGCTCACCGACATGAATCCGATGAGCTACCCACGATTCTGACCTATGGGCATGGCGACGTGGTGCCCGGACATGACCATCAATGGCGTGAAGGCTTGGCGCCTTGGGAATTGAAGATCGAAGGGGAGCGTTGGTACGGCCGTGGGACGGCGGACAATAAAGGCCAACACAGCATCAATCTGGCCGCGCTGGAACAGGTCATTCAAGCTCGCGATGGGCGTTTGGGTTTCAACCTCAAAGCCATCTTTGAGACGGGTGAAGAGCGAGGCTCGATCGGTTTGCGCGAGTTTTGCGAACAACATGCACAGAGCTTGTCGGCTGATCTGTTTCTGGCCTCGGACGGCCCGCGCTTGAACGCTAATCAGCCGACCTTGTTCTTGGGCTCGCGTGGCACTGCGTTGTTCTCGCTGGAGGTGATTTCGCGTGAAGGGGGGCTGCACTCGGGCAATTGGGGCGGGGTGATGGAAAACCCCGCGGTGGTGCTGGCCAATGCTCTGGCCTGCCTGGTGGGGCCTCAAGGACAGCTGTTGTGTCGCGAACTGACGCCAGGCCCCATACCGGAGGACGTGCTGGCTGCCATTGCAGATTTGGAGATTGGTCAGCATACCTTGGGGCTGGCCTTAAATGAGCATTGGGGCGAACCGGGCCTTAGCTACGGCGAACGTCTGTTCGGCTGGAACACTTTGGAAGTGCTGGCACTGGATGCCGGGAATCCGCAAAAACCAATCAATGCTATCCCGCCTCGTGCTCAGGCTTTTTGCAATTTGCGTTTTGTGCTGGGAACGCAGACAGAGGACTTGGAAAGCACCTTGCGCCAGCACCTTGATGCGCATGGCTTCGAGCAGGTGCGTATTCATATGGGCCAGATCATGCCTGCCACCAGGCTGGATCTGGGCAATAAGTGGATCGCCTTGATCAAGGATGCGATCAGCAAAGTGACGGATCAGAAAATTGCCGTGATCCCGAATTTGGCAGGAACTGTACCCAACGATATTTTTGCCGATGTACTGGGTCTGCCCACGATCTGGGTGCCACACTCCTACCCCGGCTGCTCTCAGCACGCTCCCAATGAGCACATGCTGACTCCCATTATCCAAGAGGGACTGGACATCATGACCAGCGTTTTCTGGGAACTGGGCGAATTGAACAAGAATACTTAAAAAAACAGACGCCGTTCAGAAGTAACGGCGCATTGCCTTCGGAAACACCGGGGGCAGGAGGAGATAAAAGATGGAGCAGACCAAAAAAGCGGTGGGGCCTTTACCGCGTTCGTTCTGGAAGCCGGTCGCCGCGTCCGTGGTGGGGAATACCTTGGAGTGGTTTGATCTTGCTGTATATGCCTACTTTGCACTGACCATTGGTCGTGTTTTTTTTCCGAGCTCAGACCCTACTGTCTCTTTGGTTCTGGCTTTTGCCACATTCGGGATTTCATTTCTGATTCGGCCCATTGGAGCCGCGGTTATTGGCTCCTATGCGGACAGACACGGACGCAAGAAAGCCTTGTCCCTGTCCATCCTCTTGATGTTATTGGGCACGTTCATGATTGCGGTCATGCCTGGTTATGAAACGCTCGGGCTCATTGCGCCTATCGGTATTTTGATTGCGCGTTTTATTCAGGGTTTTTCGGCGGGGGGCGAATTTGGCAGTTCTACCGCATTCATGATGGAGCATGCTCCAGAACGCTCTCGCGCATTTGTGGCCAGTCTGCAGTTTGCCAGTCAGGGCTTTGGTGTCGTGCTGGCTTCTTTGTTCGGTTACGTGTTGACTTCTACCTTAAGCGAACAGCAGATGCTGGATTGGGGGTGGCGTGTTCCTTTTTTCTTCGGCTTGTTGCTGGGGCCGGTAGGATACTGGATCCGCAAAACGGTGGATGAGTCTCCGGATTTCAAAGAAAGTGAGCCGGGCGGTCAGCCAGTGCGAGAAGTACTGAGTTCACAAAAGGCTTTGCTGTTGATTGCTTTAGGCACCTTGATCTTGTCTACCGCCTCCAACTACCTGATTACTTATATGCCGTCCTATGCGGCGACCACATTGCATGTTCCACAATCCGCCGGATTCTTGGCAACCTTAACAGCAGGCTTGATTCTGACTATTGCTACGCCGTTGGTAGGTTATGTCGCAGGTAAAGTTGGTCGGATCAAGATCATGCTCACCGCTGCCGTGCTGTATGCGATTACGATCTTCCCGTCCTTCATGTGGTTGAATAGCGAGGCGACCCAAACGGCGCTGATTCTGGTTGTAGGTTTGATGGCTTTGCTCAAAGCCGTGTACTTCGCCCCCTTGGCCGGACTGATGGCTGATGTTTTTCCGGTGCGTACCCGTGTTACAGGCATGTCCTTGAGCTACAACGTCGGCGTCACTGTCTTTGGTGGTTTTGCACCTGTGATTGCCACGGGTCTGATTTCACTGACCGGCTCTCCGGTGGCGCCCAGTTACTACCTGATTCTGGCCGCGGCGTTGAGTATCGTGGCCTTGCTGGCAGCCAGTCGCAAGCTGGGTATGAGGTAAGTCAGGGTCGTTCAAGGGAGGGCAGGCACTGCTAACAAGCAAAGGAGCCTGTTCAGAAAACCGTTTTCAGACCGGTTTGCCTGTGGTCAGCGGGCAAGCCGGTTTTTTTGTGTCTGCCTCCAGGCTGGCGCATCGTTCTTGTCCTGGCACCTTGCCGTATCTATAAGATGTATTTAATATATATCTTTATGGGCGGTGGCGATTTCATCAACTGCCTCACCTCATGTTAAAGGGATAAAAAATGCAAGTTGGAATGCTGAAACTGGCGGGTTTGCGACACCCTGAATGCGCCGATAAAGTGGCTATTGCCTTGGCGGCTATTGAAGGCGTACAAGCGGCAGATGCCTCGTTCGAAAACGCAAAGGCGTCGGTTCGTTTTGATGAAACCCAGGTCTCGCTGGAAGATCTGCATGCTGCGGTCGAGCGGGCCGGCTATCAAATCGCCAAACCTGCGCATGGTGAAGATGGTGCATGTTGCGGTGGCTGCGGCGGTTAAACCTACTGCATCCTGAGACTGAAAACCGACTGTAGAAACACAGTCGGTTTTTTATGGTTGTACAAAGCAGGGCAGGCGGTGTTTTGCTTTGAGTGTGTTGCCTTGGCTCCCCAGGTGCTTGCTTCAAGGGGTATTCACAGGCCTGTAAAGAAATCAGCCGATCATGCGGTGGTGATTTTTTGTGTGGAAATGGCTGTGTGTACAAAAGAAGGGGGTCGTATTGCTGCTTGTTTTCTGCCACAGTCAGACGTAATCGGATTGATGCTGAAGGATAATAAATTCATGGAGCAACCAAATAAGAAAGGCCGACCATTGAGAAATGAGCGGCCTTTCGGAATTTTGGTGCCCAGAAGAGGACTCGGTCACACGGGCGCGACCCCGGTCGGGCTTGCATGCCCGACCTTTCTCGCCCCCACGTCAGGTGCTCAAGCACCTGACTTTCTGGGCTGGAAAGCAAAAAGCCGACCATCTTGCGATGATCGGCTTTTTTGGAATTTGGTGCCCAGAAGAGGACTCGAACCTCCACACCCGAAGGCACATGGACCTGAACCATGCGCGTCTACCAATTCCGCCACCTGGGCATATCGTTGTATGCTTATGGCTGTGCCAAAAGCCTTGAACGACTTTACTGCGTGAGCAGCAAAGAAAAAGGATTATAGGCATACTTTATTAATAATGGAAGTGTCCTTTTGAATAAAAAACATCAAGACAGTACTGAGGACCGTATTCAATCAACGGGCCGTTATGAGTTGCCGCCTGACTTCGACCCGGATACCCCGACTCGGGAAGTGATCCTGGCGGGGCTGCGCGAAGATGCAGACGGCCTGACCATGCAGGCTCTGGCGAAAAAGCTGGGCCTGGGCAAAGAAATTACGGTGGGTTTCGAGCGGCGTGTGCGCGCAATGGAGCGCGATGGTCAGTTGCTGATTTCCCCCGAAGGCAAAATTCGCAAAAATAACCAAACTGGTTTTATCGCCGGCAAAGTGTTGGGCCATCGCGACGGCTTTGGTTTCTTGCAGCGCGACGATGGGCAGCCCGATCTGTTCTTGTCGCCACGAGAAATGGCCAAAGTGTTGCACGGCGACCACGTTATGGTGCGTATCGTCGGTGAATACCGCGGCAAGCCAGATGCCTCGATTGTCGAAGTTACTGCGCGCCACACCAGCAAGCTGGTGGGCCGTTTCCTGCGCGAGCGTGGCACGTTTATCGTGGTGCCCGAAGATCAACGCATCAAGCACGACATCCTGATTCCCAACGGAGACCAGGGCGAGGCCGAGCCCGGTCAGGTTGTGACGGTAGAGATTACTCAGCAGCCCGAGCGCCATCGTCAGCCTTTGGGGCGTGTGATTGAAGTGCTGGGGGAAATTGACGATCCCGGCATGGAAATTGAAATTGCCGTGCGCAAGTTTGAAGTGCCGGTCGATTTTTCCGAGAAGGCGCTCAAGCAGGCTGCGCGCATTCCCGCCAAGGTCAAGCCATCGGAATACAAAGGCCGCGTTGATTTGCGCGATGTGCCTTTCATCACTATTGACGGTGAAGACGCACGAGATTTTGACGATGCGGTGTACTGCGAACGCGTTGATATCGGCACGGGCAAGCGCTCGCGCTGGGCATGGCGTTTGCTGGTTGCGATTGCCGACGTCAGCCATTACGTGCGCTCTGGCGATGCCCTGGATGAAGACGCTCTGGAGCGTGGCACCAGTGTGTATTTCCCGCGCCGCGTGATCCCCATGCTGCCAGAAAGCCTGTCCAACGGGATTTGTTCTCTGAATCCGTCGGTAGACCGTCTGGTCATGGTATGCGATATGGTCGTGTTGGCCGATGGTGCCAAATCCGGCACCGTGTCGGCCTACCAGTTTTATGAAGCGGTCATTCATTCACATGCACGCACCACGTATTCCGATATCTGGAGCGCCTTGCAGCAGCCCACTGGCCCGGCGGCCACCCAGATTCAGCACGTGCTGGAGCCTGTGCAGAACCTGTACTCCTTGTACCGCCTGCTGGCCGAGCGCCGTACTGCACGTGGTGCGATTGACTTCGATACGGTTGAAACCAAGATTGTGTGCAACCCCTTGGGTCGTATTGAACGTATTGAGCCCTTGGTCCGTAACGACGCGCACAAGCTGATTGAAGAGTGCATGTTGGCAGCCAATACCTGTGCTGCCGACTTTATTGCCCGCAGCCGTCGCAACGGTTTATACCGCGTGCACGAAGGCCCAACGCCGCCCAAGCTGGAAGCCTTGCGTGAGTATTTGCGCAGTTTAGGTTTGACGCTGGAAGGAGGCGATGAGCCTACTTCTGCTGATTACGCCAAAGTCGTGGCTGCGGCTCGTGGCCGTTCTGACTTTGCCGTCATTCAGACCATGTGTTTGCGGTCCATGCAGCAGGCTATTTATAGCCCGGAAAAAACGGGGCACTTCGGTCTGGCCTATTCGCAATACGCGCACTTCACCTCGCCGATTAGACGTTACCCGGATTTGCTGGTGCACCGTGTCATCAAGGGTATTTTGAAGGGCGAGCGCTACATTCCGGCTATCGACGAAGATCCGGGCGATGCCGCCTTGCCAGCCAGCAAGCGCGACTTTGCACGTTGGGAAAAATTGGGCGCCTTGTTGTCAGCGCGCGAGCGTCGTGCTGATGAGGCTTCCAAAGATGTGGAAGCCTGGCTCAAGTGCTGGTTTGTTAAAGAGCACGTGGGGGAGGAATACTCCGGCAAGATCAGCGGCGTGACCAGCTTCGGTCTGTTTGTGACGCTGGATACCTTGTATGTGGAAGGTCTGGTCCATGTCTCCGAGCTGGGTGCGGATTACTTCCAGTACAACGAAACCTCGAACGAGCTGCGTGGTGAGCGCACCGGTCTGCGTTATCGCCTGACCGACGCGGTGCAAGTCCAGGTCGCTCGTGTTGATCTGGAAGCGCGCCGTATCGAGTTCCGTCTGGTCAAGGGTGTGGGCTACAAGGCGGTGAAGGCGGCAGCTGAAGGGGTCGATCCATCCGAGCGTCCCATCAAGAAAGCGGCCCCAACCAAACCGCTGGCCTTGAAGGGCACCACGGCATCCCAACGGCGTGCATCGCAAAAGCAGGCCGAGCGGGATGAAAAGCGCAGTGCGGAGAAGGCAGCCAAGTCTGCGAAATCCACGCGTAGCCCTAGAGGACGGCGCCGATAGGCGTACAATGCCAGGCCGGGCTTTTTGCCCGGCTTTCTTTATTTGCTCTTATTTCCCCCAAGGATTGTTATGCCTCAGCAGGTTTTGGCCGGTTTCCATGCCGTTATTGCCCGAGTTCGTTTTAGCGCCGCTTCGGTGCGCGAGGTCTATGTGGATCAGACCCGGCGCGATAAGCGGATGCTGGCCTTTATCGAACAGGTAGAACTGGCTGGTTTGAAAGTCATGGCTGTGCCGGTGGAGCGTCTGGATGGTCTGGCCAAAGGCACGCGCCATCAGGGCGTGGTGGCATTGGCTCTGGAGCAAGAACTGGCCGTCGATGTCAATGAATTGCTGGACGATCTGGAAGAGGCCGGTCAGGTACCTTTTCTGTTGATTCTGGATGGAGTGACAGACCCCCACAATCTGGGAGCCTGCTTGCGTAGCGCCAATGCGGCAGGTGCCCACGCCGTAATTGCGCCTCGTGACCGCGCTGTGGGTCTGAATGCCACCGTATCACGCGTGGCTTGCGGCGGTGCAGAGTCTACGCCTTACATTACGGTGACGAACCTGGCCCGTACCATGCGTATGCTGCGCGAGCGCGATGTCTGGCTGGTCGGCACCAGCGACCAGGCCACGCATACCTTCCACCAGGTCGATGCCCGCCGTCCCATGGCCTGGGTAATGGGGGCCGAGGGCGAGGGCATGCGTCGTCTGACCCGTGAAACCTGCGACGAGCTGGTTTCCATCCCCATGATGGGCGCAGTTGAAAGCCTGAACGTTAGCGTCGCCAGTGCGGTTTGCTTGTATGAAACCTTGCGCCAACGTAGCCAGTCTTAATTTCTTTTAAGTCTTGTTACTTGCTTAATTACTTATTTGTATAAAAAACGGCGGGTTTCATCCGCCGCTTCACCAGATAATAGGTAATTGGCCGTCAGCCGGGCAAAACCCGATCGGCGCTGACGGTGTGTACACGCATTATGGGCTTGGAAACGATCATGGAAGAAAACGGCTTTATTACCTCTACCTTGCACTCTGACCGTCGCTTGGGCACGCAGCATGGCGCTATCCATCAGCCATTGCACCCATCGACCGAGTTCGGTTTTCAGGATGCGCGTGAGCTGGCTGCGGTCTTTCAGGGCAAGTCCGGCTTTACCTATTCTCGTCAAGGCACGCCCACCACGGCGGCGTTGGAAGCCAAGATTACACGCATGGAAAAAGGCATAGGCAGCGTCAGTTTTGCCACAGGTATGGCGGCGCTGACAGCAACCTTGTTTACCTTGCTGCGCCAGGGCGATCACCTGATTGCCAGCAAATTCCTGTTCGGTAATACCAATAGCTTGCTGGGGACTTTGCGCGACCTGGGTGTACAAACCACGCTGGTGGATGCAACTGATCTGGCCCAGGTGCAAGCCGCACGGCAGCCCAATACCCGCATGGTCTTTGTTGAGACCATTGCCAATCCCGGTACACAGGTAGCAGATCTGAAAGGGGTGGGGCAGTGGTGTCAGGACGAGGGTTTGCTGTATGTGGTCGATGCCACCTTGTCTTCGCCGTATCTGTCGCCCGGCCGTGAATTCCAGGCTTCTCTGGTGGTCAACTCCCTGTCCAAACACATTGGTGGTCACGGTAATGCCCTGGGTGGCATGGTGACGGATACCGGCCTGTTTGACTGGACGACCTACCCCAATATTGCCGAGGTCTACCGCACGGGCAATACGCAGAACTGGGGTTTGGTACAGATTCGGAAAAAGGGCTTGCGCGATATGGGCGGCACCTTGTCGTCTGACGTGGCTCACCGGCTGGCCGTCGGTTCGGAAACCTTGCCTTTGCGTATGGAGCGTATCTGTTCCAACGCCCTGGCCTTGGCGCGCCATTTGAAGGCGCATCCCAAGGTCAAGCACGTGCAGTATCCCGGCCTGGAAGATCACCCGCAGCACGAGCGTACGGCTCAATTGTTCGGCAATCGCTTCGGTGGCCTGATGAGCGTAGTGCTGGAAGAGGGCATTGAAATCTTTGACTTCCTGAATCGCCTGAAAGTCTTTGTACTGGCTACGCACTTGGGTGACAACCGCAGTCTGGTGCTGCCCGTGGCCCACACCATCTACTACGAGATGGGCGCTGAGCAGCGCGCTCTGATGGGCATTGCCGACAATCAGTTGCGTATCTCCGTAGGTATTGAAGAGATTATCGATCTGACCTCGGACTTTGATCAGGCGCTGGCCCAGTCCTAAGCTCTTCGCACATCTAGCCATGGTTCAGCCTGGGCTGTATCAGGGCTAGATGCTGCATTGCTTGCTGCAATTCCCTGCATTCCAGATTCGCATAGCCAAACAGCAGATGGCGTGGATTCGTGCTGTCTGTTTCCTGGCTGGCGGCCTGTGCTAAAGGGTAGAGCCGTATGCCATGGCGCAGTGCCGCAGCGGCAACGTGGTGGGCATTTGGGCTTTGTTGTGGCAGGCGAAAAGCCAGATGCATGCCAGCATTGTGTCCGCTGACCACGCCCGTATTTCCCCACACTTTTTTCAGTCCCTGCAACAGCGTATTGCGTTGCTCCAGATAACGGCGGCGCAGGTATTGCAGGTGCCGTGGATAGTCATACTCATCAAAAAAACGTGCCAACACGGCTTGTGTTAGCCAGGGTGACCCGTTGTTGAGCAAGGCCTTGCGAGCAATAAAATCCTGGCTCAGGTGGGGAGGACAGACCATATAGCCCAAGCGCAAACCAGGGCCCAAGGTTTTGGAAAACGAACCCAGGTAAATCACCTGTCCGGGGCTCATGGCCTTGAGTGGCGCGGGCAAGGCCGGGCCATAACAGAAGTCCCCGTCGTAATCGTCCTCAATAATCAAAGCGCCACTGGTACTGGCCCAAGCCAGTAGCTCCTGTCTGCGACTTACCGTCAAGGTGTGCCCCAAAGGGTACTGATGGGAGGGCGTGACGAAAGCCAACTGAACAGCCTTGTCGGGCAGTGTGTCTGTGCGCAAACCGTGCTGGTCCACAGGCACGGGAATACTTTGTGCACGGTGCCGCGCCAGCAAATGTCTGAAGCCGTTGTAGCCGGGCGACTCATGCACCGCACAGCTTTTTTCGTCCAGGAAATGAGCTGCGATCAGACTTAAGGACTCCTGTGTTCCTGCAGTGATGATGATGTGCTCCGGGTCAGCCAATATGCCCTTGCTGGCCGCCAGATAATCCGCAATTTGCAGCCGCAAACCCCATAGACCTTCAGGCGGTGGATAGTCTGCCATGGCAGAGCCTGCGTAACGCAGCAACTGGTTGGACAAATAAATGAACTGTCGCAGCGGAAAAGCATGGACCGAGGGGCGTCCAATCTTGAAATCAAAACGAACGGGCACGCTGGCAGCAGGCACATGCACACCGCTGGCCTGTGCCGTGCTGGTACGCGGGCTGCGTGAACAGTGGGCCGTCTCCAGCACAAAATCCGGTGCCAGGCGACTGCGACCATTGCGGGTAGGTGTAGCCACAAAGAATCCCCGGCTAGGTTCGCTATGAATCAGATTGGAGTCGATCAGCAAATCATAGGCACCCATGATCGTATTTTTGGAAACCTGCAGCAGAGACGCCATTCGGTTGATTGAAGGCAGGCGATTGCCTTCTTGCAAACGTCCCGAACAGATCAGGGTTTCGATTTGACGTGCAATTTGTCGTTTATACGGTGGGCTATGAGTATGGGAAAGCGTAATCGGTAAAGAAAACATGGCGGGACCGGAAAAATAATCAAAACCATCAAGGGCGAGCCAGGCCGGGCCACTATAGGCAGCAGCCTCTAGTTTTAACTTGAGTTAAGTCAAAATGAATATTCGTTCGTGATAAATTTATCCGGCTTCTTGATCTGCCAACTGGCTCCTTGTCATGGATGTTTTTATCTAGGTAAGAGTATTTAATATCCCGTAATTACGATATAAAAAAACCATCCCCATTATTTAATCCGTATCCATACCTTCTCAGTAAAAAATAACAATCGTTATAGTTTGTTTGGTCTTGCCCTTTAGCAAGGCAATTGTTGGAGGTAATGGAATGTATAGAAAAATGATGACCCTGGCCTTCCTGTCTACCACCGTCAGCGCGGCTTTGGCGGCCCCGACGGAAGAGCAAGTTCGGGTAGACAACTTGTTTCAGCAAAACTGTGCGGTGTGTCACGCAGCCGACCGGGGAGGGTATATCGCTCCGGGCCTGCACAGTGATCGCCTGGTTCAAAGTGAGATTGCCTTGCGCGGCACCATCATGACCGGGATTCCGGATACCTTGATGCCACCTTTTGTCGGACGCTTGCCCGACGAGGATATTCGCGCATTGGCCAAGATGATCAAGAACGAACCCGTGGTGGAACGCACTTGGGATATGGATCAGATACGTGCCAGCGTGAAAGTGCTGGTAGACGAATCCACCTTGCCCGGCAAACCCAATTACGAGATCGATTCCGTCTACGACTTGATGGTCATCATGGCCCGCGGGCGTTATGGGCGGGGCGATGGTTCCAATCAGGCTCGTGCTGTTTTCATCAATGGCAAGAACAACCAGAAGGTGGGTGAAATTGCCACGGTTGGCGCGCCACACATCATGGAATTCAGCCCCAGCCACGAGCGCTGGGGATACCTGAAAAGTGATGATGGCCACGTCTACAAAATCGACTTGTACACCTTGCAGATTGTTCGTCAGGCCAAGGTGGGGCTGACTGGTACGGGTATTGCCTTATCCAAAGATGGCAAGTGGCTGGCACTGAGTTCCTTCGTACCCAACAGCATGGTTATCCTGAAGGCCGACACCCTGGAACCAGTGAAATATATCGCTCTGGAGGGCGAGGACCCAGACGGCAATTTCATCAAATCCGCCGGTGGTCCGATTATTGGTAGTCGTATCAATAACAAGTTTGCATTGACACTGCGCCAAGCCGGGCAGATCTGGATTATTGATCCGGACAAGCCGGATATGCCGGTCACCAAACTGGCCAAGGTCGGCCGCATGTTGCACGACACCTTCCTGACGCCGGATGGTCGCTATTCCATGGTGGCTTCTTACGACGACAACAAGTACGTGGCCATCGACCTGAAGGACGACAAGGTGGTACGTGACATTCCGGCTGGCTGTCAGCCCCACGCAGGCTCGGGTGCTGTCACGGAAGTGAACGGCCGCATGCTGGCCTTCGGCACCAATATGGGCACCTGCAAGTTAGGCTCCGTGGTTACTGCCTGGGATGTCAAAGACTTCTCTGTGGTGAAGCAGATTCCCGTTGCCGGAGCCACCGAATCCCCCGCCGCCCATCCTAATGCCCCGTATGTGGCGGTGGACATTATCGACAAGGACAAGCGCGCTTCCTGGATTCAGCTGATCGATAAAAACACCTTGTCCGTGGTGAAGACTTTGGAGGTGGGTGGTCATGCCTTCTTCCCCAACTACAACCGCACGGGCGATTACCTCTACGTCAGTTCGGGTTACTGGGGGGATCGCTTGAAGATTTACGACAGCCGCAGTCTGGAGCTGGTAGCTGAACACAAGATGGAAAGCCCATCGGGCATTTTCTCGCGTGCCCGTACCCGTTGGCTCACCATTGGTCAGCCTGAAACCCAAAAATTCTAAGCAAAGGAACGTCATGAAAAAGCTTTTTATGGGTATGGCTCTTGTGGGCCTCTTGGGTTCCAGTGTCGCATTGGCAGCGGACAAAGCAGTGGGTTTACAAGGCTCGCATGGGCAGTCGCAACTATCGGCCCAGGCATCGTCCATGCTGCCTTTGTGCGCGTCCTGCCATGGGCTGGAAGGTGTCAGCACGGAAGGTATGTATCCCAACCTGGCAGGGCAGAAGGTGGAGTATCTGGTCAAGCAGCTACAGCAGTTCAAATCGCGAGAGCGCAACGATCCCATCATGAGCCCCATGGCCGAGCCTCTCAGCCCGGAAATGGTGAATGAACTGGCTGCCTACTTTTCCAGCCTGAAGTAAGTGTGAACCGGGCGCCAGTGTCTGCTGGCGCCTTAAGGATGTCGTGCAATGAATGTGTTTCCCTTGTTCTTCAATCTGACCGGTAAGGCGGTTGTCGTCGTAGGTGGCGGGACGGTTGCGGAGCGTAAAGTTCGGCTCTTGCTGCGTGCTGGCGCGCGAGTCACCGTCGTCGCACCGGAGCAAACTTCCTGGTTGAGGGCCAGTGCTCAGGCGGGTGCTTTAAGCAGCTTGTTTACTTCCTTTGTTGCCGAGCATATCCACGAGGCCTGGCTGGTTGTTGCAGCAACTGGACGGCGCGAGATAAATCGCATCGTGGCTCAGGCAGCCGACGCCTTGCGTCTGCCCTGTAATGTGGTCGACGATGGGCATCTGTCTACCGTACAAGTCCCTGCCATGGTCGACCGTTCGCCCTTGATGATTGCGGTCTCCTCTGCAGGTTCAGCTCCTGTACTGGCGCGGCGTGTTCGGGAGTGGATAGAAAGCGAGCTGCCTGAGTCAGTAGGGGACTTGGCCGGTTTGCTGGCTCGCCGCCGAGCCGATATCAAACAGGCTTTCCCCGAGGTACATACCCGTCGTCATTTCTTTGATTACGTACTGGATAGTCCTATCCCCGATCTCCTGGCGCAAGGCAAGGCTACGGAAGCGCTGGCAGCCTTTGATGCTGCCTTGAGGACAGAAACCCCTCAGCAGCATATTCAGGTCACCATTTTGCCTATCGCCGACTTGGAGGCAGTGGACTTGCTGACGCTGCGCGCCTTGCGCAAATTGAACCAGGCAGATTGGGTCTTGTACCTGCCACTGATTTTGCCTGCGATTTTGGAGAAGGCACGTCGTGATGCCCGTTTGATGGCCTTGGATCAGGCGGGGGTGGTCTTGCAAGACACCTTGTTGAATCGTGATTTCTGGGCACCCCTGTGCCAGTCCTGGGTGCCAGGCGAGCGCATCGTGATTGCCTGGAAGTCATCGTGGGATGTACAGCCTTTGGTTGAGCTGTTGCAGCAGCAAGGCTTGATCTGTGAGCTGGCCTAGGTGCGCTATCAGCTTGCTTAGGTGAACTGTGTGATGAAGAACTAAGTGAAGTGTTGTTGTTGTTGTTGTTGTTACTGAGTTTGAGTGAGGCAAGATCGCTTGCCTCACTTTTTTTGGCCCTTCAATTTAGGCCTGTCCAGGCTGGCACTTGAAGCTGGCTGTGTTTTGATTCCGCACTCTTTTTCCCAGCAGCTCACCTGATTTTATTGGGAGTGCTGGGTACTATTTGAGGCTTCAGAAGTCAGGGGGCAGGGCAGAGGTTCCAGAACTGTGGTTGAGTAAAAATGGTTCTTGTTAATTGCCTGGAGGGCGTTCAGACAGTGATTTCCTGATCGTTGAGATAGCATCCCGGATCTTCTGCCCACACATTGCCTGTGCTTTTTTCTGCCCGAGTGCGCGTATTGCCATTGCAGATATCCAGGTAGGCACAGCCAGCACAGCGCCCCTGTACAGGCCTGGGTCGTTGCCGCAGGCCTGTCAGCAAGGGATCTTGATCGTTGGACCAAATCTCCGAGAAAGGCCGTTGCAACACGTTTCCAAGGCTGTAATGCCACCACATGGTGTCGGGATGAACATTGCCACGGTTATCGATGTTCGCAATTCCTTGGCCGGAGGAATTGCCTCCCCATTGGCACAACATAGTCAGAATTTTGGGAGCTTGCTCGGGGTAATGCCGTCGCACCCAGTGCAGAAAGAAAACACCGTCAGCATCGTTGTTGCCCGAGGTGAACTCTTTGGGTTTGCCGGCTTTTTGATAGGTCATGCAGGTTGTGAAAAGCTGCTCCATAGCCTGCCGGGTGACGGCGTGGTGACTGGCCAGGGCGCGGTTGCCCAAACCCCGACCTGCATAGTTCAAATGAGAGAGATAAAAGCGGTCGATTTGTTCCTGCTCCATCACAGCCAGCAGGCCATTTAGATCAACTGCATTTTCTTGAGTCAGGGTAAAGCGCAGGCCTACTTTCAACTGTTTTTCACGGCATAGTCTCAAACCGTGCAAGGAGGCCGCGTAGGCTCCGTCCTCTCCACGAATTCGGTCATGGCGGGCCTGCAAACCGTCCAGGGAGATGCCTACGTAGTCAAAGCCGCAGTCGGCAATCTGATCAATATTTTGCTCGGTTATCAAGGTGCCGTTGGACGATAGTCCTACGTACATGCCCAGTGTTTTCGCACGTCGGCCCAAGTCGTAAATATCTGGGCGTAGCAAAGGTTCGCCGCCGGACAGGATCAGGGCGCGTACACCGAATTGATGCAGGTCATCCATGACAGTGCAGACTTGTTCGTAGCTCAGCTCGCCAGGGAAGTCCTTGTTGGTAGAGGCAGAGTAGCAGTGGCTGCAATGCAGATTGCAACGACGTATCAGATTCCAGATCACCACAGGGGCCTTGCTGGCGCGTGTCGGTGCAACAGGAGCGTGCAGGGCAGCGACAAAACGGGATATCCGGAACATGCTCAAGGCCTCCGTAGACGCAGGCCGGTCTTTTTAAGAATGGCCGTGGAAAACAAAATATCGTGATCGTGCAGGACGCCAGGAAAGCGCTGCGATATTTGCAGGCTGATGCTCTGTGCCTGGGCACGTACCGTGTCATGGTCCTTGCCATGCAGCATGGCGAACAGGTTGTATGGCCATTGGGGTAGACGACGCGGACGACGATAGCAGTGGCTGACTCCGGCTTGCGAGCCTAGCCATGTACCGACTAGGTCCAGCTTGTCGTCCGTGATATTCCAGACGCACATGCCATTGGCTACGTAGCCCAGAGCATAGTGATTGGGGATGGCTGCAATGCGCCGTATCAAGCCTTGGTCCAGCATGGTTTGAAACTGCTTCATGACATAAGCTTCGGATACACCCAACTCTTGCGCCAGTTTTAGGTAGGGCTGTGGCTCTATCGCCAAACCCCGCTGCGAGGCATGGATCAGTGCGGTATAGGCGGGATTCAAATGCACCATATCAAAGCTCCAGTTTCAGGCTTAGGGCGTATTCCTGCTCTTTGGGAAAGGCAAAGACGGGTAGGCCGGTTTCAGCTTCAATTGTCTGCAGGCAGGATTCGATGTCTTGCGGTGTCGCCGTAGCCAGTACAAACCACATATTCAAGGCATGGGCGCGCCGGTAGTTGTGAGCGACTTCAGGATGGCGGTTGACGGCTATGACGGTACTGTCCCAGCGTTTTTCGGGTACGGCCATAGCGACCAGGCAGTAAGTACCGCCTAAAGCCTCGATCTGGAAGAGGGGCCCAAAGCGGGTCAATATCCCGGATTGCCGCAAGTGCTGGACACGTGCAATCAAGGCAGACTCGCTCAAGGAAAAATCAGGTGCCAACTGTGCAAAGGGGCGGGAGCAGATGGGGAAACCATCTTGCAGGCGATTCAGAATGTGGCGATCGGTCTTGTCCAGTTCAACCGGCGCATGCAATGGTGGGGTGTGATGATCAGTCATGATGAGCCGGGCTAAGCAGTGCGCCTCGTTGTTTGAAGCAGCGAGTGGAGAACAACACTTCCTGCGGGAGCTGACCCAAGTCAAAACGATTATTCAACTCCGCATGGTTTGTCAGTACGTCCTGACGGTTTTTGCCGTGAATCATGCAAAACAGATTGTGATTCCAATGTGGCGGGCAGGGCTGCCGCTGATAGCACAGCGTGATGCCGTCTTGCCTGGCCAGCTCCTCGCCTAGGGCATCAATGCGAGGCTTGTCTACCGTCCAGACACACATGGCATTGGCTTGGTAGCCCAGTTTTGATGGCGCAGGACCACGCCAAATCGCCGGAATATGCCTTGTTCCAGAAAGCCGCGTAGCTGTTGCAGCACTTGTTTCTCGCTGATCTGTACTTGCTCTGCCCAAGGCTTGAAGGGGTCGGCTTGAATCTTCAAACCTTGCAAAGAACACTCCAGCAGTTTGCGTTCAGTACTGCCTAATGCGGGCAGCCCCTTGCTTGGCGACAAGGGGCTGGTGCTCTTGGTATGTGGAACAAGGCTAAACCCCAGGTCAATGTGATAGGCCCGGATCATGGGCAAGGACAAGGGCAACAAGCCGGTATGTTCAGCGATGTGCTCCAAGGCCGCCTGCCGTTCTTGTTCATTCGCACAGGTCAGCACAAACCAGAGATTGATGGCGTGTTCGCGCTCGTAGTTGTGGTTCACGGCGGGCAGGGCACTGATCCAGTCTGCAACCGTGTTCAGATCCTTGGCGGGCACATGCATGCCCACCAAAGTGCTGCTCATACAGGCAGGGTTCAGTACTGGCCCGATACGGCTGATGATGCCTCGGTCTTGCCAGCGTTGCAGGTAGTCCATCACGGCTTGTTCGCTAAGCCCCAAGAGCAGTCCCAGCGTGCGGAACGGTCGGGGTTCCAAGGGGAAGCCATGTTGCCAGGCGTTCAATAGTTGAAAGGCAGAAGGGGAAAGATCAGAAACCAATGCGACCACTCCGATGCGTAAAAAACACTCCACTCGGGTGCTGAATATCCAGGCTGTCCAGACGCTTGAAATTGTGGGTGTCGTACACACTGACTTTGTTGTCGTCTCGCGCTGAAATCCAGACAGCCTCACCCCTAGGGGTGAATTCCATGTGGAGAACGGCTTTGCCTACGTCCAAGGTTTGAACCACTTCCAGGGTGGCGACATCAATCACCTGTACCTTGTCGTTGTCTGGAAAAGCGAAGTTCACCCAGACCTGACGGCCATCGGGCTGAGCCATCACAAAAACGGGTTGTCCATGAACCGGAATGCGAGTTTTCTCTTGCCAGTTCACGGTGCTGGCGACCAGAACCTCATGGCGTCCAATGGCCGGTAAAAATAAGTCCTGACCAGCCAAGGACCAACCCCGTAGATGCGGCATTTTGTAGACGGGCAGGGCGGACTCTCCCCGACCATAGCCTTGCAAGATTTTTTGGACTCCATTTTCAGGATTCCACAAATCCAGCATGGCCAGGGCATCCTCGCCAAACAGTCCGGCAATGTAGTACCTCCCATCCGGGGTGACCATGGCATCGTAAGGCTGACGACCCGCTGCAAAACGCCGTGTTGTGGGGCGTAAGGGGTCGGATAAATCGGTCAGCCAGATTTCACCTGCCTCGAACAAGGAGTAGGCAAATTGCTGATTGGGTAAGTCCGCCAGACCAACCACTTTGGCACGTTTGTTGGGGGCGTAGTAAGACGGGACTTCACTGATCAGGGCCAGGGTGTCCGCATCAAAAACCTTGATACCACCCGGTTCGTAGTTTTGCACCACAATCAGCTTGCCATCCTGGGAGATGGCGCCACCTATGGCATTGCCGGACTGAATGATGCGATGAACTAGAACTTGTTGAAGCAGGTCCACTTTGCTCAGGCCGCCGTCCCGTCCAAAGACATAGCCATAACGCCCGTCACGTGAGTAGGTGATATGGGCGTGGGACAGATCACCCAAACCTTCAATTCGTGCCAAGCGGCTGCGATGACTGGTTTCAACGACAGCCACACTGCCCGTCGCACGCTCTACAACCAGCCCCAGGTCATTCGTGCCGCGTAATGGGTTGGCACAGCCGCTTAAAGCGACAAGCAGGCTCAGAGTCATCAGTGCTTTCATGGTGCTGCATCCGATTCATGGAGAAGAAAATGAGCCAGCCAGAGGCTTTCCGCTGGCTGCAAGAAGCGGTTCCAGGCAGGCATGGCTGTTCCGGGACGGCCCTGCATGATCGTCAGGGCGATCTGCTGTGCGCTTTGGTCTTGCAAGGCGTTAGCCGTTAAGGCAGGCCCCAGGCCTCCTTTCAGGAGCAAGCCATGACATGAGCCGCATTCTTGATGAAGCAGCGTCCGTAAAGAGGCTTGCCGCTCCGGTGTCAAAGCGGTTTCATCAGCAGCGGCTTGTTGTGGCCAAAGAAGGGAGAGCAGCACGGCTAGCCACATGTTGGCCAGAAACTGCCTGCCACTGAGCTTGAAAGGGAGGTGCAAACCTTTCACATCAAGGCCCAGGAGGGTGCGCAGGCGAGGGCATTTTGCGTGTTTGAGGCGGGTTGCGGGTAATCCGGATGCAACTGCACCACCTGGCCGATAATCAACAAGGCTGGGGGACTGAAGGTTTGCGCAAGCTGTGGAAGTGTTTGCAAAGTACCCAAGCCCCAGCGCTGGCTTTTAAGCGTGGCATCTTGTGCCAAGGCGATAGGCGTATGTGGGCTGCGCCCATGTTGAATCAAGGCCTGGGCAATATGGCTGCAATTGGCCATGGCCATGTAGAACACCAGCGTACAGGTGGGATCAGACAAGGAGGCCCAGTTCAGTTCCAGCCCCTGGTTGTCGCGCAGGTGCCCGGTGATAAAGCGCACACTGCTGGCCAGCCCGCGATGGGTCAAGGGAATGCCTAGAGAAGCCGCACAACCTGTCGCTGCCGTAATCCCGGGCACGACTTCAACCTGGACTCCATGTTGTTGCAGATACAGTTGCTCTTCGCCTCCACGGCCAAAAATAAAGGGGTCACCGCCTTTCAGGCGAACAACGTGCTGATGTGTTCTGCTCAAGGACAAGAGCGTGCCGTTGATGTCGTCCTGCATGCTGGGCTTGCAGGCGGCAACTTTACCGACGTCATGCAAGGTGGCCTCAGGATTGATGCAGCTCATGATGGCGCGGCTGACCAGACGGTCATATACCACCGCATCTGCATGTTGCAGCAGGTATAAAGCGCGTAGTGTGAGAAGTTCAGGGTCGCCAGGCCCCGCCCCAACCAAATAAACCTTGCCGTGCATCGCTGCGCTCCTTGACGGTAGCAAGTACCGAAATACAGTCAAACAATGCAGAAAATTGTAGGAGGGCAGGCCGCTTCGATATGGGCATGGTTGGTGTTCAGGAGAGGGGTGCAGAAATGAAGCTTCTCGCCCTCAGACAAGAAGCTAGGGTGAGGCTAAGTGCGAGGCATAAAAGGAAATTTATGCGAGCGACGGCTTGCAGAGTCGCTGCTGGATGTGCGCAAGCGCTTGAAAAAATGTTCAAAAACGTAGTATCAGCCAGCTAATTTTTTGGGGTTTCAAAGCCCAAATAACATATTTGAGGCAGCCTGTTAAGTTTCTCGATGCAAAATAGGGAAAGTCCTGCAACTTGTATCAACAGTGAGCAATGATGCGGGTTACAGGGGTTTTTTTGCTTGACACGGGTATTAAACGAAGGCTTAATACGCGGTAGCCAACCGGGGCACTTGTGCGCCCGGTAGCCATGGCAGACGGTAGTGCTTGCTTGCCCTGTCGTTTGTCACTATTAAGTCTGACCGCCACAAACTGGTTCCCGCTGGGGGCCCGTAAAATAATTTTCAGGGGTATTTTCTCAATGAATAAAACCGAGCTTATCGAATTCATTTCCACCAAAGCCGATCTGTCCAAAGCTGACGCTGGTCGTGCACTGGATGCGTTTATCGATGCCGTGACCACCACGCTGAAAGAAAAAGATACGGTTACTCTGGTTGGTTTTGGCACCTTCGCTGTGTCGGAACGCGCTGCCCGTTCGGGTCGTAACCCACGTACCGGTGAAACCATCGAGATCGAAGGCGCAAACGTGCCCAAGTTCCGTCCCGGTAAGGCTCTGAAAGACGCTGTGAATTAATTTTTAAATTAATTTACGCAAAAGACTTGCAAAAAAAATTCTTTGGTCCTATAATTCTTTTTCTTCACAAGAAGAACGGCATCACAGAAATGGGTGCTTAGCTCAGCTGGTAGAGCGGCGCCCTTACAAGGCGTAGGTCGGGGGTTCGAACCCCTCAGCACCCACCATTTCTTTTGCTAGTCGAATCAAGCACTTAGGTAAAACTAAGTGCTTTTTTTGTGCCTGTTTGGTTTGTATTTCAGGTCAATTCATACTAACGCTGCTCTACCAGACCCGTGCCCTTTGTCGCCAGATATGCCTACTGAAACCATGTAAGCATTGGTAAGGCATTCACCCGCTAACAAGGACTAGTCGTGTTGCGTGTCAATAATCACCCTTGTGTTGGGTCGCAAGTGGCGAAACCGGCAGGGTGCTCCAACCGCTTAGTTTGTAACGGTGCTATCAATATATGCGGATAGCGTCCATAGTGTGTCCAGGGACATTTTTCCCCTGATTAATTAGGACATACATTGAAAACAGAAATTGGTATTGTGAAGTGGTTCAATAACGAAAAAGGCTTCGGCTTCATCATGCCGGAGAGTGGCGGTAAAGACCTCTTCGCGCACCACAGTGAAATTCAGGGTTCTGGGTTTAAATCTCTGGAGGAGAACCAACGCGTTTCCTTCGTTGCTGGCGTTGGCCAAAAAGGCCCTTGCGCTACCCAGATCCAGATCGTTTGACCCCCTGCTTGCCTGCATAGGCAAGTGTAGCGTCGGTCGATAAAGCCGAACCCTTTGAAATATTGGGTTCGGCTTTTTCATTTATGTTTCCCCCTCCATGTGGACATATTGTGCTTCTGTCCACTGCTCACATGTGTCGTATGAGGGTGACTCTATTGGGGACTATGGCCCCAAGGGAAGCAAGGCCATGATGGATTACCTGCCCAAAGCCTACGACGAAGATATTCGTATCCGTGTTGAGGATCAAGGTCCGGTTGTGGCTGGTCGTGACTTGATGGAGTTTACGGTTGAAGACAAGGCGGTCCTTGTCTATGACGAGGCGGGCAAGGAACTGATGCAGGTGCCACGCCGATGATCTTGATTCGAGCGTTCTGCGTGAGAAGCTGAAATACGGGGAGTGGCGACAAAGGCTTATTCCTGCAACTTGTCATGCCTCTCCCGTTTGAACTGCTGCCAGGCAAAGGCAAAGGCAAAGGCAAAGGCAAAGGCAAAGCACAGGCAAGGCAGCGATACTAGCAACAGCTGCCCGGCCTTGAGCGTAGTGGCTATTCAAGCAACACTACACCTTGTCCATATGCGCTCCTCGGGCCTTCATGAGCAAACTACTTTCTTGCCTGTCCCCTCTTGCCACCTTGATTCTGGCATGGCTGGCCTTTATGTTTCTTTTGTTTTTCCCGCCGCTATGGATCTTGTGGCCTTTGCTGGTCGTGAGCCTGGGCTGGATCAATTACAGAGGGATACGTTACGCATTGGGTAATAGTGACAAGTCCAAGCCCTGGCACCTTTGGTTCAATGTAGGCGAGTGCCTGTTGGCGGTGATTGTCCTGACTTTACTGGTCCGTGACCTTGACGTCCCAGCGACCTGATTTTTACCCTTGTTGTACGAGAAACGTGTTTATGTATTCGGACCCTTGGCTTGATCGCTGGTTACCCTTGATCGCTCAACGTGAAATTTCTTCGCCGGTACTGGAGATAGGCTGTGGTTTTGGCGACGATACGTTGACCTTGACCCAGGCAGGATTGAAGGTGATGGCTTTTGACCTCTCACCAAAAGGTGTGGCAATCGCACAGCAGCGCGCTCCCGAGGCTTTGATTGAGTGCAGGGATACGCGAGGTCCCTGGCCGCAGGCGGCGAATAATCTTGAGCTGGTCCTGGCCAGCTTGTCCCTGCATTATTTCCCCTGGGATGAAACCCGGGCCATTGTGCGCAGAGTCTGGAATAGCTTGCGGCCCGGTGCCTTGTTTTTATGTCGTCTGAACTCCACCGAGGATGTGAATTTCGGTGCCGGGCAGGGCGAGTTGATTGAAGCCAACTTCTATCGCGACCAAGGCAATTGCAAGCGTTTCTTTGATCAGGCCAGTGTAGAGCAGTTATTTGGGGCCGAATGGCGCCGGATTTCTGTCCAGCACATGACATCGCACAAATATATAAAGCAAAAAGCGATGTGGGAGCTGGTGTTGGAAAAAGGGCAGTTGCCAGGCTGATTCCCGGACCCTTAGCACTCTGGATCTGGCAGCCGTTTCGGTCCCCTCCATCTCCCCGCTATATCTAACCAAAGAATCGGTATTTAGCCGGGTGTAACACCCTTGCTAGACTCGTTCTCATTGCTTGGAAATGGTTTCTAGGGGGTGGGAAATGAAGCGGATTCAACAGAAGTGGAACGGCGTTCGGGCAGGGGCTTTGCTGGCGTTGGTGCTGGCGGCGGCAACCGCTGTTGCAGCCGAGGTCAGTATTCTGAATGTTTCGTACGACCCAACGCGTGAACTGTATGCTGAATTCAACAAGGCTTTTCAGGCGCATTACAAAGAGCAAACCGGTGACAGTGTAGTCATCCGTAGTTCCCACGGTGGTTCCAGCAAGCAGGCCCGTACCGTGATTGATGGCGTGCCCGCTGATGTGGTGACGCTAGGTATTTCTTCCGATATTGATCAGATCGCTCAGTCCGGTTTGCTGGACAAAGGCTGGCAGGCTCGCCTGCCAGACAACAGTACGCCTTACACCTCCACGATTGTCTTGCTGGTGCGCAAGGGTAATCCCAAGGGGATTCACGACTGGAACGACTTGATTCGCTCTGATGTAAAGGTAGTTACGCCCAATCCTAAAACTTCGGCGGGGGCACGTTGGAACTATCTGGCGGCCTGGTTGTACGCCCTGAAGCAAGGCAATGGGGATGAAGCGCAGGCCCGTGACTTTGTGGCCAAGCTGTATCGCAACGTCAGCGTGCTGGATTCCGGTGCGCGTGGATCGACCACAACCTTTGTGGAACGGGGCATTGGCGATGTATTGATTGCCTGGGAGAACGAGGCGCTCTTGTCCGTCAAGGATCTGGGGCCCGATCGCTTCGATATTGTGGTGCCTTCCAGCAGTATTCTGGCCGAGCCGCCCGTGGCGCTGGTAGATGCCAATGCCGCCAAGCATGGCACGGAAAAAGTGGCTCAGGCCTATCTGGAATATCTGTATAGCCCGGAAGGTCAGGAAATCGCCGCCCGTCATTTTTACCGTCCTCGCCTGGAGTCGGTGGCCGCCAAGTACCGCGATCAGTTCCCGGCGTTGAAACTGTACAAGGTTGACGATGAGCTGGGCGGTTGGACTCAGGTTCAGGCCAAGCACTTTGCGGATGGTGGCGTGTTCGACAGCATCTACTTGAGCAAGTAACCCCACTATCACCGAGGACCGTTCGATGTCACAGGCTCGTCTTTGGGGATTTCTGCCCGCTGCTCGCAAGCAGCGGGCTTTGCCAGGCTTTGGCTTGACCATGGGTTTGTCCATCAGCTATTTGAGCCTGATTGTTCTGATCCCCTTGTCTGCTGTTTTGCTCAAGACCACCTCTATGGGTTGGTCGGCCTTTTGGGAAACCATCAGTGCTGCGCGCGTCTTGGCTTCCTTGAAACTGACCTTTGGGATGGCCGCTTTGGCGGCGTTGATCAATGGTGTATTTGGCTTGATTCTGGCCTGGGTTTTGGTGCGTTACCGCTTTCCCGGTCGTCGCGTTGTGGATGCCTTGATTGATCTGCCCTTTGCCTTGCCAACGTCGGTGGCCGGCATTTCCTTGGCGGCGATTTATGCGCCCACGGGCTGGATCGGTTCCTGGGCTGAACCTTATGTTGGGCAGATTGCCTTTACCCCTTGGGGTGTGCTGATCGCCCTGGTTTTTATTGGACTGCCCTTTGTTGTGCGTACCGTGCAGCCGGTTCTGGAAGAGCTGGAACAGGAGCAGGAGGAGGTCAGTGCTTGCCTGGGGGCCGATCGCTTCCAGACGGTCACCAAGGTGATTCTCCCCGCTATCTTGCCCGCCTGCTTGACGGGCGTAGCGCTGGCTTTTGCCCGTGCGGTGGGTGAGTACGGTTCCGTGATTTTCATTGCCGGTAATGTCCCTATGGTTTCGGAAATTACACCCTTGCTGATCGTGATCAAGCTGGAGCAGTTTGACTATGCCGGAGCCTCGGCGCTGGCCGTTTTGATGATGGTGCTGTCCTTCATTATCTTGCTGGCGATCAATCGCTTGCAGTGGTACTTGCAGTCACGTCATTCGGGCCAGGCTAGTGGCAAGGCAGCCAAGGTGGCCGCGCCTTTGACTTTGGAGGGCGCACGATGAGCAGCCTGACGATGGATTCATCTGTGCAGGCGGTGCCGGTACATACGGCGCGCTTGCGGGCGGCGCAGGATGAAGGTCCGGCCGTCAAAGCCCTATTGATTGGCATTGCCTTGCTGTTCTTTGTGCTGTTCTTGCTCCTGCCTTTGATCCTGGTCTTCATGACGGCTTTTAGCCGGGGCATCATGCCGTATTTGTCCGCCTTGAGCGAGAGCGATACCTTGCATGCCGCCAGCCTGACAGTTCTGGTTGCCGTGATTGCCGTGCCTTTGAATATCGCGTTTGGTCTGGCCGCCTCCTGGGCGATTGCGCGTTTTGAGTTTCGTGGCAAAAGCATTCTGACGACGCTGATCGACCTGCCGTTCTCGGTATCGCCTGTCATTGCCGGTTTGATGTTTTTACTGATTTTTGGTCGCCAAGGCCCATTTTGGGATTGGCTGGACGCTAATAACATTCGTATCGTATTTGCCTTGCCCGGTTTGGTTTTGGCGACTTTGTTTGTCACTTTTCCCTTTGTGGCGCGTGAACTGATTCCGCTGATGCAAATGCAGGGCAGCGAAGAAGAGCAGGCTGCGCGAGTGCTGGGGGCCAATGGCAGGCAGATGTTCTGGCGGGTGACTCTGCCCAAGATCAAGTGGGGCCTGCTGTATGGCGTGATTCTGTGCAATGCCCGTGCCATGGGCGAGTTTGGGGCGGTGTCGGTGCTGTCGGGCCATATACGGGGCCAGACCAACACGCTGCCCTTGCATGTAGAGATTGAGTACAACGACTATCACACGGTGGGCGCTTTTGCGGCGGCTTCGGTGCTGGCGGTCTTGGCTTTACTGACGTTGGCGCTTAAATTGTGGGCCGAGCGCAAAATGGTTCAAGACGGTCATCGTGGATGATCGCATTCGGAGTTCATTATGAGTATCGAAGTTCGTCATCTATCTAAACAGTTTGGTGCGTTTACGGCACTGGGTGATGTGACATTGGATTTCCCAGCGGGCGAGCTGGTGGCTTTGCTGGGGCCGTCGGGCTGCGGCAAGACGACCTTGCTGCGTATCGTGGCTGGCCTGGAACATGCGGATGCGGGTCAGGTGCTGATCAACGGCAAGGATGTGGCTGCTGTGGGCACGCGTGATCGCCAGGTGGGTTTTGTGTTCCAGCACTATGCCCTGTTCCGCCACATGACGGTATTTGAAAACGTCGCCTTTGGTCTGCGCATTAAGCCACGCAAGCAGCGCTTGCCCGAAGCCCAGATTCGTCAGCGTGTGCACGAGCTGTTGGAGCTGGTGCAGCTGGATTGGCTGGCCGATCGCTACCCAGCGGCCTTGTCGGGTGGTCAGCGGCAGCGTATTGCCCTGGCACGTGCCTTGGCGGTAGAGCCGGGTGTTTTGCTGCTGGACGAGCCTTTTGGTGCCTTGGATGCCAAGGTGCGCAAGGAGCTGCGTTCCTGGCTGCGTCGTCTGCATGATGACCTCCATATCAGTACCTTGTTTGTGACGCACGACCAGGAAGAGGCCATTGAAGTGGCTGATCGTATTGTGGTGCTCAATAAAGGCCGGGTTGAGCAGGAAGGCGCCCCGCAGGATGTCTATAACCACCCTGCCAGTCCTTTTGTGTATGAGTTCCTGGGGGCGGCGAATCGCTTGCCGGGTCAGTTCCAGCACGGACGCTTTGTGGCTGATCCTCAGTTGGGACAATTCGAGTCCAATCAGGCCTTGAATGCTCAGGATGCGGGTCAGGGGGAAGCAGTAGGCTATGTGCGCCCGCATGATCTCGATTTACAGCGTCAATTGGATGGCCAGGGCATCGTCGTGGCCGTGCAGCGCATTATTCCCTTGGGGGCGACAGTACGGGTTGAACTGGCCTTGAACGAGGGCGAGCGTGCTTGGGAAGCCGAGTTCGATCATCAGCGTTGGTCGCAGCTGGGCTTGCGGCCTGGTGAGCGGGCTTTAGCCTTGCCACGCAAGTTCAGCGCTTTCCCTATCGAATCTCAAACCGAAGCGCGATTGTCCTGATTTCTTGCAAATTATTCGCAACAGGCTGACCCTAGGTCAGCCTGTCTGCGTTAGTATCTGGAGGTTTTTTGCAGGGCGGGTTGGAGCAGGAAATATTACAGGAATTTAGTATTGAGAATCATTCCTGTTTCTGTTAAGATTCGATACTTCACTGGGCATCCTGTCCGGTCCCGTCATGGTCCATGCGGGTTGCAGAATGTGTAGAACGGATTATGACCGGAATTGCTTCTCAAAAGAATAATCGCTCGATGCTGGCCTTGAAGGCAACTGGTTTGGCATTGGCACTGGGATTGCACGTGGGTGTCGTGGCTACCATCTTGTGGACGGAAACCCCCAAGATTGTGGGTGAACCTGCCCCCATGGATGTTGTTGGGGTGACTTTGGTGGAAGTGTCGGAGTCCCCGGTTCAGCAAGAGCAGGTCAGTGCCCCTCCTGAGGAAGTGGTGGCCGAGCCGGAACCTGAGCCCGAACCCGAGGTGGAACCGGACCCCGAGCCCGAGCCAGAACCGGTTGTTGAGCCGGAACCCGAGCCAGAGCCTATCGTGGAAAAACCTCCGATTCCCGAGCCGCCCAAGCCCAAACCAAAACCCAAGCCGAAACCCAAGCCCAAGCCACAGCCCAAGCCCGAGGTCCCACCGGCAGAAACACCGCAGCCTGCTCAACCAGCCGCTCCTGCCGCTCAAGCAGGTCCAGCTACGGACAATACGTCCTCCCAAACTGCCGCCCGTTCTACGGATGGTGATCGGCCCAAGCTGATTGGTCGTGTAGATTATTTGGGACGTCGTCCTGTGCCGGTGTACCCCCGGGCTTCCGAGCGCCGTCGTGAGCAGGGCCGCGTGGTGGTTCGTGTAGTGATTTCAACCCAAGGAACCGTGCTGGAAGCTAAAGTGCAAAGCTCCTCAGGCTATGAACGTCTGGATGAGTCGGCACTGAAAGCAGTACGCACAGCGCGTTTCAAACCGTATACGGAAAATGGTGTGGCCTATCGTGCCATGGCCGATATTCCTTTCGACTTTGTTTACTAGGATATATCAATGATGCAGGAACTATTTCAAAGCGTATGGGTAAGCCTGGCACAAGTTGCAGGGCCTGTTGCAGATCAGGCTGCCGCCAGTGTTGCTGCCGCTGAGGAAGCGACCGGGGTGCTGCACTTTATCCAGCAAAGTGATGTGGTCGGCAAGACCTTGTTCGTCATTCTGGCCTTGATGTCGGTTGCCAGCTGGTACCTGATTATCGTCAAGGGCGTGCTGTCCTTCCGCCTGAAGCGTCGCTCACAAGGTTTCATGCGTGAATTCTGGTCCGCCAGTTCTCTGGAGCAGGTTGAAAACGAAATCGCCACCCACGGTGCCCGCGATCCCTTCAGTCACTTGGCCAGCCACGCTATTCACGCTCAAAAACACCATGTGAAATACGGCGCCATGCGTCTGGAAGAGAAAGGCTCTACCGATGCCTTTGTCTCGCGCATCATGCGTAAAGTCATGGATGAAGAAACCGCCAAGCTGGAAAACGGCCTGACGCTGCTGGCTTCGGTGGGTTCTACCGCTCCGTTTGTGGGTCTGTTCGGTACGGTTTGGGGTGTGTACCACGCACTGATCAATATCGGTCTGTCCGATGGTGTAACCCTGAACAAGATCGCCGGTCCTGTGGGTGAAGCCCTGGTGATGACCGGTCTGGGTCTGGCCGTGGCTATTCCTGCCGTATTGGCATACAACGCTTTTGTGCGTACCAACCGCGTTTACCTGTCCCAGCTGGACGCGTTTGCTCACGATCTGTTTACTTTCCTGACCACAGGCCAGCCTGTGCAAGATAACCAACCTGTTCTGCGTCGTGTCCCTAGCTCGGGCGGTGGTGCAGCATCGAGCTCGGCAGCGGCTGCCAAGCGGGAGCACTAATCATGGCTTTTGGCAGCTTTGATAATCGCAATTCGGGCTCCGCGCTGTCCGAAATCAATATGGTGCCGCTGATCGACGTCATGCTGGTGTTGCTGGTGATCTTTCTGATCACTGCTCCGCTGCTGTCGCACTCCATCAAGATTCAGCTGCCCCAGGCGACGTCTGAACCAGTCCAGCAAGATCCCAAGACGATTGATCTGGCGATTGACGCAGAAGGGCAGATCTTCGTGAACGAGCAGCCGGTGGCGCTGGAAGACCTGACCGCCACGCTGGCCCCTTACTCCAAGGATCAGCCTCAGCCTGAATTGCGTATCCGTGCCGATACCGATACTCGCTACGAAACACTGGCCCAGGTCATGAGCCGCTCCAAAGCTTCCGGCCTGACCCGTCTGGGTTTCATTACGCGTCCAGGTCCAACGACCAAGGCCGCGGGTGATGAGGGCGAAGCCAAGGAAGGCGCCGTCGTCGACCAGAAGGCCGTTGAGCCTAAACCCGCTCTGTAATTCCAGGTTCTTCTTCGTGTTGTTTTTTCTGGCCCCTCGCTTTGCATCTGCAACGCGAGGGGCCAGTTTCGTAATAAAATCCCCCGAATGCGTGTACTAGTTATCGAAGACGACGCCATACTGGGCGCCGCACTGCAGGAATTTCTCAACGATCAGGGCTACGCTGTTGACTGGCTCCAGGAAGGCGAAAGTGCCTTGAAGGAGTTGGCCGCCCAGGTCTACGATCTTCTGCTCCTGGACTTGAACTTGCCCGGCATCAGTGGCCTGGACGTGCTGCGCCAATTGCGTCAGCAGGGCAACGCTATTCCCGTCCTGATTCTGACTGCGCGTGATGGCGTGGATGATCGTGTCGGCGGCCTGGATGCCGGTGCTGACGACTACCTGATCAAACCTTTTGACCTGTCCGAGCTGGCCGCCCGCGTGCGTGTTTTTGGCCGCCGCCGCAGTGGTCAGGTACAGCCCATTATTGATGTGGGTCCCTTGAGCTTTGATACCATTGGCCGCGAGCTGCGCTGTGCCGGTCAACGTGTGACCTTGTCGGTGCGCGAGCTGTCCGTACTGGAAATGCTGATGATGCGCGCGGGCCGTGTTGTCACCAAGCAGCAAATTATCAACTCCTTGTCTGCCTGGGATGCCGATTTCAGCGACAATGCAGTCGAAGTCTACGTGTATCGTTTGCGCAAGCGCCTGGAAGGCACCGGGGCTGTCATACAGACTGTGCGCGGCTTTGGCTATTTGCTCGATGTGGAGAGCGTGGCCGGAGCATAACGGCAGCCCGTGCCCGCTGCCTGAAACCTTAGGTCAACCATGCCCGATCAGCATCTTTCTCCAGCGGTAAAAACCTCCTTGTTGCGAGGCTGGCTGGAGCGCTTTCTTGCTCCCGGTTCTTTGGCCCGCAAACTGATGGGCCGTTTGTTTCCCCCGATCTCCATTCTGGTGGTGCTCGATTTGAGCGTTACCTGGATACTGACGCGTCGCATGAGCCTGGAAGACTGGCTGCTGCGCGACATTTTCTGGACCATGGCACTGAGCCAGGTGCTGTTGGTCAGTCTGATTGCCTGGGTATTGCTGTCGGGGATTCGCTCGCAGTTGGCGTCCATTGATGATTTATCGCAGCAAATCCGTAACCGTGCTGATGATGACTTCGAGCGTCTGGATGCCAGTGCCTTGCCCGCCGAGATTGTGCCGCTGGTGGAGCACTTCAACGAGTTGCTGGAACGTCAGCGTGATACCCTGCAGGCGCAAAAGCGCTTTATTGGTCACGCAGCGCATCAGTTGCGCACACCCCTGACGGGTTTGCAGCTGGAGTCCGAGCTGATGCTGGCAAGGCCTTTGCCAGAAGATATCCGCCAACGGGCCGAGCGCATCAAAAGTGTTTCGGATCGCATGATTCGTCTGGGCCAACAGTTGTTGGTGCTGGCACGTACCGATGCGGACACTAATATTAAAGACAGCTTTGTGCGCCTGGACTTGTGTGAATGGGCGCGCGAGGAGGGCGGTGACTGGTTCTTGCAGGCTCGTCAGCATGGTGTGGAAATCCATTTGCTGGCACCTGAAAAGCCGGTCTGGATTGATGCTGCCCCCGTGCTCTTGCGGGAGTTATTGTCCAATCTGATGGATAACGCCTTGCGTTACGGACAAGGGACAGACCGCATTGTCTTGCGGGTGGCCAGTAATCCACCCTCCTTGTCGGTGGAAGATCACGGGCCGGGTATTGAGTCCAGCGAGCAGCAGCGCGTATTTGAAGCGTTTTATCGCTCCCCCGGCACACAAGCAGGTGGCTCCGGCTTGGGCTTGGCCATTGTGCAGGAAATTGCCCGTGCGCATGGCGCCTGGTGGAGCTTGATGAGTCGCCCTGATTTTCCAGGCACTCGCATCACCATTGTTTTTCCCGGTCCGCGTATTGGTGCGCGTCTGACCCGGCACGACACTTTGATTGGAAACTAAGCCTTGAACACAGCAACAGAAAACCCCAAAAAAGCGGCTCAGGCCGCCTTGCTAATGGGCGCTTTAGGCGTGGTGTATGGCGATATTGGAACCAGCCCGCTCTACACCATGAAAGTGGCCTTGAGCGCCTACGGACAGCCCGGTGCCGAACAGGTCTATGGAGTCTTGTCCTTGCTGTTCTGGCTGCTGACTCTGGTGGTCTCCATCAAGTACGTCACAGTGGTGTTGCGTCTGGACAATAAAGGTGAGGGCGGCACGCTGGCCCTGATGGAATTGGCGGCACGCGGCATTCAGGGGCCACGTCGGCAGATTATTGTGGTGCTGGGGCTGATTGGTGCTGCCTTGTTTTATGGGGACAGCATCATTACCCCGGCCATCTCCGTGATGTCGGCGTTGGAAGGCATAGGGATGGTGTCTCACGTGCTGGACCCTTGGGTTGTACCTTTGGCCCTGGGCGTCTTGCTGGCCTTGTTTCTGATCCAGTCCCATGGCACGGGTACCATGGGTAAGTTGTTCGGCCCCATTATGTTGACCTGGTTTCTGGTGCTGGGTGGCTTGGGTCTATGGCGTGTTATTGAGCATCCCCAAGTTTTGATGGCCCTGGACCCACGGTGGGCCGTGGCTTTTATTGCTGAGGCTCCCTGGCAAACCTTTTTGCTTTTGGGGGCCTTGGTCCTGGCCTTGACGGGGGCCGAGGCCTTGTACGCCGATATGGGCCATTTTGGCCGTCCTTTAATTCGCAAAGCCTGGTTCATGATTGTCATGCCCTGCCTGGTCCTGTGTTATTTCGGCCAAGGCGCATTGTTGATTTCCGATCCGGCCGCCATTCGTAATCCGTTCTTCTTCCTGGCTCCCAACTGGGCCTTGGTGCCCATGGTGATGCTGGCAACGGTTGCAACGGTGATTGCCTCCCAGTCCGTGATATCCGGGGCGTTTTCTGTAACTCGCCAGGCGGTGCAGCTTGGCTTCTGGCCGCGTATGGTGATCCAACATACTTCGGCTAAAGAAGAAGGACAGATCTACTTGCCGCGTGTGAACTTGCTGCTATGCGTGGCGGTGATGATTCTGGTCCTGAGCTTTGGCTCCTCGGATCGCCTGGCCCATGCTTATGGCTTTGCAGTCACGGGTACCATGTTGATGACCAGTTTGCTGGCTCTGGTACTGCTGCCGCGCCGCGCTAGCGGAATCAAGCGCTGGGCCTGGCTGGGGCTCCTGGGTGTTTTCCTGATTCTGGACATATTGTTGTTCTCGGCCAATGCGCTCAAGATTCTGGAAGGCGGCTGGCTGCCATTGCTGGTGGGGGCTGTGCTGTTGGGCTTGATGCTGACCTGGCGCCAGGGACGAGCCGCTTTGCACGAACGTCTGCTGGAAAACAAGCAGCCGCTAAAAGAGTTTTTGCTGAGCCTGGAGGAGTACGCTCCCACCCGTGTACCAGGGACGGCGGTGTTCATGAGCACCATTCCCGACTCGGTCCCTCCGGCCTTATTGCATAACCTGAAACACAATAAAGTCCTGCATGAACAGGTCCTGTTCTTGACCGTAACCAGTGCCGGTGTGCCTTACGTTCCTTTTGGGGAGCGCTATAGCCTGCAACGTCTAAGCCGAGGCAGCTGGCAGGCGGTGGCTTCCTGGGGCTTCAAGCAAGAGCCCAATGTGCCGCAATTGCTGGAGCAGATCGCGCTGGAGCACCCGGAGCTGAATCTGGAGCCTATGCAGACATCCTACTTCCTGTCGCGTCAGACGGTGATGATTCAATCCCGTCAGCCCTGGTACTTGGGCTGGCGTCGTCGCTTGTTTGCATTCATGGCGCGTAATGCCAGCCGTAGCACACGCTTTTTCAAGATCCCGCCTAATCGCGTGGTGGAGATGGGGATACAGGTGGAGCTGTAGGTGGAGACATTTGCAGCTGCAGCTAGCTATTGCAGCCAGTAGAAACAAAGAATGGGCCTTTTCAAGGCCCATTCTTTTTATCTGGCTACCTATTATGAATAGCCGTGTTTTCTGCGTTTACTGAGCAGGCACCACAGTCGTGGTTTCGCGAAGGATACCGCCGCCTTCCACGCTACCGCGTACCGTTGTGTCCTGGCCGGTCATGGATTTCAGGCAGTCTTGCTGGCGATCAGCGGGTAAGCGATGGCAGCGCGCTTGCCGGTTGGCATCCAGATTGTGATCGCGTTTGTCCAGCTTGTGATGGCGCTCGGCTTGCAGCGCGGCACCGGCTTCGCGACGGCAAGTGGTGCGCTGGTCTCCTTTGAATTGCTCACAGCGCTGGATGTCGTGTCGGTAGTCTTGGGACGGGGTTTGAGCCCAGGCAGCAGAGGACAGCAAACCCAGGCTGAGCAGGCCGGCACTCAGAATTCGGGATGGGCGTGTAAGTAGACTCATCGATCTCACTCCTTTACTTGCTAAGGGAATCACCGGCTTGGCGAGCACTGTTACGAGCAGGTATGAGTAGCAGGCCGCAAAGCCCCAAAAGCGACTGCGTATGGGGCAATTCCCGATACGCAGCAAACACTTACTAGTATAAGTGGAGCAGTTGCAAGTGAGGGTAATAAAACTTGTCTAAACCCTCACTGCTTGACTTAGGCCTTGTCGCTGGCTGGTGGTTGAGCCAAATCTTTGGGCAGAGGCGCTTTATGTGGCATGTCCAGATAGCCTGGCTCGTCCGGGCCATATTCGGCCAGACGTTGGCGATGCTCGCGTTTGATGGCAGCGCGCATCAGAAAGATGGCGGTGACCGGCGAGGTAATGATCAAGAGCACACTCAGGATGAGCGGATGCAGAATGGGACGGCTCATCAAGTGGCTGGCGCTGATGGCGACGGCCAGCACCATGAAAAACGTACCCAGCGTGTTCCCCATGGTGGGGGCATGGATGCGTGAATAAAAGTGTTTGAAGCGCAGCAAGCCAGCCGAACCCACCAGGGCCACGATGCCGCTAAGAACCAGCAAAAGGGCAACCGGGACAGCCAGCCACCAAGGTAGTAAAGGCGTATTCATGGCTCGATCACCTCGGCACGCAGCAGGAATTTCGCCATGGCTGCCGAGCCTACAAAACCAAACAGGGCAATCAGCAAGGCGATATCAAAGTACAGGGTAGAGTCAAAACGGATGCCCAGGGCCAGCAAGGCCAGCATACCGTTGATGTACATGGTGTCCAGCGCCAGCACGCGGTCGGCGGCAGAGGGGCCTTTAAGCAGGCGGATGACGGCGCAGCCCATGCCCAGGACAAAGCAGCCCAGGGCAAACTGACAGGCCCAGTAAACAATGTCTATCATTGGAAAATCTCCAGTAGCGGTCCTTGGTAGCGCTTCTGAATAGTGTCTAACCAGACCTGTTCGTCTTGCAGATCCAGAATGTGCAAAGTCAGGACACGGGTCTCGTAATCGAAGCCGGACCAGACAGTACCTGGGGTGTAGGTAATGATGCACGCCAAGGCTGCCAGACCATGTGGGTCAGTCAGTTGCAACGGAATGGCCAGAAAGCCCGGACGAGGTGCTTTGCTGCCTTTCAGAACCAGATGGCCAACGGCGATATTGGACAGCACAATGTCCCAGGCCACTTGGCAAATCAGTTTCAAGGCCAGAAAGGGGTGGCGGATGCTGGCCTTAACCGGACGAAATGGAATGGCTGCCAAGCTCAGGGCGATAGCCAGGAACAGGCCCAGCACCACGTAACCGGCCGAGAGCGAGTCGTTCAGCAGCAGCCACAGACCAAGTAGCAGCAAGGGCAGGAAAAGATGTTTGGTATAGCGTCGCATCAGAATCACTCCGCTTGAACAGAACGTAGCGGGTTCTGCCGCAGGACGGACCCTATATAAATACGGGGTTCGTCCAGTTGCTGGGCTGTTTGTTCCAGGTAGGTGGTGATCGGGCCGGCATACCAGCTCAAGATCCCGCAAGCCACAATAATGCTGGCAATGGGAGCAGCTTCGATCAGCTTCAGGCGGGGAATCGTCAGGGAGCTATTGCTCCAGAACAGACGAATGCCCACACGTACCATGGCGATCAAACCGGCTACGCCGGAAATCAGCACGGCAGCGGTCAGAATCCAGGCGTTTAGAGGTTCTGGCGATTGGCCCGAGGCTTTCAGCGCGGCTGTCAGCAAGGACAGCTTGGCCACAAAACCGGACAGCGGTGGCAGGCCCACAATCAGCAAGGCGCAGGCAATAAAGGACATGCCCAGGAACACCATCACGCCAGGGATAGCCACACCTACCACGTCATCGCTATTGTCTTCGGACTCCGGGTCGTCCAGGTCAAAGACCTCCTGACTGACGGCCAGCAGGTCGGCACCAAAAGGTTTGGTACGGCTAACCAGTTCCAGCAGCAGGAAGAAAGCACCCAAGGCCAGAACGCTGCTGAGCATGTAGTACAGGGCAGGGCCGGTCAGGATGACGCCGGGCATGCCCAAGGCGGCCAGCAAGGTGCCGGAAGACACGATGATGCAATAACTGGCCAGTCGTTCGGGTTGCTGTGCGGCCATGACACCAATAGCGCCGAAGGCCAGCGTGGCGATCCCGGCGGGGAACATCCAGGCCACGCCAAAGGCGGCAGGTGCCCCCGTAGGCAGTAGCAAGGAGCCGATACGTAGCAGTGCGTAAATACCCACTTTGGTCATGATCGCAAACATGGCAGCGACCGGTGCACTGGCATTGCCATAGGCATTGGGCAGCCACAAGTTCAAGGGCCAGGCGGCGGCCTTGATCAGGAAGGCAATCCCCAGAATGGCCATGGCCGATTCAAATACCAGACGATCCGAATCCGGCATGGAACCGGCACGCAGAGCCAGATCAGCCATGTTCAGGGTGCCGGTGACACCGTAAACCAGGGCAATGGCGATCAGCAGCAAGAAGGAAGAGATCAGGTTGACGGCAATGTAATGCAGGCCGGCACTGACGCGGGCCGCGCCCGAACCGTGCAGCATCAGACCATAGGACGCGGCCAGCAGAACCTCGAAGAATACAAACAGGTTGAACAGGTCGCCGGTCAGGAACGCGCCGTTCAGGCCCATCAAGAGCAGCTGGAACAAGGAGTGGAAATGCACCCCCACGCGATCCCAGCGTGCTAGCGAATAGAACCAGCAGCAAAAGGCCAGCACATTGGTCAGCACCAGCAAGAAGGCGGCCAGCCGGTCCACGACCAGCACAATCCCGAAGGGAGCGGGCCAGTCACCGAGCAGGTACACACCGACGGACTGCGGCCAGATCGGATCCAGTGTGCCATCGGCCAGCAACAGCAGGTAGACCGCGCAGAACAGTTGAGCCAATAAGGAGCTGAAAGCGATCAGCAGCTTGTAGTGACGGCGCTTGTCGCGCAGCATCACCATCAGGGCCGCGGCCATCATGGGGATGGCAACGGGCAATACGGGCAAGTGTTGGTTGAGTAGACTCACAGATCGTCTTCCTCGCGGCCATCAACGTGGTCGGTACCGCTCAGGCCACGATTGGCCAGAATGACGACCAGAAACAGGGCGGTGGTAGCAAAGCCAATCACAATAGCGGTCAAGACCAGCGCTTGGGGGAGGGGGTCGGCATAGTCGGCCCCCAGCTTGCCGGCGTTAATAACGGGAGCGGCGCTGATTTTGAGCCTGCCCATGCTGAAAATGAACAGGTTCACGGCATAGGACACTAAAGCCAGCCCCATGATGACCTGAAAGGTACGCGGGCGCAGCAGGAGCCAGACGCCCGAGCCCGCCAGCACACCAATCGCAATTGAAAGCACGATTTCCATTATTTATTCTCCATCCCGGATGCAGCGTTCGAGGCGGATTGCAGCGACGGCAGTTTGCGATAAAAACGTAGGGACTGGTGGGCCAGCGCGACCAGAATCAGGATGGTGGAACCAATCACCAGCATGAATACGCCAATGTCAAAGATCAGCGCGCTGGAGGTATGGACGTCGCCCACCAGGGGCAGATGCAGATCCCAGCTTTGGGCAGACAGGAAGGGCTTGTTGAAGGCCCAAACCAGCATGGCAGCCACACCGGCTGTCAGCAGACCCAGGCCAATCCAGGTTTGCGGCTGAATCAATGGGCGGGACTCCATCCACACCACGCCGCTAACCATGTATTGCAGGATAATGCCGGTTGCCATGATCAGGCCGCCCACAAAACCGCCACCGGGCAGGTTGTGCCCACGCAGCAAGAAGTACAGGGCGATCAGCGTGGAGATAGGCAGCAACAGCCGCAGCAAGACAGCTGGAATCTGCATGATGCCTTCTGGCAACGGTGTCTTGGGGTCCGGTTCCACAAAGACGGCTTCGCGGCTGTCCTTGACGTTCTGGCGACGGGCCAGAGGCTGGGCGATGGCTTCGATCGGTGGACGGAAGCGTCGCAGCAGCGCAAAGACCGTCAGGGCCACAATGCCCAGCACCACGATTTCACCAAAGGTATCGAAGCCGCGGAAGTCCACCAGAATCACGTTCACCACGTTCGCGCCACCGCCCAGGGGCAGGGCCTTCTCGACAAAGAAGGGCGAGATGCCGCTGGGGTGAGGGCGTGTCATCATGGCGTAGGCCAGAGCGGCAATACCGCAACCGGCCAGAATGGCAATAATCAAGTCGCGGCTACGGCGGAACAGGGCACGACCACTATTGTCCTGGCCGCCAGGCATATCACTGACGCGTTGCGGCAACCAGCGCAGGCCCAGCAAAATCAGCACAACGGTGACCACTTCCACCGCCAACTGGGTCAGCGCCAGGTCAGGGGCGGAAAGCCAGGCAAAGGTCAGGCTGGTAACCAGTCCAGCGCCACCAGATAGCAGCAGGGAGGCCGGCCGGTGGAACTTGGCTTGACGAGCCGCACCAATCGCGCAGGCAATTCCGACGGCCCACATCAGGGCAAAGAAGGGGTCGATGGGGGTGGAAATAGTGGACTTGAACCAGTTGCCGCGAACCAGAGGCAGGGCAGCAACACAGATTGTGGCCACAATAATCAGCAAGGTCTGACGCTGCAGGCGTGGCGAGTAAAGCTTGCCCACGGCCCAGTTGGCTGCCACTTCCAGATACTCCATGGCCAGCTCAAAGAAGCGTCGGCCATCAGCACGGGTCAGCAAAGGCGTACGGCCTTGGCGGTTCCTGTAGAAGCGGTTGATGATCAGAACGAAGATCACACCCATGCCTGTTGCGACCAGACTCATGATCAGGGGCAGGTTGAAACCATGCCAGACGGCCAGGTCGTACTGGGGCATTTCTGCACCCAGAATGGCGCTAGCCGCAGTATGCAAGAAGGGGCCAAAAGTCAGGCTGGGAATAATGCCGACCAAGAGACAGGTCAGTACCAGAATCGCGCTGGGGATCAACATGCGGCGAGGCGGCTCGTGTGGCTCGCGGGGCAAGTCCTTGGCGACAGGACCAAAAAACACCTGTGCAATAAAGCGCAAGGAGTAGGCCACGCTGAAGGAGCCTGCAATCACGGCCACCACGGGCAGAGCATATTCCCAGGTGTTGCCATTGCTGGCCAGAATGGTCTCGGCAAAGAACATTTCTTTGGAGATGAAGCCATTCAATAGCGGCACACCGGCCATGGCAGCCGCCGCAACGGTAGCCAAGGTGGCAGTCAAGGGCATGGCGTGGCGCAAACCGGAAAGCCGGTTCAGGTTACGGGTACCGGTCTCGTGGTCCACGATACCGGCAGCCATGAACAGGGAGGCCTTGAACGTCGCGTGATTCATCATGTGAAACAGCGCCGCGACCAGAGCCAGTGGGCTGTTCAGGCCCAACAGCAAGGTAATCAGACCCAGGTGGCTGATGGTGGAATAGGCCAGTACGCCTTTCATGTCGCGCTGGAACATGGCCACATAAGCCCCCAGCGTCAGGGAACACAGGCCAGCGCCGCCAATAATGACAGCCCATTCCGTGGTGCCCGACAGGGCAGGCCACAGGCGCGCCAGCAGGAATACCCCAGCCTTGACCATGGTGGCCGAGTGCAAATAGGCGGACACAGGTGTGGGGGCGGCCATGGCGTGAGGCAGCCAGATATGGAAGGGAAACTGCGCGCTTTTAGTGAGTGCACCCAAGGCAATCAGGATCAGCATCCCGGTATACCAGGGGTGATTGCGAATCTGCTCGCCCGACTCCAGTACCACACTCAGGTCGTAACTGCCGGCAGCCTGGCCCAGCATGAGCACGCCCGCCAACAAGCAGAAACCGCCGGTTCCCGTAATGATCAGCGACATCCGCGCACCCCGTCGCGCATCCATGCGGTGATACCAGTAGGCAATCAGCATGAAGGAGGACAGACTGGTCAGCTCCCAGAACACGACCAGCTGGATCAGATTGCCCGACAGCACCACCCCCAGCATCGAGCCCATAAAGGCTTGCAGAAAGGAGAAAAAACGTCGGACCGGATCCTGAGCGGACAGGTAATAGTGCGCATAAAGGGCGATCAAGGCCCCCATGGCGGTAATGATGATACTGAAAAGCCAGGCATAGCCGTCCATGCGCAGCTTGAAGGTCAAGCCATGGGCGGGTATCCAGGAGCGTGACGACTCCAGCACCTCTCCGCGAGCAATGTCCGGATAGGCGTAGAGAGTGAGTAAGGCGCACGTAACGGCGACAGCGCCTGCAAGAGATGCCTGGAGTTTGCGAGAGTTCGCGGGCATCAGGGAAGATAGCAAGCTACCGATAAACGGTAGAGCTAGGATCACGAGCAAATACATCTGACTCCAACAGGCGGTAATTTAGGCGGCTAGCGCTTAATAATACGATATATGAAGCTAAATTCAGTCCAACAGCCATAAAAAAAGCGTTTTTTTAGTTATTGCGGCCTTGATGCAGGTCAAGCGCATGCTTGAGGTTTTCTCTCACAATAAATGCTTGACTAGAAGAAACAGGTCTCGTGCAGGAGGACCCTTTATGCCGCAAACACTGGAAGCATCGGATGCCAGCGCCCCCACCGCGCCGGATATCGAAATCTCTGAAGCCCTGATCCGGCGTTTTGATCGTTCCGGGCCTCGCTATACCTCCTATCCCACTGCAGATCGTTTTTTTCAGGACTTTCCTGCTCAGCCTTATATTCACGAATTATCGCGGCGCGCCTTGAGCAGCAGTAATCCGCCTCTGTCGGTTTACCTGCACATCCCGTTTTGTCAGTCGCTTTGCTATTTCTGTGCCTGCAACAAGATCATCACGCAGGATCGTAGCAAGAGCGAGCAGTACCTGGATTACCTGCTGCGCGAAATTGATATGGTCACCCAATATATGGGTGAAGACCGGCGCACCGAACAACTGCATTTGGGCGGCGGCTCGCCCACTTTCCTGGACAATGAACAGTTGGCCCGCTTGATGGCCAAGCTCAAGGAGCAGTTCGCGTTCACGAACGATGCTGAACTGGGCATCGAGATCGACCCGCGTACCTTGGCGGAAGGCACGCTCCAGAACTTGGCGGCTCTGGGTTTTAACCGTACCAGCTTCGGGGTGCAGGATTTTGACCCCAATGTGCAAAAAGCGATCAACCGTATTCAGCCCTTCGAAATGGTCAAACGCGCCATTGAAGAAAGCCGGGCTGCCGGTTTCCAGTCCATCAACACGGACCTGATCTACGGTCTGCCTTTGCAGACCCTGGAAAGCTTTGCCATCACCATTGACTCCTTGGTGCAACTGCGGCCAGATCGCATCGCTCTGTATAACTACGCGCACTTGCCAACGCGATTCAAGGCTCAGCGTTTAATCAATGAAGAAGAACTGCCCGATGCCGACCAGCGTCTGCAACTGTTCCTGATGTCTTCGCAGCGTCTGCTGGATGCAGGCTATGTCTATATCGGTCTGGACCACTTTGCCTTGCCGACCGACGAGCTGAATCTGGCCCGCCTGGACGGTAGCCTGCACCGCAACTTCCAGGGCTACACCACCCGCGCAGCCTGCGATCTGGTTTCTTTTGGCGTGTCGTCTATTGGTCAGGTGGGCACCATGCATGTGCAAAATGCCCGCAGCCTGCGCAATTATTACGCCGATATAGACCGGGGGCGTTTGCCTATCGAACGGGGTATTGTGATGCAGCAGGACGATCGCCTGCGGGCGGAAGTCATCATGCATTTGATGTGCAGCATGCCAGTGCCTATCTTGCGTCTGGAAGCGCGTTACGGCATTGATTTTGCCAGCTATTTCTCTGCCGAGCTGCAAGAGCTCAACAGCTATGCCGACGCTGGCTTGCTGACAGTCGATGCCCAATCCATCCAGGTTCTGCCCAAAGGCCGTTTGTTTGTGCGCGCCTACAGCATGGTGTTCGACAAGTACTTGAGCCAGGAAAGCGGTGCCCGCTATTCCCGCCTGATTTAACACAGTGGCCGTCCTTGCAGACGGCCACGATTCTATTGCCCTGTTTCTGGTCCCGACGTGGCCGGCAGGTTCTTGCATCAACCTAAGGTATCAACATCGTGCTAAAGACGGATTTACGTCTCATGTCCCTGAAGGGAAAACTGCTTTTGCCTATTGTTCAAGGCGGCATGGGAGTCGGTATTTCGGCGTCCCGGCTGGCCGGTACTGTGGCCGCATTGGGCGGGCTGGGGACGATCTCCAGCGTGGATTTACGGCGTCATCACGAAGACCTGATGGACAGCACCCAGGGTGATGTCGAAAAAGGCGTGGTCGATGCAGCCAATTTGCAGGCTCTGGACCGCGAGATCAATCGTGCCCGAGAGCGCTCGGGTGGCAACGGTGGCATCGCCGTCAATATCATGAAGGCTGTCTCGCAGTATCCCGAGTATGTGCGTCAATCTTGCGAAAGCGGGGCAGATGCCGTGGTGGTGGGCGCTGGCCTGCCGCTGGACTTGCCTGAGCTGGTTCAGGATCATCCCAAAGTTGCCTTGATTCCAATCTTGTCGGATGTGCGCGGCGTCACTTTACTGGTGAAGAAATGGCTGCGCCGCAAGCGTTTGCCGGATGCAGTCGTTCTGGAAAATCCCCGTTTTGCCGCAGGCCACCTGGGGGCCGCCGACGACCAATCCTTGAACAAGCCTGAATATGCTTTCCAGCGCGTTCTGGAAGGCTGCCGCGCCTTGTTTCGCGAGTTGGGCCTGGAGGCCGAGCGTATTCCCTTGATCGCTGCAGGCGGGATTCACCGTCCTGAACAACTGCGTCAATTAATGGATTGGGGGGCAGATGGGGTGCAAATGGGCACTGCCTTTGCCGTCACTGAAGAAGGTGATGCGCATGAGAACTTCAAGCGCGTGTTGCTGGATGCCGAGCCCAAGGACATCGTGACCTTTATGAGCGTGGCCGGACTGCCTGCCCGTGCCGTGCGTACGCCGTGGCTGGATGCTTACTTGCACAAAGAGCAAAAGCTGCAATCGGTGGCGCGAGAGCGTGCTTGCACGGAAGGCTTTGATTGCCTGGCACATTGTGGCTTGCGCGATGGCGTGCAGCGTCATGGTCAGTTTTGCATTGATCGTCAGTTGGCCTATGCTCTGAAAGGTGATGTACAGCGCGGTCTGTTCTTCCGTAGTTCCGAAGCCTTGCCTTTTGGCAAAGCCATGAAATCGGTGCGCGAGCTGATGGACTATATGTTGAATGGCCGCAGCAAAACGCCGGGCGTGGTTCCTGCGGCCTAAACGGGATCAAGGGCTTAGCCCTTGATTTCGCGGATCAAGCCTTCCTCACCGCCATCAATGGTGTGGACGGCTTCCTTCCTTTGTGTCTCCAGTGCCAGGCGGCGGGCAATTTCATAGCATTCTTCAATATGCTGGTTGCCGACTTTGCGCAGCACTACAAAGCTGATGGAAGCGGAAATGGCGCTGCCTATCAAAGGCACATATTTGGCGCCGTATTTCCCGGCCAGTTTCTTCGCTCCCAGACGCACCAGAATATTGACCACGCGATCTGTAGTCAGCACGCGTCCCACCATGCCCAGGCCCATACTGGTTCCCCCCACGACCACCAGCTTTTTCAGCTCCGGGCTCAGGGCGTCCACATCGTTGGCCGTCAAGCCGAAGCGCGCATTGATGATGGGGATGACTTTCATCAGAATCGCCACATCCGTACCCACATCCACACCAGGGATGGGCACCACGGCTGCCGCTGCTGACAGCAGAGCGCGCCGACTGATCAGTTTGCGACATTCCTCGCGGGTTTTATCCAGTTCCTGCAGTGTCATCGTGCTCATGTGTCTGTCCTGAAATCTAAGCGGATTGATCGTGCAAGCCTTAACCCATATGGGGCGAGTACCGTGCTTTTCCAGTGACTGCCTGGGCAATTATGTTTCTTATCGTAGTGGATGCCGCCAGTTTTGGGAAAAAAGCAGGGTATTGGTCGCATTTGAAATTTTTTCTTTCAAATGCCATGAATGCTTCTACAAACGGGTGTCGTGAACAATTAAAGCCCGGTGTCTTTTTCTGTTGCACTTGGTGGCATTCTTTATGCGCTTTCGGGGCTAGTCAGACACGCTCAGAGGGTCTGATTTCTATTAAACTGGCGCCGAAAATAGCACATTCCATAGGGGAAGAACGATGCATCGCCAGTCTTTGCTGGGTTTGATGTTCTTGCTGGGTGTCAGTAGCGCCCAAGCCATTACGATAAGCAGTTTCTCGCCCCAAGGGGCGACATCGGATTTGCGGGATGTCAAAGTCACCTTTGCCACACCCGCAGTTCATTTTGGGGATTCGCAATTGCCTGCACCCGTTCAGGTGCAGTGTGATGATCCTTCGGTAGTCGGTCAGGGCCGTTGGCTTGATTCGCGCCGCTGGATTTATGAATTCGACGAGCGTCCAGGACCAGGCTTGAGTTGTACGGCCGTCGTGTCCAAAAGTTTTCGCAGCATCAATAATGAAGCGATTAGCGGACCGGCTCAATATCGTTTTAATTCAGGCGGCGCCATTCTGGAAAGCAACCGCCCGTATTACAACATTATTGATGAAGACCAGGTCTTTCTATTCAGCTTCAATGCGCCGGTTAATAGCGCCTCTTTAGTCAAGAACGGCTATTGCCGGGTAGAGGGTATTGGCGAGCGTATTGGCTTGAAAGCCATTGAGGGTGCCGAGCGCGACGCCATGGTTCGCGCCGAGTTCTATGTGGACGAGGTAGACGACCGATACCAGGCCGTCCAGTGTGCGCGTCCCCTGCCAGCGGATGCCAGCGTGTCGGTGGTGCTGGAGCCGGGCATCATGACCCAGATTGAGAATCGCAAGGGCGTCCCTAATACGGACCGCTATACCTACGATTACAACGTGCGCCCCGAGTTTACCGCCTCGCTCACTTGCATGCGTGAGCGCGCAGAAGCGCCTTGCACGCCGGTTGGCAGCTTCGGTGTTCAGTTCTCTGCGCCTGTCGCTTACGAGTACTTGAGCCAGATTCGTTTGGAGGCTGGCAAGCAGGTTTGGGAGCCCAAGTCTGATAGCGAAGAGGCCTGGCAGGATCGTGGCCCTGGCCAGTACGTACGTTTCGAGGGGCCTTTCCCCGAAAACGCCAAGCTGACGGTCAAGATTCCGGACAGCCTGACGGACGACGCAGGTCGCCGCCTGAAGAACCCGCAAGTGCTGAGCAACGGCATGAGCACCACGACCTATCCGCCGCTGGTGAAGTTTGCGGTGGAGCCTTTCGGGATTGTGGAGCGTTTCGGCCATGCTGATCGTGACGGATCGGACGATTCCGATCCGCCAGCCATTGGCTTGAGCCTGCGTAATGTCGAAGCCAATCTGACAACTCAGCAAATGGTGGTGTCCGCCGGTCAGGTGGGGGCTCTTGCCGTGAAGGACGACAAGGAAGTTCTGACCTGGTTCTCCCGTCTGCGCCAGCTGAACTATTCCTGGTCGGTCACCCCCGACTATCTGAAGACCATGATGGGCAGTGACTTCCATGTCACCGCTCCTTTGAATGAGAACGGCTACCTGGATCTGCGTGCCCAGCCCCTGTTGCAAGGCAAGGATCTGAAGAAGCTGGACTTGCCCGGCATGGATCAAAAAGGCGAGCGTCCTTTTGAATTGATTGGCGTGCCGCTGAAAGAGCCTGGTTTCCATGTTCTGGAAGTCGCTTCTCCACGTCTGGGAGCTTCCTTGCTGGAGGCGGCCGGTACCATGTACGTGCGTAGCTCTGTGCTGGTGACCAACCTGGGTGTGCATATCAAGAAAGGTGGTGACGATTTGCTGGTCTGGGTCACGACACTGGATGATGCCAAAGTCGTGCCCGGCGCGAAAATTCGCGTGATGAACTGCCGTGGTGAAGAGCTGCTGCAAGGTGAAACAGACGAGAATGGGATGTTCCATCACCCGCAGGCGGTGTCCAGCCCGGATTACTGCCAGGAAACCAGCTTGTCCGGTTTGTTTGTGACGGCGCGAATCGACAAGAACAACCCCATGGCTCGTGGTAAAGATGATTTCAGCTTTGCCTTGAGCGAGTGGAATTCGGGTATCGAGCCTTGGCGCTTCAATGTGCCTTACAACTGGGGCGGTCGCGATGAGGCCATTGCTCACACTGTGATGGATCGCAATCTGTTCCGTGCGGGTGAAGTGGCCCATATGAAACACTATGTACGCGAACGCGTGCGTGACGGTTTCAAGGCTCCAGCTCGCTATCCCGACACCATGATTGTCGAGCACGATGGCAGCGGCAAGCGAATTGAGCTGCCCTTGAAGTGGCAAAAGACAGCGGCAGGCAGCGTATTTGCTCTGACCGACTGGAAAATCCCCAAGGACGCCGAGCTGGGTGTGTATCGCTTGCGAACCGAAGGCGAGGATCAGTACTTCAACTTCGGCGAGTTCCGCGTAGAGCAGTTCAAGCTGCCTGTGTTGGGCGGCAGTATCAAGCTGGGTGACGGTCAGGATCGTCCTTATCTGGTCAAACCCAAAGAACTGCAGGCCGACCTGCAGTTGCAGTACCTGTCTGGTGGCCCGGCCGATTACTTGCCGGTTCAGTTGTCGGCGGTCGTCCGCTCGGCAGGAACGTCCTTCAGCGCCTATGACGATTTCAGCTTTGTCCCTCCCGAGAAAGTTGAACAGTCTGATGTCTCGGACTCCCGTGTTTTCCTGAACAAGAAGCGCTTTCAGCTGGATGCACAGGGTGGTTTGCGTGCCACGCTGGATGAGTTGCCTGCGGTGGATCGTCCTTCCGAATTTCTGGTAGAAGCCACTTTTGCCGATCCGAACGGTGAAATTCAAACCTTGACCCAAACCGTGTCCGTATGGCCGGCCGATGTAGTGGTGGGTCTGCGTGCAGGTAGCTGGTTGGCAGCCGGTTCGTCCACCAAGCTCTCGGCTATCGCGGTGAGCCCGGACGGCAAGCCACTGAAAAACGTGCCTGTGCGTATTGAGGCGGCCAATGTGCAGCGTTTCTCGATCCGCAAGCGTATGGTGGGTGGCTTCTACAGCTACGACAATCAGGAGCAGCGCGAAGACCTGGGCACGATCTGCGAAGGTCGCAGCGACGATCAGGGTCTGGTGCAGTGTGATGTGAAACTGGAGAAGGGCGGTCAGGTCGAGCTGCGTGCCATTGCACGTGATGGCGAAGGCCGCGAGTCCGTTGCTGCCAGCACCGTCTGGGTCAGTGGCTCCGGTTACCTGTGGTTCGGTGGTCAGAACGATGACCGTATCGACGTGATTCCTGCGAAGAAAGTTTGGGCTCCTGGCGAGACAGCCGAGTTCCAGGTGCGCATGCCGTTCCGCGAGGCCACGGCCCTGGTGTCGGTGGAGCGTGAAGGTGTCTTGCAGGCTCAAGTGGTTCAGCTGGAAGGCGACAGCCCTAACGTCAGCGTGGAGATCAAGCCCGAATGGGGGCCGAACGTTTACGTGTCCGTGCTGGTTCTGCGTGGCCGTCTGCGTGAAGTGCCTTGGTACTCTTTCTTTAGCTGGGGCTGGAGTCAGCCTCTGACTTGGTACAAAGCCTACTCGGAAGGCGGTGGTGAATTTGTTGCCCCGACAACTACCGTGGACTTGTCCAAGCCTAGCTATCGTTTTGGTCTGGCCAGCATTGAAGTCAGCAGCCAGCAAGATGCGCTGGATGTGAAGGTAACGACGGATCGCAGCCAGTACGCGATTCGTGAGCAGGCCAAGGTTGATATTCAGGTCCTCAAGTCCGATGGCACACCGGCAGCCGGTGCGTCCGTGGCCTTGGCGGCTGTGGATCAAGCCTTGCTGGAACTGAGCCCGAACAATAGCTGGAACCTGCTCAACGCCATGCGTGCCTTGCGCGGCTACAACGTGCAGACCGCCACGGCGCAGTCTGAAATCGTGGGTCGTCGTCACTATGGTCGCAAGGCTGTCGCAGCGGGTGGTGGCGGTGGCAAGAGCCCCACTCGTGAATTGCTGGATACTTTGCTGCTGTGGAAAGGCAATGTGGAGCTGGACGCACAAGGTCGCGCAACGGTGACCGTGCCGCTGAAAGACTCCCTGACCCAATACCGGATTGTGGCCGTCGCCGATCTGGCGGGCGACCGCTTTGGTAGTGGTTCGGCTCAGATCGTCACAACGCAAGACCTGCAAATCATTTCCGGTTTGCCAGCCATTGCTCGTGAGGGTGATGATTACCAGGCCCAAGTGACGCTGCGTAACAGCAGCCCACGTGCCATGACCGTGAAGGTGCAGGCGCAGTACCGTGGTAAAGGCTTGCCCTCGGCGGCCTTGCCAGAGCAAACCGTTGAGCTGGCTTCGGGCTCGGCTAAAGTGGTTTCCTGGCCCATATCGGTTCCACTGTCCAGTGGTTCGGCCGATTCGCACCAGATGGAGTGGACGGTGGATGCACAGGAAGTTCAGCAGTCCGGCGCCACGGGCAAGGCTGCCAAAGACAGCCTTGCAATCAAGCAGGAAGTCTTTACCGCGACCCCCGTTACGGTTCAGCAGGGAACATTGGTTGCCGTGGGTATGGATGAGCCATTGAACATGTCGGTGCAGGCACCGGCCGGTGCCTTGAAGAACGAACAAGGCGTGGTTCAAGGTGGTCTGCAAATGTTGTTCCGTTCCTCCTTGGGTGGCGGTATGGAAGGGGTGCGTGCCTGGTTTGAACGCTATCCTTACAGCTGCTTTGAACAGCAAGCCTCGCGTTTCATGGGCCTGCGTTCCGAAGAGGCGTGGGCTGGCCTGATGCAGCGCATGCCGTCTTATATGGACGAGAGTGGTTTGTTGCGTTACTTCCCCAGTAGCTATGGGTGGGGTAGCCGCGTGTTGACCAGCTACATCCTGGATATCAGCTACATTGCGGAATCCATGGGCTTGAACTATCCCATCCCGGACGGCTTCCGCAACGAGATGCTGCAAGCGCTGGAAAACGTGGTGAATGGTCGTATCCCGAGCATGCAAACGGTCTCTCGCCAAGAGCGGGATCTCGAAGTGATTCGTGCGACGGCCGTGCTGGCCAAGTACGGCCGTGCTCGCGTCAACATGCTGGATTCGGTGGAACTGAACCTGCAAAGCTGGCCTACTGAAATCCTGCTGGCCTGGGTGGATCTGACTCAGCGTTTGCCGGGCATCAAGAAAGCCGAGCAGACACGTAAAGAAGCCATGAATCTGATTCAGGCACGTCTGGTCAGCCGTGGTACCCGTCTGGTCTTTGGTGAGGACGCGCTTAACGGCAGCCCATGGGCCATGACCAGCCGCGTGACCAACCAGGCTCGCCTGATGCTGCTGGCCAATGAAATGTCGGACTGGACCGAGGACATGCCTCGTCTGGCCCAAGGTCTGTTGGCGGAGCAGCAACGTGGTGCATGGCGCATGACCACTGAAAACCTCTTGGGTAGTTTGGCTATTGAACAGTTCAGCCGTCATCACGAACAGAACCCTAGCGGTCAGTCCATGGTGATTCTGGGCTCGGAAAGTGCCCAGGTGGTGGATTGGGACATGCTCAAGCCTGACGGTCAGGGTGTGCGCTCTTCCAAGATTGATGTGCCGTGGCGCGGCGATCAGGCCGATAACCTGAGCGTTGAGCAAATGGGTGAGGGCAAGGCCTGGATCGAAGTTCGCTCCCTGGCTGCGGTGCCCGTGACCAAGCCTGTTGCGGCTGGTTTGAGCATGGAGCGTCACATCGAAGCCGTTGAGCAGGCCAAACCCGGTGTATGGAGTCGTGGTGACATCATGCGCGTGAAGATCAAGGTCAAGGCTCAAGGTCAGGCAAGCTGGGTGGTGGTGTCGGATCCGATTCCTGCCGGTGCCACTATCCTGGGCAGCGGCCTGGGTCGCGACTCTGCCATGGCAACGGCCGGTGAAGAACAGTCCGGTCATTGGCCCAGCTTTGTCGAACGCCGCTTTGATGGCTACCGTGCTTACTACGAGCGCTTTGAAGAAGGCACGACCGAAGTCAGCTACACGGTGCGTCTGAATACAGTGGGTCAGTTCGTGCTGCCAGCCAGCCGTGCTGAAGCCCTGTACGAGCCTGACGTGTTTGCTGTCTGGCCTAACGAGCAAGTTCTGGAAGTTGTGGATGCACCAGCCAATTAAAGCAGGACTGCTGGTGTTGGGACTGGCCCTGTGGGCCAGTCCCGGGCAGGCCATGCCCAGCTACAAGGAAGTTCGGCAAGCTTACCGATCGTCCGATGTGCAGGTCCTGGATCGTCAGGGCCAGCTTGTCCAGCGAGTCCGTCTGGACTTTCGTCAACGGCGCGGCGATTGGGTCGCGCTGGAGCAAATTTCTCCGGCCTTGCAAATGGCGGTCTTGGTGTCTGAAGACCGCCGTTTTGAATCTCACGGTGGGGTGGACTGGTTATCAGTGGGCTCCGCCGCGTGGGATGGCCTGTTTGCCGGACGCAGTCGCGGTGCTTCTACGATTACCATGCAGCTGGCCGGCCTGATGGATCAGGATCTGATTGGTGGTCGAGGTGGACGCTCGGTCTGGCAAAAGCTGGATCAGGTGGTGGCCGCCCAGTCGCTGGAAGACACCTGGACCAAGCCGGAAATTCTGGAAGCCTATCTGAATCAGGTGGCTTTTCGGGGTGAGCTGGTCGGGGTGGACGCGATGGCGCGTACCTTGTTTCAAAAGCAGGCCGCTGCGCTGGATGCACGCGAATCTGCCATTGCCGCAGTTTTGCTGCGCGGCCCCAATGCCTCGGCCTTGATGGTCGAGCGCCGGGCGTGTACGACCCTGCAAGAGATGGGACGCGCCGAACTATGTCGAGAATTAAGTAATCTGGTGCCGGTGGCTTTGCGCCGGGCCGGACAAGCCCCCTTGGGGCAAGCCCAACTGGCCCCTCATTTTGCCCGTTGGGTTCTGGATCAGAATCCTGAAATCAAGGCCGGTGACAGTATTCGTACGACCTTGGATAAGCGCCTGCAAACTCAAGTGCAAGCCAGTATGCGGCGCCACTTGCTGGATCTGCGCACCGCACGTGTTCAGGATTCTGCGGTGGTGGTGCTGGATAACCATAGCGGACAGGTCCTGGCCTATGTGGGTTCCAGTGGCGATCTGTCCGAGGCGGCCGAGGTAGACCATGCCCGTTCCTTGCGGCAAGCCGGTTCCACGCTCAAGCCCTTTTTGTATGAGATGGCGATTGAAAAGCGCCTGTTGACCGCCGCATCCTTGCTGGAGGATTCGCCGCTGAATCTGTCCACCGGCAATGGCCTGTATATCCCGCAAAACTACGATAAGCAGTTTGTGGGCTGGGTCAGTGCGCGCAATGCTCTGGCTTCTTCCCTGAACATTCCTGCTGTGCGTGTGCTGACCATGCTGGGGCCTGCCAACTTGGTGGATCGCCTGCGTGCACTGGGCCTGAATCTGCGCCAGGATGGCGATTTCTATGGGTATAGCCTGGCTTTGGGCAGTGCCGATGTCACCTTGCTGGAACTGACCAATGCTTACCGTGCACTGGCCAATTTGGGCCAGACGCAAGCTGTGCAAACACGTATGGATCAGCAAGCCGCTCCCTTTCATTCTGTGATGGATGAGGGGGCCAGCTGGATTGTGGGTGATATGTTGTCGGACCGTCAGGCTCGGGTGCTGACCTTTGGATTGGACAGTGCTTTGAGTACACCATTTTGGAGTGCGGTTAAAACCGGGACCAGTAAAGACATGCGTGACAACTGGGCCCTGGGTTGGACAGAGCACTATACCGTTGGCGTTTGGGTGGGAAATAGTGCTGGCCAAAGTATGCAAGATGTATCAGGTGTCAGCGGGGCAGCCCCGATCTGGCACGAGGTGATTTCGCTCTTGAACCAGCGTCGCCCCGGTCGTCAAACGGCCATGCCTGCACAGGTGCAGGTGCGCCAGATTGAGTTTGTGCCCGCCATGGAGCCTGGCCGGGAAGAGTTTTTTGTTGAAGGCACGCAGACCGATCGTGTGAAATTGAGTGATGTGAATCTGGCCTATGCCGGCCCGGCCCGTATCCGCGAGCCGGTCAATGGCACCATTTTTGCGTTGGACCCGGATATTCCACCGCAAAACCAGCAATTGCGTTTGTTGGCCCAAGGGCAGATTACCGAGCCCTTGGTATGGTGGGTGCAGGGAGTAGAAGCAGGAAAGGGGGCGCAGCTGCGAATTCCATTGGTACCCGGAACGCTGCGCATTGAGTTGAAAACTGAACAAGGTCGCTTAATGGATCAAGTCAGCGTACAAATTAGGGGTGCGCAAATGACAAGCTTTAACAAAGATTAACCGCTTGCGCTTTTACATGACTGATACACTGCTATCCTTATTGATTCTTCGTAAAGAGAGGGGGGAACTTCACTATGATGACTTTACGCACACTCGCTCGAATTTTGGCTCCTGTTGGCCTGGTCGCCTTGGCCGCTTGTCAAACCGTTCAAGAAAAGCCGAGCGACAAAGCTGGCACCTCCAGCGCCGCAACGCAAACCACTCCCTCCACGCCTGCGACGGGTGCTCAGCAGCCTCAGGCTCAAGCTGGTGCCGAGCAGCAAGCTGCGCCTGTACAGATCTTCCTGGCTGATACTCAGGAACAAGCGGGTTGGGCACGTGTCGACGTGCAACCTAATGGTGTCTTGTTTGTGAATCCGCGTGCCGTGGTGGTGCGTGAGGATCTGGTTGGCGTGCAAGCCGGCACCAACGACAGCAAAGAAGGTTTGCTGGCTTTGGATCTGACTCCAGAGGCTGCTCAGCGTCTGCTGCAAGTTACCACTCAGTTCCCCAAAAAGCGTCTGGCTTTGGTCGTGGGTGACACCATGCTGGCTGCCCCTGCTTACGGTTCGCCCGTTAAAGATGGTCGCCTGATTTTCATGGTCGGTACGGAAGCTAACGCTTTGGCTGCTGCCCGCGCGATTGCCGGTCCACAGGCTACCCAGACCAACGGTAAGAAGTAAGCGCTGCTGGCTCGTCTGAATGCTGTCCTGGTCCTGGGTTCACCCATGCCCGGCTTTTTGAAAAACGCGGTGGGTGCAAACCCGCCGCTCTTGTTACTAACAGGAAAGTCGGTATGGTGACCCCGCCAGGCAGTCTCGCTTTTTATATTCTTTCTTTTCGGGTTCTGGTCGGCCTGCATGGGGCCGCGCTGCTGTTCGTCATGTTGATGGGCACCGGAGCAATTGGATCCGTTTTCGTCCCCGCTTTTTTGCGTCTGCCCTTGTTCGTTTTTCTGATGGGGCTGGTTTCGGCGTTTCTGGCCTTGTGCTGGAGTCACTGGACCCTGGCGTGGCACAGCTCCAAAGCAGGGCGACGCTGGGCCTGGATACCCGGTTTCTGTTCGGCCTTCTTTCTGGCCTTGAGCCTGGCTCTTTTTGTAATTGGCGTATGGGGTACCTTGGGCCTGGCCGATTTTGCCTATCAGCATAGCGAGTGGCTTACCTCCGGCCAGCAAGATTACGACGGTTTTGTCGTTCCCAATAATGACGAAGCCCAGCCCTACACTATGCCTTATCGGCAACATCCTTAGCTTGCCTTCCATTTGAACGCTACGTTCAGACAGCAGCGTTTCAAGCCTGCTGCGTAGAGTGTCGTTGTATTTTCTGCAATAGTCTCAATTCTTGCTCGCTTTTTTATCAGCCGCAGTCTTAAAATGTGCGCATTGCGTATATTTCATAAGCGAGAGCTAATATGGCCGTCTCCCAACAAGTTTTTTTGCGTGATGCAATGCGTCGCCTGAACCTGACTCGTGACGTTTTTGCGGCACGTATTGGGGTGAAGCGTCGTGCACTGGATACCTGGCTGCTGCCTGAAGGCTCTTTGGAGTCGCGGGCCATGCCCGAAGTGGTGCAGCGTTTTGTCACGGAAATCGTGGAAAACGAAGCCTTGCTGAGCAAGTATGCGCAAAGCGCACAGTCCGGTCCTTTGCGTGACCGTATTGCCACCGGCGGCAAGCATCAGCTCTTGTCCGTAGACCAGTTCACCCGCGAAACCGTGGAAGAACTGTGCAGCCTGGCCGATATCATGCAGCCCATCGCCCGCCGTCAAAAAGTGTCGCGCGTGCTGGAAGGGGCGGTGCTGGGTAACCTGTTTTTTGAAGCCTCCACCCGTACTCGCGTCAGCTTCGGCTCGGCCTTCTGCCGCCTGGGTGGTTCGGTGTGCGATACCACTGGCTTTACCTTTTCTTCCATGGCCAAAGGCGAATCCATTTACGACACCAGCCGCGTCATGAGCGGCTATGTGGATGCCATGGTGATTCGTCACCCTGAGCAAGGTTCGGTCGCGGAATTTGCGCGTGCCACCAATATTCCTGTGGTGAACGGTGGTGACGGCGCGGGCGAACACCCCAGCCAGGCCTTGCTGGATCTGTACACCATCAGCACGGAGTTCTCCCGCCTGGGCAAGTTGCTGGATGGCGCACATATCGCCCTGGTAGGGGATCTGAAATATGGCCGTACCGTGCACTCCCTGATCAAGTTGCTGGGTATGTACCGTGGCCTGAAGTTCACCCTGATCTCGCCCCCCGGCCTGGAAATGCCCGAGCACATTGTGGAGCAGGTGGCCAAGCAAGGTAAGCACGTCATCGAGCAGACGACGTCCCTGGAAAAGGGCTTGCCTGGTGTGGATGTTATTTACGCTACGCGTGTGCAGAAAGAGCGCTTCGAAGAAGGGCAGGACGGCAGCTTCACGGCCGACTTCCAGGTCAATAAAGCCATTATTGACCGCTGCTGCGGCCCCGATGTAATCGTGATGCACCCACTGCCACGCGATAGCCGTGAAGGTGCCCATGATTTGAGCGTGGATCTGAACCACGACCCTCGACTGGCCATCTTCCGTCAGGCTGACAATGGTATTCCCGTGCGTATGGCGATTTTTGCTGTGCTGCTGGGTGTGGAAACGCTGGTGCAGCATTCCATGCGCGATGTGACCTGGAATCCTCCTTCGCACATCGGTCCTGATGATGCGGTTTTCCACGGCATGTACTAAGTTGAGCAGGTGTCAGCGCTAAGTACACGCAAGCATTAAAAAAACCGGGGCTCTGATTCAGAGCCCCGGTTTTTTGTTCGTGATTTACTTGGACGTAGGCATGGCGAATTCCGCACCCTTGGAGATGCTTTCAGGCCAGCGCTGCATGATGGATTTCTGGCGGGTGTAAAAGCGGACACCTTCTTCACCATAAGCGTGCATATCGCCAAACAGGCTCTTCTTCCAGCCACCAAAACCGTGCCAGGCCATTGGCACTGGAATTGGCACGTTGATACCAACCATACCCACGTGGATGCGGCGGCCAAATTCACGGGCCACGTTGCCGTCGCTGGTAAAGCACGCTACGCCGTTGCCGAACTGGTGCTTGTTGATCAGTTCAATGGCACTGGCCAGATCCGGTACGCGTACGCAGCACAGCACAGGGCCGAAAATTTCTTCCTGATACACGCTCATGTCGGGGGTGACGTGATCGAACAGGGTGCCACCCATCCAGAAGCCGTTCTCGCAACCTTCACCGGCTTTGGCGCCGTCAAATTCGCGACCGTCGACCAACAGTTTGGCGCCTTCCTGTACACCTTTGTCTATGCAGCTGCTGATGCGCTCGCGCGCTTGCTGTGTCACGATGGGGCCCATTTCGGCGGCGGCATTGGTGCCGTTCAGAATCTTCAGGCTGCGAGTACGTTCTTCCAGCTTGGGCAGGATGCGCTCGGCAGAGTCCCCCACCAGCACGGCTACCGAGATGGCCATGCAACGCTCGCCAGCCGAGCCGTAGGCGGCACCGATCAGGGCGTCCACGGTCAGGTCGATGTCGGCATCCGGCATGACGACCAGATGGTTCTTGGCACCGCCCAGGGCTTGCACGCGTTTGCCGCCGATGGCGCCCATTTCATAAATGCGATTGGCAATCGGGGTGGAGCCCACGAAGGAGACGGCTTGCACGTCCTGGTGATTGACCAGTGCCTCAACCGCGTCTTTATCACCTTGCACCACGTTGAACACGCCATCGGGCAGACCGGCTTTTTTCAGCAGTTCGGCAATGAACAGGCTGGGGCTGGGGTCGATAGGGCTGGGCTTGAGCACAAAGGTGTTACCCGCCGCGATGGCAACGGGGAACATCCACATGGGCACCATGACAGGAAAGTTGAACGGGGTGATACCGGCCACCACACCCAAGGGCTGGCGCATGGTCCAGTTGTCGATATTGGTGCTGACTTGTTCGGTGAAATCGCCTTTGAGCAGTTGAGGAATGCCGCAAGCAAATTCCACAATTTCAATACCGCGGGTGACTTCGCCCATTGCATCGGACAGAACCTTGCCATGCTCGGCCGTAATCATGGCTGCCAGCTTTTCCTTGTTCTCGTTGAGCAAGGATAAAAAGTTGAACAGCACACGGGCGCGGCGTAGCGGTGGGGTGTCGGCCCAGGCGGGGAAAGCGGCCTGGGCGCTGGCCACAGCGGCGTCAATATCTTGCTGGCTACCCAGTTTGACTTTGGCGCTGACCTGGCCGGTGGCCGGGTTGTACACCGGTTGAGTACGTGTACCGGCGCCAGCCTGCTGGCCACCTCCGATGTAGTGAGCAATTTCGGGGGTGTTTAACTCTGTCATGGTGATGCTCCTGCTGGGATGAATTAAAACAAGGGGCGGTAACCCGATCGGGCTGGGCTACCGCCAGAGTACCAAGTATCTAGTGAGAGACAGCGGCAATACCGACTGCAGTTTCAGCGCGGACCTGTTGGGCGTCAAAGCCATCCCGGTCTTCGCTGGCGCGGCGGCTGCTGTCCAGTTTCGATACAAAGTAAATCATGAAGAATGCCAAAGGCATGGAAATCAGGGTGGGGAAGTCGTAAGGGAATACAGCTTCGGAAAAGCCCAGAATGCGAACCCAGACGGCTGGCGACAGAATCACCAGACCCAGGGCCACAAGCAGGCCGCTCAAACCGCCATAAATGGCACCACGAGTGGTCATGCCGCGCCAGTACATGGACATCAGCAAGACCGGGAAGTTGGCCGAGGCGGCAATACTGAAGGCCAGGGCAACCAGGAACGCCACGTTCTGGTCACGGAACAGCAGGCCCAGGAAAATAGCGACAATGCCAATGCCGATCGAGGCCAGACGGTTGACGCGCATGGCTTGCGAGGGTGTGACATCGTCGCGGCGGATGACTTTTGCGTACAGGTCATGTGCAACTGCCGAGGCACCGGCCAGGGTCAAACCACTGACCACGGCCAGAATCGTGGCAAAGGACACGGCGGCCAGCAAACCAAACAGCAGGTTGCCACCCAAAGCCGTTGCCAGGTGCATGATGGGCATGTTCGAGCCGCCCAGCACCATGCCGCCTACCTTGCCGTCCACATAGAACTCGGGGTAGTTGGGCAGGATGGCCATGGCAGCCAGACCCAGGAAGCAGATCACCACAAAGAAGACGCCCATCAAACCCGTTGCGACGAAGACCGATTTACGGGCAGCGCGTGCATCAGGCACGGTGAAGAAACGCATCATGATGTGAGGCAGACCGGCAATACCAAACACCAGTGACACCGCCAGAGACAGGCCCGAGAACGGATCAGCCATCAGCTTCCAGGGGCCTTTCATGGCCGCGCCAGCCTGGTGGTGTTCGGCCGCCGCACTGACCAGGGCGGAAAAGTCGAAGTTGAAGTAGTACAGGGCCAGGCCAGCCATCAAGAAGCCATTACCCATCATCAAGATAGCCTTGATGATTTGTACCCAGGTGGTTGCCACCATGCCACCCACCACGACGTACACCATCATGAGCAAGCCCACGGCCACCACGGCATAGGTGTAGTCGATGCCAAACAGCAGTTGCACCAGTTGTCCTGCGCCGACCATTTGCACGATCAGGTAGAACAGCACCACGGTCAGCGAGCTGATCGCGGTAAAGATGCGAGTGCTGCGTTCATCCAGGCGGTACGAGACGATGTCGCTCAGGGTGTAGCGGCCCAGATTGCGCAAGCGCTCGGCAATCAGAAACATGATGACCGGCCAGCCCATGAAGGCGCAGACCGCATACAACAGCGAGTCAAAGCCGTTGGTAAAGGCCAGGGACGAAATACCCAGCAAGGTGGCGGCGGACATGTAGTCACCCACAATGGCCAGCCCATTTTGCGTGCCGGTAATGCCACCCCCGGCGGTGTAAAAGTCCGAGCTGGAACGAGTGCGCGACGAGGCCCAGTAGGTGATGCCCAGGGTCACGACCACAAAGGCGGCAAAAATCAGAATCGCTTGTGTATTCATGGGCGCACCTTTGCCAGTACACGTTCGCAAAGCGGATCAAAGCGCGTGTTGGCGACGTGGATATACACGCCTGTTAATAACCAGGACACAAGAATCAGTCCTACCCCGTACACCATGCCGCTGTTGACAGCTCCTCCACTGCCCAGGTCATGGGTTAGAACGCCGGGCCAAAAAATGGCCGTCACGATAAACAGGCCGGTCAGCCCCAGGCAGATGCCGGCGCAGGCAAATGCCAGACGCCGACGCTGCGACTTGAGTTGCTCATATTCCTGTAGCCCGGCTAGTTGCCGGCTTAACTCTTGATGCGACAGCATGGTTTTGTCTCCGTATTGTTGTGATTACTGCCCATGTCCGCCTGGCCGATATTATTTGGTCGGCTTCACTTTATGAGCTTTCTTATTAACAAACTCCCCCAAGCGTTCCTGCACGTCCCGCCCGGTTTGAACTACTGCTGCCATCAAGCCCTCGGCAAAGAGGCCATCGGTGGCAGACATATCGGCAATGCGGCTGATCGAGCTGACAATGGCGTAGTTCGACAAGATGGCATTGCCTGCAATGCGCTGGGCCAGTTCCAGGCTCAGCTCATAGGCTGTTTTGGGGTTGGCTTCGTTGTTGCACACGTAGTGCGCCAGCCCCAGTCGCTCTCCTTCCACGGCATCGAGCACGCGGCCTGTCAGCATCAGTTCGATCATGCGGTTGGGAGAAATGATTTTTGCGGTGCGAACGGTCGCGCCACCGCCGGTAAAGATGCCGCGTGTACCTTCAGGCAGGGCAAAGAAGGTGCTGCTGTCGGCCACGCGAATGTGCGCTGCGCTAGCCAGTTCCAGGCCCCCACCCACGACCGCGCCTTGCAGGCAGGCAATGACGGGGATGCCGCCGTGTTCGATCTTGTCAAAAGCACGGTGCCAGCTTTGGCAGACGCGCAGAAAATCCACGGCGCCGCGTTCCTTGTCATGGTGTTCTTTCAGATCCAGGCCCGCGCAGAAATGATCGCCTTCTGCCTTCATCAGAATGACCCGGATGTGCTCGGGAATATTGGAGAAGTACGCATCAATTTCAGCAATGGCATCTTCATCCAGGGCGTTGCGCTTGTGCGCCTTGTTCAGCGTGACAATTCCGATGTTGTCCAACTCGGTGGTGAGCAGGAAAGGGGCGGCCATAAAAAACTCCTTGTGTTACGTAAATGCGAGGGCAGTGGTGCAAATCAGCTGGGGTCGGTTTGATCCGCCAGCATTTTGCGCAGTGCCATTTTTTGAATCTTTCCAGTTGCCGTCATCGGCATCTGGTCGATGAAAATTACTTTGTCGGGTACGGACCAGCGGGTGACGCGATCCTGATAGCGCTCCAGCATGTGGGCCTCGTCCAGCTCAGCGCCTTCGCGTGGCACCACGAACAGCACGGGGCGTTCGCCCCATTTGTCGTCGGCCTGGGCGATGCAGGCAGCCAGCTCAACCAAAGGCTCTTCCATGGCGATGTTCTCAATCTCGATCGAGGAGATCCATTCGCCACCGGACTTGATTACATCCTTGCTGCGGTCGGTAATGTAGACGTAGCCATCGGCGTCGATGGAGCCTACGTCGCCCGTGCGGAACCAGCCGTTTTCACTGGCCAGATCGGGTTTGCCGTAATAGCGGTCCAAGATCCAGTTGCCCTGGATCAGCAGGTGGCCACTGCTCTTGCCGTCGCGTGGCAAGGTATTGCCTTCGTCGTCAACAGTTTTCAGGCGTGCGCCGAACAGGGCACGGCCTTGCGAGGCCAGCACGTGCTGCTTCTGGGCTTCGGGCAGATCGCTGTGTTTGGGTAGCAATTGGCAAACAGTGCCCAGCGGCGAGGTCTCCGTCATGCCCCAGGCGTGGCGCACGGTAATGCCGTAGCCCGCCCAGGCGGCAATCATATTGGGTGGGCAAGCGGAACCGCCGATCAGGATGCGGCTCAGGGTAGTGAATTGCTTGCCATTGGCTTTGGCATAGTCCAGCACGGTTTTCCAGATGGTGGGTACACCGGCGGACAAGGTGACGCCAGCGCGTTCGCAGAGGGAGTAAATGCGCTCTCCCTGCAAATTTGCACCGGGCAGAACAATTTTGGCTCCGGACATCAGGCCGGAGTAAGGCAGGCCCCAGGCATTGACGTGAAACATGGGGACCAAAGGCATGACGGCGTCAGCGCTGGCAATGCACAGTGCGTTCGGGTGGGCCGAGGCGTAGGCATGCAAGAGGGTGGAGCGATGGGTGTACAGGGCACCTTTGGGATCGCCCGTTGTGCCGGAGGTGTAGCACAGGCCGCTGGCAGTATTTTCATCAAACACAGGCCACTCAAAGCCCGTGCTGTCATTGCCCAGCCAGCTTTCGTATTCATCGGCCAAGGGGCCCTGAGCCTGGCTGCCCATGCGTACCCACTGCTTGACGGTGGGGCATTGGCCGCGCAGATAGCTGACCATTTCTTCAAAATGTTCGTCGTAGAACATCACCGTGTCTTGAGCATCATTGATGATGAAGGCAATTTGCTCGCGCGTCAGACGCGGGTTCACGGTGTGACAGATCAGACCGATGCCCGAAGTGGCGTAGTAAATTTCCAGATGGCGGTAGGTGTTCCATGCCAAAGTTGCCACGCGTTCGCCGGGCTGCAGGCCTTCTCGGCGCAGTCCCAGAGCCAGATCCTGAACCCGGTGGGCAAATTCAAGATAGCTGTAGCGATGAAGCTCGCCATTATCCAAAGCGGTAACAATCTCCTGCTCAGGGTTATTCTCTACGGCGTGGGTGAGAATTGAACTGATGAGCAAGGGCATATGCATCATATTTCCAGTGCCTAACATGGTGATGTCTCCTTGTATTATGTGTGTCAGCATAGGATGGTTTAGCACCTTACCCAATAGCGAATACTGACGTCGAATATGCAAAAAGTGACAATCTTTGAGAGGTCATAGGAAATGAATGCTTTGCCCGGCACGCTCCCGGTGCCCGTTGATGCAGCCCATACGGCCACCGTGGCGCTGGATCTGGTTCAGGACTGGTTTCATAGCCTGCGCACCAGCTATTCCGAACATGTGCTGGATCATTGCCTGAAGCAGGCGGGCATCGTGAAAGATTTTATTGATCGGCCCGGCGCTCGTTTGACGCGTGATCAACTGGTGCGCCTGTATCAGGAAAGCGCCAGGAAAACGGGCGATGAGATGATGGGTTTCTGGACTCGGCCCATACGCGCCGGGGCCTTGAAATACATTGTGCGCACCGTGCGGGACGCGCCATCCATCAATGTGGCCTTGTACCGTTTCACCCAGTTCTGGAATCTGCTGCTGGATGATTTCAGCCTGAATCTGATACGCACGGATAAAGAGTTGGGCATTGAGCTGGTGCCGCGTTATCCCACCGCCTATGTGCATCGTTTCGGCCATGCACTGATGCTGAAGCTGACGCACGGAATTGTGTCCTGGCTGATGGGGCGCGAGGTGCCGGTGCAGCAAGTGGCCTTTGCATTTCCCAGACCGGCTTTTGCGGCGGACTATTCGGTGCTGTTTCCCGCTTCAGTCAGTTTTGATGCGCCGTGCTCGCATATCTTGTTTGGCGTGGAGTTGGGGCAGGTACGGCCACAACGCACTCAGGTTGAGGCCAGAGCCTTTCTGGAGCGTGCGCCGCGTGACTGGATTTTTACCTCCTATCACGAGCATGCCTTGCGCCTCAAAGTGCGGGAAATCTTGCATACCGACCTAGGCTACACCTTGCAGGATGTGTCCGGCAAATTGCATATGTCGGCGCGCACGCTGATACGCAGGCTGCAAGATGAAGGCCTGTCGTTTCAGGGGATCAAGGATGAGCTGCGCCGAGATTTGGCGATTTTCAAATTGCTGCGCAAAGATATGTCGCTGGCTGAAATTGCTTACGCATTGAAGTTCAGTTCGCCAGCGACATTTCACCGGGCTTTCCGCCATTGGACGGGCATGACGCCCGGTGTGTATCGCGCCGCCCAGCAGGAGCTGGCCTGAAGGGCGGTTCAGCCAAGCGGGCTGTGTGGTCCGGGCTTACTTGCGTTCGCCGCCCAGGACTTCGACCAGATCGCTGATCATCTTGGCCAGCTCGGAGGTCATCAAGGTCATGTCAGCGTCAAAGATTTCGTCATCGTTGACGGCCGTCACATCTTGTTTTTCAGTCAGGATGTCCAGTGGGGCCACGCGTTTGACGTCCAGCGCATCGGTCAGCACAAAGCTGATGCGATCCGCCCAGGTCATGGCCAAACGGGTGCATTGCTTGCCGGCTTCAACGTGCTTGCGCACTTCGTCAATGTCGGCGCTTTGCTTCACGTAGCGCACGGCAGCACCGCTATCGCCGGTGGAGCGCAGTTCAGTGTCCTGGTCCACAGTAAAGTTGGCCAGTTGCTCTTCGCCCACCAGCCAGGAGGTCATGGCGGCACCGGGTGATTGCTCGGTATACAGAGGCTGCACGGGGAAAGGTTCCACGCTCTTGGCCAGCAGGCCCAGAACTTCGTCGCTCTTGGCGGTAGCCGCGGCATCAATAGCCAGCCAGTGGTTGCGGGTATCCAGCCAGACGCGGGTGTCGCGCGAGACGGCGAAGGCACGAGGCATCAAGTCCACAATGACTTGTTCCTTGATTTCCTTCATTTGCTTGCGGCCAGGTTTGTAGCCTTGCTGCTCTTCGATATCACGAGCCTTCTCACGAGCGACTTGGTTGATCACTGTGGTGGGCAGCAGCTTCTTTTCGGCGCGCAGAGCGATCAGGTACTGACCGTTAACTTCGTGCACCAGAGCACTGTTCTCGCGTGGGCTGACCCAGCCCAGGCTTAGCGGTTCCTGGCTGGAACCAGGGGTGAAGCTGTGTTTGGAAAGAGCTTCTTCCAGCTCTTCGGCGGAACATACCCAGTCGGGGGAGAGGCGATAGATGCGTAGATTCTTAAACCACATGGATACGAAGATAAATAAACAGAAGAAAAAGGGCGGGCGTAAAGCCCGAGGCAATGTTCGATTGTACGCGCAGATCTTCCTGTGCCGCCCCGCCATTTACGGACCCTTGCATTTGCTTGACAGAGCGCGGGAAATGGCCGGTGCAACGCGTTTTTTGCCTGGACTGGCTAACGATTGATGTCGTTATGGCGGGTTTCCCGCACAAAGGGCGCACCAATCGCAACCGTCACCAGACAGATCAGAATCGGGTACCACAAACCATCGTAAATATTGCCAGTGACGGCAATCATGGCAAAGGACAGGGTGGGCAAAAAACCCCCGAACCAGCCATTGCCAATGTGATAAGGCAGGCTCATGGAGGTGTAGCGGATGCGGATCGGGAACATCTCCACCAGCATGGCCGCAATGGGGCCGTAGACCGCGGTTACCAGCCCCACCAGATAGGTCAGCAGAACCACCAGCATCACTTTATTGATCTGCTCCGGGTCTGCGCCGTCCGGGTAGCCGTACTGGCGCATGGTCTGAGTCAACTCATTGCGCAACTCTTGCGAGTGACGGGCAAAATCGGCGCGGCTCAGATGTCCGCCTTCAAAACCATCGATCACATGATCGCCAATGCGTACCTGGGCCACCTGACCGGGTGAACCCTTGACGTTGTTGTAGCTGACCGCGTGGCTGGCCATGTAGGACTTCACGATATCGCAAGAGCTGGTGAAGGTGTGGCTGCCCACCGGATTGAACTGGAAGGAACAACTGGCCGGGTCGGTAATAACAGTGACGGGCGCGTTGCGCTGCGCCTGGACCAAAGCGGGGTTGGCAAAATAGGCCAGGCCCTGGAAGACCGGGTAGTAGGTCAGGGCGGCCAGCAAACAGCCCGTCAGGATGATGGGCTTGCGCCCGATTTGATCCGACAGCCAGCCAAAAAAGATAAATAGCGGGGTGGCCAGTAGCAGTGAAATTACCATCAAGGTTTGCGCCAAGGTGGCATGCAAACCCAGCATTTGGGTGATGAAGAACAAGGCGTAGAACTGCCCCGTGTACCAGACCACGCCTTGGCCGGCCGTCAGGCCGAACAGTGCCAGCAAGGCGATGCGCAGATTCGCCCAGCGCCCGAAGGATTCGGTAATGGGCGAGGTCGACAGCGTGCCTTCTTCCTTGATGTGCTGGAAGGCAGGTGACTCTTTCAGGTTCATCCGTATCCAGACGGAAATCGCCAGCAGCAGCACGGAAATCAGAAAGGGAATGCGCCAGCCCCAAACCACAAATGCTTCTTCCCCGACCAGACTGCGTATGCCCATGATGACCAGCAGGGACAGCAGCAAACCCACGGATGCGGTGGTCTGAATCCAGCTGGTGTAAAAACCGCGACGGTGCTGGGGCGCGTACTCAGCCACATAGGTGGCGGCACCGCCGTACTCGCCACCCATGGCCAGGCCTTGCAGCAGACGCAGGACGATCAGCATGATGGGGGCGGCAATCCCGATGGCTTCATAGCTCGGTAGTACGCCGACCAAAAAGGTGGACAGTCCCATCAGCAAGATTGTGATCAGAAAGGTGTACTTGCGGCCCACGCGGTCGCCAATACGACCAAAGAGCAAGGCTCCAAAGGGGCGTACGGCAAAACCGGCGGCAAAGGCTAACAAGGCAAAGATAAAGCCGGCTGTCGGATTAACGGCGGTAAAGAAGTGTTGCGCCAGAATGGCGGCCATGGAGCCGTACAGATAGAAGTCGTACCACTCGAACATGGTGCCCAGGGCGGAGGCAAAAATAACTTTGCGACCCTGGGTGTCCAGCTTATTCTTGGCTTTCGGGAAGGTTGCACTGGTGATTGTCTGGGGCATGTTCTCAGGCTCTCCAAGGCAAAGACAGTGGGAAACTGACGCGTAAGCGCAGGCCGCTTTCCTGGCCCCCAGTCAGTGGCATGAAGTCGATGGAGGCGCCGTGAATGTCGGCAATCTCCCGCACAATGGCCAGCCCCAGGCCACTACCGTCTGCCTGGTTGCCCATGATGCGATAAAAACGATCAAAAATTCGTGCTTTATGTTCCGTGGGAATGCCGGGGCCGTTGTCCTCGATTTCCAACCAGCCCTTGCCTTGAGTCTGGCCGGTACGCATGGTGATCCAGCCGCCAGCAGGGGTGTAGATCAGGGCGTTATCCAGCAAATTGTTGATCAGCTCATCGAGCAGGACCGGATCCGCTTGCAAGAGGATAGCCTTGGCAGTGTTTTCCAGCCCCAGATCCAGCCCCAGTTTCAAGGCATCGGGCACACGCTGGCCTACATGCAATTCAGTCAGCGTATTCAGGTCCAGGGTTTGTTTGGTAGGGGCGTACAGGACATCGCTGCTTTCGGCACGGGCCAAGGCCAACATTTGGGTGACCAGGCGCGTGGCCCGGTCGATGCCGCGTACCAGTTGTTGCAAGCTGGCTTCGGTCTGCTTGGGGTCGCGCTCGCGCAGGGCCAGTTCGGCTTGGGTGCGTATCCCCGCCAGCGGCGTTTTCAACTGGTGGGCCGCATTGGCCACAAACTGCCTTTGGGTGGCTGAAAATTGTGCCTGCTGGGCCAGGAGTCCATTCATGGCATCAATCAGCGGCACAATTTCGGCAGGTGCCTGCTCTTGATCTACCGGCGATAAATCACCGGGAGCACGAGCACGCAAGCGCGCTTGCAGCAGGTTCAGCGGCTCCAGGCCATGTGTCAGCCCCAGGCCCGCCAGCATGGCCGCCAGCGGTACCAGAATGAATTGTGGTGTCAGCATCCCGATCAGAATTTCTCTGTGTAGCACCGCTCTATGTTCATTGGTTTCGGCAGCAACCGCCAGAAAGGGCATGTCGTTTTTGTCCTTGCCCCCCCAGACATAGGCCAGCCGCAGGCTTTGATCGTCCAGAATAACGTCCCGGTAGCGCAGCAGGTCGGTGTCATACCCCCAACTGTCGGGAACCGGCAAATTCGCGTTGCCAGCCAGTGGCTCGCCATTGGCATCGCGGATTTGCCATAGCGTAGGGGTCGGGCTTTCCTGACGCAAAATTGTCTGTGCCCCGTGCGATAAATGGATGGGCTGGCTCAGATCCTGATGGCTGATTTCCACTCGCAACAAGTCCAGGTGATCGCGCAAGGTGCGGTCGTAAGGGGAGTTCGCAATGTGCTGGGCGATGAAGTAGGTAATGACAATGCCTACCGTCCACAGCAAAAACAAAGGCCCGAAAATCCAGATCATGATCTTGTGAATGAGCGGGCGTGGTGCGACACGCTTGCCTTTGGCAGGCGCAGCCTTGTTGCTGGTTGGGGGCGTAGCGTGCTGCATGGACGATCCTTTAGGCTGGAGCGTCTTCTCGCAATTTTTCCGGTTCCAGACAGTATCCCAGACCACGCACGGTCAGGATGCGTACGCCGCTAGGCTCCAGTTTTTTGCGCAGGCGGTGGATATAGACCTCGATGGCGTTAGGGGTGACTTCCTCACCCCACTCACAGAGCAGATCCACAAACTGGTTCTTGCTGATCATGCGGCCGCTGCGCGACAGGAAAATCTCCAGCAAGCTGGTTTCACGCGCCGACAGCTCCAGGGGCTGATTGTCTATATAAGCCATGCGACCTTTCAGGTCGAAGCTTAGTCGTTTGTGATGCAGCAAGGCGCTGCTGGTGCCGGTGCTGCGACGCGTCAGGGCGCGTACACGGGCTTCCAGTTCGGTCAGGGCAAAGGGTTTGGACATATAGTCGTCCGCGCCCAGGTCCAGACCGCGCACACGCTGTTCGACCGTATCGCTGGCAGTCAGGATCAGAACGGGGAGGGTGTCCTGGCGTTGGCGGATTGACTGCAGCACCGACAGGCCGGGCTTTTTGGGCAGGTCCAGGTCCAGGATCAGAAGGTCAAAGCTTTGCAGCTGCAAGGCCGAGTCGGCGCTATCGCCATCGTGCACGACATCAACCGCATAGCCTTCGTAGCGTAAGGAGCGAGAAAGTCCATCCGCGAGAATACTGTCGTCTTCAGCTATTAGTATGCGCATGACCCTACACAAACAGATGATTGAGTGGCTGTTCGGCATTGTTGCACAAGGCTGTAAGGCTGGTCAGTAGGGGATAACGATGCCGGCTAGTTAATTTATTTGAATATCTGTGTATATATACAGTATAATTTGATGCAATAATTAGGTTTGATTTTTAATTGCCGTGCCCGTCCGTTGGGGCGCCATTCCACAGTCAAGGATTTTTCATGGACGATAAAAACAGCAAAGCAGTGGCCTCGGAACGTTCCAAAGCGTTGGCCGCCGCTCTGTCGCAAATCGAAAAGCAGTTCGGCAAGGGCTCGATCATGCGTTATGGCGACGACAACGTCGAGCATGACATCCAGGTGGTCTCCACGGGTTCCTTGGGTCTGGACATTGCTTTGGGCGTCGGTGGTCTGCCACGTGGTCGCGTTATTGAAATTTACGGCCCGGAATCTTCGGGTAAAACCACGCTGACCCTGCAAGTGATTGCAGAGATGCAAAAGCTCAAAGGCACATGTGCCTTTATTGACGCCGAACACGCGCTGGACGTGCAATACGCTCAAAAACTGGGCGTGAATCTGGGTGATCTGTTGATCTCCCAGCCTGATACCGGCGAGCAGGCTCTGGAAATTACCGAAGCCCTGGTGCGTTCGGGTTCGGTAGACCTGATTGTTATCGACTCGGTGGCTGCCTTGACTCCCAAGGCTGAAATCGAAGGCGATATGGGCGATTCCTTGCCCGGTCTGCAGGCCCGTCTGATGAGCCAGGCCCTGCGTAAATTGACGGCCACCATCAAACGCGCTAACTGCATGGTCATCTTCATTAACCAGATCCGTATGAAGATTGGCGTCATGTTCGGCAACCCTGAAACCACCACGGGTGGTAACGCGCTGAAGTTTTACTCCTCCGTGCGTCTGGATATTCGCCGTATCGGTTCCATCAAGCGTGGCGACGAAATGGTGGGTAACGAGACCCGCGTTAAAGTGGTCAAGAACAAGGTTGCGCCTCCTTTCAAGCAAACCGAATTCGACATCATGTATGGCAGCGGTATTTCCCGTGAAGGCGAGATTATCGATCTGGGTGTACAAACCGGCGTGGTCGACAAGGCAGGTGCCTGGTATAGCTACGACGGCAACCGCATTGGTCAGGGTAAGGACAATGTGCGTGAATTCCTGAAAGAGCGCCCCGAGTTGGCCCGCGAAATCGAAAACAAAGTGCGTGAAAAGCTGGGCGTTGCCCTGATGAGCGCTGCTGTCAGCCGTCCAGCCGCTGCTCCTGTGGTTGATCCGGCCGAGGGAGAAGTCTGATTTTTCCCCCAGAGTTCGATGACGAACCCTTTGAGACAGACCCGGAGGAAATCCGGGAACGTAAACAAGCTCAAAGGGAGCGCGTTGCTGCGCTTTCTGCCCGGCCCACTCGGGCGGGCAGAAACGTAGAAGATAGCTTGGGCGACAATGCTCCTGCTGCTGAAAAGAAAGCCCCGTCCAAACGGCCGGGGCTGTCTCTTAAAGCCAGAGCGTTGAATTTTTTATCCCGACGCGAATACTCGCGCCTGGAGTTGGGCCGCCGTCTGGCACCCCATGCAGAAACCGCTGAAGAAGTGGAAGCTTTGCTCGACGCCCTGGTCGAACAGAAGTGGCTGTCCAACGAGCGCTTCGCACATAGTGTCGTCAATCGCCGTGCCTCGCGTGTGGGCACCCGAGTCATTCTGCAAGAACTGCGCCAGCATGGCGTGGATGTGGAACAGACCGAAATCATCAAAGAAGAATTGATGGCGACCGAACTGGAACGGGCCAAGCACGTGTGGAGCAAGAAATTCAGTGCGCCGCCCGATGATCCCCGCAGTTACGCCAAACAATATCGCTTCATGGCCAGCCGAGGCTTCTCGGGCCGTATCTTGCAGCAGATTCTGGGTGATTGGGAAGACGATCCGGCTTGAATAAGCCATCTGCAATGCTTCGTTTTGCTGTGTTTCTTGCTTGTCTGCTGCCGCCATCAAAAAACGTGGCCTCGTTCAAGTTGGCATGAGCCCGCCCGCCTGTACTTTTCCTCTATTTACATAGTGCTTGCAACAGAGTTTTGCCATGCCATTGCTAAATGGCTCAAGACTGCGCCGCCACAATCCCTTGCAGGCTTTTGAAGCAGGTTTCGCGTGCCTGTGCCAAAAAGGCCTGTACATAATCCGCCTGTAAATCCTCACTGCGTACCGTGGCGTAAAGCGTGCGCCAGACACCATGTTCTCCCAAGCGGCACGTGCGTATCGAAGCCGGGTTCAGGAACTCCGTCAAGGCCCAGTTCGGCAAAGCTGTCACACCGCGCTGGCTGGCAACCAGTTGCACGATCATGGGCGTTAGCTCGGCCTGCCGAATCGCAGCGGGCTCCACATCGGCTGGCGTCAGGAACTGCGTAAAAATATCCAGACGATTGCGTTCTACCGGGTAGGTAATCAGAACCTGATCGGTCAATTGGAAAGGTTCTACATAGCGGTACTGCGACAAGGGGTGCTGGTTGGAGACAGCCAGCACCAGCTCGTAGCGAAACAGGGGTTCGTAATGGACAGCCGGATTGTCCTGCGGGTCCGAGGTGATCACCACATCCAGATCCCCGCGCATCAAGGCGGGCAAGGGCGCAAAGGAAAAAGCCGCGCTCAAGTCCAGCGTGACGTCAGGCCATTGCTGCCTGAATGCGTCCAGTGCTGGCATCAGCCATTGAAAGCAGGAGTGGCAATCAATGGCCACATGCAGGCGTCCCGTGCGTCCGGCGGCCAGTCTTTGCAGATCGCGCTCGGTGGCGCGTACACGCGGCAGGATGTCATCGGCCAGCGTCAGGATACGCAGAGCGGCGGTGGTCAGGCGGGCAGGGCGGGTGCGGCGGTTCAGCAATTGCACTTGAAGCCGCACTTCCAGGTCGCGAAGCTGGTGCGAGAGGGCGGACTGCGTAACATGCAGGCGCTCGGCGGCTTCTTGCAAGCTGCCGCTGTCGCGGATGGCGCTCAGGGTTTCGAGATGGCGGATTTCAAGCATGTTGAGGAAAATTCATAATTAGCATGGTGTATTTGATTTTTTTTCAAATAAGTATACAGGCACAATAGATTTCAAACGCCTGATACGGGCCTTTTATTTCTAATTTATGGGCTTACTATGACTATTATTCATAATCTGGGTTTTCCTCGCATGGGCGCGCAGCGCGAATTGAAGCGCTCTTTGGAAGCCTATTGGGCCGGTCAGGTAAGCCAGCAAGAGCTTTTGGAAACAGGCAAAGCCTTGCGCGCCCAGCATTGGGGTTTGCAAGGCAAGGCTGGGCTGGATACGGTGCCTGTGGGCGATTTTGCCTGGTATGACCAGATTCTGGAGTGGAGCACCTTGCTGGGAGCGGTTCCCGCCCGTTTCGGCCAGGCTGAAAATGCACCCGTGTCATTGGATACCTTGTTTCGCATGGCGCGTGGCCGTGCGCCCAGCGGCACCCCTGCCGCTGCTTGTGAAATGACCAAGTGGTTCGATACAAACTACCACTACATCGTGCCCGAATTCACACCAGGTCAAAGCTTCCGGATTGCCCGTGAATTCTTGTTTGAGCAGATTGAAGAGGCCAAGGCTCTGGGGCACAAGGTCAAGCCCATGATTCCCGGACCCTTGACCTGGTTGTGGCTGGGCAAGGGCGATGCCTATGAGGGCTCGGCAGACGCGGGCAAGCTGGCCTTGCTGGATACTTTGCTGCCTGTGTATGAACAAGTGCTGGCCCGTTTCAAAGCTCAGGGTGTGGAATGGGTACAGATTGACGAACCTGTTCTGGTTCTGGATTTGCCTCAAGCGTGGCAAGACGCCTTCCGTCGCGTTTATCAAGGTCTGAATCAATCCGGCTTGAAGCTGCTGCTGGCGACTTATTTTGATGATCTGCATAAGAACGTCGCGGTATTGAAGGATTTACCCGTGGCGGGTGTGCATGTGGATGCGGTGCGCGCTCCGGCTGCTTTGCAGGCCGTACAAGCGGTATTGGGGCAAGACCAGGTGCTGTCTGCCGGTGTGATTTCGGGTCGGGATATTTGGCGCACGGATCTGCAAAAAACGGTTCAAACCTTGAAGCCCTTGAAAGCGGTTTTGGGCGAGCGCCTGTGGATTGCGCCATCCTGCTCGCTGCTGCATGTCCCTGTGGATGTGCAAAGTGAAACCGGCCTGGACGCTGAATTGAAGAGCTGGTTGTCCTTTGCGGTGCAAAAACTGGATGAGCTGAGACTGTTGCAAGGATTGCTGGACGGCACTTTGGACGAAGCGGGTCAGCAAGCGGTTCGAGCTCAGCAAGCTGCTTTGCAAACGCGCCGTGAGTCCAAGCGTACGCATAATCCTGCCGTGCAAGCCCAGATGGCCAAGATTGACCAGCTCAAGCGTCAACGTACGCCCTTCGCGCAGCGTATCCAGGCCCAGCGCAACAAGCTGAAGTTACCCGCCTATCCCACCACCACGATCGGTTCGTTTCCTCAGACCACGGAAATTCGTACTGCTCGCCGCGACTGGCGTGGGGGAGCCCTGAGTGACGCGGCTTATGAAAAAGCCATGCAGGCAGAAATCGAGCAAGTTATTCGTTTTCAGGAGCGGATCGGTCTGGACGTGCTGGTGCATGGCGAGGCCGAGCGCAACGATATGGTGGAGTACTTTGGTGAACTGCTGGGTGGTTTTGCCTTTACACAAAACGGTTGGGTACAAAGCTACGGGTCGCGTTGCGTAAAGCCGCCTATTATCTTTGGGGATGTGCTGCGCATCACGCCCATGAGTGTGGCCTGGTCCTCCTACGCCCAATCACTGACTGATCGGCCCGTCAAAGGCATGTTGACGGGGCCAGTGACGATGTTGCAGTGGTCTTTTGTTCGTGACGACCAGCCCCGTGCCGATACTTGCCGCCAGCTGGCTTTGGCCTTGCGGGATGAAGTTTCTGATCTGGAACAGGCCGGCATTCGTGTCATCCAGCTGGATGAACCCGCTTTCCGCGAAGGCTTGCCGCTCCGTCAGGGTGATTGGCAGGCCTACCTGGATTGGGCGGTGGATTGCTTTCGCCTGTCCACCAGCGCGGTGTCCGATGAAACCCAGATTCACACGCATATGTGCTATTCGGAGTTCAACGACATCATGCAATCCATTGCCGAGATGGACGCGGATGTGATCACGATTGAAACCTCGCGTTCCAATATGCTCTTGCTGAATGCCTTCGAGAATTTTGAGTATCCCAATCATATAGGCCCAGGCGTTTATGACATTCACTCGCCCAATGTGCCTGATAAGGACTGGATAGTGCGCTTGATGGGCGAGGCGGCCAAGCGCTTGCCCGCCGACCGTTTGTGGGTGAATCCCGACTGCGGTTTGAAGACGCGAGCGTGGTCTGAAACTGAGGCTGCCTTGCTGGCCATGGTGGATGCGGCCAAAGCATTGCGGGCGGCAGCCTGATTTGGTGCAGGCTTGAAATAAGCCGCTTGAATAGATTGACAGGGCAGGGCGCTTTTCGTCCTGCCACTCGATTTCCCAGGCTGGATGAAAACGACCGCCCGTCAGGTGGTCGTTTTTTTCATGCAAATTTGGTATACCGTAGGATCGACACCGCGTAGATCCTGTGTTTGGCCCGCTTGGGATGCGCTTACAGATTATGTAAGTGGCTGATACGGAACATACGAGGTGCGTTATACTTGATCAGTTTCAATCTTGCCGCCCCGTTCATATCAATGCCTTTGTCCCCGCCGTCCGTCGCCCGTGAACCATTGCATACGCGTACCATCACGGTAGAGTCGTTTGCACGGGAAGATGGCCTCTGGGACCTGGAGGCCTCGCTGCTGGATGTGAAGTCCTACGACTTTCCCATACGCAACGGCCAAACCCATAAGGCAGGTGATCCTGTCCACCTGATGCATCTGCGTATCACTATCGATAGCAGCTTTGCCATTGTGGATGCCGTGGCGGTCTACGATGCAGCCCCTTACCAGGACAACTGTTCGTCCATTGCGGACGCCTACCAGAAGTTGGTGGGCCTGAATTTGCTCAAGCAGTTTCGTCAGGGTGTCAAAGAGCGCTTTGGGCGTTCGGCTGGCTGTACGCACATGAGCGAGCTGGCACAAGTGTTGCCAACCGCCGCCGTACAAACCATGGCCGGGCGACGTCGCAGCAGCGGGGAATCAGAGATTTATCGCACCGACAAGCAGCCTTTCCATCTGGATGGCTGCCATGCCTTGCGTTTGAGCGGTCCCGTGGTTGAGGAGTTTTATCCCGTCTGGTATCGACCTAAAGTCACAGACGGGGTGGATTAGTTTTTTGTTTTAGTCAGGTCTCGGGCTCAGGCCTGGAGTTCCTGCCTTCTTTTTTTATTGTGTTTTTAGACTGACAGGTATCACATGAAAATTCACGAATATCAGGGCAAAGCACTGCTTAAGCAGTTTGGCGTTGCCGTGCCACGCGGAATTCCTGCCTTCTCCGTCGATGAAGCGGTTGCAGCTGCGCAGGAGCTGGGTGGCTCTGTGTGGGTTGTCAAAGCCCAGATTCACGCCGGTGGCCGTGGCAAGGGCGGTGGCGTCAAGCTGGCTCGCTCGATGGACGAAGTGCGTCAACTGGCCTCGGAAATCCTGGGCATGCAGCTGATCACTCACCAAACTGGCCCTGAAGGCCAGAAAGTGGGTCGCCTGCTGATCGAGGAAGGCGCGGACATCAAGAAGGAATACTACGTCGGTATCGTTACCGACCGTGCTACCCAGCGCGTGGCCGTAATGGCTTCCAGCGAAGGCGGCATGGAAATTGAAGAAGTGGCCGAGCGCGACCCCGACGCCATCCTGAAAGAATTCGTGGACCCTGCTGTTGGCCTGACCAACGAGCAAGCCACCAAGCTGGCTCGCGGTATCGGCGTTCCTGACGCTTCTATCGAAAAAGCCGTTGCTGAATTCCAGAAGCTGTACAAGTGCTACACCGAAACCGACGCTGAACTGGCCGAGATCAACCCTCTGATCCTGACCGGCTCGGGCGACATCATCGCTCTGGACGCCAAGTTCAACTTCGACGGCAACGCTTTGTTCCGTCACCCCGATATCGTGGCTTTCCGTGACCTGGCTGAAGAAGATCCTGCTGAAGTTGAAGCCAGCAAGTACGACCTGGCCTACATCCAGCTGGACGGCAACATTGGCTGCCTGGTGAACGGTGCAGGTCTGGCCATGGCGACCATGGACACCATCAAGCTGTTTGGCGGCGAGCCTGCCAACTTCCTGGACGTGGGCGGTGGCGCTACGGCCGAAAAAGTTACTGAAGCCTTCAAGATCATGTTGGCCAACAAGGGCGTCAAAGCCATTCTGGTTAACATCTTCGGCGGCATCATGCGCTGCGACGTGATCGCTGAAGGCGTGATCGCTGCGTGCAAGGCCGTCAACCTGAACGTGCCTCTGGTGGTACGCATGAAGGGTACCAACGAAGAGCTGGGCAAGAAAATGCTGGCCGATTCCGGTCTGCCCATCATCAGTGCTGACACCATGGCCGAAGCGGCGACTGCTGTTGTCGCTGCCGCCAAGTAAGAAAAGGTTGAGGATTAGCAAATGTCGATTCTGATCAATAAAGACACCAAAGTCATCACGCAAGGGATCACCGGCAAGACCGGCCAGTTCCACACCCGCATGTGCCGTGAATACGGTAACGGCATGGAAGCCTTTGTGGCTGGCGTGAACCCCAAGCGTGCTGGTGAGGATTTCGAAGGTGTACCTATTTACGCCTCCGTGTCCGACGCCAAGGCTGAAACCGGCGCAACCGTGTCGGTTATCTACGTTCCACCCGCAGGCGCTGCGGCTGCCATCTGGGAAGCTGTTGAAGCTGACCTGGACCTGGTTATCTGCATTACCGAGGGCATCCCTGTTCGCGACATGCTGGAAGTTCGCAACCGCATGCGCGCAGAAAACCGCAAAACCCTGTTGTTGGGCCCGAACTGCCCCGGTCTGATCACTCCTGACGAGCTGAAGATCGGTATCATGCCCGGCCACATTCACCGCAAGGGCCGCATCGGTGTGGTCAGCCGCTCCGGCACGCTGACATACGAAGCCGTTGCTCAAGTAACTGAACTGGGCCTGGGTCAATCCTCGGCTGTGGGTATCGGTGGCGACCCAATCAACGGTCTGAAGCACATCGACGTGCTCAAGATGTTCAACGACGATCCTGATACCGATGCCGTTATCATGATTGGCGAGATCGGCGGTCCAGACGAAGTCAACGCGGCTTTGTGGGCTAAAGACAATATGACCAAGCCTGTTGTTGGCTTTATCGCTGGTGTGACAGCGCCTCCCGGAAAACGCATGGGTCACGCTGGTGCCCTGATCTCCGGTGGTGCCGACACGGCCGACGCCAAGCTGGAAGTGATGGAAGCTTGCGGTATTCGTACCACTCGCAACCCGTCCGAAATGGGCAAGCTGCTCAAAGAAGTGCTGTAAATAGTAGTACCGGGGCCCGCTTTGGCGGGCTCTTTGTCTGGCTGCCCTGTGCAGCCGGGCAAAATTGGCCAGCCGGTTTCGTCAAGAAAAACACCACAACCCGGCGCATTCCTTCCCGAATCTGGCCAGCCTGATCATGCTCAAACGAATCAAGTAAGAAAAAGAAGCCCCGATGTTGCACAGGCTATGATTAGTTTGCTGCTTTAAGGGGCGTTGTTGTCTTGGGACAGCCTGGCGACAGAAAAAGAGCGTTTGTCCCGCGGCTGGGAAGAGAACTCACGTTTAGCTATACGGGAACGAAATGATTGAATTCCTCCAAACCCTGCATTGGGGTTCACTGTTTCAAATTGTACTGATTGATATTTTGCTCGGTGGCGACAATGCCGTCGTGATCGCACTTGCCTGTCGCAACTTGCCCAAGCAGCAGCGCATGCAAGGCATTTTGTGGGGGACAGCAGGCGCAATTATCCTGCGTGTAGTCCTGATTTTCTTTGCTCTGACCTTATTGGATCTGCCGTTTTTGAAAGTGGTGGGCGGTCTTTTGCTCTTGTGGATCGGGATCAAGCTGCTGATGCCGGACGACGACGCACACGGCAATATTCAAGGGGGCGGAACCGTCTGGGCTGCCGTCAAAACCATCATCATTGCGGATTTCGTGATGAGCCTGGATAACGTGATTGCCATTGCCGGTGCAGCACAAAACGCGCACCTGGATCATCAACTGGGCTACGTGATCTTTGGTTTATTGCTAAGTGTCCCCATTATTGTCTGGGGCAGCACCCTGGTTTTGAAACTGATCGACCGTTTCCCTATTGTCGTCACCCTGGGCGGTGCCTTGCTGGGCTGGATTGCAGGCGGCATGCTGGTCACGGACAAGATTGTGGAAAATCAATTTGGCGTGCAGCCCCAGCCTGTTAAACTCGGGGTCGAGATTGTTTGTGCCTTATTAGTGGTGGCGCTGGGCAAATGGCTGGCGCACCGTAAAGGTTCTACCAAGGAAGCTTAGTTCTATGGCAATTTTTAAATCCTCCGACGCCAAAGGTCAGGAAAGCGGTTTGTCCCTGCTGCAAGGCTTAGGGATCCTGGCCATTATCGGTATTGTTGCTGCCGCCATCGTGCGCTATTTTGCTGCATGACCGCTGTGGCTTCTACTCCTCAGGAATTGGTTATTGCCACTCGTGCCAGTCAACTGGCCTTGTGGCAAGCCAAGCATGTTCGCGACCTTTTGCAGCAGCTGTACCCGCAGTGCAAGGTGTCCTTGCTGGAAATGACAACCCGTGGTGACCAGATTCTGGATCGTACGCTGTCCAAAGTGGGTGGCAAGGGCCTGTTTGTCAAAGAGCTGGAAACCGCCTTGCTGGATGGCCGCGCCCATCTGGCGGTGCACTCCCTGAAAGACGTGCCGGTGGTGTTGCCCGAGTCCTTTGACCTGCCCATCATCATGGAGCGGGACGACCCACGCGATGCTTTTGTTTCCAATACTTATCCCAATCTTGAGGCTTTACCTGCTGGTGCCATCGTAGGCACTTCCAGTTTGCGCCGCGAGTCTCAGATTCGAGAGCGCTACCCGCACCTGGACATCCGTCCCCTGCGTGGCAATGTCCAGACCCGTTTGTCCAAGCTGGATCGTGGCGATTACGACGCCATTATTCTGGCTTCGGCTGGTTTGCGTCGTCTGGAATTGGCCGAGCGTATTCGCGATTACATCTCGACCGAAGACAGCTTGCCTGCCGCCGGGCAGGGGGCCTTGGGTATCGAGATTCTGAAAACTCGTACCGATGTGGCTCAATGGTTGGCGCCTTTGGCGCATTCCACCAGCCACGTATGTGCCTTGGCCGAGCGTGCCGTATCGCGTGCCTTGGGTGGTTCCTGTCAGGTGCCATTGGCGGCTTATGCCACACTGAATGGCGAGGAGCTGAGCCTGAGCGGCCTGGTTGCCGAACCTGATGGCTCCACGGTGTACCGCGCTCAGATCACGGGTGCGGCCAAAGATGCGGAAGCCTTGGGTCTGTCGCTGGCGGAAGATCTGAAGCAGCAAGGTGCTCAAGCCATTCTGGATCGCTTGCTTACGGAACAGCCCGCAGAAGGCGAGTAAAGCGGCATGAACCTGCCCTGTGTATTACTGACCCGCCCCGCGGGACGGAACGAAACCCTGTCGGCTGCCTTGGCCGCGCAGGGTTTTTCTTCCTTGCTTATGCCCGCCTTGAGCCTGGAAGCGCAAAACCTGTCCGAAGAACAATGGCAAGATCCCAAGGATTTTGACCTGGTGCTCTTTGTAAGCAGCAGTGCGGTCAATTTTTACTTTGCGGCTTTGCAAGCGCGCGGTCAACGCTGGCCTGACAAGGTATTGCTGGCTGCAGTTGGTTTTGCTACCGCCGCCTGTTTGCGCGCCCAGCCGGGCGTTTCCCCAGATGCCGTACTTCACCCTGAAAATACGGATTCCTTGCAGGACTCAGAGGCTCTGTGGGCGGTGCTGGAGCCTCGACTGGCGCAATTTGAGCGGGTTCTGATTGTGCGCGGTCATAGCGGTCGTGAATGGTTGGGACAGCAGCTGGAAAATCACGGTATTCAGGTCCAGCGCCTGGCGATTTACCAGCGTAGCCCCGCCCAGTGGAGTACAGAGCAGGGCCGTCAAATTCGTGACAGTTTGCAGGCGGGCCGTCTGGCCGTGTTGCTCAGCAGTTCTCAAAGCGCCGATGCGGTTTTCGCCAATGTACAAAGCCTGGGTTTACTGGATGTTTGGGCGCAATGTGCCTATGTGGTCATACATCCGCGTATTGAAGAACATTTACAGTCCTTATTGTTGCAGGCTGGAATCGCAGCGCCACCAATGGTAAAAAGGTGTACGCCAGACGATGATGACATTGTCGCTGCCTTGATGGCGGTGCTCTCGCGCGATTAGCCTCACACGGATTACAATCTTGCCATGAACGATAAAACAGAGAACGCATCCGCAAGCGAACCGGAGACTTCCATTTCCAGCCCAGCCAATACAGCGGCTCCTCGTCCGTATTCCGAACCCAAAGACAGCACCACTACGCCGCAAAAGCGTAAAAGTGGCGCGGGTCCGGCTTATGCTTTGACGGCTGTTGTGGTGGTGCTGGCCGCTGCCGGTCTTTGGTACCAGAATTCATTGCTGGAAAAGCATAAGGCCGAGCTGCAAGCCCAGCTGGCGACCAATATCAACACCACAGAGCAGGCGCGCCAAACCGCGCAGCAGGCCCTCGCCTTGGCGCAGCGTCAATCCGACAAGCTTGCCCAGCTGGAAAAATCCTTTAACGATTCCACCGAACAGTTTCATGATCTGAGCCAAGCCTTCCAGACCATGACAGACAGCGGTTCGGAACTGGTTTTGCTGAACGATATTGATCATCTCGCCACGATTGCGCAGCAACAGCTGATGCTGGGTGGCAATGTGGCCAATGCCATCGTTTCTCTGGAAGCTGCTCAGGCGCAATTGGCTCGTGCCAATCGCGTCGGTCTGGCTTCCTTGCAACAAACACTGAATGGCGATCTGGAACGCCTGCGCGCCGCTGCCACGGTGGATGTGGCCTCCTTGTCGCGTCAACTGGATACCTTGTCGCGCTACGTCTCGGAAGCGCCTTTGCTGGTGCCGGATGACGTTGCCGGTGGTGCGAATACTGAAGCGCTGGACTTGCAGTCCGACGTTCAGGAACCTACGGAACTGGCCGCTGATGCCCCTTGGTGGGAGCGCAGCTGGAATACGGTGGAACAGTGGGGTAGCAGCGCCTGGCGCTCGGTCAGCCACGATCTGGGGCAGTTTGTCTCCATCCGCCGTGTCGACGATGCCGCCGCCTTGCTGATGTCGCCCGATCAGGCTGCCCGTCTGCGAGAGAACCTGCGTCTGCGCATTATGGCCGCCCAACTGGCCATGATGATGAACCAGTCCGCCGTCTGGCAGACCGAGCTGAACGCAGTCGCGACGGCGCTGGAAAAACGCTTTGATACGCAATCCGGTCAGGTTCAGCAGGCCTTGCGTCTGACCCGCCAATTGCAGGACACCCGCATCGGTGCTCGTTTGCCTACCGTGAATAACACCTTGGCGGCTATTGAAAGCCTGCGTCAGGCTCAGGCCGGTCGCAGTCAGGATAATGCCGACGACACCAAGACCGAGCAGGGCGATACGGATCCTGTTTTGTCCGACCCTCCTCAATCCACAGAGCCTGCCAGCCAGGAGGAGCCCGCTGCTCCTGCTGCCGAACAGACTGAGTCTGCGACTCCCGCTCAGTCCGAGACGGAACAGCCCGCTCAGGCGCAGGGGTAAGGTATGCGTACTTGGTTCTGGACTCTCATCTTATTTATCGCCGCAGTCGCGCTGGCTCTGGTCTTGCGTGAACACGCCGGTAACGTCTATTTAGTCACGCCGCATTATTTGGCGCGCGCCTCGCTGACTTACGTGGTTCTGTGCACGCTGGGGCTGTTCATCGTGCTGTACGTACTGCTGCGCCTGCTGGCCTGGTTCAGCGATGGTCCGGAGCGTTTCCGCCTGTGGCGTGGTCGTCGCGCTCAACGCCGTGACCAGGCTTTGCTGGAAACTGGATGGATCAGCATTCTGGAAGGTCGTTACGAGCAAGCTGAAAAAGACTTGATGAAGCTGATGAGCAAAACCCGCTCGCAGTCCAGCAAGGTCGTGGCAGGTTTGGCAGCAGCGCGTGCTGCGCATTATCAAGGTCAGATTGCTCAACGTGACGAAGCCTTGGCCGCCGCTCGTGCTGCCGCTGGCGATGATGCTCGTTTGAACGAGGCCAGTGCCGTGGCTTCGGCCGAGCTGTACCTGGATCAGAATCGTACCGAAGAAGCCATCGAGCTGCTGCAGGATTTGCAGGATGCCAGTTCGCGCCACTTGCACGCCACTCGTTTGTTGTTGCGCGCCTATCGTCAGCAAGGTAATGCTGAACGTGTTTACGAGTTGACCCGTTTGCTGGTGCGCCGCAGTGGGATCGAACGTCAAGAGGCACTGAACCACATCGAATTTGCCGCTGCTGCTCGTTTGCGTGTGGGTGGTGCTGAACAGTTCAAGGCCTTATGGTCGGATCTGAAGTCCGAAGAAAAGATCCTGCCCGGCGTCGCGCTGGAAGCTGCCCTGATTCAAGAACATGAAGGTAATTACGAAGAAGCCGGTCGTATCCTGGAGCCTGCGATTGCAGTCAGTTTCGACAGCCGCTTGCTGGAAGCCTACGCCCAGTGCCCACCTGAATATGTGGGCCGCCGCTTGGCCAAGGCCGAAGAGTGGCTGCGCAGTCAGCCCAACAATCCGGTCTTGCTGTCCACCCTGGGCCATCTGTGTCTGACCAGCCAATTGTGGGGGCAGGGCGAGCATTACCTGTTGCGTAGCCTGAAAATCCAGGGCGATCTGCGTAATCATGCTTTGCTGGGTAATCTGTACGACAGCCTGGGTCGCCACGACGAAGCCGTCTCTTACTGGCGCAAGGCCGCCTCCATGGCCGGCACCTTACCGATTCTGGCGGTCAGTACGGCTTTGCCAGCAGCGGATACTCGTCATGACCCTAGCCATACCGATGCGGACAGCCTGCCATCGCAGGATGACGACGATCTGCCGCATTACACCTATGCCGCCAGCGTCGTGGCCGAGGACCTGCCAGATCAGGGCCGTCCATTGCCTGTGGTGGCCGAGCCAGTGCCTCCTGCTGCCACGCCTTCGCAAGACAGCTTGAGCTCCTCTTCGGATCTGGATGATTACTTTGATACGGCTCCCATCCCTGGGGTCGATCTCTCTCAAACTTCGGATCGTCCTCGACGCTCCAACGATTAATTTCTTTTATTTTTAAAGGTTTGCACGAATGAGCCTCGCCCAAGTACCTGCTGGCAAGAAACTGCCCGACGAGATCAACGTAGTCATCGAAATCCCCATGAACTCGGACCCCGTCAAATACGAAGTTGACGAGAACGGCGTGGTTTTTGTGGACCGTTTCATGCTGACCGCCATGCACTACCCCTGCAACTACGGCTACGTTCCACAAACCATTTCGGACGATGGCGACCCGGTTGACGTGCTGGTGATTGCTCCTTTCCCAATCCAGATCGGTGCCGTGATTCCTTGCCGTCCTATCGGCGTGCTGCATATGGACGACGAAGGCGGTGGCGATGCCAAACTGCTGGCCGTGCCTACCGACAAGCTGTACCCCCTGTACCGCAACGTGAAGTCGCCTGAAGATCTGCAGCCTGAAGAGCTGGAGCGCATCAAGCACTTTTTCGAGCACTACAAAGACATCGAAAAAGGTAAATGGGTCAAGGTCAAGGGCTGGGACGGTATCGAAGCTGCCAAGAAAGAGCTGGTAGACGGTGCCAAGCGCTTTGCTGACGGCCAGGCAAAATGAGTACCGTCATCCCCGCACCCGCCGTTGCGGCCCTGAACGTACAGGGCAGTGAGCAGGTTTTTCCTGTACGCCGCATTTACTGCGTCGGCCGCAATTACGTCGAGCATGCACAGGAAATGGGCTTTACCGGTCGCGAAGATCCTTTTTTCTTCTGCAAACCGGCGGACTCCATCTTGAACGTGCTGCCCGGCCAGGTCTGCGACATGCCTTATCCCTCTCGCACCCAGGATCTGCATCACGAGATCGAACTCGTCGTGGCTTTGTCCAAGGGCGGGCGTGATCTGACTGTGGAGCAGGCTGCTGAATGTGTGTGGGGATACGCGGTGGGTCTGGACATGACCCGCCGGGATTTGCAGACGCAAGCCAAAAAAGCTGGTCGCCCCTGGGAAGTGGGCAAAGCCTTTGACCACTCCGCGCCGACCGGCCCTCTGGTCCCACGCAGCCGTATTGGCGAGCTGTCCCAAGGTGCCATCACCCTGGACGTCAACGGCGAGCGTCGCCAGACCGGCGATTTGAATCAGCTGATCTGGAATGTGGCTGAATCCATCGCTTACCTGTCGGGCCTGTTCGAGTTGTTCCCAGGCGACATCATTTTCACGGGAACCCCAGCCGGTGTCGGCTCGGTGGAACGTGGCGATGTGATGCACGGGGCGATCGACGGTCTGGGTAGCATAGAGGTGCGTCTGGTCTAAGCCATCGGCTTGAAGAAAAAATCGCCTCCAGGCGTAATGCCAGTCAGTTAACACTGACTGGCATTTTTATTGGCCGTGCAGTGAGCAAGTTGTTTTTTGGGGTACGCGGTCACTACTCATGAGTAACATGCTTTTCGGGGCGTAATGAGCCCATAGGTATTAAAGCCGGACAAACCTATCCCGCTCGGCTTTTGCGAATATTCCGGCCCGCTGCCAAGGGGCAGACTGTGAACTGACTTTTGGGAGATTCCAATGAGACAGTTCATCAGACGGCAGCGCGGCCAGGGCATGGTCGAGTATTTAATTATTGTGGCTTTGGTCGCGGTGGCGGCTATTGCCGTTTATCAGTCCTTTGGTCAGGTGATTCGCAATCAGACCGCGGCCATGGCCAAGGAACTGGCGGGGGAGGATGGCTCCGAGCAGACTCAGCAAGCGCAATCGGCCGCTTCTGCTGCGGCCGCTCAAGGCAGTGCCAAGAGCTTGAAATCCTTTACGGGCAATGCGCAATGACGCCGCCCAACCGACCACAAGAGGGGGCGGTGTTGGCCTGGGGGCTGATAGCGCTGGCACTTCTGTCTGTCGCCTGGGGCGGCTACTTTCATGTGAACCAGATTGCCGAGCAGCAAGGGCGTTTGTCCCTGGTGCTGGATGCGGCTGCCTATGGTGCGGCCACCGAGCAGGCACGTACCTTGAACTTGCTGGCTTATATCAATCGGGCGCAGTTGGGGCATCAACTGGCTTTGGGTCATTTATTGACCTTGGCAACATGGGACAGGGCAGCGCAAACCCAGTCCGGGCAAGCGCGTAGGGCGAATCCGCCTGTGCACTTGGTCGCCATGATGTTTGGTCCTGCACATGGACTGGCGTATACCCAGGCGCGATCTGCTGGAGACAATCAGCAGGCTTTGGAGCAGGCTTTCCAGGCCCATCAGCGTTTGATTCAGGACGTGCTGGCGCTGGCCCAAGAGCAATTGGTAGAGGGTTTACCGCAACGGAGACAAGCCATTATTCAGGCGACCTTGGATGGCAGTTTGCCGGATTGGCCGGCTCAAGCCATTCGCTGGCAGTTTGAGCAGGACGGCTGGCCGCAGTTTCTGTTGCTACAGTCCGGACAAGCCCAATGGCAGTCGGGCTTGGCGCATCTGGTGTCTTTATACGGGTTTTTGTCCCCACGGGATTACGAGGCTCGCTCTTATCCCGGTGTCGATCGGCGTTGCCCTTTGAGGCAGCATCGTTTGCGTCGTGCTGGTCGTACCGAGTTTGACCGTTCGGGCCGCTGGCATTCCAACGATACGCAGTCCATGCATATGGTTCGCTCCAACCGTTGGATAGGCTGTTATTTCCGTGAATATGCCATGGCGTGGGCCTTGCAAACGCCAACTCATGCGTCCGGAATTGATGCGCCAGACGACTTTTCAGGGCAGAGCTTCTGGAAGTGGGCGCTGGAGCAGGGCAATAGCTCTTTGCTATCGGCTCAAGGCAATACAGTGGCGCAATCCTGGGCGCGGCGAGATGCCAGACCCTGGAGTCAAAGGTCATGGGTAGACGGGTATGCCTTGGCTGATTCTGAAAAGAGAGCAGGCCCCGATCTGGTGTTGACATTACAGGCTCAAGGCCATTGGGGACAAACCGTTCATACACGGGCGGCGGCGCAATCATTTTTCTCCCTGCCACCGGATAGGGCAGATTCTGGTGTGGATGCCAAGCCCAGCCTGTTTTTGCCCTTTTGGCAGGCACGGCTGATGGATGCAGGAGGCCGCCAATTATGAACACGCGACAAAAAGGGATCGCACTGGTCGAGGCCTGTTTGCTGGGTGTGGTGTTGGGCCTGATGGTGATGGCGGGACGTTGGCTGATGCAGCAGCAGTATCGCTTGCAGCAAATGCAGCAGAGTACACACTTGAGCCTGTTCACGCACGATGCCCATGGCAAGCCAGTTCGAGCAGTGAGCAGCCCCGTTCAAGAAGCAGTACCGACCCGTTTTTCGGAGTCGCCGATAGCGACAACCCAGCCCTTGCAATGGGAGCTTTTGAGCTTGCGCAGTGGATTCTGGACGGCACAGTCGCGTGTTTCCATTCCGTGGCCGCGTTGGCTGGCAACTCTGTCCATCAAAACACAGTTGCAGCGCCAATCCCGGCTGTGGGCGGCTGCGGGGCAGGCTAGCAGTACACAACAAACACGTCAGCGTCTGGAAAACAGTACTACTGCTTGGGGTGAGGCCATGGCCTCAAGCCGGCCCGCTGCCAGAGAAACGATACGGCAGGCAGGACCTATGGACGCGGCCTGGGGGCGGACACGAGCCGATTTGGATTGGCTGAGCCGGTGGCAGGATTACGTGCCGGATCATGGCCCCAAGGAGCGACCATGAGACAGCTGCTTGCCTTGATCTTGCTGTTTTTCTTGATGTTCAGCCCTTTGCCGGCCAAAACGCAGCCCTTGCTCCTACCTTTGCAGGACTCCCAAGTTCAGTGGGGTCAAGGGCAAATGGCACAGACCGATGTTGGACCTGTGTATAGCTGGGGACTGAGCACAGACCTGGATGCGCAGACTTTGGCTTCTCGTTTGGAGCCATTCTGTGGAGCTCATTACGGCGCAATCAGATTGGAAGGGCAATGGGTATTTCTGCGTGCCAAAGATGGCAGGAATTGCGTTTTGTGGTTGGAGGATATACAGGCCTCGACCTTGTCGGGTTTGTTAAGTGTTTCCGAACACAGTCAGCCTGTTTCCCCCTCATCGGTTTGGTCAGCGCCACCCGTTGCTGGTGCCGTCCTGTGGCAACACGAACAGCCAGGGCAAGTGCAAAGCTGGCTGTTGAAGGCCGAGCCTGGATGGCGAGCCGATTTGCGTCGCAAGGACTGGGGAGCCGAGGCGGGCGAGCGTTATTGGCGCAAAGGCCCGGCCGAACTGGATGTCATGGAGCTGGAGCATGAGCGGCAGCGCTACTTGCTCTTGATCTGCCGTGCCTGTGGAAAGGAGGCCTCATGATACGGGCGAAATTCTTGTGGCTATGCCGTCATCCCAGCGCAGGGTTTGGCCTGCTGGCCTTGGTGGCTGGTTTGATGGCCGCCGGGACCAGCAGCCGTTACTTGGACCGGCAGGAAGAGGCTCTGCGGCAAGCGGCGCATCGTGTGCAATTGGATAGGGTGGTAGCCGCCTCCAGTCTGACAGCGGGGACGGTGTTGCAGGCGGAGCATTTGGCCGCCCGCGCCTTTCCTGCTGAACTGGTGCCTAGTGACAGCTGGGATGTAGCGCAGTTTGAGAGTCTGCTAGGGCAAGTGCTCAGCCAGCCTTTGCGGGCAGGGGATTTGATCAGCAAGGCGCATGTGCAGGAGGTCAGCAGTCCATTTTCACAGCAATTGCTCTCTGGCAGGCGTGCCCTGACTGTGCCGGTGGATGCGATCAGTTCGGTGTCGGGGTTGATCCGGCCAGGAGATCTGATCGATATCTATGTCAGTTTTGATGATCGGCAGCGGCGGGTAACGGCCCCCTTGCTGCAGTCTGTTCTGGTTCTGGCGACCGGACAAAGGTCGGGTGAAGGCTCGACCACGGCCAGATTGGATCAGGACGTCTACAACACCTTGACCCTGGATGTAGGCCCGGACGATGCCTTGAAGTTGCTGGCAGCCAGGCAACATGGACGCATCAGTGCCTTGCTGCGCAATCCGGATGACCATACACCCCATCAGGCTGCCGTGCGGGGTGAGCTGGCTGACATTCTGGGTCTGGGGCCGGGTGCAAGGCCCAAACAGCCTGTACAAGTTTTGTACGGCAACAGACCGGCAGGGCAACTTGGCCAGACAGAAGTGGAGCGTCTGGGTTGGCTGGATATGCCGGACGGCTTTTCTGTGGGGCAGCAGCCATGAGCAAAAATCGCTATTGGTGTAGGCGGGCCGCTGTGAGTTTGCTGTCTGGTGCCCTGTGTAGTGCAACTTTGCAAAGCCAGGCCCAGGGCTTGGGGCTGCAAGTCGGTGAGTTGATGGTTCTGCCTGACACGCAGGTGGAGCGGGTGGCGGTCGGCGACGGTGATATTGTTCACGCTGTCACCACGGAATCGGGCGAATTGATTCTGTTTGCACGCAAGACGGGCAGCACGGTGGTGCAAGTCTGGTCCCATTCCGGGCAAAGCCAGTCCTACCAAATTGAGGTGTCTCCAGAAAATCATAGGCAAACCTTGGCGGAGCTACGAAGTTTGCTGGAACGCATTCCCGAGTTACGCATCAGCGAACTGGGTGGCAAGCTGGTGCTGGAAGGAGAAGGTTTAAGTGATCAGGACAAGCAACGCATTCAGGCATTAAGTCAGGAGCATCCTCAATTGCTGGATTTCACGCAGCAGGACGGTTGGGAACCGATGGTCTTGCTGGATGTGCAGGTAGTGGAGGTGCCGCGCAACAGTCTGCGAGAGCTGGGAGTGCGTTGGGATGGGAGCTCTCAGGGTGGTTTGAGTATGGGCGGTGCCTGGGATGCGGCTACTCATCAGTTTTTGGACAGGCCAGGTGAAGCTGTTTTGCCTTTGGCGTTTCCTGCCAAGCAGGGGGCAGCATTCTTTGGTGTTGGCGCCTTGATGTCTGCTCGCGTTCAGGCCATGGCACAGGAAGGACATGCGGTTGTACTGGCGCAACCGCAGCTATTGGCACGCAGTGGTTCTCAAGCCGAGTTTCTGGCCGGGGGCGAGCTGCCTTACACCACCACGGACGACAAGGGAAACAGCAAGACCAGCTTCAAGCCTTACGGTGTGTCGCTGCGCATTGTGCCGCGAGTTGAGCGTGGCGGGTTGGTGCGTTCGCAGATCGAGGTGGAGGTTAGCTCCGTTGACGCCAGCCTGTCCCAACCCGCCGGGCCGTCTTTGAAAACCCGACGAGCTTCGACCGAGTTCAATGTCCGTTCAGGACAAACGCTGGTGCTGGCAGGGTTTATCTCGCGTGAAGAGTCCCGGCATGTGGATCGTCTACCGGGATTGGCCAGTTTGCCAGTGCTGGGCGCCTTGTTTCGTTCCGAACGCTTTGCCCGACAGGAAACGGAGTTGGCGGTATTTGTGACGCCGACTTTGGTGGCGGTAGAGCATCCTGGTTTGCTGGCTCGGCAGGCGAATGCTGCCCAGTGGTTGGATCAAACCTTTCCTGATGCTCCGCGCTTGAATACACCTGTGCGTGCCATCCCGAAGGGAGCAGGGCGAGGCACCTGGTCGCAATGGGTAGAACCTGATAGTGAGGTATTTCGTGTTGAACCTTGAGCTTGAGTCGGAGCTGGGGACGACGCGCCCCTGCACGGTCAGTTTGCCGGCCTTGATAGGGCGTGACCCGGCCTGTGATGTGGTTCTGCCGTCCTGGCGTATCGCGCGCCAGCATGCCAGTTTTCTGAAGCGGGCGGGGGCGGTGTACATCCAGGATCACGGCTCTTTGACGGGCGTACAGCTTAACGGCAAACGGGTTTATGACGATGGGCCTTTGCGCTTGGGCGATGTGCTGGTGCTGGGAGGGTTCAAGTTGCGGATTGCCGGTTTTGGGCAGAAGGTTCAGCCTAGAGTTGATATGGCTGTTTCGGACTTGGGAAACCCACCGGAAACCTCAATACCGCAGTCCTTTACGATGGAAGAACCGCGTCAGACACCACAAGGTGAGCAAGGTTTTTTCCCTCCTGGGCAAGCTGATATTCCGGTATCCGATAGTGATCTGTTCAGACAGGAACAGCAACGCCTGCATCAAGCCTTGTTGAGTGCGTTGGAATTGGAGCGTCGAGACCTCTCCCGCGTCACAGACAAACAGTTGGAGCAGGAAGCCTTTGATTGCTTGGGTCGTTTGATCCAGGCCCAATGTGCTGTCCCCAAGCATGAGCAAGCCAGACTGCAAGCCAGTGTTTGTGCCGAAGCGGTGGGTTTGGGTCCCCTGGAGCTTTTACTGGCTGATGCCTCGGTCTCGGAAATTATGGTCAATCATTATGATCGGGTATTTGTTGAGCAGGCGGGGCGGCTTCAGGCCCATCCTCTGGTGTTCAGCAGCGAGTCGGCCTTGCGGGCGATTATTGACCGCATCCTGGCTCCCTTGGGTAGACGGCTGGATATCAGCTCGCCCGCAGTGGATGGGCGCTTGGCCGATGGCTCGCGTTTTCATGCCGTACTGTCGCCCATTGCGGTCAAGGGAACCTGCGTGACCATACGCAAGTTCCCCAAACGACGCCTGGGGCTGGAGGATCTGTTGCAGACGGGCAGTTTGTCGCCGGAGATGGCCGCTTTCCTGCAACAGGCGGTGCAGCGACGCTGCAATATTCTGGTTTCGGGTGGAACCGGGACAGGCAAAACGACTTTGCTGAACGTGCTTAGCACCTGCATTGATTCAGGTGAAAGAATCGTGACCCTGGAAGACGCGGCTGAGCTGCAGTTGCAGCACAGTAATTGGGTGGCTTTGGAGTCCCGACCCGCGAATGCAGAAGGTCAGGGGCAAGTGGATATACGGAGCCTGTTACGACAAGCCTTGCGAATGAGGCCAGACCGGATTGTGGTGGGGGAGTGCCGGGGCGCAGAAGCTTTCGATATGTTGTCGGCCATGAACACCGGCCACGAAGGCTCGATGGGGACCTTGCATGCGAATACGCCTCGCGATGCTTTGTCCCGCCTGGAAGGGATGGTGTTGATGGCAGGTCTGGATTTGCCTTTGCTGGTTGTGCGAGAGCATATCGCGCGGGCTTTGCACATTATCGTGCAACTGAGCCGCTTGCCTGATGGCAAGCGTTTGGTGCACGAGATTGTGGAGGTGACCGGCATCGAGGCGCAGCGTATTCAACTGCAAACCTTGTACCGCTATCGCCCGGAGTTCGGTTTTGCCGCCAGTGGCTTGCGTTCCGAACATGTTTCGTCTGCAGAGAGGCAATCATGAGATTTCTCAGTATTTTGCTGATTGTCTTGGGTACCACGGCGTTGGCCTATGTATTGCTACGTTCAGGACAGCGTCTTGCCAAGCGTTATAGGCAGCAACTGCTCAGGCAGTCCGAGCAGAGTTTGCAATCACATTTTGTATTTGTGCGCAGTCAGTATCTGGCTTTTGGGGCCTGGGCTTTATTGCCCCTGATCTTTTTGACGGCTTGGTGGCTGATGCAGTCGTTCTGGCTGGCAGCGATGGTAGCCCTGCTGGCTGCAGTCACGCCTTTACTGGTTCTGCGCTGGATGGGACAGCGGCGCTTGGCAAGCTTACGACGACAGTTGCCTGACTTTGTTCTGTCTTTGGCCTTGAGCCTGCAAGCAGGTTTGGCCTTGCAAGCGGCTTTGCAGCAGCTGTCTCAATCTTTGCCTGCGCCCTTGGGGCAAGAGCTGCGTTTGCTATTGCGTCAGCAGCGCTTGGGGGTGAGTGCCAAGGACTCGTATCAAGACCTTCTGGATCGAGTGCCGGTGTCAGAACTGGCCATGTTGTTCAGTGCCTTGCAGATGGGCCAGAGCACGGGGGCTGGATTGGGGGAGCGTTTGAAAATATTGGCGCAAACCATTCGGGCGCGACTGACCATCGAGGACAAGATTGTTGCCTTGACCGCGCAGGCCCGTTTGCAGGCGCGCATCATGTTCTGCTTGCCGGGTTTTGTGGCGGGCGCCTTGTACCTTCTGGATGCCACGGCATTTGAGCAGGCCTGGTTCAACACATTGGGTGTTTGGGTGGCGGGGGCGCTAGTGGCCATGCTGCTGATGGGGCTGTGGTGGATGCAAGTGATCCTGCGAGGGGAGGGGTGATCATGCTCACACTGATCTGGATGCTCTCTGCCTTGAGTGCAGCCTTGTTCCTGATGGCATTCCTGTGGGCTTGGCGCGGTCGTTATCTGCTTTTGCTGCAAGGAGGCAGCAGTTTGGGGCAGGCGGCCTGGCAGGCTTGGGAAGCCCCGTTTTCCAGAACTCTGAATCTCTGCCTGTCCTTGCCTTTTATGCATGAGTGGCCCGAGCGATTGTGGGGTTCGTATGCCAAGGAAGTACGGGGGTTTTTAAGCAAACGTTTGGCCTTGACTGGATTGCTCACGAGTCTTGTCAGTGCTTTCTTGTTAACTCAGGGAGCCTCATTGATGGAGCTTGCAGGGCTGGCTGTGACTGGCTTCTTCCTGAGCGTACTGCAAGCTATCTCACGAGGAAGAAAACTGCAGCGTCAGCATCATTTCCGTTGCCGCCGGGACTTGCCATTTTTTCTGGATCTGCTGGTGCTGGCTGTCGAATCCGGACTGGGCTTGCAGCAAGCCTGGGCGCGTGCAACGCAGGCCCTACCGCAAGGCAGTCTGCTGATCAGCTTGAACAAGGTACAGGGCGAGGTTCGGGCGGGACGACGTTTGCCGCAAGCCATGCGCAATGTCGCTTTGAGTTTCAGGCAGGCAGAGCTGGAAGAATTGGCTTTGTCTTTGGAACTGGCACAGGACACGGGTTTGTCTTTGGCTTTGTTGCTACGCGCTCAAGCTGAAAAATTGCGTAGTCATTTGCACTTGGAAGCTGAGCAAAGAGCCCTCAAGCTGCCTGTTTATTTGCTGGCCCCTTTGGTCGTGTGCATTTTCCCCTGCACGTTTCTGGTGATTGCGATGAGCCTGTTAGGCCCTTGGCTGGCAGGGGGAGGCTAGGGCGATGTCTATCTCAGTACTGATCAAACAGCCGCTGCAACAGGTGCCACAGCAGCCCTTGTATCTGTTCGACGCCAATATTTTCTGGGCCCGTTGGCGTGGCTGGAAGGCATTGCCACAGAACAAGAGTTTCGCAGTTGCGGTGTGGCTGCGGCCTTGTAGGGCGGTGCACCTATGGGGAATGCGGCAGGCTCTGGATATCTGCTTTCTGGATGAAGATGATCAGCCCTTGAGGTTTTGTCCGGCTGTACCTGCGGGAGCGATACGTTGGCACAGAAAAGCCAGATCGGTACTGGAGGCGCCGGTCACTTTTCTGTCGGGGCCGGAGCAGTTTTCGCCCTGGGCCGCCGCCCTGCAGGAAATACGTCAAACAGGGGGCGGGGTATGGCTGGACCGGGCTTAGCCTTGTGCGGCGTCGCGCATCGGATCACCAAACACGCTGCGGTAAGCCGGGTAGAAGCTGGCGTACAGGATGGCAGCCATCGCCAGATTGATAGGTGTCAGCACCATGGTGGCCGTGCCTGGACTTAAACCCGCTCCCAGCAGCAATTCGCCCAGAGTCTGGATGGCGAAGAAGGCAGCCGCCCAGCATAGGCCGTACAGCAGGAAGGCGGCCTTGTTGCGCCAGCAAGCCACCATGGAAAAGAACAGGGCTTGCTTGACCGGGATGGCATGCCAGCCTACCAGGGCGGGGGCGTGCCAGAACAGGGCGGACAGGCCCAGATACAGCACAAAGAACAAAATGATGGGCTTGCGAAAGGCCGCCATGACTTCCTGTGGAGTGGCATTGCTGTTGTCCATCAACTGGGACAGCTCATTCACAAAAGGGAAAGTCGCCACAAAGCCGACGACCAGGCAGGCCAACAAGTAAATGATGCCCAGTCTGATCAGGCGGTTGCGTACCGGGGCGGGCTTCAAGGGCTCGGTCCACATGCCCAGGCGAATGACCTCGCCCTCATGAATGCGGCGACAGGCATTCTGAATGATAAAGGTCATGGTCGGGACCAGTACGATCAGTACCATCTGGCCGACGATAGGGAAAATATTGCTCAGATTGATCAGGATGGAGGTGATCAAGCTCCAGAAGAACAGAGCAGCTGGTTGCAGCTTGAACAAGCGCAATCCTTCCTGAATCCAGTACCACCCGTAAAGAAAGGGGAGCTTGGCAGCTTGCATATCAGTATCCGTGTTTATCGAGGGAGCGCCGGTACAGCATGGTCGCGACGCTGGCGCAGCACACGCTCAAAGTGCCGCGGGTCATGCGGCTTGAGGGTTTGAGCGGGGCGGGGCAGATAAAAGTCGTACAGGCGCGAGATCCAGAAGCGCAGCGCGGCGGCCTGAATCAGTATAGGCCAGGCGCTGTGCTCGGCTTCGGTAAAGGGGCGCACCTGGGCGTAGGACTCCAGCCAGGCCTGGGCTTTTTCCAGGTTCAGGGCACCGCTCAGGCGGTCGATACACCAGTCGTTCACGGCAACGGCCACATCAAATAGCCAAGTATCGCAACCGGCAAAGTAAAAGTCGATGATGCCGCCCATCTGGGGTGCTTCCGAGGTGCCGGCAAATAGCACGTTGTCGCGGAACAGGTCGCAGTGAGCCGGGCCTTGTGGCAAGGCGCGATAGGTGTCGCTGTCGGCAAAACGGCTTTGTTCTTGCAAGACGGTCTGGATCAGCTCGGACTGGCTCTCGTCCAGAAAGGGCAGAACCTGGGGAACGGTGGCTTGCCACCAGCTCAGGCCGCGCAGATTGGGTTGTTCCAGAGGGAAGTCCTGCGCAGCCAGGTGGGCCTGAGCTTGTGTACGGGCGATCTGGCGACAATGTTCAACCGTGGGCTCGGGCTCGTAACCACCACGCAGGCGCGTCACAATCGAGCACGGCTTGCCGTGCATGACACAGATGCGTTTGCCATCGCGGCGTGTCATGGGCTCGGGCACCGGCACGCCTTTGGCGGCCAGGTGGTGCATCAGCTCGATGTAGAAGGGCAGTTGTTCCAGCGTCAGGACTTCAAACAAGGTCAGAACATACTCGCCCTGGGTGGTGCTCAGAAAGTAATTGGTGTTTTCAATGCCGGCGGTAATACCACGTAAGGAAACAAATTCGCCAATTGTGTATTGTTCCAGCAGTTCGCGGGCGTCAAGTTCGCTGACAGAAGTAAAAACAGCCATGCTTTCAGTGAGGGTCCGGTTGTTGGCGCACTATCAGGCGCGCAAGTATGTCAAACGGCCGATTTTAGACCAGTGCGCCCGCTTTTTGGAGCCTTGCGGCGATTTACCGCGCTTTATCTTCATCCTGTGGTCGGCTGAAACCATTAAAATGGGTGTTTACCCTTTTTCACCAAGCCTGCGATCAGGCTATTTGCTCCCTGTTTATGACTAATTTTGTGATGCCGGACAGCCAGATGTGGCGTTTGAGTGTGGCGCCCATGATTGACGTGACTGACCGCCACAGCCGCTTTTTTCATCGTCTGCTGGCGCCGCGCGCTTTGCTGTTTACTGAAATGATCACCACGGGCGCACTGACGCACGGCGATCAGGCACGTCATCTGGATTTTGATCAGGCGGAGCATCCAGTTGCCTTGCAACTGGGTGGCAGCGACCGGGACGCCTTGGTGACCAGCGCTCTGGCAGGTGAAAAGTGGGGCTACGACGAAATTAATCTGAACTGTGGCTGCCCCTCGGAGCGGGTTCAAAAAGGCGCTTTCGGTGCCTGTTTGATGAACGAGCCGCAATTGGTGGCAGACTGCGTCAAAGCCATGCAGGACGCGGTCTCTGTGCCCGTGACGGTCAAGCACAGGCTGGGGCTGGATTACAACGAGTCCTACGACTTTGTGCGGGACTTTGTGGGGATTTTGTTCGAGTCCGGGTGTCGAGTCTTTACGGTTCATGCCCGCAATGCGGTCTTGAAAGGCTTGTCACCCAAGGACAATCGGGAGATTCCGCCTTTGCGCTATGACATGGCCATGCTGTTGAAAAAGGACTTTCCTGAAGCACTGTTCATCTTGAATGGCGGCATTCAGGAGCCGGATCAGGCGCTAGCGCTGGAGGAACAGTTCGATGGTGTGATGCTGGGCCGGGCAGCCTGGCATACGCCGGCGGTATTAAGCGAGATTCATCGTCGGCTGTGGCCTGAGCATCCCTTGATGGGCGAGGATGCCGTGGTGGAGCAGATGATTGCTTATGCCCGGCACCATGTTCAGGCAGGTGTGCCGTTACGCATTGTGATCAAGAGCATGTTGGGCTGGCCGCACGGCAAGAAGGGCGCACGTCAGTGGCGTCGTACCTTGTCAGATCACAATTGGTTGGCCAAAAACGATCCAGGCCTGCTTGCGCAGGCCTGGGAAGAATTGCAACGCCGTCAGTAAAGGCGGCCAGATCCAGGGGATCAGGATGCGCTGGCTTGCTCGGAATCGGTAGGCCAGTCGCGGATGTAGGCTTTGAGCATATTGTTCTCGAACTGCTGGGCGTGAACAATGGCGCGGGCCATATCAAAGAAGGAAATAACTCCCATCAGCACGGGACCGTCCATCACGGGCATATAGCGTGCGTGGTTGTTCAGCATCAGGCGCTGCACCTCGTCGGCGCTGGTGTTGGGGGTGACGCTGACAGGGGCGTCATCCATGATGCTGCGCACCGTAAAGCCCTGGGCCTTGTCGCCCTGAGCGTGCCAGTGGCGAATGATCTCGCGAAAGGTCAACATACCCACCAACTGACCATGCTCCATGATCACCAGCGAACCAATATCCAGCTCGCTCATGCTCTGTACCGCTTTTTCAACGGTCATTTCGGGGGTGCCTGTATAAAGCGTGTCTCCCTTGACACGCAGGATTTCACTGACTTTTAGCATACTGGGTCTCCTGACCGGGATCGGCGTTTAGTATGGCTGGTTGTCCTGTCAGAATGCCTTGCGGCGACTCAAACAGTTCTTCCAGATTGGATAGTCGCTGATCGAAAAACTGAGAAAGATAATTGAATACATATTCTAGCGGACCCTCGTGGGTATGGGAGCGGTCCAGCAGAAATGCCTTGGTAAGTTGTTTCAGGCTGACCTGACGCAGATCGCAACTCAGTACCCACTGTTCGTCATTGTCTTGCTGGGTGTCAGCAATCAGTCCCATGGACTTGAGCTTGCATAAAATGCTGTAGAGCTCGTCCGGGTCGCGTTCCAGCTTGTGGCTGAGTTCACGTACGCTAAGTCCCTGCTGGCTCTGACGGTTCAGCCACAGCTGGTAGAGCAGGTTCACGGCATCGGTAAAGGCGATGCCGGGCACATTGGTCTTGACCCAGTTGCGGCCCCGCCAGTCGGGCAGAATCGCCACCATGGAGGCACCCAGCAGGACGATCAGCCAGGAAATGTAGATCCACAGCAGGAAGATCGGCAGGATGGCAAAGGCGCCGTAGATAATCGTGTAGGTGGGAAAGCGGGTCAGGTAAAAGGCGAAACCGGCCTTCATCAGCTCCAGTAAGGCAGCGGTAACCACCCCGCCAATCAGCGCATCGCGCCACCATACGCGGCGGTTGGGCACATACATGAACAGCGCCGTCAGCCCCAGGGCGGTAAACAGGAAGGGGACGTAAGACAGGGCAAAGGTCACTATGCCGGACAAGTCGCCGATATAACCCAAGGACTCCCGAGCCAGAATGGTCGTGGCCCACAGGCTGGCACCGGTCAGAATCGGGCCCAGCGAAATAATGGCCCAGTACACCAGCAGGCGTTGCCCCAGTGGGCGTTGCACGTGGACCTGGAAAATATTGTTGAAGGTCTCGTCAATGGTCATGATCAGCATGATGGACGTGACAATCAGGAACAAGCTGCCTACCGCCGTCAGGCCTGACGCTTTGGAGGCAAACTGGTTCAGATACAACATGATGTTTTCTGACACCACTTCGGGCATCAGGTTACGGGTCAAAAACCCTTCCAGGGCACTTTCAAATTCCTGGAACAGTGGAAAGGCCGTGAACAGCGCCAGTACCACCGTCAGCATGGGGACAATGGCCAGGATCGTGGTGTAGGTCAGGCTGGAGGCCACCTTCATCAGATCTTTTTCAGCCACCCGCTTGATGGCAAAGCGCGCCACACTTAAAAAGTGATGCTTGGCGGTGGGGGCGGGCGGGGGCTCCTGCGCGGAGACAGGATCGGTGTTATCTGGGTTCAAGTCTGTTTGTTCAGCTTGCTCAGAGGGCATAGGGAAGTTCTCGTCGTTTTTCATAGCGGTTTGATGCGGCGGACGCTGCTTTTCGACAGGGTTCAGGTGATAATAACAGCATGCATGAACCTTTAAACCCCATACTTCATCGAGTGGCGGCCCTGGCTTTGGTCGCCTTGATTGCTTTGTGCCTGGCCTGGGAGCTTCATTTTGCGCCCTTGAAACCTGGTGGCTCCTGGCTGGTGCTGAAAGTGATTCCTTTGGTGCTGCCGCTGCGCAGCGTGCTCAAGGGCAATTTATATACCCTGCAATGGACGTCCATGATGATTCTGCTGTACTTCGCAGAAGGGGTCATGCGTGCCTGGTCGGACCCGGTGGCTGAAGTTATGCCCTGGGCGATTGCAGAAATTGTCTTGTCCCTGATTTATTATTTCTGCGCCATTTTTTATCTTTGGCCAGCCAAGAAAGCGGCCAAGCAGCGCAGCAAGGCCGAAAAAGCCGAGGCTGCCAAAGCCGCCAAATCGGCCTAAGGGGGTCTGTATGTCCAGCTTGTTCGATGGCCTGGCCATCAGTCATCATTTTGCGGATTTGCCCTCGGCTTTCCATACGGCGGTTCCGCCGCAACCCCTGGCCAATTCCCGCCTGCTGCACGTCAATAAGGAATTGGCGGCGCAACTGGGTCTGGATGTCTCCCGTTTGGGGGAACAGGAATTTCTGGATGTAGTCAGCGGCCAAGCCCCCTTGCCGGGTGGCCTGACGGTGTCGGCTGTCTATAGCGGTCACCAGTTTGGTGTCTGGGCAGGACAGTTGGGCGATGGCCGCGCGCATTTGCTGGGGCAAATCGACACCCCCACGGGCCCGCAGGAATTGCAGTTGAAGGGCGCCGGTAAAACCCCGTATTCCCGTATGGGCGATGGCCGTGCCGTGCTGAGATCCAGTGTGCGCGAATATCTGGCCAGTGAGGCCATGGCCGGTTTGGGCATTGCCACCAGCCGGGCCCTGGCCCTGGTCACTTCGGATACGCCTGTGTACCGGGAAACCGTGGAAACGGGCGCGATTGTGACACGTGTTGCCCCCAGTTTTGTGCGTTTTGGCTCGTTTGAACATTGGGCCAACGACGCAAGCCGTGTGCGTGAATTGCTGGACTATGTGCTGCGCGAGTTCTATCCGGAACTGCTGGTCGAAGGCGATTCGGAGCAGGAGCGCGTCTGCCGCTTCTTGCAGGAAGTGACGCATCGCAGCGCAGAAATGGTGGCCGACTGGCAGACTGTCGGCTTTTGCCACGGCGTCATGAATACCGACAATATGTCCATTCTGGGCCTGACCATTGACTACGGACCGTACGGCTTCATGGACCGATTCCGCGTGAATCACGTCTGCAATCACAGCGACAGTCAAGGTCGTTACGCCTGGAATGCACAGCCTGCGATTGTGCATTGGAACCTGTACCGCCTGGCCAGCGCCTTGATGGTGCTGGATCCAGATGTGGATGCGGTGAAAGAGCGTTTGCAGACGTTTGAAGCCAGTTTTCTGAAGCGCTATCACGCCAATTTGCAGGCCAAGCTGGGCCTGCGCACCTGGCAGGCGGATGACGCGCAACTGGTCGATGACTGGTGGCGCTTGCTGCACAACAGCGGGGCGGATTTCACCTTCTCCTTCCGTGCTCTGGCACAGGCCAGCAAGGCACCCGAGGCTTTCCTGAGCCTGTTTGAGGGTTCCGAAGATCAGGCCCGGGCCTGGTGGCAAGCCTATAGCCAGCGTCTGAAGCTGGACGGTTCCGACACGCCAGAGCAGCGCGAGTCCATGAATCGCGTCAATCCTTTGTATGTGCTGCGTAACCATTTGGCTGAGCAGGCCATCCAGGCTGCTGCCAAGGATGACGCCAGCGAAATCGACACCTTGCTGATGCTGCTGCGCGACCCATACACCGAGCGGGCCGGTTTTGAGGCCTATGCCATGCCGCCGCCAGAAGGCAGTGCGGAGCTGGCCGTCAGTTGCTCTTCCTGAAAGACCGGGCGCGGCGCATGTCCGGATTCGGGAACAATGCCATAATCGTGCCTGTCTTTCATTTTTCCTCATTTCTTTGCGTTCACTTTCTCTATGTCCGGCAATACTCTAGGTAAAAGCTTCCGCGTCACGAATTACGGCGAATCTCATGGTCCAGCGATCGGCGCAGTGATCGACGGCTGCCCTCCGGGCCTGGAGCTGTCTGAACAGGATATTCAGTTTGAACTGGATCGCCGCCGTCCTGGCACCTCGCGCCACGTGACTCAGCGCCGTGAGCCGGATCAGGTTGAAATTCTGTCCGGTATTTACGAAGGTCGTACAACTGGCACGCCCATTAGCCTACTGATTCGCAACTCCGATGCGCGCAGCAAGGATTATGGCAATCTGCTGGATACCTTCCGTCCCGGCCATGCGGATTACACCTACTGGAAGAAGTTCGAGAACCGCGACCCGCGTGGTGGTGGTCGCTCTTCAGCTCGCCTGACTGCGCCTACCGTGGCGGCCGGTGCAATTGCCAAGAAATGGCTGGCCGAGCACTTCGGCGTGAAGATTCGCGGCTATATGAGCCAACTGGGCCCCATCGCCATTCCTTTCAAAAGCTGGGATGTGGTCGAGCAGAATCCCTTTTACGCGCCAGACATGGACGTGGTGCCGCAGCTGGAAGCCTATATGGACGAGCTGCGCAAAGAAGGCGAATCGATTGGCGCACGCATTGAAGTTGTGGCCGAAGGCGTGCCCGCTGGCTGGGGTGAACCTATTTACGACCGTCTGGATGCCGATATCGCCCATGCCATGATGGGTTTGAACGCCGTTAAAGGCGTGTCGATTGGCGCTGGCTTTGATTGCATTACGCAAAAAGGCTCGGAGCACGGTGATGCGCTGTACCCTGATGGTTTCAAGACCAACCAGGCCGGTGGCGTATTGGGTGGTATTTCCTCCGGGCAGGCCGTGACGGTTTCCCTGGCGATCAAGCCTACTGCCAGCATCCGTACCATGCGTCCTTCCGTGAATCGAGCCGGTGAAGCGGTTGAAGTGCAGACACTGGGCCGTCACGATCCTTGTGTGGGTATTCGTGCCACGCCGATTGCCGAAGCCTTGCTGGCCATTGTCTTGATGGATCATTGTCTGCGTCATCGTTCGCAGTGCGGCGTCTGAAACTGAGGGTTTGCGCAGGACCCTAGCACTTCATTTTCTTGTCAGGTTTGTTTTTTGGAGCTGAGCATGAAAGGTATTGCGAAAGGAAAACGCTTTTTGGCGGCGGGGTTGATACTGGCCATGACGGGCTGTGCCACGGTGCAGACGACGGAAAGCGGGACGGTAGGTGTCGAACGCAAACAATTTATCTCCAATCTGGTGTCCGAGGCCGAGCTCAATCAGGCGGCGGCCCAGAATTATGCTCAGGTCTTGTCCCAGGCTCGGCAGCAAAAGGCGCTGGATACCGATGCGGCCCAGACTCGTCGGGTCAAGTCCATTGCCCAACGCCTGATCGATCAAGTCGGTGTTTTCCGGGCGGACGCCCGTTCCTGGAATTGGGAAGTCCACGTCATCAATGAGGACGAAGTTAATGCCTGGTGCATGCCGGGCGGCAAGATGGCGGTTTACAGCGGCTTGATCAAACGGATTCAGCCAACGGACGCGGAACTGGCTGCTGTCATTGGGCATGAGATTGCTCACGCCTTGCGCGAGCATTCGCGTGAGCAGGTTTCCCAGAAAATGGCGACTTCTTTCGGTTTGACGGTGCTCTCCGCCCTGACTGGTGTGCAGGCTGTGAACGATTTGGGCGGTACGCTCAGCGAAGTCATGTTTGAACTGCCTAACAGCCGCACTCACGAATCCGAGGCCGATCTGATCGGGGTTGAGCTGGCTGCGCGTGCAGGCTACGACCCGCGTGCTGCGGTCAGCTTGTGGCAGAAGATGGGGGCCCTGGAGCAGGGCAGAAGTCAGCCGGAGTTCCTGTCTACTCACCCGGCTTCCTCAACCCGTATTGCGGATTTGCAGGCGATCTCGGAACGCGTCATGCCCTTGTATCAGCAGGCGGCCAAGCCGTGAAAGGCTGGCTTCAGAGGTTCATGATCTGAAATGAACAACACCCTTGATGAGGCTTTGTTGGAGATTGCCAAGCTCAGCTCTCATCATGGAGTGGGAACTGAGATCCAGACCTTGCCGCTCGCAACGGCGCGGGACAGGGACATTGTTTAGTATAGGAAAGCCTGGTTTCTCGACCCGTCGACCTATTTATCTGATTGTTTCCCATACTCACAATGCACTCATGAAATCGCGCCATCGCACTTTTCTGTATGGTTTGTTGATTTGGCTCGGCCTGTCTTTGGCCGGCGCCATCGTGTTGACGCGCGCTGAACTGGCGCGGCAGCAGGAGGCATTCACGGTGCAAAGCAATATAGCCTACCGGCTGCTGGGCCAGCGTCTGGCCCAGCATGACGCCATTTTACAAATGCTGGCCCTGTTGCAGCCGCCCGTGCAGCGCATTGAACGTCTGGGAACGCTGAAAGCCATGTTTCCCCAGATCATGGCGATCTATCGCGAAGAGAGCGACGTCGCGTGGGCCAATACTCAATGGCAGCAGGCGCAGTTGCAGTCTCTAAAGGCCGAGCGCGCCGTGTTGACGGATGTGCAACTGGCACAAGGGCGCTATGTTCTGCTGGTAGCGGCGCATCCGGCCAGCTTTGCCGTGCTGCTGGATTTGAATGCCGCCATCGCCTGGGACGAATGGCCTTTTCGGCGTGATGGCAGTCCCGTGCGCGTGGTGCTGGAGTGGCAGGACCAACAATGGGTGATCAGTCCTGGGTTGGACCATGCCGGGCCTGTGGTATTCCAGTCAGGCAAGACAATGACTTCCACCAGCCAACCCTTTCAATTGCACACGCGTCGCGTCGTGGGCTATGCCGACCTGCCTTGGGGACAGGCGGCACTGTTCGCCCTGGCCAGTGCCTTGCTGGTGGCGCTGGTCATCTATGTGCGCAAACAGCGTGAACAGACCTTGCGCGCTCAGGAGTTGCTGCGTATCGGTCAGGTGGGCCGTTTGAATGCGCTCGGTGAAATGGCCGCGGGCCTGGCGCATGAATTGAACCAACCTTTGACCTCCGTATTGGCCAATACACAAGCCAGCCTGCGGCTCTTGCAGGATGATCCCCCCGACCTGGAGCCGGCACGTGAAGCCATGGCGCATTCGGTGGAGCAGATCAAGCGTGCGGCCAGCGTGTTGACACGCCTGCGGCACAGCTTGCGTGAAAGCGGTCTGGCTGAGCAGTGCTGCCCGGTGTCCTTGACGCGGGTGTTGGGCGAGGCTGTGCATTTGCTGATGCCGGAGTTGGAGCGGCATGGTATTACCCTGGAAAAACGCCTTCCTTCACACGATGTCGTTGTTGTTGGTGAACCCGTGGCGCTCGGACAAATCATCCACAATCTGCTCAATAATGCCGTATCCGCTTTGGGCGTAGCCCAGATCAGCAATCCGCGCATCTGGCTCGAGGTGTTGCAGCGACAAGGGCGCGTGGAATTGACCGTGCGTGACAATGGTCCGGGAATAGTCCCGCAGCATCTGGATCGTGTGTTCGAGCCTTTTTTTACGACGCGCTCCGACGGCCTGGGGCTGGGCCTGAGCCTGAGCGAGTCGCTGGCTCAGGCCATGGGCGGCGGCTTGAAGGCGTTCAACGATCCCATGGGGGGAGCCGTGTTTGCGCTGGAACTGCAACTCGTGGATGAGGAAGCATCATGAACCCTACTGAAAATGGCTCTAGCCTGTCGCCCTTGATCCACCTGCTGGACGATGATGCCGCCGTGCGTCAAAGCTTGTCCTTGCTGATCAGCACAGTCGGGTTACGGGTGCAGACTTGGGCGGATCCGCAGCAGTTTCTGGAGTCTTTTGATCGGCAGTCTATCGGGGCATTGATTCTGGATGTGCGCATGCCCGGCATCAGTGGATTGACCTTGCTCGATACCCTGATTGAACAAGGCGTGGATCAGCCTATCATTCTGTTGACCGGGCACGGCACGGTGGATATGTGCCGGCGCGCCTTCAAGGCGGGTGCTGTCGAATTCCTTGAAAAGCCGGTCAGTGACGATGTGTTGCTGGACACGGTTCAGCAGGCCGTGCGTCAGCACGTGCGCCGTCGTGAGCGGCTTGCGGCCGACCAGTGGGTGCGTGAACGCTACACAAGTTTGTCCGAGCGCGAGCGCGAGGTGCTGGCGCTGATTGTCGAGGGCTTGACCAACAAGGAGATAGGTCGTGTGCTGTCGCTGTCGCCCCGTACAGTTGAAACGCATCGTGCCAACCTGTTTGCCAAACTGCAGGTCGATAACCTGGCCCACCTGATTCGGCATTACGCCAGCTTGGTGAGTGTCTCTCCGTAAAACTACGTAGATGCCAGGGTAAGCGTCCGAATAGTCACGTTCGGGCGGCGCAAGTATAGTTTTTCCATGCCGACAGTGTTGTCGGAACTGATAAATGGAGATTACTGCTATGTTGCGCTCTTCCCTTTTGATGGCGTTGTTGTTTGCCGCTGGTGCCGCCCAGGCCCAGGGTGTGCTGACCGAAAAAAACATCTCCCTGGATCTGGCTAACCGTTTGGCTGCTGAAACCGTCAAGCAATGCTCGGCCAAAGGTTACAACGTGTCTGCGGCTGTGGTTGACCGCGCCGGCGTATTGCGTGCGTTTCAACGTGCCGACCAGGCCGGTCCGCATACGGTCAATGCCAGCATCGACAAGGCCTATACGTCCGCTTCGGCCCGCAGCCTGACCAGCGCCATGCTGGAGGGTTCGCAGAAAAATGCCGGTGCCGCCAATCTGGGCGATATCCAGGGCTTTCTGCTGCTGGGCGGCGGCGTGCCGGTCAAGGTCGGCAATGACACGATAGGCGCCATCGGCGTGGGCGGTGCCCCTGGCGGCCACCTGGACGAAGCGTGCGCCGTAGCGGCTCTGGAAACCCTGAAGGCCGATCTGAAGTAGTCGCATTCCTGCAGAATGGGGAGCCGCCCCTGAACTGCCCCCCCCCCCGGAACTTGGACATTACTCCAAGCTTCGGGGGTTTGCTGCATGGCTAGTTCAGGGATCGCTTGATGTGTTTGCGGTAAGGCCTGCGGTAAAGGCGGGATTGTTGGCAAATAAGCTGACCGTTCAGTGTTGCCGCTGAACGGTCGTATTCCGTCTGACGATTGACTTCTGGCGTAGGGTTTTTGATTCTTGCCGCTGCAGAATCATCCTTCGCGTTCACTTGCGCATGCTGATGGCCAAGCGATTGAAGGCGCTCATCAAGGCAATCGCAAAACTCAGATCCGAAATTTCTGTATCGCTGAAATGGGCTTTCAAGGGCTCGAAGTGCTCGTCGGGTGCATGAGTGTGAGCAACATCCACCACGGATTCTGTCCATTCCAGGGCCGCGCGTTCGCGTTCGTTAAAGTGCGCACTGACACGCCAGCCTGCCAGGCTGTCTATCTTGGCATTGGCCACGCCCGAGCTGCGCAAGGAGGCTGCGTGCATCTCCAGGCAGAAGGAGCAGCCGTTGATTTGCGAAATGCGCAAATTAACCAGCTCAATCAACTCTTTGCCCAGAGTGCTTTTGTCCAAAGCAAGCTTCGTTTGCAGCAGGCCTTGATAGGCTTTGGGAGACAGGGTGTCGTAGGGAAGGCGAAGTGTACTCATGGCGTATCCAATCGAAAGTAAGACAGAGGGCAGGGCAGACTTTGGTTCTGTGGCTGTGTTTGATGCACTGTTTGTAGCAGTCTAGTCATCAAGCCGGGCTATCTGCTTTACTTGTTGATTATCCCTGAGTAATGTCCCAGTCATCAGTGACAAGAAATCAGTAATTGACTAGGACATGGGTATGGATCTACGCCACTGGAAACCCAGCCGGGAACCAGGCATTCCTGTTTATCAGCAGTTGTACGAGCGCTTTCGGGATGCGATTGCTGCAGGCCAATTGCGCCCCGGCGACCGGGTGCCATCCATACGCAGTCTGGCCAGTGAGCTGAATGTGGCCAAGGGTACGGTGGAGCAGGCCTATCAAATCTTGCTGGGTGAAGGCTACTTTCTGGCACGAGGGCCGGCAGGAACGGTGGTGTCACCGCAGTTGGCCAGTTTGGCTGCGAAAAGATATGCCAGTGTCCCTGCCTCATCCCTGCGTGCCTCGCCATATGTGCCAGCAGAAGACTCACCCCCTTTGCCATTTCAGCTGGGCCTGCCGGCTTTGGATGCCTTTCCGCGCAAGACCTGGGCACGACTGGCCAACCAGAATCAGCGCTCTTTGGGGGGCGTGGCAATGTGTTACCCCGATCCGGTGGGCTATGCGCCGTTGCGGCGGGCTATTGCGGCTTATTTGGGCGTATCGCGCGGCATAGCTTGTCTGCCGGAGCAGATCTTTGTGACGGCCGGGTATTGGGGGGCGCTGGAGCTCGTGTGTCGTAGCGTTCTGAATCCGGGTGACGCGGGCTGGTACGAAAATCCTGGCTATATTTTTGCCCGCCAGTTCTTGAAGCAGGCCGGTATGCACGTGCATGCGGTGCCGCTGGATGAAGACGGCCTGAACCTTATAGCCGGGCAGCAGCATTGCCCACAGGCACGCTTTGCCATCGTGACCCCCACTCATCAGAGCCCTATGGGCATGGCCATGTCCCTACCCAGGCGTTTGCAATTGCTGGAGTGGGCCAGACAGCAGCAGGCCTGGATTGTGGAGGACGATTACGACAGCGAGTTTCGCTATCATGGGCGTCCTTTGCCTGCCCTGAAAAGTCTGGATAGGGACGACAGGGTGATCTATACCGCCACCTTCAGCAAGGTTCTGAATCCCGGTTTGCGGCTGGCGTACTTGGTCGCACCCTTGTCCCAGGTGGAGCGTTTCCAGCAGGCGGCTCACTATTCAGGCGGGCCGGGTTCCATCCTGACGCAGGCTACCGTGGCGGACTTCATGGAGCAGGGCTACTTTGCGCGGCACTTGCGCAAGATGCGGGCTTTGTATGCACAACGTCGGGCTTATTTGGTACAGGCGCTGCAACAGATATTGGGGGAGCGCTTGCAGGTGCAAAGCCAGGCAGGCGGGATTCATGTGCTTGCCAATTTGAGGAGGGCAGAAGATGACCGGCCTTTGGCCAAGGCTGCCCAGGAACAGGGCCTGGCCGTTCAGGCTTTGAGCGACTGGCAAATATCGCCTGCGGTGCATAAGGGGCTGTTGATGGGCTTTGCCAATATTAGCGATCAGGGCATGGCCGATGAATGGGTAGAGCGTTTGAGCTTGGCCATTGCTGAACCTTCTTGAACAAGAGTCCGGCCTGAAGCAATCGCCAAGGCTGACGATGTTGGTTTTTCAGAGCTTTCTTTGACAAGGCTCCGGGAGTCCTTGTCGAGGGGCATGTTTCTATTTAGGGTGGTAGTCCCAATACTAGTATGGAAACTGGTCTTGTCCCAGTTACTGCGCCTGTCATAATAAGAAAAAATTAATGTGCAGCCCGCTCTGTGCGGACTGTAATTTCAACTGAATCGCGAGAGCGCAATGGCAAAAACCTTATACGATAAGTTGTTCGACGAACACGTCGTGCATCAGGACACGGATGGCACCTGTTTGATCTACATTGATCGCCACTTGCTGCATGAAGTGACCAGCCCCCAGGCCTTTGAAGGCTTGACTCTGGCCGGCCGCAAGCCTTGGCGCATCAGTGCCAACCTGGCTGTGGCGGACCACAACGTCCCCACCACCTCCCGCCAGAACGGCATTGAAGACCCGATCTCGCGCCTGCAGGTCGATACCCTGGACGCCAACTGCGAAGAATTCGGCATTACCGAATTCCGCATGAACGACGTGCGTCAGGGCATTGTGCACATTGTCGGCCCTGAGCAGGGCGCGACCTTGCCTGGCATGACCGTGGTTTGTGGTGACTCCCACACCAGCACGCACGGTGCCGTGGGCGCTTTGGCCTTTGGTATTGGTACCTCGGAGGTCGAGCACACGCTGGCCACTCAGACCTTGCTGATGAAGAAAAGCAAAAGCATGCTGATCCAGGTGGACGGCAAGCTGCCTTTTGGCTGTACTGCCAAGGACCTGATCCTGTACGTGATCGGTCAGATCGGTACTGCTGGTGGTACCGGCTACGCCATTGAGTTCGGCGGCTCGGCAATTCGCGCCTTGTCTATGGAAGGCCGCATGACCGTGTGCAATATGGCGATTGAAGCCGGTGCACGTTCAGGCATGGTGGCTGTGGACGAGCAAACCATTCAGTATCTGCGTGGCCGTCCTTACTCGCCCAAAGGTGTGTTGTGGGATCAGGCTGTGGCTTACTGGAACACCTTGCACACTGACGAAGGTGCCGAGTTTGATCGCGTGATTCGCATCGATGCCAGTCAGATCACCCCTCAGTTGACTTGGGGCACCTCGCCTGAAATGGTCTTGCCTATTGACAGCCGCGTACCCGATCCAGAGAAAGAAAAAGACGAAGTCACCCGCAATGGCATGGAGCGTGCATTGGAGTACATGGGCCTGACGCCCAATATGCCCTTGACCGACATCCGTATCGACCGCGTGTTCATTGGCTCCTGTACCAATGCCCGTATCGAGGACTTGCGTGCGGCTGCCAGCGTGGCCAAGGGTCGCAAAGTCGCTTCCAACGTCAAGCAGGCCATGATTGTTCCCGGCTCCGGTCTGGTGAAACGTCAGGCCGAGCAAGAAGGTCTGGACAAGATTTTCCTGAACGCCGGTTTTGAATGGCGTGAGCCTGGTTGCTCCATGTGTCTGGCCATGAACGCTGACCGTCTGGAACCGGGCGAGCGTTGCGCTTCGACCTCCAATCGTAACTTTGAAGGACGTCAGGGGCAGGGTGGTCGTACCCACCTGGTCAGCCCAGCCATGGCAGCGGCTGCCGCCATTGCCGGCCATTTTGTCGACGTGCGTTCGTTCAACTGAGGAAATCCACACCATGCAAGCATTTACTACTCATGAAGGTCTGGTCGCTCCCTTGGATCGGGAGAACGTGGATACGGACTTGATCATCCCCAAGCAGTTCCTCAAATCCATCAAGCGCACCGGCTTTGGCCCCAACTTGTTTGATGAGTTGCGTTATCTGGATCACGGCGAGCCCGGCATGGACAATTCCCGCCGCCCGCTGAACCCGGACTTTGTGCTGAACCAGGACCGCTACCAGGGCGCTTCCGTACTGCTGGCGCGCAAGAACTTTGGTTGTGGCTCCAGCCGTGAGCACGCTCCCTGGGCCTTGATGCAATATGGTTTTCGCGCCATTATCGCGCCGTCTTTTGCCGATATTTTCTTCAACAACAGCTTCAAGAACGGCTTGCTGCCCATCGTCCTGAACGAGCTGGATATTGCCCGCCTGTTCGATGAAGTCAAAGCTTTCCCCGGCTACAAGCTGCGTATTGATCTGGCCGAACAGCGCGTGATCACGCCTGAAGGCCGTGAATTGCCGTTCACTATCGATGCGTCGCGCAAGCACAGCCTCTTGAATGGTCTGGATGAAATTGGCCTGACCTTGCAGAAAGCGGACATGATCCGTCAGTACGAAGCCGAGCGTCTGGCCCGTCACCCCTGGCTGGTTGGTCAGCCTTGAGCCTGGGCGCAGGTTTTGTAGAAGCTTCGCTGTTGCTGCCTTTCCGGGGCAGCCAAGATGCTCCGGCCATCAGGCCGGAGTTCTTCACACTTATTCCCTAATTTTTACGTCCTACTCATCATGACTCATAAAATTGCAGTATTGCCCGGTGATGGCATCGGTCCCGAGATTACCGAACAGGCGCAGCGCGTACTGGGTGCTCTGGGCATGGATCTGGAAATGACCGTGGCTCCCGTGGGCGGCGCCGCTTACGATTTGCACGGCCACCCCCTGCCACCTGAAACGCTGAGCCTGGCTCAAAACTCCGACGCTGTGCTGTTCGGCGCCGTGGGTGACTGGAAATACGACTCGCTGGAGCGTCACCTGCGTCCCGAACAAGCCATTTTGGGTTTGCGTCGTGCCATGGGCCTGTTCGCCAACCTGCGTCCCGCCATCCTGTACCCGCAACTGGCTAACGCCTCTACCTTGAAACCAGAAGTTGTGTCCGGTCTGGATATCCTGATCGTGCGCGAACTGACAGGTGATATTTACTTCGGTCAGCCTCGTGGCGTGCGTACGGTGGAAGAGGGCAACTTCGCGGGCGAGCGTCAGGGCTTTGACACCATGCACTATGCTGAAAGCGAAGTGCGCCGTATCGCTCACGTGGGTTTCCAGGCCGCACAAAAACGTCAGAAGCGCTTGTGCAGCGTGGATAAATCCAATGTGCTGGAAACATCCCAGTTCTGGCGTGACATCATGATTGATGTGGCCCGTGAGTATCCGGACGTGGAATTGAGCCACATGTACGTGGACAATGCCGCCATGCAGTTGGTGCGCGCACCAAAAGAATTTGACGTGATTGTCACAGGCAACCTGTTTGGCGATATCCTATCGGATGAAGCAGCCATGTTGACAGGCTCCATTGGCATGTTGCCTTCGGCATCTCTGAACGCATCCCAGCAAGGTTTGTACGAACCCAGCCACGGCTCGGCACCCGATATCGCCGGTCAGGACAAGGCCAATCCTTTGGCCACCATTTTGTCCGCTGCCATGTTGCTGCGCTACTCGCTCAATGCAGAAGACCAGGCCAAGCGTATCGAAGCGGCGGTTGCCAGCGTGCTCGAACAAGGTTTGCGTACCGGCGACATCTACGAAGACGGTTGCCAATTGCTGAGCACCAGTGCTATGGGGGATGCAGTGCTCAAGGCTTTGCGATAGTATCTTTTATCGTTTTATTTTTTTATATATCCAGGTGGTATTACCATGACTCAAGCGGTAGGTTTGGTCGGCTGGCGTGGGATGGTGGGCTCCGTGCTCATGCAGCGCATGCGCGACGAAGGCGATTTTTCCCTTTTTCAGCCGGTGTTTTTCTCGACTAGCAATGCTGGCGGCGCAGCTCCTTCGTGGGCTGACGGTGCTGGCCCATTGCAGGACGCCCACGATATTGACGCCTTGAAAAAGTTGCCAATTATTGTGACCGCCCAGGGTGGAGATTACACAAGCCAGATCTACCCCAAGCTGCGTGCCGCTGGCTGGAATGGTTTGTGGATTGACGCGGCCAGCACGCTGCGCATGGACGAAAACTCCGTGATCGTGCTGGACCCGATCAACCGTCCTGTTATCGATGCTGCACTGGCCAAAGGTGGCAAGCAGTTCATCGGTGGCAACTGTACGGTTAGCTGCATGCTGATGGGTCTGGGCGGTCTGTTCAACCAGAATCTGGTTGAGTGGATGACCAGCATGACTTACCAGGCTGCTTCCGGTGGTGGCGCACAGCATATGCGCGAACTGCTGACTCAGTTCGGTCTGATCAACCAGTCCGTCTCCAGCCTGCTGGACGATCCCGCATCGGCCATTCTGGATATTGACCGCGGTGTCTTGCAGACACAACGCGACCCCAATCTGCCTCAGAAAAACTTTGGCGTACCCCTGGGCGGTAGCTTGATCCCCTGGATCGACTCCGATCTGGGCAATGGCATGACGCGTGAAGAGTGGAAAGGCGGTGTGGAAACCAACAAAATCCTGGGCCGTGGTGCACAGGACAAGCACATTCCTATCGACGGTCTGTGCGTGCGTATTGGTGCCATGCGCTGCCACAGCCAGGCACTGACCATCAAGCTGACCCGCGATGTTCCGCTGGACGAGATCACCGACATCCTGGCTGAAGGTTCCAAGTGGGCCAAGGTTGTGCCTAACGAGCGTCAAGCCACGGTCCAAGCGCTGACTCCAGTTGCCGTCACCGGCACGCTGGATATCCCTGTGGGCCGTCTGCGCAAGCTGAACATGGGCCCCGAGTACCTGAGCGCCTTCACGGTTGGCGACCAGTTGCTGTGGGGTGCGGCTGAACCGCTGCGCCGCATGTTGCGCATCGCTTTGGGCGAGCTCTAATCATGGCTGGCCGCCTGCATCCTGTACGTACGCTGGGTTCGGCCCTGCTATTGGCCGGGATGCTGGCGGCTGCGCCGGTTTCCGCCCTGGAAATCGGTCATAGTCGTTTTGTGTCGGCTCCTAATCAGGTTTTCAAGCTGGATGTGGGCATTCGACAGATCAGCCCTGAAGAAAGCCTGTCCTTGAAGGTGACACCTGCCCCCTTGTCCGCCTGGCAACAGGCGGGCTTGACCCCTCCGGTTGACTTGGACTCCTTGAAGGCCGTGATCGAGCGGGATGGGCAGGGGCAAGTACGACGCATTCGGTTGTCCTCCGAGCAGATGTTCTCGGGCTCGGTGGCCGATGTGCTCTTGCAGATTCAAAGTGATAGCGGGCAGTTCCTGCATCAGGTCAGCGTACTGGCTCCGGCCCCGGTGGCCGTGAAGGCAGTGGCTCAGCCACAGGCAGCGTATCGGGCACCGGTATCCGTGCAGGCTTCTGCTTCGAGCTCTGCATCCAGTGTGCAGACCCAAAGTGCGGTACGCGTGAAATCGGGTGATACCTTGCATGCCTTGGCGCGCCGCCATGCGGTGGATGGTGTCAGCTCTTATCAGTGGATGATGGCGGTTCAAAAGCAGAACCCGAATGCCTTCATCGACCAGAATATGCATCGCCTGAAGGCGGGCCAAACGCTACAGATTCCTGATGCGGCGGCCATGTTGTCCATTGACGATGCCCAAGCTCGCCGCTTCTATGTTGACCAGGCTCAGGCCTTGCGCTCCGCTGCGCAAGCAGGGCAGGATCAGGCGGATGCGTCTCAAGGTGTAGCACAAACAGGCTCCGGCGAGCCAGGTGCTCAGGTGCAAGGCCAGGATCGTTTGCTATTGTCGGCAGGGGCAGATGCCCGTGACGCCAAACAGCAAATGCAGCACGAGCTGCGCGAGACCGGCGATCGTGTCTCGCAGCTGGAAGAGAATGTCTCCACCCTGGGCCGTGCCTTGCAGTCTCAAGGCGAGGCCGCTAAAGATCTGATCCTGGATTCAGCGCAGGAGCTGGGTCTGGGTGACTCCGGCAGCGATGCTGCTACTGGTAGTACTTCTTCTGGCGCCTCAGGCGCCGCTTCTTCTGACGCCGTGGCAGGAGCGATTTCCGTGCCGTCCGAGCCCGAACAGGGCAAGATGGCCGGTGCAGTTAACAAGGCAAAAAAGACCGTGTCCTGGATTCAAGAAAATATGTTGGCCGTGATGGCCGTGGTACTGGCGTTGATTGTGGTCCTGGTGACCTGGGTTTTGCGTCGTGCCAATACTGAAAATCGCCATGGCGATGATTCCCCTGCGCCTGTCAGTGAAGCGATGGTTCGGGAAAAGCTGGAAAAAATTAATCTGGACTTGGATCAGCCGCCTTCGGACGAGCCTCCCGTTCGTCAGTAAGGCAAAGCCACCATGAGACGTATTGCATTGGGTGTCTGCTATGAAGGGACGCCCTGGCTGGGTTGGCAAAGTCAGGCCGGTGGCAACACCGTTCAAGATGTTCTGGAGCAGGCACTGGGCCGTTTTACGGCCCAGCCTGTTTCTACGATCTGCGCCGGTCGCACCGACACTGGCGTTCATGCCCTCAATCAAGTGGTTCATCTGGATACGGCTGCCGAGCGCAGCCTGGAGTCGTGGGTACGCGGCTTGAATGCCTTGCTGCCGGACTCTGTATCCGTGCAATGGGCACGCGAAGTGCCGGATGATTTTCATGCCCGCTTCTCGGCCCAAGGCCGTCATTACGTTTATCTGCTGCGCCAGCACCGGGTGCGTTCCCCCTTGTTGCATGGTCGAGTGGCCTGGGTGTTTCGTCCTTTGGACCTGGCTCTGATGCAAGAGGCCGCCCAGCACCTGGTGGGCGAACATGATTTCAGCGCGTTTCGTTCCTCGCAATGCCAGGCGGCCAGTCCGGTGCGCACCATGTCGCAGATTCGGATTGAACAGCAGGGCGACTTTTTCCTGTTCCGTTTCAGCGCCAATGCCTTTTTACATCACATGATCCGCAATCTGATGGGCATGCTGATTTATATCGGCCAAGGCCGTCAGCCGCCTGATTGGGTGCTGCATTTATTGGCACAGCGCGATCGCCGCTTGTCAGCCCCGACTTTCGATGCCAGTGGCCTGTATCTGGCCGGGGTGGATTACCCCAAGCAGTTCGATATTCCCGCCAGCAATCCCTACGATTTGCTCTATGAGTTAAGTGGATTGCGTTTTGGTGAAACGGCCTGAAAAAATCATGATTTAGTCCGTTTCTAAAGGGTTTATCCCCGGTATTCGAACCGGCTTCACATGCTTCAATCGTATAAAATGTGAAGCCATTTTCTTCTCTTACATTCTTATCTGTATAAGGCCGACCACCTTCGAGCATTAGCCACAAGCGAATCCTGAAGGCGACCATATCCTGAGCAAGGCCATGAAATTCTTCTTACGATTGTCTAGTTTGATCGACCGTCTGAATACGGTCGTTGGTAAGTCCGTGACTTGGCTGACCCTGATCGTGGTGTTGGTCAGTGCGATTAACGCTGTAGTACGCAAGGTCTACGGCGTCAGTTCCAATCAGTGGCTGGAATTGCAGTGGTATTTGTTCGGTGCAATTTTCTTGCTGGCCGCTGGTTATACCTTCTTTGTGAACGAGCATGTTCGGGTGGATGCCCTGGCGGAACGTTTTCCGCCGCGCGTTCAGATCTGGATCGATATTATCGGCGTGATCTTTTTTCTCCTGCCCGCGACCTTGCTGATTTTCTGGCTCTCGATTCCATTTTTTGAGCAGTCCTACGTGCTTAACGAGCAGTCTTCCAATACGGGGGGGCTGGTACGTTGGCCGGTCAAGTTGCTGATTCCCGTCGGCTTTGCTCTGTTAGCGTTGGCAGGGGTATCCCACTTGATCAAATGCATAGGCTTTTTGCTTGGTGCCTGTCCTAATCCTTTATTAAGGAATGGCGGACTGAGTGCAGAAGAAGAACTTGCCCAGGAGATTCGCGAGATGGCCCAGGCAAATGAAGCGACAACCTCTGTTTCCAAGGGCCAGTAATAATGGAATTTCTCGTTGATAATCTGGCTCCGATCATGTTTTTTAACTTGATCGTATTTTTGCTATTGGGCTTTCCCGTTACCTTCACCTTGTCGGCAATCGGAATTTTGTACGGCCTGGTTGCCATTGAACTGGACATGATGCAGCCGGCCTTGTTCCAGGCCTTGCCTCAACGTGTATTTGGTATTGTCGAGAACGATACCTTGTTGGCGGTTCCCTTCTTTACCTTGATGGGCCTGATATTAGAGCGATCAGGCATGGCAGAGGATCTGCTCGATACCATTGGCCAGCTCTTTGGGCCTTTGCGTGGTGGTTTGGCAATTGCTGTGGTGCTGGTCGGTGCCATGCTGGCAGCTACAACGGGTGTGGTGTCGGCCTCCGTCATCTCCATGGGCCTGATCTCCTTGCCCATCATGCTGCGCTACGGCTATGACCGCAAGCTGGCAACCGGGGTGATTGCCGCCTCAGGCACCTTGTCGCAAATCATCCCGCCCTCCATCGTGCTGATCATTCTGGCTGACCAACTGGGCCGCTCCATCGGTGATATGTACCGTGGCGCCATGCTGCCGGGTCTGCTGCTGGTAGCGATCTACATTCTGTACATTGTGGTGATGTCTTACATCAAGCCCAAGTCGGCTCCCGCCTTGCCACCCGAGGCCCGTGTGTATGTAGAGCCTAACGGCAGTCGTGGTTTGACTTCGCTGATCGCCTTGACGATTGTGGCCTCGGCCGTGGCGTATTTCGGCTCGCAGCATTACTTTGCCACGCATCCCAATATCCCGATGGACGAGCACATTGTCGTGCTGCTGCTGTTGTGGGGCGTAACGGCCTGGGTGATCGCGCTGATCAACAAGCTGCTCAAGCTGAAAATGCTGTCCAAGATCGCCGAGCGTGTGGTCTTTGTGATGGTGCCCCCGCTGTTCCTGATCTTCCTGGTGCTGGGTACGATCTTTATTGGGGTGGCAACGCCCACAGAGGGTGGGGCGATGGGGGCGGTCGGTGCCATCATCATGGCGGTATCTCGCGGCCGCCTGTCCTGGAAGCTGCTGCGTCAGGCCATGGAATCGACGACCCGCCTGTCCTGCTTCGTGGTCTTCATTCTGGTGGGTTCGACCGTCTTTAGCCTGAGCTTCCGTGGCATTAATGGCGATCTGTGGGTGGAACACCTCTTGATCGACATGCCCGGTGGCGAGTGGGGCTTCCTGATTATCGTCAGTATCCTGACCTTTCTGCTGGCTTTCTTCCTGGACTTCTTTGAGCTGGCCTTCATTATTGTGCCGCTGCTCGGGCCGATTGCCGACAAGATGGGCATTGACCTGATCTGGTTCGGTGTCTTGCTGGCGGTCAATATGCAGACCTCCTTCATGCACCCGCCCTTTGGTTTTGCGCTGTTCTTCCTGCGTTCGGTGGCCCCCAAAGAGGACTACACCGACAAGGTGACGGGCGAGCGCATCAAGCGTGTGGCCACAACGGATATTTACTGGGGCTCGGTACCGTTTATTATCATTCAGTTGTTGATGGTGGCAACGGTACTGGTCTTCCCCGGACTGGTTACGCACTATAAGCACGGCGAAGTTCTGCTGGAGGATTCGCAAATCCAGTTTGGTACGGAATCGACTTACGGTTCTGACAGCTACGGATTTGGAACGGATGACGCGGCCAGCAGTTTCCAATAAGCTTATTTCATGATTCACACGGGGGCATCTGGCCCCCGTTTTTTATTCAAGGATGTGTGATGTTCAGCCGTACCCGAGTCAAGATTTGTGGCTTTACCCGAGCGCAGGATATTGATGCTGCCGTGCAGTTGGGCGCGGATGCGGTGGGTTTTGTCTTTTACCCGAAAAGTGCCCGTATGCTGAGTACGGAGCAGGCTGTTGCCCTGCGCGCCCGTGTGCCGGCGTTTGTGCAGGCAGTCAGCCTGTTTGTGAATGCGTCCGAGAGCTTTGTTCGGGAAATTCTGGAACAGGTGCAACCGGACTTGCTGCAATTTCACGGTGAAGAAAGCCCGGAAGAATGCCGTCGCTACGCGCATCCGTATATCAAGGCTTTCCGAGTCGGTGCGCCTGGTCTGGATACAGTGGATGGCCTGCTGGAACAATGCTTGAAGTATCAGGATGCCCGTGCCTGGTTGATGGATGGTTATCACGATGCCTATGGCGGCACCGGTACGGCTTTTGATCCGGAGCTGATTCAGGGGCTGCAGGCGTGTCTGGAAGGCCATGACGGGCTGCCGCCGCTGGTCCTTGCCGGAGGCATGCGTATCGACAATGTGGCCGAACGAGTCGCCTTGCATCGCCCCTATGCGATTGATGTCAGCAGTGGAGTCGAGCTGGAACCGGGCATCAAATGCAAAATGAAAATGGGCCAATTCATGCAGATTTTGAGTAGCGCCTCCTGATTGAGGGAATCTTTTAGCAGCGACGCTGTCTGTACTTATTGCCCCGACCCGCTTATGGCGGGTCGATCTTTATTTGGTCTTGTCAGGATTTATGTTTATGCAAAGCATACAGCTCGGTCCCTTTACCTTTGCCACGTCTCTATTTGCTTTTATGGTCGCGGCATTGCTGGGGCTGTTTCTGGCCGCCTGGCTGGATAGACGCAAGCAGACCCGAGCCGAATCGGTGCTGTGGCGCGCGATGATTCTGGGTGTGCTGGTCGGTCGTTTGGGTTTTCTGATCCAGCAATGGCAGTTCTATCAAAGCGAACCCTTGAGCTGGCTGGATTTGCGCGACGGCGGTCTGATGATTCCGGCAGCCGTGACGGCAGGCTGGTTCTATGTGCTGTGGCGCGTGCTGCGTGACAAGGCCGTTTTGCCTGCTGTATCGGGAGGGTTGGCCGTTGGTGTTGCGGCATTTTCGCTAATCATGGTCGCGACAGGGCGAGGGGGAGTGGAAACCGCCATGCCATTGCCCGAGATAGACTTGATCCCTATGCAGCTTGATGTCAGTGCGCCGGAAAATCTGGATTTGTATAAAGGCAAGGTCACGGTCGTTAACTTGTGGGCCAGCTGGTGTCCTCCGTGCCGCCGCGAAATGCCTGCCTTCAAGCAAGTGCAATCCACCCGGTCCGACGTGAATATCGTGTTTGCGAACCAGGGCGAGGAACTGGCCGAGATCCAGAAGTACCTGATAGACGAGAATCTGGAGCTGGATAATATGTGGCGCGACCCGCAAATGCAGCTGGGCCAGGCCGTGCGCAGCCGTGGCTTGCCTACCACCTTGTTTTTGGACGAGCAGGGACGTTTGGTGGATGTCCGAGCCGGGGAGTTGTCTGCTGCAACCTTGAACGACAAGATCAATAAGCTGAAATAGAAATATTTTGCTGCTATTGATTCCGGTTTTTTCTTTTTATTTTTGACTGTTTTTTATTTTTTTGAATAAACAAGTTTTTATTCAAATAATATAAAGATGCTAATTAGGCTGTCGCCTTGTTTTCAATTAGTTAATTCAATCGATAATCAAGCTTGGTTTCAGGTTTTTAACAGAATTCGACTGCTACTATAGGCCCTTGTTTTTTATCTGTTTACAAGGGTTTAGCCATGAATTTGACAGAGAAAGGAACGAAGACGGCGAAGCTTTCAGCGTCCGATAGAATTATCTATGCAGATAATCACCTGATCCATGGGCCAGATGATATTACGGCTTATATGAAAGGGGTGTGTTATGACGCCGCTGCTTATATGCGTTATTTATATAATGCGAAAATCAGTTTTGATCAGCTGACTTCCATTTCGGCGCAGAACTGGCTGCCGGTATTCAAGTTTGCTGAAGGCAGAATGTGGGATGGTCGGAATTCCTTGCCTGGCGGCAAGGCCATTGGCTTTTGTCGAGTCAAGGGCATGGAGTTCTTCCATGCTGCCGTCGCGGTTGGAGGGACCGAAATTCGGGCGATCAATGGCGGTTTGCTGGGAGCAGGTTGGCTACATCCGGTCGATTTGCGCAAGGTGCTCACTCAAAAAAATCCCGATGGCTCGTTCAAGTACGACGGCACCGATATCTTTGTCTACATCTCGAATCTATGAATAAAGAAACCGGCATCAAGCCGGTTTCTTTTTGTGCCGCTGTCTCCAAAGCAAGCCCCACGTGTCGGGGGCTGCTGACGATGGAGTGCTATCAGGCCTTTTGCAAGCTGATCGCTTCCTCAGGAGTCTCAGGCCGTTGCGCATACTTATTCGCAATGAATGCACAAGCCATCAACTGGATCTGGTGGAAGATCATGATGGGCAGCAGGGCTGGGCCAATGGCGGCGCCAGTAAACAGCACTTGGGCCATAGGTACGCCAGTGGCCAGACTTTTCTTGGAGCCACCGAAGACAATCGTGATTTCGTCTTCTTTATTGAAGCCCAGCTTGCGGGCCAGCCAGGTGGTCAGGAACAGGATGATGGCCAGCAAGACCAGGCAGACTACGGCCAGGATAGCCAGGGACTTGGGCGGTACGGTTTGCCACAGGCCACCAATCACCGAGGCGCTGAAAGCGGTGTAGACCACCAGCAAGATGGAGGACTGGTCCACGCTGCGCAGCCATTTACGGTTGCGATCCATCCATTTGCCAATCAGGGGGCGCATCAAGTGGCCGACCACAAAAGGCAACAACAATTGCAGGCTGATCTTCTTGATGGCGTCCAGGGTCGAAGTGGCCGAACCACCGTCTGCATCAAGCAGCAGTTTCAACAAGACGGGGGTGAGCACAATACCGATCAGGCTGGAGGCCGAGGCGCTGCAAATCGCGGCAGGCACGTTACCGCGAGCAATCGAGGTAAAGGCAATGGCCGATTGCACGGTGCCGGGCAGGGCGCACATGTACAGAATGCCCACAAATAAGGGCATGCCCAGCAATGGCAGCAAGATGGGCTTGGACAGCAGGCCCAGCAGGGGGAACATGACAAAGGTGCAGCCAAAGACCAGCAGGTGCAAACGCCAGTGGGTGGCCCCAGCAATGATGGCTTCGCGGGATAGCTTGGCCCCGTGCATGAAAAACAGCAGGGCAATCGCCAGGCCAGTGATCACGTCAAAGAACACCGCACCTTGGCCGTAGGCGGGAAAGAAACTTGCCAGTGCCACTACGCCGATCAGGATCAGGGTGAAGTTGTCAAAAAGCAGTCGCAGTTGAGAGAACATGGGTTTGTTAGAGGCTTGAAAGGCTTGCGTTATGAAAGGCCTCACTTTACCGTAGACCTTTTTGGGGGTTTATCGCTAAACGGATATGGATTATCGACAAACGGACATTCTGATGCCTGCGGAGCGAATTCCGGAGAGTTTGCAGCAGTTGCGCTATCTACCCAGGCCTTTATATGGTCAGGAGCGTACCTTGCCCAATCAGGCCATTGCCCGCCCACACCGGCATCCCTGGGTGCAGTTTTCCTATGCGCTGACGGGGGTGATCGAAGTGCGTACTGCCAGCGGGCATTTCATGGCGCCGCCTCAGCAGGCGGTGTGGGTGCCTGCGGGTGTGGAACATGGGGTGCGTAGCTCGCCTGATGCGCAGATTCGTAGTCTTTATATTGATGTCAGCGCCTTGCCAGAGGCCCCTACGGTGTGTCGAGTGGTTGTGGTAGACCGCTTGCTGCGTGAACTGATACGCGAGTTCAGCCTTTTGCCTGTGCTGTACGAGCGTGAGGGGGCGCAGGGGCGTCTGGTGCAGGTCCTGCTGGATCGTTTGCTGGCGGCGCCTGAAAGTGGCCTGATTCTGCCTTGGCCTTCGGACCCGCGTCTTTTGCAGGTCTGCGAACAATTGCAGGCCCAGCCTTCGGGCGATTGGAGTTTGCAGGATTTGGCAGAGCAACAGGGTTTGTCAGAAAAAACCCTGAGCCGTCTGTTTCGTCAGCAGACCGGGCTGACGTTCCGGGTCTGGCGTCAGCGACTGCGCGTCATGAGTGCCTTGCCTTTGCTGGAGCGGCAAGAGCGTGTCACTGATGTTGCGTTAGCTTGTGGCTATGAAAGCATGTCGGCCTTTGTGGCGGCTTTTCGGGATTTGATGGGTCAAACGCCCGGCGAGTTTTTCCGTCGGCCATTAGGGCCGCTGGACGAGTAAGCCTGTACAAAATTGCACAGCAGACGATGGGCGTCGGGCGTGTCCTGAATAGGGTCTGCCAGTGTTTGGGGATCTATGCCTTGGGCTCGCCAGGATTCGGCCTTGCGTAGCACGCAGTAACGTAGCAGGCCGGCAAAAAATTCAGGGTGAAACTGAATCGACCACTGCGCGGGGCCATAACGCAATATTTGATGCGGATCATGCGCAGAGCTGCCCAGTATTTCCACATGCTCGGGCAAGCTCAATACGCTTTGTTGGTGCGTCAGCAGGGCAGGAAATTGCATGGGCAGATTGGCAAGCAGTTCATGCTCGTGGGCCTGCTCGGACAAGTGAATGGGCAGGTAGCCGACCTCGGCCCCCTTGGGGTGGTAATCCACGCGCCCGCCCAAGGCGTGGGCCATTAACTGATGGCCGTAGCAAATACCCAGCAAAGGCATTTGTGTCTGATAGCGTTCCCGAATCCAGGCGGCCAGGTTTTCACTCCAGTCCAGTTTGTCGGTGACCATGTTCCAGGAACCACTGATTACCACCGGGTCGGGGCAGTCCGGCGCTGGCAGGGCATCATCCTGATGGACTCGCCAGGTGTGGACATTGACATCCAGGGGCTGCAAAGCGCGTTTGAACCAGGCATTCTGGTTGCCAAAACGCTGCTCGACATCAGGAGGAGGGGAGCCGGCCTGAAGAAAATGGACGTCTATCATGCTTGCCCCCGAAACAGGCTCCACGTGGCCATGCCCAGACCCAGCATGAGCAGGGAACCGGCAACGTGGATGGCAATGCCGCCCATGGCCCACAGATAACGCTGCTGCATCATCAAGGTCATGATCTCGGCGGAAAAGGTGGAAAAAGTGGTCAGGCCACCCAGAAAGCCCGTCATGACGAACATGCGCCAGCCTTCGTGACCCAGGCCCAAGCCGCTGAAATAGGCCATTGCGATACCCATTAAATAGCCGCCAATCAAGTTAGCCAGCAAAGTACCGGGGGGCAGGGTGGGGAACAGGGCATTCAAAGCCTGACTCAGGAACCAACGCGCCAATGCGCCCAGGGCACCACCGGCGGCAATATACAGCATGGCTACGGGCATGAAGAGCCTTCAGGTAGGGGGCAAACTGTCAGCGAGCAGTCAGCCGGTCGCGATATATACCTAGGATAGCGTGTCATTATGCGCCTCTATAGCTAAAAAGGCGATCTTGCCCAAAGGCGCGTAGCCAGCTAATGTAAGAGCGCAATTATCAGACGGACCGCCGTGAATTTCGGTTAGCCCGCCCTTTTTTGGAGACTTTGTGGTGAGTATTTACGATCAGGATTTGCCCCAGACAGACGCCAATTATCGTGTTTTGTCGCCGCTGGATTTCATCGAGCGCAGTGCTTTTGTCTACCCTGACTACCCGGCTCTGGTTTACGGGCCCGCCCAAAACGGCATCAAGATGAGCTGGTCGCAGCTGTATGCCCGTACTCGTCAGCTGGGCAGTGCGCTGTCCAAGGCTGGGGTTGGCAAAGGCGATACCGTGGCCGTGATGTTGCCCAATACTCCGCCCATGGTTCAGGCACACTTTGGTGTGCCCATGTGCGGTGCCGTACTGAATACCTTGAATACCCGTCTGGATGCCAGCACCATCGCTTATATGCTGGATCACGGCGAAGCGCGTGCGGTGCTGGTGGACAGCGAATTTGCCGCCGTCATGAAAGAAGCCTTGAGCCTGCGCGAAAGCAAAGAGCCCATTCTGGTCATCGACGTCGTGGACAATTATTTTGACACCGGCGCAGAACGTATCGGCTCGCAAACCTACGAAGAGTTCGTGGACGGTGGTGACCCGGATTACGACTGGCAATTGCCCGCCAACGAGTGGGATGCGATTGCCCTGAACTACACCAGCGGTACCACCGGCAAGCCCAAAGGCGTGGTCTACCACCACCGTGGCGCGTATCTGGGGGCCTTGTCCAATGTCTTGGAATGGGACATGCCCAAGCACGCGGTCTATCTGTGGACCCTGCCCATGTTTCATTGCAATGGTTGGACTTTCCCCTGGGTGATTGCGGCCCGTGCTGGTGTGAACGTCTGTTTGCGCAAGGTGGAAGCCCAGGCCATGGTCGACAATATGGTCGATTACGGCGTCACCCACTATTGTGGTGCGCCGATTGTGCACTCTCTGCTGGTCAACTCCGACGAAGCGCTGAAGTCCCGCCTGCCCAAGGGCGTGTCGGCCATGGTGGCAGGCGCTGCACCTCCGGCCACCATGATTGAAGGGATGGAGCGCATGGGCTTTGCGCTGACCCACGTTTACGGCCTGACCGAAACTTATGGCCCCGCCTCGGTCTGTGCGCAGCATGCACCCTGGAGTGAACTGGATATCCAGGAACGTGCGCAGCGCAATGCCCGTCAAGGTGTGCGTTATCACCTGCAAGGGGGCGTACAGGTTTTGAATCCGCAAACCATGGAGCCCGTTCCTGCCGATGGCGAGACTATGGGCGAGATCATGTTCCGCGGCAATATCACCATGAAGGGGTATTTGAAGAACGCGCAGGCCACCCAGGAATCCCTGGGCGGTGGCTGGTTCCATACCGGCGACCTGGCCGTGTGCGAGCCGGACGGCTACGTACGCATCAAGGACCGCAGCAAGGACATCATCATTTCCGGGGGCGAGAATATTTCTTCCATCGAGATTGAAGACGTCATGTATCGCCATCCAGCCGTGCAGGCGGCGGCCGTTGTAGCCCAGCCGGACGAGCGTTGGGGTGAAGCGCCTCACGTTTATGTGGAGCTGCGCCCCGGTGCGGAAGTGACGGTGGAAGAACTGCGCGCGCATTGCCGTCAGTACTTGGCTGGCTTTAAAATACCGCGACATTTCAGTTTTATGGAGTTGCCCAAAACGGCAACAGGTAAAATACAGAAATTCGCGCTGCGTCAGCAGGCCAAGCAAGCCGCTTCGGACTAAGAGCAGCGTTTTCTAAAAAGCACACAGGTCGCTTCATGCGGCCTGTCTGCACTTAAGGAACAGGACGGTTAGGAATGCCATCTTTTGACGTTGTATCCGAGGTCAACACCCACGAACTGCGTAATGCAGTGGAACAAGCCAGCCGCGAACTGGCTACCCGTTTTGACTTCAAAGGTACGGATGCCAAATTTGAACTCGAAGACGAGAACACCATTTTGCAATCGGCTCCCAGCGTGTTTCAGCTCGAGCAAATGATGCAGATTCTGCGTGGCCGTATTGCTGCCCGCGGTATTGATGTGCGCTGCCTGGAGACCGAGAAGGTTCTGGAAAACGTGGCCGGCGCGCGGCAGAAAGTGAAAGTGCGTCAAGGTCTGGACCAACCTACGTCCAAGAAACTGATCGCCGCCATCAAGAACGCCAAGCTGAAAGTGGAGACGCAGATTCAAGGTGAAAAACTGCGTGTAACCGGCAAGAAACGGGACGACTTGCAGGCTGCCATCGCTTTGTTGAAACAGACCGATGTGGAATTGCCTTTGCAGTACGATAACTTCCGCGACTAAACCGAGTGAAACGGCACGGTGGCGACGTGACGCCGCCGTGTATCAGCTATGAATGTACGAATTGAATTAATGCGTGTGCACGATCTGGGTCAGGTGCTGGAAGTCCAGGCGGATGTGTACGACGCGGATATTCTGGAAGACCGCAGCTTCTATCAGAACCGTCTGGATCTGGCTCCGGATAGCTGCTGGGTGGCACGTGATACTGACAATCAACTGCAGGGTTATTTGGTGTCCTACCCTTGGGCGGGCCTTTTGCCGCCGTCCCTGGGCGATGCGTTGAGTAGCCTGCCTTCGCCCGCAGACCAATGGTTTATTCACGACTGCGCCGTGATGCGTCGCGCGCAAGGCCGTGGGGTGGCCGGAGCTTTGTTGCAAGCCGGTCGCCGCTATGCCTGGCAGCGTGGCTTGCGTCGTTGCAGTCTGGTGTCTTTGGGACCGGCCGTGGGCTATTGGCAGCGTCTGGGCTACAAGCCGATTGAAGGGGTGCCTGCACCCGTGCTGGAAGCAAAGCTGCGTCAGTATGGAGAGCAAGCCAGTTTTATGGATTGCGCTGTGCATCCCGATTGAACTGTTCTGAGGAGACGTTCAGTATCTAGCGGCTGCGTGTCCTGTTCGAGTTCTCAAAAAAAGGCCGGGAAATATTCCCGGCCTTTTTTATTTACGGGCGCAATCGATAGCCCGTTTTGAAAATCCAGCCCGCCACGGCAAGAAACACACTTAAAAACAGCAGTGTCATGCCCAGGCTCAGCCACACATTCACATCGGCCAGATCAAAGAAACTCCAGCGAAAGCCGCTGATCAGGTACAGCACCGGGTTCAGCAAGGTCAGTTTTTGCCAGAACTCGGGCAGCATGTCGATGGAATAGAAGGTGCCGCCCAAAAAGGTCAGTGGCGTCAGAATCAGCATGGGCACGAATTGCAGCTTTTCAAAGTTGTCGGCCCAGATACCGATAATGAAACCCAATAGACTGAAGGTCAGGGCGGTTAAGGCCAGAAAGCACAGCATCCAGATAGGGTGGGCAATTTCGTAAGGCACAAATAGCCGCGCCGTGATCAGGATGATAGCCGCCAGAAACAGTGACTTGGTGGCTGCTGCGCCCACAAAGGCCAAGGTCACCTCGAAGTGTGAAATGGGCGCAGACAGAATCTCGTAGATATTGCGCGTAAAGCGCGGAAAGTAAATTCCGAAGGCGGCGTTGGAGACGCTATGGGTCAACACCGACAACATGGTCAGCCCAGGCACGATAAACGCGCCATAGGGCACGCCGCCGATTTCATTGATGCGATGGCCAATGGCAGCGCCAAACACCACAAAATACAAGGCGGTGGAAATCACGGGGGCTACGATGCTTTGCAGCAGGGTGCGTCGGGTGCGTGACATTTCGTAGCGATAAATGGCCAGGATGGCGTACCAGTTCATGACTGTGCCCCTACAAACTCAACGTAAATATCTTCCAGACTGCGCTCGCGGGTATGGATGTCGGTAATGGTCAGCCCCGCTTGCCCAACTGCCGCCAGCAAATTGCTCAAGTCATGACCTTGTTCGCGGTTGGTCAAGGGGTAGAGCAGGCTCATGCCGTCGGCAGTGCTTTGCAGTCCCAGCGTTTCCAGCGCAGCGGGCAGGGCGCTGATCGGCTCGGCCAGATTCAGGCTCAGGGTTTTACCGCCCAGGCGGCGCATCAGATTGTCTTTGGTTTCCACCAGCTGCAGTGAACCTTTATTGATGAAGCCGATGCGGTCGGCCATCTCCTGGGCTTCTTCGATGTAGTGGGTGGTCAGAATAATGGTGACCCCCTGGCTGCGCAGCCGTTTCACCAAGGCCCACATGCCTTGGCGCAAGGCCACGTCCACACCGGCGGTAGGTTCATCCAGAAACAGGATTTCCGGTTCATGGGAAAGCGCCTTGGCGATCAGGACGCGGCGTTTCATGCCGCCCGAGAGCGTAATCAAGGGGCTGTCTTTCTTGTCCCATAGCGACAAGTCCTTCAGAATCTGTTCGATCAGGGCCGGATTGGGGGCTTTGCCAAACAGGCCACGGCTGAAGCTGACGGTATTCCAGACTGTCTCGAAGGAATCGGCGCTTAGCTCTTGCGGCACCAGGCCAATTTTCTGGCGGGCGCGCTTGTAGTCGGCGACATTGTCTGCGCCATCTACCAGAACGGTGCCGCTGCTGCGATTGACCAGCCCGCAGATAATACTGATCAAGGTGGTTTTGCCTGCGCCGTTGGAGCCGAGCAGGGCAAAAATCTCGCCCCGCCAAATATCCAGGTCCAAAGCGTGCAGGGCTTGATGCCCGTTTGCGTATTGTTTGCTCAGGCCTCGAACACGCAAAATAGCGTGAGAATCAGGAGTGTTCTGCATAGACAGTAAAATGACCCTTTTGCTGTGCCGACAGGGTTTGAATAACGCAATGGATTTGACGATGCCAACTAGCTTACCACCGCCAACAGAGAGTGACGTTTTGAGTGATGCTCAGGCTATGGCTTTAGCCTTGGAGCAGGCTCAACTGGCGGCCAGCATCGGCGAGGTGCCCGTAGGTGCCGTACTATTGGATGCGGACGGCAGGCTGCTGTCTGTGGGCTCCAATCGCACGGTTTGTGATCACGATCCCACCCAGCATGCCGAGATCGTGGCCTTGCGCGCCGCGACGCGTAAAGTTGGCAATTACCGTTTGCCCGGAGCCAGTCTGTTTGTGACTCTTGAGCCTTGCATGATGTGCTTGGGGGCCTTGTTGCATGCGCGTCTGTCGCGGGTGGTGTGGGCCGCAGCCGATCCGAAGACCGGAGTGTGTGGCAGTGTGGAGTCCTTGCATTTGCATCCCACTCTGAATCACCACACCCGTGTCTCGGGTGGTTTGATGTCCGAAGAGGCGGCCCAGGCCTTGCGGGATTTTTTCCGCGAACGACGCGAACAGAAGAAGTTGCAAAAGCAGGCTCAAACAGTCCAATCGCCGCTGGATGGCGCCCAGTAGTCTCGCTAAAATGTCAGCACTTTATTTTCAAGGTTAATCATGAGCAGCCCCGAGCACGACCATCATCACCATCACCACGAACATGGCCAGTGCCATTGTGGGCAGCAGGACAGTTCGGGCATTTACCTGTTTTCGCCCTCTGGCCAGATCCTTGAACCCAAGCGCCTGGAGCTGGCAAGCCAGCGCCTGAACCAACTGGGCTTTGCCGTGGACATAGACCCGGACGCCCTGGCGGTGGATGAACGCTTTGCCGGTACGGACGCTCAGCGTCTGGCCGCGGTACAGCGTTCCTTGCAACAGCCTCAGCCCATTGTGATGGCGACACGCGGTGGCTACGGTTTAAGCCGCATTCTGGGCCAGATCGACTGGCGCGCGGTAGCCGACAGTGGCAAGCGTTTTGTCGGCATGTCGGATTTCACGGCCTTCAATCTGGCCTTGCTGGCGCAAACTGGTGCCATCAGCTACACCGGCCCCACCGCCATTGCGGACTTTGGTGGCGATGAAACCGATGAATTGACGACCGAACTGTTTGGCGAATTGATGCGTGGCGAGCTGGAGCTGTTCAGCTTTGAGTCCGAGGGTTCGGATGCCGTCGATGGTCACGGTGTTCTGTGGGGCGGCAATCTGGCCCTGGTTTGCTCCTTGCTGGGCACGCCGTACTTCCCCAATATCAACGGCGGCATCCTGTTCCTGGAAGACGTGGGTGAAGCACCGTACCGAGTCGAGCGCATGTTGACGCAGCTCTGGCATGCCGGCGTGCTCAATCGTCAGATGGCGGTGGTATTGGGCCGTTTTACGGCTTACAAGACAGGCGCTTCGGATAATGGCTTTGATATGGATTCGGTGGTGCGCTGGTTGCGTGAAACCGTCAAAGTCCCGGTCGTAACGGGCCTGCCTTATGGACATGTGGACGTCAAGGTCAGCCTGCCTATTGGCAAGGAAGTGGGCCTGGCTACCGAGGACGGCATGGCTTATCTGGTTCTGGATGAGCACGAACACTAACGGATTTCGCGCCTGCTTGATACACTACTGGGTTGAACTCAACCTTTTTCAAAGTACGTTTACGTGATCTCCACCGCTAATTTAACGATCCAGTTTGGTGCCAAGCCTTTATTTGAAAACGTCAGTGTCAAACTGGGCGGAGGCAACCGCTATGGCCTGATTGGTGCCAACGGGTCGGGCAAGTCTACCTTCATGAAAATCATTGGCGGCGACCTGGAGCCAAGCGGGGGTAATGTATCGCTGGATCCGGGCGTGCGCCTGGGCAAGCTGCGTCAGGACCAGTTTGCCTACGAAGACAAACGTGTGCTGGACGTGGTGCTGATGGGCCACACAGAAATGTGGAACACCATGCAAGAGCGTGATGCCATCTACGACAATCCAGAGGCCACCGAAGAAGACTATATGAAGGCCGCCGAACTGGAGGCCCGTTTTGCCGAGTACGACGGTTATACCGCCGAGAGCCGTGCCGGTGAATTGCTGATGGGTCTGGAAATTCCGGTCGAACAGCATCAGTTGCCCATGAGCGAAGTGGCTCCGGGCTGGAAACTGCGTGTGCTGCTGGCACAGGCCCTGTTCTCCAACCCGGATGTCCTGCTGCTGGACGAGCCGACCAACAACCTGGATATCAACACCATCCGTTGGCTGGAAGATGTGCTCAACAGCTACCAGAGCACCATGATCATCATCAGTCACGATCGTCACTTCCTGAATCAGGTCTGCACTCACATGGCTGACCTGGATTACGGCGAGCTGCGTGTCTACCCCGGCAACTACGACGATTACATGCTGGCGTCGGTGCAGTCGCGCGAACGTGTGCTGGCGGCCAACTCCAAGGCCAAAGAGCGTATTGGCGAGCTGCAGGACTTTGTGCGCCGTTTTGCCGCCAACAAGTCCAAGTCCCGCCAGGCTACCTCGCGACTGAAACAGATTGGTCGCTTGAAGGCAGAGACCATCGAAGTGAAGCCTTCTTCGCGTCAGAACCCGTTTATTCGTTTTGAACAGAAAAAAGTTCTGCACCGCCTGGCCGTGACGGTCGAGGGCTTGAGCAAGTCCTACGATCATCCCATCATCAAGAACTTCTCGGCCATGATTGAAGCGGGCGAGAAAATCGCGATTGTGGGTGCGAACGGTGTGGGTAAGACGACTTTGCTGCGTTTGCTGGCCGGTGATCTGACTCCTGACAGCGGCTCGGTGGTCTGGTCCGAGAACGCTGATATCGGCTATATGGCTCAGGACGTCTCGGACGAGTTCGATACCGAAGACAATGTGTTTGACTGGATCAGCCAGTTCCGTCAGGCCGGCGACGACGATCAGTCTTTGCGCTCGGTGCTGGGCCGCATGTTGTTCTCGGCCGATGACATCATCAAGCCCGTGAAAGTGCTGTCGGGTGGCGAGAAAAACCGCATGACTTTCTCGCGTCTGATGCTGGGTCGTCACAACGTCATGCTCCTGGACGAACCGACCAACCACCTGGATATGGAATCGATCGAGTCCTTGCAGATGGCCATGGAAAAGTTTGAAGGCACTCTGATCTTCGTGTCCCATGACCGCGAGTTCGTCTCCGGCGTGGCAACCCGCATTATCGAAGTGATGCCAGAAGGCCGTCTGGTGGATTACCGCGGTGGCTACGAAGACTATCTGGCCAGCCGCGAGCAGGACTGAGGCTAGGGGTGGCCGTCTTTACCCTGCGTGAGCCCACCAGCTTCGAGCAGGACATCAAAAAAAGCCGCTTTCTGGCACTGGCTGCGCCTGTAGACAGTGCCAGCCAGGCTTTGGCTTTTTTCCAGGCCAAGGGTGTGCCCGATGCCACGCATAATTGCTGGGCCTACAAGATCGGGTCGGAATACCGCTTTAACGATGATGGCGAACCCGGCGGCACGGCCGGGCGTCCCATTTTGCAAGCCATAGAAGGCCAGGATTGCGACCGTGTTGCGGTACTGGTGATACGTTGGTTTGGGGGCGTCAAGCTGGGTACGGGTGGCCTGGTGCGCGCCTATGGCGGCGTGGCCGCTCAATGTTTGCGTCTTGCTGACAAGCAGGAGCTGATTCCCATGGCAGCTTTGCGCTGCCGTTGCTCCTTTGCCGATCTGGCTTTGGTTCAATCCCGTTTCGACAGCTTTGGCGTTCAGGTTCAGGACGAGCAATTCGATGCTGAAGGTGTGCAGTGGCTGTTGAATCTGCCGCTCGAGCATAAAGCTGATTTTCAACAGTCCTTTATCAATATGACGCGTGGCCAGGGGGAATGTGAACCCCTGGACCAAGCCTAAGTCACCCTCGGTTCTGCCCAAGGTCTGCAATGGACCTCTGGTCGCCATCTTCCTTGATGGAGTTTTCTGGACGAAAAGGTATCTTTTCCAGACGATTATCCCTCTGCACCGTCCAGGCAGTGGCCATACTAAATACCTCTGATTCCTTCTAAGTCTGTATCCAGCCTGCGGGTATGATCGGGTTTAGTCAGCATTGTGAGTGTAAGCCATGTCCTACGAGATCCATGCCAGCCAGTGGCTCAATACGACCGCTCCATTAAGCTTGGCGTCCTTGCGTGGCCGCGTGGTGGTGGTCACGGCCTTTCAGATGCTTTGCCCTGGTTGTGTCATCAACAGCCTGCCGCAAGCCAAGAAACTGGATACGCTGTTCTCGCGCGATGATCTGCGCATCATAGGCCTGCATAGCGTGTTCGAGCATCACGACGTGATGGGCCCTGCAGCTTTGCAGGCGTTTGCCCATGAGTACCGCTTGAATTTCCCCATCGCCATTGATCAGCCTTCAGACAGCGGCCCCTTGCCGCGCACCATGAAGGAGTGGGGCCTGGGCGGGACACCATCTACCATTATTTTTGACCGTGATGGCAATCTGGCTCTGAAGGAATTGGGCCATCTGGACGATCTGCGTCTGGGTGCGTTTGTCGGCCAGCTGATTGCTCGCCGCCCGGCGCAAGCAGACAAGAAAGAGGGGGTGGCGGACAAGCAGGATTCTTCCTCTTGCGGGCCGACCTGTACCTACTAGGTTTTTTGCTGAAAAGGGTTTGTCATGAAGATTGCGGTGTTTGATACCTACGTTGTGCGTCCTGACGGGCGTCGTATGCACTTTGATATCTTGGTCAGCGACGATGCCAAGGATATGGACAAGGTCTTGAGTTATGGTCAGCGCTATCTGGCGGCCAAAGGGGTGAATGTGGAAAACTTCACCTCGCGCGAGTGCCGCTTCTGCCATACGGAAATGGCTTCTGCGCCGGTCGAAAATGAAATCAAACGCAGTGGCTTCGCGATTATCGAGTTGGAAAACTGCGACTAAATCGCATTCATGCAAAAAAAACGCCAGACAAATCGTCTGGCGTTTTTTCTGGGGCCGGGCAAATCAGGCCTGGTCAGGCTGCTGGTTTTGCTGGGCAGCAATTTCAGCATGGACTTTTTCCATGTCCACAGCCTGGACCTGTTCGATCAGATCGTCCAGCTGGGCAGCGGAAAGGGCACCGGCTTGCGAGAACAGCAAGACGTTTTCACGGAAAACCATCAGGGTAGGGATGGAGCGAATACGCAGGCCAGCGGCCAGTTCCTGCTCTTCTTCCGTGTTCACCTTGCCAAACGTCACGCCGGGGTGCTTGGCCGCTGCTGCGTCAAAGACAGGGGCGAATTGGCGACATGGACCGCACCAAGGAGCCCAGAAGTCGATGATCAGGGGTTTGCCGTCTTCTACTGCTGCCTGGAATGTTTCTTCGTTCAGTTCGACGATGCTCATGGGGGAGCCTCCGCAATAAAAAAGCGGCTGATGGTGTTCAGCCGCTTCGTTAAACATGCAATCAGTGTACTCGTTTTCCAGGCAGCCCTAAAGCGCCAAACGAGTTTGCTAAAGGGTTTTTCATTCCGTAGCGATTGCGTACTTGATCACAAACAAGATGGCGACAATCAGTGTGGCCAGGTGGATACTGCGCCAGCGGCCGGTTGTCAGCTTCAGGATCACGTAGCTGATAAAACCAAAGGCCAGACCGTTGGCAATCGAGTAGGTGAAGGGCATGGTGAAGGCAGCCAGGGCAGCAGGCACGGCCTCGGTCATGTCGTCCCATTTCACTTCAGTGATCTCGCGCATCATCAAGCACGCCACATACAGCAAGGCGGGGGCGGTGGCGTAACCGGGAACGGTCGCGGCCAGTGGCGAGAAAAACAGGGCCAGCAGGAACAGGACACCAATGGTCAGCGCTGTCAGACCGGTACGGCCACCTGCTTGCACACCCGAGGCGCTTTCCACATAGGCAGTGGTGCTGCTGGTACCCAGCATGGAACCGGCCACAATGGCGGTACTGTCAGCCAGAAGGGCGCGGCCCAGGCGATTGGGCTTGCCTTCTTCAATCAGGCGAGCGCGCTTGGCAACCCCGATCATGGTGCCCGTGGCGTCAAACACCTCAACCAGAACCAGAACCAGAATCACGTGCACAAAGCCGGTGTGCAGGGCACCCATGATGTCCAGCTGCATGAAGGTGGGCATCAGCGAGGGTGGAGTGGAGACGACACCACCAAATTCGCTGTGACCGGTCAGCATGGACAGAATGGTCACGGCCAGAATGCCGATCAGGATTGCACCGCGCACCTTCAGCGCGTCCAGGGCGGCAATAATAAAGAAACCCAGAATTGCGTACAGGGCTGCGGGCTGGGTCAGGTCACCCAGACCAATCTTGGTGGCAGGGTGGGCCACCACAATACCCGAGTTCATCAGGGCGATCAGGCCCAGGAACATGCCGATACCGGCGGCAATGGCGCTTTGCAGGGATTTGGGAATGCCCCGAATCAGCCAGGACCGGATGCCAGTCACCGTCAGAATCAGGAAGATGACGCCGGAAATAAAGACCGCGCCCAGTGCCTGTTGCCAAGTATAGCCCAGGGTGGCGACCACGGTGAAGGCAAAAAAGGCGTTCAGGCCCATGCCCGGTGCCATGCCGATAGGCCAGTTGGCCACAAAGGCCATGATGAACGTGCCCAGAGCAGCAGCCAGGCAGGTGGCTACAAAAATGGCATTGCGATCCATCCCTGTGGACGACAGGATGTCTGGATTCACAAAAATAATGTAGGACATGGTCAGGAAGGTAGTGATACCTGCCAGGACCTCGGTACGGACGTTGGTGCCATGCTCAGTGAGTTTGAAGAGACGTTCAAACATGGGCAGCCTCCTTGTGATTATTAGGCGATTGGAGCGTGAAATTATCGATGCGGGATTTTAACCACGAGTGTGCCACTGCGTCGCCCCCCTTTGTCGCGATGTATCGGCACAACCCAGACACTATCCGCTGATTGTCTTGAGGGGATAAATTCCTATTTTCCCCAATACAGCAGGCTAAAATAGGCGCCATGAATATTCTTGGATTTGAAAGTTCCTGCGATGAAACTGGCGTGGCGCTGGTCAGCACGGAACAGGGCCTGCTGGCCCATGCCTTGCACAGCCAGATCGCCATGCACCGTGAATATGGTGGGGTGGTGCCTGAACTGGCCTCTCGCGATCATATCCGTCGCGTCCTGCCTTTGACACGGCAGGTGTTGGCTTCTTGCCATATGCAGCTCGATCAGGTCGATGCCATTGCCTATACCGCCGGCCCCGGTCTGGCCGGTGCCTTGCTGGTGGGAGCTAGTGTGGCGCAGTCGATTGCCTGGTCGCTGAAAAAACCGACGATTGCTATCCATCACCTGGAAGGTCATTTGCTCTCGCCCTTATTGGCCGAGCCGCGTCCCGACTTTCCCTTTGTGGCCTTGCTGGTCTCGGGTGGCCACACTCAGCTGATGCGTGTAGATGGTGTGGGTCAGTATGAATTGCTGGGTGAAACGCTGGACGATGCAGCAGGCGAAGCCTTTGATAAAAGCGCCAAGCTGATGGGCCTGGGTTATCCCGGCGGCCCGGCCTTGTCGCGTCTGGCTGAACAGGGTGACCCCAGCGTCTACGAGCTGCCGCGTCCCATGATGCACAGCAAGGATCTGGATTTCAGCTTTAGTGGTTTGAAAACTGCCGTGCTGACGCGCTTGCGCAAGCTGGAAGCGGAAGAGGGCGGGATTACTGAACAGCAACGCGCTGATCTGGCTGCTGCGACCGAGGCCGCCATTGTGGACGTGCTGGCCGCCAAGGCGATCAAGGCCTTGAAGCAAACGGGCTTGAAACGTCTGGTGGTTGCCGGTGGTGTGGGCGCCAACCGCCACTTGCGGGCTTATTTACAGAAAGCCGTGGCGCGTTTAAAGGGCGAGGTGTTCTTTCCACCGCTGGAATTCTGTACCGATAACGGTGCCATGATTGCTTTTGCGGCGGCCATGCGTGTCAAGCACGGTTTGGTTACTTTGGATGATAGCCAGCATGGCTTTGCCATCCGGCCTCGCTGGGATCTGGCTTGTGTGAACCAGCCTGTCTCCCAGCAAGAGCGTTAGTGCTTATTTTTTCTTGGAACCGATCTTGCTTTCTTTGCCCGTCATCAGACGACGAATGTTTTCCTGGTGACGCCAGAGCAAGAAGGCACTGATCAGGGCCAGGGCCGTGGCAATAGAGGCATTCATGGGCCAGACCACCTTGGCACCGAGCAGGTAAAACAAGGGGGCAAACACGGCACTGATGATGGCTGCCAGCGACGAGTAACGGCTGACATAAGCGATAATCAGCCAGGTGGCCGCGGTAGCCAGAGCCAGCCAGGGCAGCAGGGCCAGGATGACACCCAGCGCGGTTGCCACGCCTTTACCGCCTTTAAAGCCCAGAAAGACCGGGTACAAGTGACCCAAAAAGGCAAAAAAGGCGCTGACACCCAGTAAAGTCGGTGCCCAGCCCCAGTTGCTGATGGCCTGTTGGGTCAGAAAGACAGCCAGCCAGCCTTTGAAGGCATCACCCAACAAGGTCAGGACAGCTGCTTTTTTATTGCCGCTACGTAGTACATTAGTGGCTCCCGGATTTTTCGAACCAAAGGTGCGAGGGTCTTGCAAGCCCATGATCTTGCTGACGATTACGGCAAACGGCAAGGATCCCAGCAAATAGGACAAGAGGGCGACAAGCGGGGCGGCCACAGCAAAAGAAACGGCGTTCATGAGGATTGAGCTCCACAATTATTGTTGCGCGGATTCTACCGGCCTTGCAGCAAAATACCAAAGGCAGCGGGTACAATTTGCTGCCCCTGTTAGATTTTTAACGGAAAAGTAAAGCATGCGTATTCTGGTCTCCAACGATGATGGCTATACAGCAGCCGGTATCGAGGCTTTGTATGAAGCCTTGCAAGGACTGGGTGAGCTGACTGTCATTGCACCCGAGACCAATTGCAGCGGTGCCAGCAATTCCCTGACCTTGAATCGTCCCCTGTCGCTGCGCCAGGCCAGCAATGGTTTTTATTTTGTTAATGGTACACCGTCCGATTGTGTGCACGTGGCCCTGACAGGCCTGCTGGATTTTCGTCCCGATCTGATTGTGTCCGGTATTAATAATGGCGCCAATATGGGCGACGACACTTTGTATTCGGGCACGGTAGCGGCCGCGATGGAAGGCCATTTGTTTGGTATTCCCGCGATTGCGTTGTCCCTGATCGAACGCGGCTGGAAGAACCTGGACAGCGCAGCGCGCGTGGCACGGGATCTGGTACAGCGCTGTCAGAAGAAGCCGTTGGCGGCCAATACCTTGCTGAACGTGAATATTCCGTGTTTGCCCTACGAAGCCTTGAAGGGCACGCAAGTCACCCGCCTGGGCAAGCGTCATCCTTCGGAGCCGGTCGTAAAAAGCCAGACGCCTTATGGCGAACCCGTGTACTGGATTGGCCGTGTCGGTGGTGTGTCCGATAGCGAGCAGGGCACAGATTTCGGTGCCGTCGAACAAGGTGCAGTATCCATTACGCCCTTGCGCGCGGACCTGACTCACCACGAGCAACTGGCCGGATTGCGGGACTGGATGCAATGACAAGTAAACCAGGCAAGCGCTATCCTTTTGCAGACGGCACTCGGAACCGGTTCGGCAAGTCCAGCCTGGGCAGTGGCCTGTCTGCCAGCAATAGCAATACCCGTATTGTGCAACGGGGCCAGTTACAACCGACACCCTCGGCCATTTTGTCACCGCAAGTGTCAACAAGTGTCAACCTGGGTTTGAACTCGGAACGCTCGCGTGGCATGATGATCGAGCGCTTGCGCCGTCAAGGAATTACCGACGAACGAGTGCTGGCGGCCATGCAGGCAGTACCGCGCCATCAGTTTGTTGATCAGGGTTTGGCCAGTCGGGCCTATGAAGATGATGCCTTGCCTATCGGCTTTGCGCAGACCATCTCCCAGCCTTGGGTTGTAGCCCATATGATCAGCTTGGTGTGTGACCAGAAAATACCGACCAAGGTGCTGGAAGTGGGAGCCGGATGTGGTTATCAGGCTGCTGTTTTGGCACAATTGGTCAAAGAAGTGTATGCGGTAGAACGTATCAAAGGCTTGTGCGATATGGCTCGCGATCACATGCGCCAATTAGGGCTGTCGCAACGGGCTCGAATAATGTTTGGTGACGGAATGCAAGGTTACCCTGCCGCGGCACCATATGATGCTATTGTTGTGGCGGCAGCCGGTCCGGTCATTCCCAGAACCTTATTGGAACAATTAACATTGGGGGGGAGACTGATCGCCCCTGAAGGTACGACACAACAGCGCCTGGTTTTGGTGGAACGCACCGGACAGGCTACTTGGCGTCGTGAAGAACTTGATGCGGTTCGCTTCGTGCCGATGCGAGCCGGAACCCAGATTTAGTCAGATATTCTCAGGAGATTTATATGCAGCATGCAGTCAGGTTACCGTTAACCGCTGCTTCCACCGGTACACAGTGGTTCTTGACGCCCCGTCAGTGCCTGGTGGCGGCTGTGGTCACCAGTACCCTGCTGGCTGGTTGTGCAAGCCGTAATGAGCGTGCCCCAGTCACTGACCTGAGTTCCTCTTCGGCGGCAGGCAGCGTCAGCAGTGCCTCGGGTACCTATGTGGTACGCCCTGGTGATACGCTCTACAAGATTGCACAAGCGCACGGCATGGACGTGAACTCGCTGATCCAGTTGAACCAGATTACGGATCCTTCCATGTTGCGCGTGGGTCAAACCTTGCGTCTGGATGGCAATACCTCGATGGCGGCGGTGACGACTCGCCCAGCCGGTAGCGGTAGCACACAGACCTCGCCCGTCAGCCCGGCCACGCCGGTCAAGACTGAAACGCCCGTGTCTGCGCCTCGCGCCAGCGACGCGGCCCTGATCGCCTGGGGCTGGCCTGCCAGTGGCAAGATCATCCAGGGTTTTAATGCCTCGACCAAAGGTATTGATATCGAAGGCAAGGTGGGCGACCCCGTGGTTGCCGCTGCGGATGGCAAGATCATGTACGCCGGTAACGGTGTGCGCGGTTTAGGCTCCATGGTTCTGGTCGGTCATAGCAATGGCTTTATCACTGCCTACGCCCATAACAGTGTCTTGCACGTTAAAACGGGTCAGCAGGTGAAGAAGGGGCAGCGTATTGCCGATCTGGGTCAGTCTGACACCACCTCGCCACGACTGCACTTCGAGATTCGTCGCTCCGGTACGCCGGTCAACCCGATCTCGTACCTGCCTACGCGATAAGCTCGGTATCTGGACTGAAAAAAGCGGCTTCTGGCCGCTTTTTTTGTGCCTTGTCGTTGGCCGCTCGGGGAGGAATGACTCGTTTAATGAAAATCCACCTCCATGCTTGAAGGCCATGCCTCTTGTTCAGCCCGGGTACAACAGATTTCATCGTGTCGCCGAGCCGCTATGGCCGCGTTCTGCTTGTTTTTACCCGTTGTGCCGAATGCTCATTGTAAAATCAGCGATTCGCCATCGTTTGCAGCAATGCAACTGCGCCATTCTGCTTGGCAGGACGCTTATTTAGGTTTTTATCGAATGTCTGACGTATTGTTAATTGAATCGCTGGATCTGGAAGGACGCGGCGTCGCCCACAAAGAGGGCAAAGTGGTGTTTGTGGAAGGTGCCTTGCCCGGCGAGGCAGTACTGGCCGAGACGGTGCGCTCCAAGGACTCTTACGATAAAGCCCGCATGACGGCCTTGTTGAAAGCCTCGTCGCAGCGTGCTGAACCTCCCTGTCCCAACTTTGGTGTTTGTGGTGGCTGTGCCATGCAGCATCTGGAGCCCTCGGCCCAGGTTGCGGTCAAGCAGCGCGTGTTGGAAGATTCCCTGGGTCATATTGGTAAGGTAAAGCCAGGTCGCGTGCTGGCACCCTTGCACGGTCCTTACTGGGGTTACCGTTATCGCGCCCGTTTCTCCATGCGCTACGTGCCTAAAAAGGGTGGGGTGCTGGTCGGTTTCCGTGAAAAGAATGGCCGCTATGTGGTGGACATGACGGAATGTCGGGTACTGCCTGCCAAGGTTTCTGCCTTGCTGGAACCCTTGCGTTCCTGTCTGGCTGGCTTGTCCCGCCCCGATCGCCTGCCGCAGATCGAACTAGCTATGGGCGACAAGATCACAACCTTGACCTTGCGTCATATGGAGCCGCTGACCAGCGAGGATATCCAGCGTTTGCAGGATTTCGGGCAGGAGCACGACATCAGCTGGTGGTTGCAGCCCAAGGGCCCGGAAACGGCGCACCCCTTGCTGCGCGAAGATGCGGACAAGCTGGCCTACGCACTGCCAGAGTTTGATTTGCGCATGCCGTATCGTCCTACCGACTTTACGCAGGTGAACCATGACATTAACCGAAGCCTGATCTCGCGTGCCTTGACCTTGCTGGACGTCAAACCCGAGCATCGGGTGGCGGACTTGTTCTGTGGTTTGGGTAACTTCAGCCTGCCGCTGGCACGCCGCTCCGCCGAAGTGGTCGGGATTGAAGGCAGCAGCACCTTGACTGAACGTGCCGGTGAAGCGGCCTTGGCCCACAACCTGCAGGACAAGGCGAAATTTACTACCCTGAACCTGTTTGAAGTGGACGTGCAATGGCTGCGTGACCTGGGGCATTTCGACCGCATGCTGATTGACCCGCCACGCGATGGTGCCTTCGCTGTGGCCACCGCTTTGGCGCAGCTGGAAAAGCACGAGCGCCCCGAGCGTCTGGTTTATGTGTCCTGTAGCCCAGGTACTCTGGCTCGGGACGCCGGTGTATTGGTTCACCAGGGTGGTTATACGCTGGAATCGGCCGGTGTGGTGAATATGTTCCCGCATACGGCACACGTGGAATCAATTGCCGTCTTTACACGCTAAGTACACCTAAGCAGGCTTCAACTAAAACGCCCTGCAAATTGGACAGAGTTCCAGTTTGCGGGGCATTTTGTTTTTTCTTGGGGGCTTTGTCAGCTCGTTCGCCCAAGGTGCTGTTGCCTTCAATCTCGACCAGTTGGGTGGTATCGCGTTTTGAAGGCTGGCGGAAAGATCAGTCGCGTTCAGGTGCGTTTCTCGAGATGTGGGCATGAGCCAGCCTGTGTCCTTGCCAAGGTGGCCGGCAGCTATATGCTTTTTATCACCACGTTTGAAGGCTAGGCTGGCTGATCGGTTTTGTGTGTTTGATTCGGTCCGTTGCTGGTTTTACTGCTTGGTGGCAGGTGTCGCCGCTTTACCAGCATGGGCAATCAAGCCATCGTGTATCAGCTCCATCATCATCTTGAATACCTGCTCGGATTGCAGATGCACAAAGCGCGGCAGAATCTGGCGCAGCATAGGCACATCCTCGGCGGGCCATTGTTCCAGTTCGTTTAGCTCTTCTTCAGTCACCGGGCGGATAAGCCCACCCAACTCGCCCTGAATCAATCCATATAAAGCGGCATACCAGCCCACACAGGCGGCGGGGATTTCGGCATCGCTCAAACCGCCATCACGCAAGGCCCTGTATACCTGCTCAAGAACCAGATAGTCGGCCTTGCCGGTATTCAGAAAACGCTGCATTTGCTGAAAAGTCTGTGGGTGGCCCAAGGCCAGCTCACGATACTGTCGGGCCAATTCATACAAACGCTCTGTCCACGACAGACCCGTATCCACAGCTTGAATGCGGCCTGTCAAATAATCTGCCATCGCACGCAGCAAGCCGTCCTTGGACTTGAAGTGATAGAGCACGGCCATTGGATCGCAACCGACTCGTTCCCCCAGTTTGCGTAAAGAAAAGCCGCTGTCGCCGACTTCCTCCATCAAGGTGACGGCGGCGATGACCAGCTCGTCCTTATTCAGTTTGCGTGTGCGCGTGGCGGGTGCTTGGGCCAATAGAGTTCCTTTGATAGGGAAAGGGCAGATTTGCCAAGTTTAACTCTACAGAGTAGAATAAATTAATTCTACAGCGTAGAAGAAGATCGTTCCACCCCGTTTTTACAACGGGGTGTTGATAACGAGACAGAACGGAACGCCGCGTTGACGGGGCGTCACCGGAGCATTCCGCTCTGTGATCCAGGCGGCCAAAAGGCCGTAACAGACACAGGACATTTATGCTTATTTCTAAACCGACTCTTTTAAATGATGTTTCCAATGCAGAGAGCCTGCTGGTCAGTAATCCCCGATTGTGGAACTGGCGACAAGGCCATCTGAACGAAGCTGTCGCGCCCGCGACGTATTACGAAGCATCACTTGCCCCCTGGAACCGCTTTGAGCCTCTGCAAGCCGACACGCAATGTGATGTGCTGGTAGTGGGTGGTGGCTTGCTGGGTGCCTCTACCGCCTTGCACTTGGCCCGCTCTGGCCTGGACGTGGTGCTGGTAGAAAAAGACAGTATTGGCTCTGCCGCTTCAGGCCGAAACGGTGGTCAGTTGACTCCCGGCCTGGCCCGTTGGGAAGCCGCAGACATGATTGCGCATCTGCCTTTGGATGAAGCTCGCCGCTTATGGCGCTTCGCGTCCCATGAGGCTATGGATCTGCTCGATCAGATTGCTCAGGATTACGAGCTGGATTTTGATCGTCGTCGTGGTCATTTAACGGCTGCCATTCACGCAGGCCATATGGGCGCATTGGTAGAGGGGGCGGATGCCCGACGCTATCTGGGCGATACCAGCGTGGAAGTTGTGGGTAGCTACGAGCTGGAGCAGGAAATCCGCTCGCCCTTGTATCATGGTGCTGTGGTGGATACTCTGGGTGGTCAGTTGCATCCCCTGGCGCTACTGCGCGGACTGGTTTACGGCCTGGTTCAGCACGGCGGTCGAGTTTACGAAGGCAGCCCGGTCGAGGAAATCGAGCAGACGGAAAAGGGCGCTTTGGCTATCACCCCCGGTGGCACGATTCTGGCCCGTCAGGCCTTGGTGCTGGCCGTGCATGATACGACTTCGCAGTTCTTGCCGACGCAATCCAATACCACTGTCCCGTTCTATACCTATGTGGGTGTGACTGAACCTTTGGAGTGTCCAGTCAGCGAGTTGCTGCCAACAGACCGTGCGGTGTATGACACGCAATTCCAGATCGACTATTACCGCGCCGTGCGTCAAAACCGCCTGTTGTTTGGCGGGCAGGGTACAGGCACCAGTTGGTCCCCCGAACGTATCAATGACTACCTGCTGGATCGTATTCAGACCGTTTTCCCGCAGCTGGAACAGGTACAGCTGGACTTTTCCTGGAGCGGGATCAGTGACTTTACTCTGAACGGGGCAACTGACTCGCGTAAAACCGAGGATGCGGTACCCGTGTACATGGTGCATGGCTGGAGTGGTCACGGCGTAGCGCAAACCGTGCGTATTGGTAAAGCCATTAGTGACGACGTCATGGGTCGCAACGAGGACTTTGCCATGCTGACGGATATTACCCATCGCAGCATTCCTCTGGGCCATCAGTTGTCCGGCCTGGCGATCCCTGTGGTCAAGGCAGCCATTGGCATGATGAGTGCGGTGAATCCCGGTCGTCTGGTGTCTTTCTAAATACGTTTTCAAGCCTTTGCTTAGCAGCGCTGACTAGGGCAAGCCCTTACTTGTTTTCGATCCTGATTGTTTTACATTGTGATTTCCTATTCGTATTGGCTTCAATATTTTAGGTTCATAATAATTTTCAGTATCATAAAAACAAGGGACAGATATGCAGAAAGGGCTTGTTCGTACAGGGGTTACGGCCGCTGGTTTGATCTTGGGTTTGGCGGGGGCACCGGCCCACGCGCAGGTGCAGTCGGTAGAGGTGATGCGTGACAGCTATGGTGTGCCGCACGTCTTTGCCGACAGCCACTATGGCTTGTATTACGGCTATGGTTATGCGGTCGCCCAAGACCGTTTGTTCCAGATGGATATGGCGCGCCGCTCCTTTGTAGGCACAACAGCCGCTGTTCTGGGTCCTGGCGAGCAGGATGTCTACGTCAAGTACGACATGCAGGTGCGCCAGAACTTCACCCCGGCTTCCATTCAGCGGCAGATAGCAGCCTTGTCCAAGGATGAGCGCGATATTTTCCGTGGCTATGCCGATGGCTATAACGCTTATCTGGCGCAGGTGCGCCGTCGTCCAGAACTGCTGCCTAAAGAATACATAGACTTTGATTTCCAGCCCGAGCCGCTGACCGACTTTGATGTGGTCATGATCTGGGTGGGCTCCATGGCCAACCGCTTCTCCGACACGAATCTCGAAGTCACCGCGCTGGCCATGCGTCAGTCTCTGGAAAAACAGCACGGCCCGGAACGTGGCCGTGCCTTGTTTGATGAGCTGCTGTGGATCAATGACACAACAGCCCCCACCACCGTTCCGGCCCCCGCCGCCCAGCGCAAGCCGCAGGCGCAAGCAGGGTCACAGAATTTGACCCATGTTTCTTCACAAGTTCTGGCTGCCGAGCTGGCGCGTCAGGACAAGCATTGGGGTGGCCGTGGCCCGGACTTTGCACCCAAGGCCAGTAATCTGTGGAGCACCCGCCCCGAGCGTGTTCAGGATGGGTCTACCGTCCTGATCAACGGCCCGCAGTTTGGCTGGTACAACCCGGCCTACACCTACGGTATCGGACTGCACGGCGCGGGCTTTGATGTGGTGGGCAATACGCCTTTTGCTTATCCGATTGTTCTGTTCGGTACCAATAGCGAGATTGCCTGGGGGGCGACTGCTGGTCCTCAGGACGTGGTGGATATGTACCAGGAGAAACTGAACCCGGCGCGCGCCGATCAGTACTGGTTCAAGAATGCCTGGCGCACGATGGAGCAGCGCAAGGAGCGTATCCAGGTACGCGGTCAGGCTGATCGTGAAATGACGATATGGCGCACCGTACACGGCCCCGTGATGCAGTTTGATTACGAACAGGGCACGGCTTACAGCAAGAAGCGCAGCTGGGATGGTTATGAGGTGCAGTCCTTGCTGGCTTGGCTGAATGTAGCCAAGGCGCGCAACTGGACGGAGTTTCTGGATCAGGCCAGCAAGATGGCGATTTCCATTAACTGGTACTACGCCGACAAGCACGGCAATATCGGCTATGTCTCGCCGGCCTTCCTGCCCCAGCGTCCTGCCGATCAGGACATCCGCGTGCCAGCCAAAGGGGACGGCAGCATGGAGTGGGAGGGCATCAAGAGTTTTGACGCGATTCCTAAAGCCTACAATCCGCCGCAAGGCTATCTGGTCAACTGGAATAACAAGCCCGCGCCGGATAAAACTAATACGGATACTTACTACTGGACCTATGGCGACCGCATGAACGAGTTGACCAGCCAGTATCAGGACAAGGACGTCTATAGCGTGCAGGAGATCTGGGAGTTCAATAAAAAAGCGTCCTATAGCGATGTGAACTGGCGCTATTTCCGTCCGCATCTGGAAAAGCTGGCGCAAAGTCTGCCTGCCAATGACGCTGGTCAGGCGGCGTTGAAGACCTTGCTGGCCTGGGATGGCGTGGAACACGATCAAGCTGGGCAAAATGCCGGACCGGCACGGGTGCTGTTCAAAACCTGGCTGGAAGAAATGTACAAGCAGGTCCTGATGCCGGTGGTGCCTGAATCGCATCGTGCCATGTATAGCCAGACAGGGTTTGCAACGCAGCAAGGCCCCAATCCAGGTTCGACCAACTTGAGCATGGGCACCAAGGTCCTGCTGCGTGCGCTGGCACTGGAAGCCAATCCTGATCCCAAGCGTGTGAATGTCTTTGGTGAGCGCTTTTCTCAAGAAATCATGCACACGGCTTTGCAAAATGCGCAGACCCGCTTGAGCCAGGAGCAGAGCACTCAGATGGAGCGCTGGACCATGCCGACCTCGGTGCACCGCTTCAGTGACAAGAACTTCACGGGAACTCCGCAAACGATATCGGGCAATACCTTTGCATTCGCGGGCTATCAGAATCGTGGAACGGAAAATAATCGTGTGGTGTTCAATGCTCAAGGTGTGGAGTTTTGTGATGCCATGCCACCCGGTCAGAGCGGATTCACGGATCGCAATGGCGTGCGCAGCCCGCATTACGAGGATCAGCTCAAGCTGTATGAGAACTTTGAGTGCAAGACCATGGATGTGACGCATACGGACATTCGTCGCAATGCGCAAAGCAGCACGATGCTGCTGATTCAGCCTTAGTCATAAAGTTGAGTGTGGCACCCGCACTTTGAGGCGGTGCCGCTTCTTTGATCGTTGCTGGAGGGTCTATCAGGCTAGGAGATGTCGTTAGTAAAGGTAGCTTGCCAGTATTAGCAGCTAAGCTGAGTACGAAGTCTAAGCTGCAAATCCGGGCAGGCAGAAGTGGAAGTAGGTCGAAGCGGTAAATGTATTGACTTAGGTTGATCTGACAGACGCTAGCAGATCTATCGGACAGAAAACGATCCAGAGTGGTTATCTAAATTACCAACGTCCAAGGTACGCGGCGTTGAAGCTTGACTGGGTGGAGGGTATCAATTCTGACGATGAGGGTGGCGAAGCCATGGCCTGCGTTAGCGTCAGCCTTACCTCCCAGTTAGGCCATGGTTTTGTTCTTTGCGTTGTACTTGATGTGCCACTTGGGGCCTAAATCCTGTTGGGAGAATATTTGAATTGGGTGCCTGGGCGGATAGTGGCGATTTTTATAATAATCTTTTCGATGGAGGCCAAATCAAAGCCTTCTGCTATGCGACCAATATGACGTGCATTTGATTTAGTTAGGAAATTGAAGGATTTTTCGGCTTCTTTGGATAGCATCGTTATGTGAAATTTTCCATTGAACTGCTGAATAGTTCTCTTGCAAGATATGGCCATCATGCAGGATTCAATTGTTCGGTTGTTATGTATAACTGCTATGTCTATATCAGAAAATTTGTTACTGTCGTTAAAGTAGGAGCCAAACCCATAAATATCTATGTAATTAGGCGTCATTGGGTGTGATTCATCTTCTCTCGTTCATATTGGGTCATATATTCCCAGTAATTAGGTTTGTTGATTGCAGCCATAAATCCTCGTATGTCGAAGATGCCCACCTCCTCCCTCATTCTTTCAAGCTTAGTTTCAAAGCTGTAGCTACACCAATTTGAACTAATCACTACAGCATCCACTTTTCCATAATTAGCTATTAGTTCGTAATAAGCGGCATCGTCAAATGCGTAACATTCGCAAATGAACACCTTGAGAACGCTGTTGCTTGTAAGTGTTATTTCATAAAGCCCGGTGCTGATGAGCTTAAATCCTGACACTTTGCTGTGCTCTCTCATTCGTTGTTCAAAGAAATTGTAGTGTTTGTAGTAGCTGAGCCACGGAAATTCGCTATTGTGCGCAGGCATTTTTATCCCAATATTAGATTGTCAAAATCATTTGGAAAGCGCTCGACTGCTTGGTAGGGGAGCTCATCATTTATCCAGTGTTCATAGCTGGCCGCATGTGAAATAAATCTACTTACAATTGGCTGTTGTTGTGCTGGGAAAAGAAATCGGTGGGTTGTAAGTAACTTTGCAATTGCTCTGTTGTTTGGCGCTATGGTCGTTAGTCGTTCTTGCGTCCATAGCGCATACAGCTTGTCACTGTTTGGGTTTTGCATGGCAAGGAGAGATTTTGGGCCATACTTTTGCCAAGCTTGGTGATTGTCAGTCAAGAGCGCCGCTATCGCACCTTTCAGTTGATCGATACTCTCAATTTTTTCTCCGTCGAGCGACGTGATAATCCATTGCTCGTGAGCTTTTTTCGCCTCTAAAAGCCACCCGGTTGGAAATCTGATTTCGTTTTCTGGTTTATCAATTTCTGTGTGATGGTTCGGGCAGAGGAGGATTAGGTTCTGGTACGAATCGCGCTCATCGTTAGTTTGATTGGCATCGTATCTATTTGACCCTCGATTTTTTCCTTTTATGTGGGCCATCTCGCCAAGAGTATGCGGTGCGATATCTGAGGCCTGCTCTACGGAAAGGCGCTTGTCGCAACCGGGGAATGAACATCGGCCGGCTGCATTTGACCAAAGTAGTTTTATTGATTTCTCGGTAATAGACATATTTTTGCGGGCGGATACTACTTTGTAGACCTAACGAGATTTAGAAGGTACGCAATAAGTATGCCTATTTCTTCTAATAATGTATATGCTCGCAGCTCTGCAAGTAAGTTAGCTGTTGTCGGGTTTAGATAAACCTAAAAATCTTGAGCTCAACCTTTGGTGGATACGGAAGGTTAATGTTAGAATGGCCGTTTCTGGCCGAAAATAGCAGTTCCAGTCCTGACCCTAACGCAACTGACAAAACACGTCAGATCAAATCTGAGTCAACACCTATAAAAAAAGCCACTCCTGGAACAGGAGCGGCTTTTTCTGCTTTCAGCAGTCGCTGCTTATCAGCCAGGAATACGATCCAGAATGCGCTGTGCTTCAATACGCACCCGCTCAGGTGCGGTGCCACCGATGTGTTTGCGTGAAGCCACCGAGCCTTCCAGAGTCAGCACGCCAAAAATATCCGACTCGATACGGCTGTCGAACTTCTGCAGCTGTTCCAGCTTCAGATCGGCCAGATCGCAACCCAGTTGCTCGCACTCACGCACGGCCAAGGCCACGGTTTCGTGGGCATCACGGAAAGGCAGGCCTTTCTTGACCAGGTAGTCGGCCAGATCAGTAGCAGTCGCAAAACCTTGCAGCGCAGCAGCGCGCATGGCTTCTGGCTTGACCTTGATGCCCGAGATCAGGTCTACAAAAATGGTCAGGGTGTCGCGAATGGTATCAGCCGAATCGAACAGACCTTCCTTGTCTTCCTGGTTGTCCTTGTTGTAGGCCAGCGGTTGGCCTTTCATCAAAGTCAGCAGGGCAATCAGGTGACCATTGACGCGACCGGTCTTGCCACGGGCCAGTTCGGGAACGTCAGGGTTTTTCTTTTGCGGCATGATGGAGCTGCCGGTGCAAAAGCGGTCAGCCAGATCAATAAATCCCACGCGTGGGCTCATCCACAGCACCAGCTCCTCGGAGAAGCGGGAGATGTGCGTCATGATCAGGGCCGCAGCGGCGCAGAATTCGATGGCGAAATCGCGGTCCGACACGGCGTCCAGCGAGTTGCGGCACACATCGTCAAAGTTCAGCAGCTTGGCAACCATTTCACGGTCGATCGGGTAGCTGGTGCCGGCCAGTGCGGCCGCGCCCAATGGCAGGCGGTTCACGCGTTTGCGGCAGTCTTGCAGACGCTCGGCATCGCGCTGGAACATTTCGGCGTAGGCCAGCAAATGGTGGCCAAAAGTAACGGGCTGTGCCACTTGCAGGTGGGTGAAACCGGGCAAAATAGTGTCTGCCTGAGCCAGTGCCAACTCAGCCAGCTTGCGCTGCATCTGGGCCAGCAGGTCCAGGGCAATGTCGATTTCGTTGCGCAGCCACAGGCGGATATCGGTGGCGACCTGGTCATTGCGCGAACGGCCGGTGTGCAGGCGCTTGCCCGCATCGCCAATCAGCTCGACCAGACGTTTTTCAATGTTCAGGTGCACGTCTTCCAGATCCAGCAACCACTGGAACTGGCCTTGGGCGATTTCGTCCAGAATCTGGCTCATGCCGCGTTCAATGTCGGCCTTGTCCTGCTCGGTGATCACACCGACGGCGGCCAGCATGCTGGCGTGGGCCAGGGAACCCTGAATATCAAAGCGGGCCATGCGCTTGTCAAAGTCCACCGACGCTGTGTAGCGTTTGACGAGGTCAGAGACGGGCTCGGAAAAGCGAGCCGACCAGGCCATGGCCTTATTGGCGAACTGGTCTTGGGAAGAGGAGGGGATGTTTGATGACATAGAGGGCAATTATAGTGGATCGGACGGGCTGACGCAGGTCATCCAGTCCCGCAGGAAACAGACGCTGTGCAGTATATTAGATAGTTTTCAGACTCTAGGAAACCATGCGGGCCCTTTTTGGGGTTGGCTGGACAAGGAAGAATACATGGAGCAAGAACGCACCTTTGCCGATTTGTTGGGATGGCAATGGATCGAAGCGTATTTACCGCAGGATCGCTGGGTACAGATTTTGGCCGGTTTGGCCATGCTGACGGTGCTGGTCTGGATTGTCAGCTGGTTGACCAGTTCCGTACTCTCACGCCTGGTGCGGCGCTTGCTGAAAGTGGCGGGCAAGGACGATTGGGCGCGTGCCCTGGTCAAAAAGCGCTTTGTGCGCAATGTGGGCTATGCCGTGCCCTTGCTGGTGGTCAGCTCCAATCTGACCTTGCTGCCCCTGGCCAAGACCTTGCTGGAAATCATAGAGCGGGTGGCCTTGCTGGGCTTTCTGGTCTTTCTCATCATGGCGATTGTCAGCCTCCTGGGGGCCTGGCAAGAGGTCTACGCCAATTCCAGCAAGGGGCGCACCAAGTCCATCAAGGGCTATGTGGAAGTGGCCAAGATAGCGGTGTGGGCGATTGGCATTATTGTCATGATCTCCATCATTCTGGATCAATCGCCCGTTCTGTTGCTCTCCGGTCTGGGTGCTTTGTCAGCGGTGCTCTTGCTGGTTTTTAAAGACACCTTGCTGTCGCTGGTGGCCAGCACGCAGATGAGCACCAATGACATGTTGCGCATCGGCGACTGGATCGAGATGAAGCAGGCCGGGGCGGATGGTTTTGTTATTGATATGGCGCTGCACACGGTCAAGGTCCAGAACTGGGACAAGACCGTCACCACCATTCCCACTTACAAGCTGTTCTCCGAGAGCTATCGCAACTGGCGTCAGATGTTTGAATCGGGCGGCCGTCGTATCAAGCGCACCCTGAGCATCGATGCCTCCAGCGTTCGTTTTTTGACTCCAACTGAAGTCGATAGCCTGTCACGCTTTGCCTTGCTGCGCGATTACCTGAACGAGAAAAAAGAAGATCTGGAGCGCTCCAATCAGGAGCTGAGCCGTGCGGGTCTGGATGCGGTCAATTACCGTCGCCTGACCAACCTGGGCACCTTCCGTGCCTACTGCATGGCTTATATCAAGCGTCACCCTGAAATTCATCAGGACATGATTCAGATGGTGCGCATGATGGAGCCCACGGCAGATGGTATCCCTATCGAGGTGTATTGCTTTACCAATAAAACCGCCTGGGTGGACCACGAGCGCATCCAGGGCGATATTTTTGACCACATTCTGGCGGTGCTGCCTGAGCTGGGCTTGCGTCTGTTCCAGTCGCCTACCGGTCGCGACTTGAGCCTGGGCTTGAGTCTGGCAGCAGAAAGTCATCGCCCGTCCTTGCCGGGCGCTGCCAAAGATCCTCTTTAAATTTGACGTGCGAGTAACCATGAAACAAATTACGGCCATCATCAAACCCTTCAAGCTGGATGAAGTTCGCGAAGCCCTGGCAGAGCTGGATGTTAACGGCTTGACCGTGACTGAAGTGAAAGGCTTTGGTCGTCAAAAGGGCCACACCGAGCTGTATCGCGGTGCCGAATATGTGGTGGATTTTCTGCCCAAGATTCGTGTGGACATCGTGGTGGCGGCCGATCGCTGTGATGCAATCATCGAAGCCATTATCAAAGCCGCCCATACGGGCAAGATTGGCGACGGCAAGATTTTTGTGACGCCGGTCGAGCAGGCTATCCGTATCCGTACTTCGGAGAGCGGTCGCGACGCCTTGTAAGGGGGTCGCAGTTGGGCTGGTTTGGACAGTAGTTATGGAAGGACAAGCTGATGCGATATGAAAAACTAGGGTCGGCACCACGTGTTTCGCGTGTAGGCCAAGGCAGTTGGTATGTGGAGCAGGCCGATTGGGCGCAGAGCGTGGCCGCGTTTCAGGCCGGGCTGGACGCGGGCATGAACCATATCGACACCGCCGAGATGTATGGCGATGGTCAGGCAGAAACCTTGATCGGTCAGGCCCTGCAAGGTCGTCGGCACGAGGCGTTTCTGGTGTCCAAGGTCTTGCCCTTCAATGCCAGCCGTCAGGGTGTAATCCGCGCTTGCGAGGCCAGCCTGAAGCGCCTGGGCACGGACTATCTGGATCTGTACTTATTGCATTGGCCCGGCCAGATTCCTTTGGAAGAAACCTGCGCAGCCTTTGACCAGCTGGTTCAGCAAGGCAAGATCAAGCAATGGGGCGTCAGCAATTTTGATTTGCCGGATCTGGAAGAGCTGTATGACATCGTTGGGCCGGGTGAAATTGCCTGCAATCAGGTCTTGTATCACCTGAACGAGCGTGCCATTGAACACGCAGTCATCCCCTGGTGTCAGCAGCATCAAGTCAGCGTGGTGGCTTACAGTCCTTTCGGTCACGATGATTTTCCCGAGCCGGACTCTCAAGGCGGGGCCTTGCTGGCCGAGATTGCCAGCCATTATCAGGCTACTGCGCGGCAAGTGGCTTTGGCTTTTTTGCTGCGTGACCCCAATGTGTTTGTGATTCCCAAGGCCTCGCGCGCGGTTCATGCCCAGCAAAATGCCGCTGCCGGGGATCTGGTGCTGCAGCCCGAGCATATTCAGGCATTGGACGCTCAGTTTCCTCGCGGCCCCAAGCCTGCTTATTTACCGATGATTTGAACGCAAGAGGAACGGCCCCCAAGCCTGGATGAAATCCAAGGCTTGGGGGCCGTTTTTCATGAGCCGTTGCTTTGCGGCTGTCGCTTTGCTTAACTGGCGAAGTAGGGCTGACGCTTATTCTTGAAGTACAACCAGGCCAAAGTCAGCATGACTACGGCCGAGATCGGCAGCGTCCAGGTATTGACCCCATACCAGCCATACACGGCCAGCACGCGGCCCGAGGTGAAGGAAGACAAGGCCACACAGGTAAAGATGATGAAGTCATTCAAAGCCTGCACACGGCCCCGCTCTTCCGGGCGGTAGCAGTCCACCACCATATTGGTGGCACCGATGAAACCGAAGTTCCAGCCCAGACCCAGCAAAATCAGGCTCACCCAGAAATGCGGCACCGTCATGCCCAGCAGCGCCACAATGCTGGCCAGTCCCAGCAAGAGCACGCCCGCAAAGGTGACGGGGATCTTGCCAAAGCGCTTGATCAGATTGCCGGTAAAGAAGCTGGGGCCGAACATGGCCAGAATATGCCACTGAATCCCCAAGGTGGACTCTTTCAGGCTATGGCCGTGCATCACCATGGCCAAGGGCGAAGCCGTCATCAAAAAGTTCATCAGCACATAGGAAGCGACTCCGGCCAGGAGCGCAATGATGAAGTAGCTATTGGAGGCAATCTCGCGTAAGGGGCGTCCGGTGTAGGGGATTTTCTCTTGCTGATTCCGTGTGCCCGGTGCCAGGCGCAGGCCAAAGGCGAAGGGCAGGACCAGGGCTGCCAAGACTGCTTGTGCCAGGAAGGCGGCGGCAAAAGGGTGCTCCGGCCAAATGTCCTGGGTATGGATAATGGTCTGGGTGGCGATAATCGCGCCCAGCAGCCCCCCGGCCATGACCCAGGAAATGGCCTTGGGGCGGAAGGCATCACTGGCGTCATCGGCCGCGGCAAAACGATAGCTTTGTACGTAAGAGGCATACAGCCCGGCCAGCAGAGTGCCTACACAGAACATGACAAAGGACAGGCTGTAGATCCCGGCGGCGGCCAGCAGGCCCGCCCCTATACCCAGCAAGGCACCGATGATATAGCCACCCTGGCGCCCCAAGCGGCGCATCAGGTAGGCCGCTGGCAAAATGCCCACAGCCAGACCCAGGTTGAAAATACCTACCGGCAAGGTCGCCAGGTCCGGGCTGCTGGCCATTTTTTGGCCCACCAGACTGCTGAGTGCGACCACCAAGGCCGGGTTTGCCCCGCCTAATGCTTGCATCCCGGAAAGAATAAAGGCGTTGCGTCGGCTTGGATCGGCTTGCGTGGACATGGTCTGGTTCTGTATATAACTTTGTTTTATTAGCTAATGCTGAATTTGAGCTAAACCAGTGTAGCACCGCGTGCCCAGAAGGCTGGCATAAAGGATTCGGCCACCAGGAGGGGTTGACCGTGCCGCCAGAAGACGGAGCAGCGCGACAGAATCTGCTGAGCCTGCGGAACCGGCTCGCCACTGGGATTCAGGGCGCGCTCAATCGTGCGAAAAAAGCTCATGCCGCGATTCAAACGGCAGCTTAAAAAGGCGGAACGTTGTATCTGGGCATCGTTATAAAGCATGTCGGCCAGCGGACGGCTACGCAGCCGCCGTATGCCTTGCCAGACGCTGTGTGAGGCGGGCAGGGGAGTGAAACTGCGGGCAATCACGCAGCGGATTCCGTCCACCGCCATGGACACCTCGCGTATCCAGGCCAGCGTGCCTGGCGGCTTTTGAATCAAAGCGGCTTCTTGCGGGTTCAAGCGGCAAGCGTATTCGCTGACCACTTCCAGATCGACCTTGCCCAAGCGGCGCAGACCGCCAGTCAGGGCGCCGGGACGGTGTAGCCAGTACTTTTGAGCGGGGGTAGCAGAGGGGTGAACGTGCTCATACCAGGGTTTTTTTGTGCTGGAGGGAAATTTCATGTCCTGTATTATCGCCAAAGCCATAAAATAGCGCTCATGGAAAAAGAACGTATCTCAAAATTAATGGCCCAGCGCGGCATGTGTTCACGCCGTGAGGCGGATGCTTTCATCGAGCGCGGCTGGGTTCGTGTGGACGGTCAAATCGTCTCTGAACTGGGGAGCAAAGCCTACCCCAATCAGAAAATCACACTGGAAAAACAAGCGCGTCAGCGTCAGACCCAACGTGCCACTATCTTGCTGCACAAGCCCGTGGGCTATGTGTCGGGGCAAGCCGAAGCCGGTTATCGCAATGCGGTTTCCCTTATCGGCGCTTCCACGCAGTACAAGGGTGGTCGCGGCAGTCAACGCTTTGATCCGGCGCATTTGCGCGGTCTGGCGCCGGCTGGTCGTCTGGATATCGACTCCACCGGGTTGCTGATTCTGACTCAGGATGGTCGTATTGCGCGGCAGATTATTGGCGAAGACTCGGTCATCGACAAGGAATATCTGGTGCGTGTAACCGGCAAGTTGAGCGAGCGTGGTCTGGAACTGCTGAACTTTGGTTTGAGCCTGGACGGCAAGCCCTTGCTGCCGGCTCAAGTGTCCTGGCAGAACGATGACCAGCTGCGTTTCATCTTGCGCGAAGGCAAGAAACGCCAGATTCGCCGCATGTGTGAACTGGTCGGCTTGAAAGTGGTGGGTCTGAAGCGCGTGCGTATTGGCGATCTGGTGCTGGGCGACCTGCCTATGGGCCAGTGGCGCTACATGAAAGAATCCGAGAGCCTGGCCTAAAGGCAAAGGGGCGGCTTACAGCCCCGAGTGACGAAGTTGAAAGCTGGCCTTGTCATCCTGGGCCAGCGTTTTTGTTAACCACGGCATGCTTTGTTCCAGAGCTTTGAGCAGCGTCCAGGGAGGATTGCTGATGAACAGGCCACTGCCATGCAAACCCAAACCATTTTTGGCCGGAGCACGAACCGACAGGCTGACATGCAGCCAGGGCGTATCCAGTTGCTCCAGCTTGCGTTGCAAGGCCTGTACTTCGGGCCGCTGCACAATGGGATACCACACGACAATACAGGCTTGAGCAAAACGCTTGAGCGCGTTTTTGACACTGTTCAAGACCTGCTGGTAGTCGGATTTGGCCTCGTACGAGGGGTCCATTACCACGATGGCACGTCGCGAGGGCGGCGGTAGCAGGCGTCCCAACTGTTCAAACCCATTTTCCGGATACAGGCGCACCCGACGGTTTCCCTGGGGGAATAGTTGCGCCACGTTGTCGCTCAAGACTTCGAATTCAGATGGGTGCAGTTCAAAGCCGTGAAAGCTGTCCTGCGTGCGCAAGCGCTCCAGCGCCAGCCAGGGCGAACCGGGATAGTAGCGCGCGGTACCGTCCGGGTTCAGGTCGGCAATGGCATCAATATAGTGTTCCACCAGCTCCGGGTAGTCGTCCTGCTGCAAGACCCGGTCCAGGCCGTCGTAGAACTCGCCCTTGGTTTGCGCCCAGTCGTGCTCCAGATCATAGATACCGGCACCACAGTGGGTATCGATGATGCTAAAGGCGCTGTCTTTTTGAGCGTAGTAATTAAAGATATGCAGCAAGGTGGCGTGCTTGAGCACGTCTGCATGATTGCCAGCATGAAAGGCGTGACGGTAACTGAACAAGAGAAATCCTGGTGTTGCGGTTTAATTAAAGAGTGTCGGGGCGAATGGTGGTGACTTTATCAGTGAAAATGCCATTGCACCCCCAATCGAGCAGTTCGCGCACCCGCTCGGCATCGTTCACGGTCCAGACAGCCACGGTGTAGCCTTTTTGTCGAATTGCCTGAACCAAAGCCTGAGTGACAAAGCGGTCATTCAGATTCAGACCCATGCAGCCCAGACGCTCCAGACGTTCGGGCCAGTCGGCCGGAACATCTTCTTCAATCAGCAGGGCACGGGGCAGGGTGGGGGCGGCTTGTTGGGCTGCTTCCAGAGCCTCTTCAGAAAAGGACGACAGCAGCGGCGGCAAGCTGGCCTGCGCCCACAAGGCTTGGGCGGCCAGGGCGACCAGTCGGCCCGTTTCGGCTTCGTCCCCGGTAGTCGGCTTGATTTCGATATTGCTGTGAACCTGATTGGCCAGGGTGAAGGCGGCTATCGAACTTAATGTGGGCATGGGCTCCCCGGCGTAGGCCGAGGAATGCCAGGCACCGAAGTCCAGGGCGGACAGCTCGGCCAAGGTTAGCCTGGAGGCAATACCCTGACCATTGGAAGTACGGTCCAGCTCGTCATCGTGCAGCAGCACGGGAACCGCATCACGGCTCAGTTTGACGTCGTACTCCATCATGCGAAAACCGTTCTGGGCACCGACCCGAATGGCGGCCAGGGTGTTCTCCGGGGCAATCTTGCCGGCGCCACGGTGGGCGATCAAAGCAGGGTAGGGCCAGTGATGATTCATTGAAGACATGGCGGACTCGCAAGAGGCGTGATAAAAAGCCAATGTACTATTTTAACCGGGGCTGTACACTGTACGGTTTTCATATACGGTATATTTTCAGGCCGCGCCGGCTCACCGGCCTGATGCGCCACCCGCAGCGCCCTGCTGCAAGCGAAAGTAGGTGATGATTAATGTTCGAGATTATCCGTAAGAACCAACGCGTCATGCAGCTGGTCCTGTTAGTGCTGATTCTGCCGTCTTTTGTACTGATCGGCGTCAGCGGCTACTCCAGCTACGTTTCGGGCGATAGCGATATTGTCAAAGTTGGCGATAGCGCCATTACGTCCCAGGAATTTGATCGTGCGCGCCGCATGCAGCTGGACGATATGCAGCGCAACAATCCTTCCGGTTTTGATCTGGCCCAGGCTGACAGCCTGGAAAGCCGTCGTGCATTGCTGGAATCCTTGATTGATCAGCGTGTACAAATTGAAGTGGCTACTGCCGCTCGCTTTAACGTCTCCGACATTGCGCTGCGCGACTACATCGCCACTATGCCGGAATTTCAGGAAAACGGTTCTTTCTCGCCCGCCCTTTACAGCCAGGTTCTGGCTTCGGCAGGCATCAATACCCGTGATTTCGAGCAAAGCCAGCGCGGCCAGATGGCCCTGCAACGCGTGCTCGGTCCCGTGGCTGCCAGCTCTTCCATGCTGCCCAGCGTGATGAACAAGCTGGAAATCGCCCTGACCGAAGAGCGTGGTGTACGCACACGCAGCTTCCTGACTCGTGATTTCGAATCCAAGGTTCAGATCAGCGATGCCGATCTGCAAGCCTGGTATGACGCCAACAAGCAATCGCTGGAACTGCCCCAGCAAGTCAAAGTGGAATATTTGCTGCTGAATGAAGCGGCAGCCTCCAAGGATCTGGCGACGCCTACCGACGATCAGCTCAAGCAATACTACGAGCAAAACAAGGCTCGTTACGTGCAAGCTGGCCGTGTGAACATCAGTCACATTCTGGTGACATTGCCTGCCGGTGCCTCCGATACCGAACGTGAAGCGGCCCAGACCAAGGCTCGCGAACTGGCTGAAAAAGCCCAGGCCAATAAAGAAGGCTTTGCCGACCTGGCCCGTGCCAACTCCCAGGACGAGGGTAGCGCCCGTGAAGGTGGCGAATTGGGCTGGATCAGCAAAGGCTCCTGGCCGTCCGTGCTGGAAAGCGCTGTATTTGCCTTGAAAAAAGGTGATGTGTCGGGCGTGATTGAAGGCCCCAACGGTTTCCACATTTTCAAGAGTAACGAAGTTCAGCCCGAACAAGGCGAGTCCTTCGAGCAAGCTCGCAGCAAGGTGCAGGACGAAGTGCGCAAGCAGCTGGCTTCCGAGCGCTTTGCCGATATGGCCAGCAAGCTGACCAATCTGGTTTACGACAACGAGGACAATCTGGAAGCCGCCGCCAATGCCCTGGGCCTGACTCTGAAGCAGGCTGAAGGCATCAGCCGCCAAGGTTTGATTCCTGCTTCGCAAGTTGAAGGTGAGCTGGCTGCCGCCAAGAGCCCTGATGCAGCCGTGCTGGATGACAGCCGTGTTCGCCAAGCCTTGTTCAATGCCGAAACTCTGGCTTCGCGCAAGAATGCAGGCGTTGTAGAAGTATCGCCTGACACCTTGATTGCCCTGCGCGTCACCGACGTCACCGAGGCTCATGTGCCTGCACTGGATAAAGTACGCACTATTGCTGAGGAAAACCTGCGCCGTGAAAAAGCGGCTGCCTTGGCGGTTCAGGCCGGTGAGGACTACCTGAAGCAGCTGCAAGCGGGTGCCGAACCTGAGAACTTCTCGGCCCAGTTTGCCGTGAGCCGTGCGGAATTCCCCGAGATGGACGAAGCCTTGCTGAACAAGGTTCTGGCCAACCCCGTGGACAAGCTGCCTGCCTATGTGGGTGATCGCCAACCCCAGGGCTACACCGTGGTGCAGATTCTGAGCCATGAGCCCGGCAAGTCCGGCAACCCTGGGCTGGACATGCTGACAGCACAGTTGACCCAAGCCATGGCCCGCACGGAGACTCAAGCCGTTCTGCAAGCCATGCGTGTGGAAGAGAAGGTTCAGATTCTGCCAGAAGCAGAAAAAGAGTTGACCTCCACAGGTGAAAATGAATAAAGCGGCTTGAATCAGAGCCTGTAACCCTGGAGCCAGCAGGCTCCAGGGGTGTTTTTCAAAGAGCATTCTGATGAATCACACTGATATTTCCCTGGTACGGCGGCGCCTTTTAGGCGCCGCAACTGTTTGGGGCCTGACGGCACCGTACTTGGCCTATGCTGCGCCTGGGCAGGGCACCTTTATCGAGCGCACCTTGCATCGCCCTGTGCCAGGCGGGGTGGCAGTGCTGGACCTGGGAGCGGGTGGCTCAGCGCCGGTGGTGCACTTCAATGGCAACCGTGTGCTGGTGATTCAGGATGCTGATCAGCGTTGGAAAGCGATTGTCGGACTGGACTTGAAAACCCAAGCAGGCCAGCACAGCATATCCGTGCAAGGACAGTCGGGCGTGGCGTTTCAGGTTGGCAGCAAGCGTTACCGCGAGCAGCGCATCACCCTGAAAAACAAGTCGCATGTGAATCCGGACCCGCAGCAGCAAGCCCGTTTTGAGCGTGAATACGAGGAGCAGATGCAGGCATATGCCAGCTTCCGCACAGAAGGCCCCAGCAATGTGGTCTTTGAAAAGCCGGTACCGGGTCGCCTGACCAGTCCTTTTGGTTTGCGCCGTTTCTTCAATGGTGAAGAGCGTAATCCACATTCGGGCCTGGACTTTGCCGCGCCTACCGGCACGGCAGTAAAAGTGCCCGCTGACGGGATCGTCACCATTGTGGCGGATTACTTCTTTAACGGTAAAACCGTATTTGTGGATCATGGTCAGGGCCTGATCACCATGTTTTGTCACTTGTCGGCTTTTGATGTGCGCGTAGGTGATCGTGTCAGCAGGGGCGATGTGGTGGCGCGTTCCGGCGCAACGGGCCGTGCGACTGGCCCTCATTTGCACTGGAATGTCAGTCTGAATAACGCACGGGTGGACCCCGCCATCTTTATTGGTGCATTCCAGGCCTAGGCAGGCCCTGCAAGGTTTTTCATGATTATCGGTTCGGCATATCGACGGGGCTTGCGAGACAGCGCCTCTATCGCCCTGGGCTATGTCCCCGTCGCGATTTCCTTTGGTTTGACCGCTGTGCACGCGGGCTTGTCACCCTGGCTGGCAGTGATGGTGTCCCTGATCGTGTACGCGGGGGCCAGTCAGTTCATTTTGATCAGTCTGCTGGTGGCAGGCGCCGCCTATCCCAGCATTTTGGGTATTGTGCTGCTCATGAACCTGCGCCATGTGTTCTATGGCCCAACCTTGATGGGCTTTTTTACCGGCCCAAGAACTGTCTCCAGTCTGTTCATGGCTCCTGGCCTGACCGATGAGGTCTTTGCCGCTTCTGCAGCCGGAGTAGCCCGCCAACCGGCCCAGGAGCAGGAGTCCTGGTACTGCGGCTTGCAACTGGGCTCTTACCTGTCCTGGGTGCTGGGCACCGCCGTGGGGGCCTTCTTCGCCAGCGATTTGCTGGGTCAATCTCCCGTGCTGGAAAAGACGCTGGGTTTTGTCTTGCCCGCCTTGTTCTTTGCCCTGTTGCTGGAAATCCGCCGATCTGCACCTTTGCCGGTGTTGGTGGCTGCCGCTGTAGGGGCTGTTCTGGCCATGGCTTTCTTGCCATCATATCTGGCGATTATTGTCGGCATGCTGGCCGGTGGTTTGATGGCCCTGCGCCGCGCTTAAGGAGTGGAGATGGATTGGAGTTTTCTGCTCATGATTGTGCTGGCGGGTCTGGGCACATTTTTGATTCGTTACTTGCCCTTGCGTCTGGGTGGACGACAAGGCAAGGTGGACCCCAGCCGCGTTTCGATCTGGCCACGCCTGTTTGGGGCCATTGGCCCGGCAGGTGTGGTGTCCTTGCTGGTTGTGTCCCTGATCTCTTTGCTGCGCCCTGAACATATGTCCCTGGACTTGCCGCCTTTGCTGGCAGGTCTGGCAGGGGTGCTGCTGGGCCGTCGCTGGCCAGGTGGCATTGCGGGTTCAACACTGACTGGCGTGCTGGCCTATGGCCTGTGCGTGGCTTACGTGGGTGTGTAAGTCGCTTGTCTCCCTGTTTCTGCCTTTGTGATATCTGGTGTCATGAGCCGGATGGGAGTTATTTGTGTGCTATTACAGCTTGTATGTGAGGCCCTGACATAGGGCACAGTGAGCACGGTAATGAGATCTGAAAAAAACGCCTGCTATTGAGCAGGCGTTTTTTGTACGGCTGAAAGCTGATTTGCAAGCGGGTTTAGCCCTTCACACGCACAATCTTCTGAACTTGCGGTACGTGACGGATGGCGCGAATCACGCGTGCCAGGTGGGTACGGCTATCAACCTGAACGGTCAGGTGTAGCACGGAGGTGGCAGCCGATTCGTCCGGCATGGAAATATGCAGGATGTTGGAGTCGGCATCGGTAATTTCAGCAGCCAGACGGCCAAGAACACCACGCTCGTTGATTGCAGTGACATCCAGACGGGTGGACAGGTGGCGGGCGGTATTGCTGTCCCACATGACAGGCACCCAACGTTCGGGCTCTTTGGCCTGGGCGCGTTGTGCCACTGCACACTCAGCCATATGAACAACCAAACCGTGACCCAGACGGATGCCGCCAATAATGGCGTCACCGGGCAGGGGGCCACAGCACGGTGCCAGCTGTACAGCCTGACCTTCGTTACCGTGAATCAGAATCGGTGCAGAAGTGTTGGCGTTAATTTCGTCAAACTCGGCCGCAGTGGTTTCCAGCAAGGGGTTTTCTGGAGCAAAGCGGCGCGCCACGACGGCGGCCAAACGTTTGCCCAAGCCAATATCGGCCAGAATTTCTTCACGGGATGCGGCGCCCGAACCCTTGGCCAGTTTGTCCCAGTTGGGATCGTCGTCGGTGGCATGTGGCAGGCTTAGCTGGTCAAAGGCTTGATCCAGCAGACGGCGGCCAAAAGCCACGGATTCTTCGTATTTAACCGTGCGCAGGTAATGGCGGATTTCCGAACGGGCGCGGCCCGAACGGACGTAGTTCAGCCACTGAGCGCTTGGGCGAGCGGCGGGAGAGGTAATGATCTCTACCGAGTCACCGCTTTTCAGCTCGGTGCGCAGCGGGGCAAACTCGCCATTGATTTTGGAAGCAACAGCGTGATTGCCGATATCGGTGTGAATGCTGTAGGCAAAGTCCACCGGAGTCGCACCACGAGGCAGGGAAATAATCTTGCCTTTGGGCGTATGGACGTAAACGGCATCGGGGAACAGGTCAACTTTGACGTGTTCCAGGAATTCTGTGGAGTCGCCTGTCTGGCTTTGGATATCCAGCAAGGATTGCAGCCAGCGGTGTGTGCGCTTTTGCAGATCGTTCAGGGTGACGTCGTCTTCTTTGTACAGCCAATGAGAGGCCACGCCTTCTTCTGCCACGTGGTCCATTTCGCGGGTGCGGAACTGGAACTCGACAGGGGTGCCGTAGGGGCCAATCAAGGTAGTGTGCAGGGACTGGTAGCCATTCACTTTGGGGATGGCAATGTAGTCCTTGAATTTGCCCGGTACGGGGCGATACAGCTGGTGCAGCGTACCCAAGGACAAATAGCACTCGGGCAGGGTATGCACAATGACGCGAAAGCCATAAATATCCAGCACGTCCGAAAAGGACTTCTTCTGCTCGACCATCTTGCAGAAAATACTGTAGAGCGACTTCTCACGGCCGGAAATTTCGGCATCAATTCCGGCAGCAGGCAGGGCGATCTTGACGGCTTCGGTGATCTTGCCCAGCACTTCACGGCGATTGCCACGCGCTGCCAGCAAGGCCTTGTGCAGCACCTTGTAGCGATTGGGGTAGATCGCCTTGAAGCAGCGATCCTGCAGCTCGCGGAACAGGGCGTTCAGGCCCAGGCGATGCGCGATCGGAGCGTAAATATCCAGCGTTTCCTGGGCGACGCGGCGGCGTTTTTCCGGCTTGACCGCATCCAGGGTGCGCATATTGTGTAAACGGTCTGCCAGCTTGATCAGAATCACGCGCACGTCGCGTGACATGGCCAGCAGCATCTTGCGGAAGCTGTCGGCCTGTTGCTGTGTCTTGGTAGCAAACTCCAGGCGTTCCAGCTTGGACAGGCCGTCCACAATCTCGGCCACATCGGTCCCGAACTTCTCAGCCAGTTCCTGCTTGGTGACGTCCTGATCTTCGATCACGTCATGCAGCAGGGCCGACATCAAGGCATCGGTATCCAGCTTCCAGCCGGCACAGATTTCCGTGACGGCAATGGGGTGCGAGATATAGGGTTCGCCACTGGCGCGAAACTGCCCCAGATGGGCCTGATCGGAGAAACGATAGGCCTCCCGTACCCGTTCTACATCTTTCGGGTCCAGGTACTGCGAGATGATCTTGTGTAGCGGAGCCAGTGAGGCAATAGGAGGACTGGCACTTTCCTGGGCAGCTTGTGCCAGTGCCGGGGTGTTCTTGTCTTTAGGCTTGCGACGACCTAGCCGTGAACCTTTTTTAAGGACGGCCAACAGCCCAGACGATGCGCCCCGTAAACCAGAAAATGCCATACCGTGCTCCGCCTGTGCCTATCAGGTAGGAACTTTGCGCAGCATTTCCAGACCGGTCGCGCCGGAGGCGATTTCTCGCAGGGCGGTAACCGTAGGCTTGTTCTTGCTTTCCAGGCGTGGTTCGTGGCCTTGAGCCAGTTCGCGCGCACGGTAGGCGGCTGCCAAGGTGAGCTTAAAGCGATTGGGGACTTGCTCCAGGCAGTCCTCGATAGTGATGCGAGCCATAGTAGACCTGTTATCAAAAAGTAATAAGAAGGAGATCAGCCCTGATTCAGCAGGGCATCTGCGCCTAATTGTTGAAAGAGTTGGCGATGCCGTACTGACTGAGTGGCAGTGCGCAAACGACTGGCCTGCACAATACTCAATAGCTGCTGTAATGCCGTATCAAAATCCTCATTGATAATAGCATATTGACAGTCATGAACATGGGCGATTTCGTGCTCGGCAGCCTCGAGGCGGCGGGCGATGATCTCTTCGCTATCTTGTCCACGTTTGCGCAAACGGGCCTGCAAGGTGGGCAAGGAGGGCGGCAGAATGAAAATGCCGACGGCTTCGGGGAAATGTTCACGCGCCAGGCGGGCGCCTTGCCAGTCAATTTCCAGCAACACATCGCGGCCTGCATTCAGGGCTTTCTGAATGGGTTCGCGGGGCGTGCCGTAGTAGTTGTCATGCACCTTGGCCCATTCCAGCATGGCGTTTTCTGCGACCATGTTTTCAAAACGCGCTTTGTCCACAAAGAAGTAGTGCTGGCCGTCGCTCTCGCCGGGACGGGGGGCACGTGTGGTGGCCGAGATGGACAGCATGATGTTGGAATCGTTGGCCAGAAGGGCGTTGACCAGACTGGATTTACCCGCCCCGCTGGGGGCGACAACCATAAAGACGGTGCCAGGATAGCTCGTGGACATGGAGAGCAGACTCTAGAAGTAGATTTTTATAAAAGAATTAATTGCTGCTTGGGTCGGTTTGCCCAAACTCATTCAAAACGGCCAGGATGCTGGCTTGGTCCGCGCACAGAAAGACCACCGTGTCATTGGGGTTCATGGAGAACAAAACGTCTTCCACTTCCTGCGGGGCATCTTCGGGCTGGGCAATGGCCATCACGTGCACATCACCACCGGCTTCGAATTGCTCGGGCGGGACAATATGGGCGACCGCATCCAGATCAGGCTCGCTGATGGCCAGATAGGCCCAGACCTTGTGCTCCTCTTCCAAGGTGATCTCAAGCACATAGGCCGAGTCAGTCTGCTCGATGATTTGGCTTTGAATTTGCATAATGAAAAGAGTGTGTCAGCTAAAAGACAAGGTAGCGGTAACGGGAGCGTGATCCGAGGGCTGCTCATTGGCGCGCGGCTCGCGGTCAATATCGCAGGCCGTGCAACGGGACTTGAGCTCATCAGACAACAAGGCGTGATCAATACGCAGCCCCGCATCGCGACGGAATGCAAAACGACGATAGTCCCACCAGGTAAAGGGGCTGCCGCTTTGCTCAAACAGACGGTAGGCATCGTGCAGGCCCAGTGCCAGCAAACGCTCGAACGCAGCGCGCTCGGGCGGGGATACCAGAACATCGACTCCCCATTTGACCGGGTCGTAAACGTCCTGGTCGGCTGGGGCAATATTATAGTCGCCCAGAATGGCTAGACGGGGATACTGCTGCAATTCTTTTTCCAGCCAGTCGTGCAAGGCGGCAAACCATTCCAGCTTGTAGGTGTACTTTTCGCTTTCCAGCGATTGCCCGTTGGGGCAGTAGGCACAGATCACACGCACCGGGCCGTCAGGCGAGGGGTACGTGGCGGCCAGCAAACGCTGTTGTGGGTCTTCGTAGTTGGGTAGATTGCGTTGCACATCCGCGCCAGGCTCACGCGAAATCAGGGCCACGCCGTTATAGGTTTTCTGACCCGCCCAGTGAGCGTGATAACCCATTTCCTGAAAAGCCTCCAAGGGAAAACGCTCGTCGGGCAGTTTGAGCTCTTGCAGACACAGCACGTCTACGGGGTTGGCCTTGAGCCAGTCCAGAACTTGGGGAAGACGGACGTTCAGGGAGTTCACGTTCCAGGTGGTGAGTTTCATGGTGTCAGACAATCTCGGTAAATCAGAGAAAGCCGCTTGTACAGGGCTTTGTCGATAAAGGTAGTGCAGAGGCGGCCATCAGCGTGTTGGAAACGGGCAGGATGGCGCTTAGCGTGCGCGAATGCCGCCATCATATCAGCGCTAGCCAGGGACTGGTTTTAAAGCCAGCGCCACCGACAGGATGGAAATGGCCGATGAGCCTGGGCTTTGTTCTAGGTCGTAGTGAAAAACAGACATTTTCAGACAATAAATTTGTCCTCAAACTATCTGCATGTAACAGCCATGAAGTCAGGCGGCAAGACCCAAAGCGCGCTTGGGGCAGATTGATGTTTTTAGGGCACGAAAAAGAGGGTTTTTTGCGCAGATCACGCGCCTGCTTGTGTTAAATTGCAGGCCAAGTTGGAACGGTGGGCCAAAACCGATGGAAGGGCTTGGCCGCAGCGCGTAGTACAAGGATTTGATATGCAGGAAAAGGGAATAAAAAAATCGCCATAATGGCGACTTTTTCTGTGTGATCAAAACCGGAAAGAAGGCCAGTTTTGTCTGTCTTGAATGCAAGCAAGATGGAGGCGTGTGCTGGAATCGAACCAACCTGAACGGATTTGCAGTCCGTCACATAGCCAATCTGTCACCACGCCTTTTGTTTTGTCCTGGGACATGTAGAATTATGCCCAAGGACGTAGGGAAAAGCAAGTGTCACATGACGGGACGTGAAACACGGTACGATCTGCTGCGCAAAAGCGACTGACGTCCCTCCCTTTTTTTGCCGCCCCTGCGGCACTCCCTTGTATTAAGGACATGGCATGCAATATCAATTCCCCATTGTGATCATCGATGAGGATTTTCGTTCTGAAAATGCGTCTGGTCTGAGCATTCGTGTATTAGCAGATGCGATCGAGGCCGAAGGCTTCGAGGTGTTGGGAACCACCAGTTATGGCGATCTGAGTCAATTTGCCCAGCAGCAAAGTCGTGCCAGCGCGTTTATTTTGTCCATCGATGATGAGGAGTTCACGCAAGATGGAGACAGCGCCCCGGCGCTGGTCAATCTACGTGCCTTTATTCGGGCTGTGCGTCGTCGCAATACCGATGTACCTATCTATGTGTATGGCGAGACCAAAACGGCTCGTCATATGCCAAACGATATCTTGCGCGAGCTGCAAGGCGTCATTCACATGTTCGAGGACACGCCCGAGTTCGTGGCGCGCCACATCGTGCGTGAAGCGCGCAGTTATGTGGAAGGCGTCAAGCCTCCATTTCTGAAAGCCTTGCTCGATTACGCCGAGGATGGCTCGTATTCATGGCATTGCCCCGGTCATTCCGGCGGCGTAGCCTTTCTGAAAAGCCCGGTCGGGCAGATTTTCCACCAGTTCTTTGGTGAAAACATGCTGCGTGCCGACGTCTGCAATGCCGTTGAAGAACTGGGCCAACTGCTGGATCACAACGGGGCCATTGGCGCCAGCGAACGCAATGCCGCGCGTATTTTCAATGCTGACCACTGCTTTTTCGTGACCAACGGCACCAGCACCAGCAACAAGATTGTCTGGCACCATGCCGTGGCTCCGGGCGATGTGGTGGTCGTGGACCGTAACTGCCACAAATCCATCCTGCACAGCATTGTGATGACGGGGGCTATCCCCGTGTTTCTGCGTCCTACGCGCAACCACTTCGGGATTATTGGCCCGATTGCGCGCAGCGAATTTGATATCGAGACCATTCGTGAGAAGATCCGCAAGCACCCCTTGCTCTCGCATCTGGATGCCGATACGGTCAAACCCCGTGTGCTGACGCTGACCCAGTCCACCTACGACGGCATTATTTACGACACCCAGGTGATCAAGAATGCCGTGGATGGTTACGTGGAAGTGCTGCATTTTGACGAAGCCTGGATTCCGCACGCGGCTTTCCATCCTTTCTATGGTCAGTTCCATGCCATGGGCAAGAACCGTCCGCGCCCGCAGGAAACCATGGTGTTCTCCACCCAGTCCACGCACAAGCTGCTGGCCGGCTTGAGCCAGGCCAGCCACGTGCTGGCACAGGACTCGGTCACCCGTAGCCTGGATCGTCATTTGTTCAATGAAGCCTATCTGATGCACACCAGCACCAGCCCGCAGTACGCGATTATTGCGTCTTGCGACGTGGCCGCTGCCATGATGGAGCCACCCGGTGGTCGTGTGCTGGTTGAGGAAAGCATTATTGAAGCGCTGGATTTCCGCCGCGCCATGCGCAAGGTCGAATCGCAGTTTGATGAAGACGATTGGTGGTTCAAGGTCTGGGGCCCACCAACACTGGCAGAAGACGGTGTGGGCAAACCTGAGGACTGGATCATTACGGACGATGCGGAGCATAGCGAGTGGCATGGTTTCGGCCCGCTGGCTGATGGCTTCAATATGCTGGATCCGATCAAGGCCACGATTGTTACCCCCGGCCTGGATCTGACAGGCACATTTGGTGAAACCGGCATTCCGGCTTCTATCGTGACCAAGTTTCTGGCGCAACGTGGCGTGATTGTGGAGAAGATTGGCCTGTACAGCTTCTTCATCATGTTCACCATCGGCATTACCAAAGGCCGCTGGAACTCTCTGGTCACAGCGCTACAGCAGTTCAAGGACGATTACGACCGCAACTTGCCTGTCTGGCGTGTTCTGCCGCAGTTTGCGCGCCAGTATCCTTGTTACGAGGAAATGGGCTTGCGCGATTTGTGCCAGCATGTGCACCAGTTGTACGCCAAGCATGACATTGCCCGTTTGATGACCGATATGTACCTGTCGGATGTAGTGCCTGTCATGCGTCCGGCTGATGCTTTTGCCTGCATTGCGCAGCGTCGCACGGAACGGGTCGAGATTGATCAGCTGGAAGGTCGGGTGACCACCAACTTGATCACACCTTATCCACCTGGTATCCCGCTGCTGATTCCTGGCGAAGCCTTTAACAAGACGATTGTGGATTTCCTGAAGTTCTCGCGTGAACTGCATCGCCAGTGTCCAGGCTTTGGTACGGATATCCACGGTTTTGTGGAAGAGGTGGATGCCTCCGGTCAGAAGCGGTACTACGTGGACTGCGTGGCACAGTAAGGCAGTTTGCTATCCAGGGCCGGGGCAGGGCATCGGCCTTTGGGTAGAGCAGTGAAGCAAGCGGGCCTGATGAGGGATGTTCAGGGTTCTGAAAGACTTCCAGACTTGAAGTGTCTGTCATCAGGCCCGTTTTTTATGGGCTGTCTATCTGCCACGAATCTTTGTGACAGGTTCGTGTTGCAGAGGCTTGTTACAGACTTTGTGCTGTGCGCAAGGCACATTCCAGCAGCCGTGAAGTCAGTGCTTGGGGATCACGGTCTGCCCGCAAGATCGCCACAACCCGGCGTTGCAGGGCAGGTTGCTCAATCGGGTATTTATGCAGATTGTGCTCGTTCAGCAGGTTGTCGGGAATGCGGCTCGGCAAGATACAGTCCCCCAATCCTGAAGCGACCAGTCGCAACATGGCATCTATGGTTTCGACCTCCGCCACAAATTCGGGGTGCAGGCCGCTGCTGTGAATCATGCGGCGCAGGGCGTAATGGGGCGGAAAACCGATCAGGCGCAAGGCCTGGTGGCTTAAATCTGCACTGGGAAAAGGCTCCTGCTTGGCGGAGATGCGGCACATTTGGTCGTCAAACAAGGTGTGCGAGATCAAGCCGCCACAGTCCACCGCCGAGTCGTACACAAACCCCACATCGGCTTTACCACTTTCCACTAAAGCCACTACTTCGGGCGAACTGCGTCCCAATAAGGACAAATTCACGCCGGGATGCGAACTCATGAAAGTGGCAGCGACATCGGACATGAAGTAGTAGCTCAGGGTATGGACGGTGGCTAGCCTCACGGTGCCTGAATTGACGCCGTGCTCCTGGCGCACGGCGTGGATAGCGCTATCAATACGGCTATAGGCCGGTTCGATTGCTTGGCGCAGCAGCTCGCCCGCATCATTCAGGCTGACTCCGCGCCCGGTACGGTTAAACAGGGTTTGGCCCAGGCTTTGTTCCAGCGAGCTTAATTGTTTGCTCAGGCTGGATTGGCTTTGTCCCAAATCATCAGCTGCTTTGCTGACCGAGCCTAATTGTGCAATGCGTAAAAAACAGCGCAAGGAGCGATCCAGATGATCGGTGGGGCGGGATTCGTGCATGCCATTGTCTCTTTATTGTTGTACTCAAATGGGTGAAAAATGAGTTTTCAAGGGTGCCTGGGGGGCTATGTGAGCAGTCGCGTATTCAGGGCAGTTATTTTGGCTTGAATTGTCTATGAAAAAGCCTTGTTTTGAATTGCCTTTATTTTGTTCTAACGTCGCCTAATTTGCATTCATAATGTACTCTTATCATAATCAAAATTGATTTGTGGTCTAATCATTGATATAATAAAGAAATCGGGGCGCTAAGGGCAGCGCCCCCTGTCGATATTGAGCAGGAGTTATTCGTGAGCAAATCGAAACCAGTACGTCGTAAACAGGCCTTTGAGGTTGAGCCCCTGAATTGGGTGGCTCCCAAGAAAGCAGTCGTAGAAACCGATCAGGAAGCCAAAGTGGACGCGTCCAGCGACCAGGCTCAGGACAGCTAAGTTCTGACTGAAGGGTTAAAAAGCGCAAGCCTTGCAGCTTGCGCTTTTTTTATGCCTGCCTGTCTTGTATCAGGACCAGCGGCGATGGGCTTTGGTGGCCGGCAGATGCCCTTGCTCCAGCAGTTGCAGGCTGGCCTCTTCAAAGCGGTTCCAGGTGGCCAGAGCCAGTTGTGACCCTGTGCTGACACGGCGTACACCGATGGTGGCCAAATCGGGCACGTTCAGCCCCGGATGAATCAGCAGCACATTGACGGGCGTAGGTGCCAGTGCCTGGACCACTTGGGCAATATCGTCCAGATCGCGTAATCCGGGGGCGTAGACCACATCGGCGCCTGCCTGGGCAAAGGCTTTTAGCCGGGTTATGGTTTGTCCCAGATCCAGCGCGTCAATCAGCAGGCCTTCGCTGCGTCCTATTAACAGAACGTCCTCGCCACTGTCGATAATTGCTTGCTTGGCAGCCTGTATGCGGGCCACAGCCAACTCAAGTTCATACAGTTCGTCGCCATGGCGATCTTCAATGGATAAGCCTGCAATGCCGGTTTCAATGGCCAGGCGGACGTTTTCGGCGACCTGTTCGGGCTCATCGGCAAAGCCATTTTCAAAGTCGGCGTTCAGTGGCAGATTCGTGCTGGCCGCCAGCTCTCGCAAATGCGCCAGCAGGGCATCCCGGCCCACCTCAAAGTCTTCCAATCCCTTTGACCAGGCAAACGCAGCGCTGCTGCTGGCAATTGCCTGTGCACCCAGTCGTTCCAGACGCTTGGCTCCACCTATGTCCCAGGGGTTGGGCAAAATCAGTAAGCCACTTTCATGCAAGGCTCGAAAACGGCGTCGTTTTTCCTGTGTGCTGACGTTCATGCGGGACTCCTGAGAATAAAAAACGCAAACCGGAGTTTGCGTTTTGATGCCTGGCCGCGTTTTATTTTTTCTTGGCTTTCTTGCGGATCACCAGAACGGGGATTTCCGAGTAGGTCAGAACGTGCTGGGTTTCGCTGCCCAAGAGCAGGCGCTTGTAGCCCTTGCGGCCATGCGAGGACATGACGATCAGGTCAGCTTTCTGTTTTTCAGCGGTAGAAATAATGGCATCGGCCACCAGTTCGGACTTCACCACCAGGCCCTTGACCGAGACACCAATGTCTTTACCGGCTTGCTTGACGGCGGCCAGCTCGGATTGGGCGTGCTCTACCCAGGAGGCTTCGATACGGCTATCGAGCTTCTGGTCGATAATGGGGCCGCCCTCCAGGTAGCTTTGGCGATAGCGCGGGATGACGCGCAGGGCCAGCAATTTGGCGCCGCTGGTCTTTGCCAGATTCAGGGCATGGGTGACAGCGTGGGCGGACAGTTCTGAGCCGTCGGTACATACCAGGATACGCTCGTACATGAGGGGGAATCCTATAAAAAGGGTTATCAAGAACGTGTCTTGTGGGTAAGGTATCAAACCATACTGCGAATTACGGTCTTTGTGTCTGCTTTATGGTTTTCCATGGCAGCCGTGTATATTCGAGTGGACGTTTTTGTCAGCTTGGCTTTTTTATGCTGGTCATCATATCCCACCGGGATTGAGGGAGATTCATATGAAAGAAGTGGTTGTAGTCCAGGCATGCCGTACCGCGATTGGCGACTTTGGTGGTGCTTTGAAGAACGTGTCGCCTATCGAGATGGGCGCGACGGTATTGCGCGCAGTACTGGATCGCAGTGGCGTGTCGGCGGCAGACGTTCAGCATGTAGTGATGGGGCAGGTTATTCAGACCGAACCACGTGATATGTACTTGTCGCGTGTGGCGTCGGTGCAGGCGGGCGTGGGACACGGAACACCGGCCATGAACGTCAACCGTTTGTGCGGTTCTGGTCTGCAAGCCATTGTGTCGGCCGCGCAGGGTATTCTGGTCGGTGATGCCAAGGTGGCTTTGGCAGGCGGAGCAGAAAGCATGAGCCGTGCGCCTTATATGTCCAGTGCTCATCGCTGGGGCGCTCGCATGGGGGACTCGGTCATGATGGACATGATGACTGGCGCACTGACAGATCCTTTTGATCGCGTTCATATGGGCATTACGGCCGAAAATGTGGCCCGCCAATACGGCGTGACCCGAGCCGATCAGGACGAGCTGGCATTGGAATCGCACCAGCGTGCCCGTCGCGCGATCGAGCAAGGTTATTTTAAAGAGCAGATCGTGCCCATTATCCAGAAAAGTCGTAAGGGCGAGATCGTGTTTGATCAGGACGAGCACGTACGTCTGGACGCTACGATGGAAAACTTTACCGGCCTGAAACCTGTGTTCATGCCTGACGGCGGCAGTGTTACGGCAGGTAATGCCTCGGGCCTGAATGACGGTGCAGCCGCTGTCTTGCTGATGTGCGCGGAAGAAGCTCGCCAGCGTGGGCTGAAGCCTTTGGCCAAGCTGGTGTCCTGGGGGCATGCCGGGGTGGATCCCAGCATTATGGGTATTGGGCCAGTGCCAGCTAGCCGTCTGGCACTGGAGCGCGCCGGTTTGAGCGTGTCGGATCTGGATGTGATCGAGTCCAACGAAGCTTTTGCCGCCCAAGCGTGCGCAGTTGTGCGTGAACTGGGTCTGGATCCGGCACGTGTGAATCCCAATGGTAGTGGTATCAGCCTGGGCCACCCTATTGGCGCGACCGGCGCCGCTATTACAGTCAAGGCCTTGCATGAACTGCAGCGTGTCCAAGGTCGTTACGCGCTGGTCACCATGTGTATTGGTGGTGGGCAGGGGATTGCGGCGATTTTCGAGCGCCCTTGAACCTTGCTGATTATTTCTCTTTAGGCTTCGTTTAAAGAGCAGGAAAGCCGGAAGTGCTACGAGTCACTTTCCGGCTTTTTTTTCGGCATATACAAGTAAATCTTATAAAAACGCCGACTTGATTGTTTGTTTTTGTAATGGGCCCTAAGTATCCAGCCAATTGCATTGAATTGTTTTAAAAGTAACGCGTGGCTTGTGTGGCTGAGCATGAAGCCCTTGTTTTTTCTCATCGGAATAAAACGGAATAAAAGGAGATTCATATGCAAGAAGTCGTCCTGGTTCAAGCTTGTCGAACTGCTTTTGGTAACTTTGGTGGCTCGTTACGGAATGTGCCTCCCATTGAGATGGGGGCGGCAGTCATGCAGGAGGCGCTGGGCAGGAGTGGAGTAGCTGCCTCGGAGGTGGACCAGGTGGTGATGGGGCAGGTGGTGCTGACTGAGCCCCAGGATATCTATATGGCGCGGGCAGCCTCCATGAAAGCGGGAGTGGCTCATGAGGCTGTCGCGATGAGCGTAAACCGTTTATGTGCATCCGGTTTGCAGGCCATTATTTCGGCAGCGCAAGCGATTGTATTGGGTGAGGCTAGGGTGGCCTTGGCCGGCGGTGTTGAAAGTACCAGTCGAATGCCCTATCTGGCGCCAAGCCAGCGCTGGGGGAGTCGCATGGGCAGTGTGGCCTTGGTAGATGTCTTGTCGGAGATTTTCATCAGTCCTCTGACTCGGGAGCATGTGGGGGTGACGGGGGAGAATGTCGCCAGAAAATACGGTGTGTCCCGCTGTGAGCAAGATCAGTTGGCCCTGGAGTCGCACCGTAGAGCGGCTCGTGCCATTGAAAATGGGTACTTCAAGGAGCAGATCGTCCCGCTGGCGGCCCACGATGGGAGCATCTTCGAGCAGGATGAGCATGTTCGGCATGATGGCAGTCTGGAGCAGCTTGCCGCCTTGAAGCCTATTTTCCAGAGCGACGGGGGGACGGTGACGGCCGGTAATATCTTGGGTCTGGCGGATGCGGCGGCGGTGGTGCTGATGATGGAAGAGGGGCAGGCACGCCGTCAAGGCTTGAAGCCTTTGGGCAAGCTGCGCTCATGGGCGCATGCGGGCGTGGATCCTCAATTTGCGGGAATGGGGCCGGTGCCATCGACTCGCTTGGCGCTCAAGCGGGCGGGACTGACGGTAGCCGATATTGATGTGATCGAGTCCAATGAGGCGTTTGCAGCACAGGTGTGCGCCGTTGCCAAAGAATTGGATTTTGATCCGGAGCGAGTCAATCCAAATGGCGGCAGCATTAGCATGGGGCATCCTTTGGGGGCGACAGGAGCGGCACTGGTAGTCAAGGCCTTGCATGAGTTGCAGCGCATCCAGGGGCGGTATGCTCTGGTCACCATGTGTCATGGCGGTAGCGAGGGAGTAGCCATGATTATCGAACGTCAGTGAGCCGTTCCCCATCAAGTGATCGCTGTTATGATGGCGCCTTGCTAAAAAACGCCGGAAGTGGCGCAATGCCGCCTTCCGGCGCTGTTTTCTCTGTCGTCAGGCCATATCCAGGTTCAGGATTATGTGGGGTGCCACGTTGCTCCCGTGTGAGCTGGGCCGCCTGACTGCTTTGCAAGGAAGAGTTTCATGGCTGGTGAGCAGGGGGACGATAGTCCTACGTTGTCGGAAAGCGAAGGGATCCGTTATCTGCACTTTGGAACGGAGTGGATTCAAGGTGCAATGCGTATTCGCAAGCCCGCTGAATTGGTCTTGGCCTACACACAACAAATGATGGCCTGGCTGCTATTTATGGAAGACCCCAAACCCGAGCACAAGCTGGCTATTCTGGGGCTGGGGGCGGGTTCCCTGCTGCGTTTCTGCCTGAAGCAGACCAGCAGTCAGGTACAGACGGTGGAGTGGAATCCGTCGGTGATTGGTATGTGCAATGCTTTCTTCCGGCTGCCGCGCAGTCCACGGTCTCTGATTGATCAGGCTGACGCCGGTGTCTGGGTACAGGATAGCGATCAGCACAGTCAGTATCGCGCCTTGATGGTGGACTTGTACGACGCGCATGCCGAAGGTCCGGTACGTGACAGTCTGGAGTTCTATCAGGATTGCCGCGCGGTTCTGGATGATGAAGGCATCATGACGGTTAATCTTTTTGGTGCCCATCCCAGCTTCAAACATAATATTGACAACATTCGTGAAGCCTTTAGTGGCAAAGTATTGCTCTTGCCTGAAATGGACGAGGGCAATCAGGTGGTTTTGGCCTTCAAAGGCAGCACGCTGGAGATGACGGCCGGAGAGCTGCTGAGTCGGGCCGAGCAAGTGCAGGCCGATTATGGTTTGCCGGCTACACGTTGGGCCAGGGAACTGCTCTCGTTCCGTCGCCAGATGCAGGACCAGTAGGGGAGCGGGGCAGGGATTACCTGAAGGGTCAAAGTCCTGTCGTTCGCGTTAGACTAAACACCTAAAATTTTCGTTTTTTTGCATCTAAGGAGTATTGGATGAAACTGATCAGATCGGTGCATCAGGTGGCGGCCGCTTTGGCTTGTGTAGGATTGATGTCGGGCGCTGCAGTTCATGCGCAATCTGTATCGGTATCGTCGATTGTGGAACATCCGGCTCTGGACGCCATTAAGGATGGAGTACACAAAGCGCTGACCGATGCTGGTTATAACGAAGCCTCCGGCTTCAAATGGCAGTTTCAGACCGCCCAGGGCAATCCGGCGATTGCCGCTCAGATCGCTCGTAAATTCGTCGGTGACAAGGCTGACGTGATTGTGGCCATTTCCACTCCTTCGGCGCAGGCCGTGGTGTCGGCAACCAAGACTATCCCTGTGGTGTATTCGGCCGTGACCGATCCTGTGGTGGCACACCTGGTGCCCAGCATGGCACCGTCGGGCACCAACGTGACAGGCGTGTCCGATGCGCTGGCACTGGAAGCCCAGGTTGATCTGATCAAGAAAGTCGTGCCTGATGCCAAGCGCGTGGGTATGGTTTACAACCCTGGCGAAGCCAACTCCGCCGTGGTCGTTAAAGAAATGAAAGAATTGCTGCCCAAGCACGGCATGACGCTGGTGGAAGCCACCGCGCCTCGTACCGTGGACGTGGGGGCGGCTGCTCGTAGCCTGGTGGGCAAGGTCGATGTGATCTACACCAATACCGACAATAACGTGGTGTCGGCCTACGAGTCCCTGGTAAAAGTAGGCGTGGACGCCAAAGTGCCTTTGATCGCTTCGGACACCGACAGTGTGGCCCGTGGTGCTATCGCAGCTCTGGGCGTGAACTACTACAACCTGGGTCTGCAGACCGGTCAACAGGTCATCCGTATTCTGAAGGGTGAAAAACCCGGTGATATGGCTTCTGAAACCAGCAGCAATCTGGAACTGTATGTCAATCCGGGCGCTGCCAAGCGCCAAGGCGTTTCGCTTAACGAGGACTTCGTGAAGTCCGCAACAAAAATCGTCGAATAAGCCTGATTTGACTGCTTCTTGCAGGTGGGTTGCCACAAGCTGCCCGCCTGTTTCTTTTGTATCCTAGACGTCCAACAATATGTCTATTTATTCAATGTGGGGGGCCCTGGAGATTGGTCTGATTTTCGGACTGGTTGCTCTGGGTGTTCTGATTTCTTTTCGCATCCTGCGATTTCCTGACCTGACGGTCGATGGTAGTTTTCCTTTGGGTGGGGCGGTTGCCGCCATCCTGATCAGTCAGGGCAATGATCCTTTCCTGGCGACTGTAGTGGCCACTTTTGCTGGTGCCATTGCCGGCACGATTACTGGCTGGTTGAACGTACGCCTGAAAATCATGGATCTGCTGGCCAGTATCCTGATGATGATCGCCTTGTATTCCATCAACCTGCGCATCATGGGCCGTCCCAATGTGCCCCTGATCATGGAGCCGACGGTCTTCACGATTCTGCAGCCCGAGTCCATCGCTGACTATATTGCTCGTCCCTTGATGCTGATTGGTTTGGTAATCATTGCCAAACTGGCGCTGGATTGGTTCTTCGGTACGCAAACTGGCCTGGCCATGCGCGCTACCGGCGCCAATGCGCGTATGGCCCGTGCTCAAGGTGTGGCAACTGGCAATATGCTTTTGCTGGGCATGGCTATTTCCAATGCCCTGGTCGCCCTGGCCGGTGCCTTGTTTGCACAATCGCAGGGTGGGGCGGATATCTCCATGGGTATCGGGACCATCGTGATTGGTCTGGCTGCCGTGATTGTGGGTGAAAGCATCTTGCCCGCACGCAAACTGTTCTACGCCACCTTGGCCGTGGTGCTGGGCGCGATTCTGTACCGTTTCTTTATTGCTTTGGCTCTGAATGCCGATGTGATCGGCCTGAAAGCGCAGGACTTGAACCTGGTCACCGCTTTGCTGGTTACCGTGGCGCTGGTGATTCCATTGCTCAAGAAAAAGCGTGCTCGTAAACAGAAGGGGGCCCAGTAATGTTAGAAGCAAAAGATCTGTCCCTGACATTTAATCCAGGTACGCCCATTGAAACCCGTGCCTTGCGCGGTTTGTCCCTGACCATTCCGGAAGGGCAGTTCGTGACCGTGATCGGTTCCAACGGTGCGGGCAAGTCTACTTTTCTGAATGCGATCTCGGGCGACCAGTCTGTTGATGATGGCCAAATCATGATCGACAAGGTAGACGTGACTCGCCGCCCGGTCTGGGAGCGAGCCAATTGGGTAGCACGTGTGTTTCAGGATCCAATGGCCGGTACCTGTGAAGATCTGACCATTGAAGAAAATATGGCGCTGGCCACCTGCCGTGGCAGCCGCCGTGGTCTGAGCCGTGCCGTGCGTCACTCCATGCGCGCTGAATTTGCAGAGCGTCTGGAAACCTTGGGTCTGGGTCTGGAAAACCGTCTGACAGACCGCATCGGATTGTTGTCCGGTGGCCAGCGTCAGGCCGTCAGCCTGTTGATGGCGGCCTTGCGTCCTTCCAAGATCTTGCTGCTGGACGAACATACGGCGGCACTGGACCCGCGTACGGCTGACTTTGTTTTGCAACTGACCAATCGGATTGTGCGTGAAGGTGGCCTGACCACCATGATGGTCACGCACAGTATGCGTCAGGCTCTGGATGTGGGTGATCGCACGGTCATGTTGCACCAGGGCAAGGTGGTTCTGGATGTCAGTGGTGAACAGCGTCAAGGCCTGGATGTGCGAGATTTGCTGGAGATGTTCGAGCGGGTTCGGGGCGAGACTTTAGCCGACGATAGTTTATTGCTAGGTTAGGAAGCACTATCCCGGATTTGGAAAACCGCGTGAACTCTGAGGGTTAAACGCGGTTTTTTTATATTCAAGAAACCGTAGGTATATGATAATACGTGTTCTTTTGGCATAGGCAGACAGCGGAGCGGGTGCAAGGGGGTAGCTGGCTAATCGTAGTCGCCAGATAATGGCAAGATCGAAATGAGTCTCATCGCAAATTTTCCTGTTTGATTTGCGCTTTTTCGACATATACTTGCTGCTTGTCCAAACCATACAATCCAGTCAGTTTAAGCGTTAAACTCCCATGCAACGCTTAGCTCAGGAGTTCTTCATGTCATTTCAAAGCTTGTTGGGTCGGCAGACTTTTCGTATTGCTGCCTTCTCTTCCTTGGTTCTGCTCGCCGCTTGCGGCAACAAAGAGCCTCAAGCTCCGGCCGGCGGGATGAAGGTCCCAGTCAGTGTGATTACCGTCCAACCGACCTCTACCGAGTTGTTCTCCGAGCTGCCTGGACGAGTCGAAGCAATTAAAGATGCACAAATCCGCGCCCGTGTTTCCGGGATTGTGGAAGAGATCAACTTTGAGCAGGGCGCTGATGTCAAACAAGACCAGCTCTTGTTTACCATTGACCCGGCTCCGTACCGTGCAGTTCGTAACCAGGCTGCAGCTCAGCTGAAAAACGCCCAGGCTGACGCACAAAGTGCCAAGCAGTTGGCCCAGCGTTACGAGCGTCTGATCAAGGAAAATGCAGTTTCCCGCCAGGATTACGACAACGCCAAGGCCCGCGCCATGCAGGCCGATGCCGCCATTGCCGCTGCACAGGCGACCCTGGACAGCGCCAATATTGATCTGGGCTACACCAAGATTGTGTCGCCCGTGTCGGGCCGTATCGGCAAGTCCCTGGTTACCGAAGGTGCTCTGGTTTCCGCCGCCAACGCCACCCATATGGCCACCGTGCAGCAACTGGACCGTGTCTATATTGACGTGACGCGTTCCACTGCTGAACTGACGCAGCTGCGTCGCGCCATGGCCGATGGCACCTTGAAGTCGGCTGGTGAAGGCCAGGCCAAGGCCAAGGCCGTTCTGGAAGATGGCTCCCTGTACGATCAGGATGGCGCTTTGCTGTTTAGCGGTGTCAGCGTGGATCCATCCACCTCGCAAGTAACCTTGCGTGCCGTGTTCCCTAATCCTGACGAAATCCTCTTGCCCGGCATGTACGTACGCGTACGTCTGGAACAAGGCGTTATTCCGGATGCCTTGCTGGTGCCCGCCCAAGCTGTTCAGTACACCTCGGATGGTGCTTCCAACATTTATGTAGTTCGTGAAGAAAAAGCCCAGTCCGTACCTGTCGTGTTGGGACCTGAGAGCGATGGTCAGTATGTGGTCAACAAAGGCCTGCAAGCTGGCGACCAGATCATTGTCGAAGGCTTCCAGAAGATTCGTCCCGGTGCCCCTGTCCAGACGATGCCTTGGAAGGGCAACAAGTCAGCCGCTGCACCTGCTCCTGATGCGGCTCCCGCACAGGAACCGGCCGCCGCTGCTGAGCCAAACGAAGCCAAGTCTAGCGAGTAAGCGACATGCCTCAGTTTTTTATTGAAAGGCCCATTTTTGCATGGGTCGTTGCCTTGGCGATCACGCTATTTGGCTTATTGGCTTTGCCCAATATGCCTGTAGCGCAGTATCCCGATGTGGCACCACCTTCGGTCACCATCCGGGCGACCTACCCAGGTGCAACCGCGGAAGACGTTGCCAGTACGGTAGCCAGTGTGATCGAAGATCAGCTGAACGGTGCCAAAGGCCTGCTGTACTACGAGTCCGTCAGTGACTCCTACGGCTCGACCGAAATCACCGCCACGTTCCGTCCTGGTACCAATCCTGACATGGCTCAGGTGGACGTCCAGAACCGTGTCAGCAACATTACTGCGTCCTTGCCGACAGCGGTGATGGAGCAGGGCCTGCACGTGGAGCAGTCCAGTACCGGCTTTCTGCAAGTGGTGACCTTGTCCTCCACGGATGGCAGTCTGGATCAGACAGCTCTGGCTGACTACATCGAACGCAATATCAAGAACACGATTTCTCGTGTTCCTGGTGTGGCTCGCTTCCAGCTGTTTGCATCCGGTCGCGCCATGCGTGTGTGGCTGGACCCTGCCAAGCTGGTCGGTTACCAGATGAGCCCAGCGGACGTGACCAACGCGATTCGTCAGCAAAACATGCTGGTGTCTGCCGGTATTCTGGGTGGCCCACCCAATCAGGACAGTCAGCGTGTGGCCGCACCCATTACGGTGAACGGTCAGTTGGCAACCGTGGAAGAGTTTGAAAACATCATTCTGCGCTCGCAGCCTGATGGCTCGACCGTACGTATTAAAGACGTCGCTCGTGTGGAAGTGGGGGCGGACAACTACCAGTTTGGTGCCCGTCTGAACAGCAAGCCAACAGCGGCTTTTGCTATCTCCCTGTTGCCTGAAGCGAACGCGCTGGATACTGCCGCGGCAATCAAAGTCGAAATGGAGAAGTTGGCCGAGTTCTTCCCGGAAAACATCCGCTACGACATTCCTTACGACACCTCGCCCTACGTGGACAAGTCCATCACCCAGGTGGTTTACACCTTGCTGGAAGCCATGGTGCTGGTGTTCATCGTGATGTACGTGTTCCTGCAAAACGTGCGCTACACCCTGATCCCTGCACTGGTGGTGCCGGTGGCTATCTTGGGGGCGTTCGCGGTGATGCAGGTGCTGGGCATGTCCGTGAACGTGCTGACCATGTTCGCGATGGTGCTGGCCATTGGTATTTTGGTGGACGACGCGATCGTGGTGGTGGAGAACGTCGAACGTATCATGGTGGAAGACGGGCTCTCGCCTAAGGAAGCGACCAAGAAAGCCATGCCGCAAATTAGTGGCGCTATTGTGGGTATTACGCTGGTGCTGTCGGCCGTGTTCTTGCCCCTGGCATTCATGGCCGGTTCGGTGGGGGTGATTTACCGTCAGTTCTCGGTGGCCATGGCCGTGTCGATTGCCTTCTCCGGCTTTTTGGCACTGACCTTTACACCTGCCTTGTGCGCGACTTTGTTGAAACCTATCCCCAAGGGTCATCACGAAACCAAGCGTGGCTTCTTTGGTTGGTTCAACCGTGTCTTTACGCGTACCACCAATGGTTACGAAAGCTTTATTGGCAAGACCTTGCGTCGTGGCGGTCGGATGATGTTCATCTACCTGATCATGGTGCTGGTGCTGGGCTTCCTGTACATGCGTATGCCAACCGCGTTCTTGCCCGAGGAAGATCAGGGCTACGTGATTGCCAACATCGAACTGCCTGCCGGTTCGACGGCCAACCGTACGATTGAAACCATCTCCAAGGTAGAGGACTACTTCAAGGAGCAGCCTCAGGTTGAAAACATCATTGCCGTGCAAGGCTTCAGCTTTAACGGTAGTGGTTTGAACTCGGCGATTGCCTTTGTGCCCTTGAAAGATTTCAACGAACGTAAAGGCAAGGAAAACTCGGCTCAAGCCATTTCCGGCAAGGCCATGGGCCAATTGCTGTTCGGTTTGCCCGACTCCATGGTGATCGCGATTGTGCCACCCGCTATTTCTGCTCTGGGTAACTCCTCGGGTATTGATATGCGTCTGGAAGACCGCGGCGGCATGGGTCACGATGCCCTGATGGCAGCCGCGGATCAGTTGCTGGCCCTGGCCAAGGCAAGCCCTGTGTTCGATCCACAGAGTGTGCGTATCACGGGCTTGGGACCTGGCAAACAGATTCGTCTGGAAATTGACCGAGACAAGGCGGCTGCCCTGGGTGTGAACTTCAGCGAAGCTTCTGCCTTGATCAGTGGCGCCCTGGGCTCGTCTTTTGTGGGTAAATTCACCAACCAGGGACGTGTGCAAAGTGTCTGGGTACAAGCTGATGCGCCATATCGCATGACCATCGACGATGTGCTCAAGCTCAACGCTCGCAACAGCGAAGGCAAGATGGTTCCGCTGTCGGCTTTTGTCAGCCAGACGACCGAACAAGGTCCGGTACAGATCGTGCGCTACAACAGCTACGAGTCTGTCCGTATCGGTGGTGGCCCCGCTCCAGGCTATACCTCGGGTGAAGCCATGATCGAGATGGAAAACCTGATGAAGCAGTTGCCTAGCGGCTTTGGTGTGGACTGGACAGGTCTGTCTTATCAAGAGCGTCAGGCCGCAGGCCAGTCCGCTATCTTGATGGGCTTGGCGGTTCTGGTAGTGTTCATGCTGCTGGCTGCCTTGTACGAAAGCTGGGCGATTCCGCTGTCCGTGATGCTGGCCGTACCGTTGGGTATGCTGGGTTCGGTCTTGCTGGTCTCCGGTCTGGGTATGCCTAACGACGTGTACTTCCAGGTGGGTATCGTGACGGTGATCGGTCTGTCAGCGAAGAACGCGATTCTGATTGTGGAGTTTGCCAAGGATGCCTACGCACGTGGTGCTACCTTGATCGACGCCACTCTGGAAGCCGCTCGCTTGCGTTTCCGTCCTATCTTGATGACCTCTTTCGCCTTTGTGCTGGGTGTGGTGCCTCTGGCTACCTCGACTGGTGCGGGTGCTGCCAGCCAGAACGCCGTGGGTCTGGGTGTGCTGGGTGGTATGTTGGCCGCAACGCCCTTGGCTGTCTTGATGGTGCCGACCTTCTTTGTCGTGATCCTCAAGCTCTTTAAAACTAAACCCCGTCTGTTTGGCGAAGCCGCTAAATTGCACGAGGAAGAACAGGCCAAACAAGCTGCACAGCCGGCCGGTTCGCAAGGAGGACAGCACTGATGTCTAGCATGTTTTTACGTAGCCCCTTGGTGCTGGCCGTGGCGTTTGCCTTGTCGGCTTGCTCCTTGGCACCGAAGTACGAGCGTCCTGATTCTCCCGTGCCCGCACAATTCCCTCTGGCCCAGCAGGGCCAGGCGGATGCGGCACAGGCTGCTGATCTGGGCTGGCGTGAATTCTTTACGGATCCGCGTCTGCATGCCCTGATCGAGCAGGCTCTGGAGAATAACCGCGATCTGCGTATTGCCACCCAGCGCATCGAGGAAGCTCGCGCGCAATACGGCGTGGCACGCAGTGACCAGTTGCCCAGCATTGGTGTGCAGGCGGCTGAGCAGGCCACCCACACACCGGCTGAGCTGCGTCCTGGTGGCCCAAATTCGGCCCCCGTAACCCGTACGTTCCAGGCCGGTGTCGGTATCACTGCTTTCGAGCTGGACTTCTTTGGTCGAGTGCGTGATCTGGCTCGTGCTGCTCAAGAACAGTACTTTGCCACCGAGCAGGCTCAACGTACCGCCCATATCGCCCTGGTGGCGGGCACCGCCGAAGCCTACTTCAAGGTGCGTACGGCCGAAGAACTGCATGCTTTGATGAGCAATACCTTGCGCAGCCGTCAAGAGACATTGCGCCTGGTGCAGTCTTCTTACGATGCCGGTACGGTGTCGGCGCTGGACCTGAACCAGGCCAAGGTGCAATACAACACCGTGCGTTCCGATATGCAGGCTGTCGAGCGTGATCGTCAGCGTGCACTCAATGCCTTGCAGGTCTTGTTGGGCGGTGAAATACCGGCTGACTTGCCAGCAGGCTTGCCCTTTACCCGTGCTCAGCTGATGCCTAGCTTGCCTGTAGGGTTGTCGGCAGAATTGCTGGAGCGTCGTCCTGACATTCTGGCCGCCGAGCACGTCTTGCGTGGTTCCAACTACAGCATCGGGGCAGCACGCGCTGCTTTCTTCCCGCGTCTGAGCCTGACCGGTCTGCTGGGCTTCATGAGCCCCGAGCTGGGTGGTCTGTTCAGTTCGGGTAACCGTTACTGGCAATTCCAGCCGCAAATTACCATGCCGCTGCTCTCGGGCAGTACCTGGGCCAATCTGGATCTGGCCGAGGCTCGTCGTGACATTGCGATCAGCCAGTATGAAAAAACCATTCAGGAAGCCTTCCGCGAAGTGGCTGATGCTCTGGCGGGCGAAGCCACCTACGGTCAGCAGATCGACGCCTTGCAAGAGGTTGATCAGGCTGCCAGCGAAAGCTTGCGTCTGGCCAAGCTGCGTTACGAAGTGGGTATAGACAGCTTCCTGCAGGTGCAAACGGCGGAAGTCAGCCTGTACGGTACGCGTCAAGCCTATATTCAGACTGGCCTGGCATCCCTGATGAATCGGGTCGAGTTGTACAAGGCTTTGGGTGGCGGCTGGACAGCTGAAACCGTCAAGCCTGAAACAAAGACCCAGGCCACTGGGACAGTACCGGAGTAAACAGGCGATAATACGTCTGGTCATTCATCCCTGAAACTACGGAGGTCCTTGGGGAATGTTAGAACTGGGCGTCAATATCGATCATGTGGCGACGCTGCGCCAGCAGCGTCTGACCACATACCCTGATCCAATTCAGGCCGCTTTGCGAGCAGAAGAAGCCGGAGCGGACCTGATCACCTTACATCTGCGTGAAGACCGGCGTCATATTCAGGATGCCGACGTCGAGGCCCTGCGCCCCGTACTGCGTACCCGGATGAATCTGGAATGCGCCATCACCACCGAAATGCTGGACATTGCCTGCCGTATCAAACCGGACGATGTCTGCCTGGTTCCCGAACACCGTGCTGAACTGACGACCGAAGGTGGTCTGGATGTGGTCGGTCATCTGGACCAGGTCAAGGCGGCTGTGCAGCAATTGCAGGCTGCCGGTATTCGCGTCTCGCTGTTCATTGATGCCGACCCGGCGCAAATCCGAGCCGCCAGCGACGTGGGTGCCACCGTGATCGAACTGCACACCGGCACCTATGCGGATGCTCAAACGCCCGAGCAGGCCGCCAGCGAACTGGAGCGTATCCGTGCCGGTATTGCTCAAGGTGTGTCGCAAGGTCTGCGTGTGAATGCGGGTCATGGCCTGCACTACGGCAACGTACAAGCGATTGCCGCCTTGCCGGGGCTGACGGAGCTTAATATTGGTCACGCCATTGTTGCCCAGGCTGTCTTTGACGGTTGGGAAAAAGCCGTGCGCGACATGAAAGCCCTGCTGGTGCAAGCGGGCGCTCCTGCTCAAGCCTGACTGAGCCCTGCCATCTGGGCAGGGCACTCTTAACTGATTCTGGAAGCACTATGAATACCATTGATTCCCTATTGTCCCGCCGCTCCATCAAGCTGGTGCAAGGCCCCGGCCCGAACGAGCAGGAGCTGGACCTGATTTTGCGCGCTGCCATGGTCGCTCCTGACCATGGCCGTTTACAGCCTTGGCGCTTTTGCCTGATCCGCGGTGAAAACGTGCAGGCTCTGGGCGAACTGGCCATTGCCGCCAATGAGCGCGCCGGTAATCCCTTGACCGAGCAGAAAGCTGCCAGCGTCCGCGCCTGGCTGGCCAAAGTGCCCATGCTGATTGCTGTAGCCAGCCACATCGATCATGGTGAAGAAAAAATTCCTGAACTGGAGCGTGTTCTGGCAACGGGCGCAGCCGTCAGCAATATGCTGCATGCTGCTCACCAGTTGGGCTTTGGCGCTTTCTGGAGCACTGGCCTGGGCACCTATGGTGAAGAAGTCCCGGAAGCCCTGGGCTTCGATTCCCTGGATTACCAGTTCCTGGGCTTTGTGTCGGTAGGTACGCCTATTCACAATCTGGGTCCTGCCCAGCGTCCCGAGCCACAAAAGTTCGTGACGGAGTGGCAGCCTGCTTAAATTTGCGGGGTAGCCTGCGCGAGCCAAGTTCGCGATTGTGAAGAAAAAGCCTGAGTTCGTCATTGAACTCAGGCTTTTTTGTCTTCTCTTGCTCAGTAAGTGATGCAAGCTGGAGGAGCAGTGGGAGGCGTTGGCTTCCTGTCCTGTTTCCCACTCTTTGTTTTGGTTCCTGCCTGTCTAAACCCGCTCTTAGGCACTAAAGCTTGGCTGTATTGCTTTTCTGATGGGCAGGTTTATGCGACTGAGCCTTGGTCGAGGCATCTGTATGACAGCATGCCCCCTCCAAACCATCCAGAATCGGACAATCCGGATGTTGGTCCCCCTGGCATTGTTCAGCCAGCACACGCAGCTTGGCGGCCATGTCCAGCAGCAGGGCCGCGCGGCTTTCCAGATTCTTGATATGAGCCTGGGCCAGTTGCTTGACCTCGCTGCTGGGGCGTTGCTGATCGCGCCACAGGCTGGTCAGTTGCTGAATGTCCGCCAGATTGAAACCCAGGTCCTTGGCACGAACAATAAAGTGCAAGGTATCCAGGTCCTGATCCTGGTAGACGCGGTAGCCATTGGGGGCACGGTCACTATTCAAGAGTCCCAGATCTTCATAGTGCCGGATCATTTTGGGTGTCAGGCCGGTTACGCGGGCCGCTTCACTAATCAGCATGGGCTTTCCTCGGGCAGTGCAAGGGGACTGCGTTATGATTGAAAGAGTCAATTCTGCACATTGTAGAACGGGTGGTCGGGCAGGTCATCAGGCCCCTGATAGCCTTAGTATGGACTCAAGGAGCGGTTATGAAAGAAATTCAGTGTGATGTTGCCGTGATTGGAGCGGGGACAGCAGGCATGACAGCGTATCGTACGGCCAAACGTGCCGGTAAACGAACGCTGATGATTGAATCAGGCCCCTATGGCACCATGTGCGCACGTGTTGGCTGCATGCCATCCAAGTTGCTGATCGCAGCAGCGGACGCTGCCCATCATGCCCGCCATACCGCTCCTTTCGGTGTTCACGTAGACGGCGATATCCGCATTGAAGGCAAAGAGGTCATGGATCGCGTGCGTCGCGAGCGGGATCGCTTTGTGCAATTTGTGGTGGACGATGTGGAAGGCTTTGATGCCGAAGACAAAGTGCGTGGTCATGCCCGCTTTGTGTCCGAGCATGTGCTGGAAGTGGATGACCATACCCGTATCACCGCAGGGCACGTGATTATCGCCACTGGCTCCACGCCCGTGCGCCCCAAGGAGCTGGAGCCGCTGGGGGCTTTGCTGATCAATAACGAGGATGTTTTTGACTGGACGGATTTGCCGGAAAGCGTGCTGGTCGTAGGTACGGGTGTAATCGGTCTGGAGTTGGGGCAGGCGCTGGCGCGCTTGGGCGTGAAGGTGTCCATCATCAACCGCAGCCAGAGTCTGGCGGGTCTTTCCGATCCTGAGGTACGTGAAGCCGGACGGGCGATTTTCAGCCAGGAACTGAATATTCGTGCCGACGTAGCTGTATTAGGTAGTGAAGTCGTCAATGGCAAGGCGCGCGTGCGCTTGCAGGTGAATGGCAAGGAGTTGGTCGAGGACTACGACTATGTACTGGGGGCGGCAGGCCGCAAACCGCAGTTGGATAATCTGGGGCTGGAAAACACGCCTGCGCAATGGGATAGCAAAGGGCGGGTGGTCTTTGACCTGGACAGCTTGCAACTGAAAGGCACCTCTATCTATCTGGCAGGCGATGTGAACCAACGTGCACCCATCTTGCACGAGGCAGCAGATGATGGTCGTCTGGCTGCCTTGCAAGCCGTCAGCAATGGCCAGGATGAGCCTATGGCGCGTCGTGCACGCATGGCTGTGGTGTTTAGTGATCCGCAGGTGGCTGTGGTTGGTACGCCCTTTAAATCCTTGCCAGAGGGTGCGGTGACAGGCAGCGTGAACTTCGGCAATCAGGGCCGTGCTCGCGTGATGCTGGTCAACCGTGGCTTGTTGCACGTTTATGCGGACAAGGCGGGCAAGTTTCTGGGGGCCGAGATGGTGGGGCCTCAAGCAGAACATATTGCTCACTTGCTGGCCTGGTCTTTGCAGATGGGACTGACGCTGGATCAGATGCTGGCCATGCCGTTCTACCATCCCGTATTGGAAGAGGGCTTGCGTACGGCCTTGCGCGGTGCGCAATCTGCTTTGCGAGGCAAATAAGTCAGCCTGAACGGGTTTGATCCCGTTTTCGGGCTCTGGCCCCGAGAGTCCTGATCCTGTATGTGAACTGCTCGCCAAAAGTTGGACATTGATCCGACCTTTGGCGGGCAGTTTGATTTTCAGGGTGCTTTTATTATTTGGCGGCGTTTTGCAGATGCTGCGCGGTGGTCGCCTCGGTTACCGGGTCATTTTCCAATGCGCCCAGCAAGGAGTGCAGCAGACCGGGAAAGCGCTCCTCCAGATCGTCCTTACGCAGCGATAGCAGGTTTTCTCGTCCAGAAGGCCGTTGCCAGATCACGCCGCTATCGCGCAAGACACGCCAGTGATGCGTCATGGTGGATTTGGTTTGGCCTTGCAGTAGCGAGCCACAGGCGCGTTCGCCTTCGGAGGCTAAAGCACGCACAACGGCCAGACGCAAGGGATTGCCCAGGGCAGTCAGTACATTTTCCAAGCGAATCTGTGCGCGCTCGGGATGATTGGGAAGCATGTAGAGTCCTGTCATTATTCGTCGCGGTGATTGTACCTGTGTCCACGTACCGTTTTGGCGCTGTGGTGTGGATGCACGGCGCGTGGAAAAAATCTTGTTAATAGTACGATTGTAGGCGTACTATCTGATTGTTATCAACCACTGAAACAACAGGAGCCCAGGTGCCTTGCACTGCAAGGCAGGACGACTCCAGGGACAATCATCATGGCTCGCCATACACCCATCACTCGCTATCGGAACATTGGTATTTCGGCGCATATTGACGCTGGCAAAACCACCACGACCGAGCGCATTCTTTTCTACACCGGCGTCAGTCACAAGCTGGGGGAAGTGCATGACGGGGCGGCCACTATGGACTGGATGAGCCAGGAGCAGGAGCGTGGCATCACCATTACCTCGGCGGCCACCACCTGCTTTTGGCGAGGCATGGATGGCTCGCTGCCCGAGCACCGCATCAATATCATCGACACCCCCGGCCACGTGGATTTCACCATCGAGGTTGAACGCTCCATGCGCGTGCTGGACGGCGCGGTCATGGTGTATGACGCTGTCGGCGGAGTACAGCCACAATCTGAAACGGTTTGGCGTCAGGCCAACAAGTACAAGGTTCCGCGCCTGGCTTTCGTCAACAAGATGGACCGCGTCGGGGCGGATTTCTTTCGTGTACGTCAGATGATGGTGGACCGCCTCAAGGCCAATCCTGTGCCTGTGGTGATTCCTATGGGGGCTGAAGATGGCTTCAAGGGCGTGATCGACCTGCGTTTGATGAAAGCGATCGTGTGGGACGAGGCTACTCAGGGCATGAAGTTCAGTTTTGAGGACATCCCTGCGGATTTGCTCGCTATGGCCAGGCAATGGCGCGAGAGCATGCTGGAAGCGGCGGCCGAAGCCAATGAAGAGCTGATGAATCAGTACCTGGAAACGGGTGAGCTGAGCGTGGCCCAGATTACGTTGGGCCTGCGCTTGCGCACCATTGCCGGAGAGATTCAGCCCATGCTGTGTGGCTCGGCCTTCAAGAACAAGGGTGTGCAACGCATGCTGGATGCGGTGGTGGAGCTGCTGCCTTCTCCCGTGGATGTACCTGCAGTGCAAGGCGTGGACGAGGCTGGCGAAATCGTCACTCGCCAATCTGACGACAATGAGAAGTTCTCGGCATTGGCCTTCAAGCTGATGACGGACCCTTATGTCGGCCAGTTAACCTTTGTGCGAGTGTATTCCGGTGTGCTGGCCAAGGGCGATAGCGTCTATATTCCCGGCCGTGGCAAGAAAGAGCGTATTGGCCGGATTGTGCAGATGCATGCCAATGACAGGCATGAAGTTGATGAACTGCATGCGGGTGATATTGCGGCCTGTGTTGGCCTGAAAGAGGTCAGCACAGGGGAAACCTTGTGTGATCCTTCGGCCATCATCACGCTGGAGCGCATGGAGTTTCCCGAGCCGGTAATTCGTCAGGCTGTGGAGCCCAAGACCAAGTCTGATCAGGAAAAGATGGGGATTGCGCTCTCGCGTCTGGCTTCTGAAGATCCGTCCTTCCGTGTCAGCACGGACGAGGAGTCGGGCCAGACGATTATTGGCGGTATGGGCGAGCTGCATCTGGAGATCATTGTGGATCGCATGAAGCGCGAGTTCGGCGTGGAAGCGAATGTGGGCAAACCGCAAGTGGCCTATCGCGAAACCATCAGCAAGACCGTGCGTGATATTGAAGGCAAGTTTGTTCGTCAGTCTGGCGGTAAAGGACAGTACGGCCATGTGGTCTTCACCCTGGAGCCGCAAGAGGCGGGCAAGGGCTTTGAGTTTGTCGATGCCATCAAGGGCGGGGTGGTTCCGCGTGAGTACATTCCGGCAGTGGAAAAAGGTGTGCTGGAGGCCCTGAACAGCGGTGTGTTGGCGGGCTATCCCGTGGTGGATGTGAAAGTGACACTGACCTTCGGTTCTTACCACGACGTGGACTCGTCCGAGCAAGCCTTCAAGATGGCGGCGATCTTTGGTTTCAAGGAAGCGGCCAAACAGGCATCACCCGTGATCCTGGAGCCCATGATGGCGGTGGAAGTGGAAACGCCTGAAGATTATGCCGGTAATGTGATGGGGGACCTGTCCAGCCGTCGTGGCATGGTGCAGGGTATGGATGACATGGTGGGGGCGGGCAAGCTGATCAAGGCGGAAGTGCCTTTGTCCGAGATGTTTGGCTATGCCACTACGCTGCGTTCCATGTCCCAGGGCCGTGCAACATACAGCATGGAGTTCAAACGCTACGCGGAAGTGCCCAAGTCCATGGTGCAGGATCTGGTGGCTGAACGTCAGAGCACACGACACGCAGGCTGATACTAAAGGGGGCGGGTGTTCCTGTGTCTAACCAGGCACGGGAACATCCGCCCCGATGCTTTGCCTGTTGTTGTTGTTGTTGTTGTTGTTGTTGTTGTTGTTGTTGTTGTTGTTGTTGGCCAGTCTGATCTGAGGTTTGATTCAGGCCCAAGCCCGCTTAGTTCAGCAGACTGCGTACCCCATCCGCCAGAACCTGCACCGACTCGGTATCCGGTGCTAGATATCGCGCTCGGCCTTGCTGATCGAAGATATATACGCCACGGCTGTGCGAGACCTCGTAGTTTTCGGGTGCTTTGGGATCGGGTTTTTCAATCTGGAAGGCCACTCGGTAACGACGGGCCAGATTCGCGATCTGTTTTTCAGAGCCTGTCAGGCCGGTGGTGTGCTTGCCATCAAAGGCGGCCACATAACGGGCCAGGGAGTCGGGCGTATCGCGGTGGGGGTCCACACTGACAAAGATGATGCGCACCTGCTCGGCATCGTTCCCCAGTTCTTCCATGACCAGGCCCAACTGAGCCAAGGTGGTAGGGCAAATATCCGGGCAACTGGCATAGCCAAAAAACATCATGACGACGTTATCCTTGAAGTCATCCTGGGTGACGGTTTTGGGGCCAGCGGCTTGAAGGGAAAAGCGCAGATCGGGCAGGAAGCCACGTACGGGATGCAGATTGGCAGCGGTAGCGCTGCCTAGCAGGAACAAGCCCAGCGCCAGTGTCAGGCCAAACTGTTTAAACAAGACAAGAATGGACTTTACTGGGCTGGGTGTCATGGACGTCCTCTGGGTTTAAGCAGGCTCTGGAGTGAGCCCGCTGTGACGGAGCAGGGCGGTAATGGAAGGATCGCGGCCACGGAAAGCACGGAAGGAGTCGGCAGCCGGGCGTTCGCCCCCTACGGACAGAATCTCGCGCCAGAAGCGATGGCCCGTATTGCTGTCGAGGGTATCACGTGCTCCATCCGAGTGGGTATAGGCTTTTTCCTCAAAGGCCGAGTAGGCGTCGGCGGACAGGACTTCAGCCCATTTGTAGCTGTAGTAACCCGCGCCGTAGCCACCCGCAAACAAGTGTGAGAACTGATGCGGGAAACGGTGCCACTCAGGCGGAAACAGCACGGCGACTTCCTGGCGAACCTGATCCAGAATCTCCATGACGGCTTCAATGCTCAGACCGCTGTCACGCGAGTGGATCAGCATGTCAAACAGGGAGAACTCCAGCTGGCGCACCATTTGCATGCCGCTTTGGAAGTTGCGGGCCAGATTGAGCTTGTTGTAGAGCGCACGGGGCAGATGCTCACCGGTTTCCACATGGGCCGTCAACATTTGCACCACAGGCCATTCCCAGCAGAAATTTTCCATGAACTGCGAAGGCAATTCGATGGCGTCCCATTCCACGGCGGAGAAGGCCGAGGCGGCTGGATCATCCACACGCGAGAGCAGAGTGTGCAGGGCGTGGCCGGACTCGTGGAACAGGGTGATCACATCGTCATGCGTGAGCAGGGCGGGGCGACCGGGCTGGGGTTCGGCAAAATTGCATACCAGGTAGGCAATAGGCAGGCACAGCTGTTCACCCAGGCGGCGACGGCTGCGTTCGCTATCGACCCAGGCACCGCCTTGCTTGCCTTGGCGGGCGTGCAGGTCCATGTACAGATAACCCAGAACTTTGCCGTCGGAAGCCATGACTTCAAAGGGGCGTACGGCAGGATGCCAGGCAGGCACGTCGGCGGCGCGCAGTGTCACGTCAAACAAGCGCTGAATGACTTTGAACAGGCCGTTCAGAACGGCGGGTTCCGTGAAGTACTGTTTGACCTCGTCTTCCGAGTAGGCGTAGCGCTGTTCACGCAGGCGTTCAGCGCTGAACGGCACATCCCAGGCTTGCAGGGTGTCCAGGCCCAGCTCCTTTTTGGCGAAGGCTTGCAGCTCGTCCAGGTCCTGGCGGGCGTAAGGGCGAGCCTTGGCAGCCAGATCGCGCAAGAAGCTCATCACCTGTTCCGGGGTGTCGGCCATGCGGGTTTCCAGACGCATATGGGCGTAGCTGGCAAAACCGAGCAGGCTGGCTTCCTGGGCACGCAGATCCAGCAGCGTTTCAATCGCCTGGGAATTATCAAACTGGGCATCGCCCTGATCGGAGGCAATGGTGGTGTAGGCTCGGTACATCAACTCACGCAAGGTCTGGTTGCGTGCGTATTGCATGACAGGCAGGTAGCAAGGCATTTTCAATGTCAGACGCCAGCCTTGCTGATCGTTTTCCTGAGCAGCGCGTTGGGCGGCGGCCAGCACGTCGTCCGGGATGCCGTCCAGTTCGGCCTGGTCGGTGACCAGGTAATACCACTGATCAATCGCATCCAGTACATGCTCGGAGAACTGCTGCGAGGTTTGCGCCAACTCTTCGGAAATACGGGCGTAGTCTTCACGCGCCTGACCTTCCAGTTGCACGCCGCTCAAGCGGAAATCGCGCAGGGCCAGGGTAATGATGCGTTGGCGCTGGGGCGTCAGGGTGGCAAAGGCCGGGCTGTCGGCCAGCGCCTGATAACGCAGGAACAAAGGACGGTTCAAGCCCACCCAGGTCGAGAACTCGCTCATGCGCGGCAGGCACTGGTTGTACACCGTGCGCAGTTCGGGCGTATTGATGACCGAGTTCAGGTGACCGGCCACCGACCAGGCGCGATACAAGGTTTCGGTGGCGTCGGTGATGGGCTCGACGATGTTGTCCCAACTGGGTTCGCTATCGTCGTTGGAGACTGTGTCTACGGCTTGGCGGGCCAAGGCCAGCAGTTGGTCCACCGCCTGCTCGATGTGCTCGGGCTGGATGGCGGGATAGTCAATAAGGCTGTCGATAGGAACCAGTAAGGGATTTGTCGTCATAAACCGTTGATTAAATTAAAGACTGATGTTGGCCGAACGTTCGGCTGCTTCCAAGGTGTTGACCAGCAGCATGGCAATGGTCATCGGGCCGACGCCGCCGGGTACGGGCGTAATGGCCGAGGCCACTTCGCTGGCACTGGTAAAGTCCACGTCGCCGCACAGTTTGCCGTCTGCACCGCGGTTGATACCCACGTCGATCACGACGGCACCGGGTTTGACCATATCGCCGGTAATGATGCCTGGGCGGCCTACGGCAGCGACCAGCACATCGGCACGGCGTGTCTGGGCGGCCAGATCGCGCGTTTTGGAGTTACAGAGGGTGACGGTAGCGCCCGCAGCCAGCAAGAGCATGGCCATGGGTTTGCCCACGATATTGCTGGCGCCCACGACTACGGCTTCTGCACCGCGCAGTGCCACGTTTTCGGATTCCAGCATTTTCATGACACCGTAGGGCGTGCAAGGTGCAAATAGCGGCTTGCCCGTCATGAGCATGCCAGCATTGCTGACGTGAAAACCGTCAACGTCCTTGTGCGGTGCAATGGTTTCAATCACCTTGTGCTCGTCCAGATGGGCGGGCAGGGGCAACTGAACCAGAATGCCGTGCACCGAGCTGTCCTGATTCAAACGAGTGATCAGGGCAAGCAGCTTGGTTTCGGTGGTGTCGGCAGGCAGACGGATGATTTCGGATTTCAGGCCAGCGGCTTCGCATGCCAGGCCCTTGTTGCGTACATAGACCTGGGAGGCCGGATCTTCACCGACCAGCACCACGGTCAAACCGGCTTGAATGCCGTGGGTTTGTTTCAGCTTGGCAACGCGTTCTGCAACGTCCGCCTTGATGGCGGTGGACAGCTTTTTTCCATCAATAATGCGAGCACTCATTTACGCATCCTCGGACTTGGTGAGGGCGATTTTCATGAGGTCGGCAACCGTAGTGACTTCCAGTTTTTCCATGATATTGGCGCGATGCGCTTCGACAGTTTTAATGCTGATGTTCAAGTCCCCGGCAATCTGCTTGTTCAGGCGACCGGCAACAATGCGTTCCAGCACTTGCTGCTCGCGCGCTGTCAGGCGGCCCAGGACTTCTTGTTGATCTTTCTGTGCCTGCGCTTGGGAGGCACGAGCTGTAGCCTGTTCGATCATGCGGCTGACGATGGTGCGCAGATCGGCTTCGTTAAAGGGTTTTTCCAGAAAGTCGATAGCGCCTTTCTTCATGGTGCTCACGGCCATGGGTACGTCACCGTGGCCGGTAATGAACACAATCGGGATAGTCGATTTGCGAGCGATCAGGGCTTCCTGCAGCTCCAGGCCGCTCATGCCGGGCATGCGCACGTCCACAATCAGGACAGCCACCTGGGCCGGGTCGTAGGCGCCCAGAAACTCTTCGCCCGATGCAAAGCAGCGGACCCGATAGCCGTTGGCTTCCAGGAGCCAGCGCAAGGAGTCCCGTACGGCTTCGTCGTCATCGACTACGTAAATGGTGCATGGCATTTGCGGGCTGGTCATTCGGGTATCTCCAGTTTGTTATCAAGGGTGTCCGTTACATCCGGTGCCGCACAAGGTAGACTGAAACGGAAAATCGTTCCACCCTCTGGATTGCCGACAGCCCACAGGCGGCCGTGATGCGATTCAATAATTGTGCGACAGATATTCAGGCCCATCCCAAGGCCTTCGGACTTGGTACTGTAAAACGGTTCAAAGAGGCGCTCGGGGTCTTTCAAGCCATGACCGCGATCGATGACGGCCATCTCCAAAAGCGATTCTTGTTGGGTAATCACCAATTGAAGCACATGATGCTCGCTGTGTTCCATGGCTTCGATCCCATTTTTGAGCAGATTCAATAATACCTGTTCTATGAGAATGGGGTCGGCAATGACGTCAGGAACCGGATCAGGAATGCTCAATTCAATTTCAATTTGGCGCTTGCGGGCGTCGATTTCGGCAAAGCCGACGGCATTTTCCACAATACGCATGACCTTGACCCGGACGCGACGCGGTTCGCTACGTTTCACGAATTCACGAATACGGCTGATGATCTTGCCCGCGCGCTCGGCTTGCTGGGCCGCTTTTTCCAGTGCGGCCAGCAAGGTTTCAGGCTGGTAGCGACCGGATTTCAGCATGGCGACTGCGCCCATGCTGTAGTTATTGATGGCCGTCAGCGGCTGGTTTAATTCGTGCGCCAGCGAGGAGGCCATTTCGCCCATGGTGGTCAGGCGGCTGGTCAGCTGCACCTTTTCCTGCTGAATGCGCGAGGCTTCTTCGTGCTTGCGGCGGTCGGTAATATCGCGCGCCACTTGCAGACGGACACGGCGGCCGTCTGTCCAGGCCAGCATACGGTGATGAACTTCGAACCAGCGAGCCGCCGATTCGGAGTAGATCTCTACGGTTTCATCCGTAAAACGACCCAGGCGGCCACCCAGCAATTCAGCGTGGCCATTGGATTGGGCGCCAAAGAAACGACGATAGGTACGGTTGGCAAACAGCAGTTCCAGACCTTCCGATGTATCGGCCACTACGGAAATGGCATCATCCAGACCTTCCAGCACCGTCATGAAGCGTTCATGCGCGGCGGTCAGGGCTTCGCGAATACGCTTGGGTTCGGTAATGTCCGTCATGGAAGTCATCCAGCCGATCTGCTCTCCATTAGGGGCACGCAAGGGCGAGACATACATACGGGCCGTAAAGCGCGAGCCATCACGGCGCTGAGCCTCCACTTCCAGACCACTGCTGGGCGTGCGGCCGGACAGCAAAAGGTCCAGGGTTTCCTGGTGTTGTTGGTGACGACCGGGTAGCCAGTAAGGGAAGGGGGCGGTGCGACCGACCAGATCGGCCTCGTTCCAGCCGATCATTCTGCAAAAAGCCGGGTTCACATAAGCAATGCGGCCCTGCATGTCAAAAACGCGCATCCCCGTGGACATGGAGTTTTCCATGGCACGCCGGAAACCCGTCTCGGCGGTTTGTGCTGCCTCGGCGTGGGTACGGAAGCGGGTATAGCGCCACAGGGCCAGCAAGCTGACCACAATCACCAGGGACAGGGCCAGAATCACCATCATCAGGCGTTGCTGGCGCGTTTCCTGATCGATGGTCACAAACATGACGCTATCGTTCTGCAAACGCTGCAGCCACAGGAATACCCCCATGACACAGAGGTAGAGAAACAGCACGACAACCGGTGTCAGCCAATAGAATCCACGCCGATTCTGCTTGGCCTGATCATAGAAGGTTGAAGGGATCAGAGACTTTTTCGGATGAGTAGCCATAAAAGCAAGAAAAGAAGTATGGCTGGATTGTAATGTAGGGCTATTTTTTTTAGTGATATTTCGTATTATGAAAACACATACCATAAAATGAAATTTTGCTTGAGCGTTTCTGTGTTCTTTCCTAGAATGGTTTGGTGCAGGCGTACCCCGCCTTGAACGCTCACAGTCCGCAAAACCCGCTTCGGTCAGGATCGCTTTACTTCTTATTAGATGGGCGGCTCAGCGTCGAGCAAGACCGGACTACTACCACATATATGGAGACACTATATGTCCTCAACCCAAGACAATAGTTCGGCTCAGGTCAGTCAAGACCAAGCCCTAGAAACAAAAGAGTGGCTTGACGCCCTGGAAGCGGTGGTGGACCGTGAAGGCCCGGCCCGTGCTCATGATCTGATCGAAAAGCTGATCGATCTGGCCCGTCGCTCCGGTGCTCACATCCCGTTCTCGCCCAACACGGCTTACGAGAACACGATTCCTCCCGGTCTGGAACCTGCCCACCCTGGCAATCTGATGCTCGAAGAGCGTATCCGTTCCTACATTCGCTGGAACGCCATGGCCATGGTGGTGCGCGCCAACCGCGAAACCCCTCCTGATGGCGGTGGTCTGGGCGGTCACATTGCCTCCTTTGCTTCGCTGGCCACCATGATTGGCTGCGGTCAGAACCACTTCTGGCACGCTGAAACCGAAGATCACGGCGGCGACATGGTGTTCTTCCAGGGCCATTCCTCGCCCGGTATTTACGCCCGCGCCTTCATGGAAGGCCGTATCTCCGAAGATCAACTGAATAACTTCCGTCAGGAAGTTGATGGCAAAGGCCTGCCATCCTACCCGCATCCCAAGTTGATGCCCGAATTCTGGCAGTTCCCCACCGTATCCATGGGTCTGGGCCCATTGATGGCGATCTACCAGGCTCGTTTCCTGAAGTACCTGCATGCCCGTGGCATCGCTGATACCAGCGGCCGTAAAGTCTGGGTGTTCCTGGGCGACGGCGAGATGGACGAACCCGAATCCCTGGGCGCCATCGGTCTGGCAGCACGTGAAAAACTGGACAACCTGATTTTCATCGTGAACTGTAACTTGCAGCGTCTGGACGGTCCTGTACGCGGTAACGGCAAGATCATCCAGGAGCTGGAAGGTACCTTCCGTGGTGCTGGCTGGAACGTGCTGAAACTGATCTGGGGCGGTTACTGGGATCCATTGCTGGCCCGTGACAAGGAAGGCATCCTGCGCAAGGTCATGGAAGAAACCGTGGACGGCGAATACCAGGCCTACAAGGCCAACGACGGTGCCTATGTTCGCGAGCACTTCTTTGGCAAGCACCCCAAGCTGCTGGAAATGGTCAGCCGCATGAGCGACGAGGACATCTGGCGTCTGAACCGTGGCGGTCACGATCCTCACAAGGTGTACGCTGCGTTTGACGCTGCCACCAAGCACGAAGGTCAGCCTACCGTTATTCTGGCCAAGACCATCAAGGGCTACGGCATGGGCCACGTGGGCCAGGCCAAGAACCCATCGCACCAACAAAAGAGCCTGGATCTGGACGCCGTGCGCGAATTCCGCGACCGTTTCAACATCCCGGTTCCTGATGACAAACTGGAAGAGCTGCCTTACTTCAAGCCCGCTGATGACTCTCCAGAAATGCAGTACCTGCACGCCCGCCGTCAGGCATTGGGCGGCTACTTGCCCAAGCGTCGCACCAAGGCCGATGAACAGCTGACCGTGCCGACCCTGGACGCATTCAAGCCCATGCTGGAAGCCACTGCCGAAGGCCGTGAGATTTCCACGACGCAAGCGTTTGTGCGCTTTTTCAACACCTTGCTGCGCGACAAGCAAGTGGGTCCTCGTGCCGTACCTATCCTGGCAGACGAATCCCGTACCTTTGGTATGGAAGGTCTGTTCCGTCAGATCGGTATTTACGCACCGGAAGGCCAGAAGTACACCCCGGTCGATAAAGACCAGGTCATGTACTACCGCGAAACGGCCAATGGTCAGTTGTTGCAGGAAGGTATTAACGAACAGGGTGCTTTCAGCTCCTGGATTGCGGCGGCCACGTCGTACTCCAACAGCAACCGCATCATGATTCCGTTCTTCATTTACTACTCCATGTTCGGCTTCCAGCGCTTTGGCGATCTGGCCTGGGCAGCGGGTGACATGAAGGCACGCGGTTTCGTGCTGGGCGGCACTGCCGGTCGCACCACCTTGAACGGTGAAGGTTTGCAGCACGAAGATGGCCATAGCCATATTCAGTCCTCGCTGATTCCTAACTGCGTATCCTACGACCCCACCTTCGCTCACGAAGTGGCTGTCATCATGCAGCATGGTTTGAAGCGCATGGTTCAGGACCAGGAAGACGTGTACTACTACGTCACCCTGATGAACGAGAACTACGCTCAGCCCGGTCTGGTCGAAGGCGACGAAGACGGCATCCTGCGCGGTATGTACAAGTTCAAGTCCGTGGCCAAGGACAGCAAGCTGCGCGTTCAGCTGATGGGTTCGGGCACGATTTTGCGCGAAGTGATCGCAGCACAGGAACTGCTGGAAAAAGACTGGGGCATTGGCTCCGACGTTTGGAGCGTGACCAGCTTTACCGAACTGCGTCGTGATGGTCTGGATTGCGAACGTGCAGCGCTGTTGAATCCTGAAGGCAAGGATCTGCCCGTGCCTTACGTGACGACTCAACTGGCTAAAACGGACGGTCCTATCGTGGTCTCCACCGACTACGTCAAGGCCTTTGGCGACCAGATTCGTCCGTTCGTGCCTAAGGATCGCACCTTCAAAGTGTTGGGCACCGATGGTTTTGGCCGCTCCGACTACCGCTTCAAGCTGCGCGAGCACTTTGAGGTTGATCGTCACTTTGTGGTGCTGGCTGCTCTGCGCGCGCTGGCTGAAGACGGCAAGCTTCCGTTCAGCAAAGCGTCCGAGGCGATTGCCAAATACGGCATCAATCCTTCCAAGGCCAACCCGCAGCACGCATAAGGGACTGAACCATGAGCAATATCATTCAAGTCAAAATCCCGGATATCGGTGCTGACGACGCTGTCGAAGTGATCGAAATCCTGGTCAAGGAAGGCGAGACCATTGAGGTCGAGCAAAGTCTGATTACCGTGGAGTCCGACAAGGCCTCCATGGAAATCCCCTCGTCCGATGCTGGCGTGGTCAAGTCGATCAAGGTCAAGCTGGGCGACAAGGTTAAGGAAGGCAGTCTGGTTCTGGAACTTGAAGCCGCCGAAGGCGCGCAGGCCGCGCCTGCCGCTGAGCCTGCCAAGGCCGAAGCTGCTCCCGCTCCTGAAGCTGAAGCTGCGCCCGCAGCGGCTCCTGCCGCTGCCGCGGCAGCCCCGGCCGGTGGTGAACAGCAAGTTACCGTTCAAGTGCCTGACATTGGCGACGCCCGCGATGTGGACGTTATCGAAATCATGGTGCAAGTGGGTGACACCATTGAAGTGGATCAAAGCCTGATCACCGTGGAGTCGGACAAGGCTTCCATGGAAGTGCCGTCCTCCCACGCAGGTGTGGTGACGGCCATCAAAGTGAAACTGGGTGACAAGGTCAGCCAGGGTAGCGACATTCTGGAACTGACAGTGCAAGGAGCTGCTGCAGCCCCGGCACCAGCCAAGGCCGAGGCTGCTCCCGCCCCTAAAGCCGAACCTGCTCCTGCAGCAGCGGCCGCTCCTGCTGCCAGCTCCTCGGTGGTGGTCGGTGCTGGTGCGCCGGCTCCAGAGCGTGTTTCGCCCACTGCCGCTTTTGCGGAAACCGAAGGCTCCTTGCGCAATCTGCCGCATGCCTCGCCTAGCGTACGCAAGTTCGCTCGCGAGCTGGGTGTGGATCTGACCAAGGTTCATGGCTCGGGCGATAAAGGCCGTATTACGGCTGACGACGTGCGTGGCTTTGTGAAGCAGGTCATGGCGGGCGGCGCTGCTCCGGTTATTGCTGCCGGTACCGCTGCTCAAGTGGGCGGTCTGGATGTGCTGGCCTGGCCCAAGGTCGATTTTGCCAAGTTTGGCCCAGTCGAAACGCAGGCCCTCTCGCGCATCAAGAAGATTTCGGGCGCCAACCTGCATCGCAACTGGGTCATGATTCCTCATGTCACCAATAACGATGTGGCTGACATCACCTCTTTGGAAGCCCTGCGTAAAGAGCTGAACGAGGAATACAAGAAGTCCGGCGCTCGCGTCACCATGCTGGCTTTCGTCATCAAGGCTGCCGTAGCTGCCCTGAAGAAATTCCCCGAGTTCAACGCTTCGCTGGACGGCGACAATCTGGTGCTCAAGCAGTACTACCATATTGGTTTTGCAGCTGACACGCCTAACGGTCTGGTTGTGCCGGTTATCCGTGATGCCGACAAGAAAGGCATTCTGGACATCGCTCGCGAAACGGGCGAACTGGCTGCCGCTGCCCGTGATGGCAAGCTGAGCGCAGCCCAGATGCAAGGCGGTTGCTTCACCATTTCCTCGCTGGGCGGTATTGGCGGTACGGACTTCACACCCATTATCAATGCGCCGGAAGTGGCCATTCTGGGTCTGTCGCGTTCCTCCATGCAGCCAGTCTGGAATGGCAAGGAATTCGAGCCACGCCTGATGCTGCCTCTGTCCCTGTCCTACGACCACCGCGTTATCGATGGTGCCGCTGCCGCCCGTTTCAATGCCTTCCTGGCAACGATGCTGGCCGACTTCCGTCGCATCGCACTGTAAGGAGTTGTCATGAGTCTGATTGATCTGACGGTCCCGGATATCGGCGACTCCGGTGAGGTAGATGTCATCGAAGTGCTGGTGCAAGTCGGCGATACGGTCGAGGTCGAGCAAAGCCTGATCACCGTGGAGTCCGACAAGGCCTCCATGGAAATTCCTGCCGCTCAGGCAGGGGTGATCAAGGAGTTGCTGGTCAAAGTGGGTGACAAAGTCTCCCAGGGTTCGGCCATTGCCAAGATTGAAGCGTCCGAGAGCCAAGCCGCTCCCGCTGCAGCACCCGCTAAACAAGAAGAAGCGCCTAAAGCAGCGGCGGCTCCGGCCGCTGCCGCTCCGGCTGCGGCACCTGCTCCGCAGGCGGCCAGCCATCAGGGCGGCGCGGATGATTCCGTGGATGTGGTCGTTCTGGGCGCGGGCCCAGGCGGTTACAACGCGGCCTTCCGAGCGGCTGACCTGGGCCTGAAAGTGGCTCTGGTCGAGCGCTACAGCACCTTGGGTGGCGTGTGTTTGAATGTGGGTTGTATTCCTTCCAAGGCCTTGCTGCACACCGTAGCGGTCTACGAGGAAGCCAAGTCCCTGGCAACACACGGTATCAAGTTCGGTGAAGCGCAAATCGATATCGACGCGCTGCGCGATTACAAGAACAAGGTGATCGGCAAGCTGACCGGTGGCCTGGCTGGTATGGCCAAGGGCCGCAAGGTACAGGTTGTGGTCGGTAACGGCCAATTCCTGGACCCCAACCACATCGAAGTGACCGCCAACGACGGCACCAAGAAAGTGATCAAGTTCGGCTCGGCCATTATTGCGGCCGGTAGCCAGTCGGTAAAACTGCCATTCCTGCCTGACGATCCACGCGTGGTGGACTCCACCGGCGCGCTGGAACTGAAGTCTGTGCCCAAGCGCATGCTGATCGTGGGTGGTGGCATCATCGGTCTGGAAATGGGTACGGTGTACTCGGCTCTGGGTGCACGCCTGGACGTGGTGGAAATGCAAACTGGCTTGATGCCAGGAGCAGACCGCGACGTGGTCAAGGTGTGGGAGAAGATGAACAAGCACCGCTTTGATCACATGATGCTGGAAACCAGCACCGTGGCCGCCGAAGCGCGCGAAGATGGTATTTGGGTGACCTTCGAGGGCAAGAATGCTCCGGCCGAGCCGCAGCGTTACGACCTGGTTCTGCAAGCCGTGGGCCGTTCGCCCAATGGCAAGAAGATCGGTGCCGAGAAGGCCGGTGTGCAGGTGACAGATCGTGGCTTCATCCCGGTTGACAAGCAACAGCGCACCAACGTGCCGCACATCTATGCGATTGGCGACATTGTGGGTCAGCCCATGCTGGCACATAAGGCCGAGCACGAAGCGCACGTGGCTGCTGAAGTCATCGCCGGTGAAAAATCCTTCTTTGATGCCCGCGTGATTCCTTCGGTGGCTTACACCGATCCGGAAATCGCCTGGGTGGGTCTGACAGAAGATCAGGCCAAGAAAGACGGCATCAAGGTCGAGAAGGGCGTGTTCCCATGGGCTGCCTCGGGTCGTGCCATCGCCAACAACCGCGACGAAGGCTTTACCAAGGTTCTGTTCGATGCTGAAACCCACCGTATCGTGGGTGGCGGTATCGTCGGTACCAATGCGGGCGAGCTGATTGGCGAGCTGGTTCTGGCTATCGAAATGGGTGTGGACCCGGTCGATCTGGCCAAATCCATCCACCCGCACCCCACCTTGTGCGAGTCGGTCAGCAAGGCTGCTGCCGTCGCAGAAGGGACGTGCACGGACTTGCCACCCACACGTCGCAAGTAATACCAGTATTCGCCTGATAGTTAAGGCGTATTGGATCACGGCAGGTGCTATCATCAGCGCCTGCCGTTTTTATTTTGTAATTGGTGTTGTCCATGACTCATCCTGTTCTGAAAGCCGACTCCTCGCTGAGTGACTGGCTGTCCTATCTGGAAACTTTGCATCCCTCGGCCATTGATCTGGGCCTGGGCCGGATTCGCGAGGTTGCTCAACGTCTGAACATCAAACTGGATTCTGTCGTCATTACGGTGGGGGGCACCAACGGCAAAGGTTCGACCTGCGCCATGCTGGAAGCGATTTTGCTGGCCGCCGCGTACAAGGTAGGCGTGTACGCCTCTCCGCATCTGGTGCGCTATAACGAACGCATTCGCTTGAATGGCGAGATGGCCGAAGATGCGCAGATCACGGCGCAATTTGCCCGTATCAACGAAGCTCGTGGCGATCTGACCCTGACTTATTTTGAATTTTCCACGCTGGCTGCCTTGTTGCTGTTCCAGGAGCAGCGTGTTGATGTCGCGGTGCTGGAAGTGGGCCTGGGTGGTCGCCTCGATGCCGTCAACATCATTGATGCGGACTGTTCCATCATTACCAGCATTGATATCGACCATGCTGAGTACCTGGGCAATACCCGTGAACAGGTGGCCTGGGAGAAAGCCCATATTTTCCGTGCCGATCGTCCTGCGATTTGTGCCGACCCCGTGCCACCACAGACCATGCTGGATTACGCCAAGGAAATTGGTGCCCAATTGTGGCTGTTTGGCAAAGATTTCAACTATTCCGGCGACCGTCAGCAATGGGCTTACGGTGGCCGCAATCAGCGCCGCGCTGCCCTGGCTTACCCGGCCTTGCGTGGAGCGAATCAGCTGCTGAATGCTTCTGCGGCATTAGCTGCGCTGGAGTCGCTGCACCCACGTTTGGCTGTGCCTGCGCAAGCTGTACGTGCCGGCTTGCTGCGTGCTCACATGCCTGGCCGCTTCCAGATTCAACCTGGCCAGCCTTGTGTGATTTTTGACGTGGCCCACAATCCCCATGCGGCGGCTGCCTTGGCGCAGAACCTGGACAATATGCCGCCTTACCCCAAGACGATTGCCGTCGTGGGTATGTACAAGGACAAGGATGTGGACGGCGTGATCGCCCGCATGGCTACCCGTATCGACCACTGGATGTGTGCCAGTCTGGAAGGCCCACGCAGCATGTCGGGTGAAGAATTGGCCAATCATGTACGCGCTGTTCTGGCCAGTGGTCAGACGCCTGATGATGTGTTGGCACCCGAGGCCGAATCCGGCTCGCATCGCCCAGGTGTTCGGCCGGTTGCCCGCGCTTCGGTCAGTAAAGAGTCAGCGGTCGTATCCAGTTACAACAGTCCTCAGCTCGCTTACGAGGCGGCGTTAAAAGAGGCCAGTGACAATGATAGAATTGTCGTGTTTGGCTCGTTTGCGACAGTAGGACCAATACTTGAAGCCGCAAACGACCGTTCATCTTCCTGAATATCAGTAAGACTGCTTATTTCATAGGTCTAGGGCTCATGGGTTTATTTTCACGTAACGATACTTCCTCATCGTCGGGTCGCCGCGGCAGTGCTTCCAGCGATTCACAATTATCGGAACTGCGTGGACGGGCTCGCCGCCGTCTGATCGGTGCGCTGGCTCTGGTTCTGGCCGTCGTCGTGCTGGTGCCCATGCTGACCGCCGACAAGACCCCACCTGAGCCCGAGCAGTCTTTGGCCTTGGGTCCCATCGGTCAGACAACGGGGCAGGGCACGGTGCAGACTCGTCCTGGCGAGCTGGTGGTGCAAGAAGGCACGCCTGCTCCTGTTATCGAACAACCTGACGAGCCGCTGGTCACTGATCCTTCCACCAGTACCGACGGTGGTCTGGCCGTGGTCAATCCCGGTCTGGAAACCGATCCTGCTCCTGTCACGACACCTAGCACTCCCGCTGCGCCGCCGCCTGTGACCACACGTCCAGAGACGCCCAAGCCGGTTGAGAAGCCCAAGCCTGTCGAAAAACCCAAGCCAAGCCCAGCGCCTGCACAAAATGGCCGTACCGATGACGGCTCCTACGCGCTGGCCCTGCTGGAAGGCCGTGTACCGAGTAAACCAGCCCCTGCTGCTGCTAAACCTGCTACGCAACAAGGCAACTTCATTTTGCAGATTGTCGCCTATTCCAACCAGAACGATGCCCAGTCGCGTCGTGATCAGCTGGTATCGGCCGGTGTGACCAATGCCTATGTAGAGACGGCACAAAGTGGTGGCAAGCCAACCTATCGTTTGCGTGTGGGGCCATTCCCCACCCGTGAAGCGGCTCAGGCAGCCCAGGCCCGCTTGCGCTCGCTCGGTTACGAGAACAGTTTTATCTCGGCTAAGTGAGCAGCTTCGACTATATCGTCCTTGGAATTGTGGGTGTATCAGGCCTTCTGGGCCTGATACGCGGATTGATCAAGGAAGTTCTTTCGCTCAGCGCCTATTTGCTGGCCTTCATGGCCGCAATCTGGTGGGGGCCACGCACATCAGGCTGGATACAAGTCTGGGTAGAAAACGGCTTATTACGTACGGCTTTGGCCTACGGAGCCGTTTTTTTTATGGTCTTGCTGCTGGTGGGCCTGTTGAACATGCTGTTGGCCAGCTTGATCGAGCAAACGGGTTTGACGCCCGCCGATCATGGCTTGGGCGGCCTGTTCGGACTGGCTCGCGGGGTGCTGCTGGTGCTGATTCTGGTCATCCTGGCCGGGCATACCGATTTACCTAAGGAACCGTGGTGGGAGCAGGCCAAGCTGGCCGAGCCTGCGATCCGCGCGGTGCAGTCGATTAAGGCCATGCTGCCGCCGTCTCTGGCAGAATGGCTGCCTTATTGAGAACACACTAACGGGAACCAATCATGTGTGGAGTTGTAGGGGTTGTTGCGCGCAGCCCTGTAAATCAGTTGATCTATGACAGTTTGCTCTTGCTGCAGCACCGCGGGCAGGATGCAGCGGGGCTGGCGACCTGGCACGACCAGTTCTTCAGCATGCACAAGGCATTTGGCCTGGTGCGGGACGTATTCCGTACCCGCAACATGCGCTCCTTGCCGGGCAATAGCGGTATTGGCCATGTGCGCTACCCCACGGCAGGCTCCAGCCAGAGCGTGGAGGAGGCGCAGCCGTTTTACGTCAACGCCCCATTTGGTCTGAGCTTTGTGCACAACGGCAATCTGACCAATTGGCGTGAGCTGCGTGAAGAACTGTTCACCATTGATCGTCGCCACATCAATACCAACTCGGATTCCGAGGTTCTGTTGAATGTGTATGCCCACGAGCTGCAACGCGCTGCCACGGGTCCTGAGCTGACTCAGGACGAAGTGTTTGAAGCCGTCGCTGCTGTGCACCGCCGTGCGCGTGGGGCTTATGCGGTAGTCTCGCAAATCGCCAATTTCGGTCTGGTGGCTTTCCGTGATCCGAACGGGATTCGTCCTTTGTGCCTGGGTCGTAATGTGACGCCCAAGGGTGAAGAATGGATGATTGCTTCCGAGTCCGTTGCCTTGACCGGTTGCGGCTTCGAGCTGGTCCGCGACGTTGAGCCCGGCGAGGCCATCATTGTGGATCTGGACGGTAATCTCAGCAGCCGCCAGTGCGCCGAGAACCCGCGCCTGAATCCCTGTGTCTTTGAGTATGTGTACTTCGCCCGCCCCGATTCCACCGTTGATGGTGTGTCGGTTTACGACGCCCGTTTGCTAATGGGGGAGTACTTGGCCGAGAACGTCGCCAAGAACCTGCGTCTGGCCGATATCGATGTGGTCATGCCTATCCCTGACTCGGCGCGTCCTTCGGCCATGCAGTTGGCAGCACATTTGAACCTGAACTACCGCGAAGGCTTCATCAAGAACCGCTACGTGGGCCGCACCTTTATCATGCCCGGTCAGGAAGTGCGCAAGAAGTCGGTGCGTCAGAAACTGAGTGCTATTCCCATGGAATTCCGCGGCAAGAACGTGCTGCTGGTGGATGACTCCATCGTGCGTGGCACAACGAGCCGCCAGATTGTGGATATGGCCCGTGCCGCGGGTGCGAACAAGGTGTTCTTTGCTTCGGCAGCGCCACCGGTCCGCTTTCCGAACGTGTACGGCATCGACATGCCTACGGTTTCCGAGCTGATCGCCACAGGTCGTGATGTGGATCAGGTTGCCAAGGAAATTGGTGTGGATGGCCTGGTTTATCAGGACCTGCACGATCTGGAGCAATCCTTGCGTGACTTGAACCCACGCTTTGCCGGCTTTGAGTCCTCCTGCTTTAGCGGCGAGTACGTTACGGGGGATGTGGACGAGGCGTATCTGAATCTGTTGGCAGAAGGCCGCAAAAATGGTCGTGAAGTGCCTGATGTAACGGACTGATAGCTTGATCTTGTGCCTGATTGGAAAAACCCGCTTTTATGGCGGGTTTTTTTGAATTTATGATTGCGGGGTGGTTTTGGATATTTTATTTTCAGGCTTTAATTATCAGCCTCTTATATAAATTAAACCTATTATTTTTTATTTTTGATGATTTTATAATCTACGAATTAATTTCATATCATTTAATAATCGGCTTATATTTTCTTTGCTTCTTTCGATAAATCATGCGCCTTGGTGCGCATTCTATCTGGAATCAAAGATGAAAAATCCAAGTAAAGATAGCGAGTCTGATCAGGCATTAACAGATCCTGATCCCACTGAGCAGATTCCAGTCAGTATTCAATCTGGTATCGAATTTCCTGCCTTGCATCATTTGCTGGAGCAGGCCCTGGAGCAAAACCGGGTGATGGGTGCCGTGGTGCTGGTGGCTTACCAAGGTGAACTGATATTTCGTTTTAGTGGTGGTTGGGCGAATAAGGAGCTGGCCCAAGCCATGCATGAAGATACGGTCTTCAGTTTGGGGTCCTTGAGCAAGACAATCAGTTCCTGGCTGGCCTTGCGTTTGATTGAGCGGGGACTGCTTTCTTTGAAAGATAGGATCACGCGCTATCTTCCCCATTTCGGCCCCAGTTTCAATTCTATTTGCCCATCTATTTCCATTCATCAATTGCTGACTCACACATCGGGGCTTAGTTATCGTTTTATTGATGGTGAGCAGAGTGCCTACGCTCACGCCCAGGTAAGTGATGGGCTGGATGATCCAGAGCTGAGCTGGCAAGAGAATTTTCGACGTATTTGCTCCGTACCACTACGTTTTGCACCGGGTACGGGCTGGCGTTACTCCTTGGGAGTGGATGTGGTGGGGCAGGCTTTGCAAATTGCTTCGGGACGGGGCTTGTCGGAGTTACTGGAGGACAGCATTAGTCGTCCCTTGGGCTTGAGACATTGTTCCTTTTACAAGCACGATGATTTTCAGATGGCCATGTCGTATCAAAATCATGAGACTTGCTTGACGCGGGTGGATGGTGCGTTGGATCTGGGTATCGGCGTGCTGCGGTTTGATGAGCAGAGCCTGTCACAGCGCTCCAGGCCGATCTATGCGGGGGCATCCATGCTTGGGTCCGGGGCAGATTTGATGCGCATACTTCTGGCTTTGCGAAATGGGAGTTTGCTTTCCAAACCGTATTGCGAAGCGCTGTTTACCGATCATGTGCCATATTCTGCCAAATGCATGTGGCCAAATTGGGGCTATACCTACGGGGCCGCCATTTCACGACAGCCGCCTGAGCGGACCATGCCGATGTCTGCTGGAAGCTTGCAGTGGGTCGGTGCATTCGGGCAGAAGTGGATGTTTGATCGACAGCAGGATCTCATCATTGTCAGCATGACCAATACCGCTCCAGAGGGCCTGTTTGGTGCATTTCCGGATCAGGTTCGTGATGCTGTTTATACCGATTTGGGTTTGATGCCTGATTGAGCGGGATGGAACAAAAAAGCCCTGCTGGAAGGCAGGGCTTCACGGCTGTAGTGGCTGCCCAGGCGCTCAGGCCCCTCGTCGCTTGAACAGCGTCAGCAACAAACCCAGGCCCAGGATCACAAATAGCGCCAAGCTCCAGTAAGCGTATTCAATCCCCAGCAAAGGTTGGCGTGCATCCATGCAGGAGGCATAAATACCAAATAGCCAAGGCAAGCCGCTTTCCAGGCCGGACTGGGTGATGAAGCGATCGGCAAAGGTCTGGTCGCAGCTGAACAGGTGCTGCGCGACCGATACCTGGTACCAGGCAGCCAGAATGCCACCTACTGAGGTAGCCAGACCCAGCAAGCTGGCGACGGTAGAGCTGCGCTGATGCCCCAGTTGACGCAACACACCAGCAACCAGGCTGAATACGCCCAACACAATGAAAATCAGGCGTTGCAGGACGCACCAGGCGCAAGGTGGGATGCTGAATACATGCTGGGAAAGCAGTGCAATGCCTACGCCGGAAAAGGCGAGCAGGGCGATCAGGTAGTAGGGTGCAGCGGACTGGCGGGAGGATGCGGCCATGGTATCAAGAGGAACTTAAAGAATGAAAGGTAGATGCTTCGTGCAGCAAACCCAGGAAAAGTTCATGGAAACCGGCCCAGGTAATCTGCACGCCCAGGCATAAGAGAATAAAGGCGGACAGGCGCATCACGACAGCCGTGCCATTTTTACCCAGTTTGTACAGGAATTGCGATGCAAAACGTAAGGCCAGAAACACGATAAAACTGGCCGCAGCGATAGCTGGCAGCGCGCCAGCCAGCTTGCTCATGGTGCCGGTGACCGAGTTGTCATGCAAGGTCGCCCCTACCGTCAGTGCTGCAGACAAGGAGCCGGGGCCGCAGAGCATGGGGAAGGTCAGGGGGTAGAAGGCTTTGGAGCGAATCTGTTCCCAGGAGTAGGACTCGGCCATGTTCTGGGCGTGCGCCGCATCAAAGTCCGAGGCGTTGATCAATCGCCAGGCCGTGCCTATGACCAGCAAGCCCCCGCCAATACGAATGATGGGCAGGGAAATGCCAAAGAAATTCAGCACGATATTGCCCGCCACCATGGCAATGGCCAGCATGATGAAAATATTGATGGCGACTTTCTTGGCAAGGCGGGCACGGTCAGGCACGCTGGCGCCTTCGGTCAGGGTCAGAAAGATGGGGGCAGCCGCAGGCGGGTTCAGCATGGGCAATAGCGTCGCCAATGCAAACAGGAAGCTGCGGCTGACATCAGCAAATACGGAGGAGATTTCCATTAAGACGGGGTGGCTTGTTGAGAGAGGGCTAAACGTACATCGCGCTCCAGGCGCAATTGATTACGGTTTTGTTCCAGTGCGGCACCACTCAGGATAAAGACGTCTTCCACGCGGTCGCCCAAGGTCATGACTTTGGCGGAGCGTAGCTGCACGTCGTGGTGCTCGAATACTTGGGCGAGACTGTACAGCAAACCGCGCCGGTCTGTGGCACTTAGCGTCAAAATCCAGTCCTGACCCTGTTCATCCTGGCGCAGGTCCACGGTGGGTTGAATGGGGAAGACGCGGGCCCGGCGGGAGCGTATGTCGCGGTAGTGGTCGTGGGGGTGCTCGTTGGGGAGCCAATCCTGCTGAAGTGCCTGGCACAGCTCGGTTTCGATCAGCAAGGGATCGCGTCGCAGGGCGTGATCGTAGGTGGGCAGCATCACGACAAAGCTGTCCAGTGCCCAGCCGTGGCGAGTCGTGTAAATGCGTGCGTCCTGGATGCTGACGGCCTGGCTGTCAAAGTAGCGACAGATGCGCAAGAACAGGCGGCTGGCGTCCTTGGTGTAGACCAGCACTTGCAGCGCATCGGTTTGTCCGGCGGGACGTATGCGCACCACCGGTGTCGGGCTGTGAGACTGGTGGTAGAGCTGGATGGTATGCCAGGCGATTTCGCTGGCGTCGTGGCGCAGGAAATAGGGCTTGTCCAACCATTGCCAGAAGTCCTCGCGAGCTTCGTCCAGCAGACCGGCCAGGCGAATTTCGCCAGCGGCGTCACGCTTGCGTTGATCCAGTACGGACACGCCATCCTTGGCCTGCCGTCCCAAAGCTGCCAGTGACAGCTTGTACAGGTCTTCCAGCAGCTTGCCTTTCCAGGAGTTCCATACCGTTGGGCTGGTGGCCCGAATGTCGGCGACAGTCAGCAGGTACAGGGCAGTCAGGCGGCGTTCCGTACCTACGGTCTGCAGAAACTGGAAAATGACATTCGGGTCGCTCAAATCGCGTTTCTGAGCCACTTGCGACATGGTCAGGTGCTCGCGCACCAAAAACACCACCAGTTCTGCGTCTACCGGCATCAAGCCGTGATCCTGGCAAAATGCCAAGGCGTCCTGCGCACCCAGCTCGGAGTGGTTGCCGCCGCGTCCCTTGGCAATGTCGTGAAAGAGGGCGGCAATATACAGTAGCCAGTGGCGATCAAAACCGCTCATCAGCTGATTGGCCATGGATAGCTCTTCGCTGTGCTCGGCCATGGTGAAGCGGCGTAGATTGCGTATGACCTTTAGCGTGTGCTCGTCTACGGTGTAAGCGTGAAACAGGTCGTGCTGCATTTGTCCGACGACGCGTCGAAATACCGGCAAATAGCGTGGCAGCAGGTTCAGCAGATTCATCAGCCGCAAGGTATGCACGATGCCTTTGTTCTGCTGCAGGATTTCCAGAAACAGACGTCGATTCCGGGGCTCGGCCCGGAACTTGGCATCGATCAGGCGGCGGGCGTGCCAGAGGGCTCGCAAGGTGTCGGCTTTCAGGCCACGCAGATTGGGCTGTTGCTGCAAATGCAGCATGGCTACAAAAATCAAAGAGGGGTCTTGCTCGAAGCCATCAGGCTGACGCAGTTCCAGCTGTCCATGATGAATCTGGAAATGGCTGTCCAGAATCAGCGGTTCCTGATCGGTTTGCGGGAACAGGTGTTCCTCGATGCTGCGCATCAGGATCAGATTGAGCTGGCTGACAATCTTGGCGGCCCAGTAGTAACGCTGCATCAGCAGTTCGCTGGCGCGTCGGGTGGCCGTGGGTTGAAAACCGTAAATGTCAGCCAGACGTGGTTGCAGGTCAAACAGCAGTCTGTCTTCGGCGCGGCCAGTCAGTAGATGAAGCTCAATGCGCAGACGCTTGAAGGCTTCTTCCACGCGTTGCAGAGCTTTCAGCTCGGATTGCGTCAGTAGTTCGGATTGCGCGACATCCACCCAGCTGCGTCCCAAACCGGCTGCCCGTGCCATCCAGAGCAGCACCTGCAGGTCGCGCAAGGCGCCAGGAGACTCTTTGCAATTGGGTTCCAGGGAGTAGGGGGTGTCTTGCAGATGCGCATGACGCTGCTGCTGTTCGGCCTGTTTGGCCAGGAAGAAAGCCTGCGGGTCCAGCTGGCTTTGCAGTTGCTGTTGGGCATGGCGTAGCAGCAATCGGGAACCCGCCAGCCAACGGCTTTCCAGCAAGGCAGTTTCGGTGGTGATGTCCTGGCTGGCTTGTTCCAGGCATTGGGCGGGCGTGGCCACATTATGGCTGGGAGCCAGACCTATATCCCACAAGGCGGCGACCAGAGCCTGAATTCGGTCTATATCCTCTGCATTGGGCTCGCGCTGCAACAGGATCAGCAAGTCCACATCCGAATGCGGATACAGCTCCCCGCGACCATACCCCCCCAAGGCCGCCAGGCTGGCTTGGCGGGGCAGGGGGTAACGGACCAGAAGTTCACGCAGACCTTGGTCGCAAATCTGGCACAGGCTTTTGAGCAGGCGATCGCAATGCAGGTCTTGCCTGAAGCGCTCGTAGGCCCTGGCCCGGCGGCAAGCAATTCTGTCGCGAAGCTGGGCCAGGAAAGACATGGTTCAGGCCTTGTTGATGATGGCTGGAGGGGCAGGCATGCCGGGCGAGACGGTCAGCACTTCGTAGCCGGTATCGGTTACCAGCACCGCGTGCTCCCATTGGGCCGACAGGCTGTGGTCGCGTGTCACCACGGTCCATTGGTCAGCCAGCGTGCGCAGTTCGCGACGACCGGCGTTGATCATGGGCTCGATGGTGAAAATCATGCCGGGTTCCAGTTTTACGCCGGTGCCGGGTTTGCCGTAGTGCAGCACTTGCGGATCCTGGTGAAACTTCTGGCCCACACCATGGCCGCAGTATTCGCGCACAACGGAAAAACCTTGTTTTTCAGCGTGTTGCTGAATGGCGTGGCCGACATCACCCAGGGTGGCGCCGGGTTTGACTTGATCAATACCCAGCCACATGCATTCGTAGGTGGTTTCAGTCAGGCGGCGGGCCAGGATGCTGGGCTCGCCCACGTAGTACATACGGCTGGTGTCGCCAAACCAGCCGTCTTGAATAATGGTGACGTCCATATTCAGAATGTCGCCATTTTTCAACACTTTATCGCCGGGGATGCCGTGACAGATGACGTGGTTGACGGAGGTGCAAATAGAGCCTGGAAAGGGTGGGTAGCCAGGAGGCGCGTAGCCTACGGTGGCAGATTTGACCCCCAGTTCATTGATGCGCTCCATGCACAGGCGATCCAGTTCGCCGGTCGTGACACCTGCTTTGACAAAGGGAGTCAGGTAATCAAGGATGGATGCCGCGGTCTGGCAAGCAGCGCGCATTTTTTCGAGATCAGTGGGGTCTGTGACGAGAATACTCATAGCAACTTGAACAGGTCTATTGAAAAATAGTAGAATTATAGGCTTTTGTGAATTTTGCAGTTACGCTCCGTCCCGTTTGGGGGGATCATGTGTCGCGGAACACCGCGCCAAATTTGGGCTTTCCTGGTTTGACCAGTTTTTCTTGGGCCGCCTGAATTTTCAGGCTGGATGAGCCAAGCCAGGCATCAGGAAATCGTGTCCCAAGATTGGAAGAAGCCTCGGGCCATGGCCCGTCAGCAAAAACACGCAGAATTCACAACACATACAGGGTCAACACGATGACAAGCGTTGCGAAAGCAACAGGGCAGCAGCCCGGTTCTTGTTCAAGTGATGCTGACCAAGCAATCCTCTAGGATACACCTGCGAACAGTACCCTGTATGCAGGCGGTAGCCAGAAAAGTTTCAGGCTCGGGCCCGGATGGCAGATATCTTGTCTGCCTGCAGGCGTGAGTCCGTTGCAGTGCAGGCGTTCGCTCATGCTGGGCAACGTTTTTATAGTTGTAAATCGCGTGACTGTCCGTCTCGGGGTGTCTGGAATGCAGCACAGGCTGCGGCCCTTACCGGATACCGGGCAGTTACAAGACCAAACCCTTGGAGAACTTTATGTCTTTAATGCGTGAAATGCTGGAAGCTGGTGTGCACTTTGGCCACCAAACCCGTTACTGGAACCCCAAGATGGCTCCGTTCATCTTCGGCCAGCGTAACAACATCCACATCATCAACCTGGAAAAAACGGTTGTTCAGTACGAAGAAGCAACCAAATTCGTGCGTCAACTGGCTGCCCGTGGTGGCAACGTGCTGTTCGTAGGCACCAAGCGCGCTGCTCGCGAACTGGTGGCTGCTGAGGCCGAACGTTGCGGTATGCCTTACGTCGACAGCCGCTGGTTGGGTGGCATGATGACCAACTTCAAAACGGTCAAGACTTCCATCAAGCGTCTGAAAGAAATGGAAGCTCAGATGGCTGAAGGTCGTCTGGAAACCATGAGCAAGAAAGAAGCCTTGATGTTCGAACGCGAACTGGAAAAGCTGAACAAGGCCATCGGCGGTATCAAGGACATGAACAACCTGCCTGACGCCCTGTTCGTGATCGACGTTGGCTACCACAAGATTGCCGTGGCTGAAGCCCGCACTCTGGGTATCCCTGTGGTGGCCGTGGTTGACACCAACCACTCGCCAGAAGGTCTGGATTACGTGATCCCTGGTAACGATGACTCGGCCAAGGCTATCGCTCTGTACGCCCGTGGCATGGCTGACGCCGTGCTGGCTGGCCGCGAACAGAACCTGAACGGTCTGGTTGAAGAAATCGCCGCTGACGAAGAGTTCGTCGAAGTTCAGGCTGACACCCAGGAGTAACAGGCTCACCGCTGTCTGCCAGACACCATTAGTTGTCATGGCAGACAGCTACAGTGATCCTTCGTATCGCCCCGGCTTGCCGGGGCATGTTCTACAGAATTGGAGAAAACCGTGGCTCAAATCACCGCATCGATGGTTAAAGAATTGCGCGAGAAAACCGACGCGCCCATGATGGAATGCAAAAAAGCACTGACCGAAGCCGACGGCGATATGGCACGTGCTGAAGAAATCTTGCGCGTGAAGCTGGGCAGCAAGGCTAGCAAAGCAGCTACCCGCGTTACCGCTGAAGGCCTGGTTTCTGTTTACATCGCTGACGATGCCAAGACCGGCTCCGTAGTTGAAGTTAACTGCGAAACCGACTTTGTTGCCAAGAACGATGACTTCATCGGCTTTATCAACGACGTCGCCCAACTGGTCGCCAAGAACAACCCGGCAGATCTGGCCGCTTTGGCTGAACTGCCACTGGCCGACAGCAATGTCGAGACCGTGCGCGCTGCTCTGGTTGGCAAAATTGGTGAAAACATCTCTATCCGTCGCTTCCAGCGCTACGAAACAGCCGGCCAACTGGCCAGCTACGTTCACGGTGGCAAGATCGGCGTATTGGTTGATTTCGCCGGTGGTGACGAAGAAGTGGGTAAAGACCTGGCCATGCACATCGCCGCGACTCGTCCTAAAGCCATGGACGCTTCGGGTGTTGACGCTGCCGAGATCGAAGCCGAGCGCTCCGTGGCTGCTCAGAAAGCCGCTGAATCGGGCAAGCCTGCTGACATCGTCACCAAAATGGTTGACGGCGCTGTTGCCAAGTTCCTGAAAGAAGTGACTCTGCTGAGCCAGCCTTTCGTCAAGAACGACAAGCAAAGCGTGCAGCAAATGCTGGACGAGAAAAAAGCATCGATCGCTGGCTTTACCCTGTACGTTGTGGGTGAAGGCATTGAGAAGCGTGTTGAAGATTTCGCCGCTGAGGTAGCTGCCGCTGCCGGTCAAGCCTAATCTAGCTTGTTTTTGCAGGGCAGGCACCGTAGTGGCGGTGCCTGCCCTGCTGCTTTACACTCTCTTCTGTCTTCGTCACTTGGAATCCCACCCATGACTACCCCTCATTACAAACGTGTTCTGTTGAAGCTCTCCGGCGAAGCGCTGATGGGCGAGGACTCGTTCGGTATTAATCGCAGCACAATCATTCGCATGACGGAGGAGATCGCCCAGGTTGCCCAGTTGGGGGTACAGCTGGCTATCGTGATTGGCGGGGGCAATATCTTTCGCGGCATCGCTCCAGGTGCCCAGGGCATGGATCGTGCGACAGCCGACTACATGGGTATGATGGCTACCGTCATGAATGCGCTGGCCTTGCAAGATGCCTTGAAGCACCGTGGCCTGGATGCCCGTGTGCAATCTGCCCTGAATATTGAGCAGGTCGTAGAGCCTTACATTCGTCCCAAGGCACTGCGTTACCTGGAAGAAAACAAAGTTGTTATTTTTGCAGCCGGTACGGGCAACCCGTTCTTTACCACTGATACGGCAGCAGCCTTGCGCGGCGCCGAAGTGGGTGCGGAAATCGTACTGAAAGCGACCAAAGTCGACGGCATCTACAGTGCCGATCCCAATAAAGACCCAGGTGCGACGCGTTACTCGCGTATCAGCTTTGATGAGGCTATCGTACGCCGTCTGGAAGTGATGGACGCGACCGCCTTTGCCTTGTGTCGCGATCAGAAACTGCCGATCAAAGTGTTCTCCATCAACAAGCCCGGCGCCCTGACGCGCGCGGTCTCTGGTGAAGATGAAGGCACCCTGGTTCACGTTTAAAGTTATAGGAATTTAGTCCATGAGTCTTTCCGAGATTAAAGCATCGACCGACAGCCGGATGGGTAAGTCCCTCGAGTCTCTCAAGACAGGCCTGGCCAAAATTCGCACTGGCCGTGCTACTGCAGGCTTGCTCGATCACATTCAGGTTGAGTACTACGGCTCCATGGTGCCGGTCAGCCAGGTGGGCAACATCACGGTGGTGGATGCTCGCACGCTGAACGTGCAAGTGTGGGAAAAGCATATGGCTGGCCCGATTGAAAAAGCCATTCGTGACAACGAGCTGGGTCTGAACCCCATCTCGATGGGCGAGAGCATTCGTGTGCCCATGCCTGCGCTGACCGAAGAGCGCCGTCGCGATCTGGCCAAAGTGGTGCGTGGCGAAGGCGAAGATGCCAAGGTCGCCATTCGCAACCTGCGTCGTGACGCCAATGACACGCTCAAAAAGCAAGTCAAGGACAAGGAAATCTCCGAGGACGACGAGCGTCGCGCCCAGGACGAAATCCAGAAGCTGACCGACAAGTATGTGGCTGAAGTCGACAAGCTGATCGCCCAGAAAGAAGCCGAGATCATGACGGTCTAACGGCTTTTGCACAGGTGGCTAGGTGATTTCTTTCAGTTCTACCCAAACTATTCCGGAACACGGTCAGGTTCCTGGCCACCTGGCGATTGTCATGGACGGCAATGGACGATGGGCAACCCGTCGTCTTTTGCCACGCACGGCAGGGCACTTGCGTGGTGTGCAAACCGTCCGGCGTATTGTCGAGGCCTGTGGCGAGCTCGGCGTGCGTTATTTGACCCTGTTTGCTTTCAGCTCCGAGAACTGGCGACGCCCTCCTGAAGAGGTGTCTCTGTTGATGGGGCTGTTCGTCAAGATGCTGCAAAAAGAAGTGGCAACACTGAAAAAAAACGGCGTCCGACTTCATATTATTGGTGAGCTATCCGCATTTAGCGAAGAATTGCGCGGGCTGATTGCCGATGCAGAAGAACAAACGCGTGATAACGACACCTTGCATTTGACGATTGCCGCCAATTACGGTGGTCGTTGGGATATTTTGCAGGCGACCCGAAAGGCCTTGGCTGCCAATCCCCATTTGGTCGATCATCCTGAACAACTGGATGAGGCCATGTTCAGTCCCTATTTGGCGATGTCTTACGCCCCCGAACCGGATCTGTTCATCCGCACGGGCGGAGAGCGCCGCATTTCCAATTTTTTGATCTGGCAGATGGCCTATACCGAACTGTACTTTACAGACGCGTACTGGCCGGATTTTGACCGGGCGCAGCTGGAGCAAGCCTTCGAGTGGTATCGTGGGCGCGAGCGGCGCTTTGGGCGCACCAGTGCCCAGGTGCAGGGTAGCCCCGCGCCTTGACGGAGCCTTATCTATGTTGAAACAACGAGTCATCACCGCCCTGATCCTGCTGGTCATTCTGGGCGCGGCCATGCTTGCCCCCGTGCGCTGGCCATTGCTGGCTATTTTTGTCCTGATGAGTACGCTGGCTTGCTGGGAATGGGAGCGCCTGAGTTTGACCCAGGAGCAGCAGCGTTGGGCCTGGCCCCTGGCCATGCTCAACGGTGCCTTGATGCTGTGGCTAAGCGTGCACTGGTATCACACCGGCCCGCAAGGGCAGGCGGCCGATTTGGTCTACCGTGGTCTGGTGCCCCTGATGGCGGTCTTGTGGGTCGTCGGCGCTACCGGGCTGGTGCTGCAAGCTCAGGCCACACAGCGTGCGCAAGGGGTCTTGCTCAGCGTGATGGGTGTACTGGCTCCTTTGGTTGCCTGGGCCAGCCTGTATCTGTTCCTGCATACGCAGGGCATTGTCTATGTGCTCTCCTTGCTGGTCCTGATCTGGGTGGCAGACATCGCTGCTTATTTCGCTGGACGTGCCTTCGGTAAAGCCAAGCTGGCCCCGCGTGTCAGCCCTGGCAAGACCTGGGCTGGAGCGCTCGGTGGTATGGTTGCCGCTGCTGCATGGATGTTGATCAGCGCAAATTGGGCCGGCAGTTTCGGTGCCGATGTGCAGCAGCGCTGGGGCTGGGTCGCCACGGCTGCTTTGGGCCTTGCGCTGGCGGCTCTGTCTATCGTGGGTGACTTGTTCGAGTCCCTGCTCAAGCGTCGTGCCGCTGTTAAAGATTCCAGTCAATTATTGCCCGGTCATGGTGGGGTGTACGACCGTATCGACGCCTTGCTGCCGGTTGCTCCCGTGGCCTTGCTGCTAAGTGGGGCGTGGCTCTTTTAGTCCTGCGTGGATTCAAAGTGTTTGCGTCAAGGAAGAACTCATGAGTTTCCAGCATGTATGTGTGTTAGGGGCCACTGGCTCTATTGGTATCAGCACACTGGATGTGATTGCTCGTCATCCCGATCGGATGGCGGTTTATGCCGTGAGCGGCCACACTCGCATGGAGCTGTTGGCCGAGCAAGCTCGTAACAGCGCAGCCCGTGTTGTCCTCGTGCCGGATGAAGCTGCGCGTAGCCGCTTTCTGGCCGCGTGGCAGGGCGGTGCCTTGCCAGAGATTCGGGTAGGTGCTCAGGCGCTGGCCGACACGGCTGCCGATCCGCAAGTCACTACTGTCATGGCCGCGATTATCGGCGCCGCAGGTTTGCCCTCGGCCCTGGCCGCTGCACGTGCTGGCAAGCGTGTGCTGCTGGCTAATAAAGAGGCGCTGGTTGCCGCAGGTCGTATCTTCATGCAAGCCGTGCAAGAGGGTGGGGCGCAGTTGATGCCCATTGACTCTGAGCACAGCGCCATCTACCAATGCCTGGCGGGTGAGCCTCCGCCAGAACCCGGTCAGCCAGTTGCGGCTCTGCGCCGTCTTCTGGTAACCGCTTCCGGTGGACCTTTCCGCTCGCGCAATCTGTCCGAGCTGGAGGGAGTGACCCCCGAGCAGGCCTGCGCGCATCCTAACTGGAGCATGGGCCGCAAAATTTCGGTGGACTCGGCCACCATGCTGAATAAAGGTCTGGAAGTAATCGAGGCGCATTGGCTGTTTTCAGTGCCTGTTGACCAGATTGATGTGGTGGTGCATCCGCAAAGCGTGATTCACTCCATGGTCGAGTACATAGACGGTTCCGTCATGGCGCAATTGGGTCAGCCTGACATGCGTACGGCGATTGCCTACGGTCTGGGCTTTCCGGAGCGTTTGTATAGCGGCGTAGGCTTGCTGGATCTGGCCACAATGGGACGTCTGGATTTTGAGCAGCCCGATTTTCTGCGTTTCCCCTGTTTGCGACTGGCCTATGATGCCTTGCGCAGCAGTCAGGCCGCCTGCGTGACCTTGAACGCCGCCAATGAAATCGCCGTAGACCGCTTCCTGGAGCGGCAGATTGGCTATACTCAGATTCCGGCTGTGATCGAGCATTGTCTGGACAAGCTCAATGGCCGTGCCAGCCAGGCCTTGGATGCTCTGGACGGGGTCTTGGAGCTCGATAGCGAAACCCGTTCGCTGGCGCTGGATTACTGTCGAAGCTCTGCGCGTATTTAACAGGACTTAACATGCTCTTTACCGTGCTGGCTTTCTTGGTGGCGTTGGGCGTGCTGGTGACCTTTCACGAGCTGGGCCACTACTGGGTGGCCCGTCGTTGCGGGGTACGGGTAGAGCGGTTTTCGATTGGTTTTGGCAAGGTGTTGTACCGCCGTTCTGACAAGAATGGCACCGAATGGGCCGTCTCGGCCTTGCCCTTGGGCGGCTACGTCGCCATGCAAAATGATCCGCCTGCTCATGCCACGCAGGCGCAGATCGACGAATCTTTCAACCACAAACCCCTGCGACAACGTGCCGCGATTGTGCTGGCGGGCCCGATGGCCAACCTGATTCTGGCCGTGGTGATCTATGCCTTTGTGGGCTTGCTGGGTACTCAAGAGCCTATTGCGCAAATTGGCCCCGTTCCAGAAGGGACACCCGCCGCACAAGCTGGGTTCGAGGCTGGAGATCGCCTGGTCTCTGTCGATGGCAAGCCGGTGGACTCCTGGTTGCAGGCGCGTTGGGCCTTTATGGATGCCTTGTCCTCGGGTGGCGAGCTGGAAGTGGGCGTCAAGGACCCGCTTGGACAGGAAAAAAATCGTTACTTGAGATTACCGGCGGGCGAGATTTTGCCAGACGGGCAGGACTTGATGGCCCAGGCAGGATTGATGCTGCGTCCGGCGCGATCCATCGTCCAAGAGGTGTTTAAAGATACGGCAGCCGAACAGGCAGGCCTGCGGGAGGGTGACCTTATTATCCGGCTGGATGATTTGATCGAGCCCGGGATCACGGCTTTCGTTCAAAAGGTGCAACAATCCGCAGGCAAGACACTGGAGCTTGAAGTGCTGCGGGACGGCGAAATTCAACGCCTGCTCCTCGCTCCTGAAGGTGATGCCAATGCGCAGGGGCGTATCGGTGCAAAAGTGGCTATGGATATGCCCATGACACTGGTGCGTTATGGGCCGATCGAGAGCGTGGAACGCGGATTTACCCGTACCGGGCAGACCTTCTGGTTCTCTTTGAAGATGATCGGGCGCATGATTACGGGGGAAGTCTCTGTACGTAATGTCAGCGGGCCGGTTACTATTGCGGATTATGCGGGCCAGACAGCACGTATTGGCTTGATCGCCTACCTGAATTTCCTGGCCTTGATCAGTATTAGCATCGGTTTACTGAATTTGTTGCCCGTACCTATGTTGGACGGGGGACATCTACTGTACTATGCCATCGAAGCTGTGCGCGGCAAGCCCGCTTCGGAGCGTATGATGCTTGTCGGTCAGCGCCTGGGCCTGGCCTTGTTGGCCCTGCTGATGAGTATTGCTTTTTTTAATGACATCACCCGCCTTTTCAGTTGAGGGCGGGTGGCATACAATTTCCAACCATTTGACCGACCAAGGATTGTCCAGGATGTCGTTTAGCCGGAAACCTACTTTTGCGTTGCGTGTTCTGCCCGTATTGGTGGCAAGTCTGCTTGCTCCCGCCTTGGCGAATGCATTTGCACCGTTTGTCGTGCGCGATATTCAAGTCAACGGCATCCAGCGGGTCGACCCCGGCGCCGTGTTCTCGTCCTTGCCTGTCAAGGTCGGTGAGTCCTTCTCGGAAGAGCAGGCCGCAGACGCGATTCAGCGTTTGTACGCCACAGGCTTTTTCAGCGACGTGCAAATTGACACCAGCACCAATGTGCTGATCGTCAACGTCAAAGAGCGCCCAACCATCGCGTCGGTGTCCTTTAATGGCATGCGCGAGTTCGATGCGAAGAATATTACCAACTCCCTGGCTCAGGTAGGCTTTGGAGAAGGCCGGGTTTTTGACCGTTCCATGCTGGAACGTGCCGAATTCGAGCTGAAACAACAATACCTGTCCAAGGGCAAGTACGGTGTGGAAATCACACCCATCATCACGCCCTTGCCACGTAACCGCGTCGGTGTCAGCTTTGACATTTTTGAAGGCGGTCTGGCCAAGATCAAGGAAATCCGCATCGTCGGTACGGAAGCCGTCTCGCAAGGTGACTTGCTCGATCAGATGGAACTGACGACTTCGGGCATGATGACCTGGTACACCGGCACCGATAAGTACTCCCGCGAGAAGCTGGAAGGCGATATGGAGCGCATCCGCTCCTACTACCTGAACCGCGGCTTTCTGGAGTATTCCGCCGAGGCACCTCAGGTTTCGATTTCCCCGGATCGCAAAGATATTTTCATCACCTTGACCATCCACGAAGGCCAGCCCTACAAACTGAGCAGTGTCAAGCTGGCGGGTGATCTGCTGGGTCTGGAGGACAAGATCCAGCCTCTGGTGCAGCAGAAAGAAGGCGAGGTCTTCTCCTCGGACAAAACCAGCGCCACTGTGAAATCGATTACCGAATACCTGGGTGGCCTGGGTTATGCGTTTGCCAATGCCAACCCGAATCCGGTTCTGGATCGCGAAAATCACACGGCTGACTTGACCTTCTACGTCGATCCCGGTCGTCGCGTGTATGTACGTCGTATCGAGGTAGGCGGAAACGTCCGTACCCGTGATGAAGTGGTACGCCGTGAAATGCGTCAGCAAGAAGCGGCCTGGTATGACTCGGACGCCATCAAGTTCTCGCGTGACCGTATTGACCGTCTGGGCTACTTCAATGAAGTGGACGTGAACACCAAGCCTGTGCCCGGTTCGCCTGACCAGGTCGACGTAAACGTGGACGTGAAAGAAAAGCCTACTGGCTTGGTTAACCTGGGTATTGGTTACGGCTCCACTGACAAGTTGATGTTGTCGGCAGGTATCAGCCAGGACAACATCTTCGGTAGCGGTAATAGTCTGTCCTTGCAGGTCAATACCAGTAAGGTGAACCGTGCCGCGGTGATCAGCCACACCAATCCTTTCTGGACGGGTGACGGCATCAGCAAAACCACCTCGATTTACTACCGTCGTACTACGCCTTACCAGTCCAATGATGGTTGGGGTGATTACCAGAACACCGCAATTGGTGCGGGCTTGAACTTTGGCGTGCCTATTTCCGAGTACGACCGTATTTTCATGGGTGTGAACTTTGAGCAGAACAAGCTCTCACGCCTGAGCCCCCAGTACACACCACGTGCCTATCAGGATTATGTGAACGAGTACGGTGAGCGCACCAATACGTTTATTTTTAATCTGGGTTGGTCCAAAGATACCCGTGACAGCGCGATTGCTCCCAACAAGGGTAGCCTGACCAGCTTGTCGGCGGATATGGGTACCGTGGACCTGCGCTACTACATGCTGCGCGCCAGCCACCAGCACTACATTCCATTGGGTCGTGCGTATACATTGGCTCTGAATGGTGCCATTGACTATGGTCGCAGCATTGGTGGCAAGACCTTCCCGGTCATCAAGAACGTATACGCCGGTGGTATCGGTTCGGTACGTGGCTATGAAGGCGCATCCTTGGGTGGTCGAGACACCTTGACCGGTGACTACCTGGGTGGTTCGCGTCGCATGATCGCCAACGCCCAGCTGTACCTGCCTTTCCCGGGCGCGTCACGTGACCGCACGTTACGTTGGTTCGTCTTTGCCGATGCCGGTAAGGTCGACAACACTAGCGGTGGTTGTGCAATGGGTCGCCCTGATCGTTTGTCGGAAGACCCATGCGGTTGGAAGTACGCTGCAGGTCTGGGCTTGTCGTGGGAATCCCCGCTCGGTCCTTTGCAGCTGTCCTACGGTCGCGCCTTGCGCGCCAAGGAAGGTGACGACAAACAAGCCTTCCAGTTCCAGATTGGTACCGCTTTCTGATGTTCGTGTTTAGTGGCACAATTGCACTATTCTGCAGCCTAATTAGCAAGGTAGATTTTTCATGAAGTCAAACATCGCATTAAAACTTACAAACATCGCCCGCAGCTTGTCGCGTGGCAATAAAGCGCTCGTTCTGGCTGCCGCGCTGGGTGTCGGCGCCATGACCGCTGCACCTGTTGTTCAGGCACAGACCAAAATCGGTTTTGTCAGCACAGAGCGTATCTTGCGTGATTCCAAGCCCGCCAAAGCTGCCCAGACCAAAATCGAAGCAGAATTCAAGCGTCGCGACGAAGAACTGGAGCGCATGGCCAACAACCTGCGTTCGCAAGCTCAGAAGTTCGACAAGGACGCTCCTGTTCTGTCCGAGTCTGACCGTGTGAAGCGTCAGCGTCAGCTGGCTGATCTGGATTCCGATTTGCAGCGCAAGCGTCGCGAATTCCAGGAAGACTTCAACCGTCGCCGCAACGAAGAGTTCTCGGCCATTGTTGAGCAGGCTGATGCCGCCATCAAGCGTATTGCTGACTCCCAAGGCTACGACCTGATCATTCAGGACGCCGTTACGGTTAGCCCACGTGTGGACATCACCGAGGAAGTTCTGAAAGCACTGGGCGGTTGATGCACTATGCCGGTATTGCTGAACGTTGATCAGGCTGTACAGCTGTCTGAACTTATAGACGCCATCAACAAGACCGGACTGGATTGCAAGCTGCCAGAAGGCATTAAAGAGCCTATGCCCCGGATTCGGGGCCTAGGCTCTTTGCTTTCTGCGGGCCCGGAGGAAATCAGCTTTCTGTCCAATCCCAAGATGCAGGATCTGCTGGAGCAGACCTCTGCTGCGGTGGTGATTCTGACGCCACAAGTCTATGAAGGTCTGGGCTTTGCACCGTCCTTTATCCCGGTTTTGTGCTCGCAACCTTATCTGATGTACGCGCTGCTGGCGCAACGTTTTGATCAGGTACGCATGGCGGATTTGCCTCAGGGCATTCATCCCAGTGCGGTGATTGATCCCAGCGCTGACTTGGGCGAAGGCGTGTCGGTCGGGCCATTCTGTGTGATCGAGGCCGGTGTCAAGATCGGACGGGGCACCCGTTTGGGCGCGCATTGCGTAATTGGCGCAGGCTCCACCTTGGGTCAGGACTGCTTGCTGCACGCACGTGTCACTCTTTACCATCAGGTGCATATTGGCGCACGCGCCATTCTGCATTCGGGTGTGGTGCTGGGCGCGGACGGTTTTGGTTTCGCACCGGATCCCGTGAAAGGGAAGGGGGCGTGGGCCAAGATCGCGCAGATCGGTCATGTACGTATTGGTGACGATGTTGAAATCGGTGCCAATACCACGGTGGATCGCGGCGCACTGGACGACACGGTGCTGGCCAACGGCGTCAAGCTTGATAACCAGATCATGATCGGTCATAACGTGCAGGTCGGTGAGCATACCGCCATGGCGGCGTGTGTGGGGGTGGCCGGCTCTACCCAGATCGGGGCACGTTGTACGATTGCCGGGGCAGCGATGCTCTCGGGACACCTGGTTCTGGGGGATGACGTGCACGTCTCTGGTGGTACGGCTGTTACCTCCAACATCAGCCAGCCCGGACGTTATACCGGGGTTTATCCCTTTGCAGGACACCAGGACTGGCAGAAAAATGCTGCCGTATTGGGACAATTGAGCGGTTTGCGCCGTCGCCTGCGTTCTTTGGAACGTCAGCAGGCGGATGGGGCAAATGAATCATCTGAACATATCAATAAACAAAAATAAGCAGGACAGGACATGGAACTCGACATTCGACAAATTATGGATCGCCTCCCTCATCGTTACCCGATGCTGCTGGTCGATCGCGTCTTGGAACTGGTGCCCGGCAAGAGCATCGTCGCCATTAAAAACGTGTCGATGAATGAACCCTTTTTTACAGGTCACTTTCCGCATATGCCGGTGATGCCTGGGGTCTTGATCATTGAAGCCATGGCTCAGGCAGCCGCACTGTTCTCTTTTACCGATCCCGAGGATCCGTACGCCAAAGTGGACAACAAACTGGCCTATTACCTGGTCGGTGTGGATGGCGCGCGTTTCCGCAAGCCCGTGATGCCAGGCGATCAGTTGCGTCTGGAAGTGACGGCTGACCGCATCAGCCGCGCTTTGTGCAAGTACACAGGCCGCGCCCTGGTCGATGGCCAAGTGGTTGCCGAAGCCAAAATTATGTGTGCTATCCGTCAATTGGAAGAATAGTTTATGCGTATTCATGAAACGGCCATCATCGAAGCAGGCGCTCAGCTTGCAGATGATGTCGAGGTCGGGCCTTACAGCATTATCGGGCCCAATGTCACGATAGGGGCGGGCACCAAAGTGGGCCCTCACTGCGTGATAGATGGCGTGACCACGATTGGTCGCAACAACCATTTCTACCGTTTCTGCTCCATCGGGGGCATGCCGCAGGACAAGAAGTACGCTGGAGAACCGACTCGCCTGGAAATCGGCGATGGCAATATGGTTCGTGAATACGTCACCATCAATACCGGCACGGTGCAGGATGTAGGCGTGACCCGTGTTGGCAATGACAACTGGATCATGGCTTACACCCACATTGCTCACGATTGCCAGATTGGCAATCACACGATTATTGCCAATAGCGTCCAGCTGGGCGGCCACGTACATATTGGCGATTGGGCCATTCTGGGCGGTTTGACTGCCGTGCACCAGTTCGGTCGTATCGGTGCGCACAGCATGATTGGTGGTACCAGCTCGGTGCGTCAGGATATCCCTCCTTACGTCATCGGTGCAGGCGATCCTTTCCGTCCTGTCGGTGTCAACAGTGAAGGCTTGGGCCGTCGCAACTTTTCGGCTGAAGCGATTTCGGCGGTGAAGGAAAGCTACAAGCTGCTGTATCGTCGCAAGCTGACGGTGGAGCAGGCGGTAGAGCAAATGCAAGCCTTGCAGGAAACGCAGCCTGACTGCCGTGCCGCGGTTCAGGTCATGATCGACTTCTTGAATGACTCCAGCCGGGGTATTTGCCGACCATGAGCAGCGCCTCCAGCCTATTAGCGGCACGTTCAGACGGGTCGGGGCAAACAGGGGCCAAGCGGGATCTGCGTATAGGAATGGTGGCCGGGGAGCCGTCTGGCGACTTGCTGGCGGCTCGCATCATTCAAGGGCTGCGCCAAGGCAGTCCTGGCGTGCAGGTAGAAGGCATAGGCGGCCCCGAGATGGCCTCCCAGCAATTTCACCAATACTATCCTATGGACGCCTTGACGGTATTTGGTTACGTCGAGGCGCTCAAACGTATTCCGGGTCTGGTCTCCACCTATTTGGGCATGCGCAATCAATGGTTGCGGCAGCGTCCCGATGTGTTTGTGGGTATTGATGCCCCGGACTTCAATTTGCGCCTGGAGCATCGTTTGCGTCAGGCTGGTGTGCCTACGGTGCACTTTGTGGGGCCCTCGATCTGGGCCTGGCGCTACGAGCGTATCCACAAAATCCGCGAAGCGGTTTCCCATATGCTGGTGCTGTTTCCTTTCGAGACCGAGATCTACGAAAAGGAAGGCATTCCGGTGACCTATGTGGGCCATCCCTTGGCAGCGAATATCCCTTTGCAGCCGGACAAGGCCGACGCTCGTCGTCGCCTGGGTTTGCCCGAGACGGGTCGTATTCTGGGCGTGTTGCCTGGCAGCCGCTCCTCCGAGGTCAAGATGCTGTCGCCGCGCTTCTTGCAGGCCGTACAGATTTTGCAGGACCAGGACCCGGATCTGATGATTCTGGTGCCCATGGTCAATCCCAAGCGCCGTCAGGAATTTGAAGAGGCTCTGGTTCAGCATCCTATCCGTAACTTGCACATTATTGATGCCAACACAGCGGGTATTCGTCAGCCGGATTCGGAAGGAGTGGTCCGTCCACCCGCCTGGACGGTGATGGAGGCCAGTGACGCGGTGCTGGTGGCCAGCGGTACCGCCAGCCTGGAAACGGCCTTGTACAAGCGTCCTATGGTTATTTCGTATGTGCTCAGCCCCATGATGGAGCGCATCATACGTTGGAAGTCCGGCCAGGACAGACCGTATGTGCCTTGGGTGGGCTTGCCTAATGTGCTGGCTCGCGATTTTGTCGTGCCTGAACTACTGCAAGAAGATGCCGAACCCCAGAAGCTGGCGCAAGAGTGCTGGAAAGCCTTGAGCGATCAGGAGTATGTAGCTCATATCGAGCAGGTCTTTACCGAGATGCATTTGACCTTGCGTCGGGACACCCCCGCCTTGGCGGCTGAGGTCATTTTGAATATGGCGCGTGCATGAAGCAGCTGGATTTATTAGTCAGTGATGTCTCGGCAGGTTTGGTGGCGGGGCTGGATGAAGCAGGACGTGGTCCCTTGGCCGGTCCCGTTTTTGCCGCTGCCGTTATTCTGGACCCGAACAATCCCATTGAAGGCCTGAACGACTCCAAGAAGCTGACCGCCAAGCGACGTGAAGCCCTGGCTGTGTTGATCAAGGAAAGAGCCTTAGCCTGGGAAATTGCCAGTGCTACTGTGGCAGAAATTGATGACATCAATATCTTGCACGCCGCCATGCTGGCGATGCAGCGGGCCTGTAATGGCCTGAGCGTCAAACCGGAACAAGCCTTGGTGGATGGCAATCGCATTCCAGGCGGCCTTTGTTGTCCGGCAGAGGCCATCATTAAAGGCGACGCCAGCCATGCCGCCATTGCGGCCGCATCGATTTTGGCCAAAACAGCGCGGGATGCGGTCTGCCTGGAATTGCACCGAGACTATCCTGAATACGGTTTCGACCAGCATAAAGGCTACGGGACGGCCTTGCATTTGGATCGTTTGTCCCAGCACGGACCTTGTCCCGAGCATCGTCGAAGTTTCGCGCCGGTACGCGCATCTTTAGTTAGGTAAGTTGAAGACAATGAGGCTGATTGAATCCAAAGATAATGCGCTGTTCAAACGAGTACAGCGCTTGGCTCACGATAAACGCGAGCTGGACGGGGGGGATCAGCTGATTTGGTTGGAAGGCATTCATCTGTGCCAAATGTGGCTGGAACGCCGTGGTTTGCCGGAACTGGCTGTTTTCGAGATGGACCGTCACTCCGACGAGTTGCTGGAACTGGCGCGTTTCTTGCCAGGCCATAGCAGCGTGACGTTCAATGCCACGTTGATGAATGCGGTGTCCCAAGTAGGTCAGGGGCAGGGCATAGGCTTTATTGTCCGCGTGCCTCGTGGACAGACTTGGACGGCTCCCACGAAACGCGCCATCTTGCTGGATCAGGTGCAAGATCCGGGCAATGTAGGCACGGTACTGCGCACTGCCGTAGCGGTGGGCCTGGAAGCGGTGTATCTGACACCGGGCTGTGCTAGCGTCTGGTCGCAGAAAGTGCTGCGTAGTGCGCAGGGCGCTCATTTCTCCATTCAAATCCATGAGCAGGTCGATGGCGTAGCATTGCTTGAACAAGCGGCCTTGCCGGTGCTGGTGACTTCTCTGGGCCCGGATACCCAGGACCTGTACGAGTCCAGCCTGCCAGACCAAGGGATTTGGGTTTTTGGTAATGAGGGCCAAGGTGTCAGCCCGGCCTTGCTGGCTAAGGCAAATCAACGCCTGTTTATCCCCCAGGCGCCCGGTGTTGAGTCCTTGAACGTGGCCATTGCCACCGCACTGTGCCTGTACGAGCAACGTCGTCAGCACAGCCGCTAGTTCCAGCGGCTTTATTTCACAGCATCAAGCAGAGTTAGCCTGTAAGCGCTAATTCTGTCTTGATCTGGCACTTGTCTCCACTTGTAAAATCAAGTAAATCATCTAGTAAGGCGCCTGCTTATCGGTACGCTAGTACTGAGTGCCTGGCGCAGTAGACGCTTGTCTGCTAGCGGCTCGTGCAGAGCCGTCTTTCCCTCCCTTTATCGCTGCATCGTTGTATCCGGCTGGATTCCTAATCTTTTTCAGATGAGGTCAACAATGAAACTTAGCGAATACGCGACCTATGATGCCCTGGCTCTTGCTGAGCTGGTCGCCAAGAAACAAATCAGTGTTCAAGAATTAAGCCAAGTTGGCAAAAAAGCCGTCGACACCTTGAACAGTAAAATCAATGCGGTTGTAGAGAGCTGGGACGGGGAGATTGACCCTCATGCTGACCGGGACTCCGTACTCTACGGCGTCCCGTTTTTGATTAAAGATTTGGCGATCACCATGAAGGGCAAGCGCTACGAGCTGGGCAGCAAGCTGGCGCAAGATATGGTGATGGATGCAGACAGCACCTTGATGAGCCTCTACAAGGAGGCGGGACTGGTCACGCTGGGGCGCACGACCACCTCGGAGTTCGCCATCAGTACCACGACGGAAGCGCGCTGCGTAGGCCCTACGCTGAACCCTTGGAACCCGGCTTTTAATGCTGGCGGCTCTACAGGCGGTTCGGCCGCTGCAGTGGCGGCAGGGATGGTGCCAGTGGCGCATGCAACTGACGGCGGTGGCTCTATCCGTGTCCCTGCAGCAGTGAACGGCCTGTTTGGTTTGAAGCCCACTCGGGGGCGTGTCTCCAGCGGCCCTCAGCAAGATGAAGTGTGGAGTGGTCTGCTGGCCCATCTGGGTGTCAGCCGCAGTGTGCGAGACAGTGCGGCCTTGCTGGATGCGATTAGTCGTCCCGGTATCGGCGAGCCCTATTACACCGCAGCGCCCCCGCAGAGCTTTTTATCGGCCGTCAAGAAGAATCCGGGTTCCTTGCGTATCGGCTTGATGATGGACCCGCCCAGCGGCGATAAAACCCAATCTGCCATAGCGGCCAAGGCGATTGATATGGCCTCGGTGTTGGAGTCCTTGGGCCATCAGGTGGAGCCCCTGGTGTTTGACTCCGGCGTCAGTTGGGAGGCTTTTGTGCACGCCAATGCTCAGTTCTGGAACGTGAATACGGCTGCATGGATAGACAGCATTGCAGCGGCGACAGGACGCCCGGTGAACGAGGAGTATCTGGAACAGGCCACGCTGGCGGCCTACGCCTACGGCAAGAAGATTAGCGGGATTGATATTCTGGGGGCGATTGCCGTGCGTAATACAGTTTCACGGAATTTGGGGGCGTATTTCCAGAAGTACGATGTGCTGATGACACCCACCGTGCCTACGCTGCCCATGAAGGTGGGCGAGTACAACAAGGTACAGGATCAGGTGGATGGCCTGGGCTGGATTGCCCACGTCTTCCGGCAAGCGCCTTTTGCTGCTTTGGCCAACATCAGCGGTTCACCCTCCATGTCCGTGCCTGCTGGGCAGGATGTGGCCACCTCTTTACCCATAGGCATGATGTTTACAGCCGGCTATGGGCAGGAATGCCTTTTGTTCGGGCTGGCTGGCCAATTGGAGCAAGCCTTGCCTTGGGCCGATCAGCACCCGCAGGTTTGGGTGGGCAAGCTGGTCTAAGATGGGGCAACAATAGGGGATGCAAGCCGGTATAGGCAAACCGACACCCGTAGAGGCGCAAGTGGATGCGCAGCAGACCTGTTACCGTACCCGCAGCAAACAAAAAGGCCTGAGCCAGGTATCACACCGGGTTCAGGCCTTGATGTTGAGGCTGTCCGAATACGCCCGAAGGGGGGCGCTTGGACCAGGAGTTCAATCCTTAGTAGGAGCGGCGGTCCAAACCGACATCATCCAGAATCTTGGTGGAGATTTCCTCGATGGATTTGGTGGTGGTGGACAGCCAAGGGATACCTTCCATACGCATCAGGCGCTCGGCTTCGGCCACTTCCATGCGGCACTGTTCGATGGTGGCGTATTTGCTACCCGGACGGCGTTCATTACGCACTTCGGACAGGCGGTCTGGATGAATGGACAGGCCAAAAATCTTTTTCCGGTAAGGAGCCAGCGTCGCGGGCAGGGTACCGCGCTGGAAATCCTCGGGAATGATGGGGTAGTTGGCGGCCTTGACGGCATACTGCATTGCCAAGTACAAGCTGGTAGGCGTTTTTCCGCAGCGTGACACACCCACCAGAATCACGTCGGCTTGTTCCAGACCATTCACGTATTGACCATCGTCGTGCGCCAGGCTGAAGTTGATGGCCTCGATACGGTTGTTGTAGCGCTTGGACATGCCACCGGAGTGAGAACGGCCCACGGAACGGCTGGATTTCACCCCCAGGGCGCGTTCGATGTGTCGTACAAAGGCACCAAACAAGTCCAGGAAGGTGCAGTTGGCAGCGCCAATGATATGCGCCATCTTGGGGTCAACCAGGGTGCTGAAGACCAGAGGCTGCTGGCCCTGTTCCTGCGCGCATTGGTTGATGCGATCAGCAACAGACTGGGCTTTCTCGATGGTATCGATGAAGGGGATCCGGATGGCCTGAAATTCGAATTGAGCGAATTGCGACAGGACGGAGTTGCTGAAAGTTTCGGCGGTAATGCCCGTGCTGTCGGAAACGACAAAGACGGTACGCTCAATAGGAGAAGAAGACATGGAATAAGTCGTGCACAATGCTCGGGAAACGGTACAATTTGCAAGATTACCATTTACCGCTCGAATCGGGGGATGGAAAGGCAGGTTTGCTTAGGACAGATCACACAGACAGCGCTGCTGGGATCACTGCCTTAAGCAAACACGCTTTTTTTTCTATTCAAGGTGACTTATGTCTTACGTAATTGGTTTCGACAAGCTCCGCATGACGGACGTCGACACAGTGGGCGGTAAAAACGCTTCGCTGGGTGAAATGATCAGCCAGTTGGCTGATGCCGGTGTGCGCGTGCCAGGTGGTTTTGCCACAACAGCCGAAGCATTCCGCGTTTTCCTGAAAAACAAGGATCTGGACAAGCGCATTCAGCAGCGTCTGGACGCGCTGGACGCCGACGACGTGCGTGAACTGGCTGCTGCCGGTGCCGAAATCCGTCAGTGGATCATCGACACTCCGTTCCCAGCCGAGTTTGAACAAGCCGTACGTGACGCGTTTGCTGAGCTGGACGCCGATGGCAAAGGTTCCTTTGCCGTGCGTTCTTCCGCAACCGCCGAAGACTTGCCTGACGCTTCCTTTGCCGGTCAGCAAGAAACCTACCTGAACGTGGTGGGCATTGACGAGGTGCTGAGCAAGATTCACCACGTATTTGCTTCCCTGTACAACGACCGCGCTATTTCCTACCGCGTGCACAAGGGCTACGCCCACGCTGAAGTGGCTCTGTCCGCTGGTATCCAGCGTATGGTGCGCTCCGACAAGGGCAGCGCCGGCGTGATGTTCACCCTGGACACCGAATCGGGCTTCAAGGACGTGGTTTTCCTGACCTCCTCCTACGGCCTGGGCGAAACCGTGGTGCAAGGTTCGGTCAATCCGGACGAGTTCTACGTTTACAAGCCAACGCTGGCTTCCGGTCACTACCCCATCATCAGCCGCCGTATCGGCTCCAAGCTGATCAAGATGGAATTTGACGAAGGTCGTACCACCGATCACGCTGTACGTACCGTGGACGTGCCTGTGTCCGAGCGCAATCGTTACTCCCTGAGCGACGAAGAAGTGATCGAACTGGCTCGCTACGCCACCATTATTGAAAAACACTACCAGCGTCCCATGGACATTGAGTGGGGTCGTGATGGTATCGACGGCAAGATCTACATCCTGCAAGCCCGTCCTGAGACGGTTAAGTCCCAGCAAGGCAGCAACGATGTGCAAGAGCGTTACCGCCTGAAAGCCACCGGCGACGTGCTGGTCACAGGCCGTGCCATTGGCCAGAAGATCGGTTCGGGTAAAGTCCGTATTGTGGCGGATGCCTCCGAGATGGATCTGGTCAAGCCCGGCGACGTGCTGGTGACCGACATGACGGACCCTAACTGGGAACCCATCATGAAGCTGGCTTCGGCTATTGTCACCAACCGTGGCGGCCGTACCTGCCACGCGGCGATTATTGCTCGCGAACTGGGCATCCCTGCCGTGGTCGGTTGCAACAACGCCACAGACGTGCTGAAAGAAGGCCAGGAAGTGACGGTATCGTGTGCTGAAGGCGACGAAGGCCGTATTTACGACGGTTTGCTGGAAACCGAGATCGAAGAAGTCAGCTGGGGCCAAATGCCCGAGATCGGCCTGAAAGTTATGATGAACGTGGGTAACCCACAACTGGCTTTCGACTTCTCGCAAATCCCGAACGATGGTGTGGGTCTGGCCCGTCTGGAATTCATCATCAACAACAACATCGCGATTCACCCCAAAGCCGTTCTGGACTATCCCAATGTGGATAGCGACCTGAAAAAGGCGGTGGAATCGGCGGCTCGTGGCTACGCCAGCCCACGTGCTTTCTTCGTGGAAAAACTGGCTGAAGGTATTGCGACTCTGGCCGCTTCCTTCTACCCCAAGCCCGTCATTGTGCGTTTGTCGGACTTCAAGTCCAACGAATACCGCAAACTGGTGGGTGGTTCGCGCTACGAGCCCGAGGAAGAGAACCCAATGCTGGGCTTTCGCGGTGTGGCTCGCTACCTGTCCGAAGACTTCGCAGAATGCTTCAAGATGGAATGCGAAGCCCTGAAGAAAGTGCGCGACGAAATGGGTCTGACCAACGTCGAAATCATGGTGCCATTCGTGCGTACCCTGGGTCAGGCAGAGCGTGTGGTTGAGCTGCTGGCTTCCCACGGTCTGGCTCGTGGCGAAAACGGCCTGCGCCTGATCATGATGTGCGAAGTGCCTTCCAACGCTATTTTGGCCGAGAAGTTCCTGCAGTACTTTGACGGCTTCTCCATCGGCTCCAACGACATGACTCAGCTGACCCTGGGTCTGGATCGTGACTCCGGTATGGAACTGTTGGCTGCTGACTTCGACGAGCGCGACGAAGCCGTGAAGTTCATGTTGAGCCGTGCCATCAAGGCATGTCTGGCACAAAACAAATACGTCGGTATTTGTGGCCAAGGCCCTAGCGACCACCCCGATCTGGCCAAGTGGCTGAGCGAAGAAGGCATTATTTCGCTGTCGCTGAACCCTGACACGGTTGTGGACACCTGGCAGCGTCTGGCCAAGGCCTAAGACCAAGACCTAAGCCACTGCCAGGGAAACGTCTCTGGCAGTAAGCTGGTCAAGCCAGTCAAGATTCAACACCCCGACATGGAGCTTCCATGTCGGGGTGTTGTCGTTTTTGGGGCGCATCTTTTGCCAGCGCTTCTGTTCTTGCTCCTGCGCGTGCTCAGGCGATTTCGTTTTGTGGTTCTTTTAGCCTGATAGTGCGTCTATGTTGGCGTATTGGCAGGCTGGAGTCGGTGTGCGAGCTCGTACAGGTATCGCCGAGTGCTCGTGGTGTAGGGCAGTGAGAAGCACAGGTTCAATCCTGACAACCGGCACCGATCAGGGGCAGGGAGCTGGTGAAAGGTAGTGATGGGGAAAAAGGAGTCGCCGTCACCGCCCTGGATCGGGCGGCATGGATTCAGATTGTCTTGAAGGGTTCGCTGTCAGCTGTAGAGCATAAAGCCGGGAACCGTAAGGAATGACAATCAGCGGTTGCCGCCGATTGATGCAGCCTTAGTTTGCCGTGTCGTTTTGATAAACGTGCAGGAACATATCCAGAATATGTTCGGTTTCGCTTTGAATGTGTTCTTCGCTCCAGGGTTCCATGGCACCCATCAGCAGGAGGACGATTTCGCCTTCGCTCAAGCAGCGGAAGTGTTCCACCATCAATGCCGGGTCCAGCTTGCGCAAGGTGCCGCGCTCGATGTGGTGGGCAAAAAAGCACTGTACGCCGTCCCAGATCTGATCATCCAGCATTTCCATGAAGCGCTTGCCGATGTCACTGTGGCCACCTACAGAGACGACGATACGTAACAATTGGGCGGTTTGCTTGGAGTAAAGATTGCGCAGCATGGGCAGCAAAAAGCGCTTCAGCTCTTCGCGAATATCGCCTTCGCAGTCCAGCTTGGTCAAGACCTGTTCGGTAAAGTCCTGGGCGCCTGTCAGCAGGACAGCCAGCAAGAGGTCTTCTTTGGACGGGAAGTAGTTGTAGAGTGTGCCCTTGGAGCCGCCTGCCAACGCAGCGATTTGGGACATGGATGTGGCCTCAAAACCATTCTCGCGAAAAACCTCGGAAGCCACTTCCAGGATTTTGTCGCGGCGTTCGCGCCCTTTTCGAGTCGCGCGTTGGGATTTTCGGGGAACATCGTCGTGCATAATGGCAGGCAAAAAATAAGTGAATAGGACAAAGTCAGCATCATACCGTATCAATAGCTGCTGTGCTGCTGCTCTATTTCGATCGTTAAGGGCAAGCAAGACCAAACCCCTTGATTTTACGACATGCACTGCTGCTGGACCTATTTGTTTGCGCCAGTCTTTGATCTAAGGCCTATTAAAGCGCAAAAGAGCCACATATTCGGGTGGTAGCGCAGGCCGGCGCTTCTGGGCGCGCCTGGCGGCGTCTACAGATCGCTATAGTCCTTATCTGTTTTGATTTAAAGTATAAGGCGGCGGTTCTGATACTCTCTTTGCTCAAGACAAGTCCCAAGGAGTTCTGGATGTCTACTACGCAGTCGTATCAAGTGGTGATCGTGGGGGGCGGGGCAGGTGGCCTGGAGCTGGCTGCCAAATTAGGACGTCAGTTCGGGCGTCAGCATATCTTTCTGGTCGACAAAGACAGTGACCATATCTGGAAACCGTCCTTGCACGAGGTTGCCGCCGGCACCTTGGATATTCACCGCGAAGGGCTATCGTATTTCATGCTGGCACGAGACTGTGGTTTCACTTTTATTCAAGGTGAAATGACCGGTATAGACCGCGAGCAGCGCAGTATTACGCTGGCTCCTGTCCTGGGGCCCGATCATGAAGAAGTGTTCCCGGAACGCAGCCTGTCCTACGGCACCCTGGTGATGGCCGTGGGTAGCAAATCCAATTTTTTCAATACGCCTGGCACCCATGAACACGCGCTGGCCTTGGACTCGACCCATCAGGCAGAGCGTTTCCGTTTGAAATTGCTCAATGAGCTGATCAGTGTGACACGGCGCGCGCAGCGTGAGCCGGGGGCACCGCTGTACATCAATATTGTCGGGGGCGGGGCAACCGGGGTGGAACTGGCTGCCGAGTTGCTGGAAGCCCGTGCTGATTTAAGCATCTACAGCATTCCGGGCAGCAGTTCGGACCGCGAAGTGCGCATTACCTTGCTGGAAGGCGCCGATCGCATTCTGTCTGCCTTGCCGCCCAAGCTGTCCGCTACCGCTCAAAGCCTGCTGGAGCAGCGTGGCGTAGCGGTACGGACCTCGGTGCGGGTCAGCCGTCTGGCGGCGGACCACATCGAGGATGCGAACGGTGGTCAATATCCCAACGATTTGTGCGTTTGGGCGGCGGGGATTGAAGCCCCTGCCTTTTTGGGCCAGTTGGGTTTGCCCGTGAACCGCATCAATCAGCTGGTGCTGGATTCCTGTCTGTCCACACCCGATCCCTATATCTGGGCCTTGGGCGACTGCGCACAAGTGCCCTGGGACAAGGAAGGTCAGTTCCTGCCTGCACGTGCCCAGGTCGCGCACCAGCAAGCCAGTTACTTGCGCAAACGTCTGGCCGCTCGCATCCAGGGCAAGCCTGTGGATGAAGCACCCTTTGTCTATAAGGATTACGGCTCACTGGTTTCCGTGGGCCACAGCCGTGGGGTAGGGAGCCTGATGGGGGTCTTGTCCGGCAAGAGCTGGTTTGTGGAAGGTTTGCTGGCTCGCATCATGTACATGAGTCTGCACCTGATGCACCACATGGCGATTTTAGGGGTTGCGCGAACGGCAACCTTGGCTTTGGGCCGCTTGCTCAGCAAACGGGCCGCCCCTCGTGTTAAATTACATTGAGATTTGGAACAAAACGGGCTTTTTAGCCCGTTTTATTCATTCGTCTTACGGCGGGTGTCGTGTTTCATCAAGCGTTCTTGTTCGCGCTTCCAGTCTTTGTCGCGGGAAACATCGCGTTTATCGTGCAGTTTTTTACCGCGTCCCAGACCGAAGTCCAGCTTGATACGACCTTTCTTGTAGTGGAGGTTCAGGGGAACCAGGGCGTAACCTCGTTGTTCAACCTTGCCGATCAGCTTGCTGATTTCTTCGGCTTTGAGCAGCAGTTTACGTGTACGAGTGGCATCGGGCCGGATATGAGTGGACGCTGTCGGCAAAGCGCTGACGTGCATTCCTAAAATAAACAGCTCGCCCTCGCGTACGATGACATAGCTTTCTTTGAGCTGAACATGCCCAGCTCGGATCGCCTTGACCTCCCAACCCTCCAAGACCAGACCGGCCTCAAAGCGCTCTTCGATAAAATATTCGTGGGTAGCCTTGCGATTATCAACAATACTCATGAATTAATTGCCAACCATAGATTGTAAAATCAGAACATTCTATCTATTAACCAGACCTGATGCATACAGTAAAACGCTCCGTCCTCCTTCCTTATAGCTGCGAACAGATGTTTGACCTGGTTGCAGAGGTGGAAAAATACCCTGAATTCATGCCGTGGTGTGGTGGCGCCAGTGTCAACCAGCGTGACGAAAAGGGGATGGAAGCCTCGGTTACCATCAGCATTGCGGGTATTCGTCAAACCTTCACCACACGTAACGAACACGATTATCCCAATCGGATTGTCTTGCGCCTGGTCAAAGGGCCTTTCTCGGCCTTGACGGGGGATTGGCAGTTTACTCCTTTGGGCGAGGACGGTTGCAAGATCGTGTTCACCATGGAGTACGAGTTCTCCAGCCGCGCGCTGGAAATGGTGGTCGGTCCCATTTTTAACCGCGTTGCCAACAGCTTTATCGACTCCTTCACCCGCCGTGCCCAAGAGGTCTACGGTGACTGAATTATCCGTCAGCGTGATTGTGGCTACCCAGGCGCAGGTCTGGAAAGCCGCCCTGCATTTGCCTGCGGGCAGTTGTGTGCGTGATGCCCTGTTAAAAGCTGGCATTGCCGAAGGCCTGCGTGAATGCGGCTTGCCGCCGCTGGACGATGAACAGGGCCTGGACGCGCTGCACGTCGGTGTCTACGGCCAGCGCTGCCAGCTGGACCAACTCTTGCAGGATCAGGACAGGGTAGAAGTCTATCGCGAGCTGGTCTTTGACCCCATGGATTCCCGCCGTCGCCGTTATGCGCACAAGCTGGCCGCCCGCGCTGCCGCCAGACCTCGCCGCAAACCCGCCCGCACCTAGTTCTTCTGCGCCTGATCATCAGGCCGCTACTTTCAGCTAGACTGTCGCCTCCTGCCTTGCACTGCCCCCTATGAAACGGCTGATTGTCATCAGCACGACAACTAAAGGGGGCGGCACGCATTATGGTGGGTGAAAATAAGGAGACAGACATGATACTGACTGACGATCAGAACGCTTTTGCGCAAGCGGCTCGCGAGTTCGCACAAGGGGAACTGGCACCGCATGCGGCACGTTGGGATGAGGAGCAGATTTTCCCGATCGAGGCGTTCCGTAAAGCCGGCGAGTTGGGTTTTTGCGGCTTGTATGCCCCGGAATCCATCGGCGGCCTGGGCCTGGGGCGTCTGGAGTCCAGCCTGGTGTTCGAAGAAATGGCGGCAGTTGATCCCTCGACCACCGCATTTCTGACTATCCACAATATGGTTACCTGGATGGTCGGCACCTGGGGTACGGACGAAGTCAAATCCCAATGGGGCGAGCTGCTGAGCAGTGGCCAGAAACTAGGCTCTTACTGTTTGACCGAACCGGGCGCAGGCTCGGATGCCGCCTCGCTGCGGACACGTGCCGAGCGTGATGGCGACGACTATCTGATCAGCGGTAGCAAAGCCTTTATTTCCGGTGCCGGAGACACGGACTTGTTGGTGGTTATGGCTCGTACCGGAGGGGACGGCGCAAAGGGGATTTCCGCTTTTGCCGTACCTGCCGATGCCGCTGGTATTACTTACGGTCGTAAAGAATTGAAGATGGGCTGGAATAGCCAGTCCACACGGGGCATTACCTTTGAGCGCGTACGCGTTCCTGCCTCGGCCATGCTGGGCCAGGAGGGCGAGGGCTTCAAACTGGCCATGAAGGGCCTGGACGGTGGGCGCATCAATATTGCCTGCTGCTCGGTAGGAGCCGCCCAGGGTGCTTATGATGCTGCCCGTCAATATATGCAGGAGCGCCGCCAGTTCGGCAAGCATCTGGACCAGTTCCAGGCTCTGCAATTCAAGTTGTCCGATATTCTGACCAGCGTGGTTGCCGCCCGCCAAATGGTGCGCCTGGCCGCTTCGCACCTGGACGCCGGTAGTAGTCAGGCCAGCACCTACTGCGCCATGGCAAAGCGTATGGCCACGGATCTGGGTTTTCAGGCCTGCGTGGATGCACAACAGCTCTTTGGCGGTTATGGTTACCTGAAGGATTATCCTGTTGAGCGACTGGTGCGCGATACTCGGGTGCACCAGATTCTGGAAGGCACAAACGAGATCATGCGTGTCATCATTGCACGACAAATCATAGATCTTGGAGCTGATATTCGATGACGGATTCTGTTTTGTTTGATCGCCTGCCCGGCCAGAACGGAAAGGCGATTGGTATTGCTACGCTGAACCGCCCTCAAGCCCTGAATGGGCTGAATTTGGAGATGTGCCAGCTGCTGTTCAAGCAGTTTCAGGAATGGGCGCAGGATTCCAGTATTGCCATGATCGTGTTGCATGGCGCCGGAGAAAAGGCCCTGTGTGCCGGGGGCGATCTGCATTCGCTGTATGCCTCCATGCAAAAGAACCAGGGTGGTTCGGCCTGGGATAACGAGTACGCCCGCGAATTCTTCGATGTGGAATACCGCCTGGATTATCTGATCCACACCTTCCCAAAACCTATCCTGTGCTGGGGTGACGGGATTGTAATGGGTGGGGGCGTGGGCTTGTTCAACGGCGCCAGCCATCGTGTGGTGACCGATACCACGCGTTTTGCCATGCCCGAGATCTCCATTGGCCTGTTCCCCGATGTGGGTGGCACCTGGATGCTGTCACATCTGCCTGCGGGTATCGGCCATTTCCTGGCACTGAGCGGCGCGCAAATCAACGCCTCGGATTGCTTGTTCCTGGGCTTGGCCGATGCCTACTTGCCACGGGTGCATTTCGATACCTTGCTCAAGGCCTTGCAAGCCACGACCTGGTCTGATGAACGTGACGCTCGTGATAGCTGCGTGCATCAGGTCCTGCGTGGTCTGGCAGAGGGCGCTCGCCCCGATACCGGCCCGTTGGAGCAAAACTACGCCATGCTGCGTGATGTCTGCGCCAGTCGCGAGTTTGAACGCATTACACAGGCTTTGCAGCAGTGGCAGGACAGTGCCGACCCCTGGCTGTCCCGTGCCGCACAGACCTTCGCCAAAGGTGCTCCAGGTTCGGCTCGTTTGTCCTTTGAACTGCTGGAGCGTGTACACCACCTGTCTTTGGCTGATGTCTTCCGCCTGGAATACATTGTGTCGCTGCAATGTGGCGTACAGGGTGACTTCCAGGAAGGCATACGCGCACTGCTGATTGATAAAGACAAACAGCCACGCTGGAATCCGGCCTCGCTGGAACAGGCTGATGCCCGCTGGGTGGAACGTTTTTTTGTTCCCGCCTGGCCTGCAGAAACGACTCATCCCTTGGCTGACCTGTGATCCAGGCAGACCGCTGCGGCGCCTGACGGCGCCGTTTTCATAATGACGAGGAGACAAAATGAGTAACACAATTGCATTTATCGGGCTGGGCCATATGGGCAAACCCATGGCGCTGAATCTGCTCAAAGCCGGCCATAGCCTGAAGGTCTTTGACCTGAATGCAGATGCCATGAAGGAGCTGCAGGCAGCGGGGGCGCAAGTGGGTGAGTCGGCGGTGCAGATCGCCAAAGACGCGCAGATGGTCTTTACCATGCTGCCTGCTGGCCGCCACGTTCGTCAGGTTTACGAGGGCGAGAACGGCTTGTTGCATGCCGTGGCCCCCGGCACAGTGCTGGTCGATTGCAGCACGATTGATGCTTCAACCAGCCAGGATCTGGCGGCCAAGGCGGCCAAGCTGGGTCTGTTGATGCTGGATGCGCCTGTTTCCGGTGGTACTGGTGGCGCAATGGCCGGCACTTTGACCTTTATGGTCGGGGGCGAGGATCCAGCGCTGGAAAAGGCGCGTCCTTACCTGGAAGCCATGGGCAAGAACATTTTTCATGCTGGTAAAGCCGGTGCGGGCCAGGTTGCCAAGATTTGCAACAATATGCTCTTGGGGATTTTGATGGCAGGTACCGCCGAGGCCCTGGCTCTGGGCGTTGCTCACGGTCTGGACCCGGCAGTGCTATCGTCCATCATGGCGCGCAGCTCCGGCCGCAACTGGGCGACCGAGTTGTACAACCCCTGGCCTGGCGTGATGCCGGATGTACCGGCTTCGCGTGATTATCAGGGTGGGTTTGCAACAGGTTTGATGCTGAAAGACCTGGGTTTGGCGGCCGATGCAGCCGTGAGCCAAAACAGTGCGACACCCTTAGGCGAACTGGCCCGTAACCTGTTCGCCTTGCATGCCGCACAGGGTCAGAATGCAGGGCTGGATTTCTCCAGCATTCTTAATTTGTACCGTCAGAAGAGCTAAGTTCTGGCAGAGCGTAGGGCAGGGGCTGCAATTCCAGCGCCTGTCCTTGCTCCAGTTGAAACTGGCCTTGTTCCAGGTCCGCCAGTACCACTTCCATCAAGACATACAGACGCTGCTGCTCGGCTTGCCAGGCGCGGTTGATAATGCGCGCAGCGGCAACCGGCTCTGCATCTTGAGAGACCAGGAACACATCGGCGGCTTCTTGCACCTGTGGTGCCGTGTCCAGAATGGCGCTGCGGGCGGCCATCATGCGGCGCTTGATCGTGCCTCGATAGTGGCTGCGTGCCACCACTTCCTGGCCGGGATAGCAGCCTTTCTTGAAGTTGATGCCGTCGATCAGGTCCAGGTTCAGAGTCTGGGGAATGAACAGATCCTGCGTGTCGGCGCTGATCCAGGGCAGGCCCGCCAAAATATCCGCCGTTTCCCAACGACCCTCAGAAGCCTGAGCGTTCGTATCCTGCTGGGGAGAAATCCGCCAGTAGCGATTCAAGCCGCCCAGCTCGCCGGGGGCTTGGATTAAGGTGTCGTCACCATCGCGCTGCAAATTCCAGACCGCTTGGGCAGCGGATTGATCCGCTACACCGTAAACCTGCAACTCGGCCAGACTGATCGTCACTTTGCTGCGCAGCACGAACATGCGCAGGCGCTTGATCAGGGCCTCGCTCAGGTCACGGCGCACCAGGGCATAGACGGTCTCGTCCTGTTCGCGCCACAAGACCATGGTCGCCAAACTGCGACCTTTGGCGGTGCAATAGGCCGCGATGCAGGCGCGGTCGGCTGCCAGATGCTCCAAGTCATTGCTGACTTGAGCATGGAGAAAGGACACGGCATCGGCTCCCTGAAACTGGAGGACGCACAAATCAGGCAGGGCGAAAGAGGAGGGGGCTGGCATTCCGGTCATGGCTGAGCGAAAAAAATAAATTTAAACATCAATGATACCGTGTGTGAGGCCGGTTTCAGGGGCATATCCCCGCTGGGATCAGGGCATGAGCTGGATAGCGCAATCCGGTAGCGCGGGCCTGCCCCGGTTTCTGTGTTTGACTGTGACACATATTCAGGAATATGCCGCCTTATTCTGATTACAATAGCGCTCGCATGAAAAAAACTGTCAAGATCTTCTCTGCCCTGCTGGGCCTTCTGGTGGTCGTCGCCTGTGTGATAGCGGGTGGCGCCTGGTATTGGGCCAAGAAGCAGCCCGTGACGATGAGTGCTGAACGCATCGACTATGTGGTGCCTGCAGGCTCTGGCCCCCGTGCGATTGCACGCAGCATGCAGCAGGCCGGGATCGATATCCAGGAAGATGCTTTTGTCTGGATGGCGCGTCTCTCTGGCCTGGATACCTCCTTGCAAGCGGGGGCCTACGAGGCCGTGCGTGGTGATACGCCATGGATGGTGATGGAGCGCATGTCCAGCGGCAATATGCTGCAAACCCGCCTGACCATTCCTGAAGGCTGGACCTATCAACGCATTCGCGAGACGTTGGCGAGCAATCCCCAGGTTCGCCAAACCTTGAGTGATGTCAGTGATACAGACTTGCTGCAGCGTTTTGGCTTGGACGCTGTACATCCTGAAGGTCTGTTCTATCCCGATACCTATGTTTTTGTACCGGGTACGGCAGATGTGGATATCCTGCGGCGCGGGTTTCAGGCTCAGCAGGAACTGCTGGAACAGCTATGGGCGGACCGGGATGCGGATTTGCCCTTGAAGACGCCATACGAGGCCTTGATCATGGCTTCTATCGTGGAGCGTGAGACAGGCCACAGTCAGGATCGAGCGCGTGTGGCCGGGGTGTTCATGAACCGTTTGCGCGTAGGCATGCCATTGCAGACAGACCCGACTGTTATTTACGGCATGGGTTCAGCCTATGACGGCCGTATTCGCAAGCGCGATTTGACGACGGATACCCCCTGGAACACGTACACGCGCAATGGATTGCCTCCCACGCCGATAGCCAGTCCTGGCAAGGCTTCCTTGATGGCGACTTTGCATCCCGAAAAGCATGATTTCTATTATTTTGTATCGCGTGGCGATGGAACCAGCGAGTTCTCGACGAATCTGGCTGCACATAACCGGGCCGTCACCAAATATATTCTGAAACGCTAAAGCATTCAGGCCCTATCAGGAGCCTGAATGCTTTTTGGGGGCGGTTTGGTGACACTTGGACGGCTGAGCGCTATCCAAGGCCAGGGAGTCAAAGCTTCAAGCCATGCCGTTGCGTGAAACCCGTCCACAAATCATGGACCTTGCTGGCCAGTTCTTCCAGGCCTGCGTCATTGCGAATCAGATAGTCCTGGGGGGCGCGTTCTACACCCCATTCGGAAGAGTGCTGGCTGATCACTGGATTGCCAGGGCGTTCGATATGCCAGATTTCCCCACCATGTTCACGGATGAAATTGGCCTCGTTTTCGTAACGAATGTCTTTAATCAGCAGACAACGGGCCTGACTCATATCAGGAAGCTGGTGGCTGGGCAGGAACAGGGGCAAGGTTTGGCGACGCTGCTCGTAATCCGGGTATTCGGCCAGAACCTGATTGCGTAGATGTTCGGCCGCCTGACGCGGACTCAAACCCCAAAAGGCATCCACATGATCCGCCCGCTCATCATCCAGGTGCTCAGGCACCATGCCGTAAATCGCGACCAGAGCCAGCGCCCAGACCGAGTAGTCCTGAATGCTCCTGGCAAGGGGGGAGCCCGGTCCAAACTCCAGCACATGTTGGGCGCGGCGTAGCCAATGATCGGGATCGCGCTGGCGCATCCAGTCCGTTCCCAGTAGCTGGAAACACTGTCTGGGGGAGCGCTGCCACAGGGCAATAGGCACTTCTTTCAGGCTGTCGTCTGTCCAGGCTTGGGCTGGACTTAGGCCAAACAGCACTTCACAGCCCATTTTCACGGGGTCGGCCAGGGCATAAGCGGCCAATAAAGGGTTTTGTGCCAGTAGTAGATTGGCGACGGTATCTTTGCCTGAACGCGCTTTGGCGGCCAGCCCGATCAATAAGCTCACTTCATCATCCTTGGTAGTGGAGCAGGCATTTTACCGGTTCATATTACAATGTGCGCTGAGCTGTTCAAGCGGGGGCGATTGCCTGGTCTTTCCTGCGTGAATCAGGCCTTTTGATGTGCAACCTTGAGGCAATACGGTGTCTGATAGTTTGACTTTTCTACCTTGGCAAATCGCGACCGCCCAAAATTGGCTGGGCAATCAGGAGCGTTTTGCCCATGCCTGGCTGATCCACGGTCTGCCGGGCATCGGCAAGACGCGATTCGCCCGTGCGGCCGCCGCCAGTTTATTGTGCGACCAGCCGGTGCAGGGTCTGGCTTGTGGCCACTGTCAGGCCTGTCAGTGGGTGCGGGGGGGAAATCACCCGGACTTGCGCCTGCTGCGCCCGGATGCGGTTGCGCTGGAAGAGCAGGGGCCAGACACCCAGGAAGGGGACTTGGCCAAAGACTCGGCTGCCCGTAAAAATCCTTCCCGGGAAATCCGGGTGGAGCAATTACGCCAGTTGCAGCACTGGTTCAATACGGCCACTCATAGAGGCGGGTGGCGAGTGGCGGTGCTTTATCCGGCTCAGGCTCTGAATCTGGTATCGGCCAATGCCTTGCTGAAGGTGCTGGAAGAACCTGCGGACCGCACAGTTTTTCTGCTGGTAGCCGATGCGCCAGATCGGCTGTTGCCTACACTGGTATCGCGTTGCCGCCGTTTGCCTTTGCCCGCACCTGATGCTCAGCAATCGGTGCAATGGCTGGAGCAACAAGGGGCGGATCAAGCCTCGGACTGGTTGGCTGCCTGGGGTGGTGCTCCACTAAAAGCGTTAAGCGCCAGCCAGGATATGAATGCACCGTGCCCAGATTGGTTAAGCGTCTGGATGGATGGGGTATTGAAAGCAGGTCGTGAGGCGGATTTGTCCTTGGCCGATACGCTGGAAAAACTGCCCGCCCAAGAGTGGATTGATCATTGGCAACGCTTGTTTGTCGATATTCAGCTGGGTGGCTTTGCTCAACCGGCGCGTTACTATCCTTCCCTGCAAAAGCGCATTGATGCCTTGGCAGCCCAATCCAACACCACAGCGGTGACGGAAGCCCTGAAGTGGCTGGTGCAGCAAAAGCGGCTGGGGAATCATCCGCTCAATGCTAAATTGTTTATTCATCATGCCCTGGACCGTTTGCACCAGGCATGTCGTCGTGTTTAAAAAAGTACCGTCTAATCATGTTTGTTGATTCGCATTGCCATCTTAATTTCCCTGAACTTGCTGAAAATCTGGACGACATCCTGGACAAGATGCGCCAGAACCAGGTGGGCTGTGCGCTGGTGGTCAGCGTGGATATGGACGACTGGCCCGGTTTGATGGAGCTGGTGCGTCCCCACGGCCATTTGTTTGCCTCGGTTGGCGTACATCCGGATTATGAGAAAGTCACCGAGCCTACCGTCCAGGAGCTGATCAAACATGCTCAAGATCCCAAAGTGGTGGCTATTGGCGAAACGGGTCTGGACTATTACCGCTTGCAAGAGCCCCTGGATTGGCAGCGTGAGCGTTTCCGCACCCATATCCGTGCCAGTCGCGAGTCGGGCCTGCCCTTGATCATCCATACTCGCTCGGCCAGTGAAGACACCATTGCCATCATGCGCGAAGAGCAGGCGCAGATTGCCGGGGGCGTGATGCACTGTTTCACTGAAACCTGGGAAGTGGCACAAGCGGCCTTGGATCTGAATTTCTACATTTCCTTCTCCGGGATTGTGACCTTCAAGAACGCTACCCAACTGCAGGATGTGGCGCAACGCGTGCCGCTGGATCGTTTGTTGATCGAAACGGACTCGCCATTTTTGGCTCCTGTGCCATATCGAGGCAAAACCAATGATCCTTCCCTGGTCATTCATGTGGCCGAGAAGATTGCGGAGCTTCGTGGGATCTCGGTGAAGGAAGTGGAAGAGGCTAGTACAGAGAATTTTTTCAAATTATTCAGTAATGTACAGCTTTAAGTTAATCTGGTTTAGAGATTTTGATGAGGCTTTTGTGACTGTTTGAGCCAAGGTACAGGATTTTGAGCGGAGGTGGCTTAAAGCTGATTTAAAACTTTAAGAAAATAGTTTAACTGGTTGATTTTTAGATTAAAAATGGAAATTTTCGTGATTTTCTTTGCTTTTCGGGCTTAGTGGGGATGCACTGAAAAAGCTAAATTTTCGTTAATAATCAATGGTTTGTTGATGATTCTTAAACTTTTTTATAGATAAATGCTCCCTGCTTGGATAGTAAGGAGCAACGCTTGAAGCGGCATCTATCTGTACTTTCATAACCTGATAAAGCACTTTATGAAAAGGATTTAATAGCATGATTTTTAAAAGAAAAATACCCAATAAAACCATCCTTTCCATGGTGCTTCCTTTGGCCTTTCTGCTGTCAGCCCCTGTGTCGGCGCAGGAACCAGAGCTTGAAAGCCGAAATTGGTATTTGGCGCTGGAAAATGACCGACCCAACATCATCGAGCAGGAGTTCATCAAAGGGGCGAACCCCAACGCAGTCGATTCCAAGGGCAATCCTTCCTTGATGCTGGCGATCCGCAACAAGTCCTGGAAAGTGGTGGACACTTTGCTGGCTAACCGTCAAACCAATGTAAACATCGAGAACGAGGCCCGCGAAACTCCCATGATGTATCTGGCCCTGATGGGGGAGACCGCTCGTTTGCGTGATCTGCAAGCACGAGGGGGGCAGGTGAATCGGGTGGGCTGGTCACCTTTGCACTATGCCGCTTCCAAAGGACATGAAGAGACGGTGCGCTATCTGCTGTCTCAGAAAGCGATTGTGAATGCACCTGCACCAGACGGGACCAGCCCCTTGATGATGGCTGCCTTGTCGGGCAAACGGGCTGTAGTCGATGTGTTATTGGCAGCGGGTGCTGATCCGAGTATGCAAAATGCCCAAGGCCTGAGTCCGGCAGACTGGGCTCGTTCGGCCAATCATGAACAATTGGCCAGTTATCTGGATCAAGCTGTCGCTCGTAAAGCGGCCGCTGCACCAGCCGCAGCGGGGACTTACTCCGGTGGAGCGGTAGAGACTTATGGTGTGCCAGAGCGGGTAGAGCAGCCTGATTTGAATCGGGTGCAAACGGTGACGGTAGAGCCCGAGCCGGCTCCTGCAGCAGACAGCTCCAGTTCGAAACCTGCTTCGTCCAGCAGTACCAGTCGCTATTTTGACCTGGATCGTTTCGACAAGCCTGTACAGCCTTAAGTCTGGGGGCGGGATGTAAAAAGGAGCCTTGAGGGCTCCTTTTTTGTTACGGCAATAATCGGGAATGGTTGTAGTGATACTGACGTCATGCACTGCGTTTGCAGCTGTGCTGACTCAGTATCTCTATAGGCAGGAAACCAAAACCCTTTTTATCTATTGCCGCTTAATTGCCCTTTTCTTGCGCCTTGGCCATATGGGAGGCATGCACAAATGTCTGGAAACCTTGAAGGTAGTTGCTGAGCATTTTCTGGATATTCTCATCTTGCAGTTTGCCTTCCGCATCAAAGGAATTCTGCGCACGAGACACCAGCAACGAGCCGCCGCTGTACAGGGACACGCCCAGCATTTTCAGCGTAGGTAACCAGGCTGCCTGGGAGGAGATCGTGCCAAAGCCCCCCATGGAAGCGCCAATCAGCCCGGTAATACGGCTCGAGAAGATGGCCTTCATGTCCGTGCGGGACAGCCAGTCGATCCCGTTCTTGAATACGCCGGGTACGCCATTGTTGTATTCCGGGGTAACCAGCAAGAGAGCATCGGCGTTCAGGATCTTTTCTTTCAAGGCCAGTACGGCTTCTGGAATGCCTTCCTTGCTCTCAACATCGCCGTCATACAGGGGGATGCCGTGTAGGGTGGCGACTTCAATCGCCATGCCTTGGGGAGCCAGGGCTTGAGCGGCGTGTGCCAAAGCGGTGTTGAAGGAGCTTTGGCGCAGGCTGCCTGATAAAGCCAGAACGCGGCAAGGGCCGGACAGGTTCACCACGCCAGTCGTTTGACGCAGGGCCTCGCTTAACTGGTCAATGATCTGGATCCATTCCGGGGAATCTTGGAGTCGTTTTTCCCGAATGAATTCGGCTTGAGACTCGTTCCAGAAGGGAGCGTCAGCCAGCAGCACGTCATTAGGCAAAGGGCGGTGTTTTTCCAGAAAGCTGGCAATCGCCTCGGGGGTGTTGGGCAGACCCAGTTGAGCAAACAGGTCGTGAAAGCGGAACAAGTTATCAGACATGGTGGTAGGGGAGCTTGGAAGAGGGGATGATCGGACGCTAAGGACGGGCGTGGCTCCAGCATGTATGGCTAAAGGCTCCGGGCTTTGAGTAGCGCACAAAAAAACACTGTTTTTATTAACAGGCAGCCTGATATACGCTGCCTGTCTATTTACGGTGACCCAAACGCTTAATTGGCGGGCAGGTAGTCAGGACGCAGAATGCCACGCAGTTCCGAGTAGGGCAGCAGTAACTCTGGCTGACCGAAGGAATACGGGGCGACCTCGTACGGGTTGTACTTCACCAGCAAGCCCTGATCGGTCAGAGCAATGTTCTGGGCGGGCTGGAAGGGCCACATTCTGTCCCAACCGGCTCGGTCTTCACGTGCTTCACTCAGGCTGGAAACCCAGTTGTTGTGCGCATGGCGTACCAGTTCCTGGAAAGGCTTGATCTTGCCGGGGGCAATAATGCGGTCCAGAGGTAAAGCGGTCTTCAGGCGATTGTCCCAGTTGATGAACTGGGTTGCTGTAATGCCGTGAGCCGCACCTGTCATGTAGATACCCGAGCTTAGCTCTACGACCGTCAGATCCCGGTTCCGGTAGCGCGTACGGGCGGATAAATGTACTTCGTCACGATTATTGGCGGTAGCCCAGTAGTAGTTCTCGAATTCCTTCAAACCGCGATAGCCAGGATGGCGGTCAGAGATAACCGTCATATGAGCCAGGCTTTCATCGACCAGTTTGGTCAGCTCGGCATTGCCGGGGAAAATCAGAGATTTCACTTCCAGGCGCGGGCATTCACCGGTACAGCCTGGTTTGACGTGCTTGTAGTCCAAGGGCTGGGTAAAAACGCCATCTTTTTCAGTCTGATCCTGGGTTTGCGTTGGAATCAGGGAGATATTGCTGGGCGTGCTGGAACACGCAGACAGAGCCATGGCTGTCAGGCCAATAAGCAGCAGCTGATAGGGGCGCTGTAAGGTCATGGGATCGTAGTCCTATCGGATGGTTTTAGAATCTTGGCCAAAGAGGATTTGACGGGCCTTGTCGTCATGGACGGGCGAGCCGGGGTTGATCTGTTCGACCAAGGCATAGGCACGCTCAGTTGCGGGACGCGCGCCAATACGCTCAAACCAACGCTTCAGATGCGGGAAGTCGTCCAGATTCTGGTTTTGACGCTGGTGGGAGACAATCCAGGGGTAGCTGGCCATATCGGCAATGGAGTAGTCCCCAGCAATAAAGTCGCGCTGCTCCAGATGTTTGTTCAGCACGCCGTAGAGACGGCCAGTCTCACGCACATAGCGGTCGATCGCGTACTCGATTTTGACGGGTGCATAGACATTGAAATGGTGGTTCTGGCCTGCCATGGGGCCCAGGCCACCCATTTGCCAGTACAGCCACTGCAAGGTTTCGGTACGCACTCGCAAATCGGTCGACAGGAACTGGCCGGTTTTTTCTGCCAGATATTGCAGGATGGCGCCGGACTCGAACAGGGAGATAGGTTCGCCACCGTCTTGCGGAGCCTGGTCAACAATGGCGGGAATGCGGTTATTGGGGGCGATACGCAGGAATTCAGGTTTGAATTGATCGCCTTGGCCAATATTGATGGGGTGGATGGTGTATGGCAGACCGGACTCTTCCAGAAACATCGTGATTTTATGTCCGTTGGGAGTGGTCCAGTAATACAGGTCGATCATGTGTTCTCCTGGCTAAGTGAAGACGCTGGCCTGTCTGCAGCAAGCTACCCAGATGACGTATCCGGCGGCGCTGGGCTACTATTGTTCGCCTGAATACGGTTTATAGGAAGTCAAAGACTGTCATGAGCAAAATCTATCATAATCCGCGCTGCAGCACTTCGCGTAATGCCCTGGCCATGATGCGTGAAAAAGGTCTGGAACCCGAGATCATCGAGTACCTGAAAACACCTTTGTCACGCAGTGAACTCAAAGCGCTGATTGCGGCAACGGGCTTGACGGTACGCGAGGCCATGCGCAGCAAAGAGGCTGTTTACAGCGAGCTGAACCTGGGCAATCCCGATCTGAGCGACGAGGACTTGCTGGCAGCGATTGAAGCCAATCCTGTTTTGTTGAACCGTCCTATCGTGGTGACAGAAAAAGGGACGCGTCTGGCGCGTCCCCTGGAAGTGGTTCAGGAAATCCTTTAAACAGACTTCCTGAGTAGCGAGTGCTTCGCTATTACTGGGCAATGGCTTCCAGCGCAATGCGGATAGTGACTTCGTCGCCCACGTAAGGCACGTTGGCAGCCATGCCAAACTCGCTACGCTTGATCTCAATCTTGCCGTCCGCGCCCAGAGCGGGTTTGTTCATCATGGGGTGCTTGGGCATGGTCAGGAAGGACTCGATGGTCATGGTCACGGGTTTGGTAATGCCCTTGATGGTCAGATCTCCCTTGGCGGACACAGGCTTGTCACCGTCGAACTGAATGTCCTTGGACACAAAAGTTGCTTCGGGGAACTGCTCGGTGTCGAAGTGATCCTTGCCCTGGATGTGTTCGTTGAACAGGGGAAAGCCGGTGCTGACCGAACGGGTGTCGACTTTCATGTCGATGCTGCCGGTCTTGGCTTCCTGGTCCAGGGTAACGGTGCCTTGTGCCTTGTCAAAGCGCTGGCTTTGCGTGCTCAGGCCCAAGTGCTTGTAGCTGAAGTGTACGAAGGTGTGGCTGGGTTCAACCTGATAGGTCACCGGCGCTGCCTGAGCGGCAAAAGCAAACAGAAAACTGGCGGACAGGGCAATCACTGGCTTGATCATGAGGGTGTAATCCTTGTTATGCAGGGAGAGGGAGGGGGCGCTGATGCGTCTGCTTACTTCGCATCAATCTTGAAGTTGACGGTGATCTCGTTGGCCACGATGTCGTAGCTGGACCAGGAGCCTTCACCGATGGAAAAATCGCCACGCTTGATTTCAAAGGCACCGCTAAAAGTGGCTTTGTCGCCTTCGGGAGCCATGGTCGCCATGACAGTGACGGGTTGCTCACGGCCTTTGATCTGCAGCGTGCCTTGCACTTCATATTGCTGGTCGCTGACAGCGCGGAAACTCTTGGAGTTGAAAACGGCTTGGGGATGCGCGTCAATATCGAACCAGCGCACGTCTTGCAATTCATCGTCGGCTTCTTCTGAGCCGGTATCAACGCTATCCAGGGCGACCTTCAAGACCACCTTGGACTGATCCAGGGCGTCGGGGTTGAAGTTCAGTTCGCCTTCAAATTTACGGAACTGACCATCCAGCTTCACGCCCATCTGGGAATACTGAAAGCCGATTTCGCTATTTTGGGTGTCCAGAGCCTGGTAGTTTTTGGCGTTGGCCGACAGGCTGGCGCCTAGGCCCAGAGAGCCGATCAGCAGGGACACGAAGACAGATTTTTTCATGATTTGGCTTTGCCTAAAGTAAAGGTGATGCGGCCAAGCAAGCCGTCACGGTCTATAAACTGATGCTTCAAGGCCGCCAGAATATGCAGGCTGACCATGGCAATCAGGGCGTAATTCAAAAAGATGTGGACTTGGACCAGCAGCTCGCCCAAAGGTTTATCTTTGGAAACCAGGTCGGGCAGGGGGATCACGCCAAACCACACTGTCTGGAAGCCTTTGGCTGAGCTCATCAACCAGCCCGTCAAAGGGATGCCGATCATCAACAAGTACAAAGCAGCATGGCCACAGTGGGCCAGAACTCGACTGAAGCTTGACATGCCGGCGGGTAGAGCAGGGGGGCGGTTGAACAAACGCCAGAGCAGGCGCAGGATCACCAGTACCAGCAAGGAGATGCCGGCCCACTTATGCCAGGAATAGACTTGCAGTTTCAGAGGGGACAGGGGCAAGGTTTTCATGGTGTAGCCCACGGTCACCAGTGCGGTCAGGGCCAGTGCCATCAGCCAATGCAAGATGCGTGCGACTCGGGTGTAGCGTTGGCGATTCACTGGAACAGGGGTGATGCTCATTGATAATGCCTTTCATTTACGAAGCCAAGAAACTTTAACCTGTTTGTAAGCATCGTAAAAGACCAGATTTTGCAATGCAGTAATGCAATATTGAGGGGTATTGGTCGTGCACTCTTGCAAGATGACTATTTTCTTGCAGCGTGTGACAAGGCTTTCAGGGTGGGGTGGGGGCGGGCTAAACTCCTTTTTTCAGCTCGCAAGCAAGGAAGTCTCTATGTGGAAAACAGCGTTGGTCGTCGTGGTAGCCGGTTTGTTGGCAGGATGCCAGGACTCGAAAAAGGCCAATGAGGAAAATTTCAGCACGGCAATCCAGAGCTATCTGGATACGCGAGACGGCTTGTGTGTAGGAGTGCCTGGACGTGTGTATCCCTATCAGGCCGAGCACGATTCCCCCTTGATTGTGGAAGATCGAGCTCGTCTGGCTGCCTTGGCCAAGGTAGGTTTGTTGCGTCAGGTAGGAAAGGAAGAGGCACCGCGCTACGAGCTGGATGCCAATGCAGACACCTATTTGCGTCGTTCCAGCTCCGAACAGTCGCAGGGCGAGCATGATGCATTTTGTACAGGCCGCCTGGTTCTGGACCGTATCAACTACTTTACCGAACCGGCCAGCGCAGACGGGTTTACCGTCAGTCAGGTGAGCTATGTCTATCATCTGGCCGATGCGGCAGGCTGGATCAAAGATAGCGCGGTTCAGGATAGCTACGAGGATCTGCGCGCGTTGACGGCCCAGGAAGTCGAGGGACAGGCACGAATGATTCTGACCAATAAGGGCTGGGTTCATCAGAACCTTTATCGTTAAGTGATGCCACACGGCTGCATGAAAAAGGTGGGGCAGTACGGTGTGGTTCGGTCTTGAGCAAGAGGAGCAATCATATGGCTGTGCCTCAAAACAAACACGATTTATTAGTGGCCATTTGCAGCAATTATCAAAAGTTGGCTGCAGATCTGGCTACTGTTCCCATTACGCGGGCTCGTGAAAAAGACCTGGAAGGTCATACCAAGGGGACGCAAATGAGTGTGGCTGATCTGGTCGCTTATTTGATCGGATGGAACGAACTGGTTTTGAAGTGGAGCCAGGCCAAGGCCAAAGGTTTGCCGGTAGATTTCCCTGAAACCGGTTTTAAATGGAACGAGCTCGGGCGTCTGGCACAGAAGTTCTATGCCGACTTTGCCAATGTGTCGTACTCGGACTTATTAAATCGCCTGGAGGAGGCGCAAGCTCGTATTGTTGCCTTGGTCGAGCAAAGTACAGATGGTGATCTGTATGGAGCGCCTTGGTACAAGAAGTATTCTCTAGGGCGCATGATTCAGTTCAATACGGCCTCACCTTATGCGAATGCTCGGATCCGACTGCGGAAATGGAAGAAAATACATTCCATTGTCTGATAAGACGAAGTTGCATCAATCCACCGTAAGGTTTTATTATAAAAATGCAATTAACGGAAAAGATAAATAGGCAATGAAAAAACGGTCTACAAGAGAAGAAGGGCAGTTTGACCTGCCCATTTTGGGCTCGCAGGCCGCCGATATCTCGGCGGAAGCCTTGTTTGACACGTGGTTGCAGCATCAACGCCCGCCCATGGCGCCCAGCACGCAGCGGGTTTATCGCACCTTGTGGCGACGCTTCTTGCAGGCGCTGCAAGATCACAAAAAGCAGTACACCCAGATCAAGCCTGTGGATATACGGGACTTTTTGAGCAATCTGGACGAAGTGCGCCGTCCGCAGCGTGAGCGCTATCAACAAGTCATTGCCCGTGCTTATGAAGAGCTCTGCCGCCAGGATGGCCGCTCGGAAAACCCCGCACTGGCCCCCGCCATCAATGATCCTTTCAAGGAAAGCTGGCGTCAGGCGCCTGACAACCAGGCCACCCAGTTTCTTTCTGTCGATCAATGCTCTGCCACCATCAAAGCCTTGAATACCCGCCTGCGTGTCCTGGAGTTGACCAGTGATATGACCATTGCTGCCCGTTGGCGTGAATATCGGGATATGACGATTGTGGCTGTGATGCTGGGCACAGGCTTGCGCCCGGTGGAGTTGGGGCAGTTGCACCCTTGCGCGGTAGGCGTAGCCAAACGCACTGCAGAGTCTTCAGAAACAGACGACTCAGATCACGAGGAGACAGCTCTTTGGCGGGATGGCACTCTTCTGCTCAGGCTTGCTGGCGCGGCAAAACGCGACGTTGTTGTGCCTGTCTGGTGCGAAGGCATTTTGCGTAGCTGGTTGATCTTTAGCGGAGCCGAAGATGCTTCCGCTTGGGTAAAAGATAGCCGGGTCTTTCCTGGTAGCCGTCAGATCAGCGCTGCGCGTCCCCAGGCACAGATGAATCCTGCCACGCTGGCTCGTATCGTCAGCAAATGGGGAATCAAGCAGATGGATCTGTTGATGACGCCACAGCGTTTGCGTAATACCTTTGGTGCAGGTTTGATCGAGCGTGGTTTTTCTCTGCCAGAAATCGAGGAAATCATGGGCTACGCTCCCGGTGCTGCCAGTGCATGGCGCCTGCAAGCTTCCTGGCTGGCTTGGTTGGATGCACAGAGAACGCCTGATAAGCCAGCAATTACAGAGAATACGCAGCCGTAATGAAGGGCTAGTCACGGATTGGTCAGCTTCAGGAGGCATAATTTCAAGTCCATTCCGTCTATTTCTTGATGAGGAGTTTGAATTGACGTCTACCCCTGTTTTTCGTCGTGCTGTAGCAGCTGATCTGGAAGCGATCGTGGCCATGTTGGCCGACGATATTTTGGGCCATGAGCGTGAAGATACCAGTCTGCCCCTGGCGCAGTCCTATCTGGATGCCTTTGCAGCGATAGAAGCGGATCCAAACCAGTATCTGGCCGTTGTAGAGCTGAATGGCGCTGTGGTCGGAACCTTGCAGATCAGCTATATGCCCGGCTTGTCGCATCAAGGTGCCTGGCGTGGGGAAATTGAGTCCGTACGCATCGCCAGCTCGGCGCGTGGCTGCGGATTGGGCCGTTTGATGATTCAGTGGGCGGTCGAGCAATGCCGTCAGCGTCAATGCCGCATTGTGCAGCTGACCTCGGATAGGGCTAGAACGGATGCTCATCGGTTTTATGAGCAACTGGGTTTCACGGCCAGTCACAAGGGTTTCAAGCTAACTCTGTAAGACGGTTTTCTCTTGAGTAATCAGCCCTGACGCGGTGCAAAAAATAACTATAAAAAGCCGCATAGGCTGAATGTTGTGCTCTGTGCTCTGTGCTCTGTGCTCTGTGCTCTGTGCTTTTGGAAGCCCTCTGTCGAATATTGGATGTAGCAAGAGCATTATTGATAAACGCTACGCGATTCCATTGATCGAATACAGATCACATTTTTTTGCTGCTAAAGCGGCTCTGTTTGCAGATGAGTCTGGATTAAAAATCTGTAAAGATTTTTTTCTCTGAAAGTGAAGGGGTAAAATTAATACGCTTGCTGATAGATTAAAGTTAGTTCCTTAACTGGCTGATTATATGGAATAAATAATTTTAGTTAGTCGCCATGATTGGTTGACGGGTTTTGTCTGGTTAATATATCTTTGCTGTGGTGTTTATTTGATTTTATTAATAATAAAAAAAATATAAATATCGGGGCCATTAATATTGTATTGGATATCCTTGATAGGGAGATATTGAGATGGCCGTTAAAGCGAAAATAACGAGTATTGCCATACAGCCAGGGCCCACATGCGTATTTCTTGGCTACAAATCCTCTGGTATTACTGCCAAGAGCCTGAACCACCGAGAAATCATAAAATCTTATCCCGAAGGGAAAAAAGACGATTGGGCAGGGCTTTATATCGCCGAAGACCGGGCTACCGCGGAAGGTTATCTGCCGGATTCTCTACCTGGAAACGGTACGGGCGATGCCTATATCAACCTGATCTATATTGAAGCGTCTACCGTTAAAAATTTTGACGGCAAGGGCAGGAAAACCCAGTTCGTTGACATTACTGGCAGCGAAATAGCGGATCCTAATGTTCCACAAAAAGAAAAAGCCAGGCTGGTCAGGAAAGCATTGAGCGACATAGGGGTTCAAATCCCTGAGAGCAAACCGCTGATTGAAACGCTGGGATTACAGGGGTATCTCTATCGGGGGCCGCATACGAGCACGGAACTGGAAATCATCGTTCCCTTCAACTTTATCAACGCCAAGCTGGCTATCTCTTTAGCCAATTTGCAGTCTTTTAAATTCAAGGGTCATTTGCCGGTCGGTAATCCCGTACTGAATCCGGCGCTTGGTATCACAAACCCCGATACTCCCATGAATACGAGACAGGCTTTGTCCCTGGCGCCTTGAGACAGACAGGTCGGAATTGCTCCGACCTTTATACGCAATACCTTCGGATGGGGGCCGGAGCCGATGCGCATCGGTTTTACGTCCAACCTGGTTTTTCGCCTTATCATGCCTTCAAACAGTACGTTGGAGATAGGCTAATGGGTTTGGCGTCAGATTATCCAGTTATTTTGATTACCGGCGGGAGTCGTGGCATAGGAGCGGCAACGGCGCTCCTGGCTGCACAACAGGGCTATAACGTTGTCCTTAGCTATGTTGCGCGCGAATCAGATGCCTTGGCGGTGGGCAGTGCAATAGAGGTGGCAGGTCGGCAAGCTCTTGCTGTCAAGGCAGATTGCGCAGACCCTGAGCAGATAAGCCGGCTCTTTGAGCAGATCGACCAAAGGTTTGGGCGGATAGACGTCCTGGTGAATAACGCAGGCGTGTTGTTTCAGCAGTCTCGTCTGGAAGATCTCAGCTTCGAGCGTATACAACACACTTTTGCGGTCAACACGATTGGTCCCATGCTTTGTGCGCAACAGGCGGCCAAACGCATGGCTTATCGCTATGGTGGGAAAGGCGGTTCTGTCATCAATGTTTCCTCGATAGCGGCCAAGCTTGGCAGTCCAAACGAATACGTGGATTACGCCGCTTCGAAAGGAGCTCTGGAGACTTTCACAACAGGTTTTGCTAAAGAGGTGGCCCGAGAAGGGATTCGTGTTAATTGTGTTCGGCCTGGGCATATTTATACCGAGATGCATGCCAGTGGCGGCGAGCCAGACCGTGTAGACCGATTAAAGGACAGCATCCCGATGGGCCGTGGTGGCCAAGCAGAGGAAGTGGCGCGTGCAATTTTATGGCTAGCCAGCTCTGAGGCGTCCTTTATCACGGGAACATTCCTGGATGCGAGCGGTGGCAAGTAGCCATTGTGGGTAACGAGGTTTGGGGCCTTGAAATACGATGTTCTGGATGATTATAGGCATCGCATAATGTCGCTTTATGTTAAGTCCACCTGTTTATTAGTATTTTTTATACAGTAATTTAAGCAGAAAACTCGTTGCTTTTTCAACGAGGTTTTTAAAATGCTTACGTTCACAACTGTTGCCACTAAAGGTGGTGTTGGCAAAACCACTTTAACTGCCAATTTAGGTGGATTGCTTGCTGATTTCGGATATCGCGTTCTTTTAATTGATGCGGATATTCAGCCATCTCTGACTCGCTATTACAAACTGGCTCATCAAGCCCCTTATGGCTTAACGCAAATGGTGATGTCAGGAGCACTCACCACGGACTGCATTAGTCACGTCGAATTTCCTCCTGCCGAATTCGAGGGTGACCGTTCAAGTTTGAACGTGCAGGGCGGTTTCTTGCATATTGTGTGCTCTGACACTCAGCGAGATGACAGCCCCCTTCAAATCTGGTTGTCCAATCAGCTTGATCGCCTGGTGCGTATTCGGATGGCCCTGAGTAACCCGGATATCCGTGCTCAGTACGACGTTTGCATCATCGACACCCAAGGGGCAGTCGGCCACCTACAAGACGCAGCCGTCAATGCAGCGGATGTGCTTCTCGCTCCTGTAGCCCCTGATGTTCTGTCGGCCCGTGAGTTTGTTGACGGTACGATCAAACTGGTCGCCCGCCACGAATCTGCCTCCAACCTGGGCTACAAAGTGCCCGCCATTCAGTGCGTGATTAACCGTAGCGAGAACACGGTCGATAGCCGCACCATGTCCAGCCTAATCCGCAATCAGTTCATTGAAATGAGCGGGCGTGTGACTGTGCTGGCCACCCAGATTCCACAAGCTGTCGCCTATAAAAAAGCTGCTACCGCCCAAGTCCCTGCTCACTGGATTGATCCGGTCAGAGCGGGCGATCACATGCACAGTTTGCTGTGGGAATTAATCCCCAACCTGAGCAATAAATTCACTCCCAATCACCGCAATGAGTTAGCTCCCGCGCTAGCGGCATTGCATGTCCCTATCTCCGCGTCAGACGAGCCAGACAGCCCGCTCACGACTAACTCGTAGAGCGCGCCATGTCTAAAACTCCGGAATTGCTGACCGCCAGTCAGCGTGCCGCGCAGTTGCGCATGAACGCTGAGTTGAGCTCAACATTAAGAGAGACCAGTCCCGTGTCCTCAAAAAAATCGAATTACGAAGACATCGCCAAACGTTCCCTGATGGGCACGCCGCCACCGCTGAACGCCATGGGTGCGATGACGCCTATGGATGTGGTCGATGGCAGTATTTCAAATTTGGCAGTCACTGATATTGATCGGTACGAATTTGACCCGCGTACCGAAATAAACCCACTCTATGACGAGATTAAGGCGTCGATTCGGGCCAACGGCATCCTGAACCATATCAGCGTTACCAGGCGTCCTGGTCAGCCGCGTTACATGGTCTACGGCGGCGGGAATACACGGCTGCGTATTGCGAAAGAGCTGTACGAAGAGGGTGACCAACGCTTTGCGCGGCTGACGGTCATCGTCAAGGTCTGGAAAGGGGACGCGCCGACCATTGCGGCGCACCTGGCTGAAAACGAGCAGCGTGGCGAGATTTCGTTCTGGGAGAAAGCCCAGGGCGTGCTGTCGTTTAAGGAGCATTTCGAGAAAGAATCGGGCAAATCGCTTTCAACCACGGAATTGAACCGGGAGTTGCGCTAGGCCAGCGGCCTGAATTTCGGCATGAGCATGCTGCAAAACTTCCTTTTTGCGGTTGAGTATCTGGCCCCGATCGGGCGCTGGCTACAAACGCGCGATGTGAACCTGCTATTGAAACCGCAGATCTCGCAGTGGCTAAAACTAGCTGACAAGTTCAGCCAGCAAGCAGTTGCTGAAACTGCGCTACAGACAATCCTGCACAAGTACGCCGCTGTGATGAGTCAACAATCTGTCACGGCAGATCAGAGTGCTCAGCAGGTTTTAGAGGTCTCGCAGTTGCTTGATGAGGTCAACGCAGCCATCGCTGGCACCTTGGGTGTCGCCCCTGAAAAACTGCTGACCATGGCTCAGGCTCTAGAGGCGAACCCGCGCCTGGAGGTTGAGACCCTGAGGCTGATCGAAGCCACTCCTATGGTGCCAGTGGACCCCAAGCCGTTAGCAATTCAACCACCTGCTCAGCCTCCACTCGGTCGAATGGTGGCCAGTGTGCCTACGCCTAAGAGTAAGCCCGACAGTTCTGGCGGTGCCTTTTTGCCAGCTTCTCCATCGGTATCCCAGAACGTGGTCTTGAGCGGAGAGGGGGAAGGGTTCGATCCACAGCCGATATTTACGGTGTTAGGCGAGTTTCAGAGTCTGATCGACATGTCGGATGTGCTTTTTAAAAGCGATCAGCCCCACCACATCTTTGGCTTTTACCTGGACTTTCCTTCACAAGGTATTGGGTATGTCGATGGGATTGAGCTGGAACCAGAATTGGTTATTTACCGCAGAGCCCTGTGGAAAATCCTGGTCAGTCTCACCGGTCAGCTTGATCGTCGATTTACGCAGCTCATCCCACACGAAGCCGACGGCTTCACCATTGCTTGGAAACAGCTTTGGGAGCAGGGCGAGGAGCAGTTTCAGGCAGGAGCACAGGAGTTGCTGGGCGAGGCATTTGACAATGTCTCGCTCCAAAGCGTGAGCCTGGTATTGCGGCATGAGCAATTGGGGCCGTTAGTCATACGTCTGCTCTCAGAAATGGAACGGGTTCGGACCCGTTACCCAGCGCGTCAACTGGACGGGTTTGTGCCCTTGTTCATGCCGGATGTGACGGAGGAGATTTCATGAATAAGATTCCTATTCAATGTCCTGTTCTACGGCGCATGTTGCTGGCCCACATTATTGAGCAAATCGATGGCGGGCACATGGACTCTCTACTGCGTGCGGGCTACTCACCCGAGTTTCTCGATGATTTGCGTTACCGAACCACTCGGGACATCACGAATCTGGCCAACTCACCGCAGGAAATGTGGTTCTCACTGTCTGAACAGCTCATCAGCAAGGGGCTACATCTGCTCGATATGCGGCGTGAGCACGCCAAGTTACGCGAATATTTTGTGATTCATGGCGCTTCGCGTCGGATGGTGTGTACGTATTTCAAGCTGTCCCACGAGGAGTATCGGGACTTGCGCGCACAGCTCAGACCGGGAGGGGAGCCTGGCGGTCGTACAGCCCTGCCGCCAGTCGTTGTACGTGATGCCATCCATCGAGCGTGGTTCGATATTCAGCAATCGATGTCTGAGCAACCCTGCCGAGACCGAATCTACGCCTTACACCAACAGTTTCCTGAGCTGCGAATCAGTGTCCTCCAGCAAACCATTGTCGAGTTTGCTGAAGATGATGAGCTTGGTTTGGAAATAAAGCCGGCGACACCACCACTGCAAGGATAAAGCCACATGGATGAAATTATGACTATGCCAATCACTTCTACAACTGCGCCGCATCCGTCGACTCTGCCTCCGTCAGAGCGTGCTTGTGATGGCCAGACACAGGGTGGGTGGACCTTGCCGTCCTCTCATGCCGATGGCTCCCAGAACAATAAAGACGCGCCAAAGGAAGACTTTTTAGCGCAAGCGGCGCTGTTGAATTTGATGGGGCAAACGCCAATCAGCTTCCTTCGCCTATATGTCGATATCACAGGCAATGTCATCACGGGATTATGGCTTTCGTCTGTGCTGGAGCGTGTTGCTCAAGCCAAACCCGAGGAGTTTCAGGATGATGATTATGTTTTTCGCCTATCAGCGACTCAATGTCATCAGGTCACCGGGATTACTGCCTCTCAGCAGCGGACATGCCGACGAGATTTGATCGCATTGGGCATGTTAAGTGAACAGTCGGGGCCAGGCCGTGTACCGGAATACCGCTTGCATCTGAATGTTGTCGCGGATGCCATTCTCCAAGCATCCGCTTCATTGGCTAACTCGCTCGAAGAGGTTCATCAACAACAAGGCTCATCGTCGTCACAACCCGTTCTTTCCAAGCGCTACGGATGAGATGGCTATGGGTGCCGCATTAAACACCGATACAACGACGGCGTCTCTAATTGATGAGGCTATGCAGTTGCTCACCAGCCAAGGGTTTGTGCAGTACTACCCAAACCTGGCTGAAACGCTGGGTAATTTCAAAGCTGCTTTGTTTTTGGGGCACGCGCTCTATTGGGCTCGGCATACTGCCGTTCACTATAAAAATCGTGACGGCTGGTTCTTTCTGACGGCAAAACAGTGTACGCAAGCAACGGGATTAAGTACCCGAGAGCAGGAGAGTGCTCGTCTCTTACTTGTTCAACATTCGCTGATCCAGGAAAAGCTGGCTGGTAGACCGGCCAAGCTCCATTACCGTATCAACCTGGATCGTCTTGCTTCTTGCCTGGGGATCTCGGTTGTTGATCAGAAAGCAAGCTGGGCGCAGCTCGCACCATTGCTGAAACGTTACGTGAGCTTTTATCGGCCCTTGGCGGATATTGCGGGCAATGTGGCCTCTGGCTTGTACCTATCGTATCTGCTGATTCAGCAACGGCATGTTCTTACTTACAGCCGAAGCATTGAAGGTGAATTTACGCTGTCTCAACAGGCGATTCGTAACGCTCTATGCTTGACCAGCAAAACACAACGCAATGCCCGTGATCGCCTGAAACAAATGGGTTTACTCCAGGAGGCAGGCAATCGCATACGCATTAACCTGCTGGCTTTGTGCCCTTTGTTGCACGGTCAGGAGCAGTACCCCCTTAAGTCTGAGTCTATCGATCAACCACTCATTGCTGATGCACCGAAACTGACATCGGTATCCAAACCTGTCCCTGTGAATGGGCAGAAGCCTGCGCCATCACGATCAAGCAAATTATTTGGAGCTGGCACACAGTCACAAAGGCCGCTGTTTGATTTGGATAGTGCTGGCGCAGCACGGGCGAACGCAACCGTCCAGCACGCATTGCGTGACCCTGCCAGCATGAATCCTGGACGTCTCTTTGCTCAGACCTCAGTGAGTCCTGGTGCAGCTTGTGGACAACTCACAAAAACAAGCGATCTCACAACTGGCCCTGTTGCCCTAAACGCGAAACTTGCTGCCCAAACCGCAAAACTAACTTGCCCAAAACGCGAAACTAAGCTGCCCAAACCGCGAAACAACAATACAACAATATCTCTTCAAACAACTACAAGACCCGCCATCACCACGGCGTCTGCAGGGGATAAGTCCAAGGCACTGGCCGAGATAGCGGGTTGTCGTCGTGATGATTTGAATGTTCAAAACGACGAGGTTGATATCAGCCTACCCAGTGTGCTTGGCAAGCAATGGCATGAGGCCGTGCGCAAGGTGCTGTCCATTGCCAAGCCAGAGCATCGTCAGAGTTTGCTTGATGAGTTGGAAGGCCAGTTGCGCAATCCAGGCAAGCGCATCGCAAATCCTCCTGGCTACTTGCATTCGCTGCGTGTCGGCTTGGAATCCGGTCGTGTGCAACTGGCATATGCGCAAAGCATTGCGAGCCAGCGTGAACAAAATCGACATGCTCAAGATGCCGTCCAAGAGCACATCAAGGCTCTCAATACAAACCTGACGACAGCTCTGCCTCCAATGACGAAAGAGGAGGCCTTTGCTCAGTTGCGTCAGCAGGTGCAGACCATGAGGAAGCTGCCATGACGGCCTGGTTTACCCGTGCTTCATTCGGTAACGCGTATTGCGTTAATCCCCAACAGTTGGGAGGTAGCGCATTTTGCGTCAATCCCCACCCGGTGGGAGGTGACGCGTTTTGCGTCAATACCCAACGGTGGGAGGTAGCCCGTTTTGGGCCACCGCCCAACGGTTGGGAAGTAGCCCGATTTGGGCTACTCAAGAGAACAGACTTAGGAGACCGTATTAATGACTAACGAACAATTGTTTATCCATCTTCTGCATAGGCTACAGAAATACAGCGATGCCCTGGTTCTTCATGTACTGCTGCAAGACCACGGAGATGAGCGTCGAGTGCGGACGTCCGCTACCAAGATGGCTTTGGACTCATTGCGAGGTCAGATCAACCGTCGTCAAGTTCAACGTGCCTTCGAGCGATTGGAATCCATGGGGCTTATTAACGTCATGCCTCAGCCCAATTACCGCACCTTGGTCACAGTCAACAGTGACGCCTTGTTGGAATTCCTCAATCAAGACCCTTTGAGCGGCATGTTGCCTGGGTTCCGTGCCAATACGTTCCCGTTTCTGGATGCTGTAAACGCAACACCGTTGGCAGATTTCAAGGGATCGACGGTCTGATGATGTCCGTCTCCTCCTATTCACTTTCCTCTTCTCAGTGACTACCTATGCCTACTTCGACTGATAAGCAGCCACGACTCAAGTCCAGCTACAAGCCCGCTGCCATTCCCGCACCCAAGTCCCTTATTGGATTCTCTACGGAGGAGAACTCTGCCTTCACCGATGGTTATTCGATCACCGGCGAGGAAGCCTTGCTGGCCGCGTATATGGCAGGGCCGATGCGTGAGGATGATCCACTTTATGAGCGGTATATCGAACTGGAAGATCGTAAAGATCAACTGGCACGTATGCAGGCCAAGTTCCACACACGCAAGGGTTCTGATCCCGACGTTAAGCCAGCTGAGTTCTTCGCTATGGATGATCTGGGCTCTCTGGTTGATTCAGAAGACGATCTGATGACCTTGCATACCAAAGAAGCGTTCAGGTTGTTTATGGGGCGTGTTCGTGAGCCTGGCTCGGATGTGGCGCCTATTGTGGGTGGTCGCCGTGTCGCCAGTTCGTTGCGCAGCTTATGGCTGTTGACTGGCAATGATAATCCCTATGCCGATTGGTCTTTGCTGCGTCATGAACAATCCATGGAAGAAGTGAATGAGCGGCTGCAAGAGGAGATCAAGGCTGCCGAGACTTTGCTGTCCAGCCAGCAGCAACGTGGGTTGAGTTATTCCGTGTTGAGGTCCGCTCAACCGCAGTCTTTGCAATTGGGGTTCCGATCCCCCTACGGATACAGCATCAGTCGCTTGATTGTTGATTACGACTACTTCATCCGTTTGCAAAAGACGCTGGGTCGCAAGACGCTCTTAAGCGATCAGCAAATGCGTCGTTCGATCACAGAAATGACTCGCTTTATCCGTCGCGTATTCAATGAGGCCGCCAAGTTCTCACGTTGGCTCATGCAGCCAGAAATCAATGCGCTGTCCCGACTGGACTTCATTACGGAACATGCTTCAGAAGAGGGTAAGCAGCGTGTGGAATTCGTGCGCGAAGTATTCGGCATGGTGCCTGCCGACGTCTTTAACGCCAAGCTGCAACCACGACATTCTCGGCGTCGGTACACATTAACTGAGAAGGAAAGGAGCCTGTTGCAGTCAGTAGGTGTGCAACTGGCCGAAGCTGAAGCACAGCGCGAAGCCAATCAGTTTCAAGATGCCGATTCGGATTTGGTGTGAAGAAAGGGATTTGTGAGGAAAGGGCGAAAGGATGACGAAGCGAACTCGAAGTCTACGTGTCAATGTGGTTGAGTGGGCAAGGAGGACCTTGGAGAGCGAAACGTGTCAGAGCGTGATTGACACAAAGCCCTTTACGGGTAGGGGCACCGCCCAGTCGCTGCGCCACCATCTCATGCAAGTTGACCAGGTTGAAGCAGACATGGTCGCTCTCTGTGCTGCAACAAAGAAAGTGGCTGGCTATTCCATGTATCTGGCCGAGCACCGTCGTAAAGCGGATGGCTATATGGCTCTGCGTTGGCGAGAGATTGGCACAAGAAAGCATCTGTCATGGGAAGAGGCGCACTCAAGATATGCGGTCCTACCGACCGTGCTGCGGCAGTGGTACGAACACGCCAATGCCCAAGCTCAAGAATTCAATTCACAACACCTCAAATTGCGCGGACTCGTACGTGAGCTGAAGTTACTGAGTCAGCAACGCAAAGTTCCCACTTTTGCTAGGCCAATTCCGAGTCGAAGTGGGACGTGATCCAGTTAATGCAGGGCAGTCAGACCATACGGTCAAGTCGTTTGTTATTCACCGAAAGGAGTTGATATGCAGAACTTGTTTATTGGTAAAGGCAACCTGGGTGACTCACCCACTTTGAAACGTATTCCTCGTAGGGATAATTCGGGCGAAGAGTTCAGCGTGTGCAGTATGCGCGTTTATTTTGGCCGCTACGGCAAGGACCAGGCCACTGGTGAAGTGGGGCAGATTGGGGGCTTCTGGCGCGAGGTTGAGATCTACGGCAGCAAGGCGCAGGCGTGCGCACAGTTTTTGCGCAAGGGAGCTCGCGTGCTGGTCATTGGTGAGGAGCGGGATTTCTTTGCCAAAGATGAGACCACGAATGCAGAGGTACAAGTCATCAAGATTGTCGCTGAGGATGTAGCCCTGCAGCTCACTCGCATTGAGTCGATCGCCTACAAACAAGCAAGCCGGCCTGCGGCAGCTCGTGATCAAGACATCCCATCGGATGAGGATACACCCGCTTGATCATTAAGAAAGTGGCCTGATCTACAGAAACGGAGGAAATATGCAAGTAAAGACGGCGTGGCTTGTTACGCAGATGTCCGTGTTAACAATGACAGTAATTGTGATTTATTGGCTATTCAGTAGTGTTCTTGAGATTGAAATCAAGGGCGGTTTTTTTGCCTTGGCCCTGTTGTCGTTTTTCTTAGCGGTAGTGGTTCCGATTGTGCGATTTTTGTTCCTGCAGACAAGGACCAGAGAATCGAGTGAATGAGTGAATGGCAAGTGCCCTGATACCAGCGGGGTGCTTGCTCGAGAATAGCCCGATGATTTAAAAGGAAAGGCAATTATGAATGCAGCAGTTGCGGCAATTGAATACGCCATCGATATGAATACAGATGACGGTCTATATTTTCTTATGGCCTGGCACCAGGGAGATTTTGATGTGTGCCGTCGTGATTGGCCGGATGCGCCAGACGACTGTTACATCGGGGCCGACCCTTTGCATCCTGGAACTAAATTGTAATTCTGAGGATTGAAGATGTCTGTGTATTGGATATTTGTGGTTTTGGCTATATTCGGCGTACTAGGCATGATCTGCACCGTAAGCAATGCAGGCAGTGATTTATTTATTGCCTCTTTTGGAGTCGGTGGCTTTATTCTTGCCTCCAGCTTGCTTGCAGTAGAGTTTGCGGCGTTTTAGGTATTGTGCACCATTGAGCATTATCCCAATCTCTTTAAAAGCTCCTGATTTACTGATTCAAGCCGTTTTTGACGGTCGTAGGCTTGGGATGCAGTTCAGGAGTGGCGGCCCCGTTTTCCAAAGCTGGAGCGAGGGGGGCCTGGACGGCGGGTGTGTGTATCGGAGTAGGGCGGACCATGGCCCCACAACATGTAGTGTGTTTTTCTTACAATGGGCTGTACGTGCCATGTGTGCGCTACAGGGGGCATAAGCCAGCCGTTTCGGGGCAAGTGTGCAGAACCAGGCTGGTATTGCGTATAAGTGCACATTCATGCACGAGCTGCCAGTCATACTTGAGTGGTTGGTATCGCCAATCGTTGACTAATCGCCTACTCAAGTGCCTTGCGCGACCCCGTAGTGAGCGGGGCTGGAGCTGCCACAGATGTGAATGGAGCATTTTTTTCTGCTGGTCTGTCTCATTATCTGTGGCGAAGATCTACTTCTGGCCTTCTCAGCGAATGACCGATGGTGTAGGAAAACAGGCAGACGGCAGCAAGATCCCCCAGGGATAGGGGGGATCGAGGCGACGCTCGTACTGATAAACGACCAGCTCAGCTGAAAGTCTACGGTCGTATGCCATACCAACACGGAGCGATAATGAAGATGGAGCAGCAAGAACCATGTGAATACGTTTTACACCAGCAGCTGTGAGGTGCTGAATGGCTTCGCGAATAGTTACGATATAAGCAGACTGCTTTTCCAAAGACCAAAATCGGTCGGCACTAATAGGCTGGTCCGAACTAAGCACCAAGCGCGGAAGCGATGGAAACTTCGCATCTAGGTCCTCGGTGCGGATTTCATAGGAGGCCGAAACTGCTAGTACGGCTTCGGTGATGCCAGAATTGAAGGTAGGTGCGTTAAGTATTCTGAGCCGCGCTCCGTCATCAACCTGATTAGTCTCTCGCCAGTCGCCAATTGACCTGTCCCAGTCGAAAACTGTGATTTCCGACTCGTCGTCGAGGAGGGCTCCTACTAGGACGAGCGTTGGTACAGGCGCCAATCCGCCCACAACAATCGATATATCTGATCGGTTGAGCCCTTTGGAGAGCGATGTCAGCGTAGACTTTAGACCAGAGATCCGATCAAGCGCAGCGTCAGGATTGACGAGCTCCTGCTCACTTGCGGGCCTAAAATCAATTAGCACTGTCTGTCGAACGCCTGGTGAGGAGATCTTGGCGTTCTCTAGTGGCGAGTCGGGACTACTGTGAAGACCACGGACCTCTATAACCAGTGCCCGACATCTTTGGGACGCTTTTGCGTCCCGCCAGGCATCCCAAACTGCGAATATGACCCCAGTCACCAGAAGCAGCAGACCCAGTCCAAGCAAGCCCCAATATACCCAAGACGGGAATGCGTCGGTCGTGCTGATAGATAAATTGAGCGAGCGTGTTTCATCTTTGTAGAGAAGTTTGCCTGCCCAGTTGATGCCTACTGCCGCGAGAATCAATGAGATCCCGGCGACTATCAGTGTGCGTGCGATACCTCGTTTTCGAAAGGCCCATTCGATGAGTTTAGAACAAAAAAACCAAACCAAGTTTTTCCCGGTTTTTGACATGCTTAGCCTTAGACAACATTAACAATAAATTGACTGCTGGAGCTAACAAGATCCCTAGTCTTCACAAGGAAGCCTCAAGGTTCCAGGTATCTGGCTGTCTCGGTATGACCGGTATGGTCGATTCAAATGTAGGCGGCATAGCCACCCGGGTCTCGTTTTATTACCGAGTTCCATTGCTTACACGATCTGAACGATTTTATGCTTATAGGGTTGTACTCTTAAACTTTAGCTCGCGCACTTGACGGAATAGCTCAGCTTGGTACACCGCGTCTTGTAGGGCATTGTGGTTGCCGCTTTGCTTAACGCACAGTCGGTTTGCCATTGCACTGGAGCGAGTGTCTCTCCAGGATGAGCCTGTTACTCCCATGTAGTAAGCCTTGATGTCCAGTGCAGTGAAGCCAAAGGGATTTGAGCCACAAAAACGATGGAAGTAGTAGTTGATGAACGACCAGTCGAACGGTGCATTCAGGCCCACAAACACTGGATCTGAATCACCAATGCAGGCCGCTTTAACCCATAGTCCGAGCTCGATCATCGCTCGTTGAGGGTCCATGCCCATCAGTTCTAGCTCTTCGAGATTGAACCCTGTTACAGTCAGTGCTTCTGGGTCTGCGTTCCGGTTTAGAGGCTTTAAAGTTCGTTCAAAGGTCGTCTCTGGTGCATCTACCAGGCACGCACCGATAGAGAGCAGGCTATATTCGCCAGGTATTGGTCCAGCCGATTCAATGTCTACAGAGATAAAAATCTCTTTTTTCACTACCATTCGAGTTACCTTCACTTTTGAAAAGTTGAATAGCATAGGACCGCGAACTATGCAGACTAAACCTACGCGGTTGTGACACAACCAGACTTACTTAAGGAAGCTCAGGGAGTTGGTTATGCCGTTCGTTCCAACGCACCCATTTCCCACATTTTTCAGCTGACCAAACTGTCATTGCAGGTACTTCACCTCGGTTACCAATGATGACGGTCAAATACCGCTCTCGGTCGCCTCTAAATGCTCGTAAATACTCTTCTGTTGTACTTTTGTCCGGGCCTGATGGAGCGGGGTGAAGTTCGGGGTGTGTATGCCACAAGCCAACAGCATGCAGGCCTTGCTCATACTTGGCATAACGTGCTCTTGTGGTGGCTTCGACATCTGGATTGAAGGAGTACCTACGTCGGCGGTCTTGCGGATGTGGTCCAGTAACATCATTAATGATGAGACTGGAGTAGAACGGCGTCGGTGAGTAAATTTCCCCGCCTGCTTCAGTTTGAAGCATTTTCCGTTGGGCGTGGGCATACATATGCGAGAGTACGCTTTCCGTGAACAAAACGTAGTGACTCATGCTAGGAGAGAAAAATGTCCGACATTTCAAACTCATATAAATGGTCGCTCTTTCGTAAGCCCTACCTGTTTCGCAGCGTCACTTGCCCATTCCCGGAGCTTTAAGTTCGGCCAATGTTTATCCAGAAACTCTTGCCCTCGGACCCAGCTTAGCACCGATGATTTCTCCACCTCGCCATCAAGTAAGCGAAGCGCGTTCTCAGAGGCTAAGGCAACCGCGTATGCGGCGTTCGCGGAGGTATATGCTTGGAAACGGCTACTACAGCCAGGAACCTGACGAATTACTCCATCAGGCCAATCGACTGCCTCGAATAGCTTAAGTTTGTCTTCGTTGCTTGAGTGAGAGAACCAGAGAGTGTCTGGTGTCAGCAAGCAGACGTGTGCTGCCGCAACGAACGGCTCCATCCAAGCAACGAGCAATTTGCAGGGATGTTTCCGTCGAGCTTCATTTAAATACCATCGCACTTCAGGTTCACCGGTTAAATCCAGTACTAAATCAATGTCTTTAAGAGTATTGAGCCGTAACCATGCTTCAGCTTTATGGGCATAAGCCTGGACTGTGCAAGATGGATAGCTGTGATTTAGCTTATCTGCTACAGCACTAGCTTTTTCATAGCCTACATGTTCAGTACCGAGCGTATGACGCCCTAAGTTTGCAGTCTCCATCGTGTCTGAATCAACAAGGGTTATTTTACCAATACCAGCTTTCGCTAGTTGTTCGACGACAGGACTACCAAGAGCGCCTACGCCAAACACGGCTACATGCTTCCGTTGTCGAGTAGTGACCTGTGAAATCTGGTCGCGTCCAACGGTCCATTGAGGGTCGATACGCTCGACCATCAAGGGTTGAATATTCGGGTGCGGAACTTTTGCGCGGTGCCGATTGCTCTCTTTTATAATGACTGGGGGGCCGCCCGGTAAGATGAATGCAAACCCCCCTTCTTTATTCCGAAATAGTGCAAGGCGGTGTTCGCGCTCACGCCTTTTACGAAGAGTCTGTTCGTAGAATCGCTGATAATCAGGCGGCCTGAGCCGCGTACGTACTACCCCCAACAGAGCGTTAATATCTTTTGGCCAAGTCTCGGGCAGGAAAGAGTGAGAAATTGGAATATCTGCGACGATAACACGCACGCGTTGCTTTGCCTGCGGTCCAAGAGACGCAACTATACGCTGGACAAACGGGTTATCGCCATCATCAGCAATAATGATGCGTCTTGGCAGCAGCAGCAGCCCCTCGCGAATTTGCGCAGTTTTTGGAGGAGTGTCTACAGTCCAGACTTCGCGAGCAGTATCATTGTTTGTTCTAAGCTTAGCAACGTTCACGCCCCAATAGTTCTGAGGCTCTGTTGCAAAGTCGCCGTCAAGATCCCCCCTGCACCATGGGTAAAAAAAATTCTCGTAGAAGTTACGAACTAGTCTCTGCACCCGCTGTATGCCATCCAGGCCTCGCCCTGGCCCTGGGTCACCATCTATACAAAGCAGCCCACCATACTCAACATGAGGTACTCGGAGAACCGCCTCTTTTGATAAACGGATATGTGCAATTGCCTGTTCGGGGAAATCTTTAGGCAGGATGAGTTCTGCGTATGAAACTGCACACCCGGCTGGAAGCTCCCCAAGGCGAAGTCTATACACAGTGGCATCATTGTTAGTGCGGGTGCCCGGTCCGTCTAGGAAATTAAAGAGCACATCTTGGAGTGCCGCTAAAGTAAAACTCATGCCAACCGTATTACGCGAGACCAGATGTACGAGGAGCCGCTTTGGGAGACGGAGGAATCGTGTTGAGGCCTAAATTCCCAGCACCGTTTCCGCCCGTAGGTCGTTGGGCGTTTGTGCAGCCGAATACTTCAAGTGTCGTCTCCGTAATTTTCTCAGGGGTTGTTTGAGCCACGATTTTTTGAAGATCGTCTCGCAAAATTGCGCACCACTTGCGGAATGCCTCTGCGCGCTGCCCTTGATCGGCGTTCCAACGCTCTGCAAAGTTTTCGTCGACCACCGTTGGATTGTCCAGGTAGTATTGCCCATCCGGATATTTTGGAAGCATCTCAGGTAGGAGATTTGCTATAGCAATGAGGGCATCGACGGCATGTGGGAACGGCGGTATGACGCGTTGTTGAAGCAAGTCTGCGAGCCCTTCATAACACGTGGTCAGGAGTGTTACCAGAATGATAGAGATGGGCTGGTACTCTGATTCGAGATGTCCGCGATGCACACACATATCGCGATGACGCTTAAAAAGGCGAATAGCTACTCGCAGCGTTTCTTCAACTTCTACACTCTGTGCTCCCACTGGCTCGATGCGTGCTTCAAGGCTTTCACAAGACTTAACCAGTTCTTGTACAACGATGTTCCGCTCGGCAGCTCGATTGACCCAATCTCGGATACCAGCAGGATTTGATGTTTTCCAGCTCTGGGAAGGCGTATCGACAACAGCTAAAGCGGTCTCCAAGAACTGATGCTCATTCCGTTCAAGACTGCTTTGCTGCTTAGCAGTCAAGGGAGCAGTAGTCAACGGAATCGAAGGGGTAAATTCAATATAGTATGGTTTGCCTGCAAAATTGATGGTCCAGCAGCGGCGTTTGCGCTCAGGATTCTTTCCCTCTAACGCAGCGCCAACCGCTTCGAAAAATGCCATCGGATCGTTAGCTTCACCGGCCGAAATATCGACTACACACACAGCATCAATATCAAAATTTCGACTCCCCACTGTCCGAATCAGTGTTCTGGTGCTTGCAGAGCCCTGTGGAAAAATGGTGATGTCTTGCTGACGTACCTTTAGTTTTTCGGCAAGAAGAGTAGCGATTTCGGTGTATGCAGCCCGTGCATCTTCAATCACGTCCTCGTTCACTGTGATGTGGTCGTTCACTAAACTAAGTGCATGGGCGTATGGTTCGCGCTTTTTCTTGACATTAACGAGTAGGCCCGCGCTATCTGAGGTGTCACTCCTAGCAACAGCGGGCCCTCCCATGGTTGGATTCAGTATCTTTGCCAGAACCTCAAAACCCCCAAGGCGCTGAATCGCCCCCTCGACATACTCAGCATTTTTTGTCATTACCATCAAAGGTCTCCTTTAGCGAATAGAAATAGGGGTGTATATCGAACCACCGCGTGGCTTATGCTGTGGTCGGTCTGTACTAGTAAGAATTTCTACGAGGGGTTCCCCGGCATATGCGAGTACGACGTTTTTTGTTGCGTCATGCCTCATGTAGCTTATCTATGGCCTTGTACCTATTAAATACTACGAACCTTGGAGGCTCAGCAGACTTCAATACACTATCGTCATATTCACTTACATTGATAGAAAGGTCAATTCAAAGCTAGCGATGTTAGATATGGATTCTTTTTAAAATTTCAAGGTGCAAATTCTGAAATAATAGTTTTCACTTCAGGTGAAGTGCCTGATTATTTAGAAGTAAATCTCCAATTCATACCAATGCTGCAAGGTATGTATGGAATCATCGTAAATATTGGTTTCAATGCATGAGGCAAATACAGGTGGCGCCGTAGTCTCAACTTACATCAGGTTTCGTTGGACGTTAAAACGCACCAAATGAATTTTCGCCTTTGGCCAAATTCGGACGCTCCGAGATATCTGCCACTTAACGAGCCAATGCTTGCTAAGTCCAGTTTGTTAGTCGTCTGTATAAAATTTGCTATTGACTTTATCATTGCTCATTGATAACTTTGCTACGTGAATCGCCATAAGGCACACCACAGCGGCGTCTCAACTCTTGAAAGACGCACGTACTGATCCTCTAAGGCAGTGCCAGAGTACACCTTCTTCTTTGCTACCCGGACAGGGAACCCGCTTTCCCTGTCCAGGCCATTCGGCTCTTGGGTGGGTGCGTGTTCCTCCAGTCCATTTTTCTGGAGTTCACCATCATGACAACCGCTTCCACTCAAACTTCCAACCACTTCAATCTTCACGTTAACGGTGTCGGTTATCTGAACCGCGTACGCTGGGTTGAAACCAAAGGTTCTGGCCGCAAGGCACAACCCTTTCTTGCTTGCTCGATTTCCGCCGTGCGTGGAAATACGGATGAACCTGACTACACCTACTTTGACCTTCGGGTCTCTGGGAGCGAAGCCATCGAAATGGTGGAGAAGCTCATGGGTGATGTTGAGGCGAAGCGTAAGGTTTTCGTATCGTTTCGTGTGGGTGATATCTACACACACGTTTACATGCGCAACCTTCGAGATGAGAAGGGACGTACAACTGGCGAGCAAGAGCCTGCCGCACTTATCAAGGGACGTCTGTTGTTGATCAACAGTGTCACTGTTGATGGCGTTAATATTTTCCGACGTGATTTGCAAGAAGAGTCCAGCATGGATAACATTCCTTTTCAGGAGGATGCTCCTTTGCAGAACTCCTCGACCGATGATGAATCTTCTCAGGATGTGCCGGAGCAAGACCAGTCTGAAAATAAAGCACCACAGGAAAACGCTCAAGGTCCAGCAACTCCAAAGTTCAACAGCACTCCGGTGCCTGTGAACCAAGGCGCTGCGGCATATCAAGCAGGATATGGAGCAAGTAGTGCGCTTCAATACGCTGCAAGCTATGCTCATCAGAACGTTGCTTAATTTTTAATGTTTCATCCAAACCCTCGTTACTGTTCCCACTAGGGGCTCTGCGAGGGTTTTCTTTTCCTTGATGCTGGAAAAATTAGCGACTAAACTACTTCGGTTTTGCGAGTGTTTTCAGGTGTCACTTGAATAACCTGGTCGCCTTCGGGCACGACACGTCAACCCCTGAAACGTGAACGCTCTGTATAGAGTTGGGGTACATATCACACGAGTACGTCCGTTGAATTGCACGTTCAAACAGGAACCTCACGTGCTCTAAATTACTATCCGATCGCAAGTTGGATAGCCACCATTTAAGCCCCCCTGTACCCGTCCGGCGTAAGCTGCACGGGTACTTTCATTTCACACCCCACCGGGAGATCTCTTCCGGCTGGATTTGGTCTCCCTGTCTTTATGAAGGAGATCACGATGATCCGTATAGATGGAGCGCAGCTGCGCGTAAAGCGGATTCGACAAAGTCGAAATGGTGCGTTCTGCGTTGCAGACCTCTCAACTGCTTATGGTGAGTTCAAGGTCAAAGACCCCCTCCTGGATCAGTTTGAGGAAGGTGAGTACCAGGCAACTGTGTGGATTAGTGAAATCTATCTGTCGCAATACATCGCGTTTGGCAAAGGTGTGACAGAAATTCGTGCTCGTTTGCACGATTTACAAGTTGAGAGCCAGGCCGAATTATCGACTGCTCATGAGCAAGCTGAGCCTGACCCCATTGACGAGCAAAGACCTGTACGGGTTGCACCACCTAAAAAGCCAGTTCCCCCTCCATCTACCGCAAAAGACTTTAGCCACTTTAACAAGGGTGGGAAGCCCCAGTCAGGGTCTTCGGGTTCTGGACCACAAGAGTCAACGCAGGGAGGGCACGATGGGTTGCTTGACGCGGAAATGCTCCGAGCCATTGTCAACCGAGATCCCATAAAACTTGATGCGACTGTAGAACGTGCGCTGCTACGACGGCAAGCAGCTGAACTTGGCCAACGTCATGGCTACCGTTTCGATGCGAAACAACAAATCTGGTTTGCCCAGTAAACCCTCATTTCTAAACCGCCCAAAGGTGGCGGTTTGACTTATGTTCTTGATGCTATCGAGACCATGAGCCAGACCGCACAGTGCATTGGTGCATCGTTGAATCTGGGAGGCGGCGTCCCCATGCGCCCGCAGCTTTTGCGCTAAGCCGGAGCTGGTGATAGCAAAATCAGCTACGTACCTTGCGCGCCGTTTCATTTGTCACCAGGACCTCCATTTCGGTGACGCACACCTTGGATCCACCAAGGGGAGTGAGGGGGTATGAATTTTAATTTGTTATGTAAGCCCGGAACCTAGATGGGTTCCCTTGCGAGCCAGGACAATCAGGCCAGGCCTGCAAGGGAAATCATCTAAGCAAACCAACGATGGTTTCAATTAGGTGCGTTCAACCCTGTAAACGCGCCAAGGCAGTCAGTGCTGCCTGGGTAACTCGCTTTATTCATTCACGCAGACTTAACCTGCGCTTCTTACTAACCCCGTGGGGACACCGTGTCCCCTGGGGCTTGGTCGTCCCCATTTTTTGGAAGACGATCATGGCTCAACTGCATTTTTTCCCTATCACGACGGCTCAGCGCAAGAGTTTGCATTCCCTCTTTAATGACTGGCTTTCCCAGGCCAATGAAGAGGGATTTGAGCAGTTTCTGGCTGTTCGACATGAGTTGGCACCCGCACAGGTGTGCTCGTTCGTACGTCTGGTCCAAGGTTGCTCTGTTCGACAAGATTTGGCCCAACGCTTGCCAGGCGATCTCAAGCAGCGTCTGCAAGCACTTCATTGGCTGCGATTCGGCGCTACAGCGGTAGCCGCTTGATTCTTTAACTGACCCTTGGGGGCTTTGACCCTAGCGGGTTGATAGCCCTCTTGATTTTTTAAGGGGTACTATATGTCAATGAGTTCATCTGACTTGTTCCTGCTGCGGCAGGGCCTGGTTGATGCCGGTATGAAGCAAGAGGTTGCCGAAAAGGTGGCCATCGCAATGGAGGGTGCTATGGCACTCACACTTGATCAAGTGCTGGAGAAGTGGACAGCCAAGGTTGAACACGACATTGCCGCGCTTCGCACTGAACTGAAGCACGACATTGAGGTGACCAGAAAAGACATCGAGGTGACCAAGCGGGATATGACCATCCGTCTTGGCTTGATGCTGGCTGGTTTTGCCGGTCTGATCTTAAGCGGCATGAAAATGTTCATGCCCTAGCGTTTAGCACGCGACCATTTCAGCACACCTCGGTGTGCGCGATGAGGAGGGCGCTCCTCCAAATTAGCGAATGTATACCAGGTCTTTCATAGGCTTGGTGACATTCGCTTTTCTTTTGTTTTTCCATTTTCACCCCTGCGGGCACAGACCCGCATGGGTATGGCCTGCGCATTTTTTAGTGAGGCCGACTATGACTGAACAGACTCAACCAGTGTGCAGAGACTCCTTTGATCTCTCGCCTCTTGCCGATGTGCTGCCGCGCTTTGAGCTCGGTGTGGTTGTGGCTACGCCAGGTGTTACCAGGCTGGATCAAGAAGGCACGATCAACGCTTGTGAGTACCTGGCTCGTCACGCTGTTGGTGATTGGGGGGATCTGTGCCACGAAGATTGGCGATTTAACCAGCGGTCCCTAGCGTGTGGAGGGCGACTGATGTCGTCGTATCGCGTCAACGACCAACTCAAAATCTGGATCGTTACAGAATCGGATCGATCCTGTACCACGCTGACATTGCCATCGGAGTACTGATCCTCTAATCCATGCAAACCCATCAGGATGGGTTTGCATTTTTCTCTTTCAACTCTCCCGGCGGGATGATCCGTCTGGGTCTCTCGTCGTCTATTTTTAGGAGACCCACATGATTGTTGTCCGCTATTTCACTTTACCGCTGTACACAACTGACAGAAACCGTACCGATGATCGGCTGATCTGGACCGGGCCAGAACCTGTTCCAGCCATTGGCGAAACTGTGATGGTCAGATTCAACAATATTGGTGAATGCAGAATCGTTTGTTTTGCCTCACAAGGTCCGTACCTTGGGCTGCTTGTTTACCCCCTTCAACCACCCAGTTGGTGGATTTCTCAGAATGGCGAACCTTCGCATGAAACAGCAGGCGTGGTGTTTGGCCGTGAGATCTCGCTCATTGATGGTCAGGAGGTGTGAAATGGCGCTTTTGTTCACCCGCTTGGCTCGCAACTTCGTCAAAGCCGGGTACTACCCGACCGATGATGAGACTTTGCAGCGGATTCAACACTTTCTCATGCCAGCATCAAGACCTATGCGATTGCTTGACCCATGTTGCGGGGAAGGTGCGGCGCTGGCTGACATTCGTCTTGGCCTACAGGAGCGGGCTGGTGAGGTTTCAGTAAGCATTGAGGCTCTGGGTGTTGAGTTCGATAAAGAACGTGCCTGGCACGCGAAAACCCTCTTGGATAGGGTTATTCACGCGGACCTTCATGACGTTGTGGTTAAGGCTCGCAGTATTGGCCTACTGTTTCTGAATCCTCCTTACGGGTTTGGAATCAGTGATGCGGCGAACATGGCCAACGCCGACTCTGACAAAGCCGAACGTCTGGAGCGTACGTTCTTAAAGAAAACGGCATCATTCCTGGTTGAGGGTGGGGTGCTTATCTTCATCATTCCGTATTACGCTTTAGATGCTGAGATTCGGACATTTTTGGCCCGTAATTTCGACAATTTGCGGTTTTTTATGGCCCCCGAGCAGCAATTCAAACAATGTGTCATTTTCGGGACCAAAATCCGAAGCACACATCCACGTAAAAGCGTTCTTGGCTGGCTTGCGCAGGCTCAGGCCGGAGAGTTCGTAGATCAAGTATTGCCAGAGGTCTGGGACGATGAACCCTACCAGGTGCCAGCAGCTGATGCGGAGCTTGACTTTCATGCGGTGCGAATCGATGCCGCTCAATTGAAAGACGAGCTCAATACATGGAAGGCGAGTCTATTGTGGCAAGGCTTTGATGTTCATTTCTCTCAGGTGCGGACCAGTCACAGAAGACCGCTTCGTACGATGACTCAATGGCACCTGGCGCTTGCGCTGGCGGCCGGCCAGGTGACTGGCTGCATTGAATCGAAAGACGGCCGGATTTTTCTGATAAAGGGGGATACCTTTAAGAAGAAAGAACGTATCCAGAACCTGGAGGTGGATGAGAAAGGGAATGTCTCAGAGACCATCACGATGCTGGATAAGTTTGTGCCTACGATCAATGCGATTGAATTTACTGCCGATCATCGGCTTGGTCAGATAGTTAAGATCAGCTGATGCTTTACCCCTCAGTGCCAATGGTTGGCGCTATTCACCCTTCATTAGAAGGGTTCCTCAAGGGGCCTGGTCCAGGTCATTTGGGGAAACCTTCTCATCAAACCTAAAGGGGTTTCTTTAGGTGCGTTCAACCCTGTAAACGCATCAAGGTGGTCTTTTACTGCCTGGGTAGTTTTTCTTATCTGCTGCAGTCATGCATAGCATGTCAGTAGCCTCGCCTTATCCCTTGGGGACATCCGTCTTCAAGGGGCCGGATGTCTCCAGATCTTTGGAGATACCCATGTCTTCTTTCAATACGTCGATTTTACCCATCGCGCCGTCTGTATACGCTCAGGCAGCGCCTGAACCCGCGCAATTGCATGTTGCTGATGCGCAGGGGCATTACGTGTTGGCGACTCCAGGGCAGATATTGGAGGCCGCACGTGAGGCAATTGTGTCTTTAGTGCCTTCGGGAACTCCCATGTCAACGCCGAGCATTGCGGAACGCTATGCCGTCGCTCGTTTGGCTGGCCTAGAACACGAGGTTTTCGCTGTCTTCTTTTTAGACAACCAGCTTCGCCTGATCCAGTATCGGGAATTGTTCCAAGGCACCCTGAATCAAACGGCTGTCTATCCTCGTGAGGTCGTTAAAGAAGTGCTCAAAAACAATGCTGGCGCGGTCATTTTGGCTCACAACCATCCAAGCGGAAAGTTAGAGCCTAGCCAGGTAGACCGCCAACTTACTGAGCGGTTGAAAAAAGCATTGGAGCTGATCGATGTAAGGGTTCTGGACCATTTGATCGTCGGGCCTTCAGCCGACACCACTAGCTATTCGTTCGCTGAGCACGGCGACCTGTAACTTGAGTCATTTCTTGTTTGTTTAGCCCGCATTTGGGCGTTTTTAACCTGTACCCATGGGGTCGCTGCGGCCCTTATGGGGCGTTGCGACTCATTTTCTGGAGTTTGTCATGAGTCGTCATTACTTTGAAACCACGTACAAAGATCATCCCGTCACTGTGCTCTTGGGCTGGGATAGGCCTTTGGGTCATTATTTTCTGGTCATCGAAAAGCAGGTGGATTTTGTGGATCCGGATGTGACCGGGTTCGATGATCAGTATCTGTATAGCAATCTTTATGAGTCCAACCCATTTGGTTTAAGCCTGGAGCATTTTAAAGCGGTGTTGCACCGGCTCAAAATCACTGTGCCAGCAAATATGTTCACTGAGGTCGAACGCGACTCCTGGAACAACTTGGGGAATCGAGACATCACCCATCAAGCTGACGGCTCATTTGCCGTGCGCTCGGCTTGATCATCTCTCTAAACGACGCGGCCTGGCCTCTTCCTCCTCTTTGCGAGGAAGGGGCTAGTCGCATAACTATGGAGCTCGGTGATGTACCAAGTAGAGGAGTTTCCTGAAGTCTGGGCAGATGCCTGCATCCGAGAGTCGGACGGCCGCTTTTTATTCGTTTCACTGTATGGACGCGATGGATCGCTGATGCAATTCATGGCTGCGATGCAGTTGGGCAATAAGGAAGGCGGTATACAACGCTTTCACTTGCGCGGTGATGATGGCCAACGTCATTTAGTGGAGGTCGGCGGTGTGGATCGCTTAGGCAAACACACCGGCAGGTTGCCTAAGCAAAACCTGTTTGGTCCTCTGGGGCAACTGTGGATATTTGACAAGAATCTACAGGAGCCAGACCGTGCGAATCGAATCGGTTGGGCTCTTCACTACTCAGCAGTGAGCGACCTGGCCAGCCTTAACGGGGCTCAGGAGCATGATCTTGATGATCGTGCCTGGCAACTGATCAAAAGCTTGTCGCCGGTGGCCCTTCTGGACCATTGGCGTGCAGAGGTTTTGGCGTGGTGCTGTGATAAGCAAGCTGTGCAGATAATGGGCAGCGATCTGTATCCCACGCTTGGCCCTGTCAAGGCAGTTCGGGTGAGCCTAAGTGAGCATTTTCTTGATTTCATCTCTGATGGGGTCAGGGAAGGGCGCCTACGTTTGCAGTTGTAATTTTCTAAGCTGATTGGCTGATTTCCGGATCCAGCCTTTCCTAATTTTTTTCCAACCCATGCGGGGATCAGCCCCGCTGGCTCCCCGTATTCCTTTTGTGGAGAGCCAGTATGGGCGCTATACACCCCCAGCTAGATACCCCAGAGCAAGATGCCGATGATCTGCATATGCCTCTGGCCACTTTCATTGATCAGTTTGGTGAGGGCTTGTTAGAGCAGGTCCGTCGCCAGAACCCGCCTATTTATGATCCGGAATTGGACGCTCAAACCCCTGTTTGGCGTTCACGCCAGAATGTCCTGGACAATCTAAGTCGTAAGCCATTTGAAGCACAGGCCCATGCTGTACACGCTGTTGTGAAACTGTTGATGGATCACAATGAACCGGCAGCGGTACTCAATGCGGATATGGGCACGGGCAAAACCATGATGGCCATATGTGTTGCGGCTTTAATACAGAGTACGCATCCACGTACCCTGATCGTTTCTCCGCCTCACCTGGTCTATAAGTGGCGACGTGAGATCCTGGCCACCGTCCCTGGTGCTAAGGTTTGGATTCTGAATGGGCCGGATACGTTACGCAAACTGTTGGCGTTACGAAATGCCCTGGGTTTGAAAACCAGTAAGCCAGAGTTCTTTGTGCTTGGGCGTGTGCGTATGCGCATGGGGTTTCACTGGAAACCGGCATTTTTGACTCGCCAGGTATTGCAAGATGGTCAACGGTTTAGGTTTGCTTGCTGCCCTGATTGCATGGAACCCATCGAACGTGAGAATGCGGATGGTGAAATGATGCCGCTCTCCGTTGAGGCGGCCGCACTCATGCTTGCTGATAGACGCTGCAAATGCAGCCACTGCGATAGCACGCTTTGGACGTTGATTCGTGCAGGTAAGCGTATCGACTCCATGCACGATCTGGTGTTGGGTGCTTTGAAGCAAATGCCGACGATCGGAGATAAAACCGCTCGCAAATTGCTCTCGATTTTTGGAGAGGATCTGCTTGGGGGAATGCTCGACGATAACGTCTATGAGTTTCTCAACCTCATGGATGAGTCTGGCGAGCTTGTTTTCTCCGATCGGCAGGCCATGCGTATGGAGCGATCCCTCGCGTCCTTTGAGTTCAGTATAGGGGAGGGGGGCTATCAAGCCACTGAGTTCATCAAACGCTACTTGCCTCGTGGGTATTTCGGTCTTTTGGTTGTAGATGAAGGCCATGAATACAAAAATGAGGGCTCAGCCCAAGGCCAGGCCATGGGCGTGCTGGCCAGCCAATGCCAAAAAACACTGCTGCTCACTGGGACACTGATGGGGGGCTATGCCGATGACTTGTTTCATCTTTTGTGGAGAATAAATCCGACACAGATGATTCAAGATGGCTTCAAACCTACTCGTAATGGGTCAATGGGAAGCGCAGCTATGGCGTTCATGCGTGAGCATGGCGTGCTCAAAGACGTGTACAAGGAAAGCACTGGCCCATCGCATCGCACCGCTAAAGGTAAGCAGATGACGGTACGGACCAGTAAAGCTCCTGGCTTTGGTCCGGTTGGCATTATGCGGTATGTAGTGCCGATCACTGTTTTCCTGAAGTTGCGCGACATTGGCCAGAACGTCTTGCCTGACTATGACGAGCACTTCATTAACGTACCAATGAGCCAGGCGCAGGATGAGGCCTATCAGCGCATGGCAAAGCACCTGGTGTACGAGCTCAAGAAGGCGTTGGCCCAAAAGGACAATAGTTTGCTTGGGGTTGTGATGAATACGCTACTGGCTTGGCCAGAGTGCTGCTTTCGCTCAGAAACCGTCCGGCACCCTCGAAGTAAGGCAGTCTTGTTTTCGCAAGGGTCTGTTTTTCAGGAGTCAGAGCTTACCCCCAAAGAGCAACAGCTCTTGGATCTGTGCAAACAGGAGAAGGCCCAAGGAAGAAAGGTGCTGGTGTACTCGATTTACTCGGGTACACGTGACACCACCGCTCGGCTCAAAAGCCACCTTGAGATGAACGGCTTCAAAGTTGCTGTGTTGCGTGCTTCTGTTGACGCAGCTCGACGCGAAGACTGGGTTGCTGACCAGGTGGAGCGGGGTATTGACGTCCTTGTCACCAATCCAGAGCTGGTCAAGACTGGCCTGGATCTGCTGGAGTTTCCTACGATTGTGTTTATGCAGTCTGGTTTTAACGTCTACACGTTAATGCAGGCGGCCAGACGGTCATGGCGGATTGGCCAGAAGCATCCAGTCAAGGTCGTGTTCCTGGGCTACTCAGGTTCCAGCCAGGTGGAGTGTTTAAGGCTGATGGCCAAGAAGATCGCTGTTACGCAGTCAACGTCAGGGGATATGCCTGATTGTGGCTTGGATGTTCTGAATGATGCCGGTGACAGCATTGAGGTCCAGTTGGCTAAGCAGTTATTGGCTAACGCATAGCATACTTTTCCTTTTCACTTTGCCCCTCAATATGAGGGGCTTTTTTTTGGCGACGGATGATATAAATCTCCGGAGAATGCAGGTGGTGATCGAAGCGCAAACACCAGCCTGTCAGCTATTTCCAGACGTCAATTATCTGACCCCAATCTGTCGTGTACGCCGGTGTCATGCGTTCTTGCTTCATCTTCCACACAGCATCAACTGGTGCGAACGAACTAGCCGCTGAAATCGTGCTGCGACCGTACCGTTGATTGATGCCATCCAGCACAGCCATCAGCGCAGATCGGTCGGAGGTATCGACCACTGCACCGGAAGAGAATAAGGTGCGCTGCGCATCCGCTTGCTGCTGCGTAGCGAGATCCAACAGGCAAACCCCCGCTTTCAAGTATTTGAAACCTTCACGATAGATTTGATGCAGACCCTGCTGCGCATCTTGTACCAGGCTGGCCGTGCTATCCGTCGGTGTCAGCAGGCGCGCAACCGTCCCGCCGGAGTATTGGGGGGCATTGCGAAAATAGCTGGTGCGGATAAACACAAGGATCGTGGACGAAGGGCGGCCGTGAGCGCATGGTGCCCATCACCACAGCGGGGCAACGCGACGTGCTCCTGGCAGCACACCGTCTGGCGAGCAAAGGGGTATTGATTCCGGCACACAAGACCTTCATCCAACAGCGGCACGTCTACCACGGCCAATGCAAAGCGGCCGGGTTGAGCAACATGCACGGACTGCGGCATCGGTACGCGCAGAGGCGATATGAAACATTGACTGGGTGGAAGTCCCCGGCAGCAGGCGGGCCTGGCAAGGCTCAATGCGGGCTATCGCAGCGCTTGGTCGACCGACACGCCCGCCAGCAAATCAGCCGTGAACTCGGGCATGAGCGGTTGACAGTAACGTCGATCTATGTGGGAGGTTGAGGTTGGCTAGACGGGTGCTTAAATAGCGTTTCAATGATAAACTTCAGACGATTTAAGACGACTTTAAAACATATTTCCAGAGCGCCATCGACATGAGCACTGAACCGTGGGTGACTGCTGAACACGTGGCCCAGCATCTGGGTGTCGCCAAAGACACTGTTTATCGCTGGAGAGAGCGCAAGGGCCTACCTGCGCATCGCGTGGGGCGGCTGTGGAAGTTTCAGCTGTCCGAAGTGGACGAGTGGGTGCGCGCAGGCGGGGCTGACGAAGATGCCACTGAGTCAGGGGGGCAACACACATGAGCACCACGGCTTTTACCCGCCCATGCAACGGCCATGGCAAACCGTTTGGGTCTTTGAGGAAAGAGTCATGACGACATCAGAACAACAAATCGAACTCGATCTGATCGCCAAGCTCGGTGACCTCAAGTACACCTATCGCCCTGATATCCGGGACCGTGCCGCGCTAGAGGCCAATTTCCGCATCAAGTTTGAGGCACTCAACCGAGTGCACCTGACCGACAGCGAGTTCCAGCGCCTGCGGGATAGCATCGTGACAGACGATGTTTACAACGCTGCCCAAACGCTACGCAACGTCAACAGCTTCGAGCGCGACGATGGTACGCCGCTGAACTACACCTTGGTGAACATCCGGGATTGGTGCAAGAACGACTTCGAGGTCATCAACCAGCTACGCATCAACACCGACAACAGCCATCACCGCTACGACGTGATGCTGCTCATCAATGGGGTGCCGGTAGTGCAAATTGAGCTGAAGACTCTGGCCGTCAGCCCGCGCCGGGCGATGCAGCAGATCGTTGATTACAAGACCGTTCCCGGCAACGGTTACGGCAAAACGCTGCTGTGCTTTTTGCAGCTATTCATCGTCAGCAACCGCACCGATACCTGGTACTTCGCCAACAACAACGCGCGCCACTTCAGCTTCAACGCGGATGAGCGTTTTCTGCCTATTTATCAGTTCGCCAGCGAAGATAACAAGAAGATTACCCTGCTCGATAGCTTTGCCGAGAAGTTTTTGACCAAGTGCACCCTTGGCCAGATGATCAGCCGCTACATGGTGCTAGTGGCCAGTGAACAAAAGCTGTTGATGATGCGGCCATATCAAATCTATGCCGTCAAAGCTATCGTGGATTGCATCCACCAGAACTGCGGAAACGGCTATATCTGGCACACAACCGGCTCGGGAAAGACGCTCACCTCCTTCAAGGCGTCTACCCTGCTCAAAGACAATCCAGACATCGACAAATGTCTGTTCGTGGTCGACCGCAAAGACTTGGACCGACAGACTCGCGAGGAATTCAACCGCTTCCAAGAAGGCTGCGTTGAGGAAAACACCAATACCGAAACATTGGTGCGCCGCCTGCTGTCGGATGACTACACCGACAAGGTGATAGTCACGACCATTCAGAAGCTGGGCCTTGCCCTGGATGGGGCCAACAAGCGCAATTACAAAGAGCGTTTGGAGCCGCTACGCAACCAGCGAATGGTTTTCATCTTTGATGAATGCCATCGTTCGCAGTTCGGCGACAATCATAAATCCATCAAGGAGTTCTTCCCTAACGCTCAGCTCTTTGGCTTTACCGGCACACCCATCTTCGAGAAGAACGCTAGCTATCAGCAGATCGAAGGCCAGCAGGCCAGTTACCGCACGACCGACGATCTATTCCAGCGCTGTCTGCACCAATACACCATCACCCACGCCATTGAAGATCGCAATGTCCTGCGCTTCCACGTGGACTACTTCAAGCCTGAAGGCAAGCACCCGCCCAAGCCCGGCGAAGGCGTAGCCAAAGCCAAGGTTATCGAGACCATCCTCGCCAAGCATGACGTTGCGACCAATGGTCGTAAGTTCAATGCGGTGCTGGCAACGGCCAGCATCAACGATGCGATTGAATACTTTGAGCTGTTCGCGCGCATTCAGAACAAAAAAACAGAGCAAGACCCCGAATTCCGTCCGTTGAATGTCGCCTGCGTGTTCTCCCCACCAGCCGAAGGCAACAAGGACGTGCAGCAGATTCAGGAAGACCTGCCACAAGAACAAGAAGACAACAAGAAAGACCCAGAGGGCAAGAAGGCGGCGCTCACTCGCATCGTCGTCGATTACAACGCACGCTTTGGTACTAACCACCGTATCAGTGAGTTCGACCTGTACTACCAGGACGTACAAAAACGCATCAAGGATCAGCAGTATCCCAACACCGACCTGCCCGCCGCGCAGAAAATCGACGTCACCATCGTGGTGGACATGCTACTCACCGGCTTCGATTCCAAGTACCTCAACACCCTGTACGTGGATAAGAACCTCAAGTACCACGGCCTGATCCAGGCGTTTTCGCGTACTAATCGCGTGCTTAATGACAGTAAACCTTATGGCAACATTCTCGACTTCCGTCAGCAACAGAATCCCGTTGAGGAAGCGATAGCGCTCTTTTCCGGCGAAAAGATCGACAACCCTCGCGAAATCTGGCTAGTGGAATCCGCAGCAGAAGTCATCCGTAAATACGAAGCCGCCGTGGCGGGCATGTCGCGCTTCATGACGGACAAGAACCTCATCTGCGAACCCGAGGCGGTATACAACCTCAAGGGGGATACCGCCCGCATCGAGTTCGTCAACCGTTTCAAGGAAGTGCAGCGGCTTAAGACCCAGCTCGATCAGTACACCGATTTGGCACCAGCGCAGAAAGAGCGCATTGACACCATCCTGTCGCCAGACCAGTTGCAGAGTTTCCGCAGTACCTACCTGGAAACCGCCAAGCGTCTGAAAGAAATACAGAGCAAGGAAGGCGATCAGGCTCTGCCCGATGTGCAGCAGCTTGACTTCGAGTTTGTGCTTTTCGCTTCGTCGGTGATCGACTACGACTACATCATGAGTCTGATTGCGAAGCTCACCCAGCAGAAACCTGGCAAGCTTACGATGAATCGAGAGCAGCTTATCGGTCTTATCCAGTCTGATGCCAAGTTCATCGACGAGGGCGAGGACATTTCGGAGTACATCCGTGGCCTGCCCGTCAATGAAGCCTTGGACGAAAAGCAAATTCGCAACGGATTCGACCGCTTCAAGGCAGAGAAGAAGACTCGGGAACTCACTGACATTGCCAGCCGCCACGCACTGGACGCAGCGGCGTTGCAGACTTTTGTAGATGACATTCTGCGTCGCCGTATCTTCGATGGCGAGCACCTCTCGGAGCTAATGGCCCCGCTGAACCTTGGCTGGAAATCACGCACGCAGAAGGAACTGGCGCTGATGGACGAGTTGACACCGCTACTGCATAAGTTTGCTCAAGGCCGTGAGATTGCCGGTTTGGCTGCCTACGAGGAGGGACGATGATGGGTACCGTCTTTGCACAAGGAGCGCAATGGATTCGTGCGGACTTTCATCTGCACACCCGCGCAGATCGCGAGTTTAAATTCACGGGCGATGACAACTTCTACAACAGCAACTATGTGGATGCATTGGAGAAAGCGGGCATCCAGCTTGCTGTTATCACTAATCACAACAAGTTCGACTTTGCAGAGTTCAAAGCGCTGCGTAAAACCGCGCAGAAGAAGGGAATTGCACTGCTGCCAGGTGTAGAGCTATCCGTCAATGATGGGGCCAATGGCATCCATACGCTGGTCGTTTTTTCGGACGACTGGTTGGCAGAAGGTCATGATCACATCAATCCTTTCTTGGGCGTCGCCTTTGAAGGAAAAATACCCGCTCAGTATGAGCAGGAAAATGGTCGCTCCTCTCTGTCGCTTCTGGAAACCATCAAGAAGCTGGAAAGCTACCACCGCGATTTCTTCCTCGTCTTTGCTCATGTCGAAGCACCGAGCGGGCTTTGGGCCGAACTAGATGGCGGCCGCCTCTCTGAACTGGGTCAGAACGAATTCTTCCGCCGTCGCACGCTGGGCTTCCAGAAGGTACGCACGTACAACAAGCTGCAAGAGAAAAACAAACCCTGCCGGACTAAAACGCAGCAGCATCTAGGGGACTTGTACCCCGCCGAGCTCGAAGGCTGCGATGCCAAATGCATCGAAGATATCGGTCAGGGCAGAGCCTGCTATCTCAAATTGGGTGAGCTGTCCTTTGAGGCGGTCAAGTTTGCCTTGAGCGATCCCGCTGCGCGGGTCGCCACGGAGCCGCCCAAGCATCAAGCATCGCACATCCGCAGCATTCACTTCGACGGCGGCATTCTCGACGGGCAAACGCTGTATTTTGCGGCCGAACTGAACACGCTGATCGGCATCCGGGGCAGCGGCAAGTCGTCCATCCTGGAGGCAGTGCGCTATGCCCTTGACATTCCTCGTGGCGAGAAGGCGCAGGACACCAAGTACAAGGATGAATTGATCCGCCACACCTTGGGCAGCGGCGGCAAGGTAACGCTGACGGCCTGCGACGTGTATGGACAAGAATTCACCATCTCCCGCATCTTCCGCGAAGCGCCGAACGTCTACTTGGACGGCAAGTTGCAGCCTGGAGTGTCGATCCGGGAAACCGTGCTGCGTCGCCCGATCTACTTCGGACAAAAAGACCTCTCCAGCACCGGCGAAGGTTTCGAAACCGATCTGGTGGAAAAGCTGGTGGGCGAAAAGCTGCGTGTTCTGCGGGACGAAATCGAAACCCAACGTCAGCATGTGCGTGATGCCGCGAAGCGCTGGCTCAAGCTCAGCAATACCGTTGAACTCAAGCGCGATTACGAGTCCCAGCTCACCGATGCCAACTTCCGGCTGAAAAAGTTCGATGAGTACGGGGTCGCCGACAAGCTGCAAAAGCGTCTTGGCTTTCAGCAGGATGCCGCTGCGCTGACGCGCATGAAGGAGCGGGCAGACAGCTTCGTGCTCGCTCTCGGGCAATTGATCGCCGAGCATGAAGACGACCTGCGTAATGCCACGAGCTACCAATCCAAGCAAAATCCCGACTTCTTCACGGCTTATTACGCAGAGTTTGCCAACCTCGTCTGCAATGTCGATCAGCTCAAGAAAATCGAGCAGGAAGCCCGCGCCATTACCGTCCGGCTCCAAGCCAAGCAAGGCGAGTTGGACGGCGCGCGCCTGAGTCTTCAGGAAGAATTCGCCCAAGTCGAGCGCCAACTGGCTGAGGAACTCAAACAGACCGGCATGACGGCCATCCAGCCGGATGACTTCCTGAACCAGCAACAGCGCAAAACCAAGGCAGAGCAAATGCTGGAGGCGCTGACCAAGCAGGAAAACCAGCAAAGCAGCATTCGTGATGCGCTGTTTGCCGAGATCGATAAGCTCAACGGGCTTTGGCTACGCGAGTTCAACACCATCAAGGTGGAGCTGGATCGCGTGAACGCAGGCCATACCGCCTTGCAGATCGAAGCCGACTTCAAGGGCGATAAGGAAGCCGCCATCAGCTTCATGCAGCAGCTCTTCAAGGGTAGCAATATCCGTGAAACCACCCTGCGCGCGGCGATGGAGGATTACGCCGACTTCGGCGGCCTGCTGCGTGATTTGCCGAACGCCTTGAAAAAGGCGGGCAGCACCCCAGAGGTTTTCGAAAAAAACCTCATGCAGAACCTGGTGGAATTCGTCACCTGGCAGGTGCCCAACCGCTTCGTCATCCGCTATCGCGGCAAGGAGTTGAAGCACCACTCGCTCGGGCAACGCGCTTCGGCCCTGCTGCTTTACGTGCTCAGCCAGCGCCAGAACGACGTGATCATCATCGACCAGCCTGAAGACGATCTGGACAACCAGACTATCTACGACGACGTGATCAAGTTGCTGCGCGAGATGAAACCTCATGCCCAATTCATCTTCGCTACCCACAACGCCAATTTCCCAGTGCTGGGTGATGCGGAGCAAGTGCACGCCTGCCGCTATCAGGACGAGAAAGTCGCCGTGCAAAGCGGCAGCATCGACGCTCGCCCGGTGCAGGACGCCATCATCAACATCATGGAAGGAGGCCAGGAAGCCTTCAGCCGACGTAAAGAGGTTTACAATCTATGGAAACCACAGAGCTGATCGACCTCCTCAGCCGGGGAGAGGACAGCCGCCATCAATTCAAGGAAAACTTTACCAATGCCGATGCCCTGGCAGCGGAGATCGTCGCCTTCAGCAACACCGTCGGCGAGAAGATTTTCATTGGCGTGCGGAATAATGGCTCGGTGCTTGGCTTGTCTGGTGAGGACATCGACCGGCTAAATCAACTTGTCTCGAACAGTGCCTCACAAAATGTGCGGCCTGCGGTAAACCCACTCACCGAAAACGTGCCGCACCCCAATGGCACCGTGATGGTGGTCACCGTTGCTGAAGGCGTCAGCAAACCATATATGGACAAGAACGGAGCCATCTGGGTGAAGAACGGCTCGGACAAGCGCCGCGCCACCTCGCGCGAGGAAATTCAGCGTTTATTCCAGCAAGCAGGTCTGGTTCACGCCGACGAAACTCCCGTGGCGGGTTTGGGCGTGGGCGATGTAGACATGTCATATTTCGAAGTTTTTTTTGAACAGCAGTTCGGCGAACCGCTGAGTCAGCATAACCAGCCGCTGCCGCAGTTCGCGCTCCCCGCCTTCATCGTCAAGGCGGTGGCCTTTGTTGGCAACGAGATCGAAGATCAGCGATACATCGACAGCCGCGACATCACAGGCAAGCTGGCCGATGTGTTCCAGCAGGCGCTGGGCTTCATTGTCGCCAACACACGCGCCGCGCAGAGTGAGCAGGGCTTCAACTCCCAAGGCCAGAGCGAGATTCCTCGCATCGTGTGGGAAGAGCTGGTCGCCAATGCACTTATTCACCGCGACTATTTCATCAGCGCTCCGGTACGCGTGCTGGTCTTTGCTGATCGTGTCGAGATCATCAGCCCCGGCCATCTGCCCAACAATTTGACTATTGAAAATATCAAGGCGGGCAACTCCAATATGCGCAATCCTATCCTGGCATCCTTTGCCGCCAAGCTCCTGCCGTATCGCGGACTGGGAAGCGGCTTGCTGCGCGCCTTGCGGGCCTGGCTGCAGATTGAACTCATCAACGACCGGGCAGGCAATCTGTTTAAGGCCGTTGTAGTACGACCGCAGGAGCAAGCGACATGAGTAGAAATGAAAAACGGTCGCTGGTACCACGGTTGCGATTTCCAGAGTTTCAGAGAAAAGGAGAGTGGAAGATCGTTCCAATGGGGAGTCTTTTGACGCGTACTCCAGAGTATGGAGTAAATGCACCAGCAGTCCCCTATTCAGAAAATCTTCCAACGTATTTGAGGATTACTGATATTAATGATGACGGTAGCTTTATCAGCGACTCTAGAGTTTCGGTGGATATCGTTGCGACAGATGATAACTATCTTGAAATGGGAGACATTGTTCTTGCTCGTACCGGAGCAAGCGTTGGTAAGTCCTACCGATATCGAAAGGAAGATGGCCAACTTGTATTTGCCGGCTTTCTAATCAGAATTAGACCAGATGCAAAGAAGATCAATCCTGTTTACTTGGCCAATTTCCTTACCACACAACAATATTGGAATTGGGTTGGCGTGACATCTGCGCGAAGTGGTCAGCCTGGTATCAATGGGACGGAGTACTCATCGTTACCGGTACCTGTTCCATCTAGCGGCGTGAACGAAGCAGGATTATTTGAGCAGCAAAAAATCGCTGACTGCCTGTCTTCGCTGGATGATCTGATTGCGGCGGAAACCCAAAAGCTAGACACCCTCGCGACCCATAAGAAGAGCCTGATGCAGCAGCTTTTCCCTCGTGAAGGCGAAACCGTGCCACGGCTGCGGTTTCCTGAATTCTGCGGGGCGGCGGAATGGGCCGTGAAGGAGCTTGCTGAAGTGTGCAACGTACTTCAGGGTTATGGATTTCCTGAAGTGATGCAAGGGAGAAGCGATGGGAAATATCCATTCTGCAAGGTGAGCGATATTTCAAGGGCAGTTGCCGAAAGGGGTAGCCGTCTGTTTGAAGCAGCCAATTACGTCGGCGACGATGATCTGTTGAAATTGAGAGCAAAACTGATTCCAAAAGGTACAACGGTATTTGCAAAAATTGGCGAGGCTCTTCGGTTAAATCGGCGCGCTTACGTTCAAAAAGAGTGCTTGATAGACAACAATGCTACTGGCTTAAAAGCAATCGACGGTATTTCAGATGACTATTTCATATACCTGTTGAGCCAACTTATTGACCTCAACAAGCATTGCGGTGGTGCTGTGCCATCAGTCAATAAGTCCACCCTAGAAGGAATCGAAGTTATTGTACCCGGCCTTGATGAGCAAAAGAAAATATCGAAAAACCTGTCGTATCTCGATGACCTAATTGGCACCCAAAGCCAGAAGATCGACATCCTCAAGGTACATAAAAATGGTCTGATGCAGCAGTTGTTTCCTGCCATCACTTGGAGTGAGCAATGAGTATTGAGGATATTGCGAAACTGCTCAAGGATCTGGGCGAGAACATTATTCTCATTTACGCATTCAATGCCACAGGAAAAACCAGATTATCGGTGGCATACAAAAATGCGACTAAAAACTCTGATACCGGCCAACATGCTGGCGTTTACTACAACGCTTTCAGCGAAGACCTTTTTGTCTGGGATAACGATGAGGACAATGGCGGCGCGAACATAAAGCTCAATATATTGCCCAGCAGCCTGAACCGCTTCCATAGTTTTCTGTACGAGAACCCGGGTGCTGTCATGGATAAATTGGCGATGTATTCGCCAAAATTTAATTTTAAGCTGAAGTCCTACAAAAATATTGAGAAAGGAATTGAGTCGATCACCTTCGTCGCCAACAATGACGAAGATATGCCAATAAAAATCTCGCGCGGAGAAGAGAGGATTTTTGTTTGGTGCTTTTTCTTGGCTCTTTTGGAAGTTGATGGATGGTCCAATACTCAGGACGCACATATTTTCATTGACGACCCTGTATCTAGCCTTGATGAACACAATATTTACATCACCGCTGAAACAGTTTTTCAGCAAATTGAGCGCCACTACCTCAAGAAAAAAATAATAATAACAACCCATCATATAGGACTATTTTCAATTTTGGTGGATCGCTTAAAAAAAGGTGAAAAAAGCGATAGGTACAAGAATTTAACCAAGGTTTTTTTCCTAAAAAGCACTGACAATTCATATGCCTTAGGGACGCCAAGGAATAGTGTTTTTCTATTTCACTTGCACCTTCTTCAAAGGCTTGAAGAGGCTAGTCGAGACCAGCTTTACATTCATCATGTCGTCATGCTGCGACAAGCGCTTGAGAACATCGCCTCATTCTTCGGGAGAGGAAATATTGGGTACACCCTCGCCCAAATAGGCATTGAAGATCACGAAAATGCCGCTAACGTTATCAACTCACTTTCCCATAAAGACGCTTATTACTATCAAAGCGATCTTATGCCGCCCGCAATTGAGACAGTATTTAGAGAAGTCTTTTCTAAGTTGCTGGAAAAATACAAATTTGCATTGCATGCAGGATAAATAATGACTGAATTCGAAAAACAAAGGCTTGGAAAAACCCTCTGGGCCATCGCCGATCAGTTGCGTGGCGCGATGAATGCGGACGACTTCCGCGATTACATGCTGGCTTTTCTCTTCCTTCGCTATCTGTCGGACAACTACGAGGCCGCCGCTCAGAAGGAGCTGGGGCCAGACTATCCGCAGCAGATTGATGGCTCAGTCTTTACCCCGTTGCAGCTCTGGTACGAATGCAACCTGGACGATGTGCCGGAATTCGAGAAACAGATGCGCCGCAAGGTGCATTACGTGATCGAGCCCCAATACCTGTGGGGCAACATCGCCGAGATGGCGCGCACGCAGAACCAGGAATTGCTCAGCACTTTGCAAGCCGGCTTCAAGTACATCGAAGAGGAGTCTTTTGCCAGCACCTTCCGAGGGTTGTTTTCCGAGATCAACTTGGCCTCCGACAAACTGGGAAAAGCCTACCCGGAACGTAACGCGCGCTTGTGCAAGATCATTGCCAAAATCGCTGAGGGCCTGGGCCAGTTTTCCACTGACAGTGACACCCTGGGCGATGCCTATGAATACCTGATCGGCCAGTTCGCAGCAGGCTCCGGCAAGAAGGCCGGCGAGTTCTACACGCCACAGCGGATTTCAGACATTCTGTCGGCCATCGTCACGCTGGATAGCCAAGAACCCGCCACGGGTAAGCGCTCGCACCTCGACAGCGTGCTGGACTTTGCCTGCGGCTCAGGCTCCCTGCTACTCAACGTGCGACACCGTATGGGGCCGTACGGTATCGGCAAGATTTATGGTCAAGAGAAGAACATCACCACTTACAACCTGGCGCGCATGAACATGCTGCTGCACGGGATGAAGGATTCGGAGTTCGACATCTTCCACGGTGACACCCTGCTCAATGAGTGGGACATGCTGCGCGAGACCAATCCGGCCAAGATACCCCGGTTCGATGCCGTTGTGGCCAACCCTCCGTTCAGCTACCGCTGGGAGCCTAGCGAGGCATTGGGTGAAGACACCCGCTTCAAGAACTATGGGCTGGCACCGAAGTCGGCAGCAGACTTTGCCTTCTTGTTGCACGGCTTCCACTTCCTGAAGCAAGACGGCGTAATGGCCATCATCCTGCCCCACGGCGTGCTGTTCCGCGGAGGAGCCGAGGCGCGTATCCGTACCAAGCTGCTGAAAGACGGCCACATCGACACGGTGATCGGCCTGCCCGCCAACCTGTTCTTCTCCACCGGTATCCCGGTATGCATCCTGGTGTTGAAGAAATGCAAGAAGCCGGACGATGTGCTGTTCATCAATGCTGCCGAGCACTTCGAGAGGGGCAAACGGCAGAACCAGCTTCTGCCAGAGCACATCGACAAAATCATCGACACTTACCAGTTCCGCAAGGAAGAGCCGCGCTACTCGCGCCGGGTAGGTATAGAGGAAATCGAGAAAAAAAACGATTTCAACCTCAACATCTCGCGCTACGTAAGCACGGCAGAAGCCGAGGAAGAGATCGACCTGGCGGTGGTGCATGCCAACCTGCTCGCCGTTGAGCAGAAAATCACCGAAGCCAGGACGCGGCACAATCAGTATCTGGCTGAACTGGGATTGCCTTTACTTCCCTGAGCGGCCTACTAAATAGGGTAATTTAATAGAAATTACCCTATTTATTGCTTGATTACCCTATTTCCCGCACCCAACCTTAGGCAAATGCAAATGCAAATGACAAGGGAACTGCACTCAAGGGACAACGGCCCTATCCAGAAAAGGAAAAGGCCGCCCCTGTCCATTCGTTCTACAATACTCGGCGAAGTTGTCCCTATGCCGTGCCGCTGCCCTCTGCAGCACTCAGATAGTCCGCCCAGTCCTGCAAAAGCGTCCTTCTCTGATCCAGCAGCAACGCCTTGTTGTACGTCGCCGCCCGCACCTTGTTGCTTTCCACTTGGGCAAGCTGCCGCTCAATCGCATCAGGCCGGTATCCGTTCTCATTGGCCCAGGTTGAAAAGGTCGTCCGCCAGCAATGCGGCGTCGTACCCCGGCCCAGGTTCATATCGCGCATCGCGTAGGTGAGCCGATTGGGTGTAGTGAAGCCCTTGCCGCTTCGGTGCGGAAACAGATAGCGCCCGCCACTCGTGATGCGCTGCAAATCCTTCAGTACGGCAATGGCCTGCACCGATAACGGGCTGACATGGTCGCGCCGCGCCTTCATCTTCGTCGCAGGCCGACGCCACAAGGCATCCTCAAAGTCGAACTCGTCCCACTCGGTATCCGCCGCTTCCCCTGGACGGCAGGCGGTCAGCGCAATCAGCCGCAGGCACAGCGCGGTTTCCGGATAGCCCCGGTAACCGCGCAACTTCTGATAAAACTTCTGGATTTGCTCTCGCGTCATCGCCGCCTTGCTCTCGCTGAACGGCACGCGCAGCAGCCCGCGCAGACTGGGGATCGGATTGGCCTCGACCAGACCCCGCGTAAGCAGAACAACAGCAGCAAAGCCAAACGCTAGCACTGCGGTTTTGCTGCAGGCCATAGAAATTGTTGGAAGTCCGTGCGAGCCATAAAAAGATGGATGGCCGATACTGCGTTGGCAACGCCACCGCCAAAACAGACCAATGCCATAAACACCGTAATACTTCTCTGCCTATTCACGCCGTCACCTTTTTGACTGGTCATTTTGGGTATACCCATTTTGTCCATCCTTGGGAAGGGTAGCCAAAAATACTGCTTCCCGATCCTATTGAGCCAGGCGTTTTTTGGCTACTTAAATGAACCACTTTTATGACCAACTCCCTTAAGAGCTAAAAAACTGACTTCACAAATTTAAACTTCTGTGCTTCCTACCCAGTGGTGCCCGAGGTAAGCATCTGCTCCCCATCTGGTTAGAGGGATGAGGCGCTCTGCCTCTGCGTTCAATGTTTCTGTAGTCCATCCTTGTTGGGGAGCAGGGAGGCTGCCCAAGACCTCGCCTTCGAGGGAAGTCACGAGTAAACGAGAATAACGGATAGAAGTCAGGATATTGGTCTCACCAGGTCTGACGTCTGTAATGAAAGTGATCAATCTCTAGTCAGCTTATTTCCAAATTATTCTTAGCCACCTTTATTGGGTCGGCTTGATTGGTGACAGTCACGGATATACCGTACTTCGCCCTTGGGCATGGTAGAAGTTCAGTACAGCTGTCTTCATAGGGGACAGCGTTGAACCGATGCGTCCATCCAGACCTTGGATATCTGCTATTTGAGGGTTTGAGTTGAGCATGTTGCCAGCCTTCATAATCTGAGTTCATTCATTGCTAACAGCAAAGTCGTCACGGGAACGGCCTTCCGATTCAACCTGCTTAATCCATGTCGGCGTGCGTCCTCTACCAGTCCACGTATGACCATCTGGGTGCTGATACCTGATTTTAGATACTGCTTTCGTCTTTAACGGGCTTTTGTGAAACGCCTGGGCAATATCTTCGGGTGTCAGGTCCTGTTCCTTCATCGAGCGAAGAATATCGCTGATTACTTTGGCTCTTGTTTTTTGTTTCAATTTATCGGCATCACGCTGCAGTCGATCAATTTCATTTTGTATTTCGGTGATAGAGTTAAATTCTTTTCTCATGCGTTCCTCTTTATTATCTCTCAACCGGCGAAACTGAGAGGTTGCCTTTCTAACGTGGATGTTGACCGAGCACCAGCGGCCTGGCTAACTTTTTTTCTTTAGTTAGAACAACGACATCACAACAATGAATGACATTCCGATCATGATGGTTTTCTGTACGCCACTTACAAGCTCAACCTTTTCGATTGAACCAATTGAGTAGTTACGAAAAAGCGCCGTAATAAACGACATCAAGATAAGGGTAACAAAAGCAGTTGATATCGCAAAAATGATCGCTCTTAAATTGCCCATGCTGACGCCAGATCCAGAGGCAAATCCTTGCTCCAGGCTTTCGGTTAAAGGCAGGCAGCCTTCACCTTCACGGATGCACGGATCGACGGGTGGCCTGTAGGTGCCACCTTGATCAGGGTTGGGTTGAATGAGGTCATCAACTGGATCGCCGTTATTGCCCGTAGGCGGGCCATTACGTATTCGGTCAGCCATTTTGCAGATGGTCGTCCCATTGATATCCGCAAAACCGTTACAACTGCCTGAGTTGATCATTTTCTGGCAATTTCCGATCCCGAGCTGCACGCACGCCAGCACCATATCACCATCGACTTCTCGGCCATCGAAGGTTCCCAGCCCAGCAAGAGTCTTGGGCGCCCGTGCTTGCATAGCTTCAGTGGTGAGCTTGGACCAGGCATCAACTTGACTTTGCAGATCCCAGGTTTTGAAGTCCTCCGGCGATGTTTCCGCATATTTTCGGATGTTTTTCTTATTCATCTGCAGGATTCCAGTGCAGCAGGAACCATTGTAGACATCAAGCTGGCCGCTGGACTCAAACATGGCCAAGCGGCCAACGGCATCTGCATTTGCCTTAAGCCATGGGCTCGCATTTGGCGAGTTGCGAATAGCATCAGCCACTTGTGTTGCAGTGACAAGTGCGGCTGCAATTGCCACTGCCGAGACCGCATTTACAAGCCAGGCTGGTAACAACTGCTTGAAGATTCTCATTGATGCCCCCGTTATTGGATACGCAGAGTTCGATCGCAGGCAGCCACATGTTTGCCGTACTGAATAGTGCGGAAGTACGCAGTCATAGTGTTGGCATCAAAGGCGATCTGAGATTGATTGATTTCACCTGGTTTTTCTGCTGGCTCGGGGTAGAGGTGGCAGTATTCGGGGAAGTCTTGTGACGCGGATTGGGTGGTATTCATCTGAGTCACTCGCATAGGGCAAATCGAGTACATATCCTCGATGCCACGGCCATTGGCCGGTGGGATGCAGCCGTTGGAAAAGCCTGAGTCAAAAATCGAAAAAACAAATTGCTCATTTCCTGCTGAAAAGGCTTTCAGTAAGATAAAAGATGGGCTTTTGGTGTTCGGTTTAATGCCGGGGCCTGTGGATTCTATTTCCTTGTCCCAAATTGAGCGGGCCAGGCTGATTTCCGCACGTGAAGCGTGGGGCATTTCCATATTTCCAGTATTGAACCCAACTAGTGTCATAGGGGACCATTTGAGATTGGCTGGAAAAGATACTGGTTTTGCTGCTGATTGCGCATTTGCAATACCAGCAAAGGATAGCGATACAAAAAAAGATAAGCCCGCTAGTTTTAAAAACTTCATTTTGTATATCCCTTAATGTGTAGTTATTCCAGAAGCATCTAATTCTGCAATAAATTGCTCGGGAGGTGTTGCGCCAACTAACCGCTTTCCGTTGCCCAATATAACTGTAGGTGTGTTAGCGATATTGTTTGCTTCTCCAAACTTTAAAATCTCCACCAGACCAGAAATGTCGCAGTCCTCACGGCCATCAATATTTCGACCATTCATGACCATGTTCCAAGCGGTGTTTCGGTCTGGTGAACACCAGGCTTTGCGGGCGATGGGGGCTGATTGCGGGTCAATAACGGGAAAGACAAATCGATAGACCGTTACGTTTTCCAGTTGATCGACGAATTTTGTGAACACGCGGCAGATGGGGCAGAGCGGATCCTCAAAGACGGCCATCTTGCGTTGTCCGTTGCCATGGACTTGCACAATGGCTTGACTCAGCGGTAGTGATTCCCATGGGATTGTGTTGAGCTTTTCAAGGGCTGGTGCGGTCACATCGCGGCGGTCTTTCATGTCCATGAGGGCGCCGCCGACAAATGCGTACCGCCCGGTCGAGTCGCTGTAGAAAATCTCGTTGCCACTGGTGACCTGGTAGATGCCGGCAATAGGCGTGGTTGAGATGCTATCGATGGGGACAGAACCTTGAGTGTGTTCCTCAATAGCTGCTTGCACGTCAGACGGTACGCCTTGAGCCCAGGACGCTGTGGCCAGTCCCAGGCTAAGGCTTGCACTGGCTGCCAGGCGAATCAGCAAAGAAGAATGGGAATAGGTTGAGGTAAGCATTGTTCGGAAGAATCCTGGTTTTCAGTAATCAAAGGCGCGAACGCCTCGGGCGACACGGCATTGTTCGACCGCGTCACGAATAAGTTGGGAGACGTGCTGAGGGCTAGCGATCGCGCTGATGTGCACGGTCGGCGTCGAGGCGTCAGTGGTTTGCAAAACGACACGGCCACGGCCGAACAGGGCTTGAAAGAGGGTGCCGGAAACGGCGATGTCTTTTACCCGGTATAACTCCAGGGTTTCGACACGTTTGACGAGGATCCCGCTGTACTCCAGTAGGCGTTGGTTCGTCAGTTCATAGCGATGATTGGCAACCTTAAGGTATCGGTAGATCGCCCACAGGACAGGTATGACCGTCCAGCAGAACAGGATAGCGACAATGAACCAGCCCGCATTGACGAGCTGGCCTTCAGTGCCTGCCCAGATAAGTTCTGTCTCTCGCGTGGATGCTGGAGGCGCAATGTGACTGGAAGCTGCCTGCGATAGTGGAGGAGGGGTGTCGAATGGGTCCATGTGGCCACTGTAGGGCCGCATGAGGTGTGTGTCTGTTCAAACCCTTGGGCACATAACCAAGGGTTTCGACTTGACAAGCCTTTAAATCAATTCTAGGCCGATTCGCTGTTGGCGCTTAGTCGAGCGGCGTCCGGCGATGTGAATGTACTTTCACAGGATCCGCAGATAATCTTCAACTTTGGTTTACCCCAGACGCTTGTGCCGCATGGGCAGACGTACTTCCATCGGTTTGAATTGCCGGTGGGCTTTACGGGCATACTCCCGTCGCCCTGGGCGGCGTTGCTCGTGGAGGTGGCACTGGATGCTAAGGCTTGAGTGAGTGCTGGAAGCGCGATGTATGGAGGGGCTCCTCCTCCTACTGAGCTGTCCAAGCGCTCAGCGGCGCTACGAGGTGCGTCGGCATGTGAAAAGCGATCGTACCAGGTCAGACAAAATGACTGGGTGAGCAGATCGGCGCATGCTTTCACAAATTTGCCATCCTCAATCGCATAATCAGCCATGAGTTGGCCAGTGCGAGCGCCACCAGGTTGGCCAGTCGAAGAGGGCATCAGTCCAATCGCTTCCATCTTCGAGGCCCACTCATCATTGTGATACCTGCCACGCCCAGGCTTGCCGAAATGGAATTGCCAGAGATGGCACATTTCATGTACCAAAGTTTGCATAGTTTCGATCAAGGGCACGACGGCAAAGTAGGCCGGGTTCATCGCTATTTCGTCTGTATAGGTGCCTTGAGCATCGACAAATCGCTGGCTTGAGAAGTAGCCCATTGAGCGTTTCTCGCGTTGCAAAGTAATCAAACAGTTAGGCAACCTACCGTCGAATAGGGCGGTATTAAAATGATCGTAGGCTTGTTGCAGCTCGGTATATGTTTGATGGGTCGGCGCCGTTTTCATGTTCATGGTGGTCTTAAAGTATGAATTTGTATTGCACAATACACTACATTTGGCGTCAAAGCATTGGCCGAATTTGAGATTGGAGACAGTTAAACTAGTCACCGCGTGAGATCTCGTGCTCCTGAAATTGCAGTTTTTTAAAGCCTATACTGCGCATGGAGCAGGTGCTATGGCCGGAGGAACACGAGCGGCTGACTCGCGAGGTTGAAGAAGCTCTGGGTGAAGTCAGTGATCCCAATGCCAGGTTGTACACCCATGAGGAAGTGATGCAGGTGATGCAAGAGCGGAACCATCAGGCACGAAGCAAGCTCCGTTGATGGGGGGATGTAATTGACGGCTGTTTCGACTTGAGCGCAGGATGCTGGGCTAGCAATCACGAACTCAAGGGGCTTTGCCTTGCCGTTGCACAACTACTACCGATGCATGTTGCATGTAACGGATGATGGCCGTACTATAAGTGCATAGTTATGGAGATTAAGATGGCAAATGTAAATGCTAGAGTTCAGAAGCACCGGGACTCGCTCCGGCAAGCAGGATTGCGCCCAGTGCAGCTTTGGGTGCCTGATACGCGTCGGCCTGACTTTGCGGCGGAATGCCGTCGTCAGGCGCTGCGGGTAGCCAAGGCTGATAAGGCTGACGTGGATACAGAACATTTTATGGATGAGGCTCTGGCTGACCTGGATGGTTGGACAGAATGAGGCGTGGAGATCTAGTTACTGTTGCAATGCAAGGGGATTTTGGAAAACCTCGACCTGCGTTAGTGATCCAGGCGGATTTATTTGCTGCCCATTCCTCGGTCACTGTACTTCCAGTGACCAGCACAATAGTGAATGCACCATTATTGCGCATTAGCATTCAACCGGACTCGGAAAATGGTCTACAAAAACCATCACAAATCATGATCGATAAGGCATTGACCGTTAAACGAGATAAAATTGGCCAAGCCTTTGGATCTGTTAGTGCTGATACACTGGTAGAAATTGAACGGTGCCTTGCTGTTTTCTTGGGAATCGCTAAGTAACACACAGTGTGAGGAGGGTTAAGGCATATGAAATATGCTTTGAAACTAGCACGCCATGGAAGTGTTTTTCTTACAAGGGTGATGTGGATCGGGTTAATGCTCGTGATTGATTTTTTTCTATTATTAGTAAATGAAGGCAATAGCAAAAACCTGGATAATATGGCCGCCCCAGAGGTCCCCGATCCGTTGGATCGCGGGCATCCCAACTGGGATTTTTACTGGGGGGACCATGAGTGACTGAATTGTTCCTCAACGACTGTTTTTGGCCAAGAGGCGTTCGTCGCGAAAACTGATTGGCCAATGGGTTTGGCCCTATAATGCCGGCAGCAGATTTTGAGAGTTTCCTAATTAAAGATAGGTCATCATAGAGAAAAGTAGCTATCGTTCTTTAGGCTGCGCGACCAAATGTGTCAGTACATTGTTGATGAAGGGGATAGTCGTTGGCGTCAAAATCAAAAGCGGAGCAGCCTCCGTATTCTGGTTTTTTCCTCACTTTCGAACCAGGTCGAATGGGAAAAATCTCCGAAAATTTGTACTCTCCGGGGGAAGCATCAGAGGCCTTTTCGGCGATGGATTGGGTTCTCGAGCGGCGTGAAATTGCTTTGTTATCGTTGAGGCCAGGTGAGGTAGGGATCGACGCTGTGGTGCTTATGGATCGCATGCATGGGAGCGGTGGGACCGGCAAATTAAAGATGCGAATGTGGTCGCCAATAATGATCGAAGAGTCGATCAAGCAAGAGGAAGTCGCTGACGTGTTTCCTGCCGCTAAACGGCTCTGCACAGCTGAGACATTCAGACGCATCCCTCATGAAGAGTGGCACTTTGTTCTCAATGCAATTAAGCGTCAGCGGCCCATGTTGGCAGAGCGCTTGGACTCCCTTGTCGCTATGCGTGACCAACTTGGTCAGCTTGTGGGTCACGAAAAGCGTATTCTCAGACTCACGGAGCAGCGTGATGCACTTGGCCTGACATTTGATATTGCGTCATTGGATCGTAAAATTATTTTGAGAGAAGCAGATCTTTCATGCGTTGACACTGCGACTTCGGTTCTTGACCTGCTGGACCATGAGCCTTTGCAAGAGCAAGATCTCATTTGGCGCGACCAACAGGCCTTCAACGGACTTCTGAGGGCAGAGGAAGTTCGAAGCGGCCGTTTCGTTGGACCTAGAGCGCGTGAAGTACGTGTTCACGTCTATGACAAGAAGCCGTTAGAGACGGTTCTTGGTATCGATTTACTGATTTTCATGGCGGATTTCGAGTCATTCCTGTTGCTTCAATACAAGTCCATGGCCCCGAAGAGTGATGACGATGGCAAAACCTGGTCGTACCTAGTGGATGCGCAGTTTAGAAGCCAAATTGAGGCCATGGACCGCGCTGGAGCCGCAATTGCAAGGCAGTCACCCTCGACCACACACGCTATGAAGCACTGGCGCTTAACCGACGAGGCCTTTTATTTCAAATTCTGCGAGACGATGCGTCCCGATGCCCGAGATGATGCGCTTGTTGCAGGCATCACTTTGGGACACTATCACCTCAAGCGATTTCTTGAGTTGCCCGAGGCGAGAGGTAAGCATGGAGGGCACCGAATTGGATACAGCAATTGCCCAAGATATTTGAACAACACCCAATTTGTTGAACTCGCTCGCGAAGGATGGATCGGTTGCGATGAGCGAGGTATGGCGTTTATCGCCGAAATTCTCGGAGCTGGACGGGAGCATGGACGGGCTGCTATGTTTGCTATCGTTGAGGGCAGTGCCGCAAAAACGTCCTACGAGCGTCGAAAGTATGTTAAGTAGGAGGGCGAGTACTCTTTTGTGCTCAGTCGGTAACAGTCAACGCAGTTATCCTATTTACCCGTTTTCATTGGTTTAATGTCCGAAGGACTCTTCTATATTAGACAGCCGCTTTTTCATTCCCTGAATGACCGTTTTGGGTTGAAAGCCACCGGCAACGACGGACAGCTATCGACCTGTTGCAGCCCGTCGGCTCATGTATGCGCAAGGCTTCTCACGTCCTTGTTGGGTCTGGAGTACGCATATATTGGAGGCTATCGAAATATTAGTCTGCTCAGCCAAGATTGTATGTATCAACATATCAACAATTCACGAAATCAAGGGAGCAAATGCCTACTAGCAACCGGGTCAAGGGACGGATTGGTATTAACACTGTGGCAGCGATTGTCGAGAACCTCTGGGAGTGCGGCTGGCAGGAGTATGGTGCCTCCAACGACGACGCCATTGATGGCGTCATCCTCATGCGCAAGGGTAAAGTAAAGCCTGCGGATACGGGTGGTATCGTATTTGTCCAGGTAAAGTGCGGCGGCGACGGCTATCGTCAAGATCAGAAGCAACATCCCGGTCACATTGGAGTTGCGCTGGGACCGGCATACATCGCGAAGCACCGCAGCCGATGGCAACGAGTGCCGGGTCCCGCTATATTAGTCTTTGTTGACGACACCAATGACAAGCTGGCGGCACCAGCGTGGTGGGTGGATCTGAGAGATCCCGCGTCCTACTCTACAACCAATACGGGAATGATCTTGATCCCGAAGTCGCAGCGCTTCTCGCATCATTCGAAGGGTGACTTCCATCGATTATGTGGAGCGTGCACGCATGATCGCCTTCTGGAGACGTTCTCTCTCGGGCGGAGCGACATCTTATTGCCCATTCTCGGAAAGACGGAATCGCTGCGCAACGACGCGTGGAACTACTACAAAGCATGGCGCAATGACTCGACGGCCAGACAGAATCCCTTGCTAGGAAAAATCCTAGTCAACCGGGTGGGTTGGAAGCACATCACGCGCCGAGGCCGGTTGCCTGAACGGATCGTCCAATCCTGGATGCTTCTCGGTGCAGCCAAGAAACTGGTCGCTAGTTCCCAGCAGGTCTTTCTCTTAGGTCATGCTAAAGTCACGAAGTTTGCGGACGGCAACTTGATGACAGTGGACTATCTCGGCCTGCGCGGGGTCATAAGCTTTCCGTACCGTCACCAATCGGTGGTGCAGGTCGTCTTGAAAAGAAATAGACTGGTCTCGCCGGGTGACGCACCCCAGGAGCGCGAGAAAATCTGGTTCTACTCGGTCTACGAGCTGCGCCGAGGAACACTGCAGCGAGTATGAAGTGCGCGACTGCCTACCACGGCTGGAATAGAACTTGAGCGAAAATTCGGTTGAGAAGTCCGATACGCCATTACTCTTCAATAGCAATGGGGCTAGTCACGCAAAGACATTATAGCCAGGATCAGCCATTTTTTAATGATTGTTTTTTGACCTATAGTAGTAATCGCAGGGCTGCGATTGATGCCTGCTGCGCAGCAGTTGTGACCTGCCGGTGTTGTTGGCAGGCCCTCGTGGGCGAGGTGTGAGAACCCACAAGTATAAGTGCCCCAGCCTAGGTGTCTACTCAGACGTCCCTGATTCGTCCATGAATAGTAAGATGGAGGAGTAGAGCTAACTCTGCTCTGAGATAAGTTTGTTTTCTATAGTCATCAAATCATAAATCAATGCCACTTCTCGCTTTTCCAGAAAACTATTATAGTTCAAGCCAAAAGCGTTAAGTGTTGAGAAGCTCATTAAGGCAGTGAGCTTATAGAGATGAGCCAGCGCACTAATCATATCATAGTCATGGTTTGCCTCTAATTCTAATGAGGCGTGACTAGTATGCGCATACATGCTTAGCACATGGTACTCAAGGGTGCCATATACACGAGACATCGGCGTATAGGCGAGCAAGTCATTCCAACTTAGCCTCTTCTCTACATCGACTCGCCAATGCCCATTTCGGACAGCATTTTTAGTATTCGAGCTTAATAAATTATAAATTTCACTGCCTGAAATTATCTGACGACATTCGGAAATCTCATTTCTAAGTTTTTCAATCTCTATATCACATTGCTCTTGATACCCTACAAAGTTCTTTATCTTTTCATACGTACGTTTGCTATCTATCGCCCCAGCAAGCCGGTAGCATTCGTATTTGAATTCCTTTTCATCTAATTTTCCGTCTCCTATTGTATTTGTTGTTATGTATTGAAAGAGCAAATATAGCTCGTGACAGGCTCTAATCTGAGTATTTATTGATTTTATATCTATGTAAGATATTTTTGGGTTGAAAACGTAGCTCGTCCCTTCTGATAGTCGTAGTATAGTATTATAAATCTTAAAAAAAGATTTAAACAAACCATACCTCCATACTTCAGCTTCAGTCATTGACTCTATCGTTCCTTCCAACTCCAGATGAATTTTTAAAATTGTCGCGAACATTACCTCTGGAACTTGTTCATTGCTTATGCTATTAACAAGGGTGACGTACTCCTCATTGCTCATGCACATAGAATTCAACTATAAGTTTTTCTGTTTCAAATGGTGCAATAGTATCATTTAGTTGAAACCTCATTTTCTTGTGCGCCTGCAGCTCAATCAATACTTTGGTGACTCGGATCTGGCTTTGTAAGCTCTTCTGAGGGACCTTCAATGGGCGGTGGCAGTCGTTCGTAAACCTGAATCGCCTTTTTGTGGTGGCTTCAATCTTTGAGAGAATGGAACCACTGTGAACAGGTAAAACAAAAGTTCCCCTGAGGTCAGTGAGCGCGCCGTGCGCTTGGTGCAGGAGCATAGTGGTGAGTATCCGTGGCAATGGTCCGCTGTTAAGTACATTGCGATGAAGGTCTGTTGTGTATCGGTCAAGTTGCTCGATTAGGTCAAGCGATCCGTTTTGGGTTTTTATTCCTTTACATTACCGAGAATTTAGCTTGGTCAAGCCGGGGCTGATAAAAATAAAGTGGAGTTTTAGGATTCGTAACGGCCTCCTAGAACTACAAGTACGTTGTATCTGCTTGGTCTTATTAAGCGATTAGATTTTACTTCTTCCCACCAAAAATTTTCCCCAATAGCGGGACACGTCCCGAGCTGGCAGCAACGTTACCACCATCACTCATCACTCTATCGATACCCCCTGCAATATTGAATCCGGCCCATGCCATCATCGACGACCAAATGATCGGTAGACCGACATACAACGATAATAAAATCGTGTTCAGCACCATTCGTTTATAGCCTGCTGGAATGGCCCCCTTCGCTATCTGCATAGCCTCTTGCACAAAAGCATTCCCCAGAGCGCCGGGGTACATGGCGTTGATTAGATGACCATCGATCCAGGTGGCGATGTACCACATCGACGCCCACATCTTGATAGTAAGAATGGCCATGGCACCTAAGAACAACACCCGAAGACTGAAGCCGCTGACCAAGGTGGCCAAAGGAAGAAAAGCGTAGATCCCCATGAGGACCAATGCCTGAATCATGGGTAACGAGGTCACCAATGGCATCCAAGCCATGCTGGCCATGAAAGCTGCGCCTCCTACACCGAGCGTGCTCCCAGCGCCCGTTATCGTTCGCCCTGCGACTGTGGCAGCGTCATAAGGGGTTCCCATCATCTGGTCAAAATCAACGAAGACTGGATTGGAGGCGGTAGACGCCAGACGCGCCACTTCATCCTTTTGTTTATCGAACGACGTAAATGTGAGTACGTTCGCCGCTCTGGATGCGAACGCTCGCACCCCAGGGCTTCCATCGATCAGCTTTTCCCGTAGCTGATCCTCCCACCATTGCTTGCAGGTTGGGCGTCCAAACTCTGGGTTTACGGCACCGGTGACTTGTGGGTCCACGTCGCTCGATGGGTCGTAGTACTCAGTATCGCGGGAGTAATCGATCGCAAAACCGGTGACCGGAGCACGGCTGCGCATGGAGGCGTAATACCCAGGCTCAGTTCTGAAAAACTGGCTGCCCATCCAATCCACATCAGTTGGTCCATAATCGGTATTGGATGCTGCCAAGATCGAGGCACCTGATGCACTGATTCTGCTGCGATCGCTGCGCAAATACTGACTGCGTGCCGGGATAAAGCATTCGCTATAGAAGCGTTGCACATCACCGAGCAAGGCGGGGTCTTCGATTGTGGCATTCTTGGCCATATCCTCCAGAACCCGCATATCAGATCCAGAATTATTCATGCCATTGCGAAAAGCATTGTTTATCCCAGAGCTGATGGACATGATGGAATACCACCATAGGGGCACGTTGCTCAGCCCGCTGGCCTGGCTCATGCTTCCATCAATAGCATCGCGTAGTGCCGTATCGTAGGTGCTGCCACTGGCTCCAGGCGTTGCCTCTACAGGGTTAGGGTTGTCAATCGAAGGAGGAGGCATGTACGACAAGCGCGCATACGTTAGGCTTGTGATGGGCGATGTGAAAAAACAGACCGACATCACAAACAACATGACGATGAGCTGCGTTTGTACGCTTTTGATGACACCCATAACGCCGATGTCTTGCATTCCCCGCTGGCCAGCTTCGCGCCAGGCATTGAGGATTACCACAAGAAAGGGGATGACGACCAAGCCGGTGCCGGTCACGATCTCGCCAAAAATATTGGCAAACGCCCATCCGTAGAAAGTGGTGAAGAGCTCAAGATAACTGTCTAGTTGCATGGCGTATTCCCCAGCTAAGCCGCAATGAGCGCTGTCACCCAGCGCCAGATGCGGTCAAGGCCAATCGGAATCAAAACTAAGTACAGCGTGGCAAATGTCGCCACCTTGCGGCGGCTGGCCAGCACGGCGTCATATTCGAATCCTTGAACAATATGTCTGGCCTGGAGCCAGCGCACGACGGCTGGCCAGCGCCAAATAATGAGTAGTGCTGCCAGACATTGCGCGATTGCTCCAATATCTCGTACTGACGATGTCCTCTCAAGAAGGCTCGCGAGGGCGAGATTACGGCGCATATCGCCTCCAACCGGTTGAAGTGGCCAGTTCCGATGCATCTAAGCCCAGGTTGGCCAATTTGTTGAAAACGCCACGGCTATAGCGATTGCCGCGGCTGATTCGTTCTTGCGTATTTCTGGAGCCCGTGTGATAGAGAGCGACCGCCAAACGCCAGGAACTGTTGCGGTCAAAGTGTTCACGCAGAATTTGTGCACCTACATCGAGATTGGGGTAGGGATCCAGAGCACGTTCAAAGCTTTGGAGCTTGTCGTTGTGGTAGCCCCAGTTCACCTGCATCGCACCGCAATCCACATTGCGGATACCTCTGACATCCACATACTTGCGCAGGGCCTTGAGGGTGGCCTCATAGGAGCCATAGCGCTTAGCAGCACCTCTGACGCACAGAGTCCAAGGGTAGGGCAGCGTCTGCCGACCAAATTTCATTTGCGACTCTTGCAGTGCCACGCCGTAAAGCAGCCACGGATCTATGTTCCAGCGCTGTCCCGCCCAGTCATAAGCGCGGGGAGGCAACAAGGATGCCGTCACGATCGGCGCACCAGGACGGGTGCGTGTGCGAGGCATCTGACGAACATAGCCGTGGGGGATAGTCGTCTGCTCCTGGGGTGTGATCTTGGGCTCAATGCGCACAGCCGTATCTGACCAATATGGCCACCATTGCGGGTCCAGGCCTTCAGGCTGCGTCAGCTCCGATTGCGCAGGTGCAGCCATTGCCCACGAGCGCGTCATGACGCCACTGGCCGTCAGTGCGGTGAGGGCGCCAAGAAACTGTCGGCGGTGCATGGAGGTCCCCATTACTTCGCAGAGCCCTGTGCTGGCACACTTTGAGTCAGAGGCGTGTAGCCCGGAGCGGGGGTCTCGATGATGGCAGTGCGCGGCACGTTCAAAGTGTCAGCCGCACCTACCGTGGCGGGAACGGGTGGGATTTGACTGAAATTGACCACTGGCTCATTTGGGTAAAGGCGTGCCATCGCTTCGGTGAAAGCACGATTCCATGCCAATGAGCGCTCCACGTCGGCATGAAAGGCTCGGGCGAACATTTCGGCATATTTACGGCGCTCTGCTTCCGAGGTCGCGTGAATGCCCAGCGCTTCAATAGGCGATAGGTTTTCCACCGAGAATGCTTTGCGAGGGCCTTCCAGCAAGGTTTTGGCGCGCAACATTTCTTCGTCGGTTAAGCCCCAAATATTGGCGCGCAGGCGATCTACGGCATCCAGCGCAATCGGATTACGCCCTTGTGCCTGCGTAGCATTGGCGACTTCTTCGGTACGCTGCTGAGCGGTGGCCTGGGTTTGCGAATGCGCCATCGCAGGGAAAAGCAGGGGCAGGCTGATGGCTGCTGCTTTGATTTTTATAAGGCGCGGCATCACTGGCCCTCCACAGTTAATTTGGTGGTTTTTCCGTTTACGAGAAAAGAGGCGCTGCGCTCGGATGCGCTTGCGCTTTGCAGCGTGACGCCGTTGACGGTGTCACCTGGTCGCATCACTAAGGTTTGGTTGTCGCCTGCGCGTGTACTGGCGACGACAACGGAGGGTTTGCCATCCCACATATCGACTGAGACCAGACGAACGCTTGGCTTCGGTGCGGCCTTGGCTCGACGAGTGACCGGCTTTTTCACGGGGGCAGGTTCAACAACTGGCACCGCCTCTGGTTCTGATTCAGGTGTAGGTGCAGGTGTGGACAGAGCAATCAACTGTTCGTTTTGTTGTAAGAGCTCATTGAGTAACTGCCTGATTTCGTTGACATCACGTTGCAGGGACGAGATTTGCACCTCAAATGTTGGTGTTTCTTGAACGGCGTACGAGGCTTGCGATGTTTCAAGGTTCGATGGGAACGACTCTCCGAGATCAATGGAAAGTTCTTGGAATTCCGTTGACTCTGCCGTGTCTATCGGATCTGTTCCCATGGGCATGTCAGAAGCTTTCTCTACATTGCCTAGTTCACTGGTGGTGGGAGCAGGGGAGGGCTCAGAACCCTTTTCCTCATCCTCAACAGGGGCGACCTGGTCTTCGATTTCAGCCAGTGAAGGTTCGGCTGCCGACAAGGCGGCTGTTTGCTCAACCACAGGTTGGTTAAACAGGTATTTCCAGCTCAATAAAAGGACAGCAAAAAGCACCAACGCCAGGATTAGCTTCCACGGATAGCCTGTCTTTTTCTTGAGCGTTGGAGCATCGGTAAGCGCTGCGGATGCCAATGGGGATGGCGTAACGCTGGCTGCTTGCGGTTGATTTTCTTGTTCAGCAAAGAAATCGGTGACTGCTTCATTGTTTTGCGTCTCGGTCAGGGGATCCACTACAGACGAAAACACGGGCTCCACGTTCTGTTCTTCAACGCTTGCCGTTGGTTCTTTGCGAGAGAACAAAATTTGCATGAGTGTTCGCAAGACACCTGGCTTGTTTGGGGTAGCGTCCTCCAACTCACGACGGGAGTCATAGTCGTGCTGATCCAGCTTTTCTTGGCGTTCACGCTCAAGCTGCTGGTCTTGCTCCATTCGCTCATGTTCCAAGCGCTCGAGCCGTTCACGCTCTAGCTGCTCGGCTTGCTCCCGGCGGCGAAGATCGTCTTGCTGCTGTTGCCATTGTTGATCTTGTTGGTTCATGGCTGCACCCCGCTGATGCGCTCGGTCAGGGGCAACCACGGCTTTTTAGGGTCTACTGTGACGGGGTAGGTTTGGGCGTGGAGCCAATTCTGTGTCAGTTCGACGCCTGACAGAGTCGGCTGTGCCGCTAGACTGATCCACAGTCTGCGACGGATGGGGTCCTCGTCCCAGCGCCAGGTCTCACCTACGAGTGCATTTAAGACATCACGCACTCGATACGTGCCCAGCGACCGCTGGGACTCTGGAAGGGGTAAGCGAAGAAACTGCGCGGCTTCTAGCGACAGCTTGGAGCGATCAAGCTGCCAGCCAGTCCGTTTGAGGGTGTACTCAATCGCACCATCAATGGTGGCTATGTCTTGACGTGGGTAAGTCAGTGCCACAAACACAGACAGGGGATCAGAAACGCTATGCCCTGGTGTGCTGGCTTGTGTGCTGTATTGTCCTATTCGCACCTGTGTGCCGTTGTCGTAGGTATCCCCGACCTGGGCTTGGGCCTGCAACGCCAAAACAGCCAGTGGCGCGGCAACAGCGAGTCTAGCTGTCCAGCTCATGAAGTACTCCATCCGATTGAGAATGGCGTTCAGTGTTGCAAAGGCCCCCCAAGGTGTCGCTCGTTAACCCTAGGTCACGTAACACGGGGTTTCAGCTTGACGAAAACAGTTATGTGCGTTATCCGCGCGGCCTGCTATATGCGTTTTTGAGCAAGTAAAGAAAGGGTATTCAAGTTAAAATGTTTTGCATTGCACAATACAACTAGAACAAGAATGTGTTGACGGACTGCCGGGGCGTCAATCCGCTACTGGGAAAAGGTTGCTACGGGTCAAGGGCCTTATCCAAAGGGCCGCCGTCCACCTAAAAATCCGGTGGCCGTCGGGAAAGGCTTTACAGGTAGGGGAAAAGGGGGCTTACGGGTTACGCAGCGCTTCACCCAGGGGCTGGGTGAAGCGCTGCAAATGGCCTCGGCCAGCATAGCGGGCTGTGACTTATCAGAACTTAACGTTGCGCGCAAGCGAGAACCCTAGGTTACGTCGCACCCGGTATCGCGTTGAGAGATAGCAAACCGCTTTGTAGAGTGGCCGCTATGACTATCCTCGCCCACACGTACCTAGACGAGCATCCATACCCCGATCCTGGGTTCCCCCATTTTGGGCGTGATGCGCACGACCGTGCTCATGCGATTTACCGCATTGTCGAACACCTGACTGAGCTCGGATTGGCTGAATGGGTCCCCCATTTTTCAGCCTGGCTATCGCGCTATGACGGATTAGAAATTTATGCCGAGGATGAAGATGATCCTCATCTGTGTGTGAGAGAGATTTTGAAGAATCATTGTCAGAACCTGGCGCAAGAAAGCAGCCAGGCCGTAGATCTCGCAGGGCGCAAAGAGAGCATTATTGACGATATTTTGCAGCAGCCATTTGTCCATTATCGGGTTCACTGGGGCAAAAACATGCTGCCTGATCCTGATTCAATTCAATGGAATCCACTGGAGATGAGCTGGTTCCATTTCCTGCAGCAGGGCGACCCTCAACATCCCACTGAGTCACTGCATATTTTGCTCACATTGCGACATCCTCGTCCGACTCTGGAGACGTTGCGAGCCCATTTGCTTGAACGTTAGAGCATGACTCACCGCCGAACCCCGCCTTGGATCTCGAAGTTCTCCACTTTTATTCCGCGACGCGCCTCCAGTACGACTAAGCCCGCACCGGTTCCGCCACCTCCAAGCCCCCCACCAGTTCCAGTTGCCCAACGTGTAGCAGGGCGGGAGGAAGGGTGGTTGCGTGTTCTTGAGTCTGATGACTTGATCCGTCTACTGAAAGCTCAAAAAGCGGTTCATCAAATGTTCCTGCAGTCTCGCGTAGCAGATCCTGTTTTTAGACGAGATTTCATCCCAGCTATCCGACGATATGCAGAATACGTCCAGCTCATGCCTGCCTCAGAAGCACACCATCACGCCCACGCTGGTGGTTTGTTGGCCCATACGCTGGAGATGGTATTGGCAGCCATGACCTGGCGAAACGCGCATTTTTTACCGACGAATGCTCCCGTTGAGCAGATTGACGCCGAGCGTGATCAGTGGACCTATGTGGTCTTCTACGCGGCACTGCTTCATGATATTGCCAAACCGATGACGGACCTACGGATCTTATGGCGAGGCGGGGCGATGGATGAGCCGTTGCGATGGAAACCTCTGGCTGGCTCCTTGTTCGAAGTGGGGCAGGGGCGTCTGGATCTGGAGTATCGGGTCGAGTTTGAGCCAAAAGCCAGCCGGGACTACCAGGCCCATAATCGCCTGGCATTGACCTTGCTTCATCAGATTGCCCCAAAATCTGCCTTAACTTTTTTGTCTCAAACGCCTCACGCCTTTGATGCGCTGACTCATTATTTGTCTGGCCACAAGGATGGATTATTGGCTGACATTATCAATCGCGCTGACCAGGCCTCCACCAGCAACGCATTGATGAAGGGCAGTAAGGCTCGCTTTGCGACAGCCAATGCAGTACCGCTGGTGGATTTACTCATGCAAGCGCTCAAAAGCATGTTGCAGTCTGGAACGGAATTGCCGCTCAATCGAACTGGAGCTGCCGGATGGGTGTATGACGGCTCTGTGTGGTTTGTGGCTAAGCGTTTGGCCGATGCCACGCGGGCCTGGATTAAAAAGCATGAGCCTGACGAGTCTGTACCTGGAGAGGCCAAGAACGATAGGCTGTTTGACACATGGCAGGAATATGGAATCTTGCAAGTCAGTCCTCATTCTGGCCAAGCTATTTGGCACGTTGAAATCAACGGGCAAACGCCGGCAACAGAAGAGGGCACAGAAGCCCATCAATATCGACACAGACTAAGTGTGCTGCGCTTTCCACTGTCAAAGCTCTATGATGATCCAAACTTATACCCACCGGCGATGTCCGGAGAGATCCATGTCCGGGCCAAGCGTGGCGATGATGAGTTTGAAACAGAGGCTGATCCAGCTGCGGTTGATTGTGAGCACAGCGCTGACACAACAGTCATTCAAGCCAAAGCTGCTCCAGAACACATTGATGAAGGAATATTGCCGCAAAAGGTGGCCACAACGGCCAAAACTGCTTCAGCTCGTTCCCAAACTGCAGCACCCAAGCGTAATCTCGTACCAGCAATGGAGTTTAGAAAGCCCAAAAATGCGTCAACTGGCGCAGCCAAGCGTCAAACACCGAAAAATGGCGCAACGCAAAGCGGCAACCAGCCCAAACCTGTGCCAACCTCAAGCAATACTCACCAAACTGCTTCGATTCAGGCATACGACGACGAGACGGTGATTTTGCCAGCCGAACTCGCCGTAGATGGCTTTGATGTTGACGATGACTTTCTGGATGAAGCTGATACAGCATCCAACATTATTCATCGCAGCCCACCGCAAGCGTCGCATAAACCCACGCCTGTGCCAGGCAAAAAATTACATAAACATGAAGCAACAGCCCTAGCTGCAGCACAGGCTAAAAGTGTTGAGCCAGCCTCTGTTGAGCACACACCTGGAGCATTACCAGCCTTACCGACGCCTAAAGCGCCGGTTCTTGAGCCTAAGTCTGCTCCAAAGACACAGGCAAAATCGCAACGCATGTTCAGCCAGGCCAACACCACGCCTGTCGTGTTGACCCCGAGCCTGCCTGAACTACCGCACGAAGCTCCTGTGAAGGAACCCAGTGAAGCCGCGACGGCGTTTATACAGTGGCTGCAGCAAGGCTTGGCCAGCCGTGAGATTAAGTACAACGAATCCGGGGCACCCGTGCATTTCGTAGAGGAAGGCATGGCACTGATTTCACCCAAGATTTTCAAGCTCTACGCGGCTCAAACAGGGCCTGAAGAACAGGCCGACGCCATGGGGATGCAGATTCAGCGAGAGGTTATCAAAGCTGGGTGGCATCGGATGCGGCAAGTAGAAGGTGGTGGCAAGGTCAACATCTTGCGCTACCAGATCATTGGCAAAGGAAATGTGCCGATCGCCTCGCTGGCGGCGGTGGTGTTGATGAACCCGGACCGGTTTGTTTTACCCGTGCCGCCCGTCAATCCAGTATTGAAGTTGGATCGTTGAATGAAGGGGATGTTTGACACAGGATAAAGTGCTGTGCTACCGTCCGATCAGTCGTGCAATTCAACGTTTCGACGGGGTTTCGGTTTAGATTACTGTGAGGTGCCTAACTTCACATAATGCAAAAGACTGCTGAACAGGCTCGTTTTCCTCCCTAGAGGACGGCTGGGAAACATCGCATAATGTATATTATGTAAAGTCAGTAATCGATAGACATTAGCCCCATTCCCTTAAGCACCTGTTCTTATCGCTTGTCACTCCTCTCTCTTCTTCCGGATTATTTTTGCTCTGAAGGTAGTTAAGTCTTCCCTTGCATGGTTATAGTGAGCAGCTATGTAAATCGGAGCAAAGCACCATGGGCCATGTACTACAGTTTGCCGAACGCGATCCCAGCTTGAGTGATGACTTGGCCAAGGCGCAGATTGAAATCCTGCGTGAAGCCTTGCTGTCCAAGCAGTATGAACGTCTGGATAAGGCAGATCAAACCCTGCTGATCGTGGTGGCAGGTATGGACGGTGTGGGTAAAGGCTCTGCTATCAATACCTTGAACACGTGGCTGGATCCGCGCCATGTGCACACTCTGGCGTTTGGCAAGTTAAGTGAAGAGGAAGCCATGCGCCCTTTGATGTGGCGTTATTGGAATAGTTTGCCCGCTCGTGGTCAGACGGGTTTGGTGTTTGGGTCCTGGTATGCGCCTTTAATGAAAGAGCTGGCCCGTAAAGCACCGGATCCGGCCAAGATTGCTTTGTATACCCATCTGATCAATCGTTTTGAAGCGCAGTTGGCCTATCAAGGTGTGCAGGTTCTGAAGCTGTGGTTCCATCTTTCTGCGCAGGCTCAACTGGATCGATGCGCTACCTTGATGTCTGATCCTAGTACTGCCTGGCGTGTCAGCAAGGCTGACCTGAAAGTTCATAAGCAATTCAATCGCTTGCGCAATGCCGCGACGCAAACTATCAATCTGACCCATCGAAATTACGCCCCTTGGGTTGTTATCCCTAGCGCAGATAAGAACCTGCGTGATGTGTCTTTGGCCAAGGTGGTGTTGCAGGCCATGGACAAGCCTATTGTCCCGCGTCAGGTGAAAGAGCCGCATGCCTTCCCGTTTCGCTTGAACGTCCCGACTGCTTCGCTTCAGTCCCCTCCTCCTGAAGAATCTGTGCAGGATTACGACGCCGAGCTTTTGCATTGGCAGGGCCGTTTGTCTTGCGCGGTGCGTAGTAAAGCTTTCCGCAAGCACTCTTTGGTACTGGTGTTTGAGGGGCGGGATGCAGCGGGTAAAGGCGGCACTATCCGCCGTTTGACCGAAGCCCTGGACGTCCGTACTTACGATATCCACCCTATTTCTGCTCCTAATGCTGTGGAGCTGGCACGCCCTTATCTATGGCGTTTCTGGCGCAAACTGCCGCGTCTGGGGGAAATTTCGATTTTTGATCGATCCTGGTATGGTCGTGTGCTGGTGGAGCGGGTGGAAAAATTGATTTCCCGTGCCGCCTGGCATCGTTCTTACGAGGAAATCAACGAATTTGAGGCACAGTTGCTGGCCAACGGTACGGCTGTGATCAAGTTCTGGCTGGATATTGATAAGGACGAGCAGCTCAAACGATTCAAGGCCCGCGAGGAAACGCCCTTCAAGAATTACAAGATTACGGAAGACGATTGGCGTAACCGGGAGAAATGGACGGCGTATCAACGCGCTGCGGAGGAAATGTTCGCCCAGACCGATACTCACATGGCACCTTGGCATATTGTGCCCAGCAAGGACAAAAAAGCCGCCCGTATTCAGGTTCTGCGTACGGTCGTCGAGACGCTGGAGTCTTTGGATGAGCACATGATCAGCCTGAATGAGCCGGCCTTGTCTGATCAGGTGAGTGAGCAGGTATAAGGATGCACGTGCTTTTTGACCGACAAGGCTTTACTTCGGTTAGGCGTATTGTCGATTTGCTTTGACGATGAGCCTTATAAATCCTGCCGTGCTGCCAGGCTAAGGATTTTGCGCCAACGTTTGGCTTCTGCGGTATGGGCAGGCTGGATTTCCCAACTTTGCGTTGGGTTACGCAAAGTCAGCGTCAATCCCCTGCCCTGCAGCTCGACCGAGTCTATATCCGCAAAAATAAACGCTCGTGTTCCCTGCCCCGTTTGAATCTGACCGCGTTTTTGCAGGGCCTCCAGGCGTATTGAACCGTCGGGTAAGGCCAGCTCCAGAATGCGCTGGCCTTGCTGCTTTTTGCCGTGAATGGCCAGATAACGGCGTTGCCATACGATGAAGGGGGCCACCAGAATGGCCGCTGCGATCAGCAGGCTCAAGATCGCGGCAATAACTCCGGCACTGGCACTGACCAGGCTAAAGAGCTGCATTCCACCATACACAAGCGCCGCAATAATCCCCAGGAACAGCAGGACGACGATGATGGGCATGGTGGAAAACTCCTTGTTTTAGCGGGCTTGGACTTTTACGGTGGCCGCGGCCTGGCGGGCGTTTGCACGGGCCGTTTCCAGATCAGCGTCTGCGGCCAATGCGACACCCATGCGGCGCTTTTCAAAGCTCTCGGGTTTGCCGAACAGACGGATATCGGTTTGCGGGATGCGCAAGGCTTCAGCCACATTCAGGAAATTCACGTCTTTTGCATCTACACCGCCGTAGATCACGGCGCTGGCGCCGGGCATACGCAAGGCGGTATTCACAGGCAGGCCCAGAATGGCGCGTGCATGCAGTTCAAATTCTGACTGCCATTGGGTGGCCATGGTGACCATGCCGGTGTCGTGTGGACGGGGGCTGACTTCACTGAACCAGACCTGATCGCCCTTCACGAACAGCTCAACGCCAAACAAGCCCTGGCCGCCCAGGTTCTGGGTAACGGCTTGGGCAATATCGCGTGCGCTTTGCAGAGCCGCGGGACTCATGGGCTGGGGCTGCCAGCTTTCAACGTAGTCGCCATCTACCTGCTTGTGGCCGATGGGATCGCAGAACTGGGTTTCGATCTGGCCGTCTGCGCCTACGGCACGGACAGTCAATAAGGTGATTTCGTAGTCGAAGTCGATAAAGCCTTCAACAATGATGCGGCATTGGCTGACGCGGCCACCCGCCATGGCGTAGTCCCAGGCTTTGGCAACATCGTCCGGGCCGCTGATCTTGCTTTGACCCTTGCCCGAGCTGCTCATCAAGGGTTTGACGACGCAAGGGTAGCCAATCTTGTCGTCGATAGCGGCTTGAAGCTCTTCCAGCGATTCGCAGAACTGGTAGGGGCTGGTAGGAACACCCAGGGTTTCAGCGGCCAGGCGACGGATGCCTTCGCGGTCCATGGTCAGGCGAGCGGCACGGGCCGTCGGAATGACGCGTACCTTGCCTTGGGCTTCCAGCTCTTCCAGCACGCCGGTGGCAATGGCTTCAATCTCGGGTACGACCAGAGTGGGCTTTTCTTCTTCGATCAGGGCGCGCAATTGTTCGGCATCACTCATGGTGATGGTGCGCGAGTGATGGGCGACCTGCTGGCCGGGTGCGTTCTCGTAGCGGTCCACCGCTATGGTTTCTACCCCCAGGCGTTGCAGCGCAATCAGTACTTCTTTGCCCAGCTCTCCCGAGCCCAAGAGCATGATTTTGTCCGACGACGACGATAAAGGGGTGCCCAACAGGCTCATGGCGCGTGCTCCGCTGAAAATGAGAAATTCAAAAGCGGTATTGTAATGCAGGCGACGCCGGGTTTTTTTCAAGCAGGACTGCTTTGTCCGCCCTGCTGGCATACAGGCTTGCAGGGCGGATGTTTTCAAGGCTCTACCTCAGGGGTCAGGCTACTCCACCATTAGCTGCGCCATCATGCCCAGGTCCTCGTGCTCCAGAATGTGGCAGTGGAACATGCGCAGGCCGGGCAATTCCTGGCGGAATGCCAGCCGGACCGTCTCATTGGGCCGCAGATTGACCGTGTCGCGCCAGGCCCGGAACGCCTCCGGTACGGACTGCATCCCGGTTTGGCGCGCCAATACCTGAAACTGTGTGCCGTGCAGATGGAAAGGATGGTCCATATGGGAATCGTTAATCACATCCCAGTACTGCCACTGCCCTGTTGGGCAACGCAGGTCGATGCGGTCCATGTCGTAGACCTGATTGTTGATACGGAACATGGAACGCATGGCAGCCATGCCGGGCATCATATCGTTATCCATGCCTGCCATACCCTGGTGGTTCATCCCGGATGAGTTTGTCATACCAGAACCGTGCCCAGACTGCATGTCATGGTTCATGGGCATGACTTCGCTGAACACGACTTTTGCGGTACTGGCGGCTGCTGGAATGGCAGGGATTGCGCGTAATTGCTTGGGCAGTTCGATTTCCTGATGGTGGATTTTCAGTGTTGCCAGCGTCAGGGTTTCGGGACTTTCCTGCACCATCATTTTTTGCCGATCGTAATACAGTGCTTGCAAGCTGCTATCCAGATCTTTATCCGCCTGGATAAAGAACTCCACCCGTTCGGCCGGGGCCATCAAAATCGACTCGGCCGCTGCCAAGGCTTGCTCTAACAGTCCGCCATCTGTAGCGACTTGAACCAGCCGAGCGCCGGGGATGTGCAGCTTCAAATAACGGGCAGAACACGAGTTCCAGACACGGATGCGTTCTGCTGTGCTGGCCTGGATAAGGGGTTGGCGTTGACCATTCAGCAGCACGAATTGCCCTTCCCTGCCGTTCATCCAGTCAGGACCTGTGTTGGCCGGAATATGGCCATTAATGTCCAACCGCAGATCGCTAATGGCCCAGTGTTGCTCCGTATAGTCTTTCAATGGGTCTTTGAGAGAGCGGACAATAATTGTCCCGCCCAATCCGTGGGCGACTTGCTCACCGCTTTTGCCATGAGGGTGTGGGTGATACCAGTACGTACCGGCGCAGCCTTCGGGCAAGGTAAAGCGGTAGTAGCGGCTTTGTCCTGGCATCACCGCGTCTTGTGGGTTGCCGTCCTGATCAGAAGGAACCGGCAAACCGTGCCAGTGGATGGTAGTGGCCTGATCCAGCTGGTTTTCAAACTCGATTTCTACTTGGTCGCCCTCATACAGTTCGATCAGCGGGCCGGGAGCTTGGCCGTTGTAAAGCCAGAGTTCGGTGCTTTTTCCATCTGCCAGAACGCGTTGATGGGCAGCAGCAGTAATTTTGGCCTGGAAAAGCCCTTTTTTCTGACTACTGTTTTTAAGTACAGGTAGAGCTTGCAGAGCCTGGCCAGCCGGCATTTTTTCTATGGGCATCAGGCCTAGGCGGGTGCTCATGCCGTGACCGGGCATACCTTCAGACATGGAGCCGTGGTGCCCCATCATGCCCTGCCCCCAGCTTCGCATAGGCAGGCTACTCAAGAGGCTGGCACCCAAAGTCAGTTTAAAAAAATCGCGTCGTTTCATGGGTTTATCCCTATCAATCATCAATACACACGTACCACCCAGGCTGGATCAGCACAGGCTTTTAGCGCTTGGGCGGCAATTAGAACGGGAGGATCAGGACGAGCGCGGAGGTGGCTGGGCGGGGCCAATCAGCCGGGAGACGTAGTTTTGATGCAGGGGGACGGGAGGGAAAACGGGCTGTAATGCCACCGCTTCAGGTTGTGGAGCCTGCGTCGCCAGACAAGCGCAGCAACCACTTTTCATTGGAGTGCTGCAATGGTTGGGAGCGCTATGGTGAGATTGCCCCGACGAGGCATGTTGCGCTTGAACAGTGCTGCGATCCGTATTTTGAATCGTGGCGTGTGCGGCAAAGCTGCTACTCAAACCCATGCTGGCAAAAAAAACAAGCAGGCCGACTAATAAAAGCCAGCCTATTGTTTTGCGAGATGAAATGGGTGCGCGCAGCATGGGCAAAAGCTTAGCATAAGCCTTCTGTGCATCGTTTACGCTAAAACAGACCGTTACACGCAGTGGTCTATCCAGGCGATTGAAAGTGCAGCAAATCAACCTTACGGATGGCTGGCATAGGCTGCTAAATAGATTTTATTGTTCAGGATCGTTCTTGATCGGGCGTCGCTTCAACCGTAGGGGGCGTACAGGCTGGCTTTGGGCTTGTTCCAGTTCCTGGCTGAGTCGTTGGGCTGTTTTGCGCGCCTCTTCATTCTCCCGCTCCAGCAAAGCAGCGCGAGTACGCAACATTTGCAATTGCCCCTGCATCTCTTTGGCCAAGTTATGGCTGATATCCATAGCCGCTTGCATCGCGCGGCGCTCGCCCTGCTCTTGCCCCAACTCCTGGCGCAGTTTCTGCATTTGATCCTGCTGTTTGTTCAGCTCCTGTTCGTGAGCTTGACGCTGGGTCTTGTTTGCTTGCTCGGCCTCTTCTATTTGCTGACGCAGTCGCGTTTGAATGGAGCGTTCCTTGTCGATTTCCAGTAAAGCACGGCGCTCGTTGGCCTGGGCGCGTTCTTCGGTTAGCTCAATAGCCTTTTGCAGCCGCTCCAAGTCCTGGGTGAATTGCTCACCTTGGCGGCGCAGTTCTTGTTGAACCAATTGTTTTTCGGTTTCCAGCTCGTTTTGACGTTGTTTGGCGTGCAGCAAGTCTTGTTTCAGAGCTGCTTGTACCTGACTGGCTGCCTGTAGTTCTTCTTTCTGCTTTTCTATATGGGCTTGGGCATTTTTCAAGGCGCCCTGCTCTACTTCCAGCACCTGTTGGGCCTCCAGGGTTTGGGCTTGGGCCTGTGCGACGCGTTCATCAGCCTGAGTCTGGTAATGCAGCATTTGCTGCTTCGAGTGCCCCATCGCTTCTTGCCAGATACGACCCAGCAGATCCCCCGTCAGGGCTTGTAGCTCTTCAGGCATGTCGGCCACATCCAGCCGAACTCGACTTTTATCCCGCAAATCTTCCCAGAACGTCTGTAGTGCCTGAGCCGGAGCGCTCATGCTGCCTTTGCGCACCAATTGGTACAGCTTGTTGGCCGTAGGTGTGACGCCATAGCGGAAAAACAGGAGTGCGGCCACTTCTTTGTACAAAGTCTGCGTATGGCTGAAGCGATCACGTAATTGGGCAACATCGGCCAGGATTTGCCCCTCGTTTGGCTGGTTTTGCTCCATTTTTCCACCTTTGTTGATAATTTAATTAATAATACAACGTAATATATAAAATTATCAACAAATTGGATTTTATAATTTGACATTATCTCTATAATGTCAAATATATGATCCTAAACAGGTTGATTGGCACAGGCACGGGTTTGAAAGCCCTTCCCTGCTCTCTTATCGCCTTCGTTTTTCTGCTTATTCATGGAAATAGCCAACACTTCGCCCTCAACCGACCTGGGATCGGACGATATTGCTCAATTGCTGGCTCGTTTTGACGGGCGGCAAGGGGCCAACCGGTCTATCGGCGGACGTGCACAGATTGAGGCGCAAACAGATATAGAGGCGTTGCGGGCTTGGTTGGCGCGCTATATAGATAGTCCACGCACCTATGCGAACTACCGCAAGGAGGCGGAGCGCCTCTTGTTATGGGCGGTATTGGAGCGTCACAAGGACTTGTCCTCGCTTAGCCTGGAAGACATCCTGGCCTATCGTTTGTTTCTGGCGGACCCTCAACCCGCTCATCGCTGGGTGGTTCAAGGGCGCTCCCGCCCTGCCCGTCACCATGCGGCATGGCGGCCATTTTCGGGGCCCTTGTCTGAAAGCAGCCGGAATCAGGCGTTATTGATTCTGAACTCTTTATTTAGCTGGCTGGTGCAGGCGGGGTATTTGGCGGGCAATCCTTTGGCCTTGTCTCATCAGGGCCGACGTCAAAAGAAAACCACCGCCCCCCAGCAACGGTACTTGACCCGGTTGCAATGGCGTTGGGTACAGGAGTACATCCAGGCCCTTCCTGAAGATACGCAGAGCGAGTTGCGCTACAAAGCCCGCGTACGTTGGCTCTTTTCCATTCTTTATGGCGGCGCCCTGCGCATTTCCGAACTGGTTCAGGCGCGTATGGCCGATGTTCAGGAACGTGTTGATGCGGGAACGACGGCTCAATGGTGGCTGCATATCCACGGCAAGGGCGACAAATGGCGTCGTGTGCCTTTAACGCAAGAGCTTTACGGCGAATTGATGCGCTACCGACAAGCGCATGGGCTGGAAGGACCGCCCCAGGCTTTGGAGCCCTATCCGTTATTAATGTCCGCCGGCGCCAGCGACAAGCATTTGACGCGGGCCATGGCGCATGTTCTGGTCAAACAGGTTTTTCAAGGTAGTGCGGATCGTTTACGGAGTCTGCATCCCGATCAGGAGTCCCAGGCCCGTATTCTGGAGCAGGCCTCGGCTCACTGGCTGCGTCACTCGGCAGGGTCTCACCTGGCTGATCAAGGGGTGGATCTACGTATCATCCGTGACACCTTGGGCCATGAGTCTATCGCTACGACCAATATCTATCTGCATGCGGATGATGATCAGCGTCACCAGGCTCTGGAGCAATCCCATAGCCTGGGTTGGAAATAAAGCACCCGCCTCGAGACAAGAAAATCAGACGCAGACAGCCCCCGGCAATGCGGTAGGATACGATTCCTGTGGGGACTGCGTTCCTGTTTTCAGACATGCTCCCCGCCCATGCCTTGCTATAGCTGATTGTTGGAGTACCTATCCCTTATGGACACTTTTAATGTCATGCGCACCTTCCGGCGCATTGTGGAGCTGGGCGGACTTGCCAAAGCCGCGGAGGATCTGGGGATATCCGCAGCGGGTTTGAGCAAGCAACTGCGTACCCTGGAAGCGCATCTGGATACGGTGCTGATCCAGCGCACTACGCGCAGCATGAGTCTGACGGAGACTGGCCGCAGCTACTATGCCGAATGCTGTCGGATACTGGATGAGCTGGACACTTTGGAGCGCTCGGTCAAACAGCAGTCCCAGCGCGTGACGGGGACCTTGCGCGTGAATGCCCCCTTGTCGTTTGCACTTAGCGTCCTGTCGCCATTGATGACGGATTTTCTACACAAGTATCCGGAACTGAAGCTGGAGCTGGTGATGGAAGACCGGATCGTGGATGCCGTGGCTCACGGTTTTGATGTCTCGGTGCGTTTGCGTAGCAGCCTGGATGATTCCACCCTGATTGCTCGTCGCCTCGCCACCATCGAGCAAAAATTATGCGCCGCCCCCAGCTATTTGAAGCAGCATGGCCTGCCTCAGACCTTGCAGGATCTGCGCAATCACAAAATGATCAGCTATAGCCTGGCACATACCCAGGGCCTTGCTTTTGATAGTGATTTCGACAGCAATCCTCAACAGCACCCCCCCAGTGGTACGGCTTTGCTGTTTTCAGGCGAGCATAGTCAAGTGAATAACAGCCTGATGCTGCGCGACTTTCTGATTGCCGGTTTGGGTATTGGCGCCCTGCCTTCCTTTCTGGCAGATCCAGCAATTGCTTGCGGGCAGTTGCAACGCGTTTTGCCCGAATTGGTGAATGAGCCCCGCCATATCTACGCCGTGTATCCAACCAACCGACACCTGCAACCCAAGGTCAAAGCCTTCGTGGATTATCTGGCCGACCAACTGCCCCATGCCATGTCCAACGCCCTGTAAACAGACCTTTATGAACTCGGAGTAAAAACTGTCTGCACCGCCACGTGCTTATTCTCCGCTCCGGGGAACGCTATTGTGATGACCATCTTACAAGGACATCACAATGCACGATCAAACACACCCGACCCAGCCGCTTGTCTCCCCCCTGATTATTGATTTCTTCCATGACGCCGTCTGCGGATGGTGTTATGTCATGTCGCCACGCTTGCGGCAAGTTGCCGCCGAACTGGGCATCCAGGTCCGCCACCATACCTTTGTTCTGCAAGACAGCCGCGAGCAGATGCTGCAAGCCTTCGGCTCCATGGAGCGCGCCAAACGTGAAATCCTGGGCCACTGGGCCGCCTGCGCCCAACACGACGATACGCAGTCCATCAATATCGAGGGCATGCGAGCACAGAACTTCGACTATCCCCATGGAATGTTGTCCGCTCGGGCGTGTCAGGCGGCGCAGCTACTTTCTGGCGACAACGCCCATTGGGATTACTTCGATGCGGTGCAGCGTGCGCATCTGGCAGAAAGTCGCAATATCGGCGATATGGACACGCTACTGGAGGTCGCCATTGCGCAAGGCTTTGAGGGTGAGGCCTTTCTGAATGCTATGGATAGCGATATCGCGCAGCAGCGAGTTCAAACCGATCGCGCCGAAGCGGTACGGCTAGGGATCCAGTCCATCCCCACTTTATTAGTCTCCTCACGCGAGACCGGCCAAGTGTTGGCCCGTTTGCAGACCCAATCCGCCGAAATGCTCAAAAGCCGTTTGCGCGCTTTGCTGTAAGCGCTGCCCCTTTCTTTCTTATCTACGCTTCATAAAAGGACATCCATGTCGATTCGTTTTTCTCACCGTCTTCTCGGTTTACTGCTGGTTGGTGCAAGCAGCATGAGCGTCTCTCTGGCTCATTCCACTCACCCAGCGAGCAACCCTTTGCCCCTTAGTGCTCAGGAAGTGGGCATCAGTCCCTGGGGGCCGGACGATGAAATTGGTCGCTTGAACCTGATCACCCCTGCTTCCCGGGCCGCCATCTTGTCCCGTCTGGATGGCAGCAAAGTGTATGACCTGGCAACCGACTACTACCTGGGCATGCCCAGTTGGCAGGACGCGGGAGACCCGCACTATCAGTTCTGGATGACCCATACCCCTCGTGGTACCGCAGTGGATGACCCGATGGGAGTTGGCGATGAGATGAACGCGGTTCGTAGCTACACAGGCACGGCTTTTTCCATGTACAGCCATACGGGCACCCATATCGATGCCCTGAATCACTTCGGCATTCATGGAAAGATCTGGAATGGTTTCAAGGCTGATGAGCATCTGGGTGACCGTGGCTGGAACCGTACTGGCATCGAGAAATTCCCGCCCTTGATCGCCCGTGGCGTCTTGATTGATGTGGCCGCCGCCAAAGGCGTAGACATACTGCCCGATCAATACCGCATCACACGCCAGGACTTGAAGGATGCACTGGCCCGTCAGAAAACGGTGCTGAAAGAAGGCGATATTGTCCTGATCCGCACGGGCCGCATGAAGCTCTTTAATGATCCCAAAGCCTATATGAATGCGCCACCCGGCATGGGTCTGGATGCTGCTCGCTATCTGGTGGAAGAAGGCGGTGCGATGATTGTGGGTGCGGACAATTTGAGCTTTGAAACCTTCCCTTCCGAGGTGCCTGATGACTACGTCCCCTTGCATACCTATCTATTGGCCCAACAAGGCGCACCGATCATTGAGTTGATTGCTCTGGATGAATTGTCCAAGGACAAGGTCTATGAGTTTGCCTTTATTGGTGGTCCGCTCAAGATCCGGGGCGGTGATGCGGCTCCGCTGCGTCCGGTTGCCATTCCGATTCGCTGATCCACAGGCTTCATAAAGAAACCCGTTTCTTTACCCCCCCCTGATGCGTTTGCGAATAAGGTTTATTGCGTTTGCCTGCTGTTAGGTGCCGCTCAATATGCTACTGTTGGGTGGGTTTGAATGCGCCGGGCGCCTGTTAAAGAGGCGTCCGGCTTTTCTTTATGGAGTATGTAATGACTTACACCGTTTATCTGTCCGGCGAAATTCACACGGATTGGCGCGAGCAGATTGCTCAAGGTTCAAAGGCCGCTGGATTGGATATTACCTTTACCAGCCCTGTTACCGATCACGATGCCAGCGATGCCGCCGGCGATCACCTGGGACCGGCCAGCGAAGGTTTCTGGCGTGATCACAAATCCTCCAAAATCAATGCCATCCGTACCAGAACCTTAATTGAGCAGGCGGATCTGGTCGTGGTGCGTTTTGGGGACAAGTACAAACAGTGGAATGCTGCCTTTGATGCCGGTTTCTGTGCCGCCCTGGGCAAACCGTACGTGACGTTGCACGCCGAAGACATCATCCATCCCTTGAAAGAAGTGGATGCCAGTGCGCAGGCCTGGGCAACTAGCCCCGAGCAAATCGTGGAGATTTTGCGCTATACGCTGAAAGCCTGATCGGTGAAGTCTGATGAGTTTGGCAATATCGCCTTGCTGAAAAATGCCGCCCAACCGGGGCGGCATTTGTTTCTCTGCTTGAAAGAACCTCTTGGTTTACACCGGGTTCTACTGCGCGGCAGTGAAACGTGTTGTGCGGGTACCTTAGTTCAGCTTCACCCGCCGCAAACGCAAGGCATTGCTGACCACAAAGACACTAGACAAGGCCATGGCGCCAGCGGCAAACATGGGCGAGAGCAAAGTGCCGTTAAAGGGATAGAGCACGCCCGCTGCTACCGGAATCAGTGCCACGTTATAGGCAAAGGCCCAGAACAGGTTTTGACGGATATTGCGCATGGTGGCGTGGGACAAGGCAATCGCGGTGACCACGCCTTGCATATCGCCCGACATCAAGACTACATCAGCCGCTTCAATGGCAATGTCCGTTCCGGTGCCAATTGCAATCCCCACGTCTGCTACAGCCAGAGCGGGTGCATCGTTGATGCCATCGCCGACATAGGCCAGATGTTGATGGGTATCGCGCAAGGCCTGAACCGCTTGCACCTTGCCTTCAGGCATGACTTCCGCCACCACTTCGTCAATATTGAGACGGCGGGCAATGGCATTAGCTGTGTGGCGGTTATCGCCGGTAATCATGACGACCTTGATGCCACGGGCATGCAACTGCTCGATGGCGCGCGGCGTGGTTTCCTTGATCGGGTCAGCCACGGCCAGCAAGGCAATGACCTGCTTGTTGCGGGCGGCGTACATGGGGGTTTTGCCGTCCTGCGCCAGCGTCTGGGCTTGCTCGGTAAAGGCGGACAGGTCCGCCCCTAATTGCGTCATCAGGCGATCTGCACCCACATGCCATTGGTCAGCTCCGATTTGGGCGGTGACACCCAGGCCTGTCAGGGACTCAAACTGCTCAGCCTTGGGCAAGGTGATTTGCTTTTCCTTGGCGGCGCTGACAATGGCTTGGGCGATCGGATGCTCGGAGTAGTTTTCCAGAGCGGCAATCGCTGCCAAAGCCCGATCCTGGTTCTCTCCGGGTGCGCAGACAAAATCGGTCAGTTCGGGCGCGCCCTTGGTCAGGGTGCCTGTTTTATCCACGGCCACGACTTTTACATCACGCAGTGCTTGCAGAGAGTCCCCTTTACGGAACAGCACGCCAGCCTGTGCGGCTCGGCCCGTCCCCACCATGATGGAGGTTGGCGTGGCCAGACCCATGGCACATGGGCAAGCAATAATCAGCACAGCGACGGCATTAACCAGTGCAAAGCTCAATGCGGGCGATGGGCCAAAAATCAGCCAGACAATGGCGGTCAAGACGGCCAGTGTCATGACGGCGGGTACAAACCACAGCGTGATTTTGTCGACCACGGCTTGAATAGGCAGCTTGGAGCCTTGGGCCTGCTCTACCATGGAAACAATATTGGCCAGTACGGTGTCCTGCCCCACGGCGGTAGCCTCAAATTCCAGCGAACCTTTTTGGTTCACTGTGCCACCAATGACTTTATCGCCCTGGGATTTGGACACGGCAATGGATTCGCCTGTCACCATGGATTCATCCACATAGCTCTGACCGGCAAGAACATCTCCATCAACGGGGATACGCTCGCCGGGACGAACCAGCACGACATCGCCCGTATGCAGGTCTGCCAGGGGCAGCTCAATTTCTTGACCGTCGCGACGTACACGAGCGGTAGGCGGCTGCAGGCTGAGCAGGCGTTGAATGGCTTCAGACGTGCGACCTTTGGCGCGCGCTTCCATGACACGGCCCAGCAAAATCAGGGCGACGATGACAGCGGCAGCTTCAAAGTACACGTAGACGGATTCGGAAGGCAGCCACTGTGGCGCAAAGGTAGCCACCAGCGAGAAGCTGTAGGCCGCCAGGGTGCCCACAGCGACCAGCGAGTTCATGTCCGGACCACCGCGCAAGAGAACAGGAATCCCTTTGGTGTAGAACTCGCGGCCTGGGAACAGCAAAACCAGCGTGGTCAGCACGAACTGGATCAGCCAGCTGTTTTGTGTACCTATGGTGCTGGCCACCCAGTGATGGAAAGCAGGCACCATATGGCCGCCCATTTCCAGAATGAAAACGGGCAAGGCCAGTACTGTCGCCAGCCAGAAACGCTTGCGCAGCGTTTCGTAGGTTTGTTCGGCACGCTCGAACTGGTCATTCGTGACAGCCGCTTCGGCAAGGCTGGCGGGATAGCCCGCTTTGCTTACCGCCTGGATCAGCTCAGGAGCTTTCACACCCTGCGCCACTTGCACGTGCGCTTTGGCGGTTGCCAGATTGACCGAGGCTTTTTGTACGCCCGGCACCTTCAGCAAGGCCTTTTCAACGCGGCCCACGCAGGAGGCGCAGGTCATGTCCTGCACGTCCAGCACAATGTCTTGCTGGGAAATTTTGTAACCACCCTTTTCCACTGCCTGCATAATGGCGTCGACCGGGGCGGCACCCTCAAATTCCACGGTGGCCTTGTTGGTGGCCAGATTTACCTGGGCCGATTGCACACCGGGGACTTTGCCAATAATCTTTTCAACCCGACTGACGCAGGAAGCACATGTCATGCCTTCCACATCTAAAGTCAGGCGTGAGCCCTTGTTTGAAGCGCTGCTTGTCATCGAAATCACCCTTCAATGGATCGTCAATGAAGCCACTTTAGGGCTTGACCCGATGGGAAGGTCAACAGCTGATAAAAAAAACGCCTCCGAAGAGGCGTTTCAAGGGGGAACTACGACTAATTAGGGATCAATCAGCAGCTTAGTAAGCAACAAAGGTGCCGTTGTTGTTCCAGTCTTTGGCTTCTGCTGCAACCTGATCACGGCTCAGCTTGGAGCTGGTATCGATACGTGGGTAGTCGCCCATGGAACCCGTGCTAATGTAGCCTTGCTCTTGAGCAGCAGCCAGTTCTTGAACGACTTGCTGACGGCTCAAAGGAGCGTCGGTCGATTCAATTGCTGGGTAGCCCAGGTTTTCGCCGGTAGCGACATTGTTGGTAGCTGCCATGGCAGTGCCGCTCAAAGCGGTGGCACCAAGAATCAGGCTGGCGATAGTTGCGCGTGCAATGTTTTTCATTCTTTACTCCAAATCTACGGTGTGTTTTTCAGTGGTTCGCTGTTGTGTTTAGCGAATCGTTAGATGGAGTATGAGCCTTTCTAAACTTGGTAAAAACCCTTAATATTGCAAACGTATTTCCATTCATGGAACAATTCAAATGAGTACCATTATTGCCGGTCCCCTGCTCAACGACATCGCGATCTTCGTGGAAGTGGCTCGTGCCCGCCACTTTAGCCGTGCTGCCCAAGCCCTGGGAATGCCGGTTTCCACCGTGTCACGCCGTATCCGTGAACTGGAAAAAGAAGTGGGTGTGGCCTTGCTCAAACGCAGCACGCGCAATGTAGATGTGACCGACGCGGGACAAGTGTATTTTGAGCGTTGCCTGGCTGTCGTCGAACAGGCTCGTCTGGCTCATGAGCAATTGCTGGATGTGGCTCAGACCCCCAAAGGACGTTTGCGGGTTTCCATGCCTGCCAGTTTCAGCATTGTGCTGATGCCCGCCATTATCCGGGGCTTTAATCAACAGTACCCGGATATTGAGCTGGAGTTTGACCTGACCATACGGCCTATTGATTTGCAGGCCGACAACTACGATTGCGTCATCCGTGTGGGTGCCCAGCCTGACTCCAGCGCAGTGGCCACCATGTTAGGACAGATTCGCCTGGGGCTGTATGCCACCCGCAACTATCTGGACCGCAAAGGGCGACCCAAGCATCCTTCTGAACTGGCAGGCCATACTTGTATTTGTGCCCGCCCCGCCAGCTCGGATCGAGTCTGGTCCTTGCGTGGTCCGAATCAGGAGCGCTATGACGCGATTGTGGAGGGTTCCATTACCGTCAATAACGCCATCATGATGCGCAAACTGGCCGTGCATGACTTGGGTATTACCTTCTCTTCCTTGCTGGAACGAAAATTGGATCCGGATTGCGCACACCTGGAGCGTGTCTTGCCAGATTGGGAGTTTGCCCCCTTTCCTATTCTGGCTTTGCTCCCCTCGCGTCTGATGCCGCAGAAGACGCGCGTGTTCCTTAATTATCTGCGTAGCGAGCTGGATAGATTGATGTCTCAGCCCGAACTGGATGTGGCCGCAGCCGGTCAAGCTTATCCGTAAGAAAATAAGCAGTATGCTTATGAATCGGTGTTGCCCAAAGCCTATCTATGCTATTTATAAACGTTTGGTCCTGTGGAGCCAATGCCATGACGGGGGGGGAAGCGCATGAAAGCAGCACTGCAAAGCTTGCTGGCTGGAATGGTGATGAGTTTGGCCTTGGGGAGTGGCAGCGTGTGGTCACAAACAGTATTGCTGGAAGCGGTAGAGCAAGGCGATAGCGCCAAAGTGCGCGAGATTCTTTCAGAAAAGCGGGCTCGCGCCAGCGTCAGTGTCAGCGACGATCAAGGGCAAAGCCCCTTGTTACGTGCAACCTGGTTAAACCATATTGATATTGCCCGGCAGTTGATACGTGCCGGTGCGGATGTAAATCAGGCCGACTCCATTCACGACAGCCCTTACTTGGTCGCGGGTGCACAAGGTCGTCTGGAAATCCTGCGCATGACTCTGGAGAACGGAGCCGATCTGCGTAGCGTGAACCGTTATGGTGGTACGGCGCTGATTCCAGCGGCTGAGCACGGTTATGTCGATGTTGTGCGCCTTTTACTGGCGGCGGGGGTCGACCCTAACCATGTGAATTACTTGGGCTGGACTGCCTTGCATGAGGCGATTGTGCTCTCTGATGGCGGGCCGGACCACCAGGAAGTGCTGCGTTTGCTGATCAAGGCCGGAGCGGATGTGAACCTGCCGGATCGTCAGGGAGTGCGTCCCTTGAGCCTGGCTCGCCAGCGCAGCCAGACAGAGATGGCCGAGATTCTGGAACAGGCTGGCGCGAATCCTTAAACGTCGCCGACTCGGCGGCTGCATTTTTCTTCCAATCACAACAATAACGATTTTATGTCTTCTACTCAGACTGCCCCGTCGTCGACGGGTGTTCAAGCCAGCCCAGCTTTGTGGCTGGCTTTCGTCATTCTGGTCGGCTTGAACCTGCGCCCTTTTCTGACCTCCAGCGGCACCTTGGCACGACAGGTGGCCCAAGGGTTGAATATGTCCTTGAGCAGCCTGGCCTGGCTGACTTTGCTGCCCATGATGGTGATGGGACTGGGCGCTTTCTGCATGCCCTCCTTGCGGCGCGTCCTGGCACTGCGCCATGTCTTGATTACATCTTTGCTCTTGCTGTGCCTGGGCTGTGTGCTGCGCTGGTTTGTGCCTAATGGGGCCAGCCTGATTGCAACAGCGCTGATCTGTGGTTTGGGCGTGTCCTTGCTGCAAGCGGGGATGCCCGGTTTGATCAAGGAACAGTTTCCGCGCCATATCGCTCAGGTCACCGGGGTGTACTCCGCGACCTTGATGGGTGGGGGTGCTTTGGGTGCGCAGATTACGCCGTGGGTCAGCTCCTTGACGGACAGCTGGCGTATCGCGCTGGCTTTCTGGGCCTTGCCGATCAGCGTGGCCTTGTGGATTGCCTGGAAAGTGGTGCCGCGTGAAGCTCCGGGCGCGAATTTGTCTCCCCCGTCCTTGTCCTTGCTGGCTCGCCCTCGCACCTGGACCTTGATTGTGTGTTTTGGCCTGATCAATGGCGGCTATGCCTCTTTGGTGACCTGGCTGGCGACGTTCTATCAAGACCGGGGCTGGACGGCTGAAGCCAGCGGTAGCCTGGTGGCGGTCCTGTCGGTGGCACAAGCCATTGCCGCCTTTGGCTTGCCTACCTTGGCGGCCAAGAATAAAGATCGCCGCATGTGGGTATGGCTGGCGCTGGCGTGTCAGTTCGTGGGCTTCCTGGCCTTTGCCTATATTCCCGATATGGCCCCCTATCTGTGGGCGATTATTATCGGCATCGGCTTGGGCGGCTGCTTTTCCTTGCTGCTGTTAGTGGCTCTGGATCACTTTCCGGATGCAGCCCGTGCCGGGACCTTGAGTGCCTTGATGCAAGGCGGTGGCTTTCCGATTGCCGCCCTCTTTCCCATGATCAGCGTGCAGTTGCGTGAAATGAGTAATGGCTTTCAGGCAGGCTGGATGTTGCATGCGGCAATGGCGGTATTGGTGGCCATCATGGCCTGGAGCTTTCAGCCTGCGCGATACGCCCAAAAGATGAGTGGGGACGACAGCCTTTAAGTCAATCCGATAATGGCGAAAAGCCTGGTTATGGATGCACCCAGTTTTTTATTGTTTTGAGATTTTGAAGTCTGGCCATTGACCGCAGCTGCTGCGCTTGTCTTTTTCCATCAAAACGATGATCGCAGGATTGCGTGGACAACCGCAATCCTGTTCAGCCAATAAAAACGGCCATCCCTGGATGACCGTTTCCCACCGTGTAAACACCCTGCTTACTCTTTTGGCGCACCCGCCATGATCCAAGCCACCACCGCCTTGATGTCGGCATCAGAAATGGCTGCATTCGCAGGCATGGGCAGCGGTCCATAGACGCCCTTGCTGCCTTGACGGATATGTTGGGCGATGATTTCAGCGTTGGCTGGATCGTCCTTGCGCATGTTGGCTATGTCCTTATAGGCGGGGCCGACCACTTTTCTGTCTACGGTATGACAGGACAAACAAGCATTTCTGGTCAGCACATCCTTGACCGAGTCAAAGCTGGCCTCGGCCGCCTGGGCGCTGAAACCGGCACTGAACAAGGCCGTACAGACCAGTAGCTGCTTCAAGCTCATGAGGGATATCTCCTAAGAAAAACGGGCTCAAGGAATGGTGGGACGACCGGATGTGGCGCTTGTTTTTTTTCCACACATAAACGGGGTGATGTGGCATCCATACCGAGATCATACGGTTATGATAGAACAGTCTTTAGCAAATAGCGGTGGGTCTTGATACTGATCAAGCTGGTCTGCGCGCTTATTCTGTAATGTCCTAGTAGAAGTTATTGCTTCATACTTAAACAGTTCACACACTACAAGAGGTCTTCATGCTTAATGTTCTCGTTCCTGTCGATGGGTCTGATGCTTCCACTCGTGCTTTGAAAACCGCCGTGGACATCCTAACGGGCAAACCAGAAGCCACTTTGCACGTGCTGGCTGTTCCTACTCCGATCGTGTCGGGTAACGTCAAACGCTTTTTCTCGGAAGATGTGCTGCAGGCTTACTACCAGGACGAAGGCAGCAATGCGCTCCTGCCCGCTCGTTCCGTACTCGCCGGTTCTCCCCTGAAAATCAAGGAAAGCATTATTGCCGGTAATGCCGCCCAAACGATTAAAGAATATGTAGAGAAGAACCAGATCGATCACATTGTGATGGGTACGCGCGGCTTGAGCGCCCTGCCCGGCCTGGTTCTGGGTTCGGTCACGACCAAGGTGCTGAGCCTGGTGAATGTGCCAGTAACCTTGATCAAGTAATTGAGCTGACTGCTCAGTCTGTACAGGCCGTCCTTGTGACGGCCTTTTTTAAGGGCTCAAGGCTTGGGCTGAATGCGCAGTAGCTGGCCGTCGCTTTCGTCGGTCAGCACATAGACATCGCCATCCGGCCCGACACGCACATCCCGGATACGCTGCTTCAAGTCTTGCAGCAAGCGCTCTTCACCGACGATGTGGCCGTCCTCTTCATCAAATTCCAGACGAATCAAAGCTTGTTCTTTCAAGGCACCTACAAACAGGCTGTGCTGCCAGTCCGGGACGCGTTCGTTGTTATAGAAAGCCATGCCGCTGATGGCGGGCGAGACTGACCAGTAGTGGAAAGGCTCGGTCAGCCCCTCAAGCGGTGTGGGGCTGGCGTTGGGAATGGGTTTGCCGTCATAGCCTTGCCCTTCGGTACGCAAGGGCCAGCCATAGTTGGCGCCGGCTTGAATCCGGTTCAGTTCATCGCCGCCTTGCGGGCCATGTTCAGCCACCCACAACTCGTTTGTCCAAGGGTTCCAGGCCATGCCTTGCGGGTTGCGGTGGCCATAGCTCCAGATTTCTGCTCTGGCACTACGTTGACTGCGGAAAGGATTGTCGCGCGGCACAATGCCATCCGGGCGAATACGCACGACTTTACCTTGCAGGTGATCCAGCTGCTGAGCCGTGGCCGGCTGATTGTTCTCGCCCAGGGCGATATACAGGTCTCGTCCCCCGGGATCAAAAGCCATACGCACACCATAGTGCTGTCCGGTGGACAAGGCCGGTTCCTGACGGAAAATCGGGCGGAAGGCGTCGATGCGTTTCAAGTCCGACGACAGCACGCCATAACCGACGGTGGTGGCCGAGTTCTGTTTGTCGCGGCGCTCGGCATAAGCCAGATAAATACGACGGCTACGGAAAAAATCCGGGGCCAGAGCGACATCCAGCAAGCCCCCCTGGGACTGCGCATGGACTTTAGGTACACCGGCAATCGGTTCGGACAGGCCGTTTTCCTGAGTCCAAACACGCAGGCGGCCTGGGCGCTCGGTAATCAGAATGCCGGCATTATTTGGCAAAAAAGCCATGGCCCAAGGGTGTTCCAGCCCACTGACCAGGGTCTCAACCGAGACAGCCGGTCCGCTGATGGCAGGAACAGGTTCAGATTGTGCCTGGGCCGATACTGTGGCCGTGGCTACGGCCAGACCCAGCACGGTGGCTGCAAATGCAGAGGACAAACTGAAGGTTTTCTTTATACGCATAAGGCAGTGAAAGGCAGATAGGTGGGATGGAACACTCCCCTACTCTTTCATAGGGACAAATGGCTACGCTGTTTACGTAGTCGCCCCGTTGAAGGGGCGAATACGCTCAAGCACAAGCGAGGCTGAATTTAGCCTGGGTGGGTCATATCCAGTGGCACAATCCACTGATCGTACTGCTCGTTAGTCAGATAGCCGGATTTCAGGGCGGACTCACGCAGGGTCAGGCCTTCCTTGTGGGCTGTCTTGGCAATGTAGGCGGCCTTGTCGTAGCCGATGTGACGGTTCAGGGCGGTGACCAGCATCAGGTTCTGGTCCAGATTGTGCTGGATCTTTTCCATGACAGGCTCCAGACCTTGAGCACAATGCTCGTCAAAGGCCAGGCATGCGTCGCTGATCAGGGCAATGCTTTCCAGCACATTGTGCACCATCACTGGTTTGTAGACGTTCAACTGAAAATTGCCCTGGCTGCCGGCAAAGCCCACCGCCGCGTCGTTACCGTACACCTGCACGGCCACCATGGTCAGCGCTTCGCACTGAGTGGGGTTGACCTTGCCGGGCATGATGGAGGAGCCGGGCTCGTTCTCGGGAATTTGTAGCTCGCCAATCCCGCAGCGGGGGCCGCTGGCCAGCCAGCGCACGTCGTTGGCCATTTTCATCAAGGCACCGGCCAAGGTGCGCAAGGAAGCAGACAGGTTCACCAGCGCGTCGTGAGCCGACAGTGCGAAGAACTTGTTTTCAGCCGCCTGGAATGGCAAGCCTGTGATCTTGGCAATATGGGCTGCTGTGCGTTCGCCAAACTGAGGGTGGGCGTTCAGACCCGTACCCACGGCGGTGCCGCCAATCGCCAGTTGGTAGATACCGTCCAGAGCCTTGTCCACGGTTTGCAGGCCGAAATCAATCTGCGCCACCCAGGCACCAATTTCCTGGCCCAGCGTGATGGGCGTGGCATCTTGCAAGTGGGTACGGCCGGTTTTCACAATGCTGTTGAATTGCTTGGCTTTGGCGGCCAGAGTGTCGCGCAACTGGCCTACGTCTTTGCGCAGGCGGCGATGACATTCCAGACCCACAGCGATGTACATGGCGGTGGGGAAAGTATCGTTGGAGGATTGGCCGCGGTTCACGTGGTCATTCGGGTGGACGGGCTTTTTGCTGCCCTTCTCGCCACCAGCCAGCTCAATGGCGCGGTTGGAGATTACCTCGTTCACGTTCATATTGCTTTGGGTGCCAGAGCCGGTCTGGAACACCACCAGCGGGAACTCGGTATCCCACTGGCCTGCAATCACTTCATCAGCCGCTTTGACAATCAGCTGGGCCAGCTCGTCGGGCAATTCGCCCAGTTCCTGGTTGGCCAAGGCTGTGGATTTTTTCAGGATGCCCAGCGACTCGATCATGCTGCGGCCCCACTGGAAGCGGTCTCGGCCAATCGGGAAGTTCTGGATCGAGCGCTGTGTCTGTGCGCCCCAATAGTGGTCAGCGGGAACCTCAATGGTTCCCATGGAATCCTGTTCAATACGTGTCGTACTCATCATGGCTCCTGTAAGAATTCGGAAGACAGTTCAGTTTGAAAATGGGGTGTTCACGGCTGGCGCATAAAGCGCGCAGCCCACACACAGGCAATATCAAGCATGCGGTTGGAAAACCCCCATTCGTTGTCAAACCAGACCAGCATATTGACCAGCCCATCCCCATTGGTTCGGGTTTGCGAGCCGTCCACGACTGCAGAGTGTGGATTGTGATTGAAGTCGATCGAGGCATGGGCCTGATCGGAATAGTCCAGAATACCAGGCCATTGCTGCGCCGCTTTCTGGAACAACTGGTTGATTTCATCCCGGCTGGTGTCGCGTTCCAGGTTGACCATCAGATCAATGGCCGACACGTTCAAGATAGGGACGCGTATGGATTTGGCCTGAACTTTGCCTTTTAATTGCGGTAACAGCCGCTCTACGCCAGTTGCCAGCCCAGTAGAGACTGGAATCATGGATTGCAAGGCGGAACGGGTGCGGGCCAGATCGCTGCTGTGGTAGCCATCGATCATGGGCTGGTCGTTCATCACCGAGTGCAGCGTGCTTAAAAAGGCGTGACGTATGCCGAAAGTCTTATCCAGTTCCGCCAGAACCGGGATGATGGCATTGGTGGTGCAGGAGGCGTTGGAGACAATCCGTTCGTCGCCTTGCAACTGTTCATGGTTAATACCCAGCACAGCGGTGAAATCTACGTCCTGGGCACTATTGCCGGGATTGGATAGCAGCACACGCGGGCAACCGGCGTCCAGAAATTGCTGCAGCTGGGCTCGACTGCCAAAGGCGCCACTGCATTCGATCAGCATGTCCAGATCCAGCGCCGCCCAGTCTATGGATTTGGGGTCGGTTTCATGCAGCACCCGGATGGCCTTATCCCCCACAATCAGCTCGTGTTCGTTGTGCTCTACCTGGGCCGGAAATACGCCATGGGTCGAATCAAAGCGCGTCAGATACGCCATGGTGGCTATGGTGGCGGGCTCGTTAATGACCACGACATCAAATTCCTGGCGTCGTGGGGATTCGTAAATGGCGCGCAGCAGGCAACGGCCTATGCGGCCATAGCCATTGATCGCGATGCGGATGGGACGAGGTAGCGGCATGGTCAGGGAACAATCAGAAAGTAATGGAGAAACCGCCGTCTACAACCACGATATGGCCATTGACATAGGAAGCAGCCGGAGAGGCCAGGAACACAGCGGCAGCGCGGATTTCGTCCGGCTTGGCCCAGCGTCCCAAGGGGTTGCGGCCAACCACTAAAGGACCTTTGACGGGGTCTTGAGCCAGAGCGGCATTGGTTTCCGTGGCAAAGGTACCGGGGGCGATGCCATTGCTGGTAATGCCCTGCCCGCCAAATTCTACGGCCAGTGCTCGTACCATGCCGGCCAGACCCTGCTTGGCAACCGGGTAAATAGCGTCGCCTGGGCGAGCCAGCGGGCCTGCAATGGAGGTCAAGGTCACAATACGGCCGTGCCGGGTCTGAGCCTTGAGCATGGCTTGGGCCGCGTATTTAGACAGTTTCAGCGTGGCCAGCAGGTCTACATTCAGCAAATGCTCCACATCGTCCCAATCGGCATCCTGCAAGCGGCTGCGTAGTCGCACGCCCACATTGTTCACCAGAATATCGGGAGTGCCGACGCGCTGGCACAGGGCTTGATAGGAGTCTGGCAAGGAGTCCAGATCGGCCAGATCATGTTCCCAGGTATCCACCTGGGCACCGCCAGCTGCAAGCTCGTTGGCAAGAGGCAGAAGTTTGCTGGCCTTACGACCATGCAAAATCACATGGGCGCCATGGGCGGCGTAGGCACGGGCGATTTCCAGGCCCAGACCGGCGGACGAGCCGGTCACCAGCGCACAGCGACCAGCGAGGGAGAAATTGGCTTGGTAGGAGCTTAAATCAGTCATTATTTACAGCGTATGGCGTGCTTGGCCGCGGTGGAAAGCAACAATGTTTTCGATCAACTGGTTTGCCAGGGCCTGCATGGCCTCCTGACTGGCCCAGCCTATATGCGGCGTCAAAATGTAATTGGGTAAGTCTAACAAGCGCATCAGGATATGGTCAGCGGGTGGCGGCTCGGGCGTGCAAACATCAATGCCTGCACCACCCAGCCAGCCCTGTCGCAAGGCGTGCTCCAGTGCCTGATCGTCGGTCAGCCCGCCACGGGCGGTATTGATCAGCAAGGGGCGGCGTGGGGCCATACGCTCGAACTCGGCCATGCCCAGCATGTTTTGTGTTTCAGCAGTCAGGGGGCAATGCAGGGATAGGACGTCGGCTTGCTCCAGCACTTGCTCAAAGGGCAAGCGGTCATCCGCATTGCTGACGATGGTCTGGCCACGGCGTTGAGCAAAGATGACTTTCATGCCCAGGGCTCGACCCATGGTGGCGACGGCCTGCCCCAGAGAACCAGAGCCAATCAGCCCTAAGGTGGAGCCTGCCAGATCACGGATGGGATAGTCGAAATAACAGAACTGCTGGGCTTCTTGCCAGCGGCCTTCCTTGACGGATTGGCGGTAGGCGCAGATATTGCGGCGCAAGGCAAAGATCAGCGCAAAAACGTGCTCCGGAACACTGCGCACGGCGTAGTCGCGGATATTGCTGACCACAATGCCGCGTTCACGGGCGGCATCCAGATCAATATTGTCGCTACCTGTGGCGGCCAATGCGATCATTTTCAAGTTGGGCGCGGCCTGCAAATGCTCGCGGCGGAGTGCCACTTTATTGCTGATGACAATGTCGGCATCGGCAATACGTTCGGCCACTTGATCGGGAGCGGTACGTCCGTAAACTTGCAGTTCATGCTTAAAGGGAACCTGCGGCAGCTCTACGCTGTCTGACAGTGTTTCCCTATCCAGAAAAACGATACGAGTCAAAGAAGTCATGCCTGTCCTTGTCCTTGAGCTGCCCCTGGCATTCTGGCCCTATTTTCAGAGGGTTCTTGCCTTTGCTTGGGACCATCATCCGATATAGTAATGGGATTGATACAGGCTTGTCCCTGGTCTCACCCTCATAACCCTGTTTTATAGGTTATTGCTTATGCTCTTGTCCCTCTTGCTCTCTTTGGGCGCCCACGCCCTGATACCGGATAACGTCGCGAGCACCACTCCCCCACTGTACGACATTCGGGACTTCTTTCAGAATCCCAAGCGTAGCGGTTTCCGGATTTCGGATCAGGGGCGCATGATCGGCTTTATGGAGCCCGTCAAGATCGACGGTCACCCCGCCCGTCAGAATATCTTTGTGCAAGAGTTAAAAGGCAGTGAGCCTGTGGGCGAGGCTCGCCGCGTCACCGCCGAACATCAGCGCGATATTGCCGAGTACTTCTGGAAAGGCGATGAAACCGTTATTTATGCCAAGGACGTCAATGGCGATGAGAACTATCACGTTCTGGCGGTGAACGTGCTGACTGGCAAAGTCACGGACCTGACGCCGCTGGAAGGGGTACGTGCCGGGGTGCAGGACGATTTGCCGGACGACCCGGAGCATATTCTGGTGTCGCACAACGGCCGTAATCCGGAAGTGTTCGACGTCTACAAGGTCAATGTCCTGACCGGTGAAAGCACATTGGCGGCCGAGAACCCCGGTGATGTACTGGGTTGGAGCACAGACCATCAAGGTCGGGTGCGCATGGCGATTTCGATCTCGGGTGTGGATTCCGAACTGCGTTATCGCGACAGCGATTCCGAGCCGTTCCGCAGCATTTTGCAAACGGACTTCCGCACGGAAGTCAGCCCCCTCTTTTTTCATGCCGACAATCAGCGCTTCTACGCCTTGAGCAACCGTGGTCGCGACACCTTGGCCCTGGTATTGATTGACCCTGCCAAGCCGGATGAAGAAGAAAAAATTTACGAATTACCCGATCACGATCTGATGGGAGCTGGCTATTCTCGCCTGCGTCAGGTGTTGACTTCGGTGGATTATTACACCGACAAACCCGGTCAGCATTTCTTTGACGAGCACAGCGAGAAAATTCACGCCGCCATCGCCCGCCAATTGCCGGGCTACGAGATCAGCATTCAGTCCATCACACGCGATGAAAAGAAAATGATTGTGGCCAGCTACAGCGATCGCAATCCAGGCTCACGCTACCTTTACGATGTGGACAGCAATAGCTTGCACAAACTGGCTGTCATCAACAGTGCCTTGCCGGAAAGCGATATGGCGGTCATGCACCCTATCGAATTTACGGCACGTGACGGCATGAAGATTCACGGCTACCTGAGCCTGCCTTTGGGTGTCCCCAGCCGTAATCTGCCGGTGGTCATCAACCCGCACGGCGGCCCGTGGGCGCGCGATTACTGGGGCTTTAACCCCGAGGTGCAGTTCCTGGCCAACCGTGGCTACGCCGTCTTGCAAATCAACTTCCGCAGTTCGACCGGTTATGGACGCAAGTTCTGGGAAGCGGGTTTCAAGCAATGGGGCCTGAGCATGCAGGACGACATTACCGATGGCGTTCAGTGGCTGATCGATCAAAAGATTGCTGACCCCAAGCGCATTGCCATTTACGGCGCCAGTTACGGTGGATACGCGACCTTGGCCGGTATCGTCAAAACCCCGGACTTGTACGCTGCAGCGGTGGACTATGTGGGCGTGTCCAACTTGCTGACCTTCATGAATACCATCCCGCCGTACTGGAAGCCTTTGCTGGTGAAAATGCACGCCATGGTAGGTGATCCGGAAAAGGATAAAGAGCTGCTGGAAGCCAACTCCCCCGTTTTACATGCCGACAAGATCCGCACTCCCTTATTTATCGCCCAGGGCGCACACGACCCACGGGTGAACAAGGCAGAAAGTGACCAGATGGTTGCCGCTTTGAAAGCGCGTGGTGTGGATGTGGAGTACATGGTCAAGGATAACGAAGGCCACGGCTTCCATAACGACGAGAACAAGTTCGAGTTTTACGAGCGTATGGAGCGCTTCTTGGCTCGCCACCTGCAGCCTCGATGATTTTGGAGTGGCGCGACAAGCTCGCGCCATTTGTTTATCGCACTTTTGGAAAGAGAGCTTATGAAACTGTATTACATGACTGGTGCTTGTCCTTTGGTGACCCGCATTGCATTGGAGTGGATAGGCAAGCCGTTTGAATCCCAGCGCGTCAGCCGTGACGAACTGCAGCAAGAAGAATTCCTGAAACTGAACCCCAACGGCGCTGTGCCTGTTCTGGTCGATGGTGATCTGGTTCTGACACAAAGCATCGCCATTCTGGAATACCTGAACGAGAAGAACCCGCAAGCCAATTTGATTGGCAGCACCATCGAACAACGCTTTGAAGCCCGCCGTTGGCTGGCCTTCCTCAACGCCGAAATCCACCGCAACGTGGGTGTGGTGTTCGGTACGCATCGCTACGCGGATCAGGAAGCAACTCAGGCCGAGGTCAAGGCCAAGACCGCTGCCTTGCTGACCAAGCAACTGGGCGTGATCGACAAGCACCTGGAAGGTAAAGAAACCTTGTCGGGCTCCTTGTCCGTGGCTGATGCTTACCTGTACGTGGTACTACGCTGGGCTGCTCTGATGAAGCTGGACCTGTCGGGCATGAAGAACCTGAAGGCCTTCTTTGCTCGCATGGAGCAGAACGAAGGTGTGAAGGCGGCACTGCGCGGCGAAGGCTTGTTGAAGGATTAAGTCGTTTCGCAGCTAGCGATATCAGGTTTCAGGGGATGCTGTCGTGTTCTGCTCCCCTGAAGCGTACGGCAAGCATATCGATAGCTTTTAGTTCTGGTGCGGATGGCCTTGTGTTGACTTGTCACCCGAAAAAAAACCTGAATCCAGCAAAAGCTGCGATTCAGGTTTTTTTTCAAGCACGTAAATTAAAGCGGTGCTTTAAATCGATGACGCTCTACCGCTTTGAGGCTGCATTCGCTGGCTGTCTAAGCCCCCAGATACGCCTTCCGAATATCCGGATTCGCCAGCAGATTGGCGCCGGTATCCTGCATCACTACCTTGCCGGTTTCCAGCACATAGCCACGGTCTGCGACTTGCAGGGCCTTGTTGGCGTTCTGCTCTACCAGAAACACCGTCACGCCTTCATCTCGAATGGTACGGATGATGTCAAAGATCTGGGCGATGATCAGCGGGGCCAGGCCCAAGGTAGGTTCGTCCAGCAGCAGCAAGGACGGTTTGCTCATCAGTGCGCGACCGATGGCCAGCATTTGCTGCTCACCACCTGACATGGTTCCTGCTCGTTGCGCAGCGCGTTCTTTCAGGCGGGGGAACAGTTTGTAGACGTGCTCCTCTCCTTCGTCGATCTCGCTGCGGTTCAGAAAGAAACCGCCCATCTTCAGGTTTTCCGACACGGTCAGGTCTGGAAAGACGCGACGGCCTTCGGGAGAGATGGCGATGCCTTTGCGCATGATGCGGTGCGTATCGGCGTGGGTGATGTCCTCGCCCATGAAGCTGATGCTGCCCGAGCTGGCTCGGGGCGAGCCGCAAACGGTCATGAGCAAGGTGGTTTTGCCAGCGCCGTTCGCGCCAATCAGGGTGACGATCTCGCCCTGATTCACGTCCACGCTAACTTGATCCAGCGCCTGAATAGCGCCGTAATGGGTAGATACGGAGTCCAGCTTCAGCACTTATTCTTCCCCCAGATAGGCTTTGATGACGCGCGGATCATTGCGCACTTCTTCAGGCAGGCCGGTGGCAATGGGTTTGCCATATTCCATAACCAGGATCCGGTCTGATACGCCCATAACCAGGCTCATATCGTGCTCGATCAGCAGGACGGCCACGCCAAATTCGCGGCGCAGTTGGTCGATCAGGGCTTGCAGATCGCGTTTTTCTTGGGGATTCAGGCCCGCCGCAGGCTCGTCCAGCATCAGCAAGCGCGGCTGGGTGATCATGCAACGTGCAATTTCCAGGCGGCGCTGGTGGCCGTAGGCCAGGTTGCCCGCTTCACGGTTGGCCAGATCGGTCAGGCCCATGAAGTCCAGCCATGTCACTGCACGCTCTTTAGCTTCCTTTTCGGACTGCTTGTAGCGGGACAGGTTCAGCAGACCGGACAAAAAGCCGGCCTTGAGCTGGCTGTGCTGGGCAACCAGCAGGTTCTCCAGCACCGTCAGCTTCTTGAACAGACGCACGTTCTGGAAGGTACGTACCAGGCCTTTTTGTGCCACCTTGTGGCTGGACAGGCCGTGAATGGGCTGGTCTTCCAGGGTGACAGAACCGGAAGTGGGCTTGTAAAAGCCGCCTACGCAGTTAAATACCGTGGTTTTACCGGCGCCGTTGGGGCCGATGATGGCAAACACTTCGTCTTTAGCCACATCGAAGCTGACGGAATCCACCGCCAGCAAGCCACCAAAACGCATCGACAGATCGGATACTCGGAGTAATGGGCTCATGTACGCAACTCCACATGAGGACGTTGCACAGGCAGCAGGCCCTGTGGACGCCAAACCATCATGGCCACCATGACCAGACCAAAAATCAACATCCGATACTCCGCGAACTCTCGGGCCAATTCAGGGACCACTGTCAGCACAATAGCAGCCAGAATGACGCCGATTTGTGAACCCATACCACCCAGCACCACGATGGCCAGGATCAAGGCGGATTCAATAAAGGTGAAGGACTCTGGGTTGACCAGACCCTGACGGGCGGCAAAGAAAGCACCACCAAAACCGGCAAACATGGCGCCCATGGTAAAGGCGGACAGTTTGATGGAAGTGGGGTTCAGGCCCAGCGAACGGCAAGCAATCTCGTCCTCGCGCAGGGCTTCCCAGGCACGGCCAATAGGCATGCGCACCACACGGCTGGAGACCAGCAAGGTGATCAGGGCCAAAGCCAGGGCCATCAAGTACAGATACACCACCACGTCCTGGTTGCTGAAGGTCCAGCCCATCAGGTCGTGGAAGGTGGTCTGCCCTTCCGGTGCACGGCGTGCCATTGGGAAACCGAATACGGTTGGCTTGGGGATACCGGAGATGCCATCCGGGCCGCCGGTCAGGTCATACATATTGATGAGCAAGAGGCGAATGATTTCACCAAAACCCAGGGTGACGATAGCCAGATAGTCGCCGCGTAAGCGCAGCACGGGGAAACCCAGCAGGAAGCCGAACAGGGCTGCCATACCACCCGCTAATGGCAGTGCTTCCCAGAAGCCCCAGCCTGCGTAGTGATAGAGCAAGGCGTAAGTGTAGGCACCCACGGCGTAAAAGCCCACAAAGCCCAGGTCCAGCAGGCCGGCAAAGCCCACCACGATATTCAGCCCCAGGCCCAGCATGATGTAGATCAGCACCAGGGTGGCAATATCCACCTGGGCACGCCCACCAAAAAAGGGCCAGACCACGGCACAAGCGATCACGATGTACAGCAGGATCTTCTTGTGCTGCATGCTCAGTTTGGGCAGCGTCCAGCGGCTTTCACGTATCTTGGTGCGATTGACGTTAGGACGGATCAGCTGGACCACAAAGACCAGTGCCATACCGATCAGAATGATCTGCCAATCGCTTTCCAGATGGGTGTTCATCCCGGCGCGCACAATTTGCAGGCCAAAGACGGGAGCCACAATAATGCCTGCCAATACAGCGGCGATAAATGCATTGCTAAAGCGGTTCATCATCAGACTTTCTCCACCTCGGGTTTACCCAGCAGGCCCGTTGGGCGGAACAGCAGGATAAAGACCAACAGTAAAAAGGCCACGATGTCCTTGTACTGCGACGAAATAAAGGCAGCGGCAAAGGTTTCTGCCAGACCCAGCAGGACACCGCCCAGCATGGCGCCCGGGATGCTGCCAATACCGCCCAGCACGGCTGCCGTAAAGGCCTTGATACCGGCAATAAAGCCGATGAAGGGGTTCAGCTTGCCAATGGCGGTGGCAATCAGCACGCCGCCCACGGCAGCCAGCATGGCGCCGATGACAAAGGTGAAGGAGATGATTTTATTGGTGTCGATACCCAGCAGGTTGGCCATGCGCAAGTCTTGTGAACATGCACGCGAGGCGCGACCCAGACGCGAGTACTTGATGTAGAGGCTGAGCATGATCATCAGCACCACGGTCACGACAATGATCATGACGCGTGAGTAAGGCGCCGTGACGGTAAAGCCGTCTGCGCCCAGGCTGAACTGAAAGGAGCCGGACAGCAAGGTAGGCACCGCCATATCGCGTGCGCCTTGGCCCAGGGCAACCCAGTTCTGCAAGAAAATGGACATACCAATGGCCGAGATCAGCGGGACCAGCCGAGGGCTGCCACGCAGCGGCGCATAGGCAACTTTTTCAATCGCATAGCCGTAAACCGCGGTTACCAGGATGGCAACCAGCAACATGATAAGAATGATCAGCCAGATGGGCAGACCCGAGCCTACGCCAATCGCAGTCAGGGTTACCAGCCCGACATAGGCGCCGATCATGTAGATCTCGCCGTGGGCAAAGTTAATCATTCCGATAATGCCATAGACCATTGTGTAGCCGATGGCGATCAGTGCATAAATAGCGCCCAAGGATAATCCATTGAACAGCTGCTGCACGATCTGAGGGAGTAAATCAGACATGCTTGTTTTTTTCCGTTGAGTCCGTCGTTTTGTTCTAAGGCTTTGTGGGCATCCAAAAGCAATGCCCCCGTTCTTCGTAAAGAGCGGGGGCACATAATCCAGTCTTATTTCTCAACTAGATCAAAGTTACCTTCTTTATCCCACTTGAAAACGGCAAATTCGAAATGCTTCAAATCACCCTTGGCGTCGTATTCTACCTTGCCAATGGCGGTATCGAACGCATTTGCGTGCATGTAGTCGGCTCCCTTGGCCGAATCTTCGCCTACCGCATTGATTGTATCGGCAATAATTTGCACGGCCGCGTAGGCCGGGAAGGTAAAGGCCCCGTTAGGATTGCGCTTGTATTTGCTGAAGTTTTCCATCACATCCTTGTTGGCCGGCATCTTGGTGAAGTCGGTTGGCAAGGTCACCAGCAAACCTTCCACTGCCGGACCGGCAATGGCGACCAGGTCGCGGTTGGCAACGCCTTCCGGACCCATGAAGGTGTTGGTCATGCCTTGTTCACGCGCCTGACGCAGCAGCAGACCCAGCTCGGCATGGTAACCACCGAAATAAATCAGATCGGGGTTCACGCCCTTGAGCTTGGTGATTACGGCCGAGTAATCGCTGTCACCGACGTTAATGCCCTCGTACATGACAATGTTCATGTTCTTTTTCTTGAGCGCGTCACGCACTTGCGTGGCAACACCGGAGCCGTAAGTCTGCTTGTCGTGCAGGACGGCAATGCTCTTGGGCTTGAGGACGTCAGCAATGTAGTCGGCCGCAAAGGGGCCTTGCTGGTCGTCACGACCAATGGTGCGGAAAAAGTAATGGGGCTTGATAGTGTCGGTGACCAGAGGCGAGGTCGCACCGGGAGTAATCGCCACAATGCCTTCCTGCTCGTAAATGTTCACGGCAGGCACCGTGGTTCCCGAGCACGCGTGGGCTACGGCGAATTTCGCGCCGGAGTTGACCACACGGTTGGCTGCAGGCACCGCCTGTTTGGGTTCGCACGCATCGTCAATCAGGACGGCTTCCAGCTTTTTGCCTTTGACACCCCCTGCTGCGTTAATCGCGTCAATTGCGGTCAATGCACCGGCCTGGATTTGGTCACCATATTGGGTGGAGGGACCAGTCATGGGTTGAGGGATACCAATTTTGATGGTGTCCGCCGCATAGGCGGTGCCCATGGCCAGTACGGTGGCCAAGGCGGTCAGAGCGGGGGTAAAGCGTCGAGTAAGGGTCATAGCAGCTGTCTCCCGAGGCCGGGGGTTCCCGGCATTGCTTTTTAGAAAGTGCTTATTCTGGGGTCTGGATAGGCATTGTTATGCTCCAGGGGAACCCATTTTGGGGTAGCTGCCTAAAACTTGTCACTTCGTATAAGCCCTAGCGCCCTGCTTATTTATTTTGAAAATAACGAGGCATTGTTAACAGGGTGTTTCCAAAACACGCTCGCATACTAAAAGCCTTGTTTATAAAAGAAAAGAGGAGCTCTCTTGAGAACTCCCCTGCTTTTTGTTTTACTGCTTTTTTATTGCGCTATATCAATTTTTGACGATGCTATAGGGAGTAATCCGGGGATCAGGAAAACTCTTGGGCCAGCTCTCCGGCACGCACTTTGGCAGCATTGACTGCTTTTTGGACCAGTGGTGTAAAGCCGCCTTCGTTAAAGACATTCAGGGCGGCTGCCGTAGTCCCCCCTTTGGAGGTGACGCGCTCGCGCAAGACCGAAGGTTCTTCTGGCGACAAGGTGGCCAACTGGGTGGCGCCGTGCAGCGTTGCCAGGGACAGCTGGCGGGCCTGTTCTGGCGACAAACCTTGCTCGATACCGGCTTTGATCAAAGCTTCGATAAACAAAAACACGTAAGCTGGACCACTGCCTGAAACCGCCGTGACGGCATCAATGGCGGCATCATTTTCAACCCAGACCACTTCCCCCACGGATTTCAACAATTGCTGCGCAATGGCTTTATCGCTTTCATCTACCTGTTCCAGGGCCATCAGGCCGGTAATGCCACAACCAATAAAGGCCGGGGTATTGGGCATACAGCGGATTACACGCTGGTACGGCTGGCCGGGTTCGCCCAGCCATTGGGCCAGAGCAGTTGCCGGAATGCCAGCGGCCACGCTGATCACCAGGGTGTCCCCTTGCAGATAGGGTTTGCAGGCCAGTACGGTTTCTTTCATGACCTGGGGCTTGACGGCAAAAACCCAGATACGCTGCTTGGACAAGGCCGGGCCGGGTTCATACGCGGTTTGTACACCTTGCTGGGCCCACGACTCCAGGGCGGGCGGGTAAATATCAATCGCCAAAACGTCCGAGCCGCCGCAGCGTTTCCCAATTAAACCAGCCGCCAAGGCACTGGCCATATTGCCCGCGCCGATAAACGCCAGCTTAAAAGAGGTATCGTGTGGATTCATCATCGCTCCCATTAAAAATCTGTCCTCTGACACGTTTTCTTAGCGTTTGAGGGTAATTAGTCATTGCTTATATAACGCTGTCATGGATACATTCACGAGAGCGTCATAAACAAGTCATAAGCTTGAGTTTTAAAACCTGCTACACCTTAGCGGCACCTTTTATACAGGAGAAAGCCTGATGCGAACAAAACTATTTGCTCTGTCTCTAGCCGGTCTGATTGCTTCTATCGGCACTGCGCAAGCGGCCACAGAAATTCAGTTCTGGCATTCAATGGAAGGAGCCTTGGGCGAACGGGTTAATGCATTAGTCAAAGACTTTAACGCATCTCAGTCGGACTACCAGGTTAAAGCCTCGTATAAAGGCAACTATGGCGAGTCCATGAACGCCGGTGTCGCCGCTTTCCGTGCCGGTAATGCCCCTGATATTTTGCAAGTATTCGAGGTGGGTACTGCCACCATGATGGCCGCCAAGGGCGCCATTCAGCCAGTTCAGGAAATGTCGGAGAAAGCGGGCAAACCTATCAACCCGGATGACTTTCTGGGTGCGGTTGCCGGTTACTACTCCTCCAACGAAGGCAAGCTGATTTCCATGCCTTTTAACAGCTCCACCCCGGTGCTGTACTACAACAAGGACGCCTTCAAGAAAGCTGGCCTGGATGCCGAGAAGCCACCCAAGACCTGGCAGGAGCTGCACGAAGCCGCCAAGAAACTGCGTGAGTCCGGCCAAGAGTGTGGCTATACCTCTTCCTGGCCCTCCTGGATTCTGCTGGAGAACTTTGCCGCCTGGCACAACATCCCCTTTGCCAGCGAGAACAACGGTTTTGGCGGCCCCAGCGCTCGGCTGCAGCTGGATAACCCACTGTTCCTGAAGCACATGACTTTCCTGGCAAATATGTCCAAGGATGGTTCCTTCTCCTACGGCGGTCGTGGTGATACGGCCAACGCCCTGTTTACCAGCGGCAAGTGCGGCATGTTTACCGGCTCCAGCGGTAACCGCGCCAACATCATCAAAACCGGCGAATTTGAATTTGGCACCAGCAGCCTGCCCTATTACAGCGATGTACAGGGCGCGCCTCAGAACTCCATTATTGGTGGTGCTTCCCTGTGGGTCTTTGCCAAGAAATCGGATGATGTCTACAAGGGCGTGACCGAATTCTTCCACTTTATCTCCAGCCCTGAGCAAGCGGCGGCCTGGCACCAGGACACCGGCTATGTGCCTGTGACCAAAGCAGGCTTTGAAAAGACCAAGGACTCCGATTTCTACGCCAAGAACGTGGGCGCAGACGTTGCCGTCAAACAGCTGGACGCCAGCACCACCGAGAACTCGCGTGGTATTCGCCTGGGTTCCTTGCCGCAGATTCGTGACATCGAAGACGGTGTGATGGAACAGATTTTTGCTGGCAAAGTCACCCCTGAAGAAGGTTTGAAAGCCATGCAAAGTCGTGGCAACGAACTGCTGGAGCGCTTTGAAAAGAGCGTGAAGTAAGCCCTGCCCGCCTTGCGCGGGTGGTTTACAATCGAGCGTATGAGTGTGCGGACGGCGTCTTGTCTTGGCCTCAGGCCGGCAAACTGTCACCATCTTGTCCAAGCCGCTCATACGCTTTTCGTTTCATTAGAAGTCTGTCCACCCTGATGGTGGCGCTCCCTTCCCATTGCGCGCAAACCTATGGAAAAACGTGTCGTCTTTCGTCATAAGACACTGCCCTATTTGCTACTTGCTCCGCAGCTAGCCATTACTCTGATCTTCTTTTTTCTGCCTGCCGGTCAAGCGCTGTGGCAGGCTTTTCATTTGGAAGACCCCTTTGGCCTGTCTTCGCAGTTTGTAGGCCTGGATAACTTTGCCGAGCTGTTCAATAGTGCAGAATATATGGCCTCGTTCAAGACGACGGCGGTATTTTCGCTTGCCGTGTCAGTGTTGGGCCTGGTCGTGGCTTTGGTTCTGGCCGTGATGGCGAATAGAGTGATACGAGGCGCGCTGCTGTATCGCAGCTTGCTGATCTGGCCTTATGCCGTGGCAACGGCGGTGGCCGGGGTGTTGTGGTTGTTCCTGTTCTCCCCCTCTGTAGGGATTGTGGCCGTGTTCCTGCTGGAGCATGGCATTCAGTGGAATCCACGCTTGAATGGCAATGACGCCATGTTGCTGGTGGTGATTGCTTCGGTCTGGAAGCAGATCTCCTACAACTTTCTGTTTTTCCTGGCTGGCCTGCAAGCCATCCCGCGCTCCCTGATTGAAGCGGCCGCCATGGATGGTGCCGGTCCCATGCGCCGTTTCTGGGGCATTGTGTTTCCTTTGCTGGCCCCGACGACTTTCTTCCTGCTGGTCGTGAACATTATTTATGCCTTCTTTGACACCTTCGCCATTATTGACGTGGTCAGTCAGGGCGGGCCGGGTGAAGCCACCTCGATTCTGGTTTACCGGGTCTACAACACGGGGTTCCGTGGCCTGGATATTGGTTCTTCGGCAGCCCAGTCTGTGGTGCTGATGGCGGTGGTTGTGGCGCTGACGGTGATTCAGTTCCGCTATATTGATCGCAAAGTGACGTACAGCTGATGCGCAGCAAGGAACATAGTCATGGTTGAACGACGCCCTATTCTTGATTTTTTCACGCATCTGACCCTGATCCTGGGTGTGATCGTGATTGCTCTGCCCCTGTACATCACGTTTGTGGCTTCCACCCAGACCAGCGCGGAAGTGGCCCGTGCGCCCATGTCGCTCTGGCCGGGCTCGCACATGGTAGAGAACTACATCACCGCTTTGCAGGGGACGGCCACCAACTCCCCACCAGTGGGACGCATGTTGCTGGTCAGCATGGTGATGGCGCTGGGCATCGCGGTTGGCAAGATCATTATTTCCATGCTCTCGGCCTTTGCCGTGGTGTATTTCCGCTTCCCGTTCCGCATGCTGTTTTTCTGGATGATTTTCGTCACCCTGATGCTGCCGGTGGAAGTGCGCATTATGCCCACGTACAAGGTCGTGGCGGACCTGCAGTTGCTGGACAGCTATGGGGGCCTGATCCTGCCCTTGATCGCTTCAGCAACCGCGACCTTCCTGTTTCGCCAGTTCTTTCTGACGGTGCCCGATGAATTGATCGAGGCCGCCCGTATTGATGGTGCCGGCCCGATGCGGTTTTTTAAAGATGTTCTGCTGCCCTTGTCCAAGACCAGCATTGCCGCTTTGTTTGTGATTCAGTTTATCTACGGCTGGAACCAGTATTTGTGGCCGCTGATCATTACCACCAAAGAGGATATGTACCCGATCGTGGTTGGTATCCGGCGCATGATTTCCGGTGGTGACAGCGTGACCGAGTGGAACGTGGTGATGGCCACGGCCCTTTTGGCCATGATCCCGCCTGCCCTGGTGGTGATGCTGATGCAAAAGTGGTTCGTCAAAGGTCTCATCGACTCTGAAAAGTAATTCTCTACAGGCTTTATTGAATGGCTAGCTTACGATTTGAAGGCGTCAAGAAAACCTACCCGAACGGGACGGTCGTTATTCACGGCATTGATGTGGACGTGAAGGATGGCGAGTTCGTGGTAATTGTGGGCCCTTCTGGATGCGGTAAATCGACCTTGATGCGTATGGTGGCGGGGCTGGAGTCTGTCACGGCAGGTCAGGTACTGATTGACGGCAAGGTCGTCAATGATCTGGAACCGGCTGAACGTGACATTGCCATGGTGTTCCAGAACTACGCGCTCTACCCCCATATGTCAGTCTTTGACAATATGGCGTATGGCTTGAAAATCCGTAAGTTTTCCAAGGATGAAATCAAGCAAAGGGTCAATGCCGCCGCTGCGATCTTGGAATTGGGTGCCCTGCTGGAACGTCGTCCAGGGCAACTGTCGGGGGGCCAGCGTCAGCGTGTTGCGATGGGCCGTGCGATTGTGCGTGAACCCAAGGTGTTTCTGTTTGACGAGCCCCTGTCCAATCTGGATGCCAAGCTGCGAGTGCAGATGCGTCTGGAAATTCAGAAACTGCATCGTCGCCTGAAAACCACCAGCCTGTATGTGACTCACGATCAAATTGAAGCCATGACCTTGGCCGAGCGCATGATTGTGATGAATCAGGGCATGCCTGAGCAAATCGGGACACCCGCCGAGGTATTCGAAAAGCCTGCTTCCGTTTTTGTGGCCACTTTCATTGGTTCACCGCCCATGAACTTGTTGCCAGTAGAGGTGGATGCACAAGGTCAGATCACGCAAGACAATGGTCAGCCTGTGCAGTTTGGCCCGGAAATGGTGCCCGCTGCGGTGCGTGGCCGCAAGGTGTTCCTGGGCATACGACCAGAACACATCCAGCTGCATGTGCCCGGTGTGACTACGCAGGTGGAAATGGTGGAAATTCTGGGTTCCGAGCAGTTGCTGCATCTGGGTTGTGGCGACTATCGCATCATCGTGCGCTGCCCGATTGAGCAGACTCGCGAATATCCAATTCAAATTGGCGAGGCTATCCAGATTGGCTACATGCCACCCCACCCTTTGCATTGGTTCGACCGCGATACGGGTTTGCGTATCGAGGCCTGAGCAGCCTGCCTGAAGCAAGGTGCTCCAAGGCGATACATAATAAAAAACCGGCCCGAAGGCCGGTTTTTTTACGAGCAAGAATCAGGGATTACTTGCCGTAGACGGTCTTGGAACCGTCAGCGTGCCAGCTGAAGACGTCAAATTTGAAGTCGTTCAGGTCGCCCTGCTTGTTCCAGCTGATTTGACCGATAGGCGTTTTCACGCTGTTGACGTGCAGGTAGTCGGCCACTTTGACTGGATCGTCTTCGCCAGCGCCCTTGATGCCTTCGGCAATCGCAATAGTTGCGGCGTAAGCGGACAGCTGGAACGCGCCGCTAGGATCGCGCTTCTTGTCCTTGAAAGCCTGGACGATGGCCTGGTTGTCCGGATCTTGCGAGAAGTCCGCAGGCAAGGTCAGCAGCATGCCTTCAACGGCTTTGCCGGCAATGGCGTTAATGTCGGGGTTACCCACGCCTTCCGGTCCCATGAAGTGGACTTTTACGCCTTGCTCGGCGGCTTGACGCAGCAGCAGGCCCATTTCAGGGTGGTAGCCACCAAAGTACACGAAGTCCACGCCGGTGGATTTCAGCTTGGTGATGACGGCGGAGTAATCGCTGTCCCCCGCGTTAATGCCTTCAAACAGGGCAACTTCGGTACCGGCTTTTTGCAGTTCGGAACGAACCGAAGCGGCAATACCTTGGCCGTAGGACTGTTTGTCGTGCAGGACGGCAACTTTAGTGGGCTTGATCTGTTCCAGGATGAACTTGGCAGCGGCTGGACCTTGCTGATCGTCGCGACCAATGGTGCGCAGGATCATTTCGTAGCCTTTGCCGTCGGTAACAGCAGGTGCTGTTGCCGATGGAGTCACCATCAACACGCCTTCGTTGTTGTAGATATCGGTGGCCGCGATGGTAGCGCCCGAACAAACGTGACCGACAACATAGTGGATCTTGTCATTCACGATACGGTTGGCTGCGACGGGACCTTGCTTGGGTTCGCAGGCATCGTCAACAGTGACCAGTTCGAGCTGTTTGCCCAGAACGCCACCGGCAGCATTGATCTGTTCGATGGCCGTATCGACGCCTTGTTTGACCATGTCACCGTATTGGGTAACCGAGCCTGTAAAAGGACCGGCCAGTGCAATACGGATGTTGTCAGCGTGAGCAGCACCGGACAAGAGCAGACCCGTTGCCAGGCTCATGGCCGCTGCAACAGGAGTGAAACGAATTTTCATAGAAAACACCTCCGTGAATATGCAGGAAAGCATACACCGATAACAGGGCTTTATGCCTGCCTGACGCCTGAATTCAGGGTTTTCTATAGGGGGAATAGGAAAGGCCACCGTTTGGTGGCCTTTTTTTATCGCTATTTGAGGGCGATAAGATGGAAATTACTGCAGCAGGCTACGCAGCATCCATGCATTTTTCTCGTGCACGTCCAGACGCTGGGTCAACAAGTCAGCGGTAGGCTGGTCGTCGGCCGAGTCGGCACGGTCAAAAGCGGTGCGTGCAGTACGAGCCAGCGCTTCGTTACCTTTGACCAGCAGTTCGATCATGGTGGTAGCATCCGGCACGGAAGCGGGCTGGGTGATGGAGGACAGCTTCTGGAATTCGGCATAGGTACCAGGGGCGTAGTGACCCAGGGCGCGGATACGCTCGGCGATGTCATCCAGGGCTTGCCACAGTTCGGTGTACTGCGTCATGAACAGCTCATGCAGAGTCTTGAACATAGGGCCGGTGACGTTCCAGTGGAAGTTGTGCGTCATCAGGTACACGGTGTAGGAGTCGGCCAGTACCTTGGACAACTCTTTAACTACAGCAGCACGGTCTGCCGTCGAAATACCGATATCAATTTTCAGAGCGCTGCTGGCGGCGCTGGCAGGAGCAGCGGGTTTGGCGGCGGCAACCGGCGTGGTTGCGGCAGGCTTGCGAGCAGCGGCTGGTTTGGCAGCTGGCTTGGCCGCAGGTTTAGCAGCCGCCTTGGCGGGAGCTTTGGCTGCGGTGGCAGGCTTTTTGGCGACGGCCTTTTTAGCGGTCACTTTTTTGGCGGGGGCCTTGGCGGCTGCCGGTTTTGGTTCAGCCTTTACATCGGCTGCAACTGCGACCTTGGTATCAGTGTTCGGGGCTTCTTCGGCCTTGCTGACCTTGGCGGTTTTACTGACTGCTTTCACGGCTTTTGCCATAGTGGACTCCTGTTGAACAGAGGGCTAAATAGGTACTGAAGCAGAATAACACGCAGTAGGTGTGCGATTTACGCTAGTTCAGGATACGGGAAATTGCTGTTGTATTCGACTTTTAAGTAGTTGACCCCAGCCAAGCCACTTTCCATGATCCCACGGGTCAAGGCGTCAATGGCCGACGTACGTGGAAAACTTTTGCGCCAGACCAAGGCAATGCGACGATCTGGAATGGGTTTTTTGAAGGGGACATAGGCCAGCAGTTCGTTGGCCTGGCCGGGGGCTGTCAGAGAGCTGGCAGGCAGGACAGTCAGACCGATGCCTGTGGCCACCATATGACGGATGGTTTCCAGTGAAGAGCCTTCAAAGGTGCGCTGTATGCCTTCACTGGACGCTGAAAAGCGCGATAGTTCCGGGCAAACATCCAGCACCTGGTCGCGGAAACAATGGCCGGCACCCAGCAGCAGCATGGTCTGATCTTTCAGCTGTTCGGGATCAATTTCCTTGCGCTTGGCCCAGGCGTGTTCATGGGGCATGGCCACCACAAAAGGCTCGTCGTACAGCTCGCGGATAACTAAGCCTGTTTCAGGCAAAGGCAGGGCCACAATGGCGCAATCAATCTCACCTTGGCGCAGCAATTCCAGCAGACGCACGGTAAAGTTTTCTTGCAATAAAAGAGGCATTTGCGGGGTCAGCTCGATTTGCTTGGGAACGAGCTTGGGCAGCAGGTACGGTGCCACGGTGTAAATAATGCCAACGCGCAAAGGGCCTGCCAAAGGATCGTGGCCCTGGCGGGCAATCTCGCGCAGGTTGGCACCCTCTTCCAGGACTTTCTGTGCCTGGGTGACAATGCGCAGCCCGATGGGAGTAATAGCCACTTCGGGCCCGCCACGCTCGAAGATGACCACGCCTAATTCGTCTTCCAACTTCTTGATGGCCACCGACAGCGTCGGTTGGCTCACAAAGCAGGCTTCGGCAGCACGTCCAAAATGACGCTCGCGTGCTACGGCAACGATGTATTTCAGCTCGGTCAATGTCATGACAATTCCTTGTGCAAAACAGCATTAAGACCTTGGGTTAACTACGGAGTAATTCTTCCCGGCCCTTCATCCAGCGCTGTAAATGGTGGTGAGCGTGGTCTGGATAATCACGGCGAAAGGTGCTGGCCAATGTTTGGGCCTGCTCGATCAAATCTTCATCGGACTCCAGGCTGGCAAAACGCAAGCCTGCCTGCCCGGATTGGCGCATGCCCATGAACTCGCCCGGGCCGCGTTGTTCCAGGTCGCGGCGGGCAATTTCAAAGCCATCGGTGGTTTCATACATGGCGCGCAAGCGCAGGCGGGCAATGGCCGACAGCGGTGCCTGATACAGCAAGACGCAGACGGACTGAATCTGCCCCCGCCCTACCCGGCCGCGCAACTGGTGCAGCTGGGCCAGGCCGAAGCGCTCGGCGTGTTCAATAATCATTAAAGAAGCGTTGGGCACGTCTACACCGACTTCAATGACAGTGGTCGCCACCAGCACGTCCAGATTGCCGCTACGGAACGCTTCCATGACCTCGGCTTTCTCCGAGGAAGACAAGCGGCCATGAATCAGCCCTACCCGCAAGGGGGCCAAGGCTTGCTCCAGAGCAGCATGGGTATCCACGGCGGTTTGCAATTGCAGGGCTTCACTTTCCTCGACCAAGGGGCAGACCCAATAGGCTTGTCTACCTTGGGCAACTTCAGCCCGGACGCGCGCCATGATTTCATCACGGCGATTATCGGCGGCCAGCTTTGTAATGATGGGACTGCGACCTGGGGGCAACTCGTCAATCGCGGAGACATCCAGATCCGCGAAAAAAGCCATGGCCAAGGTACGAGGGATAGGTGTGGCACTCATATTGAGCTGATGCGGCAAATAAGCCTGACCTTTCTTGTCTTGCGCATCCCCTTTACGGTTCAGCTCCAGACGCTGGCCAACACCAAAGCGGTGTTGCTCATCCAGAATCACCAATCCTAATTGCTGAAATTGCACATTGTCCTGAATCAGGGCCTGGGTGCCGATGGCCAGTCTGGCCTGTCCGGAGCTGATGGCTTCATAAGCCAAACGTTTGGCCTTGACGCCCAAACTGCCGCTTAACCAGGCCAGCTCGACGCCCAACGGCTCCAGCCAGGCGCGCATCTTCAGATAATGCTGCTCGGCCAGAATCTCGGTGGGTGCCATCAGGGCCACCTGAAAACCGCTGGCAATGGCTTGCACGGCGGCAATGGCCGACACAATGGTTTTACCGCTGCCTACATCTCCCTGCAACAGCCGGTGCATGGGATACGAGCGCTTCATGTCTGCGCTGATTTCCTTGACGCAGCGTTTCTGAGCGGCCGTTAACTTGAAGGGCAACGAAGCCAGCAAGGCTATAGCCAGATCACTATTGCCTTCACGCATAGGCTTGGCACGTTGAGCCTGACGCGCAGCACGAGCCTGCGCCAGGGACAACTGCTGCGCCAGCAATTCATCAAACTTGATGCGGCTCCAGGCCGGATGGCCGTGTTCGAACAAATCGTCGTAGCTGAGCTCGGGCGGTGGGTAATGCAAAAGCCGGATAGCCTCGTTAAAGGGCATCAGGCCATATTCGCTACGAACTTCTTCAGGCAGGGTGTCGCGCAGGTCCGCATTATTGAGCGCATCGGCAATGGCTTTGCGCAGCTGTACCTGGCTCAAGCCATCTGTCGTGGGGTAAACAGGGGTCAAGGCGCGGGCCAGGGGTTGGCCGGCTTTGGTGACTTTGGGGTGCACCATTTCCAGGCCATGAAAGCCCTGGCGCACTTCGCCGCGTACTCGCAGTGGCAAATCCCCTTGCAGCTGCTTGAGCTGGCTGGGGTAAAAGTGCAGCCAGCGCAAGGCCAGCTCGCCACTTTCGTCGGCAATACGGGCATGGAGCTGCGCACGGGGACGAGCCTGAACATCCGTACTAAGAATACGACCTTCAATTTGCGCCATCTTGCCAGGGTAGAGATGGGCGATGGGCTCGACCTGAGTCTCGTCCTCGTAGCGCAAAGGAAGATGGACCACGAAGTCGGCAGGCTCTCGTAGGCCGAGCTTTTCAAACTTCTGGTCCAGACTGAGCGCCTTGCGTGGCGCAGCCCGTTTGGCCTGAGGCGCAGGCCGACCTGCGGTCATGGCAATACGTCTTTAGAAATTGAGGATAGCCTCGACCTCGAACTGAGCGCCTTTGGGCAAGCTGGCCACACCGATGGTGGAGCGTGCGGGGAAAGGCTGGGGAATCAGTTCGGCCATGATGGCGTTGGCGCTGGCAAATCGGGACAGATCTGTCAAAAACAAAGTCAGTTTGACGATGTCGCTCAGGCTAGCGCCAGCTTCTTTGACCACAGCTTCCAGGTTGGCAAATGCCTGACGTACCTGACCTTCAAAATTTTCAGATACCAGTTCGCCTGTGGCAGGCTCCAGACCGATTTGGCCAGACAGAAATACTGTCTTGCCACCCGAAGCAATAATGGCCTGAGAGTATGGGCCTACGGCAGCCGGAGCGGCATCGGTGAAGACAACTTGCTTAGTCATAAGAAACCTCTGATGAGTGTTGTACTATCAGAGTTTAAGCGCCTATAGCTAAAATTAACAGATCTTGGCGTGATTATTTTTCCACGAAGGCGCGTTCAATCACGTAGTCACCTGGTTGACCTACACCGGGCGACACTTCAAAACCGCGTTTATCGAGCATGGCGCTGATATCGGTCAGCATGGCGGGGCTGCCGCACAACATGGCGCGATCCTGAGCGGGATCCAGTTGAGGAATGCCCAGGTCTTCGCACAGCTTGCCGGTCTCGATCAGGTCGGTAATGCGGCCGGTATTGCGGAACTCTTCGCGGGTGACAGTGGGGTAATACAGCAGTTTTTCGCGTACCACTTCACCAAAGTATTCGTTCTGCGGCAATTCATTCTGGATGAAATCCGAGTACGCCAGTTCGCTGACAAAACGCACGCCGTGAACCAGTACCACCTTTTCAAAACGCTCGTAGGTGTCGGGGTCCTTGATGATGCTCATGAAAGGAGCCAGACCGGTGCCGGTGCCAAACAGGAACAGATTGCGGCCTGCGCGCAGGTCGTCAATTACCAGCGTACCAACGGGTTTGCGGCTGACCAGAATGGTGTCGCCTTCTTTCAGGTGTTGCAGGCGCGAGGTCAATGGACCGTCCTGTACCTTGATGCTGAGAAATTCCAGATTTTCTTCGTAGTTGGCGCTGGCGATACTGTAAGCGCGCATCAGCGGCTTGCCATCGACTTCCAGACCGATCATTACAAAGTGCCCATTATGAAAACGCAGGGCGGCGTCGCGGGTGGTGGTAAATGAGAACAGGGTGTCGTTCCAGTGATGGACGCTGAGCACTTGTTCGGTATTGAAAGCTGCCATGTTAGTTGTCGTATAGAGGGGCAACATTGCCCGGATCAGTAAGCAAATATTTGTCCATTGTACCGAGTTCCCCAGGTAAATCCATGCTGATTCACCAATACGATTTGATCGCAATCAGGACTTACCATTAAGTTCCATGAGTCGCCATTCTCCTGCTTTGGCACAGATAGTACGACGATTTCCAGCCTGGAAACGGGCCCACATTCAAATAGCTCTTGCCTAGTTCCTGCATACGTTTGATAATCATTCACATTTTCTGGCTTACAGCCGATTTTTACGCTATTTACGCCTGTTTTGGAGTGTTGATAATGCGCTTTACTCTTCGTAGCCGTGCCCTGACCCAAGCTTTGCTTCTGTCCGCTATGGGCACTATGTCGATGGCGGCTTTTGCTTCTGGCGAAGTCAACCTCTACACCACTCGCGAACCTGGCCTGATTACTCCCCTGCTGGAAACCTTCAGCAAAGACACAGGCGTGAAGGTCAATACCGTGTTTGTGAAAGATGGCCTGATCGAGCGCGTGAAAACCGAAGGCGACAAGTCCCCTGCCGACATTCTGATGACGGTGGACATCGGTAATCTGCTGGATCTGGTGGAAGCCGGAATTACTCAGCCCGTTGAGTCCGCCACTCTGGACGGCGCCATTCCCGCCAATTTGCGCGGTGCCGACAAACAGTGGTACTCCCTGTCCTTGCGCGATCGCGTGGCCTATGTGGCTAAAGACGTGGATGTAAAGAGCATTCACTACGAAGATTTCGCCGATCCTAAATGGAAAGGCAAGGTGTGTATTCGCTCCGGCCAGCACCCCTATAACACAGCCTTGGTGGCTGCCATGATTGCGCATAATGGTGCAGAAGCGACGGAACAATGGCTGCGTGGCGTGAAAGACAACCTGGGCCGCAAGGCTGCCGGTGGTGACCGTGACGTAGCGCGCGACATTCTGGGCGGCATTTGTGATGTGGGTATTGCCAACGCCTACTACGTGGGCCGCATGAAAAACGCCGAGCCTGGTAGCGATGCCTACAAATGGGGCGAAGCCATCAATGTGGTGCGTCCAACCTTTGCTGATACCAAGGGCGGTGGCACACACGTGAATATTTCCGGTGCCGCTGTGGCCAAGCACGCTCCTAATAAGGACAACGCTGTCAAACTGCTGGAGTACCTGGTTTCCGAGAAAGCCCAGAGCCTGTATGCCAAGGCCAACTACGAATACCCCGTGCGCGCCGGTGTTGAGCTGGACCCCGTGGTGGCCAGCTTCGGCCCAATGACGATTGATCCTTTGCCATTGACTGAAATCGCCAAACATCGCAAACAAGCCAGCGAGCTGGTAGATAAAGTTGGCTTCGACAACTAAAATCGCCCTACTCTTTTTCTACGACCGCCAGCTTTGAGAAATCAGAGCGGCGGTCGTCGCGCATTTAAGCGCCTGTAATACCTAGCCTTTCATAATGCCCTTTTTTCGTCGTCTGCCCTTTTGGTCCCTGGCTGCCGCTGTGATTGCCCTGATCGTGGCAGCGCCTGTGATTACCCTGCTGACCCACGCCTTAGGCGGCTCGACTGAGCACTGGTCGCATTTGTTCCAGTTCGTTCTGCCTCAAGCCATGAGCAATACCTTGCTGCTGCTCCTGGGGGTCGGCGTGGTGGTGAGCTGTCTGGGAGTGGGGTCAGCCTGGCTGATTACCGCCTACGAGTTTCCCGGACGACGGGTCTTGCAATGGGCTTTGTTGCTGCCGCTGGCAGTGCCGACCTATATCGTGGCCTTTGCGTATCTGGATTTGCTGCATCCGATTGGCCCGATTCAGTCTGCCATTCGCTACGTCTTGGGCTATAGCAGCCCGCGTGAATTCCGTTTGCCAGATCTGCGCTCCTTGGGTGGCGCAATTTTTCTGCTGGGTTCGGTGCTCTACCCCTATGTATACCTGAGCACGCGCGCCATGTTTGCTACACAATCGGCCAGCTTGCTGGAGGCTGCCCGCATTATGGGTGAATCGGGCCGCAGCGTATTTTTTCGGGTCGTGTTGCCCATGGCCCGCCCCGCGATTGCAGTGGGTGTCAGCCTGGCTTTGCTGGAAACGCTGAACGATATTGGTGCTTCCGAGTTTCTGGGCGTGCAGACCCTGACGGTGTCTATTTACACCACCTGGGTAACGCGCTCGGATTTGGCGGGTGCCGCGCAAATTGCTGTTTCCATGCTCTGTCTGGTGGCGGCGTTGATCAGCATCGAGCGTTATGGTCGCCGCCGCCAAGCCTATTCCAGTAATCAGCGTTCCGAACCCATTCGACCTACCCGGTTGAAAGGCTCCGCTGCCTGTATCGCCATTGCTTTGGGTGTAGCGCCCGTGCTGGTGGGCTTTGTGGCCCCCTCCCTGTATTTGTTGAATGAGACCATCAAGCATGTGAGCTTGGCGGGCGGTGTGTCGGCGCAATTGCTGAGCAGCGCCTGGAACACCTTGTATATCGCAGCGCTGGCCACTATCGCGACCCTATCTTGTGGCTTGGTCGTCGCCTGGGCTGCTCGGGCAGTACGTTCGGGACGCAAACCGCGTCTGGCCCGTTTTCTGGCAGGTGTCAGCAGTCTGGGATACGCCATTCCGGGAACCGTACTGGCGATTGGGCTGTTGACGCCCCTCGTCATGTTTGACTCTTTCTACAATCAAGTCATGTCCTGGTTTGGTGTTTCGGCGACGGGTTTGTTGTTGATGGGTTCAACGCTGGCTTTGGTTTTGGCTTATACCCTACGCTTTCTGGCGATCTCGGTTGGCGGTATTGAAGCCGGGCTGGCTCGAATCCCGGCATCGCTGGAGCAGGCTTCCCGTTTATTGGGTGAAACCCCGGCGGGGACGCTAAAACGTGTGCACTTGCCCTTGCTGCGCCCCGCCATGGGCGCGGCTGCCTTGCTGATTTTTGTTGATGCCATGAAGGAGCTGCCTGCGACCTTGTTGCTGCGTCCGATGAATTTCGAGACCTTGGCAACCTGGCTGTATGCGGAAGCGGCTCGTGGGACTTATGAGGAAGGCGCGGTTGCCGCCTTGGCCATTGTGCTGGCCGGTTTGATCCCCGTTATTTTATTGGCACGTACTCAATTGATGGCCTCTGGCCCACGCGCATCATGAACGATTTTCTGGATTTGCAGGCGATTACCCTGTCCTACGAAACGTCTGAAGGTTTTCGGCCGGTTGTTGACCAGCTCAGCCTGCATTTGCCCCAAGGGGAAATTGGCTGTCTGCTGGGGGCCTCGGGCTGTGGCAAGACCACGGTCTTGCGGGCCATTGCCGGTTTCGAGCCTTTGCGTGCCGGACATATTCTGTTGAATGGCCGTGTCTTGTCGGCTGTGTCTCAGCAAGTGCCGCCGGAAGATCGCCATGTGGGCATGATGTTCCAGGATTACGCCCTCTTTCCTCACCTGACAGTAGAAAAAAACGTGGCCTTTGGTCTGCGCAAATGGGATAAAGCCCAGCGTCAGGCTCGAGCACTGGAAATGCTGGAACTGGTCGATCTGGCCCGTTTGGCGCAGCGCTATCCGCATGAATTGTCGGGTGGCCAGCAGCAGCGCGTGGCTTTGGCACGTGCCTTGGCTCCCAAACCCTCTCTGCTGTTGCTGGATGAACCGTTTTCCAATCTGGATGTGGATACCCGCGAGCGCTTGGCGTTTGAGGTGCGCGACATTCTGAAAAGCGCAAGCATTACCGCGATTCTGGTCACCCACAATCAGGCTGAAGCCTTTGCGATTGCCGATCGTATTGGTGTGATGCAGGCTGGCAAGATCATCCAGTGGGATACGCCTTACAGCCTGCATCATCGTCCTGTGAATGACTTTGTGGCGGACTTCATCCGCCGCGAAGCCATCATGGCGCAACGGGCCCAGGCCTTTTTGCGTGGCGAGCCTGCGTAGTTGCAAGTACGGCAGATCTAGCGTGCGCCATGCTGTCCTCTACGCGCTGATCAAGGACGGCTTGATCAGCATCCAGACTGCCATCGCCACCATCATCAGGTTTTCAGTTAGAGAGACAAAGCCCAACGGCACCTTGCTGTCGCCACCCACGCAAGCGCATTTCAGTTCGCGCTTGTCGATATAGACCGCCTTGAACACTGACCAGGCACCGATGCTGCCAATAAATAAGGCGATGGGCACAGACAGCCACATCAGGGCACCGGCCAGCATCAACACGCCTGCCACTGCTTCTCCAAAGGGGTACAGATAGGCGTAGCGCACCCATCGTTGGGCCAGCAAGTCGTAGTTCAGGAACATGGTGGCAAAGCCGTCCACATCTTTGAGCTTCTGCACGGCCAGCAAACACATGGCAATGGCAATAAACCATTCCAGCGCCTGGAGCAGGACAATCTGTCCGAATGCCGCCCAGGAAACAGCTAGCGCCATCAAGCCAGCCATCACAAACAAGGCGATCACGGGCGTGTAGCTGATGGCATCCTTGTCCTTGACCTTCCCACCGAAATACTCGACCAGTTCGTCATAGCCCCCTATCCGTTTTCCATTGATAAAGGTCTGGGGGGTTGTGCTGACTTGATGCTTGGCCTTGAAAGCGTCAATCTCTTCGCGATTCCTGAGCCAGTGATCGTCCAGCTCGTAGCCCTTACGTTTGAGCAGTGCGCGTGCTTTAAGCCCGAAGGGGCAGATATGGTCTGCCGTCACCATGCGGTAAAGCTCGGCGTGTTTGGCGCTATGTGTAGCCATATGCGACTCCTTTGACGTGATGCTGTTTGTCGGAAGCCCTCCCCTGACGCTCATGCAAGCGTTTATCTGACACCCTAAACCAGGTGTCAGGAAGTGTGAGTAAGCAGGTGTAGTGATTTAGTAGTGTTAGTGATCGATTGTTTTTGCCTGATCGTAAGGTCTCAGGGGCTGGGTGGCAGCACATCGCATGAAAATGGGCAGAACAAGGGCAACAAACGCTGTCAGGAGCAGCAAGACATGAAGGTCTGGCACGGATACATCCAGAGTGCGGAGCAGTAGGGAGGGAATAGCCAGAGCAATAAAGCTGCCGATGTGGTTGCCTGTGGTTTGCAAAGCCATGAAGCGGCCCCGCTGAGCTTGAGTGGGGTAGCTGGTACTGCGGGCGCTGGTGCAGACTAGACGGGTGTAGCTGCCCGTCATGAACAGAATCATGAATACGTGAGCTGTTCCCCACCCCAGGGCCAGCATGATCAAGGACAAGAGCAAGATCAACGTACCCAGATCAGAGATACGGGTCTCGCCCCATTTTTTGATGCCCGTAGCGGATAGGCGGGAGGCGATCAAGGCGGCGACACCGCCCAACATGAAGATCACAGGCATTTGCTGTGCTTGAGTGTCGTAGCGTAGCGCCAAAACGGGGATCAGGACCGGGATCAGTAATAGTGAGCCTGCCTGCGCAATAGCCGGCAGGCTTAGCCAGCGCCAGGCCTCTTTACCTAGAGCCAGTGGTGAGGGTTGCGCTGCAACGAAAGGGTTGGAAGGCAGATAGCGATGAGCAATTGCGACGGCAAGCAGGCAGAGCACGGCCAGAGCCATCAAGGCGATACGCCAGCCCAGTTCTACGGCGATGAACAAGGTGACGGGCATTCCGGCGATACTGACCAAGGCAAAGGCGCTGACCACAATGGCAATCGCGTCGGTACGCTGCTCGGCATTCATGCCATGCAGCAGTAAAGTCGTTGCGGCGCTCATCAAAAAACCACCTAGCAAACCAGCTCCCAGACGCAGCAAGATAAATAGCCCGAATTCGGAGCTGATGGCCCCCAAAGCGGTTAATACGGCCAAGAGAATCAGTGCCAGAAGCAGTAAAGGCTTTAGCGCCGCGCAGTGCATCCAGCGTGCAGCCAGGACGCCCGATAAAGCGGCGCCGCCCATATAGGCGGAAGCGGCATAACCGGCGTAGGTGGCAGGAACATCAAAGTCCACTGCCATCCAGACAAACAAAGGCGTCAAGGCCATGAATTCCAGAGCATGAACAAACTGGATAAAAGACACGGCACGGGCACTCAGCCGGGGACGAAACACTTCAGAATCAGACATGATGATACGCATAAAGAAAGAGGCCTCTAGCCTAATTCTTCGCTGTTTTGATATGTAGTCTCTATAATTCGAATATTAAATTATCAAAACCGGGATAATTCCATGACTCCCCAGCTGAATTTGAATGCCTTGCGGGTTTTTATCCAGGTAGCTGAAAGTGGCAGTTTTACGGCTGCAGCTCAGGTGCTGGATTTGCCGACCTCCAATGTCAGCCGTTATGTGGCGCAACTGGAGCGGCAGATTGGTCAGCGCTTGCTGGAGCGCAGTTCCCGGCAGCTGCGTTTGACCAGTGTGGGCCAGGGCTTGTTTGATACCGTTCAGCCCTGGTGGGGAGCCTTAAAGCAGGCTGAACAGGATTTGCTGGATCAACGCACCCGTTTGTCGGGACGCTTGCGGATTTGTATTCCATCCGAGGTGGGGCCGTTTCTATTGGCGGGTGTCCTGGCAGATTTTGCGGCCCAGCATCCGGATCTGGAACTGCATTGTCAAACCAACCTGGAAGGCCCTGGTGTGCTGGCGCAGGATTTTGACCTGGCCTTATTGATGTGTCGGGGTGCTCTGCCAGACAGCAGTCTGGTGGTGCAGGAATTGTGTTCTTTTGATTGCCAGGTCGTGGCGGCACCTGCCTTGATCGAGCAATACGGTATGCCCAGCAGCCTGGAAGAGTTGGAACAGTTGCCCTGCATTACGACCGATACAGCTTTGGATGGCCAGGCCTGGCAGTTTGTCTTGCCCAATGGTCGCTTTCAAATTTTGAACGTCCCCAGCCGCTTTCGTGTGAATAGCGGTTTGCTGGCGGGAGCTGGCGCCGTCAAAGGGCTGGGTTTTGCGATTCTGGTGCGGCAGGGATGTGAGAAAGAGATCGCCCAAGGGCGTCTGATTGCCGTTCCCCTGCCCTTGCCGCCTGCCCCTTTGCGTCTGGTACTGGCGTATACGCATCGACGACACTTGTCGAACTCGGCACGTGCCTTGATTGAGTATCTGAAGGCCCAAGCAGATATCGGCACCTTGCCTGGATTAAACACCCATTAACTTGGGGGCCTTGTAGGGTTTGAGCTTGGGTCGTCGTTGCAGCAATCGACGCTATATCAAGCAATGACGGCTGCTTTGACCATATCAATATGAGGAATGCCGTCCTCGTCGTAGATCTCGCCCACAGGTTCAAAACCTAAAGAGCCGTAGAACTTCTGCAAATGCGCCTGTGCGCCAATGCGTATGCCTGCGCCAGGATAGTGGGCTTCCGTAAAGCGGATCGCTTCAGCCACTAGCGCGTAGCCGATTTTCAGGCTACGGAACTTGGTTAAGGTCAGGACACGGCCAATGGAGGGCTCATCATATTTCAGGCCCGGTTCGACAACGCGAGCATAAGCAGCCAGCTCGCCGTCCTTGAGCACGGACAAATGCCAGGAATCCAGGTCCAGGCCGTCCACGTCCTGGTAGGCACACTCCTGCTCCACCACAAACACCGCCTCGCGAGCCTGGATGATTGAGTACATTTCCCGCGTGGACAGATCGTCCAACCGTTTCCATTGAAAAACCAGGTCCATCTTTACTTCCATGACGATAAGGTTTGGGTGACTGCGTATGGTAATCGTCCAAGGGCAGAATAAAAAGAGCGGCCCGAAAGCCGCTCTTTTTGATCGTACTGGCCAAAACCAGTGCCTTCGATCTTACAGGCTGTAGTACATGTCGAATTCGACCGGGTGCGGAACCATACGCAGACGGGTGATTTCGGCTTGTTTCAGCTCGATGAAGGCGTCCAGCATTTCATTGCTGAACACACCGCCACGGGTCAGGAATTCGCGATCTTTGTCCAGGGACTCGATGGCTTGTTCCAGCGACACACAAACGGTTGGGATTTTTGCATCTTCTTCGGGTGGCAGATCGTACAAGTTCTTGTCGGCTGCATCGCCGGGGTGAATCTTGTTCTGCACACCGTCCAGACCGGCCATCATCAGGGCCGAGAAGGCCAGGTATGGGTTGGCCATTGGATCGGGGAAGCGGGCTTCCACACGACGCGCCTTGGGGTTGCTGACGTAAGGAATGCGGATCGAGGCCGAGCGGTTACGGGCGGAGTAAGCCAGTTTCACTGGGGCTTCAAAGTGCGGAACCAGACGCTTGTAGGAGTTGGTCGTGGGGTTGGTGATGGCGTTCAGGGCACGGGCGTGCTTGATGATGCCGCCAATGTAGAACAGCGCGAACTCGGACAGACCGGCGTACTCGTTACCGGCAAACAGGTTCTGGCCGTCTTTCCAGATGGACTGGTGCACGTGCATGCCGGAACCGTTGTCGCCGACCACGGGCTTGGGCATGAAAGTTGCCGTTTTGCCATAAACGTGAGCCACGTTATGGATGGTGTACTTCATGATCTGGTTCCAGTCCGCACGCTCGACCAGAGTCGAGAAGCGCGTACCGATTTCCAGCTGGCCGGGAGCGGCCACTTCGTGGTGGTGGATTTCAACAGGAACGCCCTGCTGTTCCAGCAGCAAACACATTTCAGCGCGCAGATCGGCAAAGGAGTCTGTAGGCGAAACAGGAACGTAGCCGCCTTTGACGCCAGGACGGTGACCCAGGTTATTGCCATTGAGTTCCAGACCACGCGACCAGGGAGCTTCTTCAGAGCGAATCTTCACGAAGCTGCCCGACATGTCGTCGTTCCAGGTAATACCGTCGAACACGAAGAATTCCGGCTCGGGACCAAAGTATGCGGTATCGCCCAAACCGCTGGAGCGCAGGTAGGCTTCAGCACGCTTGGCCAGCGAACGTGGGTCGCGGTCGTAACCTTTCAGATCGGAAGGCTCGACCACATCGCAGGTCAGAATCAGGGTGGGCTCTTCACGGAACGGGTCCATACGGGCGGTTTTGGCGTCCGGGATGAGCAACATGTCCGAGGCTTCGATTCCTTTCCAGCCAGGCAAGGAAGAGCCGTCAAAGGCGACACCAGACTCAAAGCGATCCTCGTCCACCGCGTGTGCGGGGGTGGTCAAGTGGTGCTCACGGCCCAGGGTATCGGTAAAGCGGAAATCGACAAACGTGATTTCGCGTTCGGCGATGATCTTCAGAACATCTTCGGGGGAGGACATGGTTACTCCAGCGTCAATGACGTTAACAAAAAGTGAGGAGGAGTGGCGCGGATCATTGTGTAACCCACTACGGCAGGTCTTAATTACGTGTATCGGGATTGCCGCTGAGTCTGATCCAAACAGCGCAATACCGATAAAGTAGTTATGGCATAGGACTTACCAGAAATTAATTGTAGAGCAATTGTGCAGATGCACAATAAAAAATGTCTTAAATAAACAATTAAATGTCAGGAACCTTCATCAGGAAGGAATGCTTCCTGTAAATCATTTAAGAATCGCCAGCCTAAATCGGTGGTTCGAATACGAACCGGATCGGAAGCCAGCAAACCTTTCTCGATATTGCGCTTGATCACGGGCAGGATGTGCGCAAGGGGCACACCCGTGCGTTCCTGGAAGTACTGGGCTGGTACGCCCTCTTTCAGGCGCAACACGTTCAGCATGAACTCAAAGGGCAAGTCTTTGGGTGTGACACGGGCATTGTGCGCATAGTGGCTGCCGTCGCGCTTGATGGCGTTCTGCATCCATTGCGCCGGGCTGCGGGTGGTAGCAGTACGGATAATGCGGTCGTGAAAGGACAGCTTGCCGTGGGCTCCCGGGCCTATTCCGATATAGTCGCCAAATTCCCAGTAATTCAGATTGTGGCGGCTATGGCCACCGCGCTTGCTGTACGCCGAGATCTCGTACTGGTTCCAGCCACGGCTGGCGGTCAGCTCGATCAGGCGGTCCTGCATGGCGGCGCTGTCGTCGTCATTGGGCAAGACCGGCGGGTATTTCGCGAAAACGGTATTGGGTTCCAAGGTCAAATGGTAGAGCGACAAGTGCTCGGTCTCATAAGACATGGCCTGCAAAATGTCCTGCTCGGATTGCGCTGGGGTCTGGCCCGGCAAGGCGTACATGACATCCAGATTCACGCGATCCACGGCTTTCATGGCAGCTTCAATGGCCTGTTGTGCTTGCTGGCTGTCGTGAATGCGGCCCAGCGCTTTCAGGGCCTCATCGTTAAAGCTCTGAATGCCCAAAGAAATCCGGTTCACGCCACTGTGTGCAAAATCCATGAAGCGCGAGGCTTCGGAGGCTCCAGGATTGGCTTCCAGCGTAATTTCTGCGTCGGGCAGCAAGTTCAGGTGGGAGCGCAGCAAGGCCAGCATGCGGTCCAGCGCCTGGGCTGACAACAGACTGGGCGTGCCACCACCGATAAATACGGAAATTACCTGCCTGCCCCAGACCAGCGGCAGGGTTTGTTCCAGATCGGCCTGCAAAGCGTCCAGATACTCGTTTTCGGGCAGTTCAGCGGGTGCTTCGTGTGAGTTGAAGTCACAGTATGGACATTTGCGCACGCACCAGGGCACGTGCACGTAGACGGACAAGGGCGGCAGGCTGGGCAGCAAGGTGGCCGGGCCGGAGCCAGGCCGGATGCGTACCTCGGGAGAGAAAACAGTCATGGTGTTACTCGGCGGCCAGACGGGCCAACAAGGCTTGCATGGCTTGCGCCCGGTGGCTGTATTTGTTCTTCACTTCAGGAGAGAGCTGCGCCGCAGTTTGCTTGAGCTCTGGCAGATAAAAGTGAGGATCATAGCCAAAGCCGTGCTCGCCAGCGGGTTGATCCTGAATTTCCCCTTCCCAGACGCCTTCAATCACGATGGGCCGTGGGTCCTGGGCGTGGCGCACATACACCAGAACAGCCACATAACAGGCGCGACGGTCGCTTTGTCCTTGCAGACGCTGGACCAGCAAGGCGTTATTGGCTGCATCGGACTTTTCACCGCCCAGTTCGCGAGCGGCAAAACGGGCGGAATATACGCCGGGGGCTTCGTCCAGGGCGCGCACACAGAGGCCGGAGTCATCGGCCAAGGCGGGCAAGCCGCTTAATTGGCTGGCATGACGGGCCTTGGCCAGTGCATTCTCGATAAAAGTGGCAAAGGGTTCCTCGGCCTCGGGAATGTTCAATTGGCCTTGAGGAACCATGCTGATACCGGCCTGAGCCAGGATGGCGGAAAACTCCTTGAGCTTGCCGGCATTGTTGGAGGCCAGGACGACACGCTTGGATTCAGTGTTCATAAGTCGCAGCAGGCGGCAAAGCGCCCTGTTCAGTAAAAATGGCAAGGCGCCGTGCCAGGCAGTGTGTGCTGCATGGGACGGCGTCCCAATAGCGGTTTGTCCCGCTGCCTGGCGGTGTCGCGCAGGGAGCAGGACAGACCCGTTTCATCGCGATCAGCCCTGCAAGGCTTGTTTCTGGGCTTGCATCAGCTCGGCAATGCCCTGCTCGGCCAGATCCAGCAAGCGATTCAAGGTGGGGCGTGCAAAAGTCTGGCCTTCGGCGGTGCCCTGCACTTCCACCAGATTACCGCTGCCTGTCATGACGATATTCATGTCCACGCCGCAGGCGGAGTCTTCCAGGTAGTCCAGGTCCAGGACGGGGTTGGATTCGAACACGCCGACCGAGACGGCCGCCAGTTGATCCAGAATGGGCGAGGCTTGCAGCTTGCCCTGCTCTTGCAGGCTGCGTACGGCCAGGCTGGCTGCGACCCAGGCCCCAGTGATGCTGGCGCAGCGGGTGCCGCCGTCGGCTTGCAGAACGTCACAGTCAATGTGAATGGTGCGCTCGCCCAGGGCTTTCAGATCAAAGACAGCGCGCAGGCTGCGGCCGATCAGACGCTGGATTTCCTGGGTACGGCCATTCTGCTTGCCACGGGCCGCTTCACGGTCCGAGCGCGTGTGCGTGGAGCGAGGCAGCATGCCGTATTCCGCCGTTACCCAGCCCTGTTCCTTGCCTTTCAGAAAGGGAGGGACTTTGTCGAGCACGCTGGCATTGCACAGAACATGGGTTTCACCCAGACGGATCAGTACCGAGCCTTCGGCGTGACGGGTAAAGGCGGTCACCAGTTCGATAGGACGGCATTGTGCAGCAGATCGACCCGAGGGACGTGCAATCGTAGCGTTTTCAGACAAGGCTAGGCTCCGGACAAAATTCAAAACGCCTATTGTACGCCTTGCGGGACGGGCCGTAGCGCAACACCCATGTCCATCCACTTATCGGCCTGGCAGGTGAAAAGCAGGATCTGATGGCGCTGGGCGGCGTCGTGAATAATGCGCTTCATGGCCCCCAGGCGATCGTTGTCGCTGTGGACCAGCACGTCATCCAGAATCAGCAAGGTGGGACGGCCTGCCTGCTGCAGCAAATCTGCATAGGCCAGACGGGCAATCAGGCCGATTTGCTCGCGTGCGCCAAAGCTCAAGCCGTCAATGTCGTCGGCCAGCCCTTGTCCGCTATCGCGTTGCAGCCAGCGTGGGGCCAGGTACTCGTCCAGTTCCACCCGGGCCTTGCCCAAAAGCAGACGCAGATAGTGGTTGATGTGCTTTTGCAAAGGCTCGTGCAATTGCTGGGTCAAGGCGTTGCGCTGCTCCCTTAGCACAGACAGCAACAGGCGCAAGGCCGCGACACGGCGCTCGTAGGTGGCGCAACGGCGCTGGCAATCGTGCAGACGTAGCGAGGTCTGGTCGATTTGCTCTTCCAGGCCTTGCGCTCCGTGGGTTTCCAGCTTGGTTTGCACCAACTGCGCGGCCAGTCGGGCCTCGTTATAGCTTTGCTCCTGTTGTTGAGCGCTGCGCTCCAGACGTTGCAGGTCCTGCTCCAGAACCGAGACGGGCAAGGCGGCCAGCTCGGCTTCCAGAGCTTTTTGATCGGCCAGTTGCTGCTCGCGTTGCAAGCGCAGTTGTCCCCACTGCTGCTCGCGCTCCTGCTGCGCTTGCTGGCGTTGCGGATCAGCCCATTGCTGTTCCAGGCTGTGAGCTTCAGCCTGGGCCTGCTCCAGACGAGCCTGGGTGCGGGCAAGGGCTTCGCGGGCATCATGCCAGTCGCTTTCCAGTGCGCGGTACTGCTGCTCGGCCATGGAGGCGGCTTGGGCGATACGGCCCAGTTCCGAGGCCTCGATGGCCTCGCCTTGCGGGCGTTGCGGGGCGATGCGTTGTTGAGCCGCCTGAACCAGACCTTGCAAGTGTGCTTTGCCTTGCGGGGCCAGCGCTTTCATGGAGCTGCGTAACAGCCGGTCCTGCTGCTCTTGTTCCCGATATTGCTCGCGGCGGCGTTCCAGCTCTTCCAGGCTTTTTCCGCCCAGTTGGCCAAGCGCCTGTGCGTATTCCTGCTGGGTTTGCGCCAATTGCTGCTGCACCTTGCCCAGATCGCGGCCGCCGGGAATGATGCGCAACTGGCCCATTCCGGGAAGCTCAATCAGGGTGCTGGCGCTAAGGTGGGCGCGGTGCTGGCCCTGAATGGATGCCCCATCCAGCAACAGGCTGGCGCCGTCTTGCAGTTCGATCTGCAATTCGGTGGAAATCGTCTCAAGTTGGTGTTGCAAACGCTGAATAAGCTGGTGCTGCTGGCGTAATTGGTCCAGGGCATCGTCGCTGATTTTCAGCTGCACCAAGGCGGCCCCGCATTGCGCCAGTTGGGTTTCCAACTTGCCCAGTTCTTCCAGTTGCCCTTGCACCTGCTGCAATTGCTGCTGCGTGCCTTCAAAGCTGGCTTGATCTTGAAACCATTGCTGCCAGGTACGGGCGCGTTCCTGCTCCTGCAGGCTGGCGTCTTTATGGCTGCGCGCCTGCTCCAGACGCTGGTTCAAGCTGTTGAGCGTGCCCTGCTCTTGCTCCAGCTTGGCACTCAGGGATTTTACCTGCTCGGCGCGCTGGCTGCGTTGGCGAGCCCACTCCAGGTCGCGTTCCCCAGCTTGTTGGTAGAGCTTTTCTCGCTCGGCCAACATGTTCAGCGCCTGTTGCAGTTCCTTGGCCCGTTCCTGCAATTGGCGGGCTTGAAGTAACTGAACCTGCACTTGTTTGGCTTGCTCACGTAGCTGTTCCCACGGGCGCTTAGCCTCGGCATGGGTGATTTGTTTGCGGGCCTGCGCCAGTTCGTCCACCCATTGCTGGTACTGCTGCAAGGCGGCTTGCTGGCTCTGTAACTGCTCTTCCAGCTCCTTGGCTTCTTTCTGCGCTGCCAGCCAGACGCCGCGTGGCTGTCCTTGAGCCTGGGTCACATATTGGTCCAGCTGTTGCTGGGCCTGTTCGATCAGATAATCCCCGTCTGCACTGGTCAAATCAGCGATTTCGCTACCCAAAGCCTGCTGCAAGGTGCCGCTGGCGTGCTCAACGGAGCTGCGCAAATCCTGGCCCTGCCCTTGTTCAATCCACAAAAGGCCCGGCACGCCCCAGTTGCGGGCCTGGCTGCTGCCTTTAGCGGCATACTCAAAGCCCATTTGCTGGGCCAGGTATTGTTCGGCCTCGTCATTGTCCAGATGCTGATTGCCAATGTATAAATCGCAGCGTTTGCGCTTCAGGAAACGCTTGCTCAGTCGCATGTCCTGGCCGTTCAGGCTGAAATCCAGCTCGATTTCCGGTGCGGCCGAGGAATCGCCCCAAGGTAGGATTTTTGTCAGACTACCTGTGCCATAACGTTCGAAAAACACCGTGCGCAGGGCTTCGGCCAAAGTGCTTTTACCGGCCTCGTTCGGGGCGCTGATGATGTTCAGGCCCGGTTCCAGCTGGTCCAGTGAGACGGGCTGACGAAAGCGCTTGAACTGCTCGACGCGCAGGGACTTAATGTGCATGACCACCTTCCTTATCGCGCAGCAAACCGGCCAGAATCAACAAGGCATCTTCAGCGGCTTGCTGCTGGCTGCCGTGACGCAGTTCCTGCAACTGTTTCAACGCGGCTTGCAAGTAGCCATCGGCTTGCAAGGCGTCCAGATCCTCTTCAGAAGGTGCCAGACGCAAGGCCTCGCGCTGGCAGTCCCAGGCGCGGCAACGGGCTTGGGACTGCCCCAAAATACTTTCCAGACGCTCAAAACCGCTCAGGCTTAACTGACCTGATAGCTCCAGCTCGACCACGCTTTGATCGGCCAAGGCATTCAGTTCCCGCTCCAGCAGGTCCAGATCCGTGTCGTCATTCAAATGGTGCTGAATGCTGCGCCAAGGGTGTTGGGCAACCGGCAAGGCTTGAACCACAGGTGTTGCGCCCGGCTCGCTGATTTCCACCAGCAGAGCCTGGCCAGAGTCGTTATCCCGAAAGCGGTCCGGCTCGGGCGTGCCGCTGTAGTAGCAGCGCTCGTTAATTTTGACGGTGCCGTGCCAGTCCCCCAGTGCCAGATAGTCCAGTTTGGCGCGTTGTACGCGGTTTTGATCGATCAGGTTATGGCTGTCCAAATGCTCCAGCACCCCACTGACGCTGCCATGCGCCAAGCCCAGACGCCAGTAACCCGCCGGACTTTCGGCCTGATCGAACCAGTCGCTCAAGTCCTGATAAGTCTGGCGTTGTGTCAACGGCGCTGGCAGGACCGCAAGCTTGAGCTCGTCCAGCAGAAAAAGCTCCGGTGTATCAAGCACATGCACATAATCTGGAATGCAGTTCAAGCGGCGCGCGCGTGTCCAGACACTTTCGCTCAAGGCCGCGTCATGGTTGCCGGGCAGGAGCAGCCAGGGGCCGGTGAAACCCGCCATGGCATTGAAACTGCGGCGCAGATTGCGATCGCTCAGGGTTTGCGAATCAAAGACATCGCCCGCTACCACAAGCAGATCGGCGCGATGTTCGCTGGCCATCGTTGCCAGCTTCTCAATGGCCTTGAAACGTGCCTCAGCCAGGGCGGCCGCGTCCTCCAGCTCGAAACGCGAATACTGGCGACCTATTTGCCAATCGGCTGTATGCAGGATTCGTAGCATGACTGCCCTTAGATTTGGTAAAAAAATCGGCCCTTACAGGCCTTGAATGCCTAAAGTATAGAGCTTTGTCGCGGCAAGAGGCGCGGCCAAAGCCGGGACCTGAGAGTACAATTGGCGGCTTTATTCCATTCTTAAAGTGACCCACCCATGATCCGTAGCATGACCGCGTTTGGCAGCGCCAAGGCCGAGTCCGAAGCAGGCACCATCAATATCGAGATGCGCAGCGTCAACAACCGCTTTCTGGACCTGAATCTGCGTTTGCCCGAGGAACTGCGTTTTGCGGAGAATCTACTGCGCGAGCTGGCCGCCCAGGGTGTACAGCGTGGCAAGCTGGAATTGCGGGTCAACTTTGCCCGTAGCGGCACGGATCAGCAACGCAGCCTGGATATGGAGGCGGTGGAACGCACAGCACAAATGCTGCAAGTGGCACGCGTCGCCATTCCCGATCTGCCTGCGCCCGAGCTGCATACCTTGCTGAGCAATCAAAGCGGCAATAATTCAGGCATGGACCCCGAAATCTGGCTGCCCATGATCAGCCAGGCTTTCGAGGCGGCCCTGCAGGATTTTCAGGCGACCCGAGAGCGTGAAGGCCAGCGGCTGGCACAAGCCATGCTGGATATTCGCCAGGACATGAGCGCCATTGTGGACGAGGTTGAGCAGCACTTGCCTTCTATTCTGACGGAGCAGAAGAACAAGATTGCCACTCGCTTGCATGACGCCTTGTTGCAAGCCAGCCCGGACGGTTTTGCCCTGATTTCGGGCGAAGAGCTGTCTGCCCGCGTCGCCCAGGAAGCGGCTGTTTTCTCTCTGCGTATCGATGTGGCCGAGGAAATTGCCCGCTTGCGTTCGCATTTGACCGAGCTGGAACTGATTCTTAACGGTGATACCAGCGTGTCGTCCAACAAGAAAAGCACGCGCCAAGGCAGCACTGGCAAGCGTTTGGACTTCCTGTTCCAAGAGATGAACCGTGAGGCCAATACCTTGGGTTCCAAGGCAGGCAGCATGGACATGACGCGCGCCTCTATCGACTTGAAGCTATGTATTGAGCAACTGCGCGAACAGACCCAAAACATCGAGTAAACCAGCCAGTTCCTTATTTTCTGCCTGCCAGTATTTTTTTCAGCAGGTGCTGTCTGCTTAAACCGCGTGAAACCTCAGGTTTTATGCGGTTTTTTCAAGAAAACCGTCTTGCTCAGGCCAGGCGGTTTTTTTGTGGACTTTTCTGATCATCCTCAAACTCCCTAGGGCTATTTTTTCTGAAAGTGGTCTAGTGAAGCCAGGAATAAATACAGACGCTTTATAAGCTGCCTTAATATATAAAAATAAAATAGCGATTTTTAAAATAAAAAAAATAAAACAAAAATAAGAAATGGTTTTTATAAATAATTAATCCGGTTTTAAAAGTTTAAAAACGAATCACTGGTTTTAAATAAATTCATGCTTAATTATCTGTCTGCTAATTAGGTGGCTTGCCGGTTTTGTCCTGGGGTTTTCTCGACAAGGCCAGGTAACACGTCACCTTTTTGACAGTTGTGTTTCTGGTTTTAAAACGGCGGATTTTTCTGGCCGCTGTCTGAACGCCCTGCTCGGCCCCTTGGGTTTTTCTCCGCTTTTTTCTGCCTCCGTCCTTCCCGTACAATAGCCAGCGCTGTGCTGCTCTTAGGCGGCTTATTAAAGGACAGAAAACACATGAATTTCATTTTTCGTGGAAATGAAATATTGGTCAGCAGCCAGGAAGGACAAGCCTTGATTCCTGCCAAACCCGCACTGGATTTAGCGCCGGCGCAATGGCATGCTCTTTTTCCAGGTGACGATTGTCAGGATTTTGCCTGCCACGTAGCGGCCGAGACCCCGGCTCCGGATGGCTTTACCTTCCGTCACTTGCGCGGCGTGCTGTCGCAGTTGGGAGATCAAGCCAGTATGGTGAATCGGGCTTTTCAAGTCTCGGAATGGGCGCGCAGCCATCGTTACTGTGGTGTGTGCGGTTCGGCCATGGAGCGTGTGAAGCATGAACTGTGCTTTCGCTGCACCTCTTGTGGTTTCTCGGCCTATCCCCGCATCTCCCCGGCCATGATGGTACTGATCCGCGACAAGGACCGTATCTTGTTGGCCAGTCATTCCACTTACGCGACGGCGCGCTACACGGCTCTGGCCGGGTTTGTGGAAGCCGGTGAAAACCTGGAAGAAGCCATTCACCGTGAGGTTATGGAGGAAGTGGGGCTGCGCGTGGACAATATTCAGTACTTCGGCAGTCAGTCCTGGCCTTTCCCACATTCTTTAATGGTGGCTTATACCGCCGAGTACGCCGGGGGTGATTTGCGCATTCAAGCTGACGAAATCAATGACGCGCGCTGGTTTGGCCCGGGTGACGCCCTGCCCGATCTGCCCCATACAGACTCCATTGCGGGCCGTTTGATTCGGGCCAATTTACCGGGCCTGGCCAAGACTTAAAGCGTGACTCAGGTCGCTAGATGGGCGGCGACATTGCGCAGCATACGGCCCAAATCCTCGCGCTCATTCGGATTGAGCACTGACAGAGCATCATCAATCATTTTTTTGGCGGCGGGCCAGACTTGCGCATAGCGCTCACGGCCCGTTTCGCTCAGATACACACGCATATAGCGGCTGTCGTTTTCGTCCGTGCGGCGCTGCACCAATTCGCGTTCTTCCATTTGGTCAATCACCCGGCTCAAGACCGGCTGATGCACCACGATGGCCTTGGCAATTTCCCCGATGCTGCGCCCGTCCTTATCCCACAGGTACTGCAAGACCCGAAAGTGCACATAGGTCATATTATGTTCACGCAGGGTGGTCGATCTTAGCGTTTGGTCCAACTTGTAGATAATGTTGGCCATCTGGAAGGCCAGATTGGTTTCTACGCTGCTGTCAGGGATGGAGACGGGAGTTTTGCTCATAATGCCTTGGGAGAGTCAATCCTGCGCTTGTCGCTCCATGAAATCGGGGCGACAAGCGGACCGTCAGTATACTAGCAGAGCTCTGCCTGGACGGTTCCCGTAGGCGTGTGACTGGCAGCGCGGAAAATCTGCGCGTAGCTCCAGGGATTGGCCATGGCAGAACGCACGACCTGAGTACGCACGGCATCGGGCAAGGCGCTGATCTCACCATATAGACAGGACCACTTCTGGCAGTGCTCTACAATCTCGCGCTCATTGTTTTCCCAGGCTTCCAGGGCTTCGGGGATATCGCGGGCATCCTGCACCTTTTCCAGGAATGTAGCCAGAGCCAGACCATTTTGCATGGCCATGCCCCCACCCTGCCCCAGGTTCGGCGGTTGCGCGTGGGCGGCGTCGCCCAAAATCGCGGTACGGCCACTGGACCAGGTTTTGCAGCGCGTCACACTGTAACGACCCCAACTGACCGGGCCATCTGCGCGTTCAATCAAGTGTGCCCAGTGCGGGAACAAGGCAGACCAGTATTCCTTGTCGATCTGGACATTGCTGGCTCGCACATCGTCGTACGGGCACGTTAAGGCCAGATAGGTTTGGGTTTCGCTGACGGGCGTAATCAGCAAGCGATGCAGACCGTTCCAGTTCTCGATGTATTTTTGAGCGTCTTGCTCCGGAGTGTCGTCTGGCTTGCGGGTGATCATGGTACGCAAGGCCCCTTCGCGGGTTTGCTCGTGCACCAGTTCCAGACCGAGAGATTGGCGGATACGGGACCAGATGCCATCAGCACCCACGACCAGATCGGCACGTAAACGCTCGCCCGAGGCCAGTTGAACTTCGCCGCGTGCGCTGGCGGCGATGACTTCCACATTCGTGCGTACCTTCACGCCGGCGCGCTTGCCCGCTTGCTCCAGGGATTTCAGCAGTTGCGAGCGCATCACGGTAATCAGACGGCGATCGGGCGGTGTGGGGCCGCAATCAATGACTTCATTATTCAGATCACGTTGCTCAAAGTGGCTACCGTAGAAAGCGCCTTCAATCGCTTGCTCGTACGCTCCCAAGGCTTTCAGAACGCGCAGGCCATTTTCCCAGATATAAATACCGGAGCCATTGGCGCGCAATTCAGACTGGCGCTCCAGCACAGTGACATCCCAGCCGCGTTGAGCCAAAGCGGCAGCGGTTGCCAAACCACCCAGGCCACCGCCTGCGATCAAGGCACTTAGTTTTTTATCGGACATGCTGGTTTCCTCAAACTTGCGCCCACAAAGGCAAAGAGTGATTGCTATCCAGAACACGTTCGCCAGCCAGAGTCACGTACCACTCGCTGAGCAGACCATCCGGGTCACGCAAGAAGAAAGCGCGCTTCCAGGGCAGGTTCACGTTGTGAACGGGTGTGATGTTCCGGGCTTTCAGGCGCTCCAGTGTTTGTTCCAGATTCTGGACGCCGGCCAGCTCGAAACTGCCATGCGAGAAGGAGGCTTCTTCATCACGTACCAGGATCAGGCTGTAATAATAATTGGCCAGACCAGCACGCAAGTAGACAACCTGCTCATTTTCATAAACCACTTCCAGGCCGCCGACTTCGGTGTAAAAGCGGCGCATGGCGTCCAACTGAGCGGTACGCAGCACGGCATGGGTGACGCGGCGTGGTTGGACCGGGGCGTCGGCCACTGTTTCCAGAACCGGGTCGGAGTCGTAACGGCCTTCGGTAAAAGGCTCCTGGCCTTCGGGGTCCCAGCGGCTGGTCAGTAATTCCATAGGACCACCCAGTACGCTGCGCCAGTCTTTAATGGTGTCGCAGTAGAACTCGTTGTAGTTGCCATCGGGGTCAAACATATAGACGCTATGAGCCACCTGATGGTCCACCGTCATATCAATATCGCGCCCCTGCTCTTTTGCGCGCTTCCAGCCGGCAACCAGTTCAGCTTCGTTTTCCAGCTCCCAGGCCAGGTGATTCAGGCCGGGTTTCAGGCCGATTGTGCCGGGCAGTTGCAGCAGACCATCGCGGCCATAACGATTCACGCCTTTGGTCGTTTCCATCATGCCCAAGTCGTGGGGGGTGTGGCCGGTGCCTAAAAAAGTCGCCACCAGATCCGGTTCGGTAAATTCCACTTTCAGGCCGCAGACCTGGCTGTAAAAATCTTCACCGCGTTGCAGTTCGTCAACCCACAGGTTGACGTGGCCCAGACGGCGGGGCTCAAAGCACGCGGTTTGGATGGAGTGGGAAGTTGCTTGTGTCATAGTCTCTCCTCCTGGGTATGACGATTCATGGTCTGCAACACGGCTAGCGTCAATGCGCTGTCGCTCTGCTCCAGACCCATCAAGACGTTGAAATGATTACGGTTTGGCACGGCCATGCTTTGCACCAGGCAGCCCGCCAGCTCGCATTGCCGGGCGTAGTGACGGCTTTGTTCTTGCATGACGGCAGGCTCCAGTGCCCCCCAGGCCACCAGCACGGGCGTTCCCCTTGCTGGTGGGTGCAAGGCCGGGCTATAGCGTTGGGCTTGTTCTTCGTTAAGCTGCAGCCAGTCATTCACGGCGGTCTGCAAGAGGGGATGCAAATCCATGACGCCGCTGATAATGCTGGCGCTGTGGATCAGACGCTGTTCACGTCGGGTATCGGCCGCCAGCAACATGCCGCTTAAATGGCCCCCTGCCGAGCTGCCACTAATATGAATACGCTGCGGGTCGCCATTAAATTGCGTGGCGTGCGCGTGGACCCACTGCAAGGCGCGTTCGCATTGCGCCACGATCTGCGGCAGGCGGTAAGCCGGAGCCAAACCGTAGTCCAGGCAAATCACCGTGGCACCGGCGGCATGCAGGCTTTGCGCCATCATGGCCGAGTCATCCTTGGACAACATGCGCCAGTAGCCCCCATGAATGAACAGGTATACCGGGGCGCCAGCCTGGCTGGCCGCATAGATATCCAGTTTTTCTGTCGGGTCATCGCCATAGGCGTGGGTGCTGAAACAGGCTTCCAGAGCTGCACGGGCCCGTTCACTGGCCTGCTTGTAGGCGGCCATCTCAGCGTCAAAATCAGCCACCGAGGCCTGGAGCCGGTATTGCTCCAGGTCTGCTGGATCGAAAACAAGTTTGTTCATTGCTTATTCCGCCTGCGCCGAAGGCAAGCGATTCAATAGGAGGAAACCGATGAAAACCAGCACTTCCACCACCAGGAAGCTGCCAAAGGCCCAGATGTAGGAACCAGTCAGGCTCAGCAAGAGGCCCAGCAGGGACGGCGCGACAAAGGTGGCAAACACACCGCCCATTTCGGCATAGCCAGCAGCACTAGGGCCCAGGTTCACGCCATAGCGCTCCCCCACGTAGCTGAAAATGGCGCCACCATGAAAGACCCCTACGCCGCAAAGAATGGCCACGATGAGCAGGCCGCTGTAGGGCAATGCCTGCCAGGCAACCAGAACACAGGCGCTGGCCGCCAGAATGGTCAACCACATGCCCACACGCATTACCCCAACACGGGTAAAGCGATCGCTGACATAACCGCCCAGAATCAGGAAGAAGACTTGGGACAAGCCCATGATGGTGCCGAACAAGGGAGCCTGTTCGGGGGCCATTTTCTGCACATCAATCAGCGCTGGAATCAGCCAGGTCGCGGTTGCCGCAACCGAGAACAAAGCCCCAAAAATGGCCAGAATGCCTACCCAGATCCAGGGGCGTGCGGCGATGGAGCGCAACACACCGGCATCGGTTTTGATCTTGTCGTGTGGATCTTGATAAGGACCGGCGCGTACCACCAGCTGCGTGATCAAACAGGCACTTAAGGTCAGCCCGCCCAGGACCAGGAAGAAAGCACGCCAGCCATGGGCCATGGCGTAAGGCAAACCCAAGGCAAAGTCCAGGGTAATGGCCAGCGAATAGGCGGCCAGAATAATGCCCAGCACCAGACCCTGGCGGCGTGGCGCAAACCACTGCATGACGATTTTCATGGACCCGACCCAGACTGCAGAGTCAAAAAAGCCCACAACCAGACGCAGTAAAAATAGCTGCGTGAAATCCTGTGCCTGAGTCTGCAGCAGCATCAGCAAGCCGCTGCCACCCAAGCCAATCAGGTACAAACGGGCCGAGCTCATGGAGCGACCACGTGGTGCCCAGAACAACATGCCCAGTGCAAACGAGACACCGAAAGCACCCTGCACCAGCCCGGCTTGCGCGGGGCTCAGTGACAGGTCTGCCGAGACAATTTTGATAACAGCTGCAAAGCCGTAAAAGTCGGCCGCCAGGCACATTTCGCCCATCACGGCCATCAACAGCATGAGCAAGGCCACTGTGCCGCGTGGCTTGACCTTGTCGAGCGGATTGCCCATAACCCCCTGTTCCACCATGTCATCCTCTCCTTTTGGATAAATGTTCAAGCTGAGTGTTTGTCAGGCACACTCTTCAATTGCTTTAAACATGAAGGATTATGGTGATTTGGCTTAATCTATGTCAATACATATGTATTAGTATATACCCTATGATGAGGCGGCTTACGAATGGCGTATCAGGGTTTTTCTCAAGCCTTTTTCAGGGGCAAGGCCAGACAAATAGCGGCCAGCACAGCACAAACAACAGTCACGTCAGCCAGACTCCCCCACCAGGCCGACAAGGCCAAACCGATGCCTAGCAACAGGCTGTACATCAGGCCAAAGACAGCACCTGCCTTCCCTGCCACCGAGCGATAGTCCTGCAAGGCAGCCGACAAAAGATTGGGGATGGCGATGGCGTAGGCCAATGCCAGCAACATGGCCGGCAGCAGGAAAATCAGATGTGTTCCCGCCAACTCCAGGCCGGTGGCCGCCACGGCCAAAATCAAAATCCCCCGCCACACCAAATGCCGGGCACGGTGTCCTGCCGCCAGCCAGCGGCGATTCAGAAAAGCGCCCATAAAGGTTCCGGCAGCCAGTAAAAGGCCGGCCACCATCATGGGACGGTTATCGGAGCCCAGGCCTTCCAGCAGGAAAGGTGCCCATTGGTAAAAGGAAAAAATCGTGACGTTGAACAGAGCCACCAGCATGGCGGACTGCCAAATTGCCGGGTCACGCAGCAAGCGGAGCAGCACATTCACCATGCTGGCCTGGCTGTGTTGAAGCGGGCGGGTTTCAGGAAGCTGAAACAGGCAAGCAGCCAACAAGATCAAGGCCAACACGAACAGCCCCAGAAAGACGGGCATGAGGCTTGCGCTTGTTGTCAGAGCGACGCCCATTGCCAGACCTAGCAAGGGACTTAATGCCAGAGCGGCGCCTATGGTGCCAAAGATCCTGGCTAGATCTTCTGCCTGGTAGCGATCGCGCAACATGGTTTGTACACCGATCGAGCCGACCGCTGCTCCAAATGCACTGATCATGCGGGCAGCCAGCAAAACACCGAAGCTGGGGCTGAACACAGCCAGCAGGCAGCCCAGGCCATAAACCGCCAAACCGGCCAGAACAGCGGGCCGACGCCCGGCCTTGTCGCATAGCCAGCCCCAGAACAGCACGCCTGCGGCAAAGGCTATGAAGTAGACCGATAAGGTCTGCCCGGCGCGGCTGGCCGACACGGAGTAACTGTCGGCGATCAGGGGTAAAGCCGGGCTATAGGCGGTTTCCACCACCTGCGGAAACATGATCAAGGCGATCATCAAGAATAGAAAACGAGACATGCAAACCACACTGAATTAGGAAAAAAGAATCAGCGTAAGTCTGGCTGGATTTTTCTATTACAAGTATGCTGATAAAAAACCCATGAAATCGGACAATCATGCCTTTTTTAGATGCTAGTGACCCCTTTCCCGACCTGACAGATCACCATGTATTGGGTATTGCTGCCCGTTTGGCGCAACATGATTCCGGCCTACATCAGCACCCCTGGGGCCAGATCCTGTACACGCACAGCGGTTGCATTACTGTCACCCTGGATCAGCAATTGTGCTTGTTGCCACCGGGACGCTTGATCTGGATCCCTCCCTTGCTGCTCCATCAGGCACAGATGAGCGAGCAGGTGGATTACCGATCGGTGTATCTGGACCCGACTCATTACCCTGACTTGCCCTCTCAGGTTCAACTACTGGCGGCGAACGATTTGCTGACTGCCGCGCTGGACCGTATTGCCCAAGCTGATTTGGACGAGGACTGGGATCAGCCGCCGGGCCATCATGTGATGCTGGTCTTGCTTGATGAGCTGCAACGGGCGCCCGATCAGGCTTTGTTTCTGCCCTTGCCGCTTGATAGCCGCTTAAGACAAATTCCCTTGGACAGCCTGCCTCCCGCCCTGAATGAATTAGCCAGCTATCTGGGCGCCAGTGAAAAAACCATCAGCCGCCTTTTCAAGCGAGATACTGGTCTGAATTACCAGCAGTGGAGACAACAGTGGCGTTTGCTTAAGGCGATCGAGCAGCTTTCTATCGGGGGCCGTGTCACCCGGTTAGCTTCAGACTTGGGCTTTGCCAGCGACAGCGCTTTTATTGCCTTTTTCAAGGAACAGACGGGCCTGACTCCCGGCCAATATGGTCGCCAGAAGCGCTATTTTGATTAGACAGTAATGGGCGAGTGCACCCGGGGGTTTTAGTTAGTAGAAGTGTCAATAATTACTCCGTTCACTGTATATACCGGTGCTATGATCAGTCGCTATTACTACTAAAAAGAGAGGAGACTGTATGAAGCATTCATTGCGCCTGAGTTTGTTGGCAGCGACATGTTTAATGGCCGGTACCGCGTTGGCGCAAGCCAGCAATCCCATCATGGATACTGCATTAAGCAAGGCCGACGCCTTGGAGCAGCAGGTTATTGAGTGGCGTCGTCATATTCACCAGAATCCTGAGCTGTCTTATCAAGAGCACGATACGGCGGCGTATATCAAAGCCGCTCTGGAAACCATGCCCGGTTATCAGATCCAGACCGGCATTGCTCAAACCGGCGTCAAGGCAGTATTGAAAGGTGGCAAGTCTGGGCCAGTTGTGGCCTTGCGAGCCGATATGGATGCCCTGCCCGTGCAGGAACGTAATGATTTGCCCTTCAAGTCTGTCGCCAAAGGCACTTGGCAAGGCAAGGAAGTGTCGGTATCGCATGCTTGCGGCCACGACACCCACGTTGCCATGTTGTTAGGTGCGGCCAAGGTCTTTTCGGATATGCGCGACGAACTGCCTGGTACGATTGTGTTGCTGTTCCAACCAGCTGAAGAGCAAGGCCCTGGCAAACCGTTAAGTGGTGCTAACGCGATGATGGCTGAAGGCGTGCTGGATCAACCTAAAGTGGATGTAGTGATGGGCCAGCACATTGGTCCTTCCTACCCTGCCGGCAGTATTGGCTACCGTCAAGGCAGCTTGATGGCCAGTGGCGATGTGTTCTCCATCTCTTTGGCAGGTAAAGGTGGCCATGGCTCCTCTCCCTGGAGTGCTGCCTCTCCGGTTGTCGCTGCAGCTGAAACCGTTGTGGCCTTGAACAACATTATCGCCCAGCGTACCAATCCCCAGGACGGCACTACTGTCGTGACGGTAGGTTCGTTGCAAAGCGGTAATCTCCCCAATGTTCTGCCGGAAAGTGCCGACATCAGTGGTACGGTGCGCTCCCTGTCCAAGCAAAACCAGGCAACCGCACATGAGCTGATTCAGCGCTACGCGCAAAACATTGCTGCGAACCACGATTTGAAGGCCACTGTGCGTATCGATACTGGCTACGAAGTTTTGGTCAGCGATCCTAAGGCTACCCAAACTGTGATTCCTGCTCTGGAGCTGGCAACGGACGGGATTGGGGCCAAGGAAGTTGCCCCTGGTATGGGCTCCGAGGACTTCGGCGCCTTTGGCAAGAACGTGCCCGTGGTTTTCTGGCGTCTGAATGCCTCGACATATTCCGACAAGATGGGAGCACCTAACCATTCGCCTGAATTCATGATTGATGAAAAGGCTTTGCGCATCGGTACTCGTGCTTTAGTGGCCAGCTCTTTGACTTATATGATGGATCACAAAAAACCGTAGCCTCTTGATGGTTTCAGATGGAGAACAAAAAAACCGCGCCGTAAATGGCGCGGTTTTCAATTTAACAAGCTTATTTAGCGGATTTCCAGCTTCTTGGCCCCTGTTCCACTCTTTTTCTTGGGCAGAATCAGCTCCAGTACGCCGTTTTCGCATTTGGCGCTGGCCCGGGACTCGTCAATATCCTGCGCCAGGCTGAAGCGACGTGTCTGCACCCCGTAATAGCGCTCACTACGCAAGACCGTATCGCCGTCCTTTTCTTCCTGAGTCCGACGGCTTTCCACGCGGATAGAAACCACATTGCCTTCGACGCTGACATGCACGTCTTCCTTGTTGATACCTGGCACTTCCGCGCTGACTTGATAGGCCTCTTCGCTCTCGCTGACATCCAGACGAATGGCGGGCGGTGTATTTCCGGCCAGGGAGCCGACAACAGGAACGCGTCGGAAGATGTCTTCAATATCTCGCCACGTGTCCAGGCCCGCCAGATCACCAAACGGATTAAAACGTGTCAAATTATTTGCCATGCTTGATCTCCATTTTTCCTTTGCTGAGCCCTGCTGCAATGGAAGGCGTGGGCTCGATCGCCTACATAAAAAGAGATGAGGCTAGTTCCCGATATTTCAAGTGCTTAGCTAAAAAAAACCGCCTTGCTCCCTAAAGAGACAAGGCGGCCAAAGGTACGATCTTATGTTCTTTTAGCAATGTTTCTACTTGTTCAGGTACTGCTTAAACTCGGTTTCGTGTGCAGCACAGGGGCCTGTTCCGGTGCGGAGTGCTCATCAGCAATAATCGGGATCTCCTTGCCGTCCTTGTCCATGACCTTGCCGTTTTCAACATAGTCCCCTTCGTTCAGATTGGCCACGTCCGAGACCCGCAGATAGCGGCCTCCACCCGCAGCAAACACAGAGGGCTGATCCGGATTGCCCAAGGTGAAGTGGTTGAACAACAGGTTCAGCACAATCGCCACCAGGGCCGCCGAGCTGATGCCGGAGTGGAAAATCGTCGCAAACCAGGTTGGGAAGTGCTCGTAGAACTTGGGGGCCACGATAGGAATCATGCCGGCGCCGATAGCGGTGGCGACGATGATCAGGTTCATATTGTTTTCGTAGTTCACCTTGGCCAGCGTACGGATACCGCTGGCAGCGACGGTGCCAAACAGGACCATACCCGCGCCACCCAGTACCGCGGGTGGGACAGCGGCAACCAGACGGCCCATGATGGGCAGCAAGCCCAGTGCGATCAGAATCAGGCCACCAAAGGCTACGACGTAACGGCTTTTCACGCCGGTGACCGCCACCAGACCGACGTTCTGGGCAAAGGCACTTTGTGTGAAAGAGCCAAATACAGGGGCGATCAGGCTGGAGAGCATATCGGCACGCAGGCCATCACCCAGACGACGAGCATCCACTTTGGTTTCAATAATGTCGCCCACGGCCAGAATGTCGGCCGAAGTTTCCACCAGCGTCACGATGATCACAATGAACATGGAGATAATCGCGGCAGTCTGGAAAGTGGGCATGCCAAAGTGGAACAGGCTGGGCAAGGCAAAGACCTCGCCTTCGCTGACGGCAGAGAAATCTGCATGGCCCATGGCGACGGCAATGATGGTGCCGATAATAATGGCCAGCAAGATAGACAGGCGGGAGATCGTGGCGCTGCCCAGCTTGCTGAGCAAGAGCACGATCAGCAAGGTCATGGCGGCCAGGGAAATATTACCTACGCTGCCAAAGTCCGGTGCGGAAGGATTACCGCCCATGGCCCAGAATGCGGCCACTGGCATCAAGGTCAGACCAATAGTCGTAATCACGCAGCCCGTGACTAAAGGCGGGAAGAACCGGATCACCCGTGAAAAGACCGGCGTAATCAGCAGCCCTAGCAGGGACGCGACAATGACTGCGCCAAATACGGCTGGCAAACCGCCGCCCGTACCCAAAATGGCGATCATGGTGGCTACGCCAGAAAACGATACCCCTTGAACCAGCGGCAGACGGCAGCCGAAAAACGGCACGCCCAGCGTTTGCAGCAAGGTCGCCAGGCCGCCCATGAACAAGCAGGCGGTAATCAGCAAGCCGGTTTCATTGGCAGGCAGGCCAGCGGCCTCGCCAATGATCAGGGGTACGGCAATAATGCCGCCATACATGGTCAATACGTGTTGAAAACCGTAGGCAAGATTCGCGCCCAGGCCCAGATTCTCGTCTTCGGGGCGCTGCGCAGTCGCTGCACCCGTCGCCCTTGTAGGTGTTGTCATTGTTTGTCTCCGAAAATAGATAGGCAGGGCTCTAGGGGCCCTGTCACTACCGAACTCAAGCTGTCGCTACGGTATCCAGTACCTTGTCGCGCAAACGACGCGCAGCGGCTTGATGGCGTTGCATCAGGTCTTGCAAATCAATGCCGCAGGCTTGGCCGTCAATCACGCGCCACTGGCCGGCGACCATCACGCGGTCGGCCCGGTCTGCGCCGCAGAGCAGCAAGGCCGCCAAGGGGTTCTCAGCGCCGGAAAAGCGCAATTCATCCAGGGTGAACAAGGCCAGATCGGCCTGCTGCCCGACGTTCAGGCCACCAATGTCCTCGCGACCCAAACAACGGGCCGAGCCTTGAGTCGCCCAACGGATAACGGCTTGATGGGTAACCTGGCCCGGCTCGTAGCGCAGCCGGCCCAGCAAGAGTGCCTGTCGCATCTCTTGAGCCAGATTGGAGTGATCATTGGAGGCCGAGCCATCTACGGCCAGCCCCACGGGTGCACCAGCGGCTTCCAGCTCGATGGTGCGGCACAGGCCGCTGCCCAAGACCATATTGGACGAGGGACAATGGGCAATACCTGTGCCTGCCCGGCCCAGACGCTGGATTTCTTCGTCGTTGAAGTGAATGCCGTGTGCCAGCCAGGTGCGATTGCTTAACCAGCCCTGCTGATCCAGATAGTCCAGTGGACGCATACCAAAGAGGCGCTCGCAGTAGGCAGTTTCGTCGTCTGTTTCAGCCAGATGCGTATGCAGGCGTACGTCCTCGCGTTCGGCCAGCTTGGCGCTTTCGCTCATCAACTCGCGGCTGACAGAGAAAGGCGAACACGGAGCCAGGGCCAGCGTGATCATCGCCCCATCCTCGCGTTGGTGATATTGGCGAATCAGGCGCAGGCTGTCGTCCAGAATGGTTTGTTCGTCCTGTACGACGTTTTGCGGGGGCAAGCCTCCCTGATCCCGGCCCACACTCATGGAACCACGGGTCAATGCGGCGCGTACACCCAGGCGTTGAGCGGTTTCAGCCTGGCAATCAATGGCATGTTGCAAGGCGCCCGAAAACACATAGTGGTGGTCAGCCACAGTCGTACAGCCCGACTGCAACAGTTCCACCATGGCCAGCTCGCTGGCCACCTGCATTTGCTCGTCGTCCAACCCGGCCCACACGTCATACAAGGTGGTCAGCCAGGGGAACAAGGGTTTGTTCAGCGCTGGGGTATAGGCCCGTGTCAGGGTTTGGTAAAAGTGATGATGCGTATTCACCAAACCGGGCAGCAAAACGTGCCGGGAGGCATCCCAGCTTTGGTCGTAAGCCTGCTTGGGCTGCTGACCGGCGGCCACTTTTTCGATAATGCGGCTATCTTGCACCAGTACGCCACCGGCAGCTTGTGCATCTGAACAGGCCAGTGGATTGCGAATCCACAGGATCGGGGAACGGCTAGTCATTATTGTGTCTCCTGCGTTTTATTGCTTTTTATTGTTGTCAGTTCGACTAGCCGACTTATATACCTGCTGTGATAAGGGTTATTTAGAGCCAGGCCTTAGCCGTGCCCTTTTTCGCTCCAAGCCTTGAGTCCTGCTAGGCCATTCAGGAACTCTTATGCCTTCTATAAGGTTTGTCGTATAGAGAGCAGCCCGTTTTTTTACGGTATTCCGGGACATAAAAAATTTGCTCAAAATCAGGATTTATCCTCTGGACAAAAACCTGGGACTATTGTCCTTTAATCACTTAAAGCCTAAATCATTGACTCGCTTAAGAATTTATTTATTGGCATAAAAAAACATATAAAGCCGCTTATCCACACATTTTGACCGTGCCAGTCCAGTCGTGTTAATTGTGTCGCCAAGCGCACTAAAAGCGCCGTTGTGCTGACCTCGCACACATTATTCGGAGAACACATGCAGCATATAAAAATCAAACCCGGCGCACCCCTGGCCGAACAAGCTGAAATCGGGCACAACCGATGGCACCCTGATATTCCAGACCTGACCAGCGTGAAGCCTGGCGAGGAAATGATTCTGGAATGCATGGACTTTCTGGACGCCCAGATCAAAAACACGGACAGCGCCAACGACGTACGCGACGTTGACCTGACCCGCGCCCACCCATTGACGGGCCCCATCCACGTAGAGGGCGCTGAGCCAGGCGATATTCTGGTGGTGGATCTGCTGGATATTCGCGCCATTACTCCTGTCGGTTTCTCGGGCATTTTTGCCAAGGAAAATGGCGGTGGCTTTTTGGCCGAGCATTTCCCCGAAGCCGACAAGGCCATCTGGGACCTGCATGGTGTTTACGCCACCTCGCGTCACATCCCTGGCGTACGCATTGCGGCCATGATGCACCCTGGCTTGATCGGCACCCTGCCCTCGCACGAACTGCTGCGCGAGTGGAACCGCCGTGAAGCCCTGCTGGTGCCCAAGGGCCACGCCAATCCGCCTGATGCCAAAACCGCTGTATTGCGCGGCGTTAAAGGGGCCGAGTTTGACCGCATGGCGGCTGAAGCTGCTCGTACCGTGCCTCCACGTGAGCACGGCGGCAATCTGGATATCAAGAACCTGACCATTGGCTCGCGGATTTACTTCCCCGTCTATGTGAAGGGTGCTGGCCTGTCCATGGGCGACTTGCACTTCTCCCAGGGCGATGGCGAAATCTCCTTCTGTGGTGCCATTGAAATGGACGGCGCAGCCCACCTTGGCTTTGATCTGATCAAAGGTGGCATGGCCAAATACAATCTGACCGCGCCTATCTATGTTCCAGGCCGTCATGATCCCAAGTACGATCAGTGGATGCACTTCACGGGCATCAGCGTGGAAGAAGGCGTCAACTACTACCTGGATTCTACGGTTGCATACCGTCAGGCCTGTTTGGCTGCGATCGATTACATCAGCCGCACGACAGACCTGTCGCGTGCGCAAGCCTATATGTTGCTGACTGCTGCTCCCGTTGAGGGCCGTTACGGCGGCGTGGTGGATCTGCCTAACAGCTCCGCTTCTCTGGCCTTGCCTACCGGTATTTTTGATACCGATATCCTGCCTAAAGGTGCCTTGAATGACGCGGCCCGTTTTGGCCGTCCAGGCACACGCTGTAACTTGACCTGATCAGTCTCCGGCCCTGGCTTCGTCTTGGAGTCAGGGCTTGCTTTACTCGGATTTGCCATGCCTTTGTACGACTATCTTTGTAATCATTGCCTGCAACGCAGTAGCCATTTGCGCAGCATTGCCACCCGCAACGATCCCCAGACCTGCCCTGCTTGTGAAAAAGGCAGCCTCTTGCTGCAACTGAGCGCACCACGACGCCTGTTCAGCAAAGCCAGCCCCACGCGCGGTCTGACTCCTCAACAAGCTTTGGCGGGCAATAATGTGACCGGGCCCGGCACTCGTTCCAGCACCCGGAATTCTGTCATCCATACCTGTATGGGTCCTGGCTGCAGCGTTTGCGCCTAAATACAATCAGCCCCTTTGCAGCGCAAGCTGTCAGCCTTGACAGGCCGCAGCTTTAACGTTGGCGGGCGTAGTTCTGGCTGAATTTGCCCAGTCGGATCTGTTGGTTTTACGAGATTCACGCTCGGTAACATGAAACATTCTGTTTATAATCAAGAATCAATCTCATTATTACTGGGTGTTCATTATGTCGGTGTCCTCGTCTCTCGCCGCTAAGCGCCAGGTGCCTGGCGGCGTATCTTTTATGCCTTTAAGCAGTCTGGCAGTGGCTTTATTGTTGGCCTTTCCCTATCAGACGCAAGCGCAAGAGGTCGAGGAGCTGGACCGCATCGTGGTCAAGGCCGAGCAGGAGCTCAAGCAGACCTTGGGCTCTTCCATCATTACCGCCGAAGACATCCAGAAGTCCCCTCCCGCCAACGATATCTCCGAAGTTCTGCGCACCATGCCGGGCGTGAACCTGACAGGTAACTCGGCTAGCGGCCAGCGCGGTAATAATCGCCAGATCGACATTCGCGGCATGGGCCCGGAAAACACCATGATTCTGATTGACGGCAAACCCGTCAGTTCGCGTTCTGCTGTGCGTTTCGGCTGGCGTGGCGAGCGCGATTCGCGTGGGGATACCAACTGGGTACCTGCCGAGCAGATCGAACGCGTGGAAGTGCTGCGCGGCCCGGCAGCAGCACGTTACGGCAACGGGGCTGCGGGTGGTGTGGTCAACATCATCACCAAACCCACAACAGACAAATTCCAGGGCACCTACTCCTTGTATGGCAACTTGCCCGAACATAGCGATGAAGGCGCCACGCGACGCATGAGCTTTGGCTTGAGTGGCCCGATCAGCGAATCTTTGTCCTTCCGTTTGTATGGGAACCTGAACAAGACGGATTCGGACGATCCGGAGATCAATAAAGGACACCAGACCGAGCGTGGTGGTGCCAATGCGAACAGCTTGCCTGCTGGACGTGAAGGCGTACGTAACAAGGACATCAATGGTTTGCTGTCCTGGCGTCCTGATAGCCGTCAAACGGTGGATCTGGAGGCCTCCTATAGCCGCCAAGGCAATATTTATACGGGTGATACCCAGAACACGAATACCAATGACGAGGTGAAACGTCAGCTGGGCGACGAGACCAACAAGATGTATCGCCAAAGCTATTCGCTGACGCATCGTGGGGACTGGAACGATAAGACGAACTCCCTGGCCTACTTCCAGTACGAAAAGACGCGTAACTATCGTTTGCTGGAAGGCTTGGCCGGAGGGACTGAGGGTGCTTTTAATGATCCATCCCGAGTCAAGGATGGAGGTTTTGGCACAGCGGACCTGACCACCATGACGGCCCACGCTGAGGCCAGCCATCAATTCAAGACCGGTAGCGTCGAGCAATACGCCACTATCGGTATGGAGTGGGTTGGGCAGGAGCTGAACGACAAGTCCTCGGACTTGGCACAACGTAACCCGACCCGTATTCCTGGTGTCCCCAACAAATACAAACCCAAGTCGCGGGCGAATATTTACTCGGTTTTCGCTGAAAACAATATTTATGCCACCGACAAGACCACGGTTACCCCAGGTTTGCGTTTTGACTATCACGACAAGCATGGCAGCAACTGGAGCCCATCGCTTAACCTGACTCATGCCGTGACGGATAACTGGCTCTTGAAAGCCGGTATCGCCCGTGCTTACAAGGCACCTAACCTGTATCAAAGCAATGACGGCTATACCTTGTACAGCCTGGGTAACGGCTGCTGGGGCAATACCACGGGCAGTAGCACGGGTTGCTTCCTGCAAGGTAATTCGGACTTGAAGGCCGAAACCAGCATCAATAAAGAATTGGGTGTCGAGTACGTGGGTGACAACGGCCTGGGTGCCAGCCTGACCTACTTCCATAATGATTACCGCAACAAAGTAGAAGCGGGCCGTTTTGCAATCGATAGCTTCACGGCCTTGAACAATCAACAATTGATTCTGCAATGGGAAAACATTCCCAAAGCCGTAGTTTCGGGTCTGGAAGGTAACTTGACGCTGCCTTTGGCCGAAAACTGGCTGTGGTCCACCAACTTCACCTACATGATCGAATCCAAGAACAAGACTACGGGTGAAGCGCTGTCCACTATCCCTAAATACACGATCAATACGACTCTGGACTGGGATGTAAATGCCGATTGGTCCTTGCGCGCCAAGGCAACCTTTTACGGCGAGCAAAAGCCACCGAAGTACGACTACTACGGTCAGCCTTTGACGGGTTCTGCAACCGACAAGGTGTCCCCTTACGCCTTGTTTGGTCTGAGCACGCAGTACAAGATCAACAAGCACTTCCGCATCAATGCAGGGGTTGATAACCTCTTTGATAAGCGTCTGTTCCGTCGCGGCAATGCCATCGGCGTGAACCTGGGTACCCCCAATTACATCTACGGTGCTGGGGCCTACACATTCAACCAACCCGGCCGCACTTTCTTCCTGGGCTTAAGCGGAACGTTCTAAGCGGTTTTATCCACAACTCAGGTATATAGCGCCCCTCCCTTTCCTGGAGGGGCTTTTTTTTGTGCCTGAAAAATACAGCCGAGCGTCAACATTTCAACCTTTAAATGTTCTGTTTGACCTTCATCAAGACCGGAACTTTGTATTCTTCATATGCTTATAACTACAAATAATGTCAATGGGTTCAACCCAAGCATAGGAAAGGAAAACACATGATTCCAAGCGCCGAGCCCAAAAAGGGCAAGCGACGTTTTCTTAAGGAATTGCTGGGCCTTAGTGCCGGGGCCACGATTATTCCTATTCAGCCTGTTCATGCTGCCATGAACAGCCAGCCTCCACGACGTAGCGGTGGGAAAGATGGGGCCCGCTACGGCATGGTGGTTGATCTAAGAAAATGTATCGGTTGCCAGGCCTGTACGGTCAGCTGTTCTATCGAAAATGCACCCCCTATAGGGCAGTTCCGCACCACGGTTCTGCAATATGAGGTGCTCGATGAACAGCAGCAGGCGGCCATGCTGAGCCTGCCACGCCTCTGTAACCACTGCGACAACCCGCCCTGTGTGCCGGTCTGTCCTGTGCAGGCGACGTTCCAGCGCGAAGACGGGGTGGTGCTGGTCGACAACGAACGATGTGTTGGCTGTGCCTACTGTGTTCAAGCCTGTCCTTACGATGCCCGTTTCATTAACCATGAAACCCAGACCGCCGATAAATGCACCTTCTGCGAGCACCGCCTGGAAGTGGGTCTGCTGCCCGCCTGCGTGGAAAGCTGCGTGGGTGGCGCACGCGTCATTGGCGATATGAACGATGAAACCAGCACGATTTCCCAGCTGCTTAAAGAGCACAAAGAGGAAATCCGTGTACTCAAGCCCGGCATGAATACCAACCCGCATGTGTTCTACATCGGTTTGCCCGATGAGTTCGTTGATGGTGTGGATGGGCAGGCCAGTGTGCGTCTGACCAATCAGTTCTAAGGGGCCGTTATGTCTATTATCGAAATTCTGACCCCCGCCTACGAAGTTGCCTGGTTACCTTGGGCGGTTCAATACTTTTTCCTGGTCGGTATGGCTGCCACCAGCACCGTCTGGGTGTGGCGTTGCGCCTGGTCCAGCGACAGCGCTTTGCGTCGTCTGGAGCCTGCGCTGATGATTGTGCTTCTGTGCAGCAGCATTGCCGCTCCTGTGTCCTTGCTGGCTGACTTGCACCAACCTGGCCGTTTCTGGCATTTTTATGCCCACTTCACTCCCTGGTCGTGGATGTCGCTGGGTGCTGTGCTGCTGCCCCTGTTCGTTGGCCTGTCCATGGCCAACGTGCTGGCCTGGTGGCTGAATAAACGTGCTCTGTGGCGCTGGTTGAGCCTGGCTTTACTGGTTTCGGCCTTGTCGATTCTGGTTTACAGCGGTTTTGAAGTCATGGTGCTGCGTTCACGCCCCTTGTGGAATACCGCGTTCTTACCCATCAACTTCGCGTTGACAGCTGCTTTGGCCAGTCTGGGCGCTATTTTGCTGGTTGCTCGCTTCTTGCCTGGCGGCGTGGCCAATCTGCCGCTGGAGTACGTACGCCGTTGGTCTTTGGGCGTGGTATTGACCTTGATCCTCGTGGCCCTGTTCTGGGTGGGCTCCGGTCTGATGGGTTACAGCCACTCCTTTGGTTCGGCCTGGGAACTGTTTCAGACCTATCCCGTATGGCGTTTGGGCTTCCTGGGTTCCTCGGCGTTCGGTCTGCTGCTTCTGTACATGCTCAGCCGTCCTGTCCATACCTTGCAAGGCAATCTTTATAGCTTGTTCTGTGCTGTTTTCATGCTCGGCTCTGCCTGGATGTTTCGCTGGATTATTTTCATGGCGGTACAAGGAGTGCCTAAATACGGTGCCGGTTTGTACCTCTACACCATGCCCTTAGGCAGCGATGGTCTGCTGGGGATGCTGGGTGTGCTGGGCTTGTGTATTGCCTTGCTCGCCGCCAGCACCACCCTGCTCTCTCTGTTCCCGGCCCGCCGTTCGTCTTTGACGGCCTAGGCCCTACAGACTCACTAGCTTTCAGGTACTTATCGTCATGAGCAAGAAAAAAGAAACCCCTAACCTGTCGCGTCGACAGGTATTGACCCGCGGCGGTGCTGCTGTGGGTGGTCTGGCTGCCTTTGCGGCTGGTTATAGCGACACGGTAGTCAAGGCGGTCCAAGGTCTGGGCCAAGGTACAGCCGGTGTACCCACCGCACACGCAACCCGTGGCAACTCCTTGCAGGCTGAATTCCGTATTGATCCGATCACGGGTCTGCTGGATACGCAGTCCGGTCAGATTGTGAGCCCTTCCAGTTGCCTGGGCTGCTGGACGCAGTGTGGTGTGCGCGTACGTATTGATACGGAGAACAACAAGATTCTGCGTATCGCCGGTAATCCTTACCATCCTTTGGCAACCACGCAGTCTGCTCCCATGGAGCAGCCCGTACGCGAGGTTTACGCCATGCTGGGTGGTGAGAATGGCTTGGAAGGCCGTGCCAGCGCCTGTGCCCGCGGCGCTTCCATGCTGGAACAGCAGAGCAGCCCTTATCGTGTTCTGTCGCCTTTGAAGCGCGTCGGCCCTCGTGGTTCAGGCCAATGGGAGCGCATCAGTTTTGAGCAATTGATTGAAGAGGTCTGCGAAGGCGGCGATCTGTTCAAAGAAGGTCATGTCGATGGTTTGCGTGCGATTTGGGATCACGAAACCCTGATTGACCCGCAAAACCCCGAATTCGGTCCATTGGCCAACCAGTTGTTGTTCACGGATGCCGCGAACGAAGGCCGTACGCCACTGGTCAAACGCTTTGCCGAGCAGGCTTTTGGCACGATCAACGTCAGCAACCACGGTTCTTACTGTGGTCAAAGCTTCCGTGTCGGTACAGGGGCTGCCATGGGTGACATCAAAGGTATGCCTCATGGCAAACCTGACTGGAAAAACGCCCGTTTTGGCCTGTTTATTGGTGCAGCACCGGCTCAGTCCGGTAATCCCTTCCAGCGTCAAGGCCGTGAGCTGGCAGAAGCCCGTTCGCGTCCTGAAAACACCTTCAAGTACGTGGTTGTTTCCCCGATCTTGCCAACGTCCTCCAGCCTGGCTTCGGGCAGTGGCAACCGCTGGCAACCTGTTCTGCCCGGCACTGACTTGTCCCTGGTCATGGGCATGTTGCGCTGGATTCTGGAACAAGAGCGTTTTGATGCAGAACACTTGTCCCTGCCCCATGCGCCTGCGGAGCAGGACGAAAATACCGCTTCCTGGACGAACGCCAGCCATTTGTTGATTGCGGATCCTGAGCATCCTGGTTTTGGCCGCTATTTGCGCGGTACAGACCTGGGTTGGGAAGTAGCTGAAGACACTGAATCGCTCTTTATTGTTCAGGACGAACAAGGCGAACTGCGCGCCCATACCGATCTGGATCGCGCGACGCTGTTTGTTGACCGTACCATTGAGCTGGAAGGCAAGGATGTACGCGTCTGTACTGCGCTGAACATGCTGCGTGAGCGCAGTCAGGAAAAATCCATTGCCGAATACGCCAAAGGCTGCGGCATGGACGAAGAAACCCTGATCGAACTGGCCCGTGAATTTACCAGCTACGGTCGCCAAGCCGTGGCTGACGCACACGGCGGCACCATGAACGGCTCCGGTTTCTACACGGCTTATGCCATTGCCATGTTGAATACCTTGGTGGGTAACCTGAACCTGAAAGGCGGTTTGGTGCTGGATGCCGGCCCATTTGGTCCTTTTGGCCCCGGCCCACGCTACAACTTTGCTCAATTCCCCGGAAAAGTGACGGCCAAAGGCGTGTCTTTGTCGCGCCATCGCTTCGCTTACGAAAAATCCAGCGAATTCAAGCGCCGCCAAGCAAATGGTGAAGCGTTGTACCCCGCTCCTGCTCCTTGGTACCCCGCTGTAGGTGCCTTGAGCAGTGAAATGATTGCATCGGGCCTGAATGGCTATCCATACACCAGCAAAGTGTGGATCAACCACATGAGCAACCCGGTCTATGCGATTGCTGGCTTTAAAAATGCCTTGCTGCACAAACTGAAAGACCCTGCAGTTCTGCCCTTGTCGATTTCGGTTAATCCCTTTATCAACGAAACCAATGCCTACGCAGACTACATCGTGCCAGATACGGTGACTTACGAAAGCTGGGGTGTTTCGGCACCTTGGGCTGACGTGATCGCAAAGTCCTCGACCCTGCGCTGGCCTGTGGTCGAGCCACGAGTGGATCGCACGGCTGACGGTCAACCTATCAACCTGGAAAGTTTCCTCTTTGCAGTAGCTTTGCGTTTGGGATTGCCAGGTTTTGGTAAAGGCGTTCTGAAAGACAAGGCAGGCAATGCCCACGACTTGCTGCGCGCCGAGGACTTCTATCTGCGGGGCATGGCCAATATTGCCTTTGGTGCTGGCCGCCCGGTTGGCGACGCATCCGACGACGATATGCGCATCACCGGTGTGGATCGTCTCTTCCCTGACCTTCAAGCGCGTTTGCATCCTGAAGAGCAGCGCAAAGTGGCGATGTTGTTGACACGCGGTGGCCGATTCGACCGAATCGAAAACGCCTGGAAAGGAAATCAGCTGAAAAATCGCTACAGCAATGCTTTGCAGATCTGGAATGAAGACCTGGCCAAGATGCGTCACACCATGACGGGTGAACGTCTTAGCGGTTGCCCTACTTGGTACCCCACTCGTTTGGCTGACGGCAGCCCAATGCGCGAGCATTTCTCTGAGCAGGAATGGCCATTGCTGATGAGCTCCTACAAATCCAATCTGATGAGTTCCATGTCCATCGGGATGTCCCGCCTGCGCCAGGTCCACCCGCACAATCCGATTTCCTTGAATCTGGATGATGCGAAGAACCTGGGTATTCGGAATGGCGATCGTATTCGTGTCAGCACACCAGGTGGTGCGGTTGAAGGTGTTGCTTTGGTTCGTGGCGGTATTATGCGCGGAGCCATTGCAATCGAACACGGTTTTGGGCATACCGAACTGGGTGCACGTTCGCACCAGATTGATGGTGAGGCCATGCCTCACCTGAACGATCTGGCTGCAGGTGTGAACCTGAACGAATTGGGTTTTGCTGATCCAACCCGTGGCGATGGTCAGGACAACGTCTGGATTGACTGGGTTTCTGGCGCGGCCGTGCGCCAAGGCCTGCCAGCCAAGGTAGAAAAGTTGTCGGTTTAAAAGCGCCCCCTCTTTCAAGAGGTTTTTGAAAGATAAGAACGCCGATTGTCCTTTGGATGATCGGCGTTTTTCTTTGCTTGCTTATGGATGTATGGAGGCTTGTTTGTTCAAAGCTCCGATTTGGTTTTGAAGCAAGCCCTTGGTGTGAATGCGTGGGTACAAGAGTATGAGAACAGAAATGCTCCCTATCGCAGTACTTCCCTCTGATGTCGCATCAATAAGCGCGCCGATGGTAAGTAAATTCGCTCTCTTCTTGTTGAAGACCATCTTTTCAATGAGAAAAACTCTTTTCCGTTAATTGCATTTTATTATTTTCAAGTCGGCTGGGTGTGGGAGTATGGAAATGCAGAAATACGCTAAACTTGCACAATCTTCGCGGGTATCTGCTCCAGGCTTCCCCACCCTACATCCCTACATCCCTACATCCCTACATCCCTACATCCCTACATCCCTACA